>Ga0209061_1000031_pt1 | contig 502731 bp, 492 predicted proteins | sample Coa_R1_10_FD_187157 | JGI IMG/M metagenome (GOLD analysis project Ga0209061, IMG submission 187157) | Surface soil microbial communities from Centralia Pennsylvania, which are recovering from an underground coalmine fire - Coalmine... | ecosystem: Environmental > Terrestrial > Soil >...
CCGACCGCAAGACCCACCACCGCCTCGCGCAGTTTGCCCTCGCGGTTGTCTTCATCATCACTGCGAAGCTCATCGACTGGCGGAATCGGTGGTCACCGGGGTGCGTGCCTATCCGCTGAGCCTCTAAGCCTGTTCTGCCGGATGTCGCGCAGGTGATCAGGTACTCTTGAGATCCGAGGGTTGCTCGTCGTGCGGTGGTCTGCCGTACGCGGTGACCGAGAGGAACCGGACCGGCAGACGACTGAGCCGGACCGGCCCGTGGGCAACTTCCCCGTCGAACTGGAGCGCGTCGCCAGGTTCCATGTCGTACTTGGCGCCCGCGTAACCGTAGGTCATCTGGCCTTCGAGCATGTAGAGCAGCTCGGTTCCGGGGTGCTGGTACAGCGGAAAAACTTCTTCTTGGCTCGTCAACGTGACCACCATCGCTTCCATGCGCTTCGCTGGCCCTCGCATCGACCCGAGCAGCTGGTAACGGTGCCCGCTGCGGGTTCCGGGTCGGCTCAGCTCAGGTCCGGTTCCCGCGCGGGTAAAGAGCGCATCACGCTCTTCGTCCAACCCTTGAAAAAGGGAGGTCACCGGGATCTCGAGCGCTTCGGCGAGGCGAGAGATCGTGGCCAGACTCGGCGAGACCTGTGCGTTCTCGATCTTTGAAATCATGGCCCTCGACAATCCCACTCGATCAGCGAGCTGGCTGGCTGACAGACCCAGTTCTCGGCACCGACTCCGGACTCTCCATCCGATGAGCGGACCGAGTTGGGTGGCCGCAGCGCCTGGACTCTCGAACCCCTGGGCACTCTGGCGGGCTGCTTCCCTGGCGCGACCGGTGGCTGGAATTTCGCTCCTCGGTGATCGAGTGGTCATGCCGCCGAGGAAACCGGGGTTCCCGCCTCATCGCCTACCCAACTAGCTGCGCTGTCCGCATCGATGCCCGTCTCAGCGTCCAGCGCGACCACTCGACGATGCGGGTGTGCCACCGGCGCTCGGATGCAAAGAACTCCGTGCTCCACGCGAGCACGGACGCGGGAAGGATCCCAACGACCCCCGAGGAGCAATTGTTGGGTGAACTCCCCGTGAGCTCGGCCCGTTTCGATCACATCGATCCCGGCACCATGAGCGAGCTCACGGCGGACCGAGACGCGAAGGACACGGTTCTCGAGCGCGACCTCGATCTGGGAGGGGTCGACGCCCGGTACGTCGAACTCGATGACCAGCTCGTCGCCTGCCTTGTAGACGTCGTAGGCGAGCACCGTGGATGCCTCGGGACGGGGTCGAACGGAAAGCTCGCAGAGATCATCGAGCCTGATCGGACGATAGTCGTGCAGGGGGTCGACTCGATCCACCAGGGCCTCCTTCCGAACGTCTGTACACCAATAGTAAACTCATTTTCCTACTAGTGTACACCGTTCGACAGTGGCAGCCAATGCCTGCAGAGGCATGTGTGCCTGCCGAGGGTCGAGTGGAGCGTGGTCTGAGAGGAGCAAGTCGCCGGAACAGAGGCGGCGCACAGGAAGCCGGCGCGGCAACCCCGGGGACGAGCACAGACAAGCACGGGGTGGCGCAAAAGGCGCCGCGGATCTCTGCGAGATCGCCTGGCTAGAACACCGCTCGTTCGACGGCGAGGACCTCGGGGCTCGCCTGGGCCGTGCAACGGTCATTGGCTGCCATCGCCCCACTCGCTCCTTCGAGGAGCGGCGCATCCTCGCCCGAGATCTCCTCGAGCGTTCTCCCGGCCGGCTCGGGAAGCAAGAACGTGAGGCAGAGCCCCAATAGCGAAGCAGCGGCAGCGACGCCGAGCATGCCCCGGAGCCCGAGACTCTGCTCGAGCCGAGGGACAAGGAACGCACCGATAAAGGCCCCGAATTTCCCGACTCCTGCAGCAATGCCGTGCCCAGTCGTCCGCCGGTCAACGGGGAACAGTTCTGAGGGAAGCACAAACGTTGTCGTGTTCGGCCCGAACTCGATGAAGAAGTAACTGATCCCAAAGCCGATCAAAAAGAGCGGGACGATGGTCGTCATGCCCTTGATCGCACCGAGCACCGCGAAGGCGACGGTCATCACCGTGAAGCCGATGAGCTGAAGGCGGCGATGGCCGATCTTGTCCATCCGCATCGCGGCAAGGAAGTAGCCCGGCACCGCAAACGCGACGAAGAGCAGAAGGCTCCACGCCAGGTTTGCCTCGAGCGTGGCATGAGCGTCGACTCCCTTGAGGATTGCCGGGAGCGACAGCGTGTTCCCGTAGTAGGCGTAGTCGAACAAGAACCACGTTCCGGCAGTGCCGAGCAACAACCGCACCATTCGCCGGTTGGTCAGCACCCTCGATGCGGCTCTCCGCTCGATGCCACGACGAGGGCTCTCAGGGTGGTGGCCACCGGCGGCGGCATCGCCCGTTGCATTCACCACGCCTTCAGAGAAGGCAGCCATCTCCTCGACGGCCTGCTTGGCGTTCCCATTCATGCGGATCTGGAACCGCGGTGACTCGGGCATCTTCGCACGGAGATAGACGACCGCCCCAGCGGGGACTGCGCCGAGCGCCAGCAGCAGGCGCCAGACAACCTCATGGCTGAGGCCGGAGGGCAGCAGGGTGAGCCCGACGAGCGGACCCACGATGAGGCCGAGCGCCTGCATCGAAAAGACCAGCCCGACGTAGCGCCCGCGATCTTGGCGATTCGAATACTCGCTCATCAACACGGCAGAGACTGGGTAATCGCCACCGATCCCAAGGCCAAGCACGAATCGAGCGACGATCAACCAGGTCACGTTCGGGCTCAAAGCCGATGCCAGCGCGCCGACGATCATGACGGCGGCAACCAGCGCGTAGATGTGCTTTCTTCCCAGTTTGTCCGCGAGGCGCCCGAAGACGAAAGCCCCGATGAAGGCACCGAGGACCGCTGCACCGGTCACCCAGCTTGTCGTTGTCGTGCCGAGGTGCCACTGGCTCTTCACCAGTGCAGCCACCGTCGAGATGACGAAGAGGTCGTAGGCATCGGTGAAAAAGCCCATGCCGGAGATGAGCACGGCTCGACGGTGGTAGCGGCTGCGCGGTGCCTCGTTCAGGAGGTGAATGACCGATGCTCCGCTCGAATCAGCGGGGGTCGGCGCTCCGAACTTCACGGCGCCATTCGCCGATCCGACCGGAGCGACGCCCAGGGAACGTTGCGACCAACCGCTTCCCTGGCTCCTCAAGGATGCCTCCCTTCCACCCGAGGAAATCCTTGTGGGCCCAGGTGACGCGGAGGCAACTCCTAGGTAACCGGAACGTGAACTCTTCGAGAACTCTTGGAGACGATCCGGGTACTCTTCTGCCCTGTGGAGGCAGGGGGTCCGGTATCTGAGGTGGACCGCCGAGTCGCCGTTCTGTTCGACCTGGTCTCTGAAGCGTTGGCAAAGGCGACCGATGCCCTTCTCGCCTCTGATCCCACGATCGGCCGAGAAGTTGCCGATGCCGACCCCGCCATCGACCGGCTGACCAACGAAGTCGAACGAGCGGTTTGGAGCCAGATCACCGCCGGAACGCAGGGTGATCAACTCCGGCAACTCGTGGGCGTTCTCCTCATGCTTCCCGAGCTCGAACGAAGTGCAGACTTGGCCGAACACATCGCTCGGCGCGCGATCGAGCACATCGGGAGCGACATGACCCCACTGTGTCGGGGAATCATTCAACGAATGACCGAAGTCGCCCTCGAGATGTGGCGCACCGTTGCCAACGCCTATGCCGACCGATCCGTCGAAGGAATCGCACTGAAGCAAGTCGACGAAGAGATCGACACCCTTCATGAACGTCTAACCCGTGAGATCGCCAGTGGAACGATGTCGACCGCGGTTGCGGCACAGGTTACGCTTCTCGCCAGGTTCTACGAGCGCCTAGGAGACCACGCCGTCAATCTGGCAAAACGAGTAGCAGCATTCCGGGTCAACGCCCCCGAGACCGCCTCTTGAGCGTCTGGGGTCGGACGACCACGACAGGGCAATGTGCGTAGTGCACGCATTGCTGGCTCACCGATCCGACCAAGAGCTCCTTGAACCCACCGAGGCCTCGTGAACCGACGACGAGGAGATCGGCTCCCTTGCTTGCATCGATGAGCCTCCGTGCCGCGGGAGGATCCTCGATGCGGCCTACGACCTCGATTGTCGGCTCAAGCTGTCGCGCCTCGCGTACGCCCTGTTCTAGGATCGACTCGTCCTCGGTTTCAGCGCCCTCGATCATCTCGGAGGCCACCTTGCGCAGGAAACGCGCATGCACGACCTCGAGGAGCGCCTCCGACAAGCGAGCCTGGGTCGCAGCCCACCGAAGAGCCGCGGCTGAGGCGCTGGAGCCGTCGATTCCCACCACGATCCGGCGCTCGCCAGCTTGGGAACCCGCAGCGCTCATCAGGGCCTCCGATCGGATCCGTGCTGCAGGGAGAGCTCTCGGGAGTCATCGCCCCATGACAGCTCGCTCCGACCAGCACGCGCGTCCACGGTAATGCGGGACTTGGCTCTCTCAGGAATACCTCAGAGGGTATCGCTGGTTGGAGAGGATGACCGATCTCACCGAGACCGAGGACGTGAAACGAGATGCAGGGTCCTGCAAAGCCAGAGAAGCCGGCGAACACGCTCCCTGCGGCCCGATCGGTGCTGGCTGTCTGCGCTCACCCTGACGATGAAACCTTCGGTCTGGGTGCCACGCTGCATGCCTTCGCTGCTCGAGGAACCAGCGTCTCACTGTTGTGCTTCACCCATGGCGAGGCTTCGACCCTCGGAGCATCCGAAGGGCCCCTCGGTGAGATCCGGCGGCGCGAGCTTGACGCTGCCGCGGCTGAGCTTGGAATCCATCGCGTCGAGCTCTTCGATTATGCAGACGGCACGCTGAACGCTGTACCACTTGATCGACTGTCAGGAGATGTTGCCCACCTCGCCCACATCGTCAATGCTGATCTCCTTGTGGTCTTCGACAAGGGCGGCATAACCGGCCATCCCGATCACTGCCGGGCGACAGAAGCTGCGCTCGCGAGCGATCGAGACCTACCGGTTCTCGCATGGTGCGTGCCGCGAGCAGCGGCCGAGCGTCTGTACGCAGAGTTCGGAGTGCAATTCACCGGCCGTGATGACGCAGAGATCGACTTCGTGCTGCCCGTCGACCGAAAAGTACAATGGCGCGCCATCGCCCAGCATGCGAGCCAATCCACGCACAATCCTGTGCTCGAACGGCGCCTCGAGCTCCACGGCGATCGCGAGGTCCTTCGGTGGCTCCGGGCACCAAATGCGCCCCGGGAACTCCGGGGATCCGCTCGCGCCTGATCGCACTGCGCGAACCGGCAGTCGTGCATCGTTGCCCCAAGGACTGCGCCCCACATCATGTTTCTGTCGCTATGGGGAGTTCACCGACAACGTGATGCCAATCCGACACTGAGCACTCAGTGCATCTGCCAGGATGCACGCATGAGGCTCGCAACCATTCGCCTGACACAAGAAGGCCGGACGGCAGCGGCGCGCATCGACGGCGAAGATGTGGTCTTGTTGCCCTTCAACGACGTCGGAGAGCTCCTGTCGTCTGGTGAGGGATGGCAGGAGCGAGCGCTCACTGAGGGACGTCGCGAGCAGCTCAGCAACGTCCGTCTCGCTCCCGTCGTGCCTCGGCCTTCCAAAGTGCTCTGCGTCGGCCTGAACTATCTCCGTCACGTTCGAGAGCACGGAGGAGACGTCCCTTCTTATCCCTCCCTGTTCGCGAAATTCTTCGACGCCCTCACAGGACCATATGACGAAATCGTCCTTCCCGCGGCCTCCGAGTGCGTGGATTGGGAAGCTGAACTGGTCGTCGTCGTCGGTCGATCGACGCGCTGTGCCACGCTCGATGAGGCAGAGGCCGCGATCGCGGGCTTCACGGTCGGCAACGACGTCAGCATGCGCGATTGGCAGGGCCGGACAAGCCAGTGGCTCCAGGGGAAGACTTGGGAGGCATCCTCTCCGGTTGGGCCGGCCCTTGTGACCGTCGACGAGCTCGGCGGGGCACGACCGGATCTGGCCATCTCCTGTGTGGTCGACGGAGAGACCATGCAGGAGGCGCGAACCACCGACCTGCTGTTCGACCCGGTCGAGGTGGTCGCCTACGTGAGCACGATCGTCACCCTCCGGCCGGGCGACCTCATCTTCACCGGGACACCGGATGGGGTAGGCATGGCGAGAACACCGCCCATCTTCCTCCACGATGGTCAGGTCGTGGTCACTCGCATCGAGAAGATCGGCCAACTTGTCAATCGCTTTCTCGCCCGACGTCCGACAGGCCAACGGTCGGACCCGTAGCAGCCGGGTTTCGATCCAGCGGCGATTCCTCCAGCCCCCTCGGAGCTGGATCCTTCCCACCAGGGCGCGGCGCTTCTGCCACCTGGCAGCCGTAACATAAGAAGACGATCGAATCGGAGACCACGCTTGTGTCGTCCGGCTCGAAAGCGCTGCGAGGTGGGTAGAGCCTTCTCCAGGGAAGGGAGGATCACGATGACTTCGCATGGAGCGCCTGAGACCTCTGGCATCGGCCGCGAGTCGGCGGTCCCCACCGTCCGGGTCCTGCGCAACGACGAGGAGCTAAGGGAAGCGGTTCAGCGTGCGCGGGAATTCGAGCGCAGGGGGCTCGAGGAGTTTCGGCACCGCCTCGGAAGCTACGACCGCTTCCTTGACGAACCGCGTACCGACGGAGAGGAGCGGTCCTGGCATCCCTCGACGAACCGGATCGCCGAGGTGGTTGCCATTGACTCCTCAATCGAGGTCGGGGAGTCCTGAACGTCGGTTCCAGGCACAACGAGCAGAGCCCACCGTCGGCGACGTGCGCTTCGCCGTCGCCGATTGCTGCGTACCACCGCGGTCGTTCTGTGCGTTGCAGGGCTCCTCGCCTACTTCTTCTCCGAACGCGCTCCATCGATCCCGTCGGCCACGATCCGGCACCATGCGAAGACCCGGGCGCGGTCGCTGCCACCTCGCCCGACGACAACCCTGCCACCGACGACTACAACCGACCCCGGCACCCTCCCCCAGACGGCGGTCCTCCCCGCTGCCAGCTCCCCGCAGCTGACCGAGGAGATGGCAGCGCTGTGGAGCGGGATCGTCAGCGGAACGGTCACCCCAGCGCTCCCTGCCTTCTTCCCGAGCTCGGCATACGCGCAGCTCAAGACCATTGCGAATCCACTCAGCGACTATTCGGACCGCCTGATCGCTGAGTACGCGCTGGACATCGAGGCCGCGCACGCCCTTCTCGGCCCCGATCCCTCGGCGGCCGTGCTCGTCGGAGTCCAGGTCCCGGAGCAATATGCACATTGGGTGCCACCAGGAACCTGTGACAACAGCGTGGGCTATTACGAGGTCCCCAACTCCCGCGTCGTCTACCAAGTCAACGGCCAGACCCGATCCTTCGGCATCGCGTCGATGATCTCCTGGAGAGGCAACTGGTATGTCGTTCACCTGGGAGCTGTCCTGCGGTCGACCACCGGAGGCGTCGTCGACGACCCTGAGGTCGGCACCGGGACCCCTCAACCCTCCACGACTTGCTGAGAGGCAGTTGGCGACCCACAACGGCAAGGCCCAGGAGGGGCGGACGTGACGCGAATCAGCTCGCCGCCTGCTCTTCCGCCGAGGTAGCAGACGCATCCGGATCGACCGATGCGGCCTCGGGCTGCGCTGCGGCCTGCGCCTTGGATTCTGGGCGATAGGAGGTCGCAAGCAACACCGTCGATGCCGCCACACCCGTCGCGGCCGCCAGCAAGGCACCCTTGATCCCCGAACCGCCCCGACGACCAAGCAGACGATCGACCGAGAATGGCCCGCTCCCGAGCCCCGCCAAGGCAGTTGCCGCCGCGGCAACCACCGCGACGTACTCCCAACCACCCTTGAAGACGAAGAATCCCTTGCCTTTGTGGTCAGTGCGAGCTGCAGTGGTCATCAGCCCCACGACCGCGGCGCTCGGGAGTGGGCTCAGCGCGCCAAGCGTGATCAGTGATCCCGACCCGATCTCGGTCGCAGCGGCGACTCGGGCGTGGAGCCAGCCGGGACGAAGCCCGAGGCCGTTGAACCATCTCGTCGTACCCTCGAGACCGCCAGGGCCGAAGACTTTGTTGTAGCCATGGGCGATGAGCATCGGCCCGATCGTGAGCCGCAGCACCAACGAGGCAAAGTCTCTTTCTCGCACAGAACTCATAGTGTCCCCGAGGATTCCGGCGTCGCAAGCTCGGTCGCCCGTCGCACGGCTTCTTCGGGGCTGGTCGCGGTCACGATGCCCGGCTCGCCACCGCCATCCGGACGCCTCAGCTCCCAGGTGCCCAGGCCGACGACCGGCCGCCCGAGCTTCAGTGCCAGCGCCACCTCCGAGAGCGTTCCGTACTCGCCCCCGACGGCAATCACGACGTCAGCGGAGCGAACGACCAGCCAGTTCCGAAGCTCCCCCAGGCCCGTCGCGACCGCGATGCGCACCCAGCGGTTCGCCGACAAGCGGTCATCGCCGGGCAAGATCCCCACCGTCATCCCGCCGGCTTCGACCGCACCTCTACAGGCGGCCGCCATGACCCCGCCAAGACCGCCACAGACCACGATGCCACCGATCTCGGCAACCTGGCGGCCGATCGCTTCTGCGAGCACCTCCGCCGACGGGTCCGGGGATCCTGCCCCCACGACGCCGAAGTAAAGACCCCTCCGTACCGGCGGCATGCCCCAATGACCCTACCGGGCGGTCCGCCACACCGCACGTACCGAGCCCCGATAGCCTTCCCACGGGTGGCCAGGTCGTACCGAGAGCAAGAAGCAAGGGGGCCCTCGGCCGCCACCATGGATCGTCGCCAATTCCTCAGGGCTCTCGGGGCAGGCATCGGGACCATCGGGTTGGCGAGCTCGAAGCGTTCAACCACCCCCGGGCGCGCCACGTCATCGGTCCGGCAGCATCGTGGGACACCTGAGCAAGCGGTGGTCCAAAAGAAACTGCCGAGCGGCGTCACGATTCCTCAGGCCCGATGGCTCGTAGCGGAGAACGCGAAGCCAGGGACTGGGAGATGGATCGTCACCGGTTCCCAGACGCTGCACTCGATCGAAGGGTACGCGAGCCGGGTCAGCGGGGTTGTCGGCGACGAGGTCATCCTCTTCGTGAACACCTCCGCACCCGCCTTTCACGTTGAGGTCTACCGGATGGGCTACTACCAAGGGCTCGGCGGTCGCCTGATCGACCAGACCGACACCATCGCAGGGCAACGCCAGCGGGCGCCGTCATTCACGCCGGGGATCAATATGGTCGAGTGCCAGTGGGAACCCAGCCTGAGCCTCACGGTCGGAGAGCATTGGCCACCAGGGGTGTACCTGTTCAAATTGGTCGGATCGGGCGGGGAGCAGCAGTACATCCCTTTCACGGTTCGTGATGACACGAGCCATGCCGCGTACGTGATCCAAAACAGCGTGACCACCTGGCAGGCGTACAACCGCTGGGGTGGCTACAGCCTCTACCTCCAGCTGACTGCTTCAGGCGGCGGCGACTATGCCAACCGTTCTCGCGTCGTCTCCTTCGACCGCCCTTACTCCATGGGAACCGTACCTTGGGCGCAAGGCGCAGCGGACTTCTTCGGGAACGAATTTCCGTTGCTGTTCCATTTGGAGAGCCTGGGCGCGGACCTCACGTACTCCACTGACATCGATCTGCACACTCGACCGGAGCTACTCAAGAACCATCGTTGTTTCTTCAGTCTGGGCCATGATGAGTACTGGTCCATGCAGATGCGCGAGGGTGCACGCGAGGCCCTGGAGAGCGGCACGAACCTTGCCTTCCTCGGCGCGAACGCCTGTTACCGTCAGATCCGCCTCGACGCGTCCCCTGTCGGTCCAAACCGCCGCCAAGTTTGCTACAAGGATGCCGCAGAAGACCCTCTTTCTGAAAAAGAGCCGATGCTCACGACGGTGAACTGGATCCAGCCACCCTTGAACCGTCCAGAAAGCACGCTCATCGGCAGCATGTACCAGTCCGTCGGTGCGAATGATCCTCTCGTGGTCACCGACGCGTCCGCCTGGCTCTGGGATGGCTGCGGCTTGTCGGACGGTCAGGCACTTCCCGGAGTTGTCCAGGGGGAGTACGACCGCTATGTTCCTTCTCTCCCGAGCCCGCGCAACGTCGATGTCTTCGCGCACTCGCCGATCGCGGGCCAGGGCAACTGGTCCGACATCACGTACTACACGGTGCAAGGAGGCGGTGGCGTGCTCGCAAGCGGAATGGCCTCGTTCATCTTCAAGCTTTCGAACACGACCGCCTTCCCCACGATCATCGTGCCCGCGGCGATTCCTGGAATCACCCCGATCCTCCTGCGCGCCATGGAGAACGTCTACGGTCTCTTCGGCAATGGACCAGCTTCTGCGAGCCAGCCTTCCGGAGGAAACTGGTCGAGCATCTATCAGGGAGCATCTGCATCACTCAGAACCGCTGTAGGGAGCCCGTCAGCCTGAGGAGACGGAACTGGCGCCCAAACACCGGACACCGACTTCGCCGCTGTTAACCCTCACGAGCCAACAAGCGAGCCATCACCGTTGTCACGCCAATCTTCCCGAGGACGTCACGCCAAGCATCGAACGGCAGGGAAACCTTCGCATCAGCGGAGGTGGATCTGGTCGCTCGGAGTCGTTGCACTTGCTGGAGCCGTCTTGGCCATCGTCTTGACCTCATCTTCCCCCCAAGCAGCGCCTCCGGCAGCTGTTCCCGTGACAACAACTCCAGCACAGCCCGTGTGCCCCCTCACAGGTGCACCACCCCCCTCGGGCGGAGCAGTCCCGCAACTGCCCGCACTCGCGGTCAAGGTAGACAACTATCCGGCTGGCCGGCCACAAGCAGGCCTCGACCACGCCGACATCGTGTTCGAGGAGCCCGTCGAAGGCATGATCACCCGATACGTGGCTGTCTTCCAGTGCCAACAGGCGTCCCTGATCGGACCAATCCGTTCCGCCCGCAATATCGACATCGGCATCCTGGGAGAGTTCGGTGATCCACTGCTCGTCAGCGTTGGCGGAATCAATCCGGTCATCTCCAACATCGAGAATTCGCCGATCCAAGAGATCGATCTGCGAGACCATGGATCCGTCGTCCAAACGGTTGCCGGTCGACAGGCACCGTACGCCACGTTTGCGTCGACCTCGGCGTTGTGGGAACTCGACCCGAAGGACACCGGCCCGCCGAACCCGGTGTTTCGCTATGCAACGACGGCACCCACTGGGATGCCCGCGAGCTCCATCACGATCCCCTTCTCCCAGGATTCCGACGTGACCTGGCGATATGACAGCGCGCTCGGCACATATCTCCGCTACTACGGGACAACGCCAGATGTGCTACTCGATGGCGTACAGAATTCGGCCTCGAACATCGTGGTGCAATTCGTGCACATTTTCTACGGACCGTGGTACGAAAACGACGTCGGGGGGCTCGAGGTCCAGGCAACCCTCTATCCTGACGCTTCGGGTAAAGCCGAGGTGTTCCGCAACGGTGTCGAAATCTCGGGAACATGGCACCGGTCGACCCTGGCTAGTCCGACACAGTTCCTGAGCTCGACCGGGGCTGAGATCCCCCTGCAGCCGGGTCGCACCTGGGTCGAGCTCGTTCCCGATACCGTCACGGTCAGCGTCGGTCCCTGAGGGTTCGCCGTTCATCCAAAGCAATGGCTTCGTCCCGCCCGGGATCGTCAGCTCCTGATGATTCCGGGCTGTTCGGTGAAATTCAGTTCTTGAGCGTGATCGGCAGGTCGTCAGGGTCGACCGAGGCATCGTCACCGGTCTCGCCGGATGCCGGGGTGAGGCATTCACGTACCCGTTCGTCGATCTCAGCCATGAGCTGGGGGTTCTCGGCGAGGAACTGCTTGACATTCTCCCTTCCCTGGCCCAGCTGCTCACCCTCATAGGTGAACCAGGCTCCAGACTTCTTCACGAAGCCAAGATCGACTGCCACATCCAGAAGCGAACCTTCGCGACTGATGCCCTTGCCGTACATGATGTCGAACTCGGCCTGCTTGAACGGTGGCGCGCACTTGTTCTTGACAACCTTTACCCTCGTGCGACTCCCGATCACGTCTGCTCCGTCTTTGATGTTCTCCACCCGGCGGATCTCCAGACGGACAGATGAATAGAACTTCAGCGCCCTGCCGCCTGGGGTGACCTCGGGCGATCCGTACACCACACCAACCTTCTCGCGAAGCTGGTTGATGAAGATGGCAATCGTCTTGGACTTGGACAACGACGCCGTGAGCTTGCGAAGCGCCTGAGACATGAGCCGCGCTTGCAGGCCAACGTGAGCATCGCCCATGTCCCCTTCGATCTCGGCCCGGGGGGTGAGGGCGGCGACCGAGTCGATCACGAGCACGTCCAGCGCTCCCGAGCGAATGAGCATGTCGGCAATCTCGAGCGCCTGCTCGCCGGTATCAGGCTGCGAGATCAGTAGGGCGTCGATGTTCACGCCGATGGCCTTGGCATAAACCGGATCCATCGCATGCTCGGCATCGATATAGGCACAGATGCCACCATTGCGCTGAGCCTCAGCAACGACATGCATCGCGAGCGAAGACTTTCCCGAGGATTCCGGGCCGTAGACCTCGACGATGCGCCCCCGAGGAAGTCCCCCGATGCCCAAGGCGAGATCGAGCGACAGCGCCCCCGTGGGGATCGCTTCGACCATCATGTGGACGTTCTCGCCCATCCGCATGATGGAGCCCTTCCCGAATTGCTTCTCGATCTGGCCCAGAGCGACATCGAGTGCCTTCTCACGGTCCTCTGCCATCTCGTCTCTCGCTCCTTGCATCATGATCCGCACTTAGGGTGTTCCTGAACCGCTGGCCTTCTCCAGAAGGAGAAATTGCTCGCCCTCGACCCTACGAGAGGGGTGTGTCAATCAATGGGGTTGGCTCCGCAGGGCTCTGGCTGTGCATCACGAACACTCTACTAACGAACATGCGTTCGTAGGCGGATGCAGCCGGCTGTCCGCTGGCCACGGGGCAGCCGAGAGTTCACCGGCCACGACACGAGCACGTTCCCGAGCGCACGCCCGGTTTAGGAACCCAATGGGATTACTGCGAGGCTCTCGTACCGTGACCCCGTGGGCTCCAACGTCGAGCGAACCAGATGGACCTCCTCGACGTGCCATTTCACCTGCACGGCCTGGCCGACCAGCTCACGAGGAATGCGCCGTCGAGACGCGCGTGCCAGCGTCACGTGGCCGAAGAACGGCCGATCGGCGTCCAATGCTCCGGGAAGCGGGGCAGATCGCACCGCCGCAGCCAGCGACTCGAGACCTTGCCCGCTCACCGGAACGCAGAGCACGGAACGGCCCAAGACGACAGTGGTCGGGCCGAGGGCAGCGTCGAAGGCTTCCAGCGGGGCGATCGCATGCTCGATCGCCATGAGGATGGAACCAAGGGCCCCCTCGGCCACCGTGCCCAAGAACGCCAGCGTCAGGTGCCACTGGCCCAGCCGGGTGTAGCGAATCCCTTCGATCGGAGGACGGGGAAGTTCTTCGAGCACAGCCGTCACGGTCGGAGGCGGCCAGAGGGCGACGAAAGCCCGCATGCCCACAGTGTGGTCGCCCGGCGTCCGAACGGGACAACGCGACCAAGGGCGGAGCATCGAACCGGCCAGTGATTCGATAGGGTCGGCGCATGGCGACCAACGGCGAGAGCAAACGCCGTTCCGACAGACGGCTCACTGCGGTGCAGGGGGACATCACCAAGCAGCAGGTTGATGCCGTTGTGAACGCCGCGAACTCCCGGCTCGCCGGTGGCGGTGGCGTGGACGGTGCCATCCACCGCGCAGCCGGCGCTGCACAGTTGCGAGCGGCCTGCGCAAAGATCGGTCGATGCGATCCCGGAGATGCGGTCGCAACGAGCGGCTTCGCCCTCCCCGCCCGATGGATCATCCACACCGTCGGGCCCGTTTGGCGAGGCGGAAACGCCGGAGAGGACGCTGTGCTCGCGTCGTGCTACCGACGTTGCCTGGAGGTTGCCGACGAACTCGGCGCGAAATCGATCGCATTCCCGGCGATCTCCACCGGCGCCTACGGCTTTCCGCCCGACCGAGCGGCGCGCATCGCCGTCACGACCCTGCGCAACACCCCCACTCAAGTAACCGATGTTCGGCTCGTCGCTTTTGACCGCGACACCTTCGAGCTCTACAAGTCCTTGCTCGGTGATCCTGCTGACGAGGGATAAGGGCACTCGTTACACCCAGCGGATACAACGCTTGCCGAGCGACTCCGTCAGCACAGTCCTCCATCGTGCCGAAGTGGCCTGCCGTTCTCCGGCGGGAGCCGAGGGCACCGGGCTTTCACCGGGCGACCGTCCGGCTCCACCGCACGTGAGGTGCGCCATGACCGAGAATGACCATCCATTGAACTCGACGAACGCCACGGAGGACATCGAACCGCGACTCCGAAGGGTTGAGCGGGTGATCGAGGCCCTCTCGAGAGAGGTTCACACCAGAAGGCTCGTCGTCAGCGACCCAGGAGCCCATGCTCGCATCGTCGCTGAAGCACTACCCAGTGGGGCAGAGCTTCGAGCGGAACTTCTCCGTCCGAGCGCCGTCGGATCGACCAGTGTCGTCGTCTTCGCGATGAGCGACGACTCCGTAGAAGCCATCAGCTCATCGTCAGGTCTCGGTCCGTTCCTCGGCATCCAGCTGTGGTGCGACGGGAACTCGGTGATCGAGCTCGAAGCCTGGATGGAGGCTGACGGACGATGGCACCCGCAGGTGCGCCTTCCCCAGGCGCATCATCGCTCGGACCAGTCGCCACGACCCGATCCAGAATGACCGTCTTGTCGGTCATTGCTCGACGGCGTTCAAAACAGCACCTAGACGCACGCAGATGGGCTCCGGGGTCATCCAAGGTGCATAGCCACCATTGTTGCGAACCAGAGCTTGCTCGCGACAACCGCCAATGCGCAGAAGGCCACAGACAGGGCTGCAACGATGAGCATGCGATCCCACTCGTTCGCCCGCCGCCCTGAGCATCGATCCCGGTGGGCTGGCCCCGACGGGTGAGGGTTCATGGAACCAACGGTACTGAAGCCAGGGCGCTGATGCTACTCATCAGTCTGTAGACCAATCAGTAGCGATCAGCCACGGTGATGGAGGTGGAAGGCGACCTCCAACGCCGGTTGGGTGAGAACCTCCGGTTGTTGCGGAGGGCGCGTGGCCTCAGTCAGGAGGCCTTCGCGGATTTCTTGGGCATCCATCGCACCTATATGGGCGGGCTCGAACGCGGTGAACGCAACGTCACCTTGCGAACAGTCGAGCGGCTGGCAGAGCGGCTCGCGGTTGATCCGCTGTCGCTCTTCGCCAGGGTGGGCGCGACCTCGAAACCCCATGTTTTGGCGAACGGCGCCCAGGCGTCGCCCCACCGCAGCGCCGCCCGCGGGCCTTCGTGACGCGGGGATCGTCCGGCGGGACGCACAAATCGCCTCAGCACGCGATCGAAGGTATGGCGAGGGGCCCCACGGTCCCGAACGCCGCGCTCAGTGCCCGATCGGCAATTCCCGGGAGACGGTGCGGCGCAGAAGATCGAGGGCGGAGATCGCACCATACTGACGCACCCGGTCCCGATCGCCCGGCACCCGAAGCTCCTGGGCCGTCACGGAGCCGTTGGGGAGAACGATCCCCACGAACAGGGTTCCGGGGGTAACCCCCTCCTGCTCGTCGGGACCGGCGACACCGGTCACGCTCAGCCCGACATCGGAACCGAGCACCCGACAAGCCCCGTCGGCCATCTGGCGCGCTGCCGCCGCGGTGACGACAGGACCCCGGTCGACCTTCAAGACGGCGTATTTGACCTCCGCGTCATACGACACGACGCAGCCGCGAAACCACCGACTCGCGCCCGGGACATTGACCAGCCGCGCGGAAATCAACCCACCGGTCATCGACTCCGCCAATCCGATCGTGAGGTGCCGTTCTGCGAGGAGAGCACCCACTGCGTGCTCCATCGATTCATCGTCCGTGCCGAAGATCACGTCGCCCAGGCGTTCGAAGAGGATCTTGCGAACGGTGCGCTCTTCGGCATCGAGGAGCACTTGGAGGTCGGCAGGCGAGGAGGCCCGAGCAGTCAGGCGGACCTTGATGCCCTCGATCCCGCTCGCGAGAAACGCGATCGTCACTTTCCCACGGTCCGCCAAGGGCCCCGTAGCCTGCGCATCGAGATCACGGACCCGGTCGTCCAGTGCTTCGGCCAGTGCCGACTCGCTCGCCCCCCAGGTCCGTAGCGTTCGGCTGCCGATCACCGCTCGCTGGCCTGCGCGCTCCAGCCGCGCCTCGATGTCCGGCAGGATCCCACGGGTGAACATATCCGCCATCTCATGGGGGACGCCCGGGACCGCATAGATCACCTGACTGCCAACCGGGCAGATGAGCCCGGGGGCAGTTCCGTTCGTTTGCTCGATGACCGTCGCTCCGACGGGCACGTCTGCCTGGCGAAGATTGTTCGCCGGCATGGCGCGACCGCGGGCCAAGAACAGCTCCTCGATGCGTCGCACGAGCGCCTCCTGGCGGACCAGGGGGACGCCCATCACCTCGGCAATCGCCTCCCGAGTGATGTCGTCCTGGGTCGGCCCGAGACCGCCGGTCACGATGACCCCGTCACTACGGGCCAGCGCGGTGCGCAGCGCAAGAACGATCCGATCCTTGTTGTCACCAACAGCCTGGTGAAAGTGCGAATCGACGCCAGCCGCGGCCAGCTGCTCCCCGAGCCAGGCCGAATTCGTGTCGGCAATCTGGCCGAGGAGGAGCTCGGTTCCAACCGCAACGATCTCTATCCTCATCAGCGCCTCAGCGCGTTCACCCGGAGCGGTGGCTTCCAACCACCTGCTGTGCGCGCCGTGCGTCCCACGCGTACTGGAGGCCCGTGACGAGGGTGAGCCCGCAAGCGATCCACACGGCTACGAGCTGGAGGGTTCGATGCGGAGCCAGTGGGGGGACGAGACAAGTGGCGATCGCCAGGTCCTGGACGAGTGTCTTTACCTTCGCGGACGACCGAGCAGGCACCGAGATGCCGCGATGACCGACCCAGGACCGATAGCCGCTCATGAGGAGCTCCCGGAAGGCGATCAGCACGACCGGTGCCCATGGGAGCCGGTGCTGGTATGCAAGCGTGACGAGCGCACTGACGATCACGGCCTTGTCGGCTAATGGATCGAGAAACGCCCCTGAACGGGTGGTGCCCTGACGGCGAGCCAACCACCCGTCGACGCCATCCGAGCCTGCAACCAGGACGCCGACCGTCACTGTGACCCAGGTCGCCCCCTGCGTCACGATCAATGCGACGAAAAGGGGGGTCGCTAGCAGTCGCGTCACGGTGAGCGCGTTCGCGGGTGTCGCGAGCGCTGACGGGCCGAAGCCCGACACGGTTGCCATGGTCCCTCGTTGCGCCTCTGCTCCGAATCGTCCAGAGAAGCCGGCAAAGGCCGGTCGGGCGGAGAGGGAGGGATTTGAACCCTCGGACCGGGTTTCCCCAGTCAACTCATTAGCAGTGAGTCCGATTCGGCCGCTCTCGCACCTCTCCGTTGGATCAGGCTAACAGGAGCTGCGACCCGAGGAAGGCTCCGCGACGAGCCGTCGGCCGCCCGGGAGTCCACCGACAGACGCATTCCGGTCACCGTCGCAACCACGCCCATCTCGGTCCCCAGGGTCTCGACGGCTTCCTCGACAACCTCTTGGACAAGGCAAAGCTCCTCCCCGATCTGGTGGCTCGTCCTCCCTGCCGCAGCCAGGACCAGGATGCGGAACTGCTGGATGGTCAACTGCCGGATGTGCTCGCCTTCGAAACCCCTCTCGCTGGCCCCTGCACCCTCGACGCTCGTCAACCTCGTCACCGTTGCCTCGTGCCTTCGCATGCTTGAGGAACGGTCCTGACGCCCCGATCTTGCGGTCTGTGAGCCCCGGATCATCCCTCCTGCCGCGCCGGTCGGCCCCCTCCGGGGCACGCGGTGGCAACCGCCGACCCGGGATTGCGCTCTGCGTGGGAGGTCACCCAGTGGGACGGTCGTCACTCGATCCCGAGGCCCAGCGCCCGCTCGGCCTGCCCGTTGGAATCGCCGGCGGACCGGTTGCTTGCGCTCGGTTCAGTTCTGGCTGACGGGCGTCCCCACGCCGAGGTAGAGGTTGTTCGGCGCGATGTACGCCTGCTGGGCGTTGTAGGTGAAGATGCCGATCGACACGTTGGCGATGACATTGCCGATGATCGTGGTACCAGCCAGCCCTCCAGGGAAGATGGAGGCGATGAAGATCCCAGTCGTCGCGGGGTCCTTCGCCGGGAAGTCGAAGTCACCGGTCAGGTTGTCGTTGGCCAGCCAGTTCTCTTCGATGATGTTCCCTCCGAAGTAACCGCCGGCATGGTCATGGATGACGACGCCCGCGAGGCCATTGTTCCAAGCGATGTTGGCCTCGATCGTGTTGTCATAAACCGCACTGCCAGGGCCGCCGGCCATCAGGATCCCGCCACCTTGCCCGAGCACCCCGTTGTTCAAAACGGTGTTGTGCCGGACCACGTTGTTGAAGACCCCGGCCTCGCCCGTCGGCACGCCCGAAGAGTTGGCCGCGAGCGGCGAGTGGCCGGCCAAGGTGATCCCGCAGTCGCTCTCGTTGTTGGCGACGTAATTGTTGGTGATCACGTTGTTCCGGTTCGGACCGAACTCGTCCGTGAGCAGGATGCCGCCTGCATTGCCGACCACCACGTTGTAGGCCACGGTCGAGTTCATGACCGAGACGAGGTGGATGCCCTCACCGCAGTCACCCGGGGCTTCAGGAGTGAACGCACACTCTCCAGGACCTCCCTTGGGGTTGAAACCACGGTCGTTGTTGATGACGACGTTGTACTGCAAGCTGACGTTCGTCACCGGCTGGCCCGAGGTGACGGGTGACCCGTTGGGCGCAGCGGGAGAGGTTCCGACGAGGATGCCTTCGTACGTCGCGTTCTCGATCGTGAACCCGGTCACCGAACTGCCAGACCCAGCATTGGTGATCTGGATTCCGACCCCGTTGATGGAGGTGGCCGCATCGATCACCGGGTCCCCCACCCCGACGAGGTTGACGGTCTTGTCGACGATCACCCCGCCGTAGTACGTGCCGCTCTCCACCTCGATCGTGTCACCGTTGTTCGCCGAGTTCAGCGCTCCGAGGAGGGTGCAGGGACTCGCCTGGGTGCACGAAGGACCGCTCCCGGCGGTCGGCGAAGCAGAAACCCAAAGGATTTGTCCCTGGGCGCCAGCGATCCCGCCGGCCAGGGGGAGCATGGCAACAGCCGTCCCACTCGCAACTGCGATGGCGAAGGCCAACACTCGTCGTCTCACCCGTTGCCTCTCCTTCTTCGAGCCCTTACTGCTCTGCGACACCGGCACCTCGTAGTCCTACGACCCGGGACGGCGCCAATGCATCTGACACCTGCCGGCGGCGCCCACTGCTACGCACCGAACCATAGGCACGATCGCGTCCCCGGTCAACCCAAACGCCTCGGCGCGCGGACCACCGAGGTTGACGAGAACGTATCCGGTGCGAACCAAGCAATCACAGCTTGGCGATGATCTCCTCCGCGAAGCGGCGGAATCCATCGGCCGCCTCTCTGGGGCTCGTAAAGGGTGTGACGAGCAGGCGCGTCGCTCCAGCCTCCTCATAACGACGCACATCTTCGATCGAGTTCACGCGCGCGCTGACGGTGACCTGGAAGGGTCCGTTCCGCCCAGCCTCGCGACGCATCTTGTGGATCCGCTCGAGATTGTGCGGCAGGGTCTCGGGAGACTGCTGCATGGGGATCCAACCGTCCCCCAAAAGGGCCGCGCGGCGCATCGCTGCCGGTGAATCGCCGCCGATCAGCATGGGGGGCCATGGCTGCTGCACAGGTTTCGGAAGGAAGCCGACCGGCTGGAAGCGGAAGAACTCGCCGTCGTGCTCGATGACCTCCTCGGTAAAGAGGCGCTGGATGATCCGGATCGTCTCGTCGACCCTGCGGCCTCGCGTCTCGAAGGGAAGCTGCATGGCCTGCCACTCCTGGGACAACCAGCTCGCGCCGATGCCGAACTCGATGCGCCCACCGGAGACCACGTCGACCGTGGTCAGCGCCCGAGCCGTGATGAAGGGGTGCCGAAGGCCGATGTTGTAGACGTTGGTACCGAAGCGGAGCGTCGTCGTCTGGGCGGCCATCGTCGCGATCTGGACCCAAGGGTCGTAGGCGGGAGTCGAAGCCGAGATCGGAGGCTCGCCCGCGTGCGGTGAGTTGGGCTCACCGGTCATCTTGACCGGCATGATCAAGTGCTCCGGTACCCACACCGACTCGAAACCGGACTGCTCTGCGAGCCTGGCGATCTCCCCCCACCGCCTGGGGCCAACCATTGCTGTCGTCCCGAAGGCCACCATGGCCCGTTCTCCCCATCCCGTCGCTGCCTTCGGCCGGCTCACAGGTCACCCGACCGGTTTGTGCGACGCTATTCGCGACAGCCAAGTGCCAGCAAATAGCCGGGTGCAGGCTGCCACCGAGGAGACTTGTCCCGACGAGCCGCTTGCAGCCACAACCGCGTCACCTCCGAACGCTGACCAACACAGGAGCAACGATGCCTGCGACGTCGAACCGAACGAGGCCCGATCTTGGCGCTGGCGAGATCCGGCGAACCCGGCCCCAGGGCAGCACCAAGGGAAGGCGGCGCCGCTACGACAGCCCCATTCGGCGGGAACAGGTCGCGCGTACCCGCCAGGCGATCCTCTCGGCAGGATCCGCCATCGCTCACGAGCTCCCGAGCTGGAACTGGCGTGAGCTCACCTTTCGTGCCGTCGCTGAACGGGCAGGGGTGAGCGAACGGACCGTTTATCGCCACTTCCCGTCGGAGAGGGAACTCCATGACGCGGTGATGGGCCAGCTCGAGCGAGAAGCCGGGGTCTGCTACGAAAACATCACCATCGACCAGGTGTCAGCGGTCGCGACCCGGGTCTTCGCAGCCCGAGGGGCGTTCGCGGTCGCCCCGTCAGCCGTGAACGACCCGGCGTTCGCGGCGGAAGACCAGCGACGAAAGGATGCCCTGCTCGGCGCTGTGGAAGCGGTGACCCCCGAATGGACCCCAGAAGAACGCGAGCTGGCGGCTGCGATCCTCGACGTGCTCTGGAGCATGCCTGCCTACGAGCGGCTGGTCACTGCCTGGCGGCTCGATGCCCGTCAGGCGATCCGGGCCATCGACTGGGCGATCCGGAGCGTCGTGGCGGGGATCGAAGGCGATCGCCGTCCGGAGCCAGCCCAGGGACACGATCCGATTGGGGAAGGAACCGATGGCGCCTGACCGCTGAACGTGCCCCGACGACGACCGGCCACCGGTACGGCGCGCCTTCGGACCCCCGGACCTACCCGAGGCGTCCTCGCTCCTGCAGCGCCGCGATCACGCGATCCGCCGCCTCCTCGGGAGACAAACGCGTGGTGTCCAGACGCAGCTCCGGAGACTCGGGTGGCTCGTAAGGGGAGTCAATCCCGGTGAAGTTCGGGAGCTCACCCCGACGAGCCTTGGCGTAGAGACCCTTGTGATCCCGCGCCTCGGCCACCGCCAGCGGAGTGTCCACGTAGACCTCGAGGAACTCCCCCTCCGCGACACGTTCCCTGGCCATGGCACGTTCCGTACGGAAGGGTGAGATGAACGACACCAAGACGATCAGCCCGGCATCCACCATCAGGGCAGCAACCTCGGCGACGCGGCGGATGTTCTCGACCCGGTCGGCGTCGGTGAAGCCCAGGTCGCGGTTCAAACCATGGCGAACGTTGTCGCCGTCGAGCAGATAGGTGTGCCTTCCCATTTCGTGGAGCTTGCGCTCCACGATGTTGGCGATCGTCGACTTGCCGGCACCAGAGAGCCCGGTGAACCAGACGACGGTGGGCTCCTGGCCCTTGAGGCGCGCATGCGCGGCTTTGTTGACCTCGATCGCCTGCCAGTGGATGTTGTGGGCCCGCCGGAGAGCGAAGTGCAGCAGCCCGGCGCCGACGGTCTCGTTGGAGAGCCGATCGATGACGATGAACCCCCCCATGTCACGGTTCACCCGGTAGGGATCGAAGGGGATCGGCCGGTCCACGCTGACGTTGCAAACCCCGATCTCGTTCAAGGTCAGGGTCTTGGCCGCCGCGTGCTCGAGGGTGTCGACATTGATCCGGTACTTGGGCGGTCCGATGACCAGGCCGACGGTCAGGGTGCCGATCTTCATCAGGTAGGGCCGCCCCGGCAGCATCTCGGTGTCGGCCATCCAGATGACGTGCGCTTCGAACTGGTCTGCGAGCGCCGGCGCCGAGTCGGCGGCGGCAATCACATCGCCCCGACTCACGTCGATCTCCTCCGCGAGGGTCAGGGTCACCGACTGGCCCGCTGAGGCTTCTGGGAGATCCCCGTCGAAGGTGACAATGCGGCTCACCACCGAGGTCCGGCCAGAGGGGAGGATGCGCACCGGGTCGCCGGGATGGATGACGCCCGAGACGATCAGCCCCGAGAACCCTCGAAACTCGGGATCCGGACGATTGACCCACTGGACCGGCATCCGAAAGGGCTTCGCCTGGCGCTCGTCGTCGACCGGCACCGTCTCGAGGTGCTCGATGAGGGTCGGGCCCTCGTACCAGGGCGTGTTCGGGCTCGGAGCAGTGATGTTGTCGCCCCGCAGCGCCGAAAGCGGGATGCAGACGACGTCGTCGACGCCAACCTCAGCAGCAAACCGCCGGTACTGCGACTCGATCTCTTCGAAGACCTCCCGGGAGTAGCCGACGAGGTCGAGCTTGTTGACGGCGAGGACGAGGTGACGGATACCCAGCAGCGCCACGAGGTAGGTATGCCGCCGCGTCTGCGTGAGGACGCCTTTGCGAGCATCGACCAGGACCACTGCCAGCTGGGCAGTGGAGGCTCCCGTGACCATGTTGCGGGTGTACTGCTCGTGACCGGGCGTGTCAGCGACGATGAAGGTGCGTCGGGGCGTGGAGAAGAAGCGGTATGCGACGTCGATGGTGATGCCCTGCTCGCGTTCGGCTTGCAGGCCGTCGACGAGCAGGGCGAAGTCGAGCTCCCCGCCCTGAGTGCCCAGCGTCTTGGAATCGGCTTCGAGCGCCGCGAGCTGGTCCTCGAACACCAGCTTGGACTCGTAGAGGAACCTACCGATCAGCGTGGACTTCCCGTCGTCGACGCTGCCACAGGTGATGAAGCGCAGAAGGGTCTTCCTCTCGTGGGCAGCCAGATAGGCCTCGATGTCGCTGTCGATCGAACCATCGTCCGCTGGCATCAGAAGTACCCCTCTTGCTTCTTCTTCTCCATGGAAGCACTCTGGTCGTGATCGATGATCCGGCCCTGTCGCTCCGACGTGGTGGTGCGCAGCATCTCCGCGATGACCTCGGGCAATGTCGAGGCCGTCGAGGGGACTGCAGCGGTCAGCGGATAGCAACCCAGCGTCCGGAAGCGCACGCTGCGCCACTCGGGCTGCTCGCCGGGCAGGAGGCGCATCCGATCGTCGTCGACCATGATCAGCATGCCGTTGCGCTCGACCACCGGACGAGGAGCAGCGAGGTACAGCGGGACGATCGGGATGCCTTCGCGCTGGATGTACAGCCAGACGTCCAGCTCGGTCCAGTTCGACAGCGGGAAGACGCGGATCGTCTCGCCGGGGCGACGGCGGACATTGTACAAGCTCCACAGTTCAGGCCGCTGCGCCTTGGGATCCCAGCGGTGCTGGGGCGAGCGGATCGAGAACACCCGCTCCTTGGCGCGTGACTTCTCCTCGTCCCGGCGTGCGCCACCGAAAGCGGCGTCGAAGCCATAGTGCTCCAGCGCTTGCTTGAGGCCTTCGGTCTTCCACAGATCCGTGTGGACCTGCGAACCATGATCGAACGGGTTGATCCCGAGGCGCACGCATTCTGGGTTCTGCCAGACCTTGAGCTCCATACCGGCCTCGGCTGCCATGCGGTCCCGGAACTCGTACATGGCTCTGAACTTCCAGGTGGTGTCGACGTGGAGCAAGGGGAACGGTGGGCGTGCGGGATAGAACGCCTTCCGGGCCAAGTGCACCATCACGCCGGAATCCTTTCCCACCGAATAGAGCATCACGGGGCGCTCGCTTTCCGCCGTGGCCTCACGGATGATGTGGATGCTCTCAGACTCGAGCCGATCGAGGTGGGTGAGCGTCTGGGTCGGGGTCCTCATCGTCGGTCTTCCTTCGTGATCGCCGCCACCGCGGCAAAGACCCGCTCGGCGGCATCGGGTCGGCAGATCAGCAGGTCAGGTACTGAGGGGTCCGGCTGGTTGTACACGAGGGGGGAACCGTCGAGCCTCGAGGCGTGGAGGCCGGCAGCGACGGCAACCGCCACGGGCGCCGCGGAGTCCCACTCGCGCTGGCCACCGGAGTGCGCGTAGACGTCAGCGGTCCCCCTCACCACCGCCATGGCCTTCGCACCGGCCGAGCCCATGGGAACCAGCTCGGCATCCAGTGCAGCGGCGAGCGCCCGAGCGTAGGGGGTTGGCCGGGTTCGGCTGACGACCAGCCGGAGCCGTCCGGGGGAGGACGCTGCGGTCAGCGGCGGCTCGGCTGTCGACAGCGTCATCCCAGCGGCCGGAAGCGCCACCGCACCCACCTCGGCGCGCCCGTCGATCACCAGCGCCACGTGCACCGCCCAATCATCGCGATCGGGCTCCCCGAACTCGCGCGTCCCATCCAGTGGGTCGACGATCCAGACCCGGTGGGCCGAGAGCCGGACAGGGTCGTCGACCCCCTCCTCTGACAGCACCGGATCCCCCGGATGCCGTTGACCGAGGGCGGTCACGATGAGCTCGTGCGACTGGCGGTCTCCCGCCGTGCGCAGTGCGTCGCCCTCCAACCCTGACCCCCGCAGGACTAGCAGGAGACGGCCGGCTTCGGCTGCAATCGCCGCGGCATCGAGGTGATCCTGGCGCGACGCGCCACCAACCCCGCTCGGCGCGCCCAACGAGGCGCCGAACGCGCCGGACGCGGCGCCCGCGAACGGTGGCAGGCCACTCAGTGGCGCGCCATCCCGGTCATCTGGTCAGGCATGCTCGAGCGCTCCATCATTCCGTTCGCAACCTCCCCATCCCAAGAGAACCGAGCGATGGCCTGCTGGAGGACGGGGAACGGGCCTGACATTCCCATGTCGGTCGCGACCATGATATGGAAGGTCGAGATCATCGACTCTCCCCGGATGGTGGTGGTCCCCTGGTCGGTCTCGAGGACGACCGAGACGTCCTCACCGCTGGGTTCCATCGTGCGGAGCCACGGAGCTTCGACGACCCGAGCGGGGAGCAACGCTCCGTCGCCTTCGAAGACGTAGCCCTCGTTGTAGGTCTGTTTCCCGTCGTCGCGTGGGGGGTAGACGATGTAGCCAAAGCCCCGCCCGCTCGGGAACAGCGCGGACTGCCACGCGTGGCCCCGAAAGCGTGGAAGCCGACGGATCCCCTGCCGCCGGACACGGAGGGCGCCGCCACGGATCTCCCGGACGTCGTCACCGACCTCGACGGTTCCGACCGCCCATGAGAGCTGCTCGTAACGCGGACCACCCATGAGGTCTCCCTCCTCCTGGGTGGCCAAGACCGCGGCGGCTTCGGGCAACAAGGTTCCGTTCTCCCACGGTGGCGCCGCTGACTTGATGTCGAGGTCGAGGCGTACCGGCACCGTGGAAGGGTCGTCGGAACGGCTTCGGGCGATCTGTTCGCGAACCGTGTGCGCGACGGCGAGACCCTCGAGACGGAGCCGCCAATGGCGGAAGGGCTCCACCAGCTCGAAGCGGAGTGGGCCGGCACCAAGCACCCTGGGTCGCCCATCTGTGCCGAGGGGCTGGTGCACCTTCCCTGCTTCGAAGATGGTGAAGACCCGGCCATCCGCATAGGCGATGTTCACCTGGACATCGTGGGTCTCCCACTGGTCGGCGACCGCCTCGACACCGATCCGCGGCATCCCGACCTCGACACCGTTGTCCCAGACCCAGGCGTTGACCGACTCCCGCATCTCGGGGTTCTCGGGTCGGGTCGCAAGGACGTACTCCCGATCCTCCGGGAGTCCCCCGCTGAGATCGATTGCCATGCTCGTTCGCTCCCCCTGCATCTATTGGTGGCAGTATTCTGACACCTTTATCACGGTGGGTCAACCGGCCGCTTGACCAGTACCACAATTGCTGTCATCATCCTGTCTCGAATACTGGGGTCGCACCATGGCCTCCATGGCTGGGTGACCAGCCCCGCAGCCCGAGCGCTCGTCAGGGGGTGGACATCATGAACGCAGGGATGGTCGGCGGCGCAACGGTCGCCGCACGCATCGACCAGCTGACCGCCAGGGCCCGTGCGCACACGGGTCTCGAGGACTTCGGCGTCGACACCTGGCGGGAAGGCCTCGAGGTCCTTGTGCGCTCAGCCGAGTCGGAAGGACGGTTCACCAGCAGTGGTGAGAACGCCTTCTATGACGCGCTCCTCCGCCACCTGGTGAACCGGCTGTGCATCGAGGACTGGTTCGCCCGTTGTCCCGAGATCGACGACCAGGACGTCGCCGTCGAGCTCCTCGGCGTGGGCTTTCCACGGACAGGGTCGACCGCGTTGTCTCATCTGCTCGCCCAGGACCGCAGCGTCCGGTCGCTGCGAATCTGGGAAGAGGTGTCTCCGTGCCCGCCACCTGGCATCTCACCCGAGGAGGACCGCGCTCGCATGGACGCTGCAGAGCGGATGGTTGCCATCCAAGCGCACGTGGCCCCCCGGCTGCGGTCGATGCTGCCCCAATCGGCGACGGGACCGATGGAGGACCATGATCTCATGGCGCTGGAGTTCAAGGCACAGTCCTTTTTGGTGTCGGCGCACCTGCCTTCGTACGCCGCATGGTTTCTCGACTGTGACATGGAGCCGACCTATCGCTACGAGCGCCGGGTGTTCAAGCTGCTCCAGTGGCGGTGCCCGCCCACCCGATGGCAGCTGAAGAGCCCCACCCACACCCTGTTCCTCCAGGCCTACGAGAAGGTCTTCCCCGAGACCCGGTTCGTGATGACCCATCGCGACGTCTCGAAGGTCATCCCGTCGGTGAGCGACCTCTACTACACGATGCTCCAAGCCGGGAACGTCGGGATCGACCCCTACGAGGTTGGCCGGCTCAACGTCGAGCAGTGGGGCGTCGCCTTGGACCGTCTCCTCGCCTTCCGTGACGCAGGGCACGAGGATCGCTTCTTCGACATCGGGTTCTCGGCGTTCCAGGCTGACCCCATCGCCGAAATTCGTCGGCTGTACGAGTGGTTGGGCCGAGACCTCACCGTAGAGACCGAGCAGCGAATGCAGGCGTGGCGCGAGGACAACCCGCGCGACCGGTACGGCACCCACGAATACGCCGCCGCCGACTTCGGGATCACGGCGCAAGCACTGAACGAACGCTTCAGCCCCTACCGCGAACGGTTCCGATCGCTACTCTGATGATCACCTGAGGGATCCGCCACGGAACCGGAGGCCACCCGACCGGTGAACAGAGCGAACCACCACTGGCCAGGTTGCTCGGCCGAAGCGCTGACGCGCCGAGTCCGACGATGAAGGACCACAGTGGTGCACCAGCCGCCTGACCGCTCAACGCTGGCGCGTCAGTTCGGACCAGTGCAGCCGGTGACGCCGCCGCCTGGTGCCCGCCGGGTCACCGACGTCACAGCCGTGCCGTCATCCTGAGTGTTCAGGTGGGTCCATGTTCACCAGCATCCGCGGAAGAGCGCCACGTTCTCGGGGGCGAGGGCATGAAGGTCGTGCCTAGCGCCGAGGAGAACCGCCGAGCGCGCAGCACCTCGAACACCTCTCGACAGCCGTCGAGGAGCTCCTTCGCTATGTCTCCTCCGTCATGCACTTCCGCAGGACGGTCAGCGAGGACCTCGTCCTCGGTGACCAACAGGTGCGCGCCGGCGACAAGGGGGTCGTGTGGTTCGGTGCCGCCCACCGCGACCTGCAAGTCGTCCCGTCACCGCATCGCCTCGACCTCCTCCGCAAGCCGAACCCCCATCTTGCGTTCGGGTTTGGGCCGCACTTCTGCCTCGGCGCGCAGCTGGCACATCTTGAGACCACCGTCATGCTGGCCGAACTGTTGCGGACATGGCCCGTCCTGGAGCTCGATGGCCCACCGGTTCGCGTCGTCTCCAACTTCGTCAACGGGATCAAGGGACTGCCCGTCAAGCTGCGCTCGGCGAACTCCGTCTCGCGCTCGATGCCAACGCGAGGCAAGCGGCTTGGCAGTTCCGCAGCGGCCAGCGGAGCCTGCGTGAGCACCAGGCCGTCGCCGGGCTGGGGTTCATGCCGAGGGCCTCGATAGATTGTGGCACCAATGGACAAAGTCGCCGTCTGCGTGAAGCACGTCCCCGATGGGCGCATGCGCATCGATCCTGACTCGAAACGAATGGACCGGAGCGGCCCAGGCGAGCTCAACGCGTTCGATCTCAATGCGCTGGAAGAAGCGCTGCGGATCAAGGATGCAGCCGGTGCCACCGAGGTGATTGCCGTTTCCATGGGCCCGCCGCAAGCTGACGACTCACTGCGGACGGCGCTGGCCATGGGGGCTGACCGCGCGGTGCTGGTGAGCGATCCGGACGCAGCCGGTTCGGACATGCTGGCAACAAGCAGAGTGCTGGCCGGTGTGCTCGATCGCGAGCGGCCGCAGCTCACCATCTTCGGCCAGCAGGCCAGTGACGGCACCGGTGCCGTGCTGTGGTCGGCCGTCGCCGAACTGCTGCAGCTTCCCGTGGTGTCACAGGTGACCGAGCTCACCGTTCTCGAGGGAGCGCTGCGAGTCAAGCGTCAGACGGAGCGTGGCGACGACGTGATCGAGATGCCGCTCCCGGCGGTCGTCGCGGTCACCGACGCCATCAACGAGCCCCGGTACGTCTCGTTGCGGGGTCAGATGGCGGCCAAGCGAAAGCCCTTGGAAACCTTGACCCTCGGGGAGCTCGGGATCGACCCCTCTTCGGTCGGCGTCACCGGGTCGATGACCACAGTCCTGAACCTGGCGACCCCCCCGTCGCGTGGATCCTCGATCCGGATCGACGACGAGGGGCACGCCGCAGAGGAGATCCTCTCCTTCCTTGCCCAGCGGGAACTGCTGTGAGCACGCTGGTGTTCTTGGAGCACGACGGCACCCAGATCGACGCCGCTTGTCTCGGGGTGCTCACCAAGGCCACATCGCTTGGTGACGGAGCGGTTGGTGCCGTGCTCGTTGGCGGGACTGGGACGGCAGCCCTGGCTCCTCAGGCCGCCGCCTGTGGCGCGACCACCGTCTTCGTTGCCGAGGACGAAGTCTTTGCCGCACCCAGGTCCCAGCCGCGTGTCGACGTGCTCGAAGAGGTCGCCAAGACGGGAGGCTACGACACCATCTGGTTCTCCAACTCGGTGCTCGCCGCAGACGTCGCTGCCGGCCTCTCAGCCCGCATGGCCGCCGGGTTGAACTGGGACCTCGTCGACATCGAGCGCCGCGATGGCCAGCTCGTGGGGAAGCGCCTGGCCCTCGGTGACTCGGTGCTCGTCGAAGTGTCGTGGCGCTCTGCATGCCAGATCGCGCTGTTCCGGACCGGGTCCTTCGAGGCCCAGTCCACCGGCGCCGCTGAGCCAGAGATCCGCACCGTCAACACGACACCGCGGCCCTATTCGCTCGCCGCTTCGATTGTCGAGCACGTCCCGAAGACCGACGAGGGACCAGCGCTCGAGGACGCCGAGGTGATTGTTACCGGCGGCATGGGGCTTGGGGGCCCGGAGCACTTCGCGCTCGCCGAACGTCTCGCCGAGATCCTCGGGGGTGTGGTCGGCGCGACGCGTGCGGTGGTGTACGCGGGATGGTGCCCGAGCTCGATGCAGATCGGTCAGACGGGCAAGACGGTCTCCCCCAAGCTCTACATCGCCCTCGGTGTTTCCGGGGCCGTTCAGCACCGAGTCGGCATGCAGCGCTCGAAGACGATCGTGGCCATCAACAAGGACCCCAATGCCCCCATCTTCGAGTTCTGCGACCTTGCGGTCGTCGGCGACGTCCACACCATCGTGCCCGCCCTGATCGATCTCATCGGACAACGGAAGGGCACATGACCCTGCGGCCTGCTGATTTCCCGCCACCTTTCGACGTCAACGAATTCGTCGTCGAGCCGACCTCCAAGGCGGAGGACCGCATCGAGGTTGGCGTCCTGATCGTCGGCGCGGGTCCCGCCGGGCTCTCCTGCGCCATCCGCCTGTGCCAGCTGCTCAACGAGGATCCGAAGACGGCGGAAGCGTTGGGGGACGTCCCCGTTGCGATCGTCGAGAAAGGCAAGCAGCCGGGATCACACCTGCTCTCCGGGGTCATCATCAATCCCCGATCCTTCCGGCACCTCTTCGGGAACAGCTTCCGTATCGAAGACGTGCCCGGCTTCGGTCCCGTCCGGCGCGAGTCCGTCTACGTGCTCACCCGCAGGGCAGCTCTCCCGATCCCGCCGCCGCCGCCGATGCGCAACCATGGCAATTTCCTCTTTTCGCTTTCCCAGTTCGGCCGATGGATGGCGGAACGGGCGGAAGAAGGGGGCGCCATGGTGCTCCCGGCAACCGCGGCCACGAAGCTGCTGGTCTCCGGTGGCAGCGTGGTCGGCGTGCGAACGGGGGACAAAGGACGCGGTCCCGACGGAAACCCGATGCGCAACTTCGAACCCGGCCCCGACATCACCGCCAAGGTCACGGTTCTGGCCGAGGGAACCCAAGGACACCTCACCGGGATCGCGCTGGAGCATTTCGGGCTCCGGGGAACTGAGCCGCAGGTCTCCGAGCTCGGGGTCAAAGAGGTATGGCGCGTCTCGCGTCCGCTCGACCGCGTCATCCACACCATGGGATGGCCGCTGCGGAGCGCAGCGAAATACCGCGAGTTCGGCGGGTCGTTCATCTACCCGATGGGTGACGACATGGTGACCATTGGCATGGTCGTCGGCCTGGACTACCGCGATATCGAGCTGTCGGTCCACGATCTCCTTCAAGAGCTCAAGACCCATCCAAAGATCCGACCCTTGTTCGAAGGTGGCGAACGGGTCGAATGGGGCGCCAAGACCATCCCTGGCGGAGGCTTTCACTCACTACCCAAGCGCTTCCATGCTCCGGGCCTTCTGCTGTGCGGTGACGCTGCCGGCATGGTGAACGTTCCCACGCTCAAAGGGGTGCACTACGCGATGGAGGCTGGACGGCTCGCCGCAGAAGCGGCCTTCGGCTCCCTCAAGGCTGACCACCCTGGTGGAAGAGACCCCCTCGCCGCTTACGACGAAGCCATTCGCTCCAGCTTCATCTGGAGCGACCTGCGCCGGAGCAGAGACATGCGTGGCGTGTTCGCACGTGGCTTCTTCCTCGGAGGGGTGCTCTCGAGCGTGATGACGTTGACGAGGGGTCACGTGAGCATCGGGCGGGTGGCCGCGCAGCGCGACGACGCCCAACCCCTCATCCGGACCGACCGTGGCAAGCGGTACCCGGCGCCAGACGGGAAGCTCACCTTCGACAAGCTCTCCTCGGTGTTCGCGTCGGGCAACAAGACCCGCGATGACCAGCCGAATCACATCCGGATCCAGCAGCGGGTTCCGCTCGAGCTTGCCGAGATGTGGGCACACCTGTGCCCCGCCCGCGTCTACGAGGTCGGTGCGCCAGACGACGATGGCTACGTCGCGGTCCAGATCGCCTCGTCGAATTGCGTGCAATGCGGTGCCATCTCGGCGAAGGGTGGCCGGTTGACACCACCGGAGGGAGGCTCGGGACCCGAGTACACCCAGAGCTGACCGACCACGAGACCGAGCATCGCTCGGCCGCCCAGCAGGCTGAGCCTCAAAGGCCCGCCGTCATGTCGAGGTCCGGAGGCGGCTCGTCGGGCACCTTCCAGCGCAGGAACCCTTTGTCGTACTTTTCGTGATAGCCGTTGGCATTCTCGACCATCGCAGCGAACGCACGCTCGAAGCCTTCCCAGTCCTCGGACTCGATACAGCTCCGGACCGCAGCAACCTCCTGGGACACGAACTTCTCGATGTCCTCGGCGTACTTGGGACGCAGGATGGCACCCTTCTCCATGAGATTGACGGCTTCGGACAGCTGGAACCGCGCCAGGGCCCGGTTGCGCGCTTTGCCCGCGTAGTAGCACTTCCAGATCCGGGCGCCGACCAGGGGCATGATTTCTGCCATCCCGGGCAGAAGATGGCCCAGATCGCTGAGCTCGATCGAGCCACCTTTGATCTTGATCTCATGGTCATGCTCGGGAATCGACATGCCGTGCACTCTAGTGCCCCGACGATCCTCGCTTTCGAACCGCACACGCCAGCCGCCGGCGAAGCCGGCCGATGACCTCAGCCTCGCGCCGGCCAGCCGGGTACCAGGCTCGGGTCGCTCTACCCCGAGGCCGTCGAGGGGGATGGTCTGCGGGCACCTGGCCCCGGCTGAACCGCGCGGCTTGGGTGTGCGCCATGGCGGAGAATGGCGCACCTTGTTAGTACCCGCCATGGATCGAGCCAAACGCCGCCTCGAACCCCGTGCATCGACGTCACGATGCGCGGCATCCAGCCGCTGAGAGACCCAGGCCGCGCAGGAGCTCGCGGTCTCGCTCGTAGGTGAGCAGGCGCTCCGCGGTGCCAGGATCGACCCACCGCAGCTCGTCAACCTCGTCGTTCGGCGCGAAGCTCCCTTCGAGGACATCCATCGCCCAGTAGGCGACCACCTTGGACCGGCCTTTGCAATCCTCGTACTCCGCGACGCCGACGAAGTCGCGAACCCGGCAATGGAGCCCCGTCTCCTCGAACACCTCCCGCAGGGCACAAGCGATCAGGGACTCCTCAGGCTCGACCTTGCCCTTGGGAAACGACCAGTCCTGGCGCCGAGGCCGGTGAACGACAGCCACCACTGCAGATCCGTCGGCCCCCGTAGCGGTCACGATGCCTCCGGCGGCAACGACGAGGTCTGCCATGCGCTGCCCACCCTACCGAGGGAAGCGAGCCCTCCGGAGGCATTTCCCGCAGCGATAGCCTCAGTCGATGAGGTCTGTCGCTCTTGGAGACGACCAACCCACCCGGGCAGACGGCGCTCCTGGGGCAAATGGGGACAGGACCGTCCCGTCTCCTCCAGCAGCAGTGACCGAGGTGGAATGGCAGTTCGACGCGCTCGACGTTCGGCCGGTCGAACGCTGGCTGCACGAGCTCCCCAGCCGTGCCGGCCAGATTGCCCCCGAGCTCGGTGCCGTCACTGTCGAGGCCCTCCCCGAAGTCGACCAGCAAGATCACTACCTCGACACGGCAGATTGGCGCATCGGACGCGCGGGGTACGCGCTCCGGACCCGAGCGGACGGAAACGCCGAGCACGCGACCTTGAAGGCCCTCGACCCCGGCGGCGCCAAGAACGAACCCCGGCGCCGCCGCGAATTCAGTGAAGCGATCGCCGGCTCGGGTCTCGAGTGGTTGGCACATGGCGGTCCGGTCGGCGCGAGGGTCTCCGCGATCATCGGTCGCCACCCCCTCGTACCGGTGCTCGAGGTCCGCACGCATCGTCGACCATTCGAGCTCCGCTTCGACGGGGACCCGGCGGCAGAGCTCGCTCTCGACGACACCACGATCGCCCTCGGATCGGATCAGCCACCGGCTCGCCTTCGCCGCGTCGAGGTCGAGGTGCGCGCGCCCTGGGAGCATCACCTGCGGCCCCTGGTCGAAGACTTGCGTCGGACCTGCGTGCTCTGGCCAGCAAAGCTCTCGAAGTACGAAGCGGGGCTGTTGGCCAAGGGGGAGCCGATCCGCCACGACGTCGACCTCGGGCCCACCGCCATCACGCCGGACTCGACGATCGGCGAGCTGGCCAACGCAGTGATCCGCCGCCATCTCGGCGCGTTGTTGGCCAAGGAGCCCGGGGCGCGCCTCGGGGAGGACCCCGAAGAGCTCCATGACATGCGGGTCGCCACCCGACGGCTCAGAGCCGCCTTCGCACTCTTCAGCGACCTGCTTCCTGCACAGTTCGCGGTGCTTCGGGGAGAACTCGCCTGGCTGGCAGATGCCCTCGGCACCGTCCGGGACCTCGACGTCCAGATTGCCGAGCTTGAGTCCGCCCGCCATTGGGTCGATGGGCTCGCCGGCATCGCCAAAGAAGGCGCTCCGGTCGACCATCTGATCCGGTTGCTCGAAGCCGAACGGGACCGTGCGCGCCAGACGTTGCTGCGCACGCTTGACTCGGACCGCTACGAACGACTGACGACCGGCCTCTCGGCGCTGGCGCAAAGCGGCGCAGCACGACGTTTCGACAGAGCGCACGCCCCGAGTCTGGCCGTGCTTCCCGACTTGGTCACCGCTCGGCACCGCTCAGCCGTCAAGGCCGCCAGGCTGGCGCGCCGCAGTGGGGCTCCGAGCGACTTCCACCGCCTCCGCATCCGCTGCAAGCGTCTTCGCTATGCCCTCGAGCCTGCCGTGGACCTCTACGGGCTGCCCGCGCAGCAGTTCGTGCGCAAGCTGGCGAGCTTGCAGGACCAGCTCGGGCACCTCCAGGACGCCACCGTCGCGATCGCACGGCTGTTCACCCTCGCCTCGGAAGGCCACGACCACCTTCCGCCGGAAACGATCTTCACGATGGGTGCCCTTGCCGAGCGCTACCAGCTCCGGGCTGACCAGGCACTGCAGCGGCTCCCTCGTAGAACCAAGGTCCTCCAAGGCGCGCGATGGCGGGTCCTCGCGGATCTGATGGGCCGACAGCGCCCCGGGTCGTCGGGCGTTGCCGGCTGAGCTGCAGCGACGAAGCCAGCGCCTCCAATGCCTCGGGCCCTGTTCGTCGCCCTCGTCCACCTGAGCGCCGCAAAGGGGTGCCTGCTCGCGCTCGCCGGCCTGGGGGCGGGCCTCTTCAACGGCGTCGCCGGAGGGGGCACGCTCATCTCGTTCCCGGCACTGCTGGCGGCCGGGTATCCGGCGCTCGTCGCGAACATGACCTCCTCGGTCGGCATCTTCACCAGCTACGTGGGTAGCGTCGCCGGCTTCAGGACCGAGCTCGCCGGGCAACGTGCACGCTTGCGCATGCTCTCGCCCGTCGCCGCCGTGGGCGGCCTCGGCGGTGCCGCGCTCCTGCTCTCGACGCCGTCGCAGTCCTTCGACCGCATGGCACCCTGGCTCGTCCTCGGCGCGACGCTCCTCTTCGCTGCCGGACCCACGGTGGGCCGGCTCCTCACCCGCTCGTCACGCGTCACGCGGACGCACCCTGTGGGTGTTCTCCTCGGCATCGGCGCTGCCTCCATCTATGGCGGTTACTTCGGGGCGGCAATGGGTGTCGTGATACTCGCGGTGCTGGGCTTGGGACTTCCCGACACGCTCCTGCGTTCGAGCGGGCTACGGGCGATGCTTTCGGTCCTCGTCAATGCGGTCGCGGCAGCCGCCTTCCTCGTCCATGGTTCACTCGCCTGGGCGGCCATCGGCTTGCTCACCTTCGGAAGCCTGCTCGGCGGCTACCTCGGCGCCCGTCTCGCGAGGCGGCTCCCGAGCCCGTGGTTCCGCACCCTCATCGTCTGCACCGGCCTTGCGACGGGAATCCGGCTCCTCGTCGGCTGAGCTCGCCGGAACGCCGGGGCCGATGTCAACGGGCGGTGCTGGAGACCTCGGAACGCTCAGAACGGTTGCCCGAGCGGGTAGCGACCGACGACGGCTCGCTGCAGAGCGCGTTCGAGGGCAGCCCGGGCGCTCCTGGCCTCTTCGATCGAGACAGGGACGACCTCGACCTCGTCCCCCGGCCGGCATTGGCCGATCTCCCCGAGATCCGCGCTGATCACCGTGGCGGCCACCGGGTAGCCACCCATGGTCGCGTGATCGTTCAGCAGCGCGATCGGCCCTCGGCCCGGAGGAACCTGGATGGCACCGGTCACCATCGCCTGCGACTCCAGCTCGCGCACCAACCGTCGGCGGAACCACCCCGGCACCGGGCCCGCTGCAAGCTCGAGCCCCACCCCCACCCGGTTGCTCGCCGCGCCCACGATTCCATGCGCGGGCTCCTCGCCACGGGCTGAGAACCACTCATGATGGGGGCCGAGCACCACCCGCACCCTTCGACGACCTCCGTGTGCGTGTTGGCCGGGCGCCCCGGTCAACACATGACTGGCGAGGGGGACTTTGGGGACGCCGACACAAAGCTCGTCACCGACCCGTAACGCCCCTGGACCGATGGCGGTGAGCACGTCGCTCGACCGGCTCCCCATCACCGGGGGAAGGTCGAACCCACCGGCGACGGCGAGGTACGCGCGTAGGCCGGACCGAACCTGGCCGATCCTCAGGCGTTGCCCGGGGAGAACCGGAACGACCCTGCCGGGCGCAACCGATGTTGCGTCGATCCAGACCTCCGGCCCCCCTCCGACGACCGCGACATATGCCGGGGCGCGACAGGCCAAGCACGGGCCGCGTGCGGTCACCTCCAGGGTCGCGGCACCCACTGGATTGCCGACCAGCGCATTGGCGAGACGAAAGGAGACTGGATCGGCTGGACCCGATCGCGGGACACCCAGGTGGGCGAAGCCGATCCGGCCCCGATCCTGCACCGTCGTGAAGATCCCGGGATCCTCGACGACGAACGTCGGCATCTTGTCGGTCGCGCGCCACGGAGCACGAACCTTCCTCGGCGGCGCGGGGACGTCTCGCGCTCCCGAGCGTTCCCTGCGTGGCTCCACTGGGTCGAAGCGCACGCGATCGCCGGGCTTCAACAACGCGTAGGGCGCGGTCGCCGGATCGAACATCGTGAGCTCGCTCCGGCCGACGAGGTGCCAGCCACCCGGCGTTGCTTGCGGATAAACGGCGGCGTGGCCGCCGGCGATCGCAACCGCTCCCGCAGGCACCCGTGGGCGGGGTTCGCTTCGGCGGGGCACCTTGCACAACGCCGGAGGCAGCCCGGCCAGATATGCGAAGCCCGGGGAGAACCCGACGACCGCCACCTCGAGCGTCACGTTGGTGAGCATCTCGACAACTTGGGCACGACGCAGCCCCGTGATGCGAACGACCTCTTCGAGGTCCTCCCCGTCGAAGACCACAGGGATCCGCACCGTCCGCGACCCGCTGGGCCGGCGATGCCTCGGCTCGAGGCCCTGAAGCTCGTCGACGATCGCCTCGGCAGACGCGACGAGCGGGTCGAAGCTCACGACGACCGAACGAAGTCCGGGCACGACGTCCTCGACTCCGGGCCACGATTGCTCGCGAATGGCCTCCGCAGTGCCAGCGGCAATCGTCGGGCTCTCGAGGGCGAGCACGAATGCGGCGTCACCGAATGGGCGCACCACTCCTGGCAGTGGACCTGCCTGGAGCGAAGGGGAACGGTTCACTCCTCTTCGGCGAACGCGACGACGTCGATGCCAGCGTGCTCGAGGGCGGCTCGCACTGCTCGCGCGGCCCGGGCCACGTCGGGGGTGTCGCCGTGCAGGCACAGGGTGTCTGCACGACATTCGATCTCGCTCCCGTCGACGGTGACCACCTTGCCATCCCGGGCGATGGACCTCGCTTGCTCGGCTACTTCCGCCGGGTCGCTGAGCACGGCATCCGCCAGATGCCGGTCGACGAGGCGTCCATCGGCTCGGTAACGACGATCACAGAACGCCTCTTGCGCGACGCGAGCACCGAGTTCCTGTGCATAACGCGTCGCCGGTGAGCCGGCCGGAAGCACCAGCCACAAGCCCTGGTCGTAGTCCGAAACTGCTTCGACGACTGCTTCGGCACACTCGAGGTCGTGCGCCATTCGATGGTAAAGGGCACCGTGAAGCTTGACCGAGCGAACGCGGGTGCCTCGAGCCCTGGCGAACGCATCGAGCGCGCCGACCTGATAAAGGACGTCACGCCGGACCTCTTGTGCTGACGCCGCCATGTCACGCCTGCCGAACCCGACAAGGTCCGGGTACGACGGATGGGCGCCGATGCGCACGCCTCGGGCAAGGGCGGCGGCGACCGCTTCGTCCATGACTGTCGGCGTACCGGCGTGAAACCCGCAGGCAATGTGCGCCGTCGTGACGACCTCGAAGAGCGCAAGGTCGTGGTGACGTTGCCACGGACCGAACGACTCGCCGACGTCGGCGTTCAGGTCGATCCGCGGGCGCATCGAAATCATTATCCCCCCACCAGCAATCCATCACGGTACGCGACACTCCGGTGCCGAATCGCGGGAATTCTCGGGCCGACCAACACCGTGCCAGTGAGGTTCAGCGGATCGCTCGCTGCCACGTGGACCTCCTCGTCACTGGGTGGACGCTTCCGCACCGAGGTGAGAAGGGCGACCGCTTCGGGCAAGCCATACTGCTCGCCGGACAAGCCGGCAACGAATCGACCGCCGAGCGCCGTCCCCCTCGCTTCGAGTCGGCGAAGTCCTCGAAGGACCTCTCGCCAGGGCAGGCGGAACGATTCTCGATTCCAAAGCTCCCAACTGACCACTCCCCAGCGGACGAGCAGCTGCCAAGCGACCCGGTCCGCGACATGGTCCGGTGCTCCGGGTCCTGACGCGGGCCCACTCTGCTCAGGCCCAAGGGGCAGGAGCGCCCAACGCCCCTCGCCGACCCCTGAGCCGATCGGCGCACGATGCCGCCCCAGGGTCGTCCTTCGATGCTGGCCAGCGCGCCTGCGGCGCCCCGCCAGCAAGGAACGCACTGCTGCGAACGCGTCAGCCGTCACGAGGCCACGGGTCACGAGGTCCCAGAGGCCCTCGTCCACCTCGGTCGGCAATCGCCCGGTCAGGCTCGGGAGCTCGGAGCGGAACCGCGCCCCGCTTGCACGCAGGACCTCGAGAACTTCAGCTGCCGGCCCAGCTGCCGGAGCACTGGGAACCGCTTCGTTTCGAACAGCGGCCAGCAGCAGCCCGAGCGACTCCCGGGGCACGATGGCCAGCGGCGTCGCCGGCGAGGGCGTCGACGACCCCCGCCGAGCGAGCGCAAGGTCACCGTCTCCTCCCCTCGCAGGATCGACACGTTCGCCTCGAGGCGTCAGCCGACACCACGCCACCTCCCCCGCCAAGCACAGCTCGTCGAGCCAGCGGGGCTCATAGCACTTGAGGCGAGCCGGCAACACATGGGATTCCCATTCCGAAGCAGGAACCTCGATCCCCGCCAGCTGATCGATGATCGCCATCAGACCGGACCGACCCTCGAGCTGCGAGCCTGGAGCGGCGTGCTGCCAGCGCGTCAGGAACTGGACGAACTGGGCGAGGGTTGCGGGCTCGCTTCGGTGCCGGCGCCGATCGCGGCTGGCGGCATGCAGCCGGACCAAAAGGTGGCGCGCGCACCAGCGACCGTCGGGGAGGGCGATCGCGAAACCCTGCGAAACGAGCCTTGCGAGAGCGGTGCGCGCCCGTCCGGGTGGAAGCGGGGCACCGCGCAGCGGACCACCGTTCAGCGCCGCCTCGCTCACGAGGTCCGATTCCCGCACCGGACCGAGTCGTTCCAGGTGCCCGGCGATGCAGTCGGCGGCAGCGGAATCGTCGGTTGCGAAGGCTGCGGCGACACCGAGCCGCTCGGTCGCCACCCAAGAGCCTTCCACGACACCGGAGCGCCCGTCGCGACGCAGCTCTTCGAACAACGCTTCCCATTCAGGAACCGGCCGACAGGCAACTAATGAGAGCAGAAGCTCGTGGAGCTCGTCCGCGTCCCGTGGATTCGGCCGCACCTGGTCGAGCACCTCGTTCACGGCCCCACGCTCCAGTGGCGCAAGCTCGGCAACGGCAACAGGAAGCCCTGATGACCCATCGGATCCGGCGGCACCCCGGCGCAGTTTCACCGATCGGGAACGGCGCTCCTCGAGTGGAGCCCCGTCGAGAAACGTGTAGGGCCTTGCCGACAAGATGCCGTGGGCAAACGGAGAGGGGTGGGAGGACTCCACGAGGTGGACCCGAATCCGCCCGTTCTCCACGCCCTCGAGGAACTGAACCAACCCGGCAGTGTCCAGCGCCTCTTTTAGGCAGTCCCGGATGGTCTGTTCCACAAGGACGTGATCCGGGACCTCGATCGGGCCCGCCGGGGCGTTCTCCCGGCACGCCACCAATGACGGCCATGTCGCTGCAAGGACGTCGTCAGCCTCCAGACGCTGAAGATGGATGGGACGCCGATGGCCTCCGCGCGAACGCGGGACGATCAGGGCTCGACTGCAGTTCCAACGCCATCGTGAGGCGAACATTGGATGTGCGAGCACTGCCTGGACCAGCACCTCGTGCACTGACTTGCTGGAGAGCATCCTCAGGACCGCTCCCAGGCCGAAGCTGTGCTGGGGGCCGAGGGCGAGGGTGACGGTGTCGTCGTCTGCAGCTGCCTGGAGCTCGAAGTCGAAGTTGACGCAAAAGCGCTTGCGCAGTGCCAGCGCCAGCGCTCGGTTCACGGCGCCACCGAATGGCGCGTGGATGACGAGCTGGGAGCCTTCGGTCTCGTCGAAGAAGCGCTCGACGACGACATCGTGGTGGGTCGGCATCACACCGAGCGCGGCCCGCCCTTCAGCCAGATACGTGACGAGCTGGTCGGCTGCTTCGCCCGTGACCCCCGCAAATTCTCCCACCACCGTGCGAGCGGCGTCGACGCCAGCGTCGAGCAGCGCCCGCTCCACTGCCGCCCGCAATCCGCTCACCGCTTCGGAGAGCTCAGGGGTGCGAGCCGGTGCCTCGCCCAACCAGAACGGGACCGTCGGCGGGGCATTCCCCGCGTCATCGACGCGAACCGTGCCAACCTCCACCCGTTTGACTCGCCACGAATGCGTGCCGAGAAGGAACACGTCACCGATGCTCGCTTCGACTGCGAAGTCCTCGTGGACAGATCCGACGGTGGTTCCCTCGGGGTCGAGCACGACCCGGTACTCCGCGGTCTCGGGAATCGCACCGCCGTTCGTGAGCGCGGCGAGACGTGCGCCGCGGCGCGGCCGCAAACGCCCATTGACGCCGTCCCGGTGCAGATGCATCCCTCGCCGTCCCCTCCCCGTCGGGATCCCAGACGACACCAGGTCAACCACTGCATCGAAGTCCTCCCTCCGAAGGTCCGCAAACGAAGCAGCGCGACGGACCAGGGAGAACAGCGCCGCTTCCTCCCACTCTCCGGCAGCAGCGACCTCTGCAACGATCTGCTGCGCCAACACGTCGAGGGGGCAGCTCACGGGTCGAACCGCATCGAGCTCGCCCCGGCGGAGCGCGGCGAGCAAGGCCGTGCATTCGACGAGCTCGTCGCGCGTCAGCGGGTAGAGACGACCGACCGGTGTCCCGTCCCGCCGGTGGTTCGCCCGGCCGACGCGCTGAAGGAACGTCCCGATCGCCCGCGGGGACCCGATCTGGCACACCAGGTCGACGGGGCCTACGTCGATCCCGAGTTCGAGCGACGCAGTGGCAACCAGGGCGCGCAGCGAGCCGTCCCGGAGCCGGGCCTCAACCCAGCGACGGCGCTCCGCCGAGAGGCTTCCGTGGTGGGCTGCGACGACGGGCCCGGGATCCCCAGGACATCGGGACGGTGGTGGACGAGTCCCGCGATCGACGTCCTCCGACACCGCTTGGCCACCTTCGACCTGACCGGCCCCGAGGTCCGCGAGCCGTTCGCTCAAGAGGTGCGCCACCCGTTCCGACAGCTTCCGTGTGTTCACGAACACCAACGTGGTGCGGTGGCTGCGGACCTGGTCGGCGATGAGATCCATGACCTGGAGGAACTGCTCGTGCGGCATCACGGCCTCGAGTTCGGCATCGGGCAGAGCGATCGCCACGTCCATCTCACGGCGGTGCCCGCAGTCCACCACCGCCGGCAGTGGACGGTCGGGCCCCGAACCGGCCAGCAGCCGGGCGACGACTTCCAGCGGGCGTTGCGTCGCCGACAAGCCGATCCGCTGCAGCCGGCCTCCTTCGGACTCGACGACGTGGGCCAAGCGCTCAAGGCTGAGCCCGAGATGGGCACCCCGCTTGTCCCGGGCCAAGGCGTGCACCTCGTCGACGATCACCGTACGGACACCGCCCAGCATCGCCCGGGAAGACTCGGCGGTCAGCAGCAAATAGAGCGATTCCGGTGTGGTGACGAGCAGGTCCGGCGGGGATTTGCGCATCGCGACTCGCTGTGCCGAGCGCGTGTCCGATGTCCGAACAGCGACGGACAGCTCGGGCAGCCGACAACCGATCCGCGCACCCTCACGACGGATTCCGGCCAGTGGCAGCTGCAGGTTGTGGTGGATGTCCGCGGCCAGGGCCCTGAGGGGGGAGATGTAGAGCACCAAGGGGCGGCGGGGCTCGCAACCGATTTCACCCGCTCTCCGCAGCGCCGCGTCGATCGCGACCAGGAATCCGGTCAGCGTCTTGCCGGTGCCGGTCGGCGAGGCAACGAGGACGTCGCCCCCGGTGGCGATCAACGGCCAGGATGCTGCCTGTGGTGCAGTGGGGCCGTCGGGAAACTGGTTCGCGAACCACGAGCCGATCGCCGGATGAAAACGATCGAGCACCGCCAAGGGCCCGCTGTGGTTCGTCACAGCGCAATCCCGCCAGCGGCCTGTGCGGAGTCGGGCTGCGCGCCGTCGAGCACGGCCCGGACCACGGCGCGACCGCGCTCCACCATGGCATGGGTCGCCCCGAAGTCCCGGTAATCGAATGGCGGTCGAGCCCCTCCGCTCAGGATCGTGACCTCGACGTTGGGGGGAACCGTTTCGAGGTCTCGTGCGAAACGCGCATGGATGGTCAGGAAGAACGCGTTGACCACCGACTCGAGCGGGCGCTTGGCGGGCCGCGGTCGATAGCGTGCCGGACCGCACAGCAAGACGAAGATCCGCTCCGCACCCCCGGCGATCGCTCGACTGATGGGGACATTGTTGACCACACCGCCGTCGACGAATTGCTCACCGCCGATCTCCACGGGTGGGAAGATCCCCGGGATCGCCGCGGATGCGAGGATCGCGTCGACCGCCGGCCCCTGGTCGAACCATCGCTCCGAGCCGTCCGACAACGACGTGGCCACCACTTCGAGTGGGATCTCCGCATCCTCGAGGCGCTCGAAGCGCAGCCCGTCCTCGATCACCTTGCGCAGGCCAGTATTGGGGTGCATCGACTCGCGCTGGGCAAGGAGCGTCCAAGGACCGTGCACCCGGCTTCGGGGGAACACGTCATCGGACCGCAGGTTCCGCCACACGGCCTCCAGCCTCGCCATCCCTTCCGGTGTCGGGTCACCGCAGAAGGCAGCACCGTTGACGGCACCAACGGAGGCGCCGTAGAGGCGGTCAGGGACGATGCCACGGCTCACCAGCTCCGCCAGCATTCCCACCTGCACTGCGCCCCGCGTCCCTCCGCCTGCGAGGACGAAGGCGGTCCTGGGGGCCTTCTGCGATCGCCGGCCGTCACGGGCGCGGCGCATCGTGACCACCTCTGGCTTCCGGTCGGCTCACCTCGTGTGCTCCGTGCTCACCTTGCGACGCCTTCGACGACGACCACCTCTCGAGGACCCTGGCTCGGCCGGCGGCTCTTTGCAACATCGACCCTGGCATCGAGGCGCCTCCCAGAACCGCGCGATCGGTGCCATGCGCCGGGCCTATCGTTGCGCACCTGCAGGCGGCCCAGCGTCATCCGCCGGCGGAGATTCCTCCCTTCGCGTCGCCGAGAGCTGGCGTAAACGTCGCTCCTGCCACGCTTTTCTCTTCGGCCGGTCCGTCCGCACGCCCCAGCGGATGGCCACTGCCGCCAGGACCCCGAAGGCCAGCACGAAAATGGCGAACCCCACCCCGAAGGCCACGTCCGAAGCAGCCACGACCCGGGAGAACGCCTGCACGCTCTGACAGGGTAGGTGCCAACGGCGACGTCGGTGACGCTCCGCTCGTTGTCAAGCGGCGTTCTCCTCGAGGCGGGCGTCGCGGCGTCTGATGCGGCAGCGAGGAACGTCTCATCGCGACGCGCACGCTCGGTGTCGAAGTCGAGCGAGCGTTCGAGGCGAGAGACGTGGATGGGCCCGGTGCCAAGGGTCTTTGTGCCGGTGACGAGGCTGAGGCCGGCCTCCTTTTGAGCGACGCGGAGCTGCTCGCCAGCGGGGATCGTCTCCTGGGCGGAGGTAGTGAAAGACCTCGCGGGCGCAGGCCGCGAACGATGTCGCGGTCGGACGTTCCCTCGGCGCGTCGGCGAACAGCGTCGGTCGTGGTCCTCTCGTCGCAGGTGGGGCGCGCCATGACGATGCACCACAGGGCGTGGTTCGCCTGGCGGTTGCCGGAGCGATTGAGCCGTGGCAGACGACCTTTGCCTGAGGAGGGCTCCACCGGCGAGACCCCACAGAGGGCAGCAACGGCCGCCTCGTTGTGCAGGCCATCAGGGTTCTCGCCCGCGGCGAGCGAGATGGCGGCAACGTCGACACCGAGCCCTTCACGCCGCGAAGCGCCGGGTTGGCCTTCGCGGTCCGCTCGTCGAGGGGCTCTTCGAGCTCTCCGATCTCCTTGCTCAGTGCCCCGTCGCGACGAGCCAGCGTCCACAGGGCCATGCGGGTCGCCGCGACCGGCTCGGAGCCGCCCGCCCCGAGATGAACGCGCGCGCAGCGAGCGACTCGCTCGGCGGTCGACAGTGGCCCGAGAACCGCTCGCCGCTCGTCCGAGGCCGTGACGATGAGACGCGCCGAGGTGAACGCGACGCGCAGCACCCGGATCGACTCGACGCCGCCGCCCTTGGTCTTCGGCGCTACGGTCGCTTCGCCACTGAGCACGGCATGCGCGGCTGGCTCACTCAGTGTCCACGGTGTCGGACTTGCCCCGCCAGCGTCGGGCCTGGCGGTGCGGCCGGTTCACCTCGACGACCTCGACGCCCCCGCCCAAGGCTCCGATCAGGTCACCTCCGTCCGACCGGGTGGTCGCGCGTCCCGGGAGGTGGAACTCGACCGACAGATCAGCGACAGGGCACGAAGCCAGTCACACGCTTCGGGTCAGGCCAAGCGCCCCGTTCCCAGGACTTGACCATCATGAGCGTCACAACCCCTCGTCAGACTCGAGACGTGGTACGACGAGATCTCCTCCTCGCCCTGCGCGGTGACAGATCCAAGCGTTCGGTGGTCGACCCAGGGCTTGCCGGCGGCCTTCGCGCCTGGCTCGAAGACGGCGTCTGCGCGCTCGGCGCCTGCATCCCCGACGGTGGCCGCCCGATCGTGATCGACAAACGATCATTGGCGATGTGCGCTCACGACCCCGGCGACCCCGATCGCGGCGGGCACGGCTCCCCGACGCCGACCGTCGCGATGGCCTGCGGAGCGCTGATCGAGACGCTGTTCCGCCAGCTGATCACCACAGGGAGGATCCAGGAGCCGTTCGCCGAGGCCCGCGCAGCCCTGGCATGTCAAAGACGCTACCGGCGCATCTCGGCCTTCATCGACAGCCTCGGCGATCGACAGCGACGGGATCTGGCCACGGAGGTCGAGCGCCAGGCAGGCATCCTGGTCCGCCTTTGGCCCCCGATCCCGCCTCGGTGGTTCCCTCGCACCCAGGAGCGCCTCTGCGTGCCTCTGTGTGGTGGGAGGGTCCTGTTGGTCGGGATCGTCGACCTCATGGTGGGCGTCCCGATGTCGGACCGGGCATCGGTCGGTCTCGTCGAGGTCAAGTCCGGCGAGCGGCACCATAGCCACCGGACGGATTTGTCGTTCTACGCGTTGCTCGAAACCATCCGGAGCGGAGCCCCGCCGTCGCGTCTCGCGACCTTTTACGCTCGCACGGGCGAGATGGATTCTGAAGACGTCACCGAATGCAGCCTGACGAGCATGGTCGAGCGAGTGATCCAGGCCGCGCTCGGGCTGGCGCGTGCTGGACATCGCCGTGTTCGTGGGCCGGGAATGGAACCACCCGAGCGACGCGCGCTGGTGGGCTCGTCGACATGACGGCGATCTCTTCGATCCCCTCGATGGCCTTCCCGAAGGCTCGCGCGATCACCGATGCCCTCCTGGCCCCACCGCAAACCACGATCAACCTGCGGGATCCGCAGAGCCTCCGAGCCGAGGTCGCAGCACGGCTGCAGCCCGAGCTCGCTCGGAGCCCAGCGTGTGGCGAGCTGAGAGTCGATTCCCGCCTCCTGCACCTGGCCTGTTCCGGAAGGTCACCAACCGATCTTCTCGGTCCGTTCGAATGGTCGCCAGACGCGGCTCGACGACCGATCGGTCTGGAGGTGGTACGCGCCTGGGTGGCAGGCACGTCGAGCCTCTCTGCTGCGACCGCGGATGTGATCGAGCGGATCGCCAGCCGGCGACGGTCGCACGCCCGCGAGGCGAAGGATGCTGATGCAACGTTGTCCTTCTGGCTGCGCTCGCTTCCCGCCGGAGCGCGCGGGGTCGTCCAAGCTGAAGCACTCCGTTGGGCCACCCACCTGATCACCGCACTCGATTGGCCCGCCATCACTCAGAGGCCCGTGACGATCGGATACAGCGAGGTGGTCACCGAGCCTCGGAGCAACGTCGTCATTGCCGGCCGCGCGGACCTTCGCGTCCAGCTCGACCGGGGGACAACGGAGGGCCGAGGCGACCTTTCAGCTGCCGCGTTCTTCGTGATGGGTGGCGGCCACCCCACGAGCAGCAGCCCCCTCGAACTCGGTCTCGTCGCCGTGGCCTCTGCCCTGGCACGTCGAGACCCCGTCCCGACGCGAGTGGTGGGGTGGTGGCCCGAGTGCGGGCGTGCGCTGGTCGTGGGAATCGACGACGAACTCGTGAGCTCGACGATCGGCGCAGTGGCGTCAGCACTCAGCCGAGCACCGAGCTTGGCGTTCACGCGTCCCTACCACAGGACGCGCCCCAGCGCCCGCACGATCCACCGCACGCGCGAGACGGGCGCCACCGGTGCCAACCCGAGACCCGACGAACGAAGGCGACCTGCGACGCTGCGCCGACCCTGAACACGAACGGGCCACCGCGTCGCCGCCACGCATGGACCCGTCCACCACAGGGGTTGCATCACTGGGTCCGAACGTGGCGACTGGTGGCACAACGACGCGACGGGACAGCCCAGCGGCGCCAAGAACCGGAGCGCTCGGCGGCCATTTGGACGTGAACGACCCCGACTTGCGTTCCGGCCGGCCTGCAGCCACGCCGGTAGCGGAGGGAGTGGGATTCGAACCCACGGGGACCGGGGTCCCACGGCTTTTCAAGAGCCGCGCAATCGTCCGCTCTGCCATCCCTCCATGATGAGCTTGCCCACCCCCGAGCTCATGCCGGCATCACTCGATCTCACCACGCAGATCGGCGATCCAGCGTTCGGCGGCTCTCCATGCGTCGTCAGCGCGTCGACGACGATCTTGCGCATGATTTCCGGCAGCCGGGTACGAACCCAAGAACTTCACCCCGGCAAGCTCGGTGTGCAGTACCTTGAGACAATCGGCGGTGATCTCCTCGGCGATGTGCCCTTCGAATTCGATGACGAAGCAATAGTCGCCCAGACTGCGCTTCGTTGGCCTGGATTCCAACTTGGTGAGGTTGATGTTGCGGGCCGCGAACTCACTGAGCATGCCGTGCAGACTCCCCGGTCGGTCTGCTCGCTGGAAGCAGACGATCGTCGTCCGGTCGTGCCCGGTCGGGGCTGGAACCCCTGAAGCGGCCACTGCCACGAAGCGCGTCTGGTTCTCGGGGTGGTCCTCGACGTCCTCGGCCAGAACGGCAAGGTCGTAGACCCGGGCAGCAAGGCGCGGTGCGACGGCTCCCGAGCTCCGGTCAGCAGTTTCGGCAACCTGGCGTGCTGCTTCGGCTGTCGAGGCGGCCGCCACGAGCTCCACCCCCGGCAGGTTCCGGGCAAGGTACTTGCGGCACTGGGCAATCGCGTGCGGGAACGACACCACCCGGCGGATGTCCGACAGCTTGGCCCCATGACGCCCCAGAAGGGTCAGATGGATATCGAGCAGCACCTCACGCTGGATCTTCAGGCTGTAGTCGAAGATGAGACCGTCGAGCGTCACCGCCACCGACCCTTCGATCCCGTTCTCGATCGGTACGAACCCGAGGTCGACCTCTCCTCGGTCCACGGCATCGAAGACGTCGGTGATGGTGGGGAACGGCACCAGCGCGGCCGCCGCATAGTCGGCCTGGGTGAGCAGGGCCTCCTCGGTAAACGTCCCTGTGGGCCCGAAGAAGGCCACGCTGGTGGGGTCCGTCACACCGGGGCAGGATAGTGACCAAGATGGATCGACCAGCGCTTCAACAGCTTCTCGCCCAGGTGCGCTCCGGAGCCTGCTCTGTTGAAGACGCCGTGCACCAGCTCGGTCGGTTGCCCTTCGTCGATCTGGGCTTTGCCAAGATTGACCATCACCGAGTGCTTCGTCAGGGCCTTCCGGAGGCCGTGTACGCGCCGGGGAAGACCCCCGAGCACTGCGCGGCGATCGTGGCCGAGCTCCTGTCGGAACCTGGTGGCCCGGTCCTCCTGACCCGCGCCGAGGATCGCCAGCTCGATGCAGCCGTCGCATCGGCAGAGAAGATGGGGGCGAGCGACGTCGTGGTGACGCTGACCGGCGACCGCTTCACTGCCGCATGGCGCCAGCGTCCCGAGCGCCCCGGGCACGTGGCCATCGTGACTGCCGGCACCGCAGACCTCCCGACCGCAGAGGAGTGTCGCGCCGTCCTCGTGGCACTGGGGTTCCGCCCAACCTTGATCACCGACTGCGGGGTTGCCGGACTGCACCGGTTCCTCTCGGTGGCCGACCGCGTACGCGAAGCCGACGTGGTCGTTGTCGTGGCCGGGATGGAAGGTGCCCTCGCGAGCCTTGTCGGCGGCGTGGTCGCAGCACCGGTGGTGGCCGTTCCCACCAGTGCCGGGTACGGCACAAGCCTGGACGGCGTGACGGCACTGCTGGCGATGCTGTCCTCGTGTGCGCCGGGCATCACTGTCGTGGGCATCGACAACGGCTTCGGGGCAGCGTACGCGGTTGCGCGGATGCTCCGATGACCCCGCCCAGACACAGCACCCCTCCCGGGACCGACCGAGCAGTGGGCCTCAGACGACCGGATCCCCCCCAAGGAGACCCCGGCGCCAAGGGGCGCACGACGGCATGGTTGCACTGCTTCGCGGGCATCGCCGGGGACATGGTGCTGGGCGCGTTGCTCGACGCCGGTGCGGATCTCGACGAGGTTCTGGGCCTGTTGCGCCGGATCCCCATCAGCGGGTGGGACCTGCGGGTCGATCCGGTGCTGCGCGGTGGGGTCGCCTGCACCAGGGCTGTCGTCTCGGCGTCCGATGATGTAGTCGTCCGCACGCACGCCCACATCATCGGGCTCGTCTCCGAGGCGCGCCTCCCTGAACGCGTCAGGAGTCGGGCCCTTGCCGTCTTCGACGCGCTGGCAACCGTCGAGGGAACGCTCCACCGCCGACCTCCAGGGCAGGTCCACTTCCACGAGGTCGGTGGCCACGATGCGGTGATCGACGTCGTGGGTACGGCCGCTGCCCTCGAGATCCTCGGAGTGGACGATCTCGTCGCCTCCCCGATCGCCACCGGCACCGGGATGGTCAGAACAGCCCACGGCCTGCTGCCCAATCCCGCTCCCGCGGTCCTGCGACTGCTCCGGGGCATCCCGACCTACGGGCGCGAGACCTCGGTCGAGCTCACCACCCCGACGGGTGCGGCCATCGTCGCCTCCTTGTGCCGAGCCTTCGGGCCGATGCCGCCGATGACCATCGCTTGCGTCGGCTTCGGGGCGGGCGCCCGCGAGCTCGACGATCTGCCCAACTGCACCCAGGTGGTGATCGGCGCGGCCGAGCCCGGGCCACCCAACGACGGGGGTCAGCCCATCGTGGTCCTCGAAACCAACGTCGACGACGCCACCGGCGAACAGCTCGCCTACGCGCTCAACCGGTTGCTCGACGCCGGGGCGCACGACGCCTGGGTGACCGCGAACGTCATGAAGAAGGGCCGGCCCGGTCACACGGTCCACGTCCTCGCCGACCCCGCGCTCGTCGGGCCCCTGCGCGAGACATTGCGCCAGACGACCCGAACCCTTGGCGTCCGTGCCGTGCGCGCGGAGCGGTGGCCGGTCGCTCGGACCGTCTCGGAGGTCGAGGTTGCCGGGGTCACCGTGCGCATGAAAGTGGCCGATGGTCGCGCCAAGCCGGAGTTCGATGATCTCCTTGCCGTCGCGCGGCGGTCGGGGCTCCCCATCGACGAGGCGGCATCACGGGCACAGGAGGCCTGGCGGCGCGACCACGGCGGCGACGCCCCCACCTCCAGCAGGAGCTGGGCGACGCCCGGGGACGACCCCGAACCCGCCTGAGCCCGATCCGCGCTGCCTGTGCTGGGGTCCGGCACCGCCATCCAGCCGTAGGCTGGGTGGCAATGCCGGAACTGCCCGAGATGCAGGCGCTTGGCGAGCGCCTCCAGCGCGCACTCGGCACCAAGGTGCTCGTCGAGTTCGCCTTGCTCGGCTTCTCGGCACTCAAGACGGTCCTCCCTCCCCCAAAGGACCTCGTCGGCCAGGCCCTCCAGGAGGTCCGTCGGCGCGGCAAGTTCCTCGTCTTGGAGTGGACGAGTGGCGCGGCGCTGCTCGTGCACCTCTCGCAAGCCGGGCGACTCGACCTCGAGCGTCCCTCCAAGGCCACGAAACCACGAGGGAGCTTGGCGCGACTGGTCTTCGACGATGGCACCGGCGTGCTCGTCCGCGAGCACGGCACACAGCGCAAGGCCGGCTTGTGGGTGCTGGCACCCGGTGACGAAGGTCCGTTGGCGACGTTGGGGCCCGAACCCTTCGACGAGGCCTTCGAAGCCGTCGTCATGGGCAGCGAGAGCCCCCGGCAGCTGCACACGATCCTTCGCGACCAGCGCGTGGTCGCCGGGATCGGTCGCGGCTACGCGGACGACGCGCTCAACAGGGCCGGCCTCTCCCCGTTTGCCTCGCTGCGATCCCTCGATGCCTGCCAGCGTCGCCGCCTTCTCCGATCGGTCCGCTCGGTCCTCGCCGAGGCCTTGGAACGCGAACGGACGAGGGAAGGCGGGCTTTCCGAACCAAGGCTCGGCGCGCGCTTCGCGGTGCACAACCGGGGAGGATCACCGTGCCCGGCATGCGGTCGAACCCTCGAGCGAGTCTCCTTCGACTCCCGCGAGGTCGTCTACTGCCCCGCCTGCCAGACCAAAGGCCGCGTGCTCGCGGACCGGCGGCTCTCGAGGCTCCTTCGCTGAGCGCGAGGCTCAGGCATCAGGGCTGTGGCGATACACGTTGGTCCGGCGTTCCACGAACCCGAGCGACCGGTAGAGGCGGTTCGCTTCGACTCGGTCCGGCCGAGAGGTGAGATCCACCGTTCGGGCACCTGCGTGCTCCGCCCATTCGAGGGCACGGCGGACCAGCGCCGTGCCGGCCCCGCGACCACGGGCCTCCTCTGAGACGACGACGTCTTCGATCCACGCACGCACCCCCGTAGGAACCCGGAAGATCGCCAGCGTCAACGACCCCACGATGCGGCGCTGCGCGTCCCGGGCCACGAACAGTGTCGTGGCCGGCGAATCGACGATCGTCTCGAGCTCGTACGCGGTCGGCACCGGTGCAGAGGAGGACAGCTGCGGCACGAGGGCCGCCATGGCCGCGTGCACCTCGGGATCGACGACGATGACCTCCTCGACGGTGATGGCCTCGGATTGGCTCGAAGGGCGCGCGCTCAAGGCTCGACCGCTCCCCGCCCTCGCCCTGCGGCATCGGCCGCTCCGGGGCCGATGCCGTCCGAGGAGGCCTCCTCGTCCGCGCCACCGCGCCACATTGGCTGGCGCACGCGGTCGTAGAGCACATCACGGTGCTCGCCACGCAGTGCTGCGAAAACGGTCTCGCCCCAGCGTTCGACCCCGACGATCGGGGAAGGAAGGCGGTCCTCGGCAAACCACCCGACCGCGCGGCACTCGAGTGGGTGCGGGGTGATCGACCCGCCAACCGCCCGGCAGTAGAAGACCAGCGAGTACAACGCCATTCGGGTGAACCCGAGGCGCAGGCCGTCGAGCACGGCGATCAAGCGAACCGGCTCGACTTCGATCCCGGTCTCTTCCTTGACCTCCTTCACGGCCACCTCTGCGGCTGAGTACCCGACGTCGCACCAGCCCGTCGGATAGAGCCACACCCCGGAGTCGGCACGCTGGATCAGTAGCAGCTCACCGGCATCGTTGCCCACGGCTGCGCCCACGGCGACCTTGGGGGTGACGTAGCCGGCGACGCCGTTGCCGACCTGGCCGAGCCATTCCTGCACCAAGCCGTCGGCATCCTCGATCCCCTCGGGGCCCCGATCGGCCACGCTCCGGATCTCCGCTGCGATCCGCAGGATCTCCTCGAAGCGCTCCCGCTCGTAGAGGCTTTCGGTGAATCCCAGCCCCGTGCGAGCAGTCGCCGACAGGCTCTCGCTCCAGCGGAGCAGGACGCGCACCGGCACCTCGGACTGCACGGCATCGACGCTAGTCCCTCGGCGTCGGATCCCGGCCCCCGCGGCTCCGCCCTCCCGGACCCGCAACCCCGGTGGGGCTCCGCATGGGTCACAATGGGCCGTGCCCGTGAACGAAGACTGCCGGCATTACGTGATGCAGACGACATCGCAGAACGACAAGCTCGAGCGATGCAAGCTCGGCGCCAACCGAGCCCTCCCCTTCGAATGCCCCGATGGGTGCGTCTTCTACGAGGCGCGCCGGGTGTCTTCGGCCGGGTGGCACGTCCCGCGCACAGAGCGCCCCGAGCGCTGAGCGGAGCCTGACCCACACCCAGGCGGCCGCCGCGCGCTGGGGGAGGAGTCCATCAACTCTCGAGCACGTCTCCGAGCAGGGACACCTCGATGCCTTGCGAACGCAACCAGGAGAGCCCCGCTTCGATCGCATCGGACCTCCCGTCGAGCTCGCAGATGATCCAGCCGCGGTGCTCCTCCACGTCGGCCCGCCGGATGTTGGGCTCCACGTCGAAGGTCCGCACCAGCCGTGCGAGCACCGGCGTGCGGACCAGGTCCTCTGGGAAGGTGAGCTTCACCCGGACCTTGGTCACCGATCGGCTGCCTGGGGAATCAGCGCATTGAGGCTGCCGGAACGAAAGCCCTCCAGGTCGAGGCAGACGTAGCCGTAGCCGGCACGCTTCAGTGCGCCGACCACCTCACGACGGAGCGCGACCGCACGCGCGAGCTCGTGTTCCTCGACCTCCACCCGCGCAACACTGCCATGGTGGCGCACCCGTGTCTGGCGGAACCCCAGACGCCGGAGCGCGGCCTCCGCCGTCGCCACCGACCGCAGCGCACCCAGGGTCACCGGGGTCCCGTAGGGGATGCGCGAGGACAGACACGCCGCCGCGGGCTTGTCCCAGGTCCGCAAACCCAACCGTCGTGACCACTCCCGGACGTCGGCCTTCGAGAACCCCGCGGAGACCAGCGGGAAGACCGCTCCCTCCTCGAGCGCCACGCGCTGGCCCGGCCGATAGTCACCGAGATCGTCGAGGTTGACGCCAAGGGCAATCGCCGCCCCCTCGGCCTCGGCGAACGGACCCAGTGCACCCATGAGCGCGCGCTTGCAGCGGGCGCATCGATCAGCACCGTTGGCGCGATAGCGAGGATCCTCCATCTCCGCACTGGGGACCCCGAGCCAGCGCAGCCCCCACTCCGCAGCCAGCTGCCGACAGTCGTCAGCTTCCTCGGGGGCCAGCGACGGCGAGAAGGCGGTCACGGAGAGGACGCGATCGGCTCCGAGGCAGTCGGTCGCCACCTTTGCGAGGAAGGCCGAGTCGGCGCCTCCGCTGAAGGCCACGACCACCCGGCCGAGGCGCTCCAGCTCGGTGTGGAGGGTGGACAGCGAGGCCGGGCTCAACGGGCGGCCCCGCGCTCGAGTACCTCGTCGAGCGCTCCGACGATGCCCGTGTAAAAGGGCCCGAACTCCGCGAAACGAGCCGAGGCTTCGTCGAAACGCATGCGATACACGCACTCTTTGAGATCCTCGGGCCTGGTGGCGAACAGCGTCACCCCCCATTCCCAGTCGTCGAGGCCGGTTGAGCCCGTGACGAGCTGGAGCACCCGCCCCCGAAACGATCGCCCCACTCCGCCATGGCTGCGCATCAGCGACTCGCGGGCGCCATAGGGAAGGCGGTACCAGTTGTCGGTTCCCGAGCGCCGCTTGGACATCGGGTAGAAGCAGAACGCCCGTTTGCCCTCAGGGGGAAGCGACGGGTACAGGCGCGCGTGTTTGAGCTCCTCAGGAACGCCGGAGGCATACTCGGAGACCTCCGTCAGCGACACATAGGACCAGGTCGGGTCGAGCCCCGCCCGGACGACCTCGGTCTGGAAGCGGCGAAGCTCCCACAGGTCGGGCCCCAGCACCATGAAGCCCACGTCCGCCTTGTGCCCGAGCAGCGCGACCGTGACGACCGTCAGGCCGGCCTTCCGGGCTGCGTGCTCGGCCTGTTCGAGCGCGGGCACGTCAACCGTCGCGCGTGATCGGCAGAACAGGTGCAGGACCCCCAAGCCGATGGCAGGGGAGAGCGGTTCGTGGCCGTCGGTGGAGGGCACCGTGGTCAGTCTAGAGATGCGCTCCGTTCGAGGAGATTCCCGCCTGGCGCAAAGAGCCTCCCCGGCCCGGACGCGCCAGGGACCGGAGCCACGCTCCGGTCCCTGCACGCAGACAACCTCGAACCGGCTCCCAGCGTGCTGCGTCGCTGCGAGCCGATGCTAAGGATCAGAACTCGTCCATACCTCCGCCACCACCGGGCATGGCCGGGGCCTTCTCTTCGGGCTTCTCGACGATCACGGCCTCGGTGGTGAGGAACAGCCCAGCGATCGAAGCCGCGTTCTGCAGCGCCGAGCGCGTCACCTTCGCAGCGTCGATGACCCCCTCTGCGAACAGGTCGGCGTACTCGCCGGTCGCGGCGTTCAGGCCCTCCGAGGCGCCCGGGAGGTTCCGGACCTTGTCGACGACCACGCCTCCTTCGAGGCCAGCGTTGACGGCGATCTGCTTCAGTGGCTCCTCCACGGCACGGGCGACGATCCGCGCGCCGGTCGCCTCGTCACCGGAGAGCTTCTCGGCACGCTCGAGGATCCTCGATTGCGCCCGAAGCAGGGCCACGCCGCCGCCCGGCACGACGCCTTCCTCGATGGCCGCCTTCGTGGTGGACACGGCATCTTCGATCCGGTGCTTCTTCTCCTTCAGCTCGACCTCGGTGGCCGCACCGACCTTGATGACCGCGACGCCACCGGAGAGCTTGGCGAGGCGCTCCTGGAGCTTCTCACGGTCGTAGTCCGAATCGGTGTTCTCGATCTCGGTCTTGATCTGGTTGATCCGGCCCTTGATGTCGGCTTCGTCCCCTGCCCCTTCGACGATCGTGGTCTCGTCCTTGGTCACCACGACCTTCCGGGCACGGCCGAGGAGGTCCAGCCCGACGTTCTCCAGCTTGAGGCCGACCTCTTCACTCACGACCTGACCACCGGTCAGGATGGCCATGTCCTGGAGCATCGCCTTGCGCCGTTCGCCGAAGCCCGGCGCCTTCACCGCGACGCTCTTGAAGGTGCCGCGAATCTTGTTGACCACGAGGGTGGCGAGTGCCTCGCCCTCGACGTCCTCGGCGATGACCGCCAGCGGCTTGCCGGACTGCATGACCTTCTCGAGCACCGGCAACAGGTCCCGCACCGCCGAGATCTTCGAGGAGACGAGCAAGACGTAGGGATCCTCGAGCACCGCTTCCATGCGCTCCGGATCCGTCACGAAGTACGGGGAGATGAAGCCCTTGTCGAAGCGCATCCCTTCGACCAGGTCCATCTCCATGCCAAAGGTCTGGGACTCCTCGACGGTGATGACCCCGTCCTTGCCGACCTTGTCGATCGCCTCGGCGATCATCTCACCGATCTCGGTGTCGGCAGCCGAGATCGCTGCCACCTGAGAGATCTGGGACTTCGACTCGGTCTCCTTGGCGATGTCGTGGATCGCAGCAACCGCCTCGTCGACCGCGATCTCGATCCCGCGCTTGAGGGACATGGGGTTCGCCCCCGCGGCAACGTTGCGGAGGCCCTCGTGCACCATGGCCCACGCCAGCACGGTTGCGGTCGTCGTCCCGTCACCGGCGACGTCGTCGGTCTTCTTGGCGACCTCTTTGACCAGCTCTGCACCGATCTTCTCGTAGGGGTCCTCGAGCTCGATCTCCTTTGCGATCGAAACCCCATCGTTGGTGATGGTCGGAGCACCCCACTTCTTGTCGAGCACGACGTTGCGCCCCTTGGGGCCAAGGGTCACCCGGACGGCGTCGGCCAACCGGTTCATGCCGGTCTCGAGCGCTCGCCGGGCGTCTTCATCGAAAGCGATCAGCTTTGGCATGTGACGGCTTCCTTCCCTTGCTCGTCCGACCCGGCCGGGTCGGGGATTCCTGCACTGAGCCTATCAAGTTCGTTAGCACTCTCATTCATCGAGTGCTAACAGCAAATCACGTCGAGCACGGCGGCGCAACCGTATGGCAGCGCTGACGCGCGGTTCACGCCCTGCCGGTCCTCTGACTCGGCAGCCGGGGTCGATGGTGGGACGACGCGGGCGCCGCTTTCGTCGGTCCCTGTTGGGGACCGACGACGATGCCCTCAGCCCCCGGCGACCGCGGGCACGATCGAAACGACCTGACCCGGCCGGATCGGGGTGTCGAGACCCTCGAGGAACCGGACGTCCTCGTCAGCGACGAAGACGTTCACGAAGCGCCGCAGTGCGCCGTCTTCGTCGAGCAGGCGCTCAGCCATCCCCGGGTGCGCCTCGTCAAGGGCCTTGATGATCCCGCCCACGGTCTCGCCGTCGACTTCGACCTCGCCAACGCCTCCGGTCAAGCTCCGCAGCTGCGTCGGCACCCGAACGGTCACCCTCACTCCACATGCTCCTCTCCGGGGATCAAGCTCCCCGCCTCGTCGATCACCGAGCGCTCGAAGGATTGCAGCGTCGGATCGATGGTGGCCGACGGCCCGCACGCACCGGCCAATGCCTCCACGGTTTTGAGGCCGTGACCGGTGACGAGGACGACGACGCGCTCGTCGGAACGGATCACGCCTCGGGCGGCGAGGGCAGCGAGTGCCGCAATCGTCACGCCTCCCGCGGTCTCGGTGAAGATGCCCTCGGTCCTCGCCAGGAGCTTGATCCCCTCGAGGATCTCCTCGTCGCTCACCGCCGCGAAGGCGCCTCCGCTCTGGCGGACCGCTTGCAACGCGTACCACCCGTCCGCGGGGTTCCCGATCGCCAGGGACTTGGCGATGGTGGAAGGCCGGACGGGGCGGATGGCATCGGTGCCCTCGGCGAATGCCGTCGCGACCGGCGCGCACCCCGCGGCCTGGGCCCCCGAGACCCGGACCCGAGGAACCTCGGGCAAGAGCCCGACCAGGCCGAGCTCCTCGAACCCCTTTGCGACCTTGGTCAACTGGCTGCCGGAGGCCACGGGCACCACGACGTGGTCCGGCGCGCTCCATCCGAGTTGCTCGGCGATCTCGAACGCCAAGGTCTTCGAGCCTTCTGCGTAATAGGTGCGAATGTTGACGTTGACGAACGCCCACAACGGATGTTCGCTCGCCAGTTCAGCACAGAGGCGATTGACGTCGTCGTAGCTCCCGCGCACAGCGACGACCACGCCCCCGTACACCGCCGTCATGGTCACCTTGGCCTGTTCGAGGTCCTCGGGGATCAGCACCACCGACGCCATCCCCGCGCGTGCCGCGTGGGCCGCGACCGCGTTGGCGAGGTTGCCCGTCGACGCACAGGCTGCGACCTTGAACCCCAGCTGCCGTGCCTTGGTCAGTGCGACGGAGACGACCCGGTCCTTGAACGACCCGGTGGGGTTCACCGTGTCGTTCTTGATGTAGAGCTCCCCGAGCCCCAGCTCCGCCGCAAGCCGATCGGCTCGGGTGAGCGGCGTGAACCCGGCACCGAGGTCCACGGGCACGACGTCGTCGACGGGGAGCAAGTCGTGGTAACGCCAGATCGACCGCGGCCCTCTCGCAATGGCCTCGCGGCTCACCGACGCCGCGATCCGTTCGTAGTCGTAGACGACCTCAAGCGGGCCGAAACAGAAGTCGCAGACATGAAGGGCCTGCGCTGGGTAGGAACGCCCGCACTCCCGGCAGCGCAGGCCACTCACATGCTCCATGAAGATCCTTTCATCGGTCGGGCATTGGCACCTGGTGCCGGCACCCCCGAAGCGAGCGCTCCCCGCTCCAACGGGTCGGCACTGGTTGCCGCGGCGTCTCAGGGCCCGTCCCTCGGCCGCTCTGGATGAAGCACCATTATCGTAGGGCGAAGGACCAGGTCCCCGTCAACGTCATCGCCGGGCACTGGGCCGGGCCGCTCACCGTCCACCACGGACAGCGAGCGCGGAGCCGAGGACGAAGAACCCGAATCGTGGACCTGGAAGGACGATGCCCACCGATCCGGGTACGCACCCGGGACCTCCGGCTACCGGAGGGGAGCCGAGGATGTCATGATGCCCCTCGTGCCGCCGACGATCCGCACGTTTCACCACGACGAGTTCGCCCTCGACAGGCTCCTGGAAGCCAAGGGTGGGCGGACCGTCTCGGTCTGCATCCCGGCGCGCAACGAGGCGGCCACGGTCGGCGCGGTGGTACAGGCCGTCATCGGCTCGGCGGAAGGGGGACGTGCCACGGGCCTCGCCGACGAGGTGGTGGTCGTCGACGATGGCTCGACCGATGCCACCGGGGAGTGCGCGCGAAACGCAGGCGCTCGAGTCCTGAGGGTCACCCCCGGCGGGGACAAGGGCCGCGCGATGGCGACTGCGTTGGCCGGTGCCAACGGTGACCTCATCGTCTTCCTCGACGCTGATGTGGAGAACACGACCGAGCGGTTCGTCCGGGGTCTTCTCGGCCCGTTGCTCCTCGATTCGCAGATCGCCCTCGTCAAGGGCTGCTACGACCGGCCCCTCAACGGCGAGCCGACGGGCGGCGGCCGCGTCACGGAGCTCGTGGCCAAACCGCTCATCGAGCTGCTGTTCCCCGAGCTCTCCGGCGTCCACCAACCCCTCGCGGGAGAGACCGCTGCACCACGCTGGGTGTTCGAGAAGCTCGACTTCGCCGACGGGTACGGCGTCGAGCTCGGCCTCCTCGTCGACGCAGCCCGCCGCTTCGGTCCCGACGCGATCGTGCAGGTGGACCTCGGCGTGCGCGTCCACCGGAACCGGCCGCTGCCGGAGCTTCGCCGGCATGCCACCGACGTCCTTCGCGCTGCCTTCGCCCGAACCGGCCCATCCTTCGCCGACCCTCGAGGCCGCTGATTCCGAGTAGGGCCGGAGACGCAGGCGTCGAGCGCCGCGGCCCGGTAGCGTGCAGCGGATGGCGGAGCTGGTCGTCGCCTCCAACCGGGGACCACTGTCGTTCCGGCTCGATAACGGAGAGCCCGTGGCGGCGGGCACCGGCGGTGGTCTGGCCGGAACACTGCGCCCCCTTCTCGCCGGAACCGGAGCGATCTGGGTCGCGGCCTCGATGACCGAAGCCGACCGGCTCGCGGTCCAGCGCGGCCTCATGGTGGGAGACGGCATCCGAATCGTCCCGGTTGCGCTCGACCACGAGTGCTACCGCATGGCCTACGACGTGGTCGCCAACTCGACCCTGTGGTTCGCCTATCACCACCTCTTCGACCTTCCGCGTCGCCCGCGCTTCGACCGGCACTGGCACGAAGCCTGGCGCGCGTACCGCCAGCTCAATGCCGCGTTCGCCGAGACCGTGGCAAAAGTTGCCCCTCGGGGCGCAGCGGTCCTGGTCCAGGACTACCACCTCTCCTTGACGGGCCGGATGCTTGCACAGCGGCGGCCCGACCTTCGCACCGTGCACTTCCTGCACGTCCCGTTCCCACCGCCCGAATACGCCCGCGTCCTGCCCGATGCCGTCTTGACGGAGCTCCTCGACGGGATGGCCGGGTTCGGTGCCTGCGGCTTCCACACCCGGCGCTGGGAGGCGGCTTTTCGCCGCTGCTACGAGGATCCCGACGCGACGGTCTCCCGAGGCGTGCCGATCAACGGGGAAGCCGCCGCGTTCGGGGCCCCTCGAACCTTCGTCTCCCCCCTCGGACCGACACCCGACGCCCTCTTGGAGACCGCTCGCTCCCCTGAGGCACGTGCCGCCGGCCAACGCCTGTCCGCTGAGGTCGGTTCGCGTCGGCTCATCGTGCGCGTCGACCGCATGGAAGTCTCGAAGAACCTCCTCCGAGGGTTCTGGGCCTTCGAGGAGCTCCTCGATCGCTACCCGCGCTGGCGCGAGCAGGTGGTCTTCGTCGCGCTCGCCTACCCCTCGCGAGCGAGCCTCGCCGAGTACATCGGGTACCGGTCCGAAGTCGAGCACGCGGTCGCTCGCATCAACGAGACCTGGGGGACGCCGAACTGGACCCCGATCATCTTCGATGTGGCCGACGACCATCCGCGATCGGTCGCAGCAATGTCCCGCTACGACGTGCTGCTGGTCAACCCGGTCCGTGACGGCCTGAACATGGTGGCGAAGGAAGGACCGATCCTCAACGAAACCGACGGCGCCGTGGTGCTGTCCTTTGAGGCCGGGGCATTCGAGGAGCTCGCCCCAGCGGTGATCGCCGTCAACCCCTTCGACGTCACCCAGACCGCGGAGGCGCTGCGGCTGGCGCTGGAGATGGATCCCGGGGAGCGCAAGCGCCGAGCGCATCGGCTGCGCCAACTGGTGCAGGCGCGAACTGCCAGTGACTGGCTGGCCGACCAGCTCGCCGCCGCGTCGGAGGCTCCTCGCTAAACCGAGCTCGGGCTGGCTGGCCTCAGCCGAGCCCGCCTGGGGTGCGCTCGATCGCCTCTGCGACCCGCTCGAGGAGCTCGAGCGCTCCCGAGGGTCCGTCGACGACCACGTCCGCTGCCGCGGCCACTTCTGGGGGGCTCTCGGGGTCGGCCACCGCGACCCGAGCGACGAGGACCCCGGAGGAAGCGAGCTCCTCGAGCACAGCGAACGCCGGGAGGTCGCCCATGTCGTCGCCGAAACAGACCACCGCGGCGAACGGGGATGCGAGCGCCCGGACGACGGTCCCTTTGTCCGCTGGGATCGGCGGCCGCAACTCGCAGGACATCCGGCCCTGCTGGACGCTTAAGCCCCATCGTCTCGCCGCGCGCGCGGCAAAGCCCCAGGCCCACGGCTCGGCCTGGGGCACTTCGCGCCAGTGCAGCGTCACCGTCAAGCCCTTGTCCTCCACCCGGACCCCCGCGGGCGCCTCGCGCGCTGCGGTCCTCGCCGCCTCCTCGATGGCGAGCCGCCATGGTCGCGCCGCCTCGCAGACCTGGATCTCGCCGCTTTGGTCGAGCTCCTCGAGCCCGTAGAGACCGAGCAACCGGATGGGCGATCGCTGTCCCAGCATCTCGACCAGGAAGGACACGGGGCGACCTGAGACGACCGCAACGAGGCCAAGGCGAACGGCGAGGCGCTGGAGGGTCTCGGGGGCGCCGGCGAGGGGACGGGCAACCGCGGGGTCGGGGACGATCGGCGCGATCGTGCCGTCGTAGTCCACGAAGAGGGCGCCCCGCTGGGGATTGCTGCCCAGCGCGCGGAAGGCCTCCGGGAGTGGCTGGTCAACGACGCGCACGGAGCGGTGCCGTCCTCTCCTCCGGACTCAATGCGAGCTGCGGGTGCGTGCGGTGGTCGTGGTCGTCGGGGCTGAGGTGGTCGTCGAGCTCGCCGACGTCGGTGCCTTCGCGGCGAGGTCGGGCCCGATGACGACGACCACGTCCGCACCCGTCGTGGTCACAGGGACCGAAGTACTGATCGGGGTGACGCTGGCGGCCGCGATCGAGAGCGACCGTGCGATGGCCTGTGCCTCAGGCTCGAACCCCGCGGCGTAGTAGACGGCGGAAGTCGGCACGCGAACGGTCGCGGTCTGTGGCGTCAACAGGTGCCACCCGTCGCGCTGGAGCAGGGTCGTGTACGCCGCCGCGACGCCGTTCGTCGAGCTCCCGTTGGCGACCACGACGGTCACGCTCCCACGGGGCAGCGTCGTGGTGGTCGTCGTCTTCTCGTGGACCGTCCTGGTGCCTCGGGGCGGCAGCGCCGAGGATCCCACCGGGCTCGCCGCATTCCGAGCGACCCGGACACCCGTGGGTGCGCGGCTGCCCACCTGGAGCAGCACCACTCCCAGCACGATCGCCACGATGGTCAGGAGCAGCGCTCGACCCGTCGCCACGTGGGCGCCGCGCGATGCCCCTTCCCCCACGCCAGACCCCGCCATCGGCTCAGCCTGCCAACCCGGACCCCCGCACGCAAGGCCGCCGGCAACGACTCGAACGCCGAACCGGGGACCGAGCCGCCAGAAGATCGATAGCCTGATCGAACCGGCCGGTGTGGCGCAGCTGGAAGCGCAGACGACTTGTAATCGTCAGGCCGTGGGTTCGAGTCCCACCACCGGCTCGCTCCCCTCGCCATCCCCGCAACGACCCGGTGCTCGCCCCTGCGACCGGAGCCCTTGTGCTGCCGCGGGCCCAACCCCCGAGCACGCCACCGTTGGACGCCACGAGCGTCTCGGCCTTCGGGCGTCGGCGCCGGTCGCGGCGGTCCCGTTGTCTGGTGCCACGACGCACCATGGCCGGGTCCGGGGCCCGGCAGCGGCGCCTGCTCTGGACACCCTCGACGAAGGAGCGGGTCACAATGGATCGCGAGGAACCGGCGGGATGTGGCGTGAACCACCCCCGAAGCCAGGCGACAGGTCCTGAGCCCCTTCCCGAGCACCCCCCTTCGCGGAGACGACGGCGGCGGTGGCGACGTCGGCCGGATAGCTCCGCATTGCCCGGAACAAGAAGTACGAACTCGCCGAGAGCGGGACCAGCATGATCACGAAGGTCCACTGCAGGCCCGAGCGTCCGCCGCCGAGGAGGTCCGAGACCGCGCCGAACAGCAAGGGTGCGAGTGCCTGGGCCCCGGTCCGGACGAAGGTCCGAACGCCTTCGGCCCGTCCCCACAAACGCGCCGGCATGATGTCAAGACGCGCGGCGTCGATGGGTGGGTTCTGCGCAGAGAGCGCCGCAGCGGCCACGACGACGTAGGGAAGGGCAGACATGGCGCTGCGGGTGGCCAGCGCAGGGATGAAGAGCACCACCGTCAACGTCGCCGACAGCGCCCCGACGAGGACGCGACCGCGCAAGTGTCCCCGCCGCAGCAGCTGGTCGCCCAGCGGCCCGCCGATGAGGATCCCTGCGGCCGCACCACCTCCGACGACGAGCATCAGCAAGTTGGCGAAAGCCTGATTGATCGCGTACTGCTTCTCTACGAACTCGACGCCGAAGGTCTGGATGCCGGCGAGGAAGTAGTACGCGCACGCCCCGGAGATGATCATCGCGACATTCGTCCGTACGGCGAGGACGTAGCGTGCCGCGTCGATGAATCCCATCGCCTCGGGGTTCGCCCGGGTCAAGCGTGGATCCGGCACGATCCCACGCTCGAGCGCGAGGCGTTGGGCGTCGGTGACCTTCGGCACCCCTTCGGTGGACTCCTCGGGCTCGGCCCACTGCTGCGCCCCGGGTGCCCCGTGGCCTCCTTGGTGCTCTGAGTGAGCGAGAAGCACGTTCTGGCCGCCTCGTGCTGGCTCGGGGAGATGGAACACCAGCCAAGCCAGCGCGAATGCCGGAAGTGCCAGGATCACAAAGGCTGCCCGCCACGAGAGCGCGGCAATGTCCCCGGTGACGGCGAACCCGAACCCCGCCCCGACCAGTTCGCCGGTCAGGATGAAGCTGTAGATCCGTCCTCGCTCCCGCCCCGGGAAGTAGTCGCCCACCATCGAGGCGATCACCGGTCCGGCCGAGGCAGTCACGAGCCCCAAGGCCAGCCGCGCCAGCAGGAGCTGCCCGAACGAGGCCGCGCTCGCGCTCCACAGCATCGCAGCGCCCCAGAGCACCACGGAGAACGACAAGGTCCAGGTTCTGCGAACCCGGTCGGCCAGGACCCCGAATGGCACCGAAGCAACAGCACCGACCACCGAGCTCACCGCCACCAACAGACCGATGTCGGTGTTGTCGATGTGCAGCGCCCGGATGAGCTGGGTCGCGGAGGCCCCGACGGTTGCCGCGTCGGCGCTGGCCAGTGCGAGCACCCCGGCAAGGACGAGGATCACCCTGGTCCGCTCGGTGCCACCGAGGGTGTTGGTGAGTCGCCGCGCCGTCGCCGCCGCGCCGCGCCGGCCGGTGCGTGACAACAGCTCCCAGAACGACCGTGATGCCCGGGGGGGCGGCTGCACCATCGACCTCAAGCTTGGCGCGGAACGCCGGGAGCCGCGTCGGCACCGCTCGACACCTTCCCCTGAGATCCGGGGTGACCGGACCCTGCGAGCTGTGCCAAGGTGGAGTGATCAGGCCAGCAGACGGAAACCACGACGTGCACCAGGCAGTTGAACGCGCACGGGCGATCGTCGAGCGCAGCCGCCGGATCGCCGTCCTGACGGGAGCCGGGATCTCGACCGAGTCGGGGATCCCCGACTTCCGGGGGCCCCAAGGAGTCTGGACCAAGAACCCAGGCGCGGAACGGCTCGCGACCATCGAGGCGTACCTGTCGGATCCCTCGACCCGGGTCGCCGCTTGGCGCTCCAGGCTCGACGCTCCGGCATGGAAGGCACGGCCCAACGCAGGGCACCTCGCGCTCGTCGAGCTCGAGCGGCGCGGCGTGCTCCATACCTTGGTGACCCAGAACATCGACGGACTGCACCTCGCTGCGGGGCACGACCCTGGCCGCGTCGTCGAGATCCACGGAACGATGCACGAAACCGTCTGTCTCCGCTGCGGGCACCGGATGCCGACGCTGGCCGTGCTCGAGCGGGTACGAGCCGGCGATGCCGATCCCTCGTGCACCGAGCCCTCTGACGGCGGCCGCTGTGGAGGCATCTTGAAGAGCGCGACCGTCAGCTTCGGCCAACGGCTCGACCCGGACCAGCTCTGGCGGGCAGAGTCGGCTGCACGCGAGTGCGACCTGCTGCTCGCAGTGGGATCGACGCTCTCGGTCTACCCCGCCGCCGGCATGGTCCCCCTCGCGGCCGAGGCTGGCGCCCGCATCGTCATCGTCAACGCCGAGCCCACTGAGTACGACCACCTCGCCGACGTGGTGGTGCGCGGGGCGATCGGCGTCTGCCTCCCCACCATCGTCGGGACTGGCGCCACCGGGACGAGCTGCGAGGACTAGGACCTCGGCGGCCGAACCCTCGATCAGCCGAGGGTGCTCGTCACGAGCCCACCGCTTCGCCCCCACGTCGGAGCGACCGGGCTCGCGAACGACCGCCGGCCCCGGCCCCGTGCGCACTGCTGGCCGCGTCCCGGCGCTGACGGGCGACCTCGAAACACCCCACGGCCGCCGCGGCTGCCACGTTGAGCGACGGGAGCGCACCCTCGTGAGGGATGGCCACGAGGACGTCACAGCGACGTCGAACCAAACGAGCCAGGCCCCGCTCCTCGTTGCCCACCACCAGTGCTACGGGTTCGTTGCCGAGGTCGAGGTCGTAGAGGGATTGCGACGCGTCCCCAGCCAGGCCGATGACCCAGATCCCCTTCGCCTGCGCCCGGGTGAGCGCGGCAGGCATCCCTCCAACGACGGCAAACGCCAGGTGCTCGATCGCGCCGGCGGCAACCTTGGTCGCCCCGGGAGTCAGGTGCGCTGCACGGTGACGAGGGAGGAGCACGCCGGTCACTCCGGCGCATTCGGCACTACGGAGCACAGAACCCAGGTTCCTCGGATCAGTGATCCCTGCAGCAGCGAGGAGGAACGGCGGGACCCCCTCGGCGGGCTCGAGCAGGTCGTCGACGGTCACCGGGCGGATCGGCTCGCAGAACGCGACGACGCCCTGGGGAGCCTCGGTCCGCGCAACCGCGTCCAGGCGGCTCCGTCGCACGCTTTCGAGCCGAACACGGCGCTGCACTGCCAACCGCTCGATCTCGTCGAGCTGGGCAGAGGGCTGCTGGCCCTGGGCAATCCAGACGCGCCGGACGCGCCGACGACCCGCGGCGAGCACCTCCCGGACGGCTCGACGCCCCTCGACCTGCTCCCCCCCGAGGACGACTCCCCGAACGGGCGTGGCCTTCACCGTGGCGCCGGGCTCGTGGCGTCCGAGCCGTCCTCGAGTGACCCCAGCAGGACCACGGCGAGGCCAGCGATGCCCTCTCCTCTGCCCAGCGCCCCGAGCCCCTCCGGACTCGTCGCCTTGACCGACACGGGGGCCCCGAGGGCCTCGGTGAGTCTCCGGGCCATCGCCGGCAGGTGCGGGCTCAGCCTGGGGACCGCGGCCACCAGCGTGCAATCAGCATTGAGCGGTCGAAGCCCACAGGCCGCGGCGCGCAGGACGACCGTCGCCAACAGGTCGAGGCTGTCGGCACCAGCCCACCTGGGGTCCGAGTCCGGGAAGTGACTTCCGAGGTCACCCAGCGCGGCACCACCGAGCACCGCGTCAGCCAAGGCATGCGACAGTGCATCCGCGTCACTATGCCCGGCGAGGCCGCGAGCGCCGGGGATCACCACGCCACCGAGAACGAGGGGACGACCGGGCTCGTCCGAGAACGGGTGGACGTCGAAACCTTGGCCGATGCGCACGATCATGGAGCGACGAGGCGTTCGGCGAGCCACAAGTCCGCTGGCGTCGTCAACTTGATGTTTCGAGGATCGCCAGGGACCACCCGGACGGACGCCCCGCAGGCTTCGAGGAGCCCTGCATCGTCGGTGGCCTCGATGCCGCGCTCGTGGCACTCGCGCAGGACCTCGGCGCGGAACGCCTGCGGCGTCTGCACCGCGACGAGGGCGCTCCGGTCCACCGTGGCGCGTACCGCGGGCAAAGGCCCTTCACCGCGAAGCAGAGCGTCGCTCGGCCGATCGAGCTGCTTGAGGGTGTCTGTCACCGGCAGTGCACAGACCGCGCCCGCCGCGCCGTCCTCGACGGCATCGATCACTGCCTGAAAGAGATCGGGACTCGCCAGGGGCCGGGCCGCGTCGTGAACGACCACCACCCGGGCTGACGACGGCACCGCGGCAAGACCGCATCGAACCGAAGCAGACCTCGTCGCTCCACCAGCTACCGCGAGGTCCGCGCCGAACGTCGGGTAGGCCGGCGGTTCAAGTGGCACCTCGTCCGACGCGCTCGGGGGAGAACCGCCATGGTGGGCCGTGACGGCCCCGCTTGCAGCGATCACCCGCCGATCGGCGGGCAGGACCAGCACCACCGCATCGCACGACGATCGACACGCGGCGACCGACCATTCCACGACGGGACGTCCGCCGAGCATGAGGAACTGCTTGGGCGTGCCGAACCGGGCGCCGCTGCCGCCACCGACGACGATCCCCCAGATCCCCGACGTGCGGAGATCACCAGCGCGCGCGTCGAGCACGAGACGTGGCCCACGGAGCAGGCGCGGGACTGGATCGCACGGCTCCTTGCCTCGGGTGCTTCAGCGCAGGGCCTCGTCGAGGCGCTGCTCGGCCGTCGCTTCGTCGACGGCAAGCGCGAAGGTGAGCTCGGAGACCAGGATCTGACGTGCCCGGCTCAGCATCCGCTTCTCACCCGCCGACAACCCCTTGTCCTTGTCCCTGATCGAGAGGTTCCGCACCACCTCGGCCACCTGGTAGATGTCGCCAGAGCGCAGCTTCTCCGAGTGGTTCTTGTAGCGGCGCGACCAGTTGGTCGGCATGCGCGCCTCTTTCTTGCGGAGCACGGCAAAGACCTCTTCGACTTCCTCGTCGTTGATGACCTCGCGCAGGCCAACCCCTTCGGTGTTGTCCGCGGGGACCATGAGCGTCAGGTCGCCGTAGGCGAGCTTCAACACGAGGTACTCGCGTTTTTCTCCGAACGCCTCCTTGGTCTCGCGGCGCTCGACCACTGCAGCACCGTGGTGGGGATAGACGACTTTGTCTCCGACTTTGAACACGTGTTTCCTATCGAGTGAGAACGTTGCGAATGGACACGAAGTCAGCTGTGGATCGAGAGTGAACGTCGAGAACCCTTTCGCGAGGACGCACGGCCGGGCTCAGTCAGCTGGGCTGCTCCCGGCCAACTCCATCGCCGGCGGCTGGATGCCCTCGACGGCCCGGAAGCTGAGCTGCTTCTCGTGCCCCTCGATCGGCGAGTCCTCGACGTCGACGATGATGGTCTCGCCAACCCGGAATTCCTTCCAGAGGATCCGTTCCGAGAGCGGGTCCTCGACGAGCTGCTGGATCGCCCGACGCAGTGGCCGCGCCCCGAGCTGCGGGTCGTACCCGCGCTCAGCGAGCAGCTCCTTGGCGGCAGGGGTGAGCTCGATGGCGAGCCCTTGCGCAGCGAGCTGCTCCGCGGTGCGCGCCAGCATGAGGTCGACGATCGCGACCACCTCGCTCCGGCTGAGCTCGTGGAACACGATCACCTCGTCGATCCGGTTCAAGAACTCCGGGCGGAAGTGGGCCTTGAGCGCCTCGTGGACCTTCGCCTTCATCCGCTCGTACGTCACGGCCTCCGACGCCTTGGCGAAGCCGATCGCGGACTTGCGGAGCTCCGCGGTCCCAAGGTTGGAGGTCATGATCAGCACGGTGTTCTTGAAGTCGACCGTGCGCCCTTGGGCATCGGTCAGACGACCGTCCTCGAGGATCTGCAACAGGGCGTTGAATACGTCGGGGTGCGCCTTCTCGATCTCGTCGAAGAGCACGACCGAGAACGGCTTTCTCCGGACGGCCTCGGTCAGCTGACCACCCTCTTCGTAGCCCACGTACCCAGGGGGCGAGCCGACGAGACGGCTCACGGTGTGCTTCTCCATGTACTCGCTCATGTCGAGCTGGATCAGCGCGTCCTCGTCGTCGAAGAGGAACTCGGCGAGGGCCTTGGCGAGCTCGGTCTTGCCCACCCCGGTCGGACCGAGGAAGATGAACGACCCACTCGGCCGCTTGGGGTCCTTCAGACCCGCCCGAGTCCGGCGGATCGCACGCGACAGGGCGGCGAGTGCCTCTTCCTGCCCGATCACCCGCTTGTGCAACTCCTCTTCCATGCGGAGCAACTTGGCCGTCTCTTCTTCGGTGAGGCGGTAGACGGGGATCCCAGTCCAGTGCGCGAGCACCTCGGCGATCACCTCTTCGTCGACCACGTCGAAGAGATCGACACCTTCCGAGCGCCATTCGGCCTCCATCGCCTCCTTGCGCTCGAGGCGGTCCCTCTCCTGCTCGGCGAGCTTCTTCGCCTGCTCGAGCGCACCACGCCCCAGCGCCTCTTCCTTGTCCGCACGCAGCCGTTGAATCTCCTCGTCGAGCTTCTGGTAGCTCGGCGGGGTCGACATCCGGCGGATCCGGAGCCGGCTGCCCGCTTCGTCGATCAAGTCGATCGCCTTGTCGGGAAGGTAACGGTCCGCGAGGTAACGGTCCGCGAGGTTGGCGGCGGCAACCAACGCCTGATCGGTGATGGTCACGGCATGGTGCGACTCGTAGCGGTCGCGCAGGCCCTTCAAGATGTCGATCGTCAGGGCCACCGAGGGCTGCTCCACCTTCACCGGCTGGAAGCGACGCTCGAGCGCGGCGTCCTTCTCAAGGTGCTTGCGATACTCGTCGAGGGTCGTCGCCCCGACGGTCTGGAGCTCGCCACGAGCCAGCATCGGCTTGAGGATCGATGCAGCGTCGATCGCCCCCTCCGCAGCACCCGCACCGACCAAGGTGTGCAGCTCGTCGATGAACAAGATGATGTCGCCACGGGTGCGGATCTCTTTGAGCACTTTCTTCAGGCGCTCCTCGAAGTCGCCGCGGTAGCGACTGCCAGCGACGAGCGCGCCAAGGTCGAGCGTGTAGAGCTGCTTGCCCTTGAGGGTGTCGGGGACGTTGTTGCTGACGATGCGCTGCGCCAGACCCTCCACGATGGCGGTCTTGCCCACGCCGGGCTCCCCGATGAGCACGGGGTTGTTCTTCGTCCGGCGCGACAGCACCTGCATGACCCGCTCGATCTCCTTCTCTCGACCGATCACCGGGTCGAGCTTTCCCTCACGAGCGAGCTGTGTCAGGTTCCGGCCGAACTGGTCGAGGACCGGCGAGCCGCTGGGCGCGTCCGAAGATGACTGCGCAGCACCAGTGCCGACGGCTTCTTTGCCTTGGTACCCCGACATCAGCTGGATGACCTGGGACCGGACACGACCGAGATCCGCCCCGAGGCTCACGAGCACCTGCGCGGCAACCCCCTCGCCTTCGCGGACGAGGCCCAGCAGCATGTGCTCGGTCCCGATGTAGCTGTGTCCGAGCTGCAATGCCTCGCGAAGGGACAGCTCGAGCACTTTCTTGGCCCGAGGCGTGAACGGCGGGGAACCGCTGGGAGCGGTCCCGGCCATCCCAATGGTCTCCTCGACCTTCTCGCGAACGGCCTCGAGAGAGATCCCGAGCTGTTCGAGCGCCTTGGCTGCGACCCCCTCACCTTCGTGGATGAGGCCGAGGAGGATGTGCTCGGTCCCGATGAAGCTGTGGTTCAGTAGGCGCGCTTCTTCCTGCGCCAACACCAGCACTCGTCGTGCCCGGTCTGTGAAGCGTTCGAACAACTGACCGCCTCCGTCTCGGCTGCCTTGCCTCGGCTGTACTCAGTTCCCTCGAAGGTCCGCGATCTGCTTCGCTTCTCCCCCAAGTCTACAGGGGGGACCCCCTGTGCTCACCGGCATAAGGTCCCAATCTGGCACCGACCGGTCCTGGGCTGTCACGAGCAGGCATCGCTCGCCTATCGTGCTCACAGTGAACGCCGTGGAGGTCCCCGGTCTTCCCAATCTGGAGCTCGAGCTCAAGCGCATCGAGCCTGAGCTCCTTGAAGCAGTGAGATCCGGGGACCCCTTCCTCGACCAAGCCGCAACGCATTTGATCCGCTCCGGGGGAAAGCGCCTTCGGCCGCTTTTGGCCCTTGCGGCCGCGACCGCAGGCACGCGCCCTGCCCTGCGAGAAGACCTCCTCGGGGGCGTGTGCGTCGAGCTCGTCCACCTCGCGTCGCTCTATCACGACGACGTCATCGACGAAGCCACCGTGCGCCGCAACGTGGAGAGCGTGAACCACCGCTTCGGCAACCTCATGGCAATCATCGTCGGCGATTACCTGCTCGCACGCTCCGCAGAGATCGCTGCCTCCCTCGGCACCGAGATCGCCCGCCTGCTCGCCACCACGCTCGGGCGGCTGTGCCAGGGTCAGGTCTTGGAGGTTCGCTCCGTGTTCCAGACCGAACGCACGACCAAGCAGTACTTCGAGGCCATCACCGGCAAGACCGCCGCGCTCATGGCAGCGTCGTGTCGGATCGGGGGACTGACCGGCGGCTCTCCTCCCGAGGAGCTCGAAGCGCTGACCGCGTTCGGCGAGGCGTTCGGAATGGTCTTCCAGCTCCGTGACGACGTGCTCGATGTCATCGGCACCGAAGAGGACCTCGGCAAACCTCCGGGTCAGGACCTGGCGGAGGGGGTGTACACCTTGCCGGTCCTCAAGGCACTCGCGGATCCTGCCACCGGGCCAGCGCTCAGCGCGCTCTTGGGCCAGCGACTCGGACCTGAAGAACGTGACGTCGCGCGAGCGCTCGTGGCCTCGTCGTCGGGGATCTCGGCGACCCTTGCGGCCAGCCGGCGTTTCGCCGCTCGGGCGGCCGAGGCGGCCGCCGGGATCCGAACCCCGGCGCTGGGCAGCGGGCTGGTCGCGCTCACCGAGTCCTTGGTCGAGGACCTCACCGACCTGACGATGAAGGCCACGGTCTGAGTCTTCGACCCTCGAGCCCGCTCCAGGTCACGTGAGCTCGTCCCGGCCGGGACGCAAGGTCGGGAACGCGATCACCTCGCGGATGTTGTCGACGCCGGCGAGGAGCATCACCAGCCGGTCGACGCCGAGCCCCAGGCCCGCGGTCGGGGGCAGGCCCTGCTCGAGCGCCCAGAGGTAATCCTCGTCGAGGATCATCGCCTCCTCGTCCCCCGCCGCCCGCTGTCGAGCCTGGTCGACGAAACGCGCCCGCTGCTCGTCGGGGTCGACGAGCTCACTGAAGGCGTTGCCGATCTCCCGTCCGGCGATCACGGGCTCGAAGCGCTCGACGAGGTCGGGATCGTCACGGTGACGCCGTGCGAGCGGGGAGACCTCCACCGGCCAGTCCGTCACGAAGACCGGTCCCGACAGCTCGCGCTCGGTGGTCTTCTCGTACAGTTCGAGCAGGAGCTTGCCGGCTCCCCATTCCGCTGGGGGCTCTGGCGCGCCGACCGCCCGAAGGTGTCGGCGAAGGTCCTCGAGCGGCGAATGGACGTCGACCTTGATCCCGGCGCTCTCGGTGATCAGCTCCGTCATAGTGGCGCGCCGCCACGGCGGGGCGAGATCGATGCGCCCCCCGTCGACGACGATCTCGGTGGTCCCCAACAGGTCGAGCGCAAGCCCGGAAACGAGCTCTTCGACGAGGACCATCAGGTCGCGGTAGTCGGCATAGGCCTGGTAGAGCTCGAGGAGGGTGAACTCGGGGTTGTGCTGGTGGGAGATGCCTTCGTTGCGGAACACCCGGCCGACCTCGAACACCCGCTCGAGCCCGCCGACCACGAGCCGCTTCAGGTAGAGCTCGGGCGCGATGCGCAGGTAGAGATCGATGTCGAGCGCGTTGTGATGGGTGACGAACGGGCGAGCCAGGGCCCCGCCGGGGATCGCGTGCAGCATCGGCGTCTCGACCTCGTCGAAACCGCGTTCCCACAGACGCTCACGCAGGCGCCGAAGGAGCAGGACACGGAGCTGAGCGACCCTACGGGCCTGCGGGTTCGCCCAGAGGTCGACCTCTCGATGCCGGTAACGGATCTCGGGGTTGGTCACGCCCCGCCATTTGTCGCCGAACCCCCGACGCGCCTCGGCCAACAGGACCCATTCGGAGACCCGGACCGACAGCTCCCCCCGCCGCGTCTTCATCACCTCTCCTCGTGCCCCGATCCAATCGCCGAGACGGAGCTTGGAGAAGCCAGCGAAGTCGGCCGTGGTCCCATCGAGGGCGAACAGCTGCACGCTGCCCGTCCAGTCGCGCAGCTCGGCAAACCCCACCCGACCTTGAGGCCGTGACAACCCCACGCGGCCAGCGACTGCGACCGTCTCGCCGGTCTCGGTGCCTGCCTCGATCCCACCCCAGCGCGCGACCACCTCGGCGGCGGCATGCGTCCGCTCGAAGCGGTACGGGACCTGGGGGGGGACCGGTCGATCAGCCAACGTTGCGCTCGTAGACGATTCGCAGCCCGTGCAAGGTGAGCCATGGCTCGACGTGTTGGACCGACCGGGTATGGGGAACGATCAGCTCCGAGAGCCCGCCCGTGGCGACGATCGCCGACGGTCCGAGCTCCGATTCGAACCGGGCGCACATCCCGTCGACCTGCGCAGCGAAGCCGTAGAGGGTTCCCGACTGGATCGCTTCTGCGGTCGTGCGTCCGATCGCCGAACGCGGCTCGGTGATCTCGACGCGCCGAAGCGCCGCTGCGTGCTGGTACAGCGCCTCCAAGCTGATGCCGACGCCCGGAGTGATCGCTCCGCCGAGGTACTCGCCGGCGGCAGAGATCGCATCGAAGGTCGTCGCGGTCCCCAGGTCGACGACGATGCACGGCCCCCCGTAGAGGTCGAGCGCGGCCACCGCGTTCGCCACCCGATCCGGTCCCACGTCCTTGGGGCTGTCGTAGAGGATCGGCATGCCGGTCTTCGTTCCGGGGCCCAAGATGACGCAGGGGATGCTCGGGAACCATCGAGCGGCCATCTGGCGCAATCCGGCCGTCAACGCCGGCACCGAGGAGCTGATCGCCAGCCCGGTGACGGCGCTCATGATGTCGACGTCTTCGAGGTCGAGCATCTGGGTGAGCAGGACCGCATGCTCCTCCGGAGTGCGGCTCGCGACCGACGAGAGCCGCCAGTGATGGGTCAGGCCGCGCGACGGCGTTCTCTCGGCGGCAATCCCGAGCCCACCGGATGCAGAACCCTGCGCGAACGCTTCGTCGGCTGGGGTCATCGCATAGAGGCCGATCACCAGCTCGGTGTTACCTGCGTCGATCGCGAGCAGCATCTCGATCCGATCAGCTCCCGATCAGGTCGAGTCCGAGGTCGAGCGCCGGAGCAGAGTGGGTCAGGGCACCCACCGAGATGAGGTCCGCGCCTGCCGCCGCATACGCAGGCGCCGTCTCCAGCGTCACGCCGCCGGACACTTCAACCAGCGCACGGGCAGGCCCACCGATCACTGCAACCAGCTCGACGCAGCGCGCCACCTGCTCGGGCGACATGTTGTCGAGGAGCACCATGGTCGCCCCTGCTCGGCAGGCCTCCTCGACCTGGTCGACCGTGTCGCACTCGACCTCGATCATCCTCCCCGGCCAACGGGTCCTCGCCAAGCGGACCGCCTCGGTGATGCCCAACGCCACCCGGTGATTGTCCTTCACGAGCACCCCGTCGGAAAGACTCGCGCGGTGGTTGCAGCCGCCTCCGGCCCGGACTGCGGCTTTCTCCAACGCCCGCAGACCCGGCGTCGTCTTCCTGGTGTCGAGGATCCGTACCGATCCGCTCACCGCCGCAACGGCATCGACGTAGCGTCTCGTCAACGATGCGATCCCAGCGAGGTGACAGAGGAAGTTGAGCGCCGTTCGCTCGGCCGTGAGGATCGACGAAAGGGGGCCCTCCACCTGGGCGACCCGGTCCCCTGGCGCGACGGCTGAACCGTCGGGGCGTTCCCAGGTGACCGCGATCTGACGGTCGACCTGGCGGAAGGTCTCCTCGGCACAGCGCTGGCCGGCAATGACCCCGTGCTGGCGGGCGATCACGGCGAGACGAGCCCGGGCAGCTCGCTCCAGGAGCCCCGCCGTCAGGTCGCCGAGCGCCAAGAGGTCCTCGGCCAGGGCACGGCGGACGGCTGCACGGACCGCGGCCAGGGGGGGATGGAATTCCTCGGGTCCGCTCATTCGACGCCTTCGGCACCCAGATCGCCGTGGACCAGTCGGCATCGCCACGATGGGTCAGTCCGCGCGAAGTCGACCCTGGTGTGGGCACCGCGGCTCTCCTCTCTTGTCATCGCGGACGCAACCAGCGCGCGGGCGACGGCCACCACGTTGGCGAGTTCACTCGCCTCCTGGTGCATTGCGTCGACCTCACAAAGCGAACCAGCGACCTTCTCGACCACCGCCGCGACTTCCTCCAGGGAACTGGCCTCCCGGATGACGCCCGCACCGGTCGTCATCGCGTGCGCGAGGTACGCCTTTCGCTCCCCAACCGGGTTCTTCGCGCCTGCTTGGCGCGAGGAGCCCGCCCCGCGCAGTGGACCAGGGCACTCTACAGCGTGCCCGCCTGGCCCCCCCGCCGACGCCCACGCGCGAGCGGTCGGCCCCGCCGAGACGGGTGCGACGCGGGGGGCGGCCCTGGCGGGGACTGGCGGAACCTCGTCGGGGCGCAGCGGCATCGCCTTCGAGCGGGCGGTGAGCAGCATCCGCATCGCCCCCGTCGCCGAGGGCGCTGCATGCCCATCGGCGATGCGCTCGGCCAAGCGTGCGCCGAACACCAACCCTTCGAGCAAGGAGTTGGAGGCGAGCCGGTTCGCCCCGTGGACCCCGGTGCAGGCGACCTCGCCCGCCGCCCAGAGGCCCGGGAGCAGCGTTGCCCCGAAGAGGTCGGTCACCACCCCACCGGAGAGGTGGTGCGCAGCCGGCGCGACCGGGAGCCAGTCATGGCTCGGATCGAGGCCGACGCGGGCCAGCACCGCTGCAATCGTCGGATAGCGCGACGCGAAGCTTTCGATCCCGGTCGCGTCGAGCCACAGATGCTCGACGCCTTGTGCGAGCATCCGCTGTGCCATCGCCCGGCTCACGACGTCACGGGGCGCGAGCTCGTCGACGAAGCGCGCTCCTCGTGCATCGCGTAAAACCGCACCCGCTCCCCTCAGCGCCTCCGACAGCAAGGGCCGCGGGGTCGCCGGATGATGAAGAGCGGTGGGATGGAACTGGAGGAACTCGATGTCGGCCACCGGGACCCCGGCGCGCAGGGCCATCGCGATGCCGTCGCCGGTCGCTTCGGCCGGATTCGTGGTGACCGCGTAGAGCTGGCCCGCGCCACCGGTTGCGAGCACCACGTGATCGGCACGGATCTCGACCACGTGGCCATCAGGGGCCAACGCGCGAACGCCACGACAGGCTTGAGCGCGCACGACCAAATCGAGCGCGAACCAACCCTCGAGAATGGTGACCGCGAGGCCACGGACGGCCGCAGCGAGCGCGCGCTCGATCTCCGCGCCGGTCGCTGCACCGCCCGCGTGCACGACTCGTGCCCTCGAGTGGCCACCCTCGCGGGCTAGCGCCAACGTCCCGCTCTCCTCCCGATCGAAGGTGGCACCCATGGAGATGAGCTCCTTCACCCGCAGCGGACCTTCCTCCACCAGGGTGCGGGCGGCATCGATGTCGCAGAGGTTGGCGCCGGCTGCGAGCGTGTCGGCCAGGTGGAGCTCGACGGAGTCCTCCTCGCCGCCGATCGCCGCGGCCACGCCCCCCTGGGCCCACGTGGTTGCCGTCTCCGACAACAACCCCTTGGTCAGGATGCAGACCCTCGAGCCCTTGGTCCCAGGCCCCGCTGCCACCCTGACCGCTGCGGAAAGCCCCGCAACGCCGCTTCCGAGCACCACGACGTCGAAGGGACCCGGCGTGGCTCCCGGGCCCTCACGGGGAGGCGCCGCAATCGTCACGAAGCGCTGACGGGGGAAGGGGCACGACGCTCCGGCGCCGGATCCTGGCGCGCCAAGGTCTGGGAATCCAGGGGCACGAAATCACGCGCGATGGTGCAGGGCGCAGGGTCGCCCACGTCCTCGGCCGGGGGTTCGGTCATCTGGTTCTGCGCGTCGACATGGATGATGCGCGGTGCATAGTGCTCGAGCTCGTCGGCCGAATAGTCCGCATAGGTGAGCACGATGACCTTGTCGCCCGGTGCGACCAAACGCGCGGCTGCGCCGTTCAGGCAGATCTCGCCTCGACCGCCGGCGATCGCGTAGGTTTCAAAGCGCGCACCGTTGTCGATGTCGAGCACCGCGACCTGCTCGTAGGGGTAGATGTCGGCTGCAGCCATCAGCTCCGCGTCGATAGTGATCGACCCGACGTAGTTGAGATTGGCATCGGTCACCGTCGCGCGGTGAATCTTCGACTTCATCATGCGACGTTGCACGCTGGCTCCTCCGCTGCAAACTCGTGCGCAAAGACACTCGGGTCACAGTTGTCGATCAAGTGCACGCCTCCCACCTCGGCCGCCACCAGGATGCGAACGGGGCGCGTGCCGAGCAGCTCGGGAACCGACAGCGTCTCCGCGTCGACCACCGCGGCATAACGGAGCAGCGCACTGGGCTCGCTTGCGACCACCTTGCCGACGGCGTCCGAGACCTTCGCAGGGTCTCGCTGTCCTTCGTTGATCATCCGCGCCCCGGTCGCCAAAGCCCGTGAGAGCACCCGTGCGGCGGCTCGTTGGCCCGCATCCAGGCGACCGTTGCGGCTCGACAATGCCAGACCGGACGGCTCCCGAACCGTCGGGCAGGCCACGAGCTCAACGGGGAACCCCAGATCCCGGACCATGCGACGGATGACCACGAGCTGCTGGAAGTCCTTCTCCCCGAAGTATGCGCGGCATCGACCCACCAGCGCGAAGAGCTTCGCCACGACGGTGGTTACGCCTTCGAAGTGGCCGGGGCGTTCGGCCCCTTCCCATGCCGCGGCTTCCGGCCCGACCGTCACCCTGGTCACCGGAGGCTGTGGCCAATCGGGGTAGAGCTCCGAGACCTCCGGCGCGAACACGACGTCGACACCGAGGTCCGCGCAGAGCTCGAGGTCGGTCGCGAGCTGGCGGGGATACCGTTCGAGGTCGTCCGCCCGGTCGAACTGCAGCGGGTTGACGAAGATGCTGACTGCCGCCAGGTCGCACTCGCGCACGGCACGCTCGATCAGGGATCGATGACCGCCGTGCAGCGCGCCCATCGTCGGGACGAAGCCGATGCAGCCACCTGTGCGGCGGGCGTCTTCGAGGGCATCGCTGAAGGCGCGGGCCGATTCCACGACGTTCATGAGGACGCTCCCAGGGTCTCGAGGAGCCTCCCCGCCTCTCGCTCGTCAGCCAATCGCAACGCGAGCCCGATCCCGGCGTCGTAGGCCGGACGCTCCTCGGGTGGCAACGCCTGACGGTGCCGCTCGAGGGTCGCCCAATCACCACGGGCTGCGGGCCCGGTGAGCGCAGCAGCCGGACCGAGCTCGGCGACGTCGTCGACCGCAGCGCGGGCGAGCCCCAAGAACGCCTCCAGGTCCAAGCCGGCGAGCCGCGCCACCCGCTCGAGCTGACCCAGCAGTGCGACGACGTGATTGGCTGCGATGCACGCGGCCGCGTGGTAGGCGGCCCGCCGCGAATCGTCGACCGTGAACACGCGGCCACCCAGCGACGCCGCCATCTCGGCGACGACGGGGTCCCCGGACACGGCGAAGCTGATCCCGCTCGCCAGCCGTGCGGCACCGATCTGTGGCGTGGGCAACGGCATCAGCGGGTGGATCGATGCACGCCGCTCATGCGGCGCCAGGACGTCGAGCCCCAGGGCTGCAGCGAGGTGCGTGACGACGCAGCCCCGCTCCGGGCGAACCGCTCGGGCAACCTCTCCGACGACGTCGTCGGGAGTCGAGATGACGAGGACCTCGACGCCGCGCGCGGCATCGGTCGGATCGTCGCGGCGCCCCAGGACACCGGCAACCTCCCAGCCGGCGTCGCTCAGCGCGACGGCGAACGAACGCCCGGCCCGCCCAGGGCCGATGAATCGCACGCGATGCACCCGAACCTCCTTTGGCGCTCCAGCCCCTTGTGGGTGCCGGTCGCCTTCCAGCGATCGGAACTGCGACTGCTCGGATCGATAGCGCCCACGCTCGACACCTCGGCTCCGCCTGGGCAGCGATCGCGACCGCGCGTTCAGAGCTTACCGAGCTTGACGACCTTCCCACCAGCGCCCGCCATCACCTCGGCCGGGACGAGCTCGGGAGCCAGGTCCGCGAGGGGCGCGAGCACGAAGCGTCGCTCGAACATGCGCGGATGCGGGACCACCAGGTCCGGATCGGCGACGTGCTCGGAGCCGACGAGCAGCACATCTGCATCGAGGGTTCGAGGACCGAACCGCACGCTGCGAACCCTCCCAGCCTCCCGTTCGAGTCGCCGACAGCGCTCCAGGAGCTCGCGCGCCGATGCCTGGGTGCGCAGTTCGACGACGATGTTGAGGTACTCCCCCTGACCCTCCGGGCCACCCACCGGTTCGGTCTCATAGAGCGGAGACACGGCGACGACGTCGCCATAGGTCCGCAGGGTCGCGACCGCTCGTCGGAGGAAGCGGCGCCGGTCCCCCAGGTTCGAACCCAACCCGAGGAACGCCCGAACGCTCAACGGTGCCGCTCGACCCGTACACCCACCGACCCGATGTCTTCGGGAAGCGGTGGGCGGAGCTTACGGACCCTCACGGCGACCGATCGGACTCGGTCATCCATCGCCAGCACCCGGGCGGAGATCTGTTCGGCCAAAGTCTCGAGGAGCCGAAACGATCCGTGCCGCACGACGTCGGCAGCCTGGGCGACGACTGCCCCGTAGTCGAGCGTGCTCTCGATGCGGTCCGAAGGATCCGTAGGACCCGGCTGCGCCTCGCCCCGCAGGTCTGCTTCGACCGCACGCGCCACGGTGACGTCGAGATCGACCTCGAAGGGCTGTGGCCGGCTCTGCTCCTCGGGAAGCAGGCCGTGGGTCCCGAGTACCCGCAGACCACGGACCTCGATGTTCATTCGCCCTCCTGGTCGGGGGGCGGAGGCGTCGCGCGAGCCGGTGACGCGGTTTCCTGGGTCCCCGACGGGGCCTGGGAGCCCTTCCACGGGTCAAGCGCCGTCGCGGCGACGACGATCTCACGTCCGAGCGAACCCATCTGCCGTCCGACGATGCGCTCCACCACTGCGACGGCCTGATGGGCGGTCGAGATCCTGCCCGACCACACGAGGAACCCGGCGATCGCTCCCATGACGCGTTCCCCTAGGTCGTCATGGTGGACGAGCAAGCGGGAGCCACGAGCCAGCGCCTCCTGGAGGTCGGCGTAGCACTCTCGGAGGACCGGTCGGGGGTCGACTCCGGCCTGCAAGGGGTAGTGCGCCCATGCGATCCCCTCCTCGTCGTACGCGTAGAGATTGTGAGGGGAGGGGAGGAGCGAGATGACCCGGTCGAACCCTTGAACACGGAGCCAGATGATCTCTTCCTTCCGGCGCACGCGGCGATGATGGGGGGCGAAGCCACCCGGACGCTCGCTGACCGCCAGACGGTCGCGAATGATCCAGGTGAAGTTTCGCGGCGCGATCCCTGCCGCCCACTTCCCTCTCATCCCTGTCCCCCCATCTCAGAACGGGCCTGGGGCGAGAGCGCAGGGGTTGACGCGCGGTCGCTGGCGGACACCGCGCCCCCGATGAGGCGAGCCGCCATGGCCATCGGTGCCACGTCGTGAACCCGCACCATCGCGACTCCCTGGCTCATTGCCCAGACAGCGGTCGCAAGCGAGCCCTCGAAGCGCTCCTCGACCGGCAACGGCTTTTGGTCATGGGGACCGGTGAAGGTTCCGAGGAACGACTTACGGCTCGTGCCGATCAGGACGCCGGCATAGGCAGCGTCCTCGCAAGCCGAGACCAGCGTCCCGATGGCGCGCAGCAACGTCAGATTGTGCTGGGCCGTCTTGCCGAAGCCGATGCCGGGGTCCAGCCACACTTCGCGAACGCCCTGCGCGGTCGCCTTCTTGGCGGCCTCGAGCACGAAGCTGAAGACCTCGTCGACGACGTCCACGTAGTGCGGGGACCGCTGCATGGTCCGGGGCGTTCCCTGCATGTGCATCGCCACCCACCCCACACCGAGCTCGGCCGCCAAGGGAGAGAGCCTTGCAGAGATGTCATTGATCAGCGTGGCGCCGGCGGCCACGGCTGCCTCCGCGACGGCCGGTTTGACCGTGTCGACCGACAGCCGGACCTCACCGGCAAGCGCAGCAACGACCGGAACCACTCGGGCCAGCTCTTCGGCGGTGTCAACGGGCTGCGCGCCCGGGCGACTGGACTCCCCGCCCACGTCGACCACCGCTGCCCCCTCCTCGATCATCTGCCGACCGCGAGCGACGGCGTCAGCGGTGGCGAGGTAGCGACCACCGTCGTAGAAGGAATCAGGGGTGACGTTGAGGATGCCCATCACGGCTGGCCGCTCCATTGGCACCTCAGAGCGTACGGCACCCGCTGCGTGTTCGGTACGAAAACGCCTCGCCGGCACGGGCTTCGCGCCGCAATGGCGCGGGGAGACGACCGGCACGCACGACCCGAGGGGTCAATGGCCGCGTATGAACTGCATGGCCTCCGCTCGGGTCGCAACGTCGGTGCGGAACAGGCCATGCACTGCGGAGGTCACCGTGACGGTCCCGGGTTTCTTGATCCCCCGCATCGCCATGCAGAGGTGCTCGGCCTCGATGACCACCAGGACGCCGCGCGGATGCAGCGTGTGCTCGATCGCATCCGCGATCTGGGTCGTCATCCGCTCCTGGACCTGGAGCCGCCGGGCGAACCCGTCGACGAGGCGAGCCAGCTTCGACAGCCCGGTGATCGTCCCCAGCTCGTCGGGGATATAGGCGACGTGCGCCCGGCCCATGAAGGGCACGAGGTGGTGCTCGCACAGCGATGCGAAGGGGATGTCCCGCACCATGACCATCTCGTCGTGCTCGGCGGCGAAGGTCGCCGAGAGGTGACGGGAGGGGTCGTCGCCGATCCCGCTGAAGAGCTCCTCGTACATGGCAGCGACGCGCCGGGGGGTGTCTCGCAAGCCTTCGCGGTCGGGGTCCTCGCCGATGGCGGCGAGGATCTCGGCCACCGCCTTCTCTACTGCCGACCGGTCCACAGGCATGCGCGCGTCAGTGGCCCTCTCGCGGACGGCCTCCGGCCGGACCGAGGTAGGCGTGCACCGCCCGCAAGTTTCGGTACCGTTCGGCGACGTCGAGCCCGTACCCCACGACGAAGGTCGGCGGGATGGTGAAGCCCACGTAGCGAAGATCGAGCGCGACGCGCTGCTGGCCCTCCTTGACCATGAGGGCACAGACCTCCAGGCTTGCCGGCTGGCGTGCGTGGAGGTACCGGCGCAAGTAGTTGAGGGTCAGCCCGCTGTCGATGATGTCCTCCACGACCACAACGTGGCGACCCACGAGATCAACGTCGAGGTCCTTGACGATGCGGACCACCCCCGAGGTCCGCGTTGCGCTCCCGTAGGAGGAGACGGCCATGAACTCGACCTCGACCGGGAGCTCGATCGCCCTGGCGAGGTCGCTCATGAAGAACATGGCTCCTTTGAGCACACCGATGAGCAGGGGCGGCCGCCCGGCGTAGTCAGCCGTGATCTGGGCGCCGAGCTCGAGCACCCGCGCCTCCAACGCCTCAGCTGCCACGATCGGCGGCCCGAGCTCGGGCGCTGCCCATCCCACCACGGAATCGAGCTCCTGGGTCTTCACCGTGGGGAACCTTACCGGGGTATGCGGTGGCCGCCGCGAACGACCGACACGGCGAGGCGCCCCGCGGAACGTCGGACACGCCGACCCCCGGACAGCTCCGTGGCCCTCCGCCGGCCTGCCGCCACGTCGAGCACTGCGCACACTTCGGCGAACGACGGCGGATACCCGTGGCCCTCCGCCGTCTCGGCAAGCCAACCCCGCACTGCACGACGCGCCAGCACCAGGGGGGCAGCGGCAAGCGACCGGGCGTCCGACGGCTGGGGCAACGCCTGGCCGGCGAGGTCGTCCAGGAAGTCCGCCTCCTCCCGGAGGACGTCGGCTTGACGCGCCAGCAACGGGACGACGTCTCGCCCGGCAATGGCTGCACACAGCGGCAACAGGTCGCGCCGCACCCGGTTCCGCACATAGCGGGGATCGTCGTTCATCGGGTCCTTCAGCGGCTGGAGCCCGACAGCCTCGCAGACCAACTGTGTCTCGGAGCGCCGCAATCGCAAGATCGGGTGCCGCCGACCAGGGCGCATACCCGCCAGTCCTCGGGCGCCCGCGCCGCGAAGGAGGTTGACCAGGACGGTCTCGGCCTGGTCGTCCATGGTGTGCCCCGTTGCGACGTCGACCGGCAGGACCGAGAGGCGCGCCGCCCGAGCACGCGCTTCGAGGTTCGGACCCGGCGGCACCTCGACGCGCACGGACCGAAACGCCGCACCGAAACGGCGCGCGATCGAGCCAACGGCCTTCGCTTCCTGCGCGGAATGAGGTCGCAGCCCGTGATCGACATGGATCGCAGTGACCGTGCACCCGGCCGCGACCGCCAGCACCAGCAAGGCAAGCGAATCGGGGCCACCGGAGACCGCACAGGTGATCTCATGGCCCGTAGGAGGGAAATCACAGCGCACGAGCAGCGCCCGCACCTCGTCGGGGAACGAGGGCGGATCCGCGCAACGCTGCGAGCTCGACTCCGACCTCGTCTCGAAGCGCTTCGGCGACGTGGTCAACTGGTGATCGCCGGCGGAGCGCCGACCCGAGCCATCCATGCGTCCGGGTCCCTGATCTCTGCAAGCGTCGGCAACCACTCCGGTCCTTGCCAGACTCGATCGAAGAGCTCCCGACCGCCACATTCGGCGACGGCTCGAACGAAGCGTTCGCCCTCGGCGTACTGGCGGAACTTGGCTTCGATCCCCAGGATCTGCTGCAGCAGCCGAGCAGCGCCGCGAGCGCTCTCCCGGCGCTCGCGAAGGACGGCACTGAAGCGAGCGGCGTCGGGCACTGCGCCGGCCCCTGCCTGGTTCATCGTCACCTCGCCGTGGCCTTCGAGCAAGCTCATCAACGCTTGCACGCGCTGGAGCGCAGCCAGCTGGTCCGGACTTGCCACCAGACCGAGCATGCCCGCCTCGGCGAGGGGGTTCCTCCCGGAGCGGATCTGCTCGCCGGCACGCCGGATCGCCTCGAGCAAGCGCCGGGGATCAGCCACGAACGGCTCGATGCTGCGCTCCACCAAGGAGACGAAGTACCCCCGCAGCCAGGGGACCCCGGTGAACTGTGCTCGATGGGTCACCTCGTGGAGCGCGATCCACAGCCGGAACTCCCTGGCAGGAAAGCCGTAGCGTGATTCCAGGCGGGAGACGTTCGGCCCGACGTAATAGACGATGTCCTGGTCGTCGCTGGCGTCCTCAGTGAGCAGCAGGTCGTACTGCCCCAGGACCCGTGTCGACATCCAGCCGAGGACGGCGCCGAGCTCGGCTCCGGCGACGCTGCGCCCGACGCTGGAGGCCCCACGGGAGAGCCAGGGGGGCAGGTTCGCCAGGATCGTTGCGGAGCGACGTTCGGCCAATTTGGCCATCGCCGGCCCCAAGAGCCGCTGGAAGGACGCGACGTTCGCCCGCGTCCAGCCTGGTCGGTCGATGACTCGACCCCGCGCGCGGCTGGTCGGCGCACGCAAGCCCGTTGCCTCGAAGACCAACTCCTCCGCGCGCGCCGTCAGCTCGTCGAAATCGGCCTGCATGGCCGTTGCCTGGTACGTCGGCGGGACCGAGGTCCGGCTTGCCGTGAACGCTGCGACCCGCTCCACGACGCTCCAGTCGATCAGCGAAGGCTCGTGGCCGCTCCATCCGCCGTGTGCGGCGTTCACCCGGGGTTCCCTGCCTCGCCGGACCCAATCGTCCGCCGGCGCTCCGCCTCGATGCTTTCGGCGACGCGCCGGACCAGGGACTCAGGAACGCGGTCCTTGCAGCGGCTGGCGATGACGACGCGCAGCTCAGCCTCGAAGACCGCAGCGCCAGCACACGGTGCGCACAGGTCGAGGTGCTGGGCGATCTGAACCCGCCGTTGTTCGGTCAGCTCACCGTCGAGGTAGGAGTAGAGCTGGCGTACCGCACCCTCGCAATCGATCCCGAGGTCCTCGCCTGGGGCCTGCTTCGCTGCCTCTCGAGGCTGCTCGCATCCACCTTCTTGCTGCTCCGCTGGCACCGCACCAACTCCTGTCAGCTCGCTGGAGAACCCGAAGCAACCAGGCCACGTGCACCGGCAAAATCGTGCAACGCCTTCTGCAGGGCGCGTCTTCCCCGATGGATGCGGCTCATGACGGTGCCAATGGGCACGTCAGTGATCTCTGCGATCTCCTTGTAGGAAAAGCCCTCCACGTCGGCCAACAAGACGGCGATCCGGAACGCCTCGGGGAGGGACTCCAGTGCCGCTTTGACCTCGTCGTCGGTGAAACTCGAGAGCACCTCCTCCTCGGCGCTGCGTCCTGCCGCTGCCTCCTGTGCCGAGGAGAGCCTGCGGTAGAGGTAGAGGTCCTCGACGTCTTCGACGTCGGTCGTCTCCGGGCGACGCTTCGCGGCCCGGTACGTATTGATGTAGGTGTTGGTCAGGATCCGGTACAGCCAGGCCTTCAAGTTCGTCCCCTCGACGAAGCTCCCGAACCCTCGGTAAGCCCGAAGGTAGGTCTCCTGGACGAGATCTTCGGCGTCGGCCGGGTTCCGGGTCATTCGGAGGGCGGCGCTGTAGAGCGCCGGCATGTACTCCATCGTGAGCTCCGTGAACCGGGCCTCGTCGGCCATGCATGAACCCTACCCACCATCGGGTGCTCTTCGGAGAGGGCGAGCCCTCGCGCCGGGGTCGCCTTCGTTAGGGTCGGCACCGTGCGACAGGAGCGGTCGGCCCAAGACGTGGGTCACGAGCGGTTCCGGGCCCGAGCAGCAGCGACGGCAACCGGCACCGAGTCCCTGTACGGCAAGACCAAGGAGCCACCGTGGACCTGGTCGGAACGTGGAAGCCTGAGGGTCCTCCGATGGCCGGCATTCGACGAGGGACCGGCCGAGGCCATCTTCACGAGCCGCCTGGGGGGCATCTCGACGGGGCCCTACGACTCGCTCAACCTGGCACTGCACGTCGGGGACGACCCTGCATCGGTGATCGAGAACCGCCGCCGTGCGGCTGGTGCCTTGGGGGCCGCCCTCGAGGACCTCGTCTTCGCCGAACAGGTGCACGGGGCACGGACCGCGCTCGTCGGGGCCGAGCACAAAGGGCGTGGGACCGGCTCGGTCGAAGACGCGATCGCTGGCACCGACGCCCTCGTCACGAGGGAGCCCGGCGTCGTCCTCGCCATCATGGTCGCGGACTGCGCGCCGATCGTCCTGGCGGATCCGGCCCTCGGAATTCTCGCCTGCGTCCACGCAGGGTGGCGAGGATTGGTGAACGGGGTGATCGAAGCGGCGGTCACCGCCATGGTCGGGCTCGGCTCCACCCCCTCGGCGATCACGGCAGCCATTGGCCCCACCGTGCCAATGGCGCGTTACGAGGTCGGCCAAGAGGTCGTCAGCGCCACGAGGCGGGCACTCGGCGACGACATGGCGGCGGGGACCATGGACCTGTGCGGTCACGGATCCGACCGCGACCCCAAATGGCACCTCGACCTTCGGGCCGCAGCCTCCCACCTGTTGTGCAGAGCCGGAGTGCCCGCCGACCGCATCGGCGTGGCCCCCTGGTCCACCGGATCACCCGGCGCCTTCTACAGCGCCCGAGACGGCGAACCGTGCGGGCGCTTCGCGCTCTTGGCGCGCCTGCGGCCGTGAGCACTCGACCCTGGGTACGAGGGATCCCCCGAGAGGGGGAACACCCACCTAACATGAGCCAGATTCCGGTGTCTTCTTCTTCGATCGGCATGAGCGCACGCGCGGCGCAACGCTCGAACCCAGGTCACGCGTTCCGCTACGAAGGCTACGAGCTCGACGCTTCTTCCAATCGGCTCGTGTGCCACTATGCCCTCGGAACCCAACCGTTCATCGAGCTCATCGAGTTCGACCCCGGGGGGGACTGGGGATCAGCTGCAGTCCACGGCGCTGCCCGCCTGGTGTTCCTGCTTTCGGGCATCTCCTACTACAAGGCACAGGCGCCTCTGGTCGTGGATCTCGGGGACACCGCAGTCACTGCGGCTGAGCTCGAGCTCCTCCGGGCCTTCTACGTCCACGGGCTCGGCGAGCTCGCGTACCGCAACGGGATCGACCTGTCGAACATCGAGTTCCGACTCAGGTCGGAGCCAACCGGGCAGGTCGCTGAGGGGGGAGCCGTCGCTCGCCGCATTGCGCGGCCGCTGGTCCCCTTTGGCGGCGGCATCGATTCCATCGTGACCGTCGAAACGATCAAGCGGCGCATCGGCGACACCACGCTCTTCGTCGCGAGCCAAGGCGGGATTCGTTTCCAGGCCATCGAGGCCGCTGCCGCGGTCAGCGGCCTCCCGATCCGGCGAGCCGACCGCTCGATGGACGAAAAGATCCTCCGTTCCGAGGAGTTCGGCTTCCTGCGTGGCCACGTACCGGTCACCGGGATCCTCTCGGCGATCGCCGTCATGGCGGCTGCCCTGCACGGCCACGATGCCGTCGTCATGTCGAACGAGTGGTCGGCATCGGAAGGCAACCTCGTGGTCGACGGCCAGAGCATCAACCACCAGTACTCCAAGAGCGCGTCGTTCGAGGTGGCCTTTCGCCGCGCCCTGCACTCGGCGATCGGAGACGCCATCGCGTACTTTTCGCTCCTTCGCCCCTTCAGCGAGCTGCGAGTGGCACAGCGCTTTGCCGAGCTCGACGCGTACCACCGGGTCTTCCACAGTTGCAACCGGGCATTTCGCGTGGATCCGCACCGTCGACTGGAGCACTGGTGCGGCGAGTGCGACAAGTGCTGCTTCATCGATCTCATCCTTTCGCCCTTCCTCGGCGCGGCGCAGCTGGACGCGATCTTTGACGGCCTCGAGCCGTTGACGCGTCCGGCGCTGCGGAATCGCTTCCAGCGGCTTCTGGGAACCGCACCAGGCGGGAAACCCTTCGAATGCGTCGGTGCAGTCGCCGAGTGCCGTGCCGCGTTGCAGCTCTGCGCGGCCAGGCCGGATCGCGCCCAGAACCTCTTCGTGCAATCGCTGCTCGAGGAGCTTCCCGATCGACTGAGCCCAAAAGAGATCGAACGCCTTCTGGCCCCCTTCAATGAGCACTGGCTCCCCGATGGATTCGCGACCGAAGATTTCCTGGGCTGAGCTCGCCGGCACGAACGTCGGGATCTGGGGGCTGGGGGTCGAAGGCAAGGCAAGCGTGCGCCGGGCACGGCGTCAAGGCGCGTCGGTGGTCGTCGTCGACGACCACCCAATGCCACCCCTCGACGGGATCCCCGTGGTGCGGACGTCGGAAGGTGGACTCGAAGCGCTTGCCCGTTGCGACGTCGTGATCAAGACCCCGGGGATCAGCCGCTATCGGCCCGAGGTCGCAGCGCTGACCGCACGCGGCGTACCGGTGGTCGGCGCGCTCGGCCTGTGGCTCGAAGGTCAAGCCCTCGACCGGGTCATCGCCGTTACCGGCACCAAGGGGAAGAGCACGACTGCCTCGATCATCGGGCACCTCCTCAACCGCACGGGTCACCGTTGTCAGGTCGCTGGGAACATCGGCGTCCCCCCATACGACCCCGACGTCCAAGAGCACCCGGACTTCTGGGTCGTGGAGGTCTCCAGCTTCCAAGCGACCGATCTGGCGTCGTCACCCCCGGTCACCGTCGTGACGTCGTTGTCCCCCGACCACCTCGACTGGCACGGCGACGTCGAGACCTACTACCGGGACAAGCTCTCGATGTGTCGACAACCCGGTGCCGATCTCACCGTTGCCAACGGCGACAGCACCGAGCTCAGGGCGCGCCGCGATCAACTCGGACCGCGCGTGGAATGGGTCAGTGCACAGCGGACGAGCGAGCGACTGGCGGACGAGTGGTCCGAGCCGCTGGGATTGGTTGGCGCGCACAACCGCCGGAACGCCCGAATCGCACGCGCGGTGCTCCGGGCGCTCGGCATTCCTGCAGCGACCGACGACGCGATGCTGGCCGAGGCCTGCAGGGGGTTCGTCGGCCTCGAGAGCCGGCTGGAGTTCGTGGGGCGTGTCGGGGGTGTCGACTTCGTCAACGACAGCCTCTCGACGAACGTCCTGTCCGCCCTGGCCGCCCTGGACGCGTTCGCCGACCGCCCGGTCGCTCTGATCGTGGGAGGGATGGACCGGGGGATCGACTACGGCGAGCTTGGCCATGCAATCGCGCAGCGTCGGGAACCGACCCTCGTCGTCACGCTCCCCGATTCCGGGAAACGGGTGCACGCGGCGATCACTGACCATGCCGGCGCGGCGGAGGTGATCGACTGTTCGGGCATGGCCGAAGCCGTCAACGAAGCCTTCGCATGGTCACGACCAGGGGGAGCCGTCGTGCTGTCCCCGGCGGCGCCGAGCTTTGGCAGGTTCCGCGACTACCGTGAACGGGCACGCGCCTTCGCCGAAGCCATGGCCGAATGTGCCCGGAGCCTCAGGAGTCGGGCAGCAGAACCCCTGGATTGAGGATCCCGTCGGGGTCGAGGGCACCTTTGATCGCGCGGAACGCCTCGATCTCCGCGCTGGATCGACACAGGTCGAGCCAGCGGCGCTTCGCCCTCCCGATTCCGTGCTCCGCACTGATACTGCCCTCCAGGCTCGCCACGAGGCGAAGGACCGCCTCGTCGACCTCCTCGTCCGCAGGATCGACGCCGGTCACGTTCACGTGGAGGCTGCCCTCGGCAGCGTGACCGAAGAGCCAGGTCCGAGCCTCGGGGCGGAGCCGCGCCACGACCTCGGGCACCCGTTCGACCAGCTCTGCGAACGCGTCCATCGGCACGGTGACATCGAGCTTGTGCGGCGCCCCGAGGGTGTTGATGGCCTCGGTGTGGCCTTCTCGATACCGCCAGAGCTGGTCGGCTCCATGCCCGCCAGTCGCCACGGCCACCGCTTCGACTCCATGAAGCGACTCGACCGCCGCGGACAGCTCCGTGACCGGGTCGTGATCCGCTCCGGCTTCGAGCAGCAGGTAGGCCCGGTGCCTCGAGGGAAAGGGGGTCGGCAGCGAAAGGACTTCGCGCACCAACGAAAGGCCCTCGTCGAAGAAGAGCTCTGCCGCGCTGAGCGAGGGAAGCTGGCGCCGAAGCGAACCCGCCGCCGCCACGGCGTCCGACGGCGTGCGGAACGCCAACAGGGCCACCACGCGCTGCGCCAGGGGCGCCACGAGGCGGAAGCGGGCCGCGGTCACCACCCCAAGCGTGCCCTCGCTGCCGCAGAGCAGACCCGGAAGGTGGTAACCGGTGTTGTCCTTGGTCAACCCGCTGAGGCGCGACACCACCGCTGCGGTGCCCAGCACCGCTTCGACCCCCAGCAGCTGCGCTCTCGTGTCGCCATGGCGAAGGACGCGGAGCCCGCCGGCATTGGTGGCGACCGAACCACCGACCGTGGCGCTGGCGCGGCTCGAGAAGTCCACCCCGTAGGCCCACCCCGCGGCTGCCGCTGCCTGCTGGACAGCAACGATCGATACCCCGGCACCCGCCGTCAACTGGCCGGATCGCGGATCGACGTGATCGATGCGGCTCAGCCGCCGAAGACTGAGCACCGTCTCGCCGCCGAGGGGGACCGCGCCGCCGACGAGGCCGGTGTTCCCTCCCTGCACCGTCAGCCTGATGCCGTTCCTGCGGCAAGTGCTCACGATCGCCGCGACCTCTTGCGTCGACCCGGGACGGACGACGCAGCCGCTCCAGCCCCGAAAACGGCCCGTGAAGTCGACGACGTAACTCGAGAGCAGGTCCTCATCGACGAGGACGTGCTCGTCGCCCACGATCTCGCGCAGCTCCCGCAGCTGCCGGGGTTCGACCATGACCCTCAGGCCAGCCCGGTCGGCCCGCGCACCGATCCGATACGGATCGAAAGGGCCGTCGAGGCCCGAGCGTCAAGCGAAGCCGGCCACCGGGTGCGGGACATAGGGCTCCTCGAGCATACGGATCTCCTCGCTCGAAAGCTCCAGGTCCACCGCCGCAACCGCATCGTCGATGTGGTGAGGCTTGGTCACCCCGATGATCGGAGCCGTCACCACGGGCTTCGACAGCAACCACGCCAGGGCGACCTGAGCGCGCGGCACGCCGCGTCGGGATGCGATCGTCCCGACGGCATCGATGACTGCACGGTCGGCTTCGTGCTGGTAGAGCATCCGCGCGAAGTCGTCCTTCTCCGACCGGTTGGTCACGACGTCGGGCTCTCGGGTGAGCCGCCCTCGCGCCAGCGGGCTCCAAGGGATGACCCCGATCCCCTGGTCGGCGCACAACGGCAGCATCTCGCGCTCCTCCTCACGGTTGAGAAGGTTGTAGTGATTCTGCATGCTGACGAATCGTGACCATCCGTGCAGCTCGGAGACGTACAGAGCCTTGCAGAACTGCCAGGCCCACATCGACGACGCACCGACATAGCGAACCTTTCCGGCCTTCACCAAGTCGTGCAATGCCTCGAGCGTCTCCTCGAGCGGCGTGGCGGGATCAAAACGGTGGATCTGGTACAGATCGATGTAATCCGTGCCGAGGCGGCGCAAGCTGTGGTCGACCTCGGTCATGATCGCCTTTCTCGAGAGCCCCGATCCGTTGGGCCCGCTCCGCATCGCGCCATAGACCTTCGTCGCGAGCACGATCTCGTCGCGATTGGCGTACTCGGCCAGGGCCCTCCCAACGATCTCCTCGCTCGATCCCGCCGAGCAGACATTCGCCGTGTCGAAGAAGTTGATGCCAAGCTCGATCGCCTGGCGAATGAAGGGTCGGCTCGTCTCCTCGTCGAGGGACCACGGGTGACCCCCCCGTTGGGGCTCACCGAAACTCATGCACCCGAGGCAGACCGCCGACACGTCGAGGCCAGTCCGACCGAGCTTTCGATACTTCACGGTTCCCTCCCGTCGATTCCAAGCCTGGTCTCGTTTGCTGTGCTCGCCGCTCACTGGCCGGCTGACCGACATGGCAGTCAACGGACTCGTTGGCCAATCCTATGTGGAGGTGTAGCTTCGATTGCCGCGGCAAGGAGGGTCCGAAGTGGGTAGCGAGGGACTGCACGAGGATCGAGCGCTTCTCGACGAGATGACCATCGACCGGCACCGAGCGCTGATCTCCTTACAAGAAGAGCTCGAGGCCATCGACTGGTACGACCAGCGCATCGTCGCCACGCACGACGAGAGCCTGGCGACAATCCTGCGGCACAACCGTGACGAGGAAAAGGAACACGCCTCCATGATCCTCGAGTGGTTGAGGCGAAACGATCCCGTTCTGGACCGTTGGCTCCGGACCTATCTGTTTACTTCGAAGCCGATCGTGGACCTCGCAACCGACGCCGAGGCCGCGCCCGAGCACCCACCTGAAGGGACCGCGGGAACGGAGGGTTCCACCACGTTGGGCATCGGCAGCCTGAAAGGAACCGAGTGATGGATCACCTCCTCCGGCCGTTGGCCCCGATCTCCGACAGCGGCTGGCACGCCATCGAGGACCGGGCGAAGCAGCTGTTGGGCATCCACCTCGCCGCACGCAAGCTGGTGGACTTCGACGGTCCTCACGGTTGGCCGTACGCTGCCGTCCCCTCGGGAAGGACCGAGCCAGCCGCCGACGGCGATCACGACGTACACGTCGCCCTCCGTGGCGTGCTTCCCCTCGCCGAGGTGCGCGTGCCGTTTCGCGTCGCTCGTTCCGAGCTTGCCGCGATCGACCGCGGTGCCAAGGACGTCGAGCTCGACGATCTGGACCGCGCGGCCAAGCGAATCGCTCTACGTGAGAACGTCGCCGTCTTCCACGGCGACCCCTCCACCGGGATCAAGGGAATCACCGAGCGATCGACGCACGACGCGCTCACCCTCGGACCGGACGCCGAGCGCTATCCCGCCTCGATTGCCAAGGCGGTCGACGTCCTGCGGCGCGCCGGGATCGGGGGGCCCTATGGCCTCGCCGTCAGCCTCGACGGCTACACGCGGATCATCGAGACAGCCGAACACGGCGGTTACCCCCTCCTCGACCATCTCCACAAGATCCTCGGTGGATCGGTCGTCTGGGCGCCGGGCATAGAGGGCGCGCTCGTTCTTTCGCTCCGAGAGGAGGACGACTTCGTGTTCGTCTCCGGTCAGGACATCGCGATCGGCTACGAAGGTCACGATACCGATTCGGTACAGCTCTACTTCGAGGAGAGCTTCACCTTCTGCATCAACGAGCCCAGCGCAGCGATCGCACTCCGTACGCAAGCATGATCCCTGCCAATCGAGGATCGATCGAGGATCCCCGAATCGACGTCGTCGTGGAGACGCCGATGCGAAGCAGGAACAAGTACGAGTATGACGCAGCGATCGGGATGATCCGCTTGGACCGGCGGCTCCCTTCCGCGACCGTGTACCCGGCTGACTACGGCTACGTTCCCGGGACGCTCGCCCGCGACGGCGACGCGCTCGATGCACTCGTGCTCGTCGAAGAGGCTACGTTCCCGGGTTGCGTCATCGAGACACGGATCCTGGGCGCGTTCTTGATGCGTGACGAACATGGACCCGACACCAAGCTGATCACCGTTCCCACCTCCACTCCCCGCTGGCGAGAGGCGCGAGCGATCTCCGACGTCCCCACTGCGCTGCTCGACGAGATCGAGCACTTCTTCGCGGTCTACAAGGACCTCGAACCGGAGAAGACGACCGAGACCGCGGGTTTCGTCGGGCTTCAGGAGGCGATGAGCGAACTGCAGAGCGCGCAAGACCGCTTCCGGTCTTTTCGAGGTTCCACTCCCGCGCAGGAGTCGAACGAATAGGCACCCGCAACATCGCCATCGCAGTTGCTTGCCTCCTGCTGGCGGGCGCGTATTCGTGGTGGGTCGCCATGACAAGGCCATTCACAGCCGGTGCGGACCTGGCCGTGGCCGTCGGCTTCGTGCCAATTGCTGCGCTCGTGGGTGCGAGCCTGGGACGGCGCAGGCACCTCAAGGCCGCCAGCAAGCGTCACGACGCTACCGAGCAACGACGTCTTCGGCCCTTCATCGCCTGGGCGATCGTGGTCACCTGCATCGTGGCGTTCGAGCTCGCCGCCTACTTCGCCGGTTTCGGCAACCGGCACGCCTTCCCGACGCTGAGCTCCCTCTACGACGAGGCGGCGAGCCACATCGCAGCGAAGGCGTTCCTCGTGTTCGTCTGGCTGGCCCTCGGCGTCGAGGCCTTCCGACCATGACCCGGACGTTGATCCTGGCGATCTGGGTCGTCCTCGCGGTGGCATTCGTCGCCTGCGAACTGCTTGCCATCCTCACCCACCATCGCTACGCCGGCATCCGGGGCTTGCTCGCCGAGATTGCCCGCAACGGGGGCACAGTTCGCTTCGTCGCCCTCTACATCGGGTGGATGTGGGTCGGGTGGCACTTCTTCGCTCGCTGAAACGGATCGGGTCGTGTGCTCCGTGACGCCCGGGACCTCCCTCGCGTCTCACAGCGACCGGAGGCTTGGTGGTCCGCACCGGTGCCTCCCTCCGCACGGCGACGGCTGGCTGCCCGTCGCGTCGAGCAAGACCCGGCGACACCGTGGGAGCCGAACGGCTATAAAGGGGCAAGTACCGGGTGAGAACCAGCTTGACCCCGTCAGGCTGGCCCTTGGATCGGGCGATCCGGCGACACGCGGAGGCTGCCTATGCACGTGCTCCTGGTGCACCCGAGCGCTCTCATGCACTCGGAGGTCTTCCTGCGCCTCGAGCCACTCGGTCTCGAGCGAGTGGCGACGGCGGTCCGATCGGCGGGCCACGAGGTCCACCTGATCGACCTCCAGGTCTACGACCACGACGATTTCCGCTCGGCACTGGAGCGCTTCGAACCGGATGCGATCGGCTTCAGCTTGAACTACCTGGCAAACGTGCCCGAAGTAGTGGATCTCGCCAAGCAGGCGAAGGCACGACGGCCGCGCACGTTCGTCTTCGTCGGTGGCCACAGCGTGTCGTTCATCGCCGAACGGGTGCTCGAACACGGCCAAGGCGCGATCGACGCGATCCTCCGTGGCGAGGGCGAGACCAGCGTGAGCGCGCTGCTCGAGGCTGCGTTCGACGGGGGGCTCGAAACCGTCCCCGGTGCGGTCACGCCAGAAGGAACCGGGCCGCCGCCGCAGATGCTCGAGAGCCTCGACGAGCACCTTCCGGCCCGTGACCTCGGTGGTCGGCGACGCCGCTATTTCATCGGCGTGCTCGACCCGTGCGCATCGATCGAGTTCTCCCGCGGTTGCCCTTGGGACTGCTCGTTCTGCAGCGCTTGGACCTTCTACGGTCGCAGCTACCGGCAGGTCTCACCGGAAGCGGCGGCGGAGGACCTCGAGCGCATCCGCGAGCCTGGGGTCTTCCTCGTGGACGACGTCGCGTTCATCAAGCCGGACCAGGGCATGGAGATCGCGGACCAAATCGAACGACGAAGGATCCGCAAGGAGTACTACCTCGAAACCCGCTGCGACATCCTCGTGCGCCACCCGGAGGTGTTCGAACGCTGGAAGCGCCTCGGCCTCAACTACCTGTTCCTCGGGTTGGAGGCCATCGACGAGGAAGGGCTCAAGGCCTTCCGCAAGCGGAGCACGACTGACGTGAACGAGCGCGCGCTCGAGATCGCGCGCAAGCTCGAGCTCACGGTTGCCATCAACATCATCGCCGATCCCGACTGGGACGAACGTCGCTTCGCCCTGATCCGCGAATGGGCGCAATCGGTCCCAGAGATCGTTCACCTCACCGTCCAGACGCCCTACCCGGGCACCGAGACCTGGTTCACCGAGTCACGACAGCTCACCACGCTCGACTACCGGCTCTTCGACGTGCAGCACGCGGTGCTCCCGACCCGCCTGCCCCTCCGTCGCTTCTACGAGGAGCTCGTCAAGACCCAGTCAGTGCTCGCGAGGAAGCACATGGGGCTGGCTGCGTTGGTCGACACCGTGGGCATCGCCGCCCGACACCTGCTGCACGGCCAGACGAACTTCGCACGGATGTTGTGGAAGTTCAGCCGCGTCTACAACGCCGAGCGCCAGTACAGCGAACACCTGCGGCCTGCCCAGTACCTCCTCGAGCCCCCATCGACGAACGATCACAGCGCGCCCGATCGCAAGGACCTCTACGTCCACGTCCCTGTCCGGCTCCGGCGGTGACCCAACCTCCGCGAGGGCGCTGATCCCGTCTCCCACCACCAGGCAATCCCGATCAATCCTTCGCCGGTGTGCGCCACCATGACCGAGCTGAACGGCGCGAGGAAGATCTCGTGGTCAGCCCCCTGGAGTGCCTCGAGCAACCGATCCCGAAGCCCGGCCGCCTCATCGGGAACACCGGCATGCAAGACGGCGGCATGGAGGACGGGCCGCAAAGATCTATCCCCGCCGGCATCGCGCAGGCACACTCGGATCATCCGGCGCAACGCCGCCTTGCGGGTCATCGCCGGCCGCATGATCACCGGCCTGCCGTCGCGGAACTCGAAGATCGGATGCAGACCGACGAGGCGCCGAGCTCGCGCTGCGAGCATCGGCACCCGCCCGCTGCGTGCGAGGTGTTCGAGGTCGGGCAATGTCGCCAGCAGGCGGATCCTGCGCGCCACCTGAGCCGCGCGCCGTGCGACTTGCTCGAGGGGAGCACCGGAGCGAGCCGCCGAAGCAGCAGCAAGGACGACGAGGCCTTCGCCACCGGCAGCCGACCCGGTGTCGACGACCTCGACGGTGCCCTCGGGGAAGTAGCGGGAGGCATTGAGTGCCGCGGCATGCGTCGCGCTCATCGTTGCCGAGACCGTCGCGATGAGCGCTCCGCCTGCAGAACGATGCTCCTGCACTGCGCTCACGAAGGCTCCTGGCGAAGGGCTGGCCGTGGTGAGCCGGTGCGAGTTCGCACGGGCGCCGTCGAGCGCGACGTCGCCCAGCGGCTCATCGGCGCGCGGAAGACCCTCGACCACCAAGGTGAGCGGGACGACCACGATCCCCTGCCTCGCAACTTCTTCTGAGGGAAGCGAGGCTGCGCTGTCGGTGATGACCACGACGTGGTCGTCGTTCACCGACTTGCTCCAGAGGCCGTCGGCGAAGGGAACGAACCAGGAGCTGCCGGTGCAGGAAGGGGATCGGCCTCCATCGTGGGAGAAGCCACCGGATGGCGAGGACTCTTCTGCTCGCGATGGCCGCCTCGCCGCAGGGCTCTCGCGCGGACCGCATACGGATCGCCCACACCGGTGTTGAGCATCGGAACCCGATCGCCGACCGGACGCGGGGTGCAGGGTGCGACACGACGCCCCTTCAGCTCGAGGAGGCCCCACACCGCCCAACCGATCGGAACCAGCAACCAGAAGGTAAGCAGGCGATAGAGCAGTACCACCGATAGCGCGTTGGTCGTGCTCACTCCGTACGCCGTCAACAATGCCCCGAGGCTGCCGCCCACGACGCCGATCCCCCCAGGCGTCAGCGGCACCGACGCGGCGATCTGGGTCAGGCCGTAGACGACGAGGATCGCCGACCAGGGAACGGCCACGCCGAGGCCGAGCATGGCTGCGACCAAGACCAGCGCATCCAGCAACCAGTTGGCAAGCGCGAGGGCCAGCACCGTCAGCCACCCCGAAGGTCCCAGGCGGACCGCGGTGGCACGGGAGACCAGGGCGTTGACGCCTCGGAGCAGCCGCGTGCCGCCCGGCAGCCTGGCGGTCTCCGCCTCTGCGAGCAGCGCCAGACGTTGGACGGGTCGACTGTTGTGGAAGATCTCCATCAACAGGCCGAAGATGGGGATCAGGGCGAGCAGGAACACGAGCCAGCGCAGCCTGGAGACCGGCCCGTGGGATCCGGCGGTCTCGACCCCCGTCGCGATCACCATGAACAAGGCGAAGCTCGAAACGCCGCCGGCAACCAAGAACACCCACACTCGAAGGAACCGGGTCACGCCGCGCCGACCGAACTGGTCGAACTGCCACGCCGCGGCCCATCCCACACCGCCGGGCAACGTCCCGGTCACTGCGTTCGCCGCCGTGGTGATCGCGATCATCGACCACACGCCGAGCTGGACCCCGCCGGCACGGAAGAGGCGCTTCTGGAGCAACGCAAAGCTCACCATCGATCCAGATTCGGCGGCCGCAGCAAGCACCACCCAGCCGGGCCGCACCTGCTCCAGCCGTCGCGCAGCCGAGGTGATGTCACCGAATCGCAGCACGATGAAGGCAACAGCGGCAGCGAGGAGACCGACCGAGAGCACCGGCCGCAGGCGGCGTAACTTCGTGAGCGCGCGCCGCTGCGGGACGTCGTCGACGGCCACGCCGACCAGCCCATCGACCGCCTGACTCTCGGTCACGACAACAGTTTCGCTCCTCTGCATGGCCGCTGCCCATGCCCCCTCGTCGTCCCTCGCCCCTCCTCCGAAACCCGGGCCGCTCGACAACCGGTGCCCCCTCAGGCCTACCGGAAACGTCGTGGCCTTCGCGCGCTGCTCGCTGTGGCATCGATAGAAGGCATCGACAGAAACGGACGGCTTTGGGCGACGTCGAGCGCTCCACACGCATGGTGCAGGGGACCCCGGCCGGATCTCGACCCTCGGCTCAGGCGGGATCTCGATCGAAGAGCAGCCTCGAAAGCAGCACTCGCGCCAGCTCATGGCGAGGCGTTCGGCGTGGGAGACGGTTCCCGGCAAGGCGCTTGGCCACGATCGGGATCCCAATGCTCGCCGCAGTCGCCAGGCCTGGCCTTCCCCTCCGACGGCCGAGCAGGACCGCGAGAACCCCGAGCGAAGCCAGCGTCACCGCCGCGGTCTGTCGAACGATCCGCCCGACCGCGAGCCCGCCCAGGACCACCCCCGCGCCCTCTGGCGCCAGGACCAGCAGGGCACCGATTCCCGGGGAGATGCCGCGGCCGCCAGCCCCACGAAGCAGCGGCGACCAGTTGTGCCCGCAGATCGCCGCGGCCGCGGCCAGCGCACCCAACCCGCGCCGATGCGGTCCGGCCAGCCATGGTCCGAGCGCTCCTTTGGCGACGTCGAGGATGCCGGCCCCGGCAAGGGGCACGAAGCCGGCGACCTGGTAGAGCGCGGAACCCGACACCGTTCCCGTCCCCACCTGACGGAGATCGACGCCCCTGAGCACCCGAGCAGCGATGCCGCAGAACGGGATCGACCCGACGAGGAACGACGCTGCGACCACGAACGGCGCCGGTAGCGGGTCCCCGTGCACGGCCGGAGCCGTCGAGTCGACCTGAACGGGGAGAGGACCGAACCTCACTCCGAGGAATGGCTCGCCCGCAGCGGCCGCAAGGTCCCGCTGAAACGCACCAGGATCCGCTCGCGGCGCATCGCGCGAACGAACCACATGACTGACACCACGATCGCGCCACCCGTGAGCACCGCAGTGACCAATACCCGTTCGAGCACGAACGCGCGAAGGGAGGCCGTCAGGAGCAACCACATCACACATCCGGCGTTCCCGAGCAGCACGAATGCCCACAGCAGCGAGATCTGGATGAAGAAGCGGCGCACGGCAGGTCGCCTGAGCATCGTCGGTTCGAGCGGGCAGAAGTCATGGGCCAGACGCTCGATGAATGGTCGACGCATCATCGCCGACGCCAGCAGGACCAGCGCGAGCAAGGCAGTCCCCGCCGTCGGCTGCGCGAAGTAGAAGAAGGCGCTCCCGGTCACCATCGTCACGGCCGTTCGAAAGCTGAGCGTCAGCGTTCCGAGGACCAAGGTGGCGGGCACGCGCTGGCGATACAACAGCCTCCGACCGATCGCCAAGAAGGACCAACCGAGCCCGGCGAGGCAGGCGCCCTTGATCCCGCTCACCAGCAGGACGAGGTAGAAGACCCCAAAGGGCGCAGCGACGCCCTCGAAGAGGGTCGGCAGCGAGTGCCGAAGCGCCCTCCGAAGGGATGGCAATTCGAGCACCGACAGGGCATCGCCAGAGGCGTCCAGCATGGCGTCGCGGTCGATGCGCACTCGAAGAAGGGGAGGCGCTCCAGCGATGCGAGCAGTGTAGCCCACGACCGCAGGCCCCTTGGTGACCGCGGTCGGGACCCCGGTGTGCTTCCCCGCCGAGGGGCCGCCCGGGCTCCCTCGGGATCCCGTCGCCGAACGCGTGCATTCGCCCAGGACAGCCACGATCATAGGGACGCCCGTCAGCGGGTCTCATCCGAAGGAGGTTCATGGTGCAGGCGCTCGATCGCAGGTTCTACCTGGGGGCCGATGGCGATCTTTCGGTCCTCGCGAATACGACCGTCGCCGTGGTCGGGTACGGGAACCTCGGCAGGTCGGTCGCGCACAACCTTCGTGACAGCGGCCTGACCGTGGTCGTCGGGAACCGCGAGGATGCGTTCGCCGAGCAGGCCAGGGAAGAGGGGTTCCAGACAATCTCCGTCAGCGACGCGATCTCCGAGGCCGAGGTCGTCTGGATGCTGCTGCCCGACGAGGTGATCCCGAGCGTCCTTCCGCCTGCTGGTGGCCCTCGGGTGCGCGACGGCGGCACGTTGTGCCTTTCCTCCGGCTACGTCCTCGCCTTCGACCTGGTGGATCCGGCCGCCCACGGCGGCGACGTCGTTATGGTCGCCCCCCGCATGGTGGGCGCCGAGGTGCGGCGCCGCTATGTGCAGGACGAGGGCTTCGTGGCCTACCTCTCCGTAGAGCACGACCAAAGCGGTCGCGCCGCGGACCGTGTCCTGGCGCTGGCTCGGGGGATCGGAGGAGCGTCCTTGCGGGCCATGGTGCTCTCGGCGCGCGACGAAGCGATCGTCGATCTGTTCGTGGAGCAGACCTTCGGCCCCTATGTGGGCATGGCGTTGCTGTCGACCTTCGAGGCAGGCATCGCCGCCGGGTTGCCACCGGAAGCGCTGGTGCTCGAGCTGTACCTCTCCGGTGAGATGTCGCGCACCTGGCAGGCCTTCGCCGAGGAGGGCTTCTTCCGCGGGGTGCGGCTCCATGGGCGGGCCGCGGCGTTCGGCGGATTCGTGCGGACCTCGGGGCTGGACACCCAGGCCATGCGAAGCGCATTCGGGGAGATCCTCGAGGACATCCGAAATGGCGGCTTCGCCAAGCGTTTCCAGCAGGAAGCGATGGAGGGCTATCCGACGTTCGAGCTCATCGATGCGATGATCGCCGGCGACGACCCGCTCTCCGCTGCCGAGGCACGCATCCGACGCGCCTTCGACCGGTCGTCGCCTGACTGAGGTGACCGGTCGTCTCGAGCATCGCACCCGGGCCGGATGCGCCCACAACGATCCCGCCAGACCTGGGACGCAGGTCCTGCGGTCCTCTCGAACCCCCGATGTCCCTAGACTCCGCCCCGGTGAACGAGGGCCGGGTGGGAGAAGGCGAGCGCCACCCGGTGGGGCTCGGTGGTCAGGGGCTCGAGCTCCGCGGCCCCGCGGTCCCGGACCTCGAGGAGCTGACCTTCCGGACCGCCGACGGCGTGCTCCTCTACGGACGCTGGTACCGGGGCCCTGACCCCCTCGCCGTCGTCGTGCTCGCCCATGGCTTCGGTGCAAGTAGGGATGACGGGAGCATTCGTCGCCTCGCAGAGCGCTTGGCACGTCGTGGGTTCGACGTCCTCTCCTACGACGCTCGTGGCCACGGCCAGTCCGGCGGGCTCTCCGGGTGCGGCAGTGCGGAGCACCTCGACGTGGCCGCAGCGACGGCGACGGCCACGCCACGAGGACTGCCCATCGTGCACGTTGGTGTTTCGATGGGGGCCATCGCAGTGGTTCGGCATCTTGCACGCTCTGGCGCCAGTGATAGCGATCAGTCATGGCAGCTTGGAGCGGTGCTCATCAGTGCGCCGGCACGCTGGCGCCCCAAGCTGACCTCTGCAGGTCTGCTCCTGGCACTTGCCACGCGCAGCGCATTGGGTCGCTGGGCATCACGGCGCTGGCTCGGCGTCCGCATCGCGAAGCGGTGGCATTCGGGACCAGACCCCGAATCAATGATCAGCCAGGTTCGCGTCCCTGTCTATTTGTTGCACGGGACCCGTGACCGGCTCTTCGGCGTGAACCACAGTGAGCGTCTCTCCCGGGCGGCTGGCGGCCCCTCGTTCCTCGACGTCGTCGGCGACATGGCACACGGCATCTCCGAGGTCTGTGCAACCAGGGTTGCCGGCGCAGTCCACTGGGTACTGTCGCACTCGCCAGAGGCATCGGGTCGTTCGGGCTCGATTAGATTGCCCGCGTGTCCGACTACGTAATCCCCGAGCCCCAACCCAAGGAGATCGACGAGCGGCTGTCCATCGAGCTCCGCCATCTCGCACAGAATGCGGTCTTGCGAGGCCATCCACAGGGTGGCGAAAAATGCCAGGACTGCCGCTACTACCTTGAGCCTTACAACGACATCTCGTATTGCTGGCACCAGAAGCTTCGCATTCTCGTCGGCGCCGAGTGGTGGTGCCAATGGTGGGAGAAGACACCCGAGGGCCAAGCGTAACGATCCGCCCTTCCCGCATTGGCGAACGACCTCGCGAACCGAGCGATCCGCACCAGTCGCTTGGAGGCTTCGGAACGGCACTTGTGCCCCTCGGGGGAGGCCGAGAGCCCTTTGCCGGTCACCCTCGCCGCTGTGGAAGCGCTGTTCGGTCTTTTCGCTGAACCCAGCGCGCGCGATCGCACGTTGGTGACGTGCGTCAGAACTGGCCTGGGGACGCGGCCGGCAAGGAGCGATGCGCCAACCGGCGCCTCGAAAACATCACAGGCGCGCCGCCGCAACCCGAACGCGCCAGCTCCAGAAGTCTTGCCCGTGGGAGCGATATCGCCGTGCTCGTCGTACAGACGGTCGACCGAGACCTGGCACCACTGGGCACCGGCACCGCTCATTGCGCTCTCGAGACTGCAAGCTTCGATCGCAGCGCGCGCTCGTGCCAAGTGCGCCGGCCGCGCCACGTACGTGAGTGGACCCACGGTGGCGAGGTCGGCCAGGGGCATCATCGACGAACGCCAACGCAGCGATGGAACTGACAGGTAGCGGCACCGGCGGCACGTGGGCGCAGACGCGCGATCGACGCCGCGCCCTGTCGTTCGGAGAGGACCCCAAGCGTTACGACGAGGCAAGGCCGGATTACCCCGCGGCACTGATCGACAAGCTCGTAGCCGGATCGCCGAGAACGGCCCTCGACGTCGGATGCGGAACAGGGATCGCGGCCTGCCTCCTCCGAGAGCGAGACTGCGAGGTGCTCGGCGTCGAACCCGATCGCCGCATGGCAACGGTTGCCCGCACGCACGGTCTCCAGGTCGAAGTGGCACGATTCGAGGACTGGGACCCCGCTGGCCGCCATTTCGATCTGTTGACCTGTGGGCAGGCCTGGCACTGGATCGACTCGGTCAGCGGGATCCAGAAGGTGGCGGCGGTCCTTCGACCCGGGGGCATGGCAGCGTTCTTCTGGAACGAGGTGAACCACGAACCCGAGACAGAACGCGCCCTTCGAGCGCTATACCGTCGCATGGCCCCTGAGCTCGAACGAGGATCGGTGGTCCTGGGCAACGGCATCGTTGTCGATCGGATCGAAGCAACCAGCGCCGCAGTGACGGCCTCAGGTGCCTTCGAGGCACCCGAGATCGGTTCGTTCCCCTGGGAACGAACCTATTCATCCTCGGAATGGATCGATCTCCTCCAGACCCATAGCGATCACCGGATGATGGCGCCGCTACAGCGCGAGGCGCTCCTTGCAGCCGTCGGTGATGCCATCGATGCCTTCGGCGGGATCATCACGGTTTACTATCACTGCAGGCTCGTCGCTGCGAAGAGGGACCAGCGCTCAGCCCAGGGCGGGTAGATCGTCGATGCTCCGATGATTGTGCTGCGCCTGGTACGTGGCGATCCCGCTCCTGCCCTTTCGAGCCGACCACGAGTCCATCGTGTCACGGTGCCCTTCGAACGAAAGCAACGGGACGCCATAGCCGCAGGAATCGGCGACGCGGGTGACATCGATGGCAATGATGCTGCGCACCCCTACCCCAGCCGGGTTCCCTCCCCGTTGCTCGATGGTCGCGGCCAGTTCCCCCCATCCGTCGTCGGTAGGGACCACCACTCGGCCACGGCCGTGAACCCGAACGATACGCGGGGGCCCGGAGAACGCGCACGCCATGAGCACGATCCGACCGTTCTCGCGCAAATGGGCGATGGTCTCGGCGCCGCTCCCGGTCTGGTCCAGGTAGGCGACCGCCTCAGGGCCGAGGACGAAGAGCTCGTTGCGATTGCCCTTGGGCGAGACGTTCACGTGGCCGGTCTCCGCAAGCGGAGCCGTCGCCACGAAGAAGACCGGTTGCGTTTCGAGCCAAGCGGCCAGTCGGTCGTCGATGCCTTCGTAGACGCGTCCCATTGCCACCAAGTCTCACCGGTCCATCGAGGGCTGTCGACCCCACCCTCGACGCCGCTCACCGCTTTCGGGGATCGCTCGTGGTGCTCCGTTGCCTTCGCTCCGGTCACGGGATTTCCCACGGCTCACCGCATCGATCGGCACAGCGCGTCGACGCGGTCTTTGATCGAGCGATCGTCAGCGCGGACTTCGATATCGATGATCTTTCGCGGGCTCTTCCCCCCGCGCACGAGGACGACCGAGGAAGCAGGGATGGACAACGATTCGGCCACTGCTCGAAGGGCAGCTGCTGTTGCTTTCCCTCTCTCGGCAGGTTCGACCACCCGAACGACGAGCGCGCCGTCGTACAAGCCCCCGACGGCAGTCGCCGCCGCCCTCGGCTTGACGTAGATGTCCAGGCGCACGGACAGAGTCTGGCGCATCGCCACCTTCGTCCGTCGGCCACGAGGCGCACCGCGGTGATCATCGCGGCGTCGTGCGCCAGGCCGGCCGATAGCCTCCCCGGTCATGACCGACTTGGCGCTATGGGGACCACTTGCCCCGCTCATCGGGGAGTGGGAAGGCAACGAGGGCATCGACGTGTCGTACTCGAACGAAAAGGACGCGGTGATCGAGACGCCGTTTCGCGAACGAACGTCGATGAAGCCGTTCGGTCCGGTCACCAATGGCACCCAGTGCCTCTACGGACTGGACTACCGCATGGCGGCGTGGCGTGCCGACGAGGAGAACCCTTTCCATACCGAGGTCGGCTACTGGCTCTGGGACGCTGCCGAACGCACCGTCATGCGCTGCTTCGTCATTCCGCGCGGGTCCGCCGTCTTGGTAGGCGGAGTCGCCGATCCCGACGCTCGCGAGTTCACGATGACCGCAGAGCACGGGTCCGAGATCTTCGGGATCCTCTCCAATCCGTTCCTGGCGCGCGCCGCTCGAAGCCGCAGCTACGAGGTGACGGTGACCGTCGACGCCGACGGGTCCTGGTCCTATGGCGAGACCACGATGATCGAGCACGCTCGGGTACCCGGCACGCTCGCCCACACCGATCGGAACCGGCTGCGCCGTGCTGTCGGATGAACGGTTGCGGACCCTTCTATGCTCGGGTCCCGGGTCAGCGCGCACTGCCACACCCTGAGGAAGATCCCCGAGGGAGCACCATGCAGCACTCGCATAGGATCCTGCCTCGAGGGACTCGCGACGGATCCCGCTGGAACGGCGCCGCCGGGGAACGGTCCAGTTCCTGATCGTGAATGAGACGAAGGGGGAACGAATGTCACCCGCATCGGAGACCACCACACGAGGGATTCGGATCTATCGCGCTGGGCAGGCCCCGCCGCTCCACGAGAGCGGCGCCGCAACGAGCGACTTCGGTGCCGACACCGAGGTTCGCGAGATCGCAACGATCTTGGCGAGCGCCCAATGCTCCACCAGTCGCCTCCTCGTGCACCAGCCACGGGATCATGGGGGCTTGTCGATCGTCTATCTCTTCTTCAAGCCCAACTTCCCGTTGTTTCACCACAAGCACGACGTCGACAGCCTCTACGTCGTCGTCTCGGGATCCATCGTGGGCTTCATGGGGGAAGAGACGTTGTACCCGGGCGATTGCTTCGCGGTGCGCGCGGGCACGCCCTACTACTACACCGCGGGGCCCGAAGGGGTCGAGGTCCTCGAGATCTTCCGTGATGCCGACAGCGTCACGGTGATCTACACGGACAATCCCAAAGAACGCGTCGACGAGGCGCGAGAAGCGCTCCGGGTCAATGCCGACGCGTGGAAGGCCATCACCGCCGGCCCCTTGTACCAGGCCAACCCCGCGGGCTGAGGCGCCCTGTGGGCGCGTAACCCATGGTGCGTCCCCATCCAGCGATCGCACCGATCGCCGTCTTGGTCGGAAGATGGTCCGGGAGGGGGCACGGCGAGTACCCGACCATCGAGGGGTTCGACTACGACGAGACCGTCGAGTTCTCCCATGTGGGCAAGCCCTTCCTCGTCTACCGCCAGACCACCACGGACCCAGGCGATGGACGGCCGCTGCACGAAGAGCTCGGCTACTGGCGCCTCGCGCGCCCGAACTGGGTGGAGATCGTCGTCGCGCAGCCGACCGGCATCGTGGAAGTCTCGGAGGGGGAGTTCGACGGGTCGTCGTTTCGCCTGCGATCGAAGGCCGTACAACGCGCCACATCGGCGAAGGAGGTGACCGTGATCGAACGAGATCTCAACATCGACGGGGACGTCCTTCGCTACTCGCTCAGGATGGCTGCCGTGGGCCATCCGTTGGCTCGGCACCTCAGTGCCGAGCTCGTGAGGGTGGGCTGAGCGCCCAATGGGCACGACCCGGGGGGACGAGCGGTCGCCGGCGAGTGGCTGGATCCGCTCAGCCCGCCCTCGGAGCCTGACGAGGCAACCCCAGGAACCGCTCGGCGATGATGTTGCGGAAGATGTCGGTCGTGCCGCCGTAGGTCGCGGTGCCCTGTGCGAAGCGGTGGAGGTACTCGAGCCACCCCTCCCCGATCGCTGCGTCCTCCCCTCGGGGCAGCAGCGCGCGCGGGCCGACCAGGTCCATCAGGTCTTCGGCGACCCGGATCGCCATCTCCGAGGAGATCACGCGCCCGGCGGGGCCGGTAGAGACCGTCGCGACCTCGATGTCGAGGGCCGCCTGCGCCAGGCGCTCGCGTACCAAGGGGTCGTCGATCGGGCGCCTGCCATCGGGGTCGGCGCTGCGAGCCCACGCCAGCGCCACCTCGAGCCCTTCCACGGCGGAATAGCCGTACATCCCGCCGGGCTGGTCGATGGGCGGCGCCGAATCGGTATCCTCGGGCATCGCATGCTCGGCGTTGAGGGGACCGAGCAGCACCATCCACCCCTGGTCCACCGGGCCCAACCGGTAGCGGTCGGGAACGCGGATGGCGTCGTAAAAGACCATGTTCGTCCGCTCGCCGCCGAGCGTGCGGATGGGACGAATCTCCGCTTGCTCCAGTGGGCAGAGGAACATCGTGAGGCCCTTGTGCTTGGGAGCCTCGGGATTCGTCCGGGTGAGCAGGAACGAGTACTGGCAGTTCTGCGCACCCGTGGTGAACATCTTCTGCCCGTCGATGACCCATTCGTCGCCATCGCGCACGGCTCGGGTCTTGGCCGCGGCGATGTCGGATCCTGAGTCCGGCTCGGTGTAGCCCAAACAGAAGCGCACGTCCCCCGAGGCCACCCCAGGGACCACAGCCTTCTTCAGCTCGTCGGTGCCCCAACGCAGCACGGCGGGCAGAACGTTGCGCGTCGTGCCCAAGGTGATGAGCGGTGCATGCGCGGCGCGCAGCTCGGCGTCGAGGATCGCCGCCTGCAAGGGGGTGGCGCCGGCGCCGCCTTCTTGGCGGGGCCAGGTCGGGAGGATCCAGCCTCGGGCTCCCAAAGCCTTGTGGAGGCCTTCGTTGAACCCGCTCCCGGTTTCGAACTCCTCGTCGAGGACTTCCTTGGTCACATGGGTCTGGCAGAACGCTCGCACCTCCGCCCAGAAGGCAACGGTCTCTTCGTCGAGGTCGATCACGCCGAAATCCATCTTCTCTTCCCTTTCGCTCGCCCGATCACCCGCAGCGGCTGCCCGTGGTCCGGGGCCGGCCCTGCCCTCATCGCCGTCGGCTGGTCACTTCGCGATCGCCACCGGGCCGAAGAGCGCATCGGCAATGTCCGACAACGCCGCCTTGGGGTCGCCGGCAACGAGCGTCCAGCCCTTCACCCGGCGAAAGTACAGCTGGGGATCGGACTCGACGGTGAAGCCCACGCCCCCCAACACGTGCACCCCGACCGTCGCCGCGGTCATGGCCGTCTGCGTGGCGTAGCGGTACGCCATCAGGACGCGGTGCACGTCTTCGTCGGGCTCGTGCGCCGCGTACCACGCGCCCTTGCGGACGAGGCGTCGCCCCGTCTCCACCGCCATCGCCACATCGGCCAAGGCGTGGGAGACGGCCTGGAAGCTCCCGATCGGTGCCCCGAAGGCAACCCGGGAGCGGGCGTGCTCCACGCCGATGTCGAGCGTCGCCTGGGCCATCCCGATGAGCGCCGAGGCCATCAGGAGCTTCCATTCCCGCACCGCTCGCTCGAAGGCGGCCCGCGCCGAGGGCCCCGACCACAGCGGGCGAAAGGAGCACTCCGGATCGCTCAGGTCGCACCAGGCGATCGGGGCGAAGCCGTGGTTGCGAGGCCGACGGGCTGCGCGTTCCGCAGGGCACACCCCGAGCACGAGCTCGTCGCCGAGCAGGCCGACAACCGCGTCAGCAACCGCGCCAGCCGGCACCAGCTGCGGACCCCCACCGGGCTGGAGGGCCAAGGTCACCACCTTGTGCTCGTCGATCACCTGGTTGACCCAGGCATCCGCAGGTCCGCCGGGTGCAGCGGTGGCAACGGCTGCGAGCAGCCGGGCTGCGACGGCGGCCTCCACGAGCGGGACGGGTGCGACGCTCCGACCGAAGGGCTCGGTGACGAGGACCAGTTCGACCAGGCCCGCGCCGTCGCCGCCCAGCGACTCGGGCAACCCCATCGCGACGGGACGCATCGGGGCAAGCTCCGCCCACAGCGCTGCATCGAAGCCCCAGGGCTCGGCAGCTCGGACCCGCTCGCTCGGGCACGAGCGCTCGAAGAACGCCGAGAACGCCTCCGCCAGCGCCTGTTCTTCCTCGCTCAGGCGATAGTCGGCACGGCGCAAAATCGGCGCGCTGATCGGCTCAGCCATCTGGAAGGCTCCTGACCCTCGGTCCAATCAAAACCAGTGTGCCATTTCGGTGCCACCGCTTCGAGTTCGGATGGACTGCTCTGCCGGGCCCGTCTCGACGCACGGACGATCAGTGGTCACCGGGGTCGGCCACCCCGCTCCTGAACCGCCGCTGCGCTGCCGATCGCCGTCCTATGAGACGCAGCGGCAACCGGCGCCGCAGCCACTGAAGGCCACGGCGTCGTCCCGTTGGCCTCGCGGCGAAGCCATAGCCGGCGACGCGAAGATCGAGAGCAGCCGGGTCGTCTCCGAATGGCCCTCCGGGCAGTTGATCGGCGCGCGGGCCTCCGACATCGGCCTCCGCGCCTCGAAGCGGGTGTCGCAAACCCGACACCGGTATTCGTAGACCGCCATACCCACCGCATCTTAGGGCCCTTCGCCAGCGGGCAGAGAGCCGGGGAACATGAGCGACAGCTGGCGCGGGTAGGTGACGATCAGCGCCAGTTCGTCGTCGGTGAGGGGACGACCCGTCATGGCGTTGCACAACTGCACCAGCCGGAAGGCGAGCTCGTCCTCGCCCTCCGGTGGAGCGAGACCCAGGCCGTCGAGGACGTGGTAAAAGCCAGCTCTTCCTCCGTACTCTCCGGTAAGCACCACCCTTCCGGACCGGGCGTGCCAGTCCGAAGGGAACGGTCCGAGGAGCTGCTCGTCATAGAGCTCGTAGTTCCCATGGTCCTTGAGGGCGCCATCGGCATGAATACCCGATTCGTGGGCGAAAGCGTTGCTCCCCGTGCCGACTTGGGTGGGCGGGAGCGGTTGGCCCAGTGCGTAACTCGCCCACAGGGCGAATCGGCGAGCCCAGCTCAGATCGATCGGATCGGCGACGCGCACCCCGCCGGCAACGGCGTCCTCGAGGCCGTATCCGTAACGGAAGGCCAAGATGGTGGAGACCAGATCGGCGTTGCCCGCACGCTCGCCGATGCCGTTGATGCAAGTGTTGACCCAGGCGTCCTGACCGGCATCGAGGTCACCCAGCGCACCGGAGACCGAGTTGGCCACGGCCATCCCCAGGTCGTTGTGGCAGTGGGTCTCCACCGGCAGGCCGGCGGCGAGCGCGAGCTCGGCGAAGCGTTGGCGGATCCGCTGGGGGGTCTCCCCACCGATGGTGTCGCAGTAGCGCACCCGGCTCGCGCCCGCCTCGCGGGCAGCCAACGCGAACTCGACGAGGAAGCCGGCGTCGGTGCGGGACCCGTCCTCGGCGTTGACCCCCACGGTCAGCGCACCGGCCTCCTTGGCCAGCTTCACGGCAGCTGCCATCTCGCTGATCACGTGGTCACGGTCCAGCCGGCCGCGGAACTTGTTGCGGAGCATGTAGTCGGACGTGGAGATCGACAGGTTGTAGTGGGACAGCCCCAAAGGAGCAGAGCGCTCCACGTCCGCGACGACGCCTCGACACCATCCCGACAGCCGAAGCTCACCGAACGCCCCCGCCTCGGCCAGGGCGAGCTGCGCGCGGATGTAGGGGACCTCGTGGAACAAGAACGGGAAGCCGATCTCTGACTGCGACACGCCCAGGCGCCCCAGGTAGAAGTTGACCATCGTCTTGGCGAACTTCGACAGGCCCGTGCGCGCCGCCTGAGCCCCGTCCCGGTTGGTGACATCCAAGAAATGGACCTGTGCCATGCGCTGGCTCCTTTCCGCTCGAACTCCAATGCCAGCGTTGCATGGCTATCGAGAATGATCAAGATTGACTATAATCAATAATGTGGAGCAGGGATCCCCGGAATTTCTCGATGTCGCGGGTGCGGCCGAGCGGTTGGGGGTCAAGCCCGAGACGATCTATGCCTACATCAGCCGGGGTCTGCTCCGACGGGTCCGCGGCGGCCGTCGTCGCAGTCTGCTGTACGCAGCAGAGGTTGAGCGCCTCGCCCTCAAGGGCAAGCCCCGCCTTCGCATCGGGCCGTCCACGCTTGCCATCGCGTCCGCCGTCACCACGCTCGGCCGCGACCGCCCCTACTACCGCGGCCGCGACGCCCTCGCGCTCGCCGGAACGACCGCCTACGAGACGGTCGCCGAGTGGCTCTGGTCGGGAACTTGGCCGGAGCCTGACGACGTCGCGGGCCTCTGGCAGTCGCATCCGGCCGCGGTCGAGGCCTCCAGAGCGGCACAGGCTCACCTGCCACCCGGGACGCTGCCCATCGATCGGATCCAAATTGCCGTGGCCGTCCTCGGCGCCACTGACCCGCTCCGGTTCCATCTCGACGAGGCAGCGGTGACCGCAACCGCTCGGCGGCTCATCGCCGGCATGGTCGACGCCCTGCCCCCAGCCGCTGGAGGCACCCCAGCCGAGGCCCCTTCCATCGCGGCGAAGCTGTGGTCCAGGTTGACCGCCCGGCGACCGTCACCGGGGCTCCTGCGTGTCTTGGACGCAGCCTTGGTGCTGCTCGCAGATCATGAGCTTGCTGCCTCGACCCTGGCTGCACGAGTGGCCGCCTCGGTGCGCGCCGACCCCTACGCCGTGGTGGCAACCGGGCTCGGGGTATTGGCAGGACCCATGCACGGCGGGGCGTCGCTGGGCGTCGAACGACTGCTCCGCAACGTCAGCCGTCCAGAGCTGGTCGCATCGGTCCTGGGCGAGCACCTCCGCCGCAACGAGCAGATCCCCGGGGTTGGTCACCCCGTCTACGCGCACGGCGACGGTCGAGCCCACCGGCTCCTGGCGCTCCTGGCCGCAGCCGACCCCGGGTCCGAACGGGTGGCGGTTGCACAGCATCTCGTCGCTGAGCTGCAGAACCGCAGGCTCGGCGACGTCAACATCGATTTCGCACTCGGGAGCCTCGCCGACACCTGCGGCATGACCGATGGGGCAGGTCAGGCGATCTTCGCGGTGGCTCGCAGCGCCGGATGGGTCGCTCACGCCCTGGAGGAGTACCGGCACCCGACACCGCTACGACCAAGGAGCCTCTCCCTGGGACCCTCGCCAGCCCCTGACACACCGTCGTAGAGGCGAGCGCAGGCGCGCTCGCCGGTGCCTGCCCAGAGCCCATCGCTTCGTTCGCAGCGCTCCCCACGCGGCCAGCGCTTGGCGCCGGCCAGCTCCGCGGTTCAAAGCCACGGCGCGGCGGGCCGTACCCGAAGGACCCCTGCCGCCCAGGGTTCGTTCCGTCCTCCCAGGAACGAGGGTTGCGCACACTCACCCGATGTGCTCGCTCAGGATCCGCTCGACGGCATCGGGATCATCGGGGGTGATCGTCGGGACCACGCGCTTGCCGAGGTCAATCATGAGCGCAGTGTTCTTGCTCGGCCGCTTGGTGTCGAGGTTCCACCAGTGCACGAAGTCACCGGATCCCCAGATGCGCCACTTCCCGGTGACGCCTGTGAGCGGTCGCTTCGTCACGCTCCGGATTGCCGAATACGGGATGGTCTTCGCAGCCCCCCAGAGGTAGTAAGTCCGGATGACGAGCGAACGATCGTCGCAAACAATCTTGCCGTCGTCGTAGAGCACCGTTTCATTGTCCACCAACCGCGGTTTCGATGCCCGATGCTGCGATCCGGGCGAGCTGGCGGCCTCGACAAGGCGGCCCCAGTGCAACGGCGTCACGAGCGACCTCCTGTGACTCCGGTGTGAAGCCACTGTGCAGCAACAGAAAATGGCCTGATCCCCGCCATGGCTCCGCCGACCCGCCCGAGTCACTGTCGTGAAACCCTCTTTATCAAGAAATTTATCTTTTCAGGATTGACTCTAATCTTAGATCTCAACTAACATGGCTTGCAATGGAGGAACAGGGGGCTCGTCGTCCGACCCAAGCCGACCTCGGCCAGCTCATCCGCTCAGCAGGGTTGAGAGTCACCGCAACCCGCCTTGCGGTACTCCGGGCCTTGGCGCGCCGGCCCCACGCGGACGCCGAGCGCGTCATCGACGACGTCCGGGCGCAGCTCGGAGCGGTCGCACCTCAGACCGTCTACAGCGTGCTCAGCGCCTTCGTCGAAGCAGGCATCGTCCGACGCATCGAGCCAGCAGGGAGCGCTGCGCTCCACGAGTTGCGCGTGGGAGACAACCACCACCACGTCGTCTGTCGTCGCTGCGGAGCGACTGCCGACATCGACTGCGCGGTTGGTGCTCGTCCCTGCCTCACTCCATCGGAAACCCACGGCTACGTGCTTGACGAGGCCGAGGTGACGTTTTGGGGCATCTGCCCCACCTGTCAGCAGGCGATGTAACAACCGACAACGGACCCACACTGAGATAAGGAGGACCCCATGTCTACGAGCGACCCTGGGAGCACCTGCCCTGTACCACACACCGCACTTGGGGCGAGATCGAATCGTGACTGGTGGCCGAACCAGCTCAACCTGGATCTCCTGCACCGCCACTCACCGCTTTCGAATCCGATGGGCGAGGACTTCGACTACGCAAAGGAGTTCGCCACGCTCGACCTCGACGAGGTCAAGCGCGACATCGTCGAGGTCATGACGACGTCGCAGGACTGGTGGCCAGCTGACTTCGGTCACTACGGGCCGCTGTTCATCCGCATGGCCTGGCACAGCGCCGGCACCTATCGCATTGCGGATGGCCGTGGCGGCGCAGGTCGAGGCAACCAGCGGTTCGCTCCGGTCAACAGTTGGCCCGACAACGCCAACCTGGACAAGGCTCGTCGCCTTCTGTGGCCAGTCAAGAAGAAGTACGGGAGAAAGCTCTCCTGGGCTGACCTGATCATCTTCGCGGGCAACTGCGCGCTCGAATCGATGGGGTTCAAAACCTTCGGCTTCGGCGGTGGCCGCGTCGACATCTGGGAACCCGAAGACGTGGACTGGGGGTCCGAGGACACCTGGCTCGGCGACGTTCGCCATGGCGGCGATCACCAGCTCGCGAACCCCTTCGGTGCCGTCCAGATGGGGCTCATCTACGTGAACCCAGAGGGGCCGAACGGAAACCCCGACCCGCTTGCGGCTGCCAAAGACATTCGTGAAACCTTTGCCCGCATGGCAATGAACGACGAGGAAACCGTCGCGCTCATCGCCGGGGGGCACACTTTCGGGAAGTTCCACGGCGCCGCGCCGGCGAGCTTCGTCGGTCCCGAACCCGAAGGGGCGAGCCTCGAAGAGCAGGGGCTCGGCTGGAAGAACACCTTCGGTACCGGAATGGGGAACGACACTTACACGAGCGGGCTCGAGGGAACCTGGACGAACGAGCCAACGCGATGGGACAACGGCTTCTTCGACAACCTGTTCAACTACGAATGGGAATTGACCACAAGCCCTGCGGGAGCAAAGCAGTGGACGCCCAAGGACCCGTCAGCTCAGGGAACGGTTCCCGACGCCCACGACCCGTCGAAGCGCCACGCCCCGACCATGCTCACGACAGATCTCGCGCTCAAGGAGGATCCCACCTACCGCGCCATCGCCAAACGCTTTCACGAGCACCCCGACGCCTTCGCCGATGCCTTCGCCAAGGCATGGTTCAAGCTCACCCACCGCGACATGGGGCCGATCTCCCGCTACCTCGGCCCGCTCGTCCCGGCTGAGCCGCAGCTATGGCAGGATCCGGTGCCGCCAAGGGACCATGACCTCATCGATGAGCACGACATCGCCACACTCAAGGCGACAGTGTTGAGCTCCGGACTCACCATCTCGCAGATGGTCTCGACTGCATGGGCATCGGCTTCAAGCTTCCGAGGGACCGACAAGCGAGGTGGTGCCAACGGTGCACGCATCCGTCTCGCTCCACAGAAAGACTGGGAAGCGAACGATCCCGACCAGCTCACACACGTCATCGACATCCTCGAACGCATCCAGCAGGAATTCAATCGCGCCCAGCCCGGCGCCAAGCGCGTGTCGCTCGCTGATCTGATCGTTCTCGCTGGTTGTGCAGCCATCGAACGAGCAGCGCGGACTGCCGGGATCGAGGTCACCGTACCGTTTACCCCCGGTCGCACCGATGCCTCCCAGGAACAGACCGACGTCGCCTCATTCGCCGTGCTCGAACCCGTTGCTGACGGCTTCCGCAACTACGTTCGCTCGGGGGAGAAGCGTCCTCCCGAGCACCTTCTTATCGACCGGGCGAACTTGCTCACCCTGACCGCTCCTGAGATGACGGTGCTGATTGGAGGGATGCGCGTCCTCGACACCAATACCAGGCACGTTCCTCATGGAGTGTTGACGTCACGACCCGAAGCGCTGACCAACGACTTCTTTGTCAACCTGCTCGACATGGCGACCATATGGAAGGTCTCGCCCTCTGAAGAGGGCATCTACGAAGGGCGCGACCGCGCCAGTGGTGCGCTTCGGTGGACAGCAACCGCGGTTGATCTCGTATTCGGCTCGAACTCCCAGCTGCGAGCTATCGCCGAGGTGTACGCCTGCGACGATGCAAACGAGAAGTTCGTGCACGACTTCGTTGCGGCATGGGACAAGGTCATGATGCTCGACCGCTTTGACGTCGCCTGACGCAACACTGGGCAACGGAGCGCAAAGCGGTGGCCACCTCGCCGTGCAGAGGGCGTATGAGGGGGAAGAACAGCGGCGGAATGATGGCGAAGGCCACGAGCGTCGTTGGACCTTCGGTCGGCAGGTTAAATCGCTCGTAGGCATCGTAGCTCCGGAGCCGGCCGATCACCCGACCGAGCCTGTTACCCACCCTGATGGGCGGTCCTAAGAAGGCCTACTTCCCACCGTGCGGCCAGCGACGATGTCACCAGTCAGCCCCACCCCGCACCGACCAACCCGGCCCAGCGACCCGAACCGCTCACCGGTGCTCAGCACTCCCGCGAATGGCACGCGGCCTGCCGGTACCCCGCAGGACCCCGGGTGGCCGACGCCGTCCACGACTCCCCGGCACCTCGACACATTCACCGCACATGGGGGCACAGGAGGAGTGATGGGGTCACGAGCCGAATCGATGAGTGCACTCGCCAGGAACGGCCCTGTAACCTGCGCCGACGAAGGTTCCAACACTCACTGATGGTGAGGGCACGTGGGACAATGGTGGGAGTGCCAAGCCTGACCATGACCTGCTCGGAGTGTGGGGTGAGGTGAGCCACGCGCACCAATTCCGGGCGGACCATGGACGGCCACCGGATGCACGCCTCCTTGGCCGAGCGCGGGGCCGCCAGGCTGGTGGGACCCGAGGCACGCCGGCTCCGGACGACCACCACGGCGCGGCAGGAGTCGGGCCCGCAGGGGGATGCCGGCCGGCGGTTCTCCACCGGGCGCCGGTCACGGGTGCCAGATCCGGCGCCGGCCCGGCCCAGGGACGACGTCGACCATCGCAGCCAGCACTTCGCGGGAACGGTCCGAATGGTGTTGATAACGATCAACCGCTTGGCTCTCTCACTCATTCCAAGGTGCGAAGTTCGACCCACCGCCTCCCGCCACGTCCTGGGACCCGAGCGGGTTGGACGTTGGTCCCAACCGATCCAGGGTGTGGCCGTTACGAGTTGGGGGTGCTCTGCGATGCGCCCCAAGCCGTAGAGGTGTGGTGACCTGCGTGCCAGTGATGGGCTCCCTGCGCCGGGGAGGGGCAGCGATCGGCCCCGGAGCCCTCGATCCGTGGGTGGTGGCGGCCACTCGTTGGCGGATGCCGTGTGCGTCTCGATCGTCAGTGCCTGTGGCGGGCTCGCACGGAGCACGAAGAGAACGACAATGACGGATCCCGTGGGCTTTCGATCTGGCTCTCCTCCCCAAGGACCCGGTGAAGGAGGCCCAGGCTCCGAACCGGTATTCGTTCTCACGCGCCGGGTACTTCGCCGCGTCATCCTCACTGTCCTCGCAATTCTTGCGATAGCTGGAACTGGCATCGGCGCATTCGTCGCCGGAAGAAGTGACCATCCGAACCAGGCCGCCGCTGCCCATAGTTCCTCGGTACGACGCCACCAGGCGAGTGTGCCGAGTACCTCGACGTCGGTCGCTCGGCCGACAACCACCCTCCCCTCAACGACCTCCCCCCCGTCGACGACCATATCGGCACCTTCGCCTGCCCTGCCGGGGATTCCCCCATGTGCGGCTGGTCCGACGTCCCCAGTCATCCGACCGACCACCGTCTATCTCTCTTGCGGTGATGGCAGCGTGTCAGTGACTTCCATCACCTGGCAATCGTGGGGAACCGCGGCGGCCTATGGAACAGGCACGCTCAATGTCAACACTTGCCAGCCCGATTGTGCCGCCGGCAACGTCGACAGCTATCCGGCATCGATCGAGGTTTCAAATCCAAGCAGCAGCAGCGGAGTTCCGATCTTTCAGGATGTCACTGTGACGCCGACCGGAGGCGCAGGGCAGGTCCAATCGTCTCAGACCCCCGGAGGGTGGGGAGCGGGATAAGGCGAAGCGATGATTGGACGAAGATTGACCCGGTGAGGGTCTCCGCCGATCTCGGCCGTCCGGTCCAACCCGGTGGCAGCGGCGGGCCGTCTGTCTGGCTGTCCTCGTAGCGGCGGTCGCCCTCGTGCCCGGTCCGGAGGTAGCCGCGTTAGGCGCCCTGGCCTTGGGAGTCGTGATGCTCGGGGTGGTACTCGTAGTAGCCGTCGGGATCATCTCGGGCGGGTCGTGCGCCGGTCCCTGGGGCTCGACCTGCTGGCCGCGTGGTGGCTGTGGCGCTGCCATGACCGCGGCGGGGTTAGGTCGGCGCCCGGTCGCAGTGTCAATGGCCAAGTTGATGTCCCGGCTTTGGCCAAGTAAGACCCCACCCCTCGCACTGCGATAGGACTTTCGCGGACCTCCCCTCTGTCTCGCTTCGACGCATGCGGAACGACTCGCCGTTGGTGAGGACGACGACGCTGTGGCGCAGCAGGCGGTCGAGAAGGCTGACCGCGGTGGTTGGTCCGGGAAGGAAGCGTCCCCACTGGTCGAAGGGCCAGGGGCTGGCCACACCGAGTGACACCCGTTGTAGACAGTGGCGACGAAGCGGAACAACAGCTGGGTGCCGGCGTCGTCGAGCGGGGCGAAGCCGAGCTCGTCGACGATGACGAAGTCGGCCCGCAGGGTCTGATCGATCACCTTGCCCACCGAGTTGTGGGCCATCTCCGATAGAGGGTCTCGACCAGCGAGGCGGCAGAGAAGTAGCGCACGCGGTGGCCGGCCTGGACGGCTGCGTGGCCGAGCGCGACAAGCAGGTGCGACTTTCCCGTCCCTGCGGGACCAAAGGCATGGGTTCTCCCTGGCCGCGATCCACTCCAACAACGCCAGGTAATCGAAGCCGGCCCTTTGCGCCGAGGAGGGTGCGACGTCGAACTCGTCGAGGGACTTCGTGACCGGGAACTTGGCCACGCGGAGCCTGTTTCGAGCATTGGAGGCGTCGCGCGCTGCGATCTCTGCTTCGACCAAGGCGCGCAAGAACTCCTCGGGCTTCCAGCGCTGCGTCTTGGCCACCACCAAGAGCTCTGGGGCGAGCGTGCGCATCGCGGTGAGCTTGAGGCGCTTGAGCCCCGCCTGAGATCCGCCGGCAGCGTCGGTGCTCATCGGGCGCGTCGGCTCACAGTGGCTGGGCGGCCGCGGTAGGCAAGGAGGCAATGAGGGTGTCTTATGGCGCAGCCGGGGTGGCGACGCCCGCTCCAGCCCCCAAGATGCAGCGCACGTCGCCGACGCGCCAGCGCCCGAAGGCGACCGCCCGCTCAAGGGCAGAGATAACGTCGTCTTTCCCGAAGGCGGCCCCTCGGTCGAGGCGCAAGAGCTCGGGAAGCTTGGATCCGAGGGTGGACGCGCCGGCGGCGACCGTCCCGATGATGAACACGTCGGCGGCGGAGCCGAGCCCGAGAACGTCCCGCTCGACAGCCGAGCGCGGTCGTGGGGCGCGGCGAGGATGTGGTCGCGGGCCCCGTAGTGCTCGTCCTTGACTGAAGTCTCGCCCGGTGCGACCAGGGCGTGTTCGGCCCTCGTGGTGCCGAGGTGGGCGCGGAGCCTTACGCCTGCCACCTCCATCTCGACGAGGCGCCCGATGAGCGTCATCGGCACCGAATAGCGAGCCGAGCCGAAGCGGATGCAGCTGAGCTTGTCGACCTTGCGGGTCACCCGCTTTCCGATCGAAGGGTGCAACGACGGGGGGTGCCGAAGACCCGGCGCTCGGCGACGAGCCACTCCTCGGGGACCGCACAGGTATCTAAGTGCACTTGAGCGTTCACCTCGGCGCACCAGAACACCGCCCGGCGTTGGCACCGACGAGGTCGCTGACGGACTCCTCGGCCGGGACGACGAGGTCGGCCTTCGCGTAGCCGACGAGGTGCTCGAGCATGCCCTTGGACTCAGGGGCAGTGCGAACGCGGTTATAGGCCAACACGGCGCAGAACACATGGAGCGGTCCCTCCTGGTCCCAGTCGATGATGAGCGTCTCGCCCGGCGACCACACGCCTGGGCGCCGGGCGCGATGGTGCTGGCGTCGCTACACTTGCTTCTCCTCGGCCATGAGGCGCCGGAAGTTGCGCGCTGAGCCGACGTAGCCAGCCGCCATGGCCTCTGGGAGCAGGCGCTTGGCCGAGATCCGGTCGTGGGTCTTGTCGATGCGCTTGGCCATGACGTCGCGCACCGCGTCGACGTTCTTCTCCCGGCGCTTGCACTCCACCTGGCCGAGCGACGGGGCCCCTGCACTGCTCGCCTGATGGTCTTGGGGGTCGTCCCGAAGATAGCGGCCGCTCCGCGGTATCTGCCCACGTCTCTGTAGGCGGTGATCATGTTCATCTTCTCCCTCGCTGATTTCATAGGGTGCCCTCCGGTTGGAGTGGTGGTCGGTGTACACCTCCACCGTCTCCGGCCGGGAGCTCCCCCGGATGGATGCCTCAGCGAGGGGCAAGGACCTCTATCTGGCCACCGGTGGGATCCTGAACTTGGCCACACGCGGGGACTTTTTCACGGCCACGAACACGCGGGAGGCGCCGGGAAGGGGCGTAAGGGCCTCGAGGCATCATCGGGCGCAGTGAGCATGCCGACCCCGGCCCTCGACCTCAAGCGTCGGCCCGGTGGTCGGTGACCTAGGCTAGAAAATAAGGCTAACTGGAGAATGCGACAGCTAGGAAAGAACAGGTCGTTGAGCTGCATCTCTCCAGCGCGCTCGGAGGTATCTGGTTTCATGACATACCGGACACCTGTCGCGAGACATCCCGGACATGACCATAAGGAGTCATGCGGATGGATCTCGCCCACTACGTCATCAAGGCCGTGCTCGTCGAAGGCCAGAGTGTCGACGACGTCTGTGCTGCCCACGACATCTCGCGCAGCTGGCTGTACGAGCTGATCGGGCGCTATCGCGAACTGGGCGACGAGGGGCTCAAAGCTCGGTCGAAGCGGCCTCGGTCATCGCCGCCGTCGGTGGCCACGATCTAGCGCGTCCTCACCTGTAGGGGCTTCGTCGTCCCCCAGCCCCAGAAGCGGCCGAAGAGCTCCTGGCGGCGGTTCCAGGCTGAGCTCCCGAACGAGTGCTGGCAGGCCGACACCACCCACTTCGCCCTCATCGATGGCACCGATGTCGAGATCCTCAACGTCATCGACGACCACTCCCGGTTGCTCGTCGCCTGCCGGGCCTTCCCGACGACCAAGGCCGCAGATGTGGTCGAGACCTTCCACCTCGGCGCTGCCGAGCGGGGTCTACCGGCCTCGATGTTGACCGACAACGGCGCTGTGTTCACCGCCGAGAGCCGCAAGGCTGCGCCATCGAGCTCGAGTTGATCGCCCTCGGCGTCGCCTACAAGCACTCCCGGCCCTATCACCCCCAGACCTGTGGGAAGGTCGAACGTTTCCACCAGACCTTGAAGAAGTGGCTCGCCAAACAGCACCGGGCGCGAAGCGTCGCCGAACTCCAATGCCAACTCAACCGGTTCCGGGCCTAGTTCAACGAGGTCCGGCCCCACCGAGCCCTCGGTCGGCGCACGCCGGCTCAAGCCTTCGCCGCTCGCACCAAGGCCGTCCCGCGCCGGGCCGGGCTCACGATCCCCACCCGCTACCGGGTGCGGCGTGAGCCGCATCGACAAGGCGGGCAAGGTCACCCTGCGCTACCGCTCCAACCTCCTGCACCTCGGCGTGGGACGCCGTCACACCGGCACCCGAGTACTCCTGCTCGTCGCTGACCGCGACGTGTGCGTCATCACCGAAGACGGCGAACACCTCGCCGAGTTCACCCTCGATCCCAACAAGACCTACCAGACCCAGAAAAGACCGGGTCGGAGTGGATAACCTTGTCCGGGATGTCTCGCGACACCCGTCCGGGATGTCTCGCGACACAACACAGCGCGCTCGGAGGGATTCGAACCCCCAACCTTCTGATCCGTAGTCAGATGCTCTAATCCGTTGAGCTACGAGCGCAAAATCGGTTTGCCCGTCCGGTGCGGGGCGTGCCCGCGACACTGGACCCCTTCCAAACTAGTCGCCAAGAGGAGGGCTGTGATCCCGACTGCCTTCCGTGAGCTCACAGCGCAAGGTGCTCTCCCTCCCAGAGCTTGATCCCGCCCAGGATGCCGGCGGTGTTCTCCACGATCGTGGCCCGGGAGGCCAATGGGCCGAGGTCGTCGAGGGAGATCCGTCGGGAATTGCCTCCGCCGATGTAGACGTGATCGAAGAACAACATTGCGTCAAGGGTCTCGAGGGCGCGCCGAACGCGCTTTCGCCACCGCTCCTCACCGATCGCCTTCCGGGCCCGATCACCAACCTGCTCGTTGTACGTCTGACCCTTGCGGAACGGTTGATGAGCGATCTCTAGGTGCGGGAGCAACCTACCGTCGAGGAAAAGGGCGGTTCCGAATCCGGTTCCGAGAGTGACCACCAGCTCGAGGCCCTTCCCGGCCACTACTGCCGCACCCTGCACGTCAGCGTCGTTGGCAACTTTGGTCGGCTTTCCCAAGGCGGCCGACAATGCTCCTGCGAGGTCGAAGTTCGCCCAGGCCTTCACGAGCTGCTCGTCGACCTTGGAACCGGCACCAGACTCGGTGACGAAGTGCGGCGCGCTGAGCACGCAACCCTTGCGAACCATGCCGGGAAACCCGACAGACACACGGTCGGCTTCCGGCAGCGGCGCGACGAGGTTCACGAGAATCGACACAAGACCTCGGTCCCCAGTGGGCGGAAGGGGGTAGGGCGTCGGCATCCGGACGCGATCTGCGACCATTGCACCGGTAGCGTCGAGCACCGACGCCTTCAACCCAGTTCCACCGATGTCGATCGACAACGTCAGTGGACGACGCGGTGTCTCAGTCAAGGTCGGAGACCGTCTCTCGCCGCTGCCCACCAGTATTTCAGGATCCGGTGCCATGACGTTCCTCGACCCTTTCCGTGACACTCGAGTCGTCACTAATCCAATGATTGTGGTGAAGGACCTCCGCGAGGCTCAGCCGTTTCCGCCAACCGTGACGTTCGAGATCGGGAACGGGTTCGAAGTGCGTCACCGGCCCCAAGCAAAGCCATGCGACCGGGCGGACCTCAGAAGGAATGCCCAGGAGGTCGCGCAGGACCTCCTCCCGGTAGAAGGAGACCCATCCCACACCGAGGCCCTCAGCGGTCGCCGCGAGCCAAAGGTTCTCAATCGCGAGGCACACTGAGTACAAACCGGCGTCGTCGATGGCATGACGACCGAGCACATGCGGAGCGCCGCGCTGCGGGTCGTAGGTCACGACGACGCCGATGGTGGCGTCGAGAATCCCTTCGATCTTGATCGCCGAGAACCGCTCGGCGAACCCTGGTGGCAACGAATTCGCGAAAATCGCGCGTTCTGCGTAGACGTGATCGAAGAAGGCCCTGCGGATCCCGATGTCGTCGACGACTACGAAATCCCACGGCTGGGTAAGACCCACGCTCGGAGCGGCATGCGCGGCGAGCAGGATCCGCTCGAGGACCTCCGGGGGGATCGGCTCGCCAGTGAACTGCCCCCGGACGTCGCGGCGACGATGGATGACCTCATATATGCCGTTCGGGCTTGCGGTCTGGCCTGCGATGCCCGAAGCGGCCCCGAATGCCGCCAGGTCCGAGGTCGTGCCAGTCACTCAGGGCACTGTAGCTACCTCTTCGTTGGAGCTGCGCATCGCGCCACCAGGGCCTGAGGGCCACTTTCACTGGCGGGAGCGATCCGTACACCAGGACGCCGGTGCCAGGGGGGAGCTGGCGCAGCGCCTCGGGAGAGAGCAGTCGCCGCCGGTGCGACGAGATCGTCATCGAACGACCACCAGCTGCATCACGGGTGACGCTGGGCACCTCGACTTCTTCGTCCCCGAGGAGGCGGCTCGCTTGCTCGAGCGTTCCGCCGTCTGCGATTCCCGAAAGAAAGATCCGTGCTCGATGGTTGTTGATCACTGTGGCTGCACGGTCACCGTAGCGGGCTGAAAGCTGTGCGAGGTCCTGCCAGATGGTGACCAGCTGCACCCCGTGGCTCGCACACGTCGCTGCGAGCCCATCGAGCTCTGCGAGCGGAGCGATGTTGGCCGCTTCATCGAGGACCACGAGCAGTGGGGGGCGCAGTGGCCCTCCCAAAAGAGTCGACCGCGAGAATGCAACCTCGAGGACTTGCTTGACGATGGCAGTGAACAGTCCTCGGAGACGCCGCTGGTCGTGCGCCGGTGCGCAGACATAGAGCGTGTTTGATCCATCGAGCAGCAGATCGGGACGGATCTCACCTGATCGCCACGCCTCTGGGGAACCGCCGAAGAAAGCCTTGTTGGCGTCTCGCAAGGGCTCAGCCCCCAGCAGCCCTGTGGGATGCAGGGAATCCGGCACACTCCACGCCGACCCCATCATCTGGGTCCGGGTCGGTAACGAACCGGATGCCATGCCGGCGAAAGGTTCGAGAACCGTCTCGGCGGTCGTGTACACGGCACTGCGCTGGCGCTCGTCGCGCCCGAAGGATGCATAAGCCGCTTGCATGGCTTCGCGGACGCCGGAGGCTTCGAGTGCCGCGACGACCTCGGCGACCTCCTGGGTGTCGACCCAGCGAACGACGTCAACCATGGTTCGGCCGCTGGCGGCCGCCGCGAACAGCAGCGGCGCAATGAGCTTGGCGGCGGTCGCATACCAAAAGTCGCCGTCGGGCGTGCTCGAGTTCGTTCGCGTGACCTCGGTGAGGTCGGCAGCGACCCGACGAGCTCCCGTCCACGTCCGAGCGGCTCGCAGCGGAGACCAGGGGCTGCTGGCCAGTCCCGTCGCCTCTGTCGGGTCGAAGCACCAGACAATGCCGCAACTCCTCCGCCATCGATAGGTGTCGCGAACCAGGTCGGTCTTCACGCTGACCGCCAGGACCGGGCCCCTCCATCCCAGGATCGCCGGAACCGCGAAGCTGCTCGTCTTCCCGCTCTGGGTGGGACCGACGACGGCAACGGATTGGGACGCCTCGGCTGCCAGCAACTGCCGCCTCGGACGGCCCGCCGAGCCCGCGACCCAGCCGAGGACCAGGCGGCCTGGCGGCGGTTCCGCACTCCCTCGGATCCGTAGCGGCCCCAAGTCCGACCGCCGTGCCCAGCGCGCCCCTCTACCTGGCGATGCTCGCAGCCGGCCGAAGAGGCGCTCTTGCCCTGAGCGGCCGCCCTGGTGCGCCCTCCGACCCCGCCAACCCGCGCCCACCGTGGCACCGGCGCTCGAAAGCACCGCGGCCGCCGCCAGCCATCCACCGGTGAGGTCGAGCGCGCTCATCTCAATCGAAGGCATGGATCCCCATCGCCGTGTCAGTGTCGACGAGCTCGCGTTCTCCAGGTCCGACGACGTGTTGCACCAGGAACGATCGTTGACCGACCTTCCACAGCGCGATGCCACGGCGAAGCTGCGGGAGCAGTTCCGCTTCGGTGGGGGAGAGCGACAACAACTCGCTCGCCCGCTCCACCTCTCCCGGTGACTGTGCGTAGACGACACGGGTCTCCGAATCCGACAGCAATCCCTGGGCCAGCCCCACCTGCTCGGAGTCCAGCGCACCGACCGCACGGAGATCCGAGAGGCGGTGAAGAACCGCGATGTTGGCTACCCCGAACGCGCGCGAGAGCTTCCAGGACGCCTGCAGCCAGCGTGCGACCCCGAGGTTGGCCAGGATCGCCCATGCTTCGTCGACCACCACGAAGACCTGGCTCCCGTCGCGTGAACGCCGCGGCGCGTCACGAGCCAGCGCTGACTGGAGCCACGCGGTCGCGCACGCCATCAGGACGCCAAGCGCTGCCGAGTTGTAGAGCGCCGACAGGTCCAGGACCACCAGCGCTCCGGAGAGGTCGAGGCCCGGGGTCGTGGGGCCGTCGAACATGCCGCGCAAGTCACCGTGAACGAGCCGGCGGAGCTCGAGCGCGACGTCTCTTCCGTCTTCGAGCAGCCTGGCCCGATCGGTTCTCACGCTGCGAGCCATGTCGTCCCTGGGGTCGAGGAGGGCATCGACGACCCTGGGGAGCGTCGGGACGGCGTCGAATGCAGCCACCGTGCTCATCGCGAGGTCGATCGCGACCCGCTCGCGGGGCGCAAGGTTCCTCCCCAGGCAAGCAGCGGCAAGGGATGCGAGCAGCTCGATCTGGCGCCGCTGGGAGTCGTCCGCGGGCTCGCCTGCGCTGGGCGCACTGGCTCCAAGGGAGCCGGATGCAGTTCCAAGGTGCTCGAGGTGGGCTTCGCCCCGATCGAGGGGGTTCAATCGCACAGAGCCACCCGGACGGAGGGCGACGGGCATCACGCCCCAGGAGCGGGCGAGCACCTCGTACTCCCCTTTGGGGTCGACCACCCACGCACGGCGACCGAACACGGACTGGCGCCACAGGTAGGTCTTGACGAAGGCACTCTTCCCCCGTCCGATCTGGCCGAACACAATCATGTTCGGGTTGCTGACCATCCCCTGGGCATAGAGCTCGAAGGGGTCGTACACGTACGCACCGCCCATGAGGTCACGCCCGATGAGCACGCCGCGGTGCCCAAGGCCAGCCTCTGCCACGAAGGGATAGGCCGCTCCGAGATGTCGGGTGGTCACGGTGTGCGCGGGGAGCCGGAAGCCGCTGCGAGCCTGGCGCTCGCTCACGAAAGACCACGGCAGAGCGGCAGCGTGCAGGTAAAGGCTCGCTCCTGGTCGCCGTAGAGGCGGCGAAGCTCCAAACGCGACTGACCGGCGGCATGCTCGGTCACCTCGCAGGCCTCTTCGAGTGCTTCCACCGACGGTGCCGTCACCGTCACATAGCCGCTGAAGCGAAACGAAGCGTGCCCGTCGGCGAGCTCGCTCTCTTTTTGGACGACCATCTCCGCCTCGCGAGCACGCCGTGCCGTCGTCAGGAATCCTCCTCTCCTCCGGAGCTCCGAATCGGCGATGTCCGCCGTCCTCGCTCGCTCCACCTGTTTGGTGGCACGCCTTGGACCCATCGGCTCCATCACCACGCTGACCGAGCGCCTGACTGGGCCAAGCAGCAGTGGCGCGAGAAAGTCCGGACCCACATCGACACGAGGCCATTCGGCAATCCAATACGTTGCCTGCCACGTCTGGTCGGTACGCACCCGCGACCACTCGGTCTCCATCGCGACAGGCCACGGCGCGCCCACGACACATGGTGGGCACCGCCGAGTCATCGTCTCCCCGGTTCGACGGATCACTGCGGCCAGCGCCCTGGGGCCAAGCAGACCATCCACGATCACGTCTGCGTCGGAGAGGAGCCGTCCAAGCGTTTGCATCTCTCTGACCAGTGCCGCGCACGTCATGGAATCCGGGCCAGGGCGGAGGTGGCGGCTTCGAGAAGGCACGCCGAGGCGGCGGCGATCACGGATCTGGACAACGATCAAGACCTCGTGTCGGCAGGTGTTCGCCCCGGTGAACATGACGAGCTCTTCGTAGGAGCGTCGAGCGGGCGCGTCGCTTGCGGCGGTGGCACGATCCTGGAGATGGCGGTGCACGGCGTACCCGTCGTCGGGCAGGGTGAACGCCAGCCACTGGAGCCTGTTGACGACAGCGCCATCGCGAGCCAGCACAGCCAGGGCCGAAGACCAACTCGCAACACGTCGCTCCTTATCTTCCCGACCGAGCAACGCAAAGCTGTGACCACGCACTGCTAGCGCTCCGGTATAGGTGCTTGCCCTCGCGTCATGGATCACACAAACCGTTGGCTCCTCGAGCTCGTGGCCCTCTCCCGCAACCCCTGGCACACCGGTCGCGCGAACACCGAGGATCGAAAGACCCTGGAATGCACGGCACTCAGTCGCGATCGCTCGTTCCGAGGCTTCCCGGCTCCAACGGGTGCTTCGCGTGCGAGAGCGAGCCACCGAGACCGCGGTGCAACGTGTCACGCCGTCTGGCCCCATGCAGTGTCCGAGCTCAGGAGCACCAAAGAGACGGCGGCGGCCCAAGAGCCCATCGGCCGTCCAGCGCATCACGACCGGCAGCCATTCCTCCAGCGAACGGCCCGCGATCGGCCAGCAGGCAACGCCGATTCCGCCAGCGACCGCGATGAATGCCAGCACGCCGCCGGTGACATCGGCGGCACCGTGGAGGACGGTGACCGCAATGACCAGGCTCGCGCCCACCGATGCAATCTGTCCGCTCCTCCACCCAGCGATTAGTCCTCGCCGCTCGAGGGGACCGAAGCGGTAACGCTGTGAATCAGGTGCCACCGAAAGACCTCCTCAGGGGCTCGGCTTCGCAGGCGGGGCATCACCGGGTGGGTCGGGCACCCACCGGATGACGGGTCCGAGTTCGTCGTGGTCGATCACCGCGGTGCCGCCGGCCGCGGGCACGCTCGAAAATGAAGAAGGATCCGGCCGCCTCCGTGGCGTGACGGCCGGCGACCGAGGCGCACCGATGAGCGGTGGCCTCCCGCGTCCCGCATCGTCGCGTATCGGGAGCGCGCTCGCGCCCTCCGTACCGGCGGGAACGTCCGACTCGGCGCGCACGGCCCATGGGAAGGCCTCTCCTTCGACCCCCGAAGGCGGGCTACCCTGCCAGAGGGGGATCCCCTCGGGATCCGCGTGCCCGGGCGCCCCTCGGATCGGGTCCGCGTGCGGGGATGCCGGCGCGTCGGCACTGCTGTCGGTAGCCGCCCAGTCCGGTTCTCCGGTGTTGAGTGCTCCGCTGGGCGGCTCCATCGACAACGTCCGACCGGTCCCGACTGGGCCGAGCTCCAGGGACTCGGCACCGATCTGGCGCAACGCGTATGCCGCCGCTGCCTTCGGAACGACCGCTGCCGTCCGAGTCGCCCGGTGCCGGAGCCCCTCGAGGTGCTGCATCGTCCCCACCTCGACCATCGGGATCAGACGAAAGAGCGTGAAGGGGCTGAAGGCCGCCAGCAGGAGCAACGACCCCCCGGCGAGCACGGCCGAGACCGGAGCCTTCGAGCTCGGAGCCAATGCCCCCACGGCGAGGCTCAGGATCGCCACGATGACGAACTTGGACAAGACGAGCGCCGCCAGCGACTCGACGAGGCGCCGGCACCAGTGGGCGATGGTCGGCCACACGAGGCTGGCAAGGGCGAGCGGCAGGAACAGCACGGCTGCGTAGACGGCTGCAGCCCGCACAAGGAGCTCGATCCACAGACCGAGCGCCCCCAACCCGACGACGAGCGCGGCAAGCAGCGTCACGAAGGTGGGCGTCGCGGAGTTCCCGGAAACCAGCTGGTTCGCCATCGCGTTCGCCAGTCCCGACAGCGCCGATTGGATGTCGTTGCCGGAGTGGCGCGCCACGGTCGAACTCAGCGCATCCGTGGTCGCCAGCGCCAGCTGCACGAGCTGCATGGCGGCAAAGGTCAGCAAGATGGCCAGAGGGAGCTGGACGAAGAATGAACGCAACAGGATTGCCGCGCTCTGGTGGTAGATCGCCTGGAACACCGACACCAGCAGCAACGGCACGATGACTGCCACGGCGATGCCTGCCATCGTCTGGTAGTGCGATTCAAACCATGACGCCCGAACATCGATGCCGGTCGTGCTGGAGATCACCGTTGCGATCTGGGTGAGCAACCAGCTCGCCCCGTTGACGACCCAACCGGCAACCGCATCGAGCACCGCTCCGGCCCCGGCCCCGGCGATCGAGGACCCGACGCCACTGGCGGCCTGGCAGATGGTGTCGACCGGTCCGAGCGGGGGACATCCCGCCACGGGAATGATCGGCAACGCCGAGACCACGTCAGTGGACACCGGTTCCGGTGCGGTAGAAGAACGAAATGATCTCTGGGGCTGCTCCGATGAGGAGCGCCGCGAGCCCACAGACCAGCACGGCCCGTCGACCGATGAACGACTGGTGGTAGTTCTGCGAGTGCGCACCGAGCGCCCACGCTGCGGCGCCGATCACCAGACCGACGAGCGACAGGATCAGGGCCCAACCGCCGATGCCGTTGGTCAACGACTGCAGCGTCGACCCACCGGGGAGCTTGCTCGGGTCGGGGTTGAGGGTGATGGTCGGACCTGCGAACAACAGCATCGGATCGTTCCTTTCGTTCGGGGTGCTCGCCTCGGGATGCTCGTCTCCGACGTCGACGCCGAGCCGCTCGCAGCAGCCCTTCGCACCACGTCGCCCCTCGCCCTGCCATGCTGGAGGTGTGCTCGTCGTAGCCGAGCTCCTCGGAGCAGCCAAGGTCCTGGGTCTGCCCGCGCCCGCCGGGTACGCGGTGGGTGCATGCGTGCTGGTCGTGGCCGTCCTCCTTGCACTGGTCATCGGCCGTCGTGCCGGGCGGAGTGCGCTCACACAACGAATGGTCGCCCTCGGGTCGCGTCTTGGCCTCAACCCACCGGCCGAGGACGCGACCCTCGAAAACGCGTTGACCTACCTCGAGCAGGTAACCGGGGCGGCAGCGGAAGCCGTCGCCGAGGCAAGCTCTGACGCCATCCGACTCCGACGCTCTCTCGACACCCTGCCCCAAGGCGTAGTGGTCTGCGACGAAAACGGCAGCGTCGTCTATCAGAACACGCCAGCGAACGCGTTGATGGCGAGCCGCCACGGTGACGCGCTCGCGGCCCAAGCGGTGACGGAGCTGCTCGCCGAGGCGTGGGAGCACGGAAACGCCGAGCGGACGCTCGACCTCTACGGCCCCCCAAGAAGGACCCTCAGCGTGCGCGCGATGGTCATCGACGACGGCCATCGCTCCCTCGGGGTGATCGCCACCATCGACGACATCTCAGAACGTCGGCGACTGGAAGAGGTTCGTCGCGACTTCGTCGCCAACGTCAGCCATGAGCTGAAGACGCCGATGGGGGCACTCGGCCTGCTGGCCGAGACCCTCCTGTCAGAGCCCGACCAAGACGTCGCCAAGCGGCTGGCAAGCCGCATTCACAGCGAGGCCTTCCGCGTGAGCCGCATCATCGACGACCTCCTCGACCTCAGTCGCATCGAAGCGGAGTCCGCTCCCCCACGCGAGCCGGTGCTCGTCAACCTCGTGATGGCAGAAGCCGTCGAACGGGTCCGCGCCGCCGCCGAGCAACGAGGCATCGCGATCGTGCTGTACGAGCCCTCACCGCCCGTCACGGTGATGGGGGACCGCCGCCAGCTCGTCTCGGCGGTCTACGCGCTGCTCGAGAACGCGGTCACCTATTCCTACGACAACAGCACCGTCACGGTTCGCGGCGTCGTCGCCAAGGAGCCCGCCGAACCGACGGCTCTCGGGGAGCTCGGAACCCGAGCACTCGAGCCCACCCCGCAGGCCAGCACCGTTGCCCCTACTCAGTGGAGCGCCGGGGCCGGCACGGCAGCCGTGGCGTCCGGCCACTCACCCCCGGTTTCGATCGGGGGGACCACCGCGTCGATGACCACCATCGCAACCGCTCCGGGCCTCGGGAGTCCCCCTGGTGCCCCGTCGTCTGCCATCGACCGACCGTCGGAGCCGGTGCCTGAGCACGAAGTCGTTCGCATCTCGGTCGCCGACCACGGCGTCGGCATCCCCGCCCGAGACCTCGAGCGGATCTTCGAACGCTTCTACCGGGTCGACCACGGGCGCAGCCGCAACACGGGCGGAACTGGTCTCGGTCTCTCCATCGTTCGGCATGTGGCCACCAACCACGGCGGCCGAGTCGACGTCGAGTCGCGCGAAGGCGAGGGTTCAACCTTCACCCTGGTCCTCCCCCTTCAGGGCAGACCCCAATGAACTCCGGATCGATCGCCCATCCCCAATCCGCCGATGAACACCGGGTGAGCGTCCTGATCGCAGAGGACGAGGAGTCCTTCATCGAGGCTCTCGAAGTCGGCCTCAGCCACGAGGGCTTCGAGGTGACGGTGGCTCGTGACGGCGTCGAGGCCCTCCGCATGTTCGAGGAGGTCAAGCCGGACCTCATCCTGTTGGACCTGATGCTGCCCAAGCTCTCGGGCATCGATGTCTGTAGGTCGATCCGTTCGTCGTCTTCGGTGCCGATCATCGTGGTGACGGCCAAGGGGACCGAGATCGACACGGTGCTGGCGCTCGAGCTCGGGGCCGACGACTACGTAACCAAGCCCTTCCGACTCAGGGAGCTCATCGCGCGCATGCGTGCGGTACTCCGCAGGGCTCCGCACGTCGACGCGACGACGAACGCCGACCGCGGTCCGCTGCACGCAGAGGGCATCCTCGAGGCAGGCGACGTCACCGTCGACATCGACCAGCGTCGGGTCTTCGTCCGCGGCGCCGAGGTGCGCCTCCGCCGAAAGGAGTTCGATCTGCTCCGCATCCTCGTGGAGAACCGTGGCCGTGTCCTGACCCGGGACGTGCTCATCGATCGCGTTTGGGGCAGCGACTACATCGGGGACACCAAGACCCTCGATGTCCACATCAAGCGGCTGCGTGCCCAGATCGAGGCCGATCCCTCGGACCCGAAGCTCATCACGACGGTGCGAGGTATCGGCTACCGCTTCGCGGTGCCCGGCCGCCCGTAGCTGGCCGCCCAGGGTTGGTCAGCGGGGAGCGCTGATGGTGAGCTCCCCGTTGAGGTAGGGAGCCAGGCAGTCAGGCAGCCGGACCGACCCGTCGGCCTGGCGTCCTTGTTCGAGGAGCGCCGCCCAGATGCGGGGCCAAGCCAGCGCAGAGCCGTTGAGCGTGTGGACGAGCCTCGGAGCACGATCCGACGACGAAGCAGCCCGGCGACTTCCTGAGGGGCGGTAGCGGACGTTGGCCCGTCGGGCCTGGTAGTCCCGGTACCAGCTGACCGAGGAGACCTCCAGCCACCGATCCGACCCTGGGGCGTACACCTCGAGGTCGAAGGTCCTCGCTGAGGCCGCCCCGAGGTCACCGGCACAAAGGTCGACGACTCGGTAGCGGAGGCCCAGCGCCTGAAGCAGCGCCTCGGCGCGTGCGGTGATGTCTTCGTGGATCGCAGGCGCTTGTTCGGGGGTGGCGTACGCGAAGAGCTCGACCTTGTCGAACTCGTGGACGCGTAGCACCCCCCTCGTCTCTCGTCCGGCTGCCCCGGCTTCGCGCCGGTAACACGGCGTGACCGCCGTGAACCGCAACGGCAACTCCTCCTCGTCGATGATCTCGCCGCGGCGCAGCGAGGTCAGCGGCACCTCGGCCGTCGGTATGGCCCAGAGGCCGTCTCGCTCGATGTGGTATGCCTCGTCGGCGAACTTGGGGAGGTGCCCGGTGGCCGTCATGGTCTCGGTCAGCACGAGCGTCGGCGGTCGGATCTCTTCGTAGGCATCCGCGTGCTGATCGAGCGCGAACGACGTCAGTGCGCGAAGCACACGGGCGCCCATCCCCCGAAAGAGGGGGAACATCGATCCTGCAAGCCGTGCTCCGCGTTCGAGGTCGAGCACACCGAGCGCTGCCCCGATCTCCCAGTGCGGCACGCGCTGGTGCTCGAGCACCGCAGGCTCGGGCAGGCCTTCGCTACACCCCGGCCACCAGCGGCGAAGCTCGACGTTGTCCTGGGGCCCCGCGCCGTCGGGAGCATCGTCTGCCGGGAGGTTTGGGAGCTCGAGCAGCAGGTCCTGCAGCGCCTGATGGAGACGATCGGCTTGGAGCGCTGCCGTCTGTTCCTCCTCACCGAGACGGCGGCTCTCCGCAGCGAGCGCTGCAGCACGAACGTCATCGTTCGAACGTTTCGCGGCAGCAACCTCACGGGAAAGAGCCTTGATGCGTGCTCGAAGCTGGTCTCGGCTCGTGAGGTGCGCTCGCGCCCGGGCGTCGAGCTCGCGGGCTCGCAGGACCGCTTCCGAATCGACGCCTCGACGAGCGAGCGCGGAGGCCACACCCTCGGGATCGTCCCGGATCAAGCGGATGTCGAGCATGCGCCACGGTACCTGGCAGGCGGGTTCAGCACGGATGACCGAGACATGGCCTCAACGACTAACGCAGCCGCGCCTCCCAGCTCAAGAGCTGTCGTGGGGTGATCGATCCACGGGCGATGTGCACGATGGTTCCGTCCCTACTGATGAACACCGCAGCGGGCGGTCCGATGAAGGCGTAGAGGCCTTCGGTGACCCGGCCCGTGGCATCGACCGCGACCGGGAACGTCACGCCACTGCGATCGACGAAGGCCTTCGCCTGCGATCGTGGGTCGAGCACATCGACGCCGATGACCGGGACCGCCGACGACCCGCGACCCTGGGCTCGATAGGCAGCGGCAAGGGCGGGGATCTCCTGCTGGCACGGCGTGCACCAGCTGGCAAAGAACAGGAGCACGGCGGGCCGGCCGCCGCCGCCGCCATCGGCGGGCGTGCCGACGTTGCCGGGGCCGGCGAGCCGTGGCAGGGAGAACGCAGGAGCAGGGCCCCCGACGGTCGCTGTTCGACTGCCGTTGGAGCCGACGCCACTGAACAGCCCGATGCCCAGCCCCGTCGCCAGGACCACCCCGAGCAGCAAGAAGGCCCGCCGTGGCCTCCGGGGCTGCGGCGAACTCGCGCTCTGCTGCGACGGCAGCAACTCCACAGGCCGGGGCACAACGGCATCCCCGACCGAGGCCCGGAGCTCAGTGGATTCGCTGGACGAAGACGTCACAACCGAGGGCGACGAACAAGATCGTGAGGTAGGTGATCGAGTAGGTGAAGAGGGTCATCGCGTCGCGATCGGCGACACGCCGTCGAGCAGCCAGCCAGTGCAAGCGGGCCGCAAGCCCGATGAAGATGGCGCCGCTCAGGACGGCCACGGCGAGGTACAACGGACCGGCGTGCGCGACCGGTGCCAGGGCCACCGAGACCGCCATGAGGGCGATCGTGTAGCCCAGGATGGACCTCGCGGTCTGCGCGGCAGGAGCAACTGCGGGAAGCATCGGTACCCCGGCGGCTGCATAGTCGTTGCGGTAGCGGACGGCGAGGGCCCAGAAATGCGGAGGCGTCCAGAGGAACACGATCGCGAACAGCAAGAACGCCGGCCATGCGAGGCTTCCGGTGACCGCTGCCCACCCGACGAGTACCGGAACGGCGCCCGCAGCGCCACCGATGACGATGTTCTGAGTCGACCGGCGCTTCAGCCATGCGGTGTAGACAACCACGTAGAACAGCGCAGCCGATCCCGCGAGCAGTGCGGAGAGCAGGTTGACGAAGTGCCAGAGCTCCAAGAACGCGAGGACTTCGAGCGACGCCGCGAACAACGCCGCTGCTCGAGGGGTGACCTGCCCCGTGACGAGCGGCCGGTGTCCGGTCCGGCGCATCACCTTGTCGATGTCCCGGTCGATGACCATGTTCGTCGCGTTCGCACCACCAGCCGCCAGCGCGCCACCCGAGAGCGTTGCGAGGATCAGCCCGATCGGCGGAAGCCCCTTCTGGGCAAGGACCATGGTCGGCAGCGTCGTCACGAGCAGCAGCTCGACAATGCGCGGCTTGGTCAATGCGACGAACGCGGCGACGCGCGCTCCGTATGTCCGAACGCCCCGGAGCGCCAACGCCTGGGTGACCATCGATCCCCAAGCCTACGGTGCTCAGCACCCCGTGCCCAGACGGCCCGCGCCCCGTGTCACTGCGCCTTCGAGGCGCCGGTGCCTCGGAGGGCGCTCGTCGCTGCCTCAGGCCTCCGAGAACCCGCCTGAAGCCGCAGACCACACGAGCCCGCGACCGGCTACGGTGGTGTGAGTGGGCCCATTGATCCTCGTCCTCCTCTTCCTGGTCCTCGTTTTCATCGGCATCAGCTTCGTCATCCACGTACTCTGGACCGTGGCGGTCATATTCTTCGTGGTCTGGCTGCTCAGCTTTGTCTTCCGCATGGGGCGGCGACGGGGCGAGAAGCGCCTGCCCTGAGTACTCGGCGGCGAAGTGCCCGATGCCGCGCTCAGGGCGGCTGATCCCAGGTGGGCACGCCGAGTGCTCCACCCTCGGATGCCCCTCGGAGCCCGTGGCCTATAGTGAAGGCCCACCATCGTGGACCTGTGGTGCAGCTCGGAGTGCACGCCGGCCTGTCAAGCCGGAGGTCGCGGGTTCAAATCCCGTCAGGTCCGCCCGTCTCGCACGGTCGGGTAGCTCAGTTGGCAGAGCGCGCGCCTGAAAAGCGCGAGGTCACCGGATCGACGCCGGTCCCGACCACGACAAGGATGCCGCGCAACGTCGTGGTCACGACGATCGCCCGTTCGTGATCGATCTCGAGCTCACATGTGAGGTCGACCCTCGGGCTCCCTGCTTGACCTGACTGGCCCGTGCCCGGAGGTCCCCGTCGGGCCGGCCAGCACGTCGAGCTGGGCGGTGCCTACGCAACACACGGGGTGTGGGCCTCGCACACACGGGGCGAGTGGGACAGTCCCTGCGACGGGCTAGGGAAGGTGTTCGGCCACCTCGGACCGCGACCTTGGTGATGCTCCCAGTTCGTACGGCTTGCGCCCCGTCTGCAGCCGAACCCTACGCGCACGGCGGTGACCGAAGTGGCAGACCCCTCTGCAGGAACTCCCCGAAGGGCCGTTCGCGACCTGGTAGTCGATCGGATCCCGTGCACCTCACCCTGGGCGTCGCCGGCCTCGAATAGGGCACTCGCCTTCGATGGGTGCCTATCGGCGTCGAGCAACGCGAGATCCAAGGCACTGGCAGCGCCGCCGACTTGATCCCCGGGAACCGCCATGCTCCCCCACTCCCATCGCGACCAGCCGGTCCCAAAGGGACTGATCGCAACCGAGCGGCTCCGCGTTCCGCACGCGATCAGGTGGTGACTCCTTGTCGAGGACGTCCGAGAAGGTCTGCTGCAAGAGGGCCTGGCCCTCGCTGAGGTCGAGGGCCATCGGCCGCCTCCTCGTTCGTCTCCTGGGCCCTCGCCCATCTTGTCCGCCACTGCGCACCACGAACAACCCAAGCCGGGGACCGGCCCGAAGCGAACGGCGCCTCCAGGCATCCCCCATGCATCCGGTCAGCGGGCCGGGGAACCGACCAGGGGCGAGCCCGCCGACCCCCAAGCGGGCGGGGCCTCGACCGGCTGGCTTACCCCGTCGTCGGCGCGAGTGGCCCAGCCACCGGTAGCTTCAGGCGGTGGCTGATCGCTCGACGACCGCCATGGGTCACCGGGACCTCGATCCCTCCCCGATGCCGGCCTCCTCGGAGCGCCGGCGTTCCCCCGTACGCTTCGACCCGGGATCCACCAACCGGCTCTGGTCCCTCGGTAGGGTCGAAAGGAGCGTGGACGCGCTGGCCAACCGGCGTTCCAGAGCCACCGCGGAGGACGAGGTGCTGCAGATCCAAGGGCTCCCCTCTGGTGGCTGACGCGCGGACCGAGGTCACAGAGCTTGCGACCGGGCTCGGGATGCTCGGGTACGAGACGTTGTTCGACGCCCTTCGTGCCCGACCCCCCGAGGTGGTGAACGTCCCCCCGGAGAGCCTCGACCGTGCTCAGCAAGAGGCGCTGGGAACGCACCGAGGTCTCGCCGAGACGGCCTTCGAGAACGGAAGGGCGTTCCTCGAGGCCAGCGACGGACTCCGCGGAAGGAGGCCCGTGCGCGTCGAATGGAAAGGACCCCATCGCCCACCGGGGTATGACCTGCTGCCGGCAGACCTTCGGATCGATCACGTCTACCTGGTGTCGTGCAAGTACGGCTCCCTTCTCCTCATGAACGCGTCGCCATCCCATGTCTTCGAGGAGCGACTACAGATCCGGCGAAGCACGCGTGGCGAGGACTGGTTCGAGACCGTGGCCCCGCAGTCCTATCGCCTCCTCTATGGGGCGGTGCGTTCGGCGATCGGAGACGGCTTGCCCGTGGACCCAGCGGAGCTCACCCGCGAGCACCGGCAACGGATCCGCCATGCCTGTGCCCGTCAGTGGCCCGTCGAGGTGGAGCCGGCGTACGCAGAATTCTGTCGAGCGGTGTCCACTGCGACCGCACGACGTTGGTCGGGCGCGCTGCGCACCGTTCGCGACCGCGAGCTCATGCTGTGGCGCATGCTCCGGTTGTCGGACTGTCCGTATTTCGTCCTCGGGAGCGATCGTCAGGGCCCCGTCCGCCTGAGGGTCGCCACGCCGTGGGACTGGCGACAGCAGTTCTGCTTGAGCGGCTTCGACATCTGGGCAGCACCGGCGGGACAACCCAGGGTCGAATGGTGCGCAGCGGTCCAGGACCGATATCACGGCGCGAGGCGTGTCGTTCGCGGCCATGTGGAGATCCGTTGGAGCCACGGCCGCTTCTGCGGCGTCCCGGAGGCCAAGATCTATCTCGACACCCCCCAGGCCGACGTCCCGGGGTACTTCCCGCTCGCAGCACCCGAGCAACCCCTGCCATCGCCCGGAACACCCCAGGTCCCCCCGGTGCCCGAACACCCGACCGGTAACCTCACGTCGCCGTTTCCGTACTTTGCCGAACAAGGGGAGCTTTTATGACGAAGGTCACGGCGCTGCAACGAGCCAGCCGTCCTCCTCGCTCGAGAACGCCCACTCGGACCTCAGTATTCGGGAACGGCAAGAGGGAGAACCACGACGCGAGCGCCTTCTACCGGCGCTTCGGGGCACCGACGATCTCCTCGGACGAAGAAGTCGTTCCATGCCCGGTGCCCGACACCCTCTGGTGCGCCGACAGCCGGAGCCTGTCGTTCCTGCCGGGGAACTGCATCGCCCTCGTCGTCACCTCCCCGCCGTACTTCGCCGGCAAGGAGTACGAGGCAACGCTCGGCGAGGGCCACGTGCCGGGGAACTACCTCGAGTACCTCGACATGCTGCGGGACGTGTTCAGGGAATGCTGGCGCGTCCTAGAACCCGGAGGCCGCATCGCGGTCAACGTGGCGAATCTCGGCAGGAGGCCGTACCGGTCGCTCTCCGGCGACGTAACCTCGATTCTCCAGGACGACCTCGGCTTCCTGTTGCGCGGTGAGATCGTGTGGGTCAAAGGAAAGGGCGCGAACGGCTCGTGCGCCTGGGGAAGCTACGCATCGGCCACCAACCCGGTCCTCCGGGACGTCACCGAGCGCATCGTCGTGGCGTCGAAGGGGCGCTTCGATCGTGCGCTGTCCGAGAACAAGAAGCGGAGGCGCATCGAAAGGGGGCTCCCCTACGAGGACACGATCTCGGCAGAAGACTTTCGTGCCTGGACCTTGGACACTTGGTACTTCGCCCCAGAATCCGCCAAGCGCGTCGGGCATCCCGCGCCCTTCCCTGTCGAGCTTCCGAGACGACTCATCGAGCTCTTCACCTTCCGGGGCGACGCGGTCCTCGACCCGTTCGCCGGCGCCTGCCAGGTCGCGCTCGCCTGCATCGAGGCAGACCGGCGCTACGTCTGCGTCGACATCGACCGGCGCTACGTCAAGTTGAGCAAGGATCGGATCGCCAGGCATCTGAAGGCGATCGAAAAGACCGCTGCCGCCACGTCCTGACACCCGTCGCGGGGCTGGGGACCCCGGCCGGATCGCCTACGCTCGCCTCATGGAGATGAGATGGTCTCTCGACGAGGTCCGAGCACTGTTCGAGCTCCCCTTCATGGACCTGGTGCGCCGGGCCTCCGACGTTCACCGTGCCCACCACGACCCTTCGGAGATCCAGCTCAACCAGTTGATCTCCATCAAGACCGGGGCGTGCCCCGAAGACTGCGCCTACTGCTCGCAATCCGTTCACCATGACAGCGGCGTCCGCCCCTCTCCGCTCATGGACGCCGAGACCGTGGTGGCCATCGCCAAGCGGGCCAAGGAAGGCGGCGTGACCCGGATCTGCATGGGTGCGGCGTGGCGAGAGGTTCGAGACAATGCCCAGTTCGAAAAGGTACTCGGCATCGTCGAGGAGGTCTCCGCCTTGGGGGTCGAGACCTGCTGCACGCTGGGCATGTTGACCAAGGAGCAAGCGAGGAAGCTGGAGGCTGCCGGCTTGTTCGCCTACAACCACAACCTCGACACCTCGCGCGCTTTTTACCCCTCGATCATCAGCACCCGCACCTACGATGACCGCCTGAGAACCATTGCGAACCTCCGCGACACCTCGATCAGCCTGTGCTGCGGGGGGATCATCGGGATGGGCGAGGACCGAGAGGACCGGATCTCTTTGCTCCACACGCTCGCCAATCTGGATCCGCCCCCGGAGTCCGTTCCCATCAACGTCTTGAGCAAGGTTCCTGGAACGCCGCTGGCCGACCAGCCCGATGTCCCAATCGTCGAGACGGTGCAGATGATCGCCGCGGCGCGCATCCTCATGCCCGGCTCCATCGTCCGACTCGCAGCGGGGCGCCATCGCCTGAGCGTCTCCGACCAGGCACTGTGCTTCCTGGCCGGGGCCAACTCGATCTTCACCAGCGAAGCGGGCTACATGCTCACCGATGCGGTGCCCTGCAGCGAGCACAAGACCGACCGAGCACTCCTCGACGCGCTCGGACTGCGCCCCAAAGCCCCCGCAGCGTCGGGAGCGTGACCGCGGGCGCCTCGCTTCCTCGACGGCCGCGACGCACCCCGCCCTGACCCGGGGTGCCGATAGGGGCGAGGGACGTTCAGGATGCCGGGTCGGCGACCTGCTGGTCGGCGTAGGACCCAGCCAGCTCACCCACCACGAGACCCGGGAGGACTGGGAGGGGGATCTCCGCGCGGCTGCGACCCTTGTGGGCGGCAAGGATCTCCCGATGGTAGGCCTCGGCGAGCTCCCGGAACGCCTCCGTGTGATACACGCGCCCGTCGATGAAGGGTCCGGGGCGCCCGTCGATGATCGCCAGCACGTCCTCGCCCGTGATGGTCTTGAAGCGCTCGAGGGCATGCGCGACGGCGAGCACCTCCAACCGGTTGTCCTCGAGGAGCGCCGCTGTGCGCTCGAGCAGCTCCTCGAGCTTCGCCTCGATGCGGCTGCCGAGGCTCCCGGTGAGCAGACGGTTCTCCTTCGTCCGCGAGCCGTTGTCGGGCTCCCCACCGCCGACGCCCGCTTCGCGGGTCACGCCATGGCTGGCGACGGTCTGCCCCATCCCCCAGTACCCCTCCATGAAGGTCGCGATCCGGGTCGCGCTCTCGAGGTCGGAGCTCAAACCTGAGGAGCTGTCCCCGTCGAAGAACATCCGCTCGCCCGCAAGGCTGGCAAGAAAGACCATGATCTCGGACTCGAAGTCACTGCGCCACCTGGTGAACGTGTCCTCCACCCGCACTGGCTTGACCATCCCCAGATACGAACCGCCTTTTTCGATGGTGGCGACGTCGATCGCCCAATCGCGGTGGATCCGAGCCGCCGTCACGGCGTGGCACGCCTCGTGAATGGCGACGGCGTGGCGCTCCCGTTCGATGTACTCGACGTCCTCGGGGGGCCCGAGCTCCTTGAGCTGCTTCGCCTTGACGACGTCGCCCCAGGTGATGACGTCCCGACCGTCTCGGATCGCGTTGATCAGCGACTCGTTGACGAGATCCTTGATCGTGGCACCGGTCGCGTAGGGGGTGATGGTTGCCAGCCGGTCGATGTTCTCATCGGTGAGGGAGTGCGCAACCTTGCCGAAGTAGCCCTGGTAGGTCCGGATGCGGCCCGCCTTCGACGGGTAGCCGACCTTGTACACGCGATCGATCCGACCCGGCCGCAGGAGGGCCTCGTCGAGGGCCTCGGGCATGTTGGTGGCCATCATCACCAGGATCCGGTACTTCGGCGGTGGCTTCGGGGGGAAGCCCAGCGCTCGGCGCAGGACGCGGTTCACCAAGCCGCGCGGCTTGTTCAGGCCCGACAGCTCGGACAGCAGGGACTGGAGGGTTCCCATGTCGCCACCGGCCATCATCCCGCCCATCATGCGGATGAGGCCCGGCCCTCGCCGATTGGGGGCCTGGGAGCTGACCACCGTGCGCTCGGGTTCGGCGCTGAACGCCATCACCTGTGCCATCGTTCCGGGGTCGACGTAGGCGCAGCCGTGGCAGCCCTGGTCGTGCCAGGGCATCGCAGCGCTGTAGGGCCCGACCGACGCAGTCGGCCCGAAGACCCGACCCGGCGTGAGTGCGCCCCGGCGCCCGAGGGAGTCCGCCTCGTCGAAGAACACGACGACCCCCCCATAGCGCAGGGCGAGGCGCCGGAGCTTCCGGAAGAGGCCCTTGACCTTCAAGATGCCGACTCCGAAGAACATGTTGTTGAACGCGCCGGGGTCGACGAAGACGAAGGGGTTCTGGGTCTCCCCCGCAACCGCCTCGGCGATGAGGGTCTTGCCCGTCCCGGGCGGTCCCCACAACAAGATGCCGCCGGGGACGTACCCACCGCGCGCCTCGATTGCGTCGGGGTCCTTCAAGAAGATGATGTTCTCCTTCACCCGCTCCAGCACCGAGTCCTGCCCCCAGACGTCGGTGAAGCGCGTCTTGATGTCCCCGGGGAAGTACGTGTCGATGCCGCCCTTCGAAAGGAACCAGAACAACCCGATGAACTGAAAAGCAATGAAGAAGAAGGCGAACGCCAGTTGCAAGATGAACGGAGCGGCCGAGTACAGCGCAGCGGGCGCCTGGAACAGGGACACCCAGGGCGAGGTGTGGTAGACGCCGGCCAGGATGATCGCGAGCACGGCCAGAGCGATGAGGACGCGAACCGCGCGCCCGATGCGGAACCGATTCCAGTCGCTCACGCGGTGGGTCAAGCGATGCAGACCACCGAAGACCCCGTCGGACCAGAAGTGGTTCCATCGCGCCGAACGCTCGCAGACGAGGTAATGGGTCTGGCGGACTGCCTCCAGCGCGAAGAGGACCTCGAGCCACCACAGCGAGTGCAGCTGATTGCGAGCCGCGTCGGCGAAGGGCTCGATCGGGTTGTTCGTCATGTCGGCCCACAGCAGGAGCCACCACAACCCGAGCAACAGCATCAAGATCTTCGTCCGATCCCACATGCTCGAGCGCGGGCGGACGCTCAGGGGACCGAGCGTCGGCGCTGTCTCGGGCGGGAGCACCGGCAGGTGCTCCAGCGAGTCGGTGGCGACGCCGTCAGCGGGCCCGTCGTGCTCGGAAGGTCCGCCGACTCCGGGGGTCGCTCCGTCACTCATGGGCTCTGCTCCTTTACCGTCCACGAGTCGAGGACCTCTTTGATCGCGCCGTCGTTGAGACCCCAGCAACTCGCCGTACACCCGATGCCGACCGCGAAGATCCAACTCGTCTGGGCATCGACTGCAGTCACTTGCCCGAAGGTGTGCACGGGACCGCTGCCTCTCTCGATGTTCACGACCATCCGTATGCCGCGAACGCCTCCGGAAGCAGTGAACTCGCTGTAGCTCAGCACCTGGAACCCCGATGTCGTCAGCGGGTCGGTTCCCAACAGCTCGGAGCGCATGGCTGCGAAGTTCATGCCGTCCTGCTCACTGGCACCGAGCTGGCGCGCTTCGACGATCGCGGTGGGATACCGGTTGCCGATCCCCAAACTGTCCTTTGCCGTCGCCCCGGGCTGTGCCGACATGGCCTCGAGCCATTCGCCACTGGAGAGCTGCTTGAGCTGGGAGGGACCGAGGGGGCCGTTCTGAGCCTCTAGGACCTGGTTCGTGTCGAAGACCTTCCAGGATGCCGGAACCTTGAAGTACATGTCGACGCCGTCGGAGCTGCGGTGGCTGATGTACGACGTGCTCGAGCTCAGCTGGCAGCCAGTGAGAACCAGTCCCATTACCCCGACCCCGAGTATCACCGCCGCCAGGCGCGCCCGCCCACCAGTCACGCAAGACACACCACTGCGCTTCCTGGCTGCGCTCGGCTGTTCCTCCATCACGCCTCTTTACTGCGCGTTCGAGCAGTCGGACCCCTGAAGCGTACGCGAACCGGAGGCCCTCTCGAAGAAGAATTTCCCCAACGACACGCAAAGCAGTCGACAAGCCCCAGGTCGGCGGCGAACCGATGCCGAAGTGTTGCACGTTCGTAACGCGCCGTCGCTCGCGCAGCCGCCAAGACCACAGCGGACATCAGGACCATTGCGCCTCAAACCCTTGCCGGCACCAGCCCTCCGATGACGCGGGTCGCGGCGCGGCGCACAGATCGACGGATCAAGGGGCCCCGACCGGGGCCTCGGCGCCCTCGTAGGGCAGCCCGAGGTCGGGCGCGGTCAGAAGCGCCTTGAATGCAAGGTTCTTCTCCGCGGCAAGGCGCGCGGCTGTTCCACCCCGATCCACGACTGCAAGCAAAAGGACCGGTTCGCCACCGGCATCGCGGACGGCCTCGGCTGCCTGGAGGAGCGAGACGCCACGGGTCACCGTGTCCTCGGTCACCACGACCCGGTCACCAGCCTCGAGCGCGCCAGCGATGCGACCGCCGGCCCCGTGCCCCTTGACCTCCTGGCGGATGCTGAAGGCGCGAAGGAGGCGCCCTCGTGTGGCAGCGACTGCTGCCGTGACGAACGCAACCGGGTCGGCACCCATGGTCAATCCGCCGATCGCGGTTGCATCGGAAGGGATCACCGAGAGAACGGCATCCGCGAGGTCGACCATGACCTCGGGCCGGCACACGGTCTGTTTGGCATCGATGAACCAGGTGCTCCTCGCCCCGGACTTGAGCACGAAGTCTCCGCGCCGGATCGCGTTGGCCAACAGGTGTTGACGAATCCGCTCGACTGGAGTCACCGGAGCACCACTTCTCCCCGACCGGGGACGACCTCACCGACGACCAACGGTTCCACATCGCCCCCCTGCATCGCCGCGAGCACGGTCGAAAGGGATCCCCCGCCCACGACCAGCACCATGCCCAACCCCAGGTTGAAGACTCGGTACATCTCGTCGTCGGCCACGCCGCCAACAGTGGCGATCTCCTCGAAGATCCGGGGGATTTTCCAGGAGGAACGATCAAGGTGCGCGTCGAGGTCGGGGGGGAGCACGCGGCAGAGGTTCCCGGGGATCCCGCCTCCGGTGATGTGCGCGCAGGCATGCACTCCGTCGCTGTCCTGCGCGGCCTGCGCGCGAATCGCCGCGAGCACCGTCGGCGCGTAGATCAGCGAGGGCTTGAGCAGCTCCTCGAGCAGGCTGTGGTCGGCGCCGGGCCAGGCGGGTTCTTCGAGCCTGCGCTGATCGTCGCCCATGAGCACTCGCCGCGCCAAGCTGTAGCCGTTGGAGCGCAATCCTGGAGAGGGCAGCCCCACGAGCACGTCGCCGGCGCGGACGCGGTGCGCACCCAGGAGACGATCTCGCTCGACGAGGCCAACCGCGAACCCCGCGAGATCGAGGTCACCTGGGGCCATCGCGTCGGGGTGCTCGGCGGTCTCACCGCCCAACAGTGCGCACCCGGCCTGGCGGCAACCCTCGGCCACTCCCGAGACGACTCTTGCAACGAGTTGTGGGTCCAATCGCCCCATCGCCACGTAGTCCAAAAGGAACAATGGCTCGGCACCGGCGCAGACGAGGTCGTCCACGCACATCGCGACGAGGTCGATGCCCACGGTCTCCAGACGGTCGGCTTCGCGTGCAACGAGGAGCTTCGTGCCGACCCCGTCAGTCGACGCCACGAGCACCGGATCTCCGCCCGCGCGCGCCGAGAGCGAGAACAACCCTCCGAAGCCCCCCAGACCGCCGAGCACCTCGGGACGCGTCGCCGACGCCGCGATCGGGCGGAGGCGACGAACAACCTCGTCAGCCGCGTCGAGGCTCACGCCGGCGGCTGCGTAGGTCATCTTGCGCGCTTGGGTCACGGCGCGGATCAGATCCCGGGGAGCGAGGTCTGCAACGTACGCTCCGACCGCGTCGACCGAGGCACCCCTTCGAGCTCGAGGTCGCTCTCGGCTGCCCTGTGGCCTCCGCTTCGGCCATCGCGGCCTTCCACCTCGAGCTCCTGGCCCCAGGTGTGCGCCACGCTCTGGGAAGCCTCGATGCCCGAAGAAGTAGCGGCGGGCACCGGTTCGGGATAGTGGCCGGTGAGGCAGGCGTCGCAGAAGCCGGCATCCGGAGCGCCGATCGCCCGCTTGAGGTCCTCGAGGCTGAGGTACGCGAGCGAATCGACTCGCAGGAAGCGCTCGATCTCTTCGACCGTCAGGCGCGCCGCGAGCAGCTCTTCACGCGTCGGGGTATCGATGCCGTAGAAGCAGGGCCACCGCCACGGTGGGGACGAGATGCGCAGGTGCACCTCGAGCGCGCCCGCCTCCCGCAGCATCTGGACGATCGCCTTGGTCGTGGTGCCCCGGACGATGGAGTCGTCGACGACCACGAGTCGTTTCCCCGCGATGTTCTCGCGCAAGGGGTTGAGCTTGCGTCGCACGGCGCTCACCCGTGCCTGGGGGTCAGGATCGATGAAGGTCCGCCCGATGTAACGGTTCTTGACGAGGCCTTGCCCGTAGGGGATCCCCGATCGACGCGCGTACCCTTCGGCAGCAGGGATTCCCGAGTCGGGGACGCCCATCACCAGGTCGGCTTCCACGTTCGAGCTCTCGGCCAGCAGCTCCCCCATCCGCCTGCGGGTGCCGTGGACCTCGCGGCCCGAGAGGCGGCTGTCAGGCCTTGCGAAATAGACGTGCTCGAAGATGCACAGCTTGGGGTCGATCACTCCGTCGGCGAAGACTCGCTCACTGTGGACACCGCGCTCGCCGATCACCACCAGTTCGCCAGGTTCGAGCTCCCGGAGGTAGGTGGCACCGATCACGTCGAGCGCCGGGGACTCCGACGCGATCGCCCAGCCCTCGGGCGCATCCGCCGGGCCGAGCCGTCCCAGGCACAACGGACGGAACCCATGGGGATCACGGACCCCGTAGAGGTGCCTCGCATCGAGCAGGACCAAGGAGAACGCCCCGGAGAGCTTCGGGAGAACGAGGCGCAGGGCCGAAACGAGCTCCCCGTCGGCGGGTGCGGTCGGCGGGAGTGGCCCGAGCGCGCACGCCTGAGCGAGCAGCTCGGCGATGACCTCGCTGTCGGAGCCCGTGAGGCCCGGGAGCATCCCCGCGCGCTCGGCGAGGGCCCGGGAGCCGATGAGGTTGCCGTTGTGCCCCAGCGCGAACCCTGCCGACCCGACGGGTCGATAGACGGGCTGCGCGTTCGACCATTCCGAGGACCCCTGGGTCGAATAGCGCGTGTGACCGATCCCCAGGTCCCCTTGGAGCGCCGAAAGCGTCCGCTCGTCGAACACCGTGGTGACGAGCCCCATGTCCTTGACCACCGTGATGGTCTCGCCGTCGCTCACCGCCATCCCGGCAGACTCCTGGCCGCGGTGCTGCAGTGCGTAGATCCCGTCGAAGACCAATTGGGAGATCGCCCGACCAGGGGCATAGACCCCAAAGACCCCGCAGGCTTCTTTCACCGTCCGGCTCTTGTTCCCTTAGCTCCCGGAAGCGCCATCTGGACGAGGCCACCCTCGGACCTGGCGAATCCCTTTCCCCCACAGTATGGCGGCCCGGCGACACCGGTCGCCTGAAGCGCCTGCCAGGCGGCTCAGAGGGGTCATGACCTCGCCCCTTAGGCTCGGGGGCGATGATCGACCTCCATACCCACTCGGCGGTCTCGGACGGGACCGACCCCCCGGAGCGAATCCCGGCGCTGGCCAAGCGTGTTGGGTGCAGCGCGGTCGCGTTGACCGACCACGACACGATGGCGGGACTCGCCGCTGCACGGCAGCGTGCGGAGCAGCTGGACATCGAGCTCGTGCCTGGCTGCGAGGTTTCCTGCGCCTTCGGTCATCAGAGCGCGCACGTCCTGGTGTACTTCGCCGCGGAAACTGCCAACCCCTTGCACGAGGAGCTTGAGCGCCTGCGCAGCGATCGGGTCGCTCGCAACCGAGCCCTGGCTGAGCGCCTCCGCGAGCTTGAGCTGCCCGTCACCTACGAAGAGGCGCTCGCTGGGGTCAGCAGCGAGACCAGCCTCGGGCGGCTCCATTTCGCCCGGCTTCTCGTCGCCAAGGGCGCAGCGGGATCAGTCGAGGAGGTCTTCGACCGGTGGCTCGCCCAGGGCCGCCCCGCGTACGTACCCAAGGCGCGCGTGTCACCGGAGTCCATCGCTCGCTTGGCACGGGACTCCGGCGGGGTTGCCGTCCTCGCGCACCCGCTGTCACTCGGCATGGACTGGGACCAGCTCGAGGCCGCGCTCGACGAGTTCCGCCAGGCCGGCTTCGTCGGGATCGAGGCGATCTACGGAGGCTACGCGCAGCCGGACCGCCAGCGCCTGGCAGCGCTTGCCGCGAACCTCGACCTCGTGGCGACCGGGGGATCCGACTACCACGGCGCGGCGAAGGCTGACCTCGCCGTGGGGACCGGGCACGGAGACCTGTCGGTTCCCGAGGCCATCCTCGAGGCGCTGCGAGACCGCCGGCCATGACCCCCGGAGCTACGAACGAGCGCCGACGCGTGCCACCGCACGCGGGATCGCCCCCTTCCAGGTGTCGGTGAGCTCGGCGCAGGACACATCGCAGAGCCCGCTCACGACGAAGCGCTCGCCACCAGCCTCCCCGAGCCCGACCGCGGGAACGCCGAGCGCGCCGGCACGCTCGAAGAGCCCCTGGGGGTCACGGGTCGCCACGACGATCCTCGAGGGCAACTCCCCGAAGAGCTCGGCGTGACCGCCGGCGAGCTCCACTGCGCAACCAACCCCCGATCGTGCGGCCATCTCTGCGAGCGCGACCCCAAGCCCGCCTGCCGAGACGTCGTGGACCCCGCAGACCGCTGAGGGGGAGCCGGCAACGATCTCTGCGACCAGCGCAGCGACGAGGCGCGTCAAGCTGGCGTGAGCAGAGGCGTCAAGCGCCGGGAGGCGGCCACCTCGGTGCCCACGGAGCTCGACCGCCCAGCGGCTCCCCGCCAAGGGGTACGCAACCGAGTCCTCGACGCCGGTCGCCGTGGTCGACGCGTGCGCTCGGGGCCCACCGAGGACCACGATGCTGCACCCTGGCTCCCAGCGGATCCCCGGTGGCCGCCGTGCGAGCTGCTCCACGAACCCCAGCAAACCGATCACCGGCGTCGGATCGATATCGACACCACCACTTTCGTTGTAGAAGCTGACGTTGCCGCCGACGACCGCCAGGCCGAAGGCCCGGCACGCCTCGGCCAGGCCGTCGACCGCCTCGGAGAACTGCCACATCACCTCGGGATGCTCGGGGTTGCCGAAATTGAGGCAGTTGACCACGGCCGCAGGGGTGGCGCCGACGCACGCGAGGTTGGCGATCGCTTCGGCCAGCACCCAGGCGGTGCCAACCCTCGGGTCGATCGCGCACCACCGGGGTGCCGAGTCCGTGGTGACGGCCATCCCCCGCCGGCTCGGCGGCAGCCCGGGCCCTGCCAGGCGGAGCAGCCCGGCGTCCTCGCCCGGCCCAGCCACGGTGTTCAAGAAGAGCTGATGATCGTACTGGCGGTAGACCCAACTGGGATCGGCGAGCAAGGACAGCAGGTCCGCTGTGCAGTCGCCGGGCGGGAGATCGGCCGGGTCGTCGGCCGCCCGGCGCTCGTGGTCCGCGGGCGGCCTCCGCGGACGGTCGTAGATCGGGGCATCCGATGCCAGTGCTCGCGCCGGGACGTCGGCGAGCACGGTTTCATGGTCCGAGGACAGGACGCGCAGCCGACCCACGCCCTCAGCGGCGCCATCGGCATCGACGGGAGCGGTGACGGTTCCCACGATCGCCGCGCGCACCTCCCATCGTTCACACACTGCAGCAACCGCGGGCCAATCCTGCGGGGTGACGATCGCAAGCATCCGCTCCTGGCTCTCGCTCGTCATCACCTCCCACGGCGCCATGCCCGGTTCGCGTCGCGGGACTGCTGCGACGTCGATGTCCATGCCGACCCCTCCGCGCGCCGCGGTCTCGCTGGCGGCACACGTCAAGCCGGCACCGCCGAGATCCTGGACGGCCACGACCAGCCCCCGGTCGAGTAACTCGAGGCACGCTTCGATGAGCCGTTTTTCCTCGAAGGGATCACCGACCTGGACGCTGGGGCGCTTCGCGTCGTCGGAGACCCCAAGGGGACGGTCCGAGCCGGCGCCGCCCGCCGGCGTGGCGGTGGAGCGCTCGCCGACCCCTGGGATGGGACTCCCGGGCTCGGGCTCGGCTCCTGCGAACCCCGCCGAGGCCAGGACGCTCACCCCCCCGATGCCGTCACGACCAGTTGCAGATCCGAGGAGGATCACCAGGTTGCCGACCCCGGCCGCCTTCGCCAGCACGAGCCGTCCGACCGGCAGGGCCCCGAGACACAGCACGTTGACGAGCGGGTTGCGCGCGTACGACCGGTCGAAGGTGAGCTCACCGCCGATCGTCGGAACGCCGACCGCGTTGGCATAGCTCGAGATCCCTCCGACCACTCCCTCGAAGAGCCATCGTTGCCGAGGGTCGTCGAGATCCCCGAAGAAGAGCGGGTCCATGAGCGCCAACGGCCGTGCGCCCATCGTGAAGACGTCCCGGAGGATGCCGCCCACCCCGGTCGCGGCGCCTTGGTGCGGCTCGACGGCAGAGGGATGGTTGTGGCTCTCGATGCGCAGCGCGACCGCAATGCCGTCGCCGGCATCCACCACTCCGGCATTCTCTCCGGGCCCGACCAGGACCCCTGGGCCTTGCGTCGGCAACCGGCGGAGGTGGATCCGCGAGGACTTGTAAGAGCAGTGCTCACTCCACATCACCGCGAACATCGCGAGCTCGAGATGGTTTGGTTCCCGGCCGAGGATCGTGGTGATCCGCAACAGCTCGTCGTCTGACAGGCCTAGTGCACGATGCACCGGCGCATCCTGAAGAACCGGATCGCTCACCACGACGAAGACGGTAGCGAGCGGCCACGTTCGCCCGATCGCCCGCCGAACCCAACGTGCTTGTCGCCGAAGAGCCAATGCACCAGTGGGGTTGCAGCGATTCGAACTTGTATTCTGACGAATTGTATTCTGGCGACTCGTATTCTGACGATGGTCGGCCCTATAAATCAAAGATATCCGATGTGAAGTCCCGATATTATTGGGGTATAGGATTGCCTCCTGAAGATGAATAGTGCTAAAGATGAAGATATGCCCAACGCCAAGACCCGCGGTTCGCGTCGCCCAATGAGCTCGCAACACAAGGCCGCCCTCGCCAAAGGCCGCGAGGAAGGCCTTGCCGTTCGTCGCTATCTGGAAGCCCTGGAGGCCAACAAGCCGCGGCGTGGTCGGCGGCGTACTCCGGCCTCGATCGCCAAGCGCCTGAAGGCAATCGAGGCCGAGCTTCCCACTGCAGATGCCCTGAGTCGGCTGCACCTGCTCCAGCAGCAAAAGGACCTGACCGAAGAGCTCCAAAAGTCTGGGGAAGCTCAGGACCTCGCGGAGCTGGAAAAGATGTTCATCAAGGTCGCGAAGTCCTATGGCGAGCGTAAGGGGATCAGCTACAGTACGTGGAGAAGCGCGGGCGTCCCTGCCTCCTCTTTGCAGAAAGCAGGCATCACCCGTTCCCGCGGCTGACGCAGTTTCGGCAGGGACATCCGGCGCCGGACGGCGAGTGGCGGCGGTGGGTCACCAAGTCGGTACCGGTGGGCTTGGCGCGGACGTCGTGATCTCGGTCTCCTCGGCGGCGAGCAGGGAGCGCAACAGCACGAGTCCGTCGGTGGAGCCCAGCAACTCGCTGCTCGCCCGCTCAGGGTGCGGCATCAGGCCCACCACGTTCCCAGTGGCGTTGCAGATCCCCGCGATGTCGTCGATCGAACCGTTGGGGTTCTCCCGGTACCGCAGGACGATGCGGTCCTCGGCTCGCAGTTCGGCGAGTGTCTGCGCGTCGCAGACGTAACTCCCGTCGAAATGATTGATAGGCACGTTCAGTTCCGTGCCCACCGGGATCCCACGCGTCAACACCGAACGCGACGAGACCACCTCGATGACGGCCGGCTGGCAGAGGAAATGCAGCCCGCGGTTCTTCTGGAGCGCTCCTGGCAGGAGCCGAGCCTCCGTCAGAACCTGGAACCCGTTGCAGATGCCGACCACCGGACCGCCGCTCGCCGCGAATTCCGCGACGGCAGCCATCACCGGTGAGAAGCGGGCAAGCGCCCCAGGTCTGAGGTAGTCGCCGTGAGCGAAGCCTCCGGGGAGGATTACGGCATCGAACCCGACGAGGTGACGCTCGCGGTGCCAGACGAGCTCAGCCTGGGCACCCAGTCCGCTGAGCGAGACGATGACGTCGTGCTCACAGTTGGTCCCGGGGAACACCACCACGGCGACCCGAGGTGCCATCAGCGACCTGGTTCTTGCGCCGCGGGCACCTGGTGCCCGCTGAGCGTCCGATCCTCGCTGAGCCCGCCCGTTCCCTGTTGGCCAGCGGGCAACGGAGCCATCCGGACTTCGCTGTCTTCCATCACCGGATTGGCCAACAAGCGGTCTGCGAGCGCTTCGGCGCGGGCGCGTGCCGAAGCTTCGTCTTGCGCTTCCACCTCGAACACAAACGTCCGCCCGGCGCGGACGTCGTGCACGTCGTCGAATCCCAGCGCGCCGAGGGCACGCTCGATCGTCGCACCCTCTGGATCGGCGATCCCCGGACGCAGGCGAACCACGACCTCCGCCCTGAACCTCATCCTCGCAGGCGGACCGTGGCGAGCCGGGGGCTCATGACGAGCCGAACCAGTCGTCGAGCTTCCGCCCAGTCACCCGCTCGTATGCTGCAACGTAGCGCTCGGCAGTCGCTTCGATCACTTCAGGAGGCAGTGTCGGAGGGGGTGGACGCCGATCCCACGATTGCGTCAGTGCCCAGTCTCGCAGGGGTTGCTTGTCGAAGGCTGGGGGGACCTCCCCTGGAACGACCTCGTCAGCGGGCCACAACCGTGACGAGTCCGGCGTCACCACCTCGTCGCAGAGGGTGAGCTTCCCGTCGACCATCCCCAGCTCGAACTTGGTGTCGGCGAGAATAAACCCCGCCTCGGCGACCACCGCAGATGCCCGCTCGAAGAGGGAAAGGGAGATGTCCCGTGCCTGCGTCGCCATGTCTTCGCCCACCAGCGCAACCGCCTGTGCGAAGTCGATGTTCTCGTCGTGACCGACCATCGCCTTCGTCGAGGGGGTGAACATGGGCTGAGGGAGCCGTTCGGCCAACCGCAGTCCCGGGGGAAGGGGAGTCCCATGGACCGTACCCTTTTCGCGGTATTCGTCGTAGGCCTGTCCCGCCAGATAGCCACGCACGATGCACTCGAGCGGCAGCATCTGCGCCCGGCGGACGAGCAACGCGCGCCCTGCGATCGCCTCGAGCTCCTCTGGGGTAAGCGTGAAGGAATCAGCGATCCGTGAAGCGATCACCGCGGGGTCGGCGGTCACCATGCTTCCTGGTGCGAGATCGGCGAGCGTCTCGCACCAGAACGCCGTCATCGCGGTCAGCACCCGACCCTTGCCCGGAATTGGTTCGTTGAAGACCACGTCGAAGGCGCTGATCCGATCGGAGGCCACCATGAGCAACAGGTCGTCGCCGACGTCGTAGAGCTCACGTACCTTGCCCGAGTGAACGAGTGGGACCCCAGTCAGCATCGTCATCGGCGGTCATCCTCGCGCAGGGACTCCAGGGCTGCCACCGCACGACCCGAATGGCGCAGGAGCCGTCCGAGATCGAAGACCTCATCGAGCTGCTCGCTCGACAACGGGACATCTGGGTCGTCGCTCAAGACCGCTCGCAGGTCGCGTTGCTGGTCCCGAGCTCGTGCGGAGTCCCGTTGCACGATCCGATACGCCTGTTCCCGGGAGAGCCCTGCACCAACCAACGCCAGCAGGGCGGACTGGCTGAAGACGAGCCCGAGGGATCCCTCGACCAGGTTCGCGCGGGCACGCTCCGCGTGCACAACGAGGTTCGCGACCAACGCGGCTGCCTTACGAAGCACGTAGCAGGCCAACGACGAAGCATCGGGAAGGACGATCCGTTCAACCGAGCTATGAGAGATGTCCCGTTCATGCCAGAGTGCGACGTCCTCCAGACCGGCGTTCACGTACCCTCGGAGCACGCGGGCAAGCCCGCACAGCCGTTCGGAAAGTACGGGATTCCGCTTGTGGGGCATTGCCGAACTCCCCTTCTGGGTCGCGCTGAAGGGCTCCTCGACCTCGCCGACCTCGCTGCGGGACAGGTGCCGCACCTCGGTGGCGATCAACTCGACCGTCGCCCCCACGCAGGCGCAAGCCCACAGGTACTCGGCATGGCGATCCCGCGCGATCACTTGTGTCGCCGGCACGGGCTCCAGACCGAGCTTCTCACACACGTAGGCCTCGACCGCCGGATCGATGTTCGAGTACGTACCGACCGCGCCCGACAGCTTGCCCACCGCGATCCGCCGCCGTGCGGCGACGAGGCGTTCGCGATCCCGGTGCGCTTGCAACGCCCACAGTGCGAACTTTGCGCCGAAGGTCGTCGGCTCGGCGATCATGCCATGGGTGCGCCCAGCAACCGGAACGTGCTCCAGCTCGACCGCGCGCGCGCTCAGGGCGGCGACCAGCTCGCTCGAGGCCCCGATGAGCAGGTCTGCCGCCCGCGCGAGCGTCGCGCACTGTGCGGTGTCCACCACGTCTGAGGACGTGAGCCCGTAGTGGATCCAGCGAGCCACGGGCTCCCCCACGGCATCGTGGACGACGTCGACGAACGCGGCGACGTCGTGATCGGTCACCTTCTCCCGCTCGGCCACTGCCGCGACGAAGGCTTCATCGACCTTCGGTGCACGCTCACGCGCTGCTGCGGCGGTCCCGGACGGCGCAGCGCCGATCTCCTCGAGCGCCTCCACCACCAGGAGCTCGACCTCGAGCCACATGGCAAGGCGCGCTTGTTCACTGAACAGCTCCGCCATGTCGGCGCGGGCGTAACGAGGGATCACCGCCGCTCGGCCGCTGCTGCGGTTGCTTCTGGGCCACCAGCTCCGACCCCCGCCTCGGCAGGGCCAGCGATGTCGGTGCGGTAACGACACCCGGGCCAGCTCACGCGCGAGGTCGCCAAGTACGCCCTGCGACGAGCCTCCACCAACGTGGGCGCCACAGCAGTGAGCCCGAGCACCCGCCCCCCTGCCGTCACGAAGCGCCCAGCTGCCGATCGGGCGGTCCCGGCATGGAAGACCGTCACTCCGGGCACTGCATCAGCCAGTTGCCCGTCCGCGCCAAGACCACTGATCTCGTCCCCGTGACGGACGACGCCGGGGTAGCCCGCCGCTGCTTGCACGACGCAGACCGCGGCATCGGCCACGAAACGCGGCGCATCGCGCAGGTTCCCTTCAGCCACGGCTGCCAAGATGTCGACGGGATCGTCAGCCAATCGGGGCAACACGACTTGAGCCTCGGGGTCCCCGAAGCGAACGTTGAACTCAAGCACCATCGGGCCCTCGTCGGTCAGCATGACTCCCGCGTAGAGGACCCCACGGTAGTCGATGCCCCGCCGCTGCAGTTCGCCGACCAGCGGCTCGATTGCCCGATCCAGGACCGCGTCCACCACGTCGTCGTCAGCTTCCAAGGACGGCGAGTACGCACCCATGCCGCCGGTGTTCGGACCACGATCGGCATCCTCCAGGCGCTTGAAGTCACGCGCCGGTGCAAGTGGGGCCACGTGCTTGCCGTCGCAGAGGACCTGAACGGAGCACTCGGTCCCGGTGAGCCCCTGTTCGATCACGATTCGGCGCCCGGCCTCACCGAAGGCAGCACCGGAAAGCTTCGCTTCGACATCGGCTTCTGCCTCCTCGATCGTGGTCGTGACGAGGACGCCCTTGCCTGCGGCAAGACCGTCAGTCTTGACGACCCACGGCGGTGGCAGCGAACGGAGGAAGGACAGCGCCGGCGCCACGGAATCGAAGATCTCGAACCGCGCCGTCGGCACGTTCGCCGCAGCCAGCACCTGCTTCATGAAGGCTTTCGATCCCTCAAGCCGTGCACCGGCGGCGCAAGGACCGAACACTCGTCGCCCCTTGGCGCGCAAGCGGTCGGCGAGCCCGCCGACCAGTGGCGCCTCGGGACCGATGACGAACAGGTCTGCTTCGATCTCTTCGGGCGCTGCGTCGGTGACCGTGATGCGGTGACGCTCTCCCGAGGAGGCAGGCATTCCCGGATTCCCCGGGGTGACGACCACCTCTGCGCCGAGTGCCAGGCAATGTGCGAGCGCGTGCTCGCGACCACCCGAGCCGACCACGCAGACCGTCGTCACAGGATCACACCGAGGCGAAGGACACGAACTGCTCTCGTCCGGGGCCGACGCCGACCAATCGCACGGGCACGCCGATCTCCTCAGCGAGCAAGGCGACGTAGTCACGGGCTTGCTGGGGCAGGTCCGCAAGGGACGTCGCCTGCGAAAGGTCGGTCAGCCAGCCCGGGAGCTCCTCGTAGACCGGGACCACGCGGTGAAGCGTGGACTGGTGGTAGGGAACGTAGTCGAAACGCTCGCCGTCGCACTCGTAGGCAACGCACACCTTCACTCGTTCGAAGGTGTCGAGCACATCGAGCTTCGTCAGCGCGATCTCCGACAACGAGTTCAACCGCACGGCTTGGCGCAGCATCACGGCGTCGAACCAGCCACACCGGCGACGCCGCCCGGTGTTCGTGCCGAACTCGTGGCCACGCTCGACGAGCAGGTCCCCGATGTCGTCGTCGAGCTCGGTGGGGAACGGGCCGGAGCCGACCCGGGTCACGTACGCCTTGGCGATGCCGATCACTCGGTCGATCTGGCGCGGACCGAGACCCGACCCGGTGCAGGCACCGCCGGCGACGGGGTTCGACGAGGTCACGAAAGGATAGGTCCCGTGGTCCACATCCAAGAACGTGGCCTGCGCACCTTCGAGCAGGACGTGGCGACCGGCCTCGAGGGACCGATGGAGCAAGTCGACCGTATCGGCAACCATCGGCACCACCCGAGGGGCGTATTCCTCCAGATACCGTCCGGCGATCTCGTCGGCGGCGAGCGGAAGGCGGTTGTAGACCTTGGCCAGCAGCGCGTTCTTCTCCTTCAGAACGACATCGAGCTTCTGACGGAAGATCTTCGGGTCCGAGAGGTCCTGGACCCGAAGCCCGACGCGGGCCGCCTTGTCGGCATAGGCGGGGCCGATCCCTCGCCTCGTCGTCCCCAACGAGTTCTTGCCCAAGTACCGCTCGGTCACGCGGTCGAGCTCCTGGTGGTACGGCATGACCAGATGCGCATTGCCGCTAACCACCACCTTGCTCGTGTCCACGCCTCTGGCGTTGAGGGCGTCGATCTCCTCGAGCAGGACCGCCGGGTCGACGACGACGCCGTTGCCGATCACCGGCGTGATATGGGAATAGAGCACGCCGCTGGGCACGAGCTGGAGGGTGAACTCTTCGCTCCCCACGACCACCCGGTGGCCGGCGTTGTGGCCACCTTGGTAACGCACGACGACGTCCATCTCCGAGGCCAGGAGATCGGTGAGCTTGCCCTTCCCCTCGTCGCCCCACTGGGTCCCGACGACCACGGTTGCAGGCACATTTCCTCCGTCTGTCGACGAGCCCGAACGACACACGCGCTCGAGCCGCTGCGGATTACGCCTCACTGTACCCGGCGGCGACCCCCCACCTCCCCCTCGCGCACTCCCGGCAGCAAGCGTCTTACGATTGACCCGTGGCCTCGACCACGAGCAACTGGCCGGGAGCGGGAGTCTTCGCTTTCTCGCTCCTCTTCGCCCTCCTCTTCGGCGCGCTCGCCTATGGCCGTGCGGCAGCATTCCGGCGCCGGTTCGGTCGCAACCCGTGGGGCATCGCACCAGGGGTCTGGCTCCTGATCGGCTTCCTCTTCAGCGCGTTCGGCCTGGTCCTTACGCTTCTGGCCTGCGCCACCACCCGGGTGGGACCGTTGTCGACCTTGACCGGACCTCCACCGTTGGAGACGCCCGAGCCAGACGGTGGCCCCCGCACGCCCGAGTCCTGGGACGCTGCAACGCCGGAGTCGAGCGAAGGAACCGATCGCAGGGGCCAAGAGGGCGACCGCGGCAGGCAACCACCGCAAGCGACCCCTGGCGGCTCGACCGAAGAGGCGCCACGCTGGCCACCGGCCGGCTGGTACTCGGATCCGACCGGCCTTCATGAGTACCGGTTCTGGGAAGGAAGCGATTGGAGCAGCTACGTGTCAGACCACGGGAACGTCGCCACCGATCCGCTTCCTCCGCCACCACCTCGCCCGCAGCAGGCCGCGGCGAGTCCCGACGAAGGGGAGCAGCGATAGCACCCGGCGCGGGTCATCGAAGAACGATGGAACCGTCGGCAACATCGACGGTGACCGTCGATCCCTCCGGGTAGCGCCCTTCGAGCAGGCTCAACGCGATCCGGTCCTCGACCTCCTTCTGGATCACTCGCCTGAGCGGCCGAGCCCCGAAGGCCGGGTCATAGCCGTGCTGGGCAAGCCACGACTGTGCGGCGTCGGTCACGACGAGGGACAGTCGGCGCTCAGCCAGTCGTGTCCGCAACCGCCCGAGCTGGATCCCCACGATGACTGCGAGATCCTCTTCGGTGAGCGCACGGAAGCGGACGATGTCGTCGATGCGGTTGATGAACTCCGGCTTGAAGAAATGCTGGGGATCACCTGCCAAATTCGAGGTCATGATCAGCACCGTGTTCGTGAAGTCGACGGTGCGGCCCTGCCCGTCGGTCAGCCGGCCATCCTCGAGTACCTGGAGCAAGATGTTGAAGACGTCGGGATGCGCCTTCTCGATCTCGTCCAAGAGGACCACGGCGTAGGGGCGGCGGCGGACCGCCTCAGTGAGCTGCCCGCCCTCTTCGTATCCGACGTAGCCCGGCGGCGCACCCACGAGGCGGGAAACGGTGTGCTTCTCCATGTACTCGCTCATGTCGATCCGCACCATCGCTCGGTCGTCGTCGAAGAGGAATTCCGCGAGCGCCCGAGCCAGCTCGGTCTTGCCGACGCCGGTCGGCCCGAGGAACAGGAACGAGCCGATCGGTCGGTTGGGGTCGGAGAGGCCCGCTCGGCTACGACGAACGGCATTGGAGACCGCGCTGACTGCCTCATCCTGGCCGACGACGCGCGCATGGAGGGCATCCTCCATGCGGACCAGCTTCTCGATCTCGCCCTCGAGGAGCCTGGTGACCGGGATGCCAGTCCAGCGACTCACGACTTCGGCGACGTCTTCGGCGTCGACCTCCTCCTTCAAGAAACGTTGCGTCGCCTGCAGCTTCGCCAGCTCCTCCGTTGCCTTGGTGATCCGTCGTTCGAGGTCCGGAAGTTCGCCGTAGCGGATCGCCGAGGCACCAGCCAAGTCCCCTTCGCGCTCGAGGCGCTCAGCCTCGGTGCGGCGTTCTTCGAGGGCACCTTTCAGCCCACGGATCTCCTCGATCGCGGCCTTTTCCCGCTGCCAGTGCGCGGTCATCGCATTGGCCTGCTCGCGCAGGTCCGCCAGCTCCGCTTCGAGCTTCGCGAGTCGTTCGACGGAGACCTCGTCGGACTCCTTCTCAAGGGCGACCTTCTCGATCTCGAGCTGGCGCATCCGTCGGTTGACCACGTCGATCTCCGTCGGCAACGAATCGATCTCGATCCGCAGTCGGCTGGCCGCCTCGTCAATCAAGTCGATTGCCTTGTCCGGAAGGAAGCGCCCGGTGACATAGCGATCGGACAACACGGCAGCAGCAACGAGGGCTGCGTCTTGTATCCGCACCCCGTGGTGCACTTCGTAGCGTTCCTTGAGCCCTCGCAGGATGGCGATCGTGTCATTGACCGAGGGCTGACCCACGAAGACCTGCTGGAACCGTCGCTCCAGGGCAGCGTCTTTCTCGATGTACTTGCGGTACTCGTCGAGCGTGGTCGCCCCGATGAGGCGGAGCTCGCCACGGGCGAGGAGCGGCTTGATCATGTTCCCGGCGTCCATCGCGCCTTCGGCGGCTCCGGCACCGACGATCGTGTGGAGCTCGTCGATGAAAGTGATCACCTGACCTTCGGCGTCGGTGATCTCCTTCAACACGGCCTTCAAGCGCTCCTCGAACTCGCCCCGGTACTTGGCCCCGGCGACCATCGAGCCAAGGTCGAGCGCGACGATCCGGCGGCCCTTGAGGCTCTCCGGCACGTCACCTTCGACGATGCGACTCGCCAACCCCTCGACGATCGCGGTCTTACCCACGCCAGGATCGCCGATGAGAACGGGATTGTTCTTCGTCCGGCGGGAGAGAACCTGGATCACCCGGCGGATCTCCTCGTCACGCCCGATGACCGGATCGAGCCGCCCCCGCCGGGCGAGGTCGGTCAGGTCACGCCCATAACGCTCCAGCGCCTGAAAGGTCTCCTCGGGGGTCGGCGAAGTCACGCGGTGGCTTCCCCGGATCTCGCGGAGTGCTCCAAGCAGCTCTTCCCGACCGATACCGAGCTTGTCCGACCATGCGAGCAGCAGGTGCTCGACAGAGAGATAGTCATCCCCCAGCTCTTGGCGCAGACGATCCGCTTCCTCGAGGCCCTCTCGCGCCGCGCGACCGAGGGAAGGCTCGGCGCCACCGACCGCACGGGGGAGCCGAGAGAGCTCCTCGCCGAGACGACGCACGAGCGCGGCGGGATCCGCGCCGGCGCGAGCCAGGAGTGGCTCGGCGATGCTGTCCCGTTGCGCCATCACCGCTGCCAGCAGGTGCGCAGGGGTGATCTCGGGATGATGGGCCGCAACCGCCTGCTGATTGGCCGCCGCGAAGGCCTCCCTCGTCTTGAGTGTCCAGCGATCCGGATTGAGTGCCATTACCTCACCTTGCTTTGGTACACAACGGGCGACTGTCTGAAGGGGACCAGCTCCCTTCGATACAGACGATGCGTTCGCTCGATTGCCTGGCGCGCTTCCTCCCGCACCCGGTCGAGCTCGTCTTCCAGGCGCGCCACCTCTGCCTGGAGCTCGAGGATTCGGCGCACGCCTTCGAGATTGATGCCTTCGGCGGTGAGCTCCTGGATCCGGCGCAGCCGCGCCAGATCCCGATCGGAGAACCGGCGGCTCCCCCCCTCGGTACGGATCGGATCCAGCAGGCCCTTGCGTTCGTAGACCCGCAAGGTCTGGGGGTGGACCCCGGCCAGCTCCGCAGCCACCGAGATCACGTAGACCGCCCGCGTCGGATCGACGGCGCGAGGAGTGAACCCCTCATTGCGTCGAGAAATTCGCCGACCATCCGTTGCCATTTCTCACACCCCCAGGTGGGCCCGCGGCGCCGCTTCGGTCACCCGGGCCAACGATTCGATCGCTGCCCGTTGTTCTTCGGTCAACGTCTTTGGTACCACCAAGTCAATCTTCACCAGGAGATCTCCCGGCTTTGATCCGTTCTTTCCCCCGGCGGGGATCCCCCGTCCCCGGACACGCAGGGTGGTTCCGGGCGCGGTGCCGGCGGGGATCCGAACCGAAACTGGGCCGTCCAGCGTCGGAACCGTCACCACGGTGCCAAGGACCGCCTCTGGGTAGGTGACCGGGACCGTCAGCGTCAGGTTCTGCCCGCGACGCCCGAACAAGGGATGCTTGCCAACCCGCACCACGACGAAGAGGTCCCCGGGCGGCGCCATCCCTTGCCCGGCAGCGCCACGGCCTTTGACTCGGATGCGTTGCCCGTCTTCGACCCCCGGAGGGATCCGCACCTTGACCTGACGGTTCCGTCGCTCCGTGCCCGTGCCGCCACAAGTCGGGCAGGGCGTGTCGATCACCGTGCCCCGCCCGTTGCAACGAGGGCAGATTGTGCTCAACGAGAAAAGCCCTTGATTGTCATCGAGCACGCCGCTACCGCCACATTGCGGACACGGACGGGTTCGGGTGCCCGGCGCGGCCCCAGTGCCGTGACAGGTGTGACAACGCACGTCCTCGGGAACGTTCACGGTCGCGGTCACCCCGCGAACGGCGTCGTCGAAGGACAAGTGCAGCTCCGTCTCGACGTCAGCACCGCGCTGCGGCCCTCGAGTACGCCGGCGCGCTCCACGACCGAAGAGGCTGCCGAAGAGATCACCAAGATCACCGAGATCCTCGACGCGGAACGTCCCACCGCCAGGCATCCCGCCGAAGGCACCGCCCATCGGGCCGAGACGGCGAACCTCGTCGTACTCCTTGCGAGTCTGAGGGTTACCCAGGACGTCGTAGGCGGCAGAGATCTCCTTGAACCGCTCTTCGGAACCGGGGTTCGCGTCAGGGTGATACTGCTTCGCAAGCTTGCGGTAGGCGCGCGTGATCTCCTTGTCGCTGGCGGTCGACGGAACCCCAAGGATCTGGTAATAGTCCTTTTCGAACCACTCCCGCTGTGGAGCCATCTCAGCCTCTGACGCGAACCATGGCGGGACGAAGGACTTGTCCCCGCCAGCGGTAACCGGCTCGGAGCACCTCGTCGACCGTCGCTTCGTGGGCGCCTGTGCCATCCTCGCCTTCGGGTTCCGAGGCGTCGACCGGCTGATGTGCGACGGCATCGTGGACCTGGGGGTCGAACGGCACACCGGCGCCGTCGACACGTTCGAGCCCCTCCTTCTCGAGGGCATCGAAGAGCAAGGCGCGAGCCTGGACAAGCGCCTGCGCCTCTGCGGAGAGGTTCTCGAGATCACCGAGGTCAAGATGCGTCTGGGCGAGGTCGAGCGCGTCGAGGACCGGAAGCAGCTTGCCGACCAAGTGCAATGCCGCGCGTGCCGACTGCTCTTCCTGCTGACGCAACACCCGCTTTCGGTAGTTCTCGAAATCGGCCTGGAGCCGCTGCAGGGCAGCGAGGTACTCGTCTCGCTCCCGTTCGAGCGCGACGAAGTCCGTCAAGATGGCCGCTTCCGCCGCCTCTCCGTTGCTGTCGCCGGATCCACCGGCTTCCGGTTCGTCCTGGCCGACTCGTCCTGTGGATGCCTCCGGCGAGGGTCCGGACCCGGCACCGGGTGCGGGGTCCGGACCTGCCTCGGGTTCGACCGCCGCCTCGTCACGGATCAACCGCTCCTCGAAGGTCGACCCGTCACCGGAGTACTCGGGCTCGGGTCGCGCGGTCATTTCTCGTCGACGATCTCAGCGTCGACCACTTCTTCCTCGGATGACTCGTGCGAGGACGCGCCATCAGAGGCCGGACCGGTCGACGCGGCCTGGGCCGCCTGCTCGTAGAGCCGCTGGGAGAAGGTCTGGCTGGCCGAGACGAGGCCTTCGGTCGCCGACTTGATGGCCTCGACGTCGGTTCCCGACAGGGCGTCTTTGACCCGCTGGAGGGCGCTCTCGACGGCCTCCTTCTCGGAGCCCTGGATCTTGTCCCCTTGCTCACGGAGCAGTTTCTCGGTCTGGTACACGAGGGTGTCGGCCGAGTTGCGTACCTCCGCCTCCTCCCGTCGGCGGCGGTCTTCTTCCGCATGGGCCTCGGCGTCGCGGATCATCCGTTCGATGTCCTCCTTGGCGAGCGCCGACTGCCCGGTAATCGTCATCGACTGCGCTTTTCCGGTGGCCCGGTCCTGAGCGGACACGTGGACGATCCCATTGGCATCGATGTCGAAGGTCACCTCGATCTGGGGAACGCCGCGGGGCGCGGGGGGAAGGTCGACCAGTTGGAACTTACCCAGCGTCTTGTTGTACGCCGCCATTTCGCGCTCGCCCTGCAACACGTGGATCTCGACCGAGGGTTGGTTGTCCTCGGCGGTCGTGAAGATCTCCGAGCGCTTCGTCGGGATGGTGGTGTTCCGCTCGATCAGCCGGTGCATGACACCACCTTTGGTCTCGATCCCGAGGCTGAGCGGGGTCACGTCGAGCAGCAGGACGTCTTTGACCTCACCCTTGAGGACACCGGCTTGCACGGCAGCACCCACAGCGACGACCTCGTCGGGATTGACCCCCTTGTGGGGTTCCTTGCCCGTCAAGGACTGGACGAGGTCCTGGATCGCCGGCATCCGGGTCGAACCGCCAACGAGCACGACGTGGTCGATATCGGCAGTCGTCAGCCCGGCGTCTTTGATCGCCGCTTCGAAGGGTCCGCGGCACGCATCGACCAAATCGGAGGTCAGCTCGTTGAACTTTGCCCTGGTGAGGCGGATGTCGAGGTGCTTGGGGCCTTCCGAGGTGGCCGTGATGAACGGAAGGTTGATCTGGGTCTCCTGGAGCGAGGAGAGCTCGATCTTTGCCTTCTCGGCCGCCTCCTTCAGCCGCTGCATGGCCATTTTGTCACCGGAGAGGTCAACCCCTTCGGTGTCCTTGAAGGTCTTGATCAACCAGTCGATGATCTTCTGGTCCCAGTCGTCACCGCCGAGGTGAGTGTTCCCCGAGGTCGCCTTCACCTCGAAGACGCCCTCGCCGATCTCGAGGATGGAGACGTCAAACGTGCCCCCACCGAGGTCGAAGACGAGGACCGTCTGATCCTTGCCCTCCTTGTCCAGGCCATAGGCCAGCGCGGCGGCCGTCGGCTCGTTGATGATCCGTAGGACCTCAAGGCCGGCAATTTGTCCCGCCTCCTTGGTAGCGGTCCGCTGCGCGTCGTCGAAATATGCCGGCACCGTGATGACTGCCTGGTTGACCGTGTCACCCAGGTACGCCTCAGCATCTCGCTTCAGCTTGCCGAGGATGCGCGCAGAGATCTCTTGGGCGGTATACGCCTTCCCATCGATGTCGATCGTCCACTTGGTGCCCATGTGACGCTTGACCGAGCGGATGGTCCGCTCCGGGTTGGTGATCGCCTGACGCTTGGCGACCTCGCCGACGAGCACCTCGCCACTCTTCGAGAACCCCACCACCGATGGCGTGGTCCGGCTCCCCTCGGCATTCGGGATCACGACCGGATCCCCCGCCTCGAGGACGCTCACGACGGAGTTGGTCGTTCCCAGGTCAATTCCGACAGCCTTGGCCATGTCTGCTCCTTGCGTTCCCTTCCCCACCGGTTTGCATGACGCACCGGCTCCTACACCACTGCCGAGGACTCCAACACTCGGCCTAGACAATCAATATAGCAAAGTTGAGTCTAGATGATACAAGTTTTCTGCTACAAACCTGTTTCATTCCTGCCGACGCGGATGCTGGGGCAGGCCACGGGCCGCCTTATACGAGCCCACACGACCGGTCGACGGAGGCCAGGCACGGTCACCACCCTCGGACCGCTGACGTTGCCAACGCTCCCCCACCCGGAGGTACGCTCCCCCCGGTGCCCGACCTGGTGCTCCTCCGCCACGGGGAATCGACCTGGAACGCCGCGAACCTCTTCACCGGATGGGTGGACGTCGACCTGACCCCGGCGGGACAAGCGGAAGCCTCGACCGCCGGACGCCTGCTCGCGGAGGAACCCGACCTCGACCTCCGTGTCGTCCACACCTCGGTGCTCACACGGGCCATCAGAACAGCGGAGCTCGCCTTGGCGGCCGCGGGTCGCAGCTGGCTGCCGGTCCGCCGCCACTGGCGGCTGAACGAGCGGCACTACGGCGCTCTCCAGGGCAGGAACAAGAAGGAGACAGCTGCAGTCTACGGGCTCGAACAAGTGAAACGTTGGCGGCGCAGCTACGACGAACCACCCCCAGCGCTGACCCCCGAGGAGGCTGCACGTCAAGCGGAGGACCCGCGCTATCACGACCTCCCGCCAAGCGCCCTGCCCGCGACTGAATGCCTTGCCGACGTGGTCCGTCGGGCCGTCCCCTACTGGGAAGACGCGCTCGTTCCCGACCTCCTCCGCTGGGGGTCAGTGGGTGGCGCGGTCCTCGTGGTGGCCCACGGCAACAGCATCCGTGCGTTGCGAAAGCACATCGAGGGCATCAGCGACGCCGACATCCCGGCACTGGAGATCCCGACCGGGATCCCTTACCGATACCGCTTCGACGAGAGCCTGGCGGTCCTCGAGGCGCAATACCTCGGTGACCTCGACGCGGCTCGAGCCGCTGCCGAGGCCGTCGCTCGCCAAGCGGGCTGAGCAGCGCCAGCATCTGCCGGCCGCCCTGGCGACTCAGGCAGCCGCTCGTCGCCGGGTACCCGATCAGCCGCGCGCGGGGTGGCGAGACGGTGACGCCGAACGACTCGTTGACGGCACGACCGGAAGGGGCCACGAGGGCTCCACGCCCCTGCCCCTCGCCCCTCGGGACGAGGCTGGATCGGTCGTCTCACTGCCGTCAGATGGCGTCCGCGCCACGTTCACCAGTGCGGACCCGCACCACCGTTTCCACCGGAACCACCCAAACCTTCCCGTCACCGATCTTGCCGGTGGCAGCGGTCCGCACGATGGCGTCAACCACCTCATCGCTCTGCGCATCGTCGACGAGCACTTCGAGCCGGAGCTTGGGGACGAAATCAACCTCGTACTCGGCGCCCCGATAGACCTCGGTATGGCCACGTTGGCGCCCGAAACCCTGCGCCTCCGTCAACGTCATCCCGCGTACCCCGAGGTCCTTGAGAACCTCTTTCACATCGTCGAGCTTGAAAGGCTTCAGGACTGCGGTGATCAACTTCATGGCTGCGCTCCTTTCGTCCTCCTCGCCCTCACACCCGCCGACTCGGGGGTGGCGGTTCCAGTGGTTCTCCCATCATCGATGGTGACGTCGAACCTGTCGCCAGACCTGCCATCTCGAAGGCCCCGCCGGAGCGCACGGCAATCGTCTCCGCCGGGAAGGCCTCCTCGTCGTGGATGGCGACGTCGCCGACCTCGAGCACCTCATTGTTGTACCGCAGGCCCCTCAGGACGAACCCGATCAGTTTCATCAGGACGAAGGTAACCACCGCGGACCAGATCAGCACGAAAAGCGCCGCGCGAAATTGCTCCCAGAGCTGGTGGAACGAGCCCGTATACATCAACCCGCCGACTGAGAACGGCGTGCAATGCCCACTGGCGGTGACATACGCGTGCTGGGAGGTTCTCACTACCTGCCCCGCAGGGTTCAGAGTGCCACATCCGTACTCGATCATGTTCGGGTCGGCAAAGAGCCCCAACATCAAACCGCCGAACAGGCCGGCAATGCCGTGGGTGTAAACGACCCCGAGCGCGTCGTCAACCTTGCTGAATGGTCTCACCTTGGACAGGTAGTTCCATGCCGTCCAGACGATCGCCGTGTCGATGACGCCAACAAGGATGGCGCCCCAACCATTGACCCAACCGGCGCACGGCGTGATGCCGACCAGGCCGCAGATCATGCCGTTCACACCGCCCAGGAACGTGGGCTTTCTCGCCTTACTCAGCCATGCATCCATACCCATCCAGACGAGTACCCCGCATGCGGTCGCCAGATTCGTGTTGATCACCGCAGCCGCGGCGTCAACTCCGGCGTAATAGGGATCGCCGCCGTTGAAGCCATTCCAACCCAGCCACAGAATTCCCGCGCCAACTGCCACCATGACCAGGTTGTTCGGGATCGCATGTTGGCGGTCACGGGCGAGCCTGGGCCCGAGCACCCATGCGGCTACGAAACCCGATATGCCCGCGGACATATGGATGACGAACCCGCCCGAGAAGTCGAGCGCGCCTTCCTGGGCGAAATATCCGCCGCCCCACAAAAGGAAGGCGTCGATTGCATACACGAAGGTCGACCACAACGGCACGAGAAGGCACCAGGCACTGAACTTGATCCTGCCGATGACGCTCCCCATGAACAGCAATGGGGTGATCGCCGCGAACACGAACTGGAAGTAGGCGAGCGACGTCGTCGGAAAATGGAACGGGATCAGCGTGTTGGCAGCCGAAACCGCCTGGCCCTGCTCCATGTGGGCATTCGTGATCTGCCCAGGTTTGCCGACGAAGTTATCCCAGAAATGCTTCCACCAACCGACGTGGCTGAGCTGAGTCTGTACACCGTTGTGCACCCCCCCGCCCAGAGACGTCGAACCGAAGCCCATCTTGTACGACCACAGCACCCAGGCGACAAGGACGAGCGAAAATCCCGCGAACATCATGGTCAGGATGTTCACCGCCCACTTCTTCTGAACAATCGACGCGTAAAGGACTGCCAGCCCCGGGATGCTCATCAGACCCACGAGCGTGGCTGCGACGATCTGCCAGGTGTTGTCGCCGGGATTGAGCCAGCTGGGATACGGAACCTGAACTGCTCCAGCCAACAGGTGCACCACCCTCTGTGCCCTCTCCTCTCGTACCGTTATTGGCCCACGGGTCCACGGATTGCACCGTCACCGACGTGCTCGACCTGTAGGCGCCCCTCAGGATGAACCACAGGAGTTTCCGCAACGTCACGCCCGTGTTACCACCGGATTAACGGATCACCATCGGGGGAACGCACAGACGTTGGAGGTTCGATCGACTCTCGTCGTCTCGCCTATCGACCCGCGCCACCGCTGATGTCAGCTGGTCCATCGGAGATCGCAGCCTGCGGTTCGGCGGTCTTCGTGGCTCGCTCACCAGCCTTCGGTGAAGCGATGGAACGACCCATCACGACCAGCCCGCTCGATGCAAGGACTTGGAACCGCTCGCTGCGCCACTGCTGGGACCAGACGGCCACCCTCGCAATCAACTTGCTGAGCGGCGCCGTGGTGCGGGAGGCGTGTAGCGCTTGCTGGCTTGCGGAGGCGTGGGGCCGAGTATCCTTCCAGCGCCTCGCGATGGCCGGCTGTGAGCCGCGTCGCTCGCGCTGCGGTACTCGCGCTGGAAGCGGTAGGAACGCACCATCAGCCAGGCCCCGACCATGACGAAGGGCACCCCGAAGCCCCAGTAGTGGAGATTGAAAACGGCCAGGCCGTACAAGGCCATGACGACGGCCAAGTAGAGACGCTTACGAAACCACGCCGTCGCGAGCATCGCGATCGCCAGAGCAAGAAGGACGTAGGTCAGGTCGTGGTACAGCGAGATGCTGACGTGGAGCTTGCTCCCAACCGGTGGATCGTTCCTGATGAGGTCGTTGGTGACGAGCAAGCCGATCGCTGCAGCGAACGGCGCGGCGATAAGCCCAATGAGACGCTCCTTGTCATCAGCGCTCTTGGCCGCTGCCTCCAGCTCCTCGAGCGAGCGCGGTGCCTCCTTCGTCGGTCCCGTCGGCTCGGAGCTGCCAGGATCTACCGGCTTGAGCAGGGCTTTACGCAAACGCTCGGAGATCCGAGCGCTACCTGGTTGGTCTTTCATCGGTCACGCCTCGAGTGCATCGACGGACAACGACGGAGCACCGTTGCCTCTTCGGGCAGGGCTCAGAGGGGACGGCAACTCGTCGAACCCTCGGAAGGGTAGCGCGTGCTTTGGTTGCACAGGACACGCCCATCTGCAAGTCTGCGTCCACTGGGGAAGAGAGGCCATGGATCTCCACGACGCGATGACCTTTGCCAAGGGCCGCCACCAGGGCGTGCTTGCGACAATCCGAAGAGACGGGCGGCCTCAGCTTTCCAACATCGTCTTCTCCCTCGAAGACGACGGCGTGGCGCGGATCTCGGTGACCGACGACCGCGCGAAGACCCGCAACCTCCGGCGTGATCCCAGGGCATTGCTCTATGTGCCCGGCGACTCGTTCTGGCACTATGCCGTGTTGGACGGAATAGCCGAGCTGACTCCGGTTGCCCGTGAGCCCCAGGACCCGACGGTAAACGAACTCATCGAACTCTACCGGGCAGTCTCAGGAGAACACCCTGACTGGGACGAGTTCCGAACAGCGATGGTCAACGAGCGCCGCCTCGTCATTCGGTTTCGGCCCGTCGCTGCCTACGGACAGTAGTCGACCGACCCGACGTCTCCCGCAGGCGCTGGTCCTCAGCTCCCTACCCGTGTCCGGTCCTCATTCGGACCGCGCCCCCACCACCCTGGTCTCTCCAAGGGAGGCCTCGACGATCTGTGAGAGATCGAGCACCTTCACTTCGTCCTCCTTGCTCTTGGCGCGCACAGCATCGTCGAGCATGATCATGCAGTAGGGGCACGCGGTGGACACCACGTCAGCTCCCGTCCCGAGTGCCTCGTCGGTGCGCTCGACATTCACCCTCTTGCCGATCTTCTCTTCCAGCCACATTCGAGCGCCCCCCGCACCGCAGCAGAAGCCTCGTTCCTTGCAGCGTCGCATCTCGATCTGGCGAACCCCTGGAATCGCGTCGAGCACCGACCTGGGTTCGTCGAACACCCTGTTGTGCCTCCCGAGATAGCACGGATCGTGATAGGTCACCTTCGCCTCATAGCCAGACGTCGGGGCGAGGCGACCCGTGGACACAAGGTGATCCAGCAGCTGCGCATGGTGGATGACATCGAAATCCCCGCCCAACGCGGGATACTCGTTCTTGATCGTGTTAAAGCAGTGGGGACAAGTCACCACGATCTTTCTTGCCCTCGCCTGCATGAGCGTCTCGATATTGGTCTTGGCTTGTTCCTGGTAGAGGAACTCGTTGCCGAGACGGCGAGCAGGATCACCGGTGCAGGACTCCTTCGGACCGAGAATGGCGAAAGACACACCTGCGCGGTTGAGCATCCTCGCCGTTGCCTGCACGCCTTTGCGAGCCCGTTCGTCCAGAGCCCCCGCGCAGCCGACCCAATACAGGTACTCGATGTCGTCGGGGACTGTGTCCGTAACGATGGGAACCTCGAAGTCCAGACCTTCTGTCCACTCGATGCGCTTGTCACGCCCAAGTCCCCAGGGGTCGCCCTGGTTCTCGATGTTGCGGAGCATCAGGCTTGCTTCCGATGGGAAGCGTGACTCCATGAGCACCTCGTAGCGGCGCATGTCCACGATTGCGTCGACATGCTCGATGTCGACCGGACATTCCTCCACGCACGCTCCACACGTTGTGCAGGACCACAACACGTCGGGTTCGATCGTGCTGGGCACCAGAGTCTGAACGTCAACATTGCGATCTGGGCCACCCGAGGATCCCGGCTTTCCTCTGCCGAGCAAGCGATCGGCAGAAGCAAACATATTGTCTCGCAGACCCATGATCACGAGCTTCGGCGAAAGCGGCTTCCCTGTGTTCCACGCGGGACAGACCGATTGGCAGCGACCACATTCGGTGCAGGTGACGAAGTCCAACATCTGCTTCCAGGTGAACTGCTCGATGATCCCGACGCCGAAGACCGAGTCCTCACGCACGTGCTCCATGTCCATGTCGGGTGTCTTGTCGAGCCCTCCGAGTGCTCGTGGCCGCCTTGAAAAGGCGACGTTGATCGGTGCCACTGCGATGTGTAAGTGCTTGGAATAGGAGAGGAACACGAGGAACCCCATGATCACAGCGACGTTGAGGATCACAAATGTCGTCTCCAGGTCAGCATTGACGCCGGCACCTAACGGATGCAGGGCCTTTCCGACGACATGCGAAGCAAATGCCCACCAGGTATAGGGAAAATCTCCCGTGTTCGTCTGGGCGGCTCGGTAGAGCAAAAGGGTGATCATCACTCCCGCGATCATTGCCAGGGTGACCCACGCAGCACCGGTATGGGATCCATAGAAACGCGATTGTCGGTCCCTGCGCTTTGGTGCCTGGCGGATCCGGATCACCGAGAACGTTGCAAGCGCAACCAGCACCGCCACGATGAAAAAATCCTCGATGAAGCCGAGCACCGGGTTGTGACCGAATCCCCAGATGGCGAAACGCTTCGAGAACAGATCTCCGTAGGCCTCGAGAATGGTGAACATCAAGATGATGAAGCCCCAGAAGGTAAACGCATGGGCCGTCCCCGAGAGGCTCCACCTGAGCAGTTTCCGCTGGCCGGCGACCTCCACCAGCTCGGCCTCAGCACGCCGACGAAGCTGACCGGTGCGCCCCGGGGCGGGTTGACCGGAGCGGACCAGGCGCGAGATGAGCCAAAAACGGCGGCCGGCGACCACCAGGGCGATGGCCGTCGCTGCCATTCCAAGAGCAATCCTCACCGGCATGGTCGTTCAGTCTCCTCCAGGCCAGGACCTCGGTGCACACCGCATTTCAAGCGAGCCGCAGCGCCGGCGGCCTTCGCCGGCGACTCCCAGCCCGGACGTTTGCACCGAGCTTGCGAAGAATAACCCGCAAAGAACAATGAGCGCCGCTTCGGGGCCGATCTTGATACAAACCAGCACCCCCGAGGCACGACCCACCGGCCCTGTCTGCGCAACCGACCGTCCACCAGCAAGGTCCGGCTGCCGCCATGGCACCGAGGCCAGCACATCGGCGTGGCGCTCGGCGACTAGGGTTTTACCCGCTGGCGGGCGTAGTTCAGAGGCAGAACATCAGCTTCCCAAGCTGAGAACGCGGGTTCGATTCCCGTCGCCCGCTCTTCGGTCGAACCCCGATCGCGATTCTCTGTCAGCTCAGCCCGAGATCGGCGATCGCGCTGCGAGGCCGGCACGGGCGCCGGCATCGCGCCAGCAGGCACGGGCGCCGGCGCCACTCTCGCCGCGAGGAAGTCAACTCGGCCTGTCGGTTGATCCTCTCGAAGTCCGGTTCCACGTCGGGTCGGACGTGGTAGCTCGGGATGCGCTCGTGCCATTCCCGGAGACTCACCCGCAGCTTGAGGTGAGCAAGGTGCGAACCGAGGCATCGATGCGGACCTGCGCCAAAACCGAGGTGACGGATGACGCGCCGGTCGAAGTCGACGATCTTGGAATGGTCGTAGACCTGCTCGTCGGTGTTGGCCGAGCCGAGCAGCACGATCGCATTCTCGCCCGGCGAGATCGCGCAGCCCCTCACCCCGTGCCAGTGCTACAGACACGGGGCAGGAACGGCACCGGCGACTCGAACCCGATCATCTCCTCCCTACTGCTGGGATGATCGTTTGATCCGCAACGCTGCGGTGGCGACGCGTAGCATTACGACTGAGGAAGGTGAAGAAGCAGCGAGGGTCAACCTCTCGTCACCGCATCGAGTCTGGTAACCAACAGAGGTGACAGATCCCGAGCAACTCCTCCTCGCTCAAAGGAGCGTCGTCGATTCTACTCGTGACCAAGTCCGAGACCAGATCGTGCCGTGACTCCCGCCGGCAGTCGGCGATCAACCGCTCGAAGCGCGCGGTCGAAGACAAGCTACGCCCGCCGGACGAGCTCGTGTGACGGGATTCCCATAAGACGCAGGAAGACAGTGCCCGAGAGGTACCAATGGCGTACTCAGAGGTGAAGTCGCACTCTCCTCGTTGGATGAACGTGTCAATGAGCGCATACGCGACGTCGCGTAATGTCAGCTTCGAGCTTGTTCATTCGGCGAGGTCCAGAGTACGGGCCGAGGAGGCGCCGGTGCTTGAGGTGGTCAGGCAGATCGACGTTGACAGGAAGCATTGGATATCCCAGGCCGTTTCCTTGACCAAACCTCGAGAGAAACTTGACCAAACCTCGAGAGAAAACAGTCGGATTGTGCAGCACGAAATCTACGTCGCTGTGCATTGCGCACAGTCGAGCTACCGTCCGTCCACATTGACGCGGTTCGCAGTACCGGATTCGTCTCACGCATCCGCTTGAAATACGGTTGAGGGATTCTCGTGACCTCCGGTCGGAACAAGGAGTCGAACTGGAACAATCGGTTCGGTGCGAGCTCTGCGTCGTTCATCGAACGACACTCCGAGGACGCACTGGTGACATCGTCAACTGACCGGGACCCTCCTTTGGTTCGAGGCTTCTTCTCATCCTGAGGCTTCTTCTCATCTGTTGTCCTCCCAACGCGCCATCACGATCGGCACGGCTCTGACCCTCGTCCATTCCCCTTTCCCATCATGAAGCTCGAACCTGGTCCATCACGACGGCACACGCGAGGCCATCATCGAAGGTCGGCACATCCGCCGGCACCCGACGAGCATGGACCGCATCCCGGAGGACCACGGCATATCGGAGTTGTGCCGCAAATGACGAGTTCGTACCCGAATCCGCGTTGAACAGCTCTCGGTCGCCATCGGGCTGGTGGACGACAAGCTGATCCGCCCTCTCCTCCACGATGCCTTCCGAGCCCACGACGAGCAACGACACTGGGAGGTTCACTGGGGCAGCGGAGCTACTGCTCATTGCGATCGTAACCCCCTCGTCGGTCCTCATCGTGAGCGTGAACCCGTCTTCCGCGCTGCAAGGCACCAGCTTGCCGTCTGCATCAGGACGCTCGACGACCGCCCTCTGAAGCTGACCGTGGATCTCGGTGATCTCGCCGAAGGTCCAGCGAGTGAAGTCAATCAGATGGGAGCCCATAGCACCGAGCCATCCTCCCCCGGCCGCAGCATCGAACATCCACCCGTATGGTCGAATCGGTGTCCGGGAAGTCGACATGAAGATGGTGATGGAAACGTGCTGCGGCTTACCGATCAAACCGTCAGCGATGACGCGACGTAGGAGGGGCCACAACACGTTGTACCGGTTCTCGAAATTCAAAAAGTGCAGAACACCTGCGTCGCTTGCAATGGCCCGCATCTCGGCAGCCTCCTCGGCATTGCGACCGAATGGTTTGTCGCAAAGAACGTCGTGCCTGGCCTCGACAGCAAGACGGACATGCTCGACATGTAGGAAGGGGGGTGAATGCACTGAGACGAGGTCTACGTCGGACCGACGACATAGTGCCGACACCGCTGCCATGTCACGCGCAGAGACGACGTCGACTACCTCACATCCTTCGGTAGCCTCGAATGCCGGAGCAACCACCCGCGCGCCGAATCCCCGGCCGATCACACCAACCCTCATGGCAACCGTTCACCTCCGATCGGATGCTCCGTACCGGCATTCCGTCCATTGCTACAGCATCCACCCCAGCCGTAAAGCCGAGGTCGTCACCACTCGTTCCCGAGCGGGCGCCAGCCGTATTCGTGGGTCACTTGCGAAGTCCGTACCATCAGCAAAGACTCAGCGCTCGCGTGACGCCCTGGTCCGGCATCTCCGTCGGTTGTGGAGCGGCTTTCTTTCGAGCTGGAGCGAACTCGTCCGCGGTGCCCACAACGTGCACTGCGACAAAGCCAGCCTGCTGCTCGGCATCACGTCATGGCTGTCTTCGACGGTCACGTGTCAATTGCATCTCCCTAGCCCGTTGGCGTCAGCACGTTTGCTTCCCTGATCCCGACCGATCGCCTCGTGAACGCTTGGGGAGCACGCCGGCAACGAGCGACGAAATCCATGAGGACCTCGACCGGCGAGCCATCCACTGCCAAATCCTATTGCTGCGAGCGAGCAATCGCCCGAACTGCTCGATTGGAGCGAACCATCATCACCGTCCCACGGCACCGAACGTGCTCAGCATTTGGCGGAACCGCGCCCGTTGGACGAACATTTCCCGGCGCTCCTTCGGCATCGAGGATCTGGAGGAAAGATGGAGCATTGGGAACTATCAGCCCGCGAGGCGATTCGGGATCTCGTTGCCCGCTACAACGCAAACGGTGACAGCGGTCGCTTCGAGCAGGTTTTGGAACTGTTCACTGCAGACGCAGTGATGGAGCTCCCGGACGGGCCACGTTCAGGTCTCGAGGAGATTCGCTCGATCTTCACCGGAGTGCGAGACAAGATCACCCAAGGTGACCCGTCCAGATATCTCCGGCACATCACCGGAACTCATCAGATTGATCTGATCGATGAAACGCACGCACGAGGACGCTGTTACTTCCTCGTTCTCACCAGAGTTGGGCTGGATCATTGGGGTCGATACATCGATGAATATCAAGCGGTTGATGGCGAGTGGAAGATCTCGCGCCGCCGAGTGATCACAGACGGGCGGAGCCCTGCCTCCCTCTACGGCGCCTGAGGTCTCCGGCATGCGCGACTACGGTCGTACCCATGACACTGACCACTCGGGAATGGGTTGAGCTTTTCGCGCGCGAAATTGGCACAGAGCCACCAGACGACGAAGTCGCGAGCTCGCTCCTGCGACTTGCAGGAATCGCCGCTCACGCCTCTGAGCGAACTGCTGCTCCGATCTCCTGTTGGCTGGTCGGTCGGGCCAACACCGAACCTGCAACTGCCCTTGTAATTGGCGAGCGGCTCGCCAGTGAGCTCGGAGGAACCGAGAGCCAGTAGCTGGACCCAGCAACTCACTTCACCGTCGCTTTCAGGGCAGCGACGAACGGGTCAGCCGTACGAGAAAAAGATCGCGTTGGAAGTTCCGGCTTCTGTGACGATCGTCACCGGGACATCACGCTGTGGGCCGGGAAGATCCGGAACGGTCACCGTGCACGACGTTTCCGATGTACAGCTAGTCGGAGCCTCCTGCCCGGAGAAGAACGCCTGGACGCGCCCGTCGGGGCTGAACAAGTTCATGCCGGTGACCACCACGGTCTGGCCGGCTGACCCATTCGGCGGAGCGAGGGAAGTCAACTGCGGGGAGTTACCGGCGGATGCGGTTGGAGCTTGAACGGAGCCCGGCGACGGTATCGGCTGAGCTGGTCCGGCAATGGCAGGAGGGTGGGCCGGCCCCCGAACCCGTTGGTGAACCTGTTCCTTTTGGCTGGCTACCGGCCCAACTGAGGGGATCCACTTGGTTGTACGCGCGATCAGGAGCGTGGCGCCCGAAAGGATGACCAACGCGGCGGCTCCGATGACGGTGAGGCGGAGCGCACGTGGCGGCGTCGAGAGCTCGCTGGGATGCCGGATGACCCCATCGGTCGTCTCGCTGTCTCTGATGCCGTGGTCCGCTGTTCGGGTGGGAGGCGACACCAACTGGTCCCGCGCGCCCGAAGGAACATTTTGTGCCCTGACGCGTCGGGTCCGAGCGGGTCGCTGCTGCCTCCTGGAGGGCTCTCTCAGTGCTGGAGCGGTTTGCCCCGGCGCGGTCCTCGACTCCAACGCGGTCGCCTCTCGAGCGCGGCGGGCAGCTTCGGCCATCGCCCTGAGCGCTCGTTCACCAGGTCCTTTTGCGTCGCTGAGGTCCATTGCGATCGCTCCTCAACGCTGCCTTCGCAGCCAAGACCCACGTCCAATTTACGAACCGCGCCAGGCGCTCGCAGGGCGGGTCGTGCCGTGTTATTACCTAAAAGGGGTATTCCTGCGACAAAGGGGTATTCGTGGACGCGAGAGAAAGGAGGGGACATGGAAGCGCACGAGGGTGACCACCTCCTTGTCGAGGGCACGAAGGTTGGACAGGGCCGCCGAAGCGGAGAGGTCGTCCGTACCGAGGGTGACCGTGACCACCAGCGGCTCTGGGTTCGATGGGACGACGGTCACGAGAGCCTGTTCGTCCCGGGCCCCGGGGTGAAGATCCAGCCGAAGAAATAGATCGTCCGGCAGCGCTGAACCGAACCGGAGTCGTGGCTCACACGCGTCAGGCGTCGCCGGTGACCCTTCACCCCCTTCCCAGTGTCCAGCGCTTACAACCGGCGCCACCGTTGCGGGCCAGGCGATCGCTTCGGCCCAACAGACGCTATTCAGGCGAGGCACTCTCTGCACACCCAGCAATCGTGCCGGCGTCGCCTCGCGCCCTGGACCTCACTGACTCCGGAAGAGCCAGTTGGAGTACACGTGGACGTTCTTGCGTTCAATAGCGCAGCCTGGGACAAAGAGGTCGAGAACGGCAACGTCTGGACGGTGCCGGTCGACCACGACCGCGTCGAGCGCGCCCGCGGCGGGGAATGGTCGGTACTCCTCACGCCGCGCCGGGCGGTGCCCAGAGCGTGGTTTCCCCCGCTGGCGGGCGCCTCGGTGCTCTGCCTGGCATCAGGCGGTGGCCAGCAGGGGCCACTGCTCGCTGCCGCCGGGGCCAGGGTCACCGTCTTTGACAACTCGGTGCGCCAACTCGCCCAGGATCGCTCGGTCGCAGCCCGCGAGAAGCTCGACCTCAAAACGGTTCGCGGCGACATGGCGGATCTGTCGGCGTTCGAGGACGGGACATTCGACCTCGTCTTCCATCCCTGCTCGAACTGCTTCTCCGAACATGTCCGACCGGTATGGCGGGAGTGCTTCCGGGTCCTACGCCCCGGAGGAACGTTACTTGCGGGTTTCGTCAATCCCCTGTACTTCTGCTTCGACCGGCTGAAGGAGGCAGAAGGCGTGCTCGAGCTCAAGTACGCCGTGCCCTATTCGGACCTCACCTCATTGAGCCCCGCAGAGCGCGAACAGGTGCGAGACCCCGACGAACCGCTCTGCTTCGGGCACTCGCTCGAAGACCAGCTCGGCGGGCAGCTCGACGCGGGATTCGTCATCACCGGCCTCTACGAGGACTACGCGCTCGAAGAAGACGTCACAGTGCCGTACTTCCCCGCATTCCTCGCAACTCGGGCGATCAAGCCGCCAGTTGGTCAGTCACTGTAAGGACGTCAGTACCTGGGCCAGTTCCACTGGGCGCGAATAGAACGGGGAATGGCCTCCTGGGAGCTCGATCAACTGGGCTGCGAGCCGCTCCCTGGCGACGCGACGAGACCATTCCTGACCCACGGCCCTGTCCTCGGTCATCAGGATGTACGTGGACGGCACGTCGGGCCAGCGATCGATGGGGCATCGTTCCGTGAAGACCGTATCGGACTGAGGGCGTAGGCGTCGCCAGGCTGCTCTGGCAAGCGGTTCCGGACAGTCTTGGTAAAAGCCCTCCCGGGCCGCGCGCCAGGAGATCGGACCATCGCCCACTTCGTCGCCGGGACGAACGGAACCATCGAAGATGACCGCGCCAGGCTCGTCCGCGAGGTAGTCGGCATAGGCCCGCCCGGGAACTGGGACCATCGCGCCGAGGAACACCAAGCGCCGCACCGGGCGCATCGAAGCGATGACTGGGAGGGCCAAGCCCGCGAGCGAGTGGCCGACAACCACGATGTCGCGACCTTCAGCGCCTGGCTGGAAGGCATCGATCGCGTTCCAAACGGTCCGAGCCCAGGCTTCGACTCCTGCCGAGGGGTCCTCGAGGGGGAGGTCGGGCGTGACGGCCCAGTGACCACGAGCTTCGAGCTCGGGAACCAGCAGTTCCCAACACCACCCACCGTGGGCGCCACCATGAACCAAGGCGAACAGCGTCATCGATACGCCTCGGAGCGGGTCGCTCCACGAACGGACCTCCCGCCGGACACGGGCAGCAATTCAGGTCGCGCCGCGACTGGGTAGCCCAGCGTTGCGGCCTCGCGGCCAACCCTCGCCGCGCGACCGACCGTGGCTTCAGCCAAGCGATCCTTCCTTGGCAACCGGTTGCGACCCATTCGGCGAATCGGGTGGCACGGCACTGGCCTCGCCGAGATACTGCTCCAGCACCTCGGTACCGGCGGCGCTGGCGGGCCCACGCCATCCGACGGTGCCCCGCGTGAGGATCACACAATCGTCAGCGAACGCCAGTGCCCGGTGGATGAACTGTTCGATGAGGATGATCGTGATCCCATCAGCCCGGACCCGCTCGAGGCTCTCGAAGACCTGGTCCACCATGAGCGGCGCGAGGCCGAGCGACATCTCGTCGGCAATGATGAGCTTGGGCTCGACAGCGAGCGCCCTCGCCAGGGCAAGCATCTGTTGCTCCCCACCTGAGAGGCTGCCCGCCCGCTGCTGGCGGCGAGCGCCGAGCACCGGGAACAGCGTAATGGCACGATCGATGGCCTCTTGGCGCTCGGTGCGGCCGCCCGCCTGCCGGGTTGCCATCTTGAGATTGTCGATGACCGACAGCCCGGGAAAGATCCCCCGTCCCTCTGGGATGTAGGTCAGGCCTGCCTTGCGAATCCGGTGGGCTGCTTTGCCGGTGATCTCTGCGCCGTCGAAGCGAACGTGACCGTGAGCCACGGGCACGAGCCCGGAAACCGCACGACCAAAGGTGCTCTTGCCGGCACCGTTGCGCCCCAAGATCGCCAGAACCCTGCCGGCGTCCACGGAGATGTCGACCCCGAACAGTGCTTGGGAGAGTCCATAGCTGACGTAGAGGTCTTCGACCTCGAGCGCGGCACCGCTCATGTCGAGCGTTCCTCGACCACGTCAGGCTCCTGACCGGCCGCTGCCTCGTTGTGCGGATCTGAGGTCGAACGAGCGCCGTGGTGCGATCCGATGTCGACGCGGCCGACGGCCACGTCTTCGTCGCCGAGGTAGGCGGAGCGAACCCGGGGGTCTTCACGGATCTCCTCCGGCGGACCACTGGCGATGAGCAGGCCGAAGTCGAGCACGTAAATGTGGTTCGAGATATTGAGCACGGTGCCGATGTCATGCTCGACGAGCAGGAGCGAGACGTGCTCTTCCCTCACGGTTCGCTGCAGTGCGTTGGCCAACTGCTCGGCTTCATGCACGTCAAGGCCGGACAACGGCTCGTCGAGCAGAACGACGGACGGGCTTGCGGCAAGCGCACGCCCGACTTCGAGCAACCGGCTGGTCCCCAGCGGCAGCACGTCTGCGAGGGTGTCAGCCACCTCGCCCAACGACAGCAGCTCGAGCAACGATTCCACCCGCTCGGTCTCTGCGCGTGCCGGGCGTCGGAGACACCCCGCCGTGAACACGTCGCGCCACAGACGAGCTCGCTCGTGGCGGGCCCGGTAGGCAAGCACGAGGTGCTCACGCACGGTGAGGCCGTTGAACAGCTCGGGCTGCTGGAAGGTTCGCGCGAGACCTCTTCGGGCCCGCGCCTGCGGCGACGCCCCCGTCACGTCTTCCCCGAGCAGGAACACCCGACCGCTATTGGGTTTGAGCAGCCCGGACAGCACGCCGAAGAGGGTGGTCTTCCCGGCGCCATTGGGACCCACGAGCCCGACGATGGATCCTGGCGGGATCGACACGCTCACGTCAGAGAGCGCGGTCAGCCCCCCGAAACGAACCGTGATCCCCGTTGCCGAGAGCACGGCCTCGGATCCGACCTTCCCGTCGGCCGACACCATTTCCGAAATGGCCGTCATGATCGGCACCTCGAATCCTTCGATCTCATAGCCCCCTCCTTCGCCCATCGTACCAATCGCCATCGCGCTCGGCCTGGCCCCCACCGCAGTCCCACTGGCTCGTCTGGCGGCGAGCGCAATAATAGAGAGCGATTAACGACAGGAGGAGGCGAGCCCGAGCTCCAACCCGAGCCTCACCAGCCGAGCGCCAGTGGGAGCCGGATATCTCAGAACCCAAGAGGCAGAAGGAGACCGACGGTGAACCCCGACGACATGATCCTCGTCAGCATCGACGACCACGTCATCGAGCCCCGCGACATGTTCGAGCACCACGTGCCCGAGCGCTGGCGATCAGACGCGCCCCGAGTCGTGGTCAAAGAAGACGGAATCGAACGGTGGGTCTTCCAGGGTACCGAGAGCACCTCGGGCAGCCTGAACGCCGTTGTCGGCTGGCCGAAGGAGGAGTGGGGCATGGACCCTACGACCTATGCCGAGATGCGGCCGGGCGCCTACGACGTGAACGAGCGGGTCCGGGACATGAACCGCAACGGGATCCTGGCCTCCATGTGCTTCCCCTCCTTCGTCGGGTTCTCCGGTGGCTACTTCCAGCGCAGCCCGGACAAGGAGCTCGCCTTGGTCATGACCCAGGCGTACAACGACTGGCATATCGACGAATGGGCTGCGTCGCATCCCGGTCGCTTCATTCCCCTGGCGATCCCCCCGGTCTGGGATCCCCATGCGCTGGCCGCCGAGGTGCGCCGCGTGGCCAAGAAGGGCTGCCGAGCCATGACGATGCCCGAGCTTCCTCACCTCCAGGGACTCCCCAGCTATCACAATGTCGACTACTGGGACCCCTTCTTCCGAGCCGCATCCGAGGAACAGGTGGTGATGTGCCTCCACATCGGTCAGGGCTTCGCGGCCATCAACAGCGCTCCTGATGCCCCCATCGACAACCTCATCATCCTGGCGACCCAGGTCTCCGCCATCGCGGCCCAGGACTTGTTGTGGGGGCCGGCATTTCGTCACTATCCCGAGTTGAAGGTGGCCTTCTCCGAAGGAGGCATCGGCTGGATCCCCTTCTATCTCAACCGCTGCGACCGTCACTACCTCAATCAGCGGTGGCTGGGTCACGACTTCGGGGACCTTCTCCCCAGTGACATCTTCCGCCAGCACGCGTTGGCCTGCTATGTCACGGATCCCGCAACGCTGAAGATCCGAGACGACATCGGCATCGACAACATCGCCTGGGAGTGCGACTATCCCCATTCGGATTCGATCTTCCCCAATGCTCCGGAGTTCGTCCATGCCGAGCTGACTGCCGCCGGATGCTCCGATGCTGAGATCGAGAAGATCACCTGGCAGAATTCCTGCCGCTTCTTCGGCTGGGATCCGTTCCGCCACATCGCCCGATCCGACGCTACCGTCGGAGCCCTTCGTGCCCAAGCTCGCGACGTCGACACCACCATCCGCTCGAAGCGCGAGTGGCGTGCGCTCTACGAAGCGTCCGCGGCACGGGCATGACGACCCGTCGAGCTGGCGACAACGAGTGGAGCGTGGAAAGCTCCCGGCCATGAGCGACATCTTGACGATGGCGAATGTGCAGCGCCCGCTGCCCGTGGTCGACGATTTCAATCGACCGTACTGGGAAGCGGGCGCTGCCGGCGTGCTGCGTCTGACCGAATGCGCAAACTGTCACGCGCTGCTGCATCCTCCGCAGCCGGTATGCCGGTACTGCCGGTCGGAGGACATCGGATGGCGAGATGTGAGCGGACGCGGTGTCGTGGTCGGCGTGACGATCAACCATCACCAGTGGGATCCGAAGTTCCCCCCACCGTTTGCCATTGCGACGATCGCGCTTGAGGAAGACCCACGGGCACGGATCATCAGCAACATTGTCGATGTCGCAGTTGATGAGGTCCGAGTCGGCATGCGGGTGAGGGCTCGCTTCGAGCACCACGAAGACGTTTGGATCCCGTTGTTCGTGCCGCTCGATGAGCCCGACGCCGAGCTCCCCGTCGACGAAACCGCTCCTGAGGATCACCGGCGCTGGATCCGTCCGATGCTCGGCACCGAACGAATCGAGGACAAGGTGGCAATCACCGGGATCGGCACCTCGGCAATCGGGCGCCGGCTCATGCGCCAACCACTCGCTCTCACGGTTGAAGCCATAAAGGCGGCAGTCGCAGATGCTGGCTTGACCATTGAGGACATCGATGGTCTCTCCACCTATCCCGGTGGCCCACCGATGGGTGGGTTTAGCGAAGGGGGTGTGAGCGCTGTTGAGGATGCTCTCGGCATCCGACCCACGTGGTACAACGGCGGAAGCGAGACCTTCGGTCCTGCCGGTTCGGTCATCGCGGCAATGATTGCCGTGGCTGCCGGCATCGCCAAGCACGTCGTGTGCTTTCGGACGGTGTGGCAAGCCACCTTCGCCGCATTGCAGCGTGCGCAAAGCGCAAGCAACGCGAGTCCTTACGGTGCCGGCTTTGTCAGCGGTGGCGGTCGTGTACCAGGCTTCAGCGGTCCGTACGGGATTGGATCCGCGGCCAACAACCTTGCCATGTACGCGTCGCACCACTTCCACAAGTATGGGACGACGCGGGAGACGCTGGGATGGATCGCCCTCAATCAACGGAGGAACGCCGGCCTCAACCCAAAGGCCATTTACCGCGACCCGTTGACCATGGAAGACTATCTCTCAGCTCGGATGATCAGTTGGCCGTTCGGCCTCTACGACTGCGATGTGCCTGCTGACGGCTCGATTGCCGTTGTCGTGTCGCACATCGACACGGTGAAGGATCTACGTTCCAAACCGGTGTTCGTAGAGGCGATCGGTACGCAGATGACCGAGCGCGTGGAGTGGGCTCAATCAACCATGACCCACGAGCCCCAGGTCCTCGGTCCGTCCGCGCACCTTTGGACACGTACCGACCTGCGTCCCGACGACGTGGACGTCGCCTGCCTCTACGACGGGTTCACGTTCAACTGCGTTTCGTGGATCGAAGGACTCGGCTTCTGTGGCATCGGAGAGGCCAAGGACTTCCTCGCCGGTGGTAAGAACATCTCCCTCGATGAGGGGATGTTCGCCTTGAACCCCCACGGAGGCCAGCTGTCAGCTGGCCGAACACATGGTATGGGGTTCGTTCACGAGGCGGTCGTTCAGCTGCGAGGGGACGGAGGCGATCGTCAGCGCAAGAACGCCCGCGTCGCTGTCGTGTCGAGTGGAGGCCTCACACCCGCGGGGGCGATCCTCCTCCGGGGCGCATGATGAACCACCATACGCTGCCAGGAATCCTCGGACCGAGACGGTCCGAGGATCGCTGAAACCGAGGAGAGGAACACGATGGCTGACGTCGAAGTGGACCAACGCGGTGACATACGGATCATCCGGATCAACCGACCCGAAGCTCGAAACGCGCTGAATGCAGCAGTGATCAGTGGCATCGGTTCGGGGATCGAGGAGGCCGATCGCGATCCGGACATCCGCGCGGTGATCATCACCGGAACCGGTGATCGCGCATTCTGCGCCGGAATGGACCTGCGAAACTTCGCTCAAGGTGCGGAGTCGCCGCCGAGCGCGGCACAGAACGCTGCGGCTTCGGCTTACCAGCGCTTCATCCGCGAAGGTGCTGCCAAACCGGTCATTGCAGCAGCCAACGCCACCGCCGTGGCTGGAGGATTCGAGCTCCTGCTGGCCTGCGACATGGTGGTCGCGGCAGAGAACGCACAGTTCGGCCTCCCGGAGGTCAAACGGGCTCTGTTCCCGGCAGGGGGTGGCGTGTTCCTGAGCAGACGGATCCCCCTGGCGGTCGCCTACGAGCTGACCCTCACCGGGGACACGATCAGTGCAGATCGAGCCCTGAGCCTCGGCTTGATCAACCAGGTCGTGCCACAAACCGAGGTTCTCGAGGCCGCGGTCGCGCTCGCACAACGTGTGACGAGCAATGGACCGCTCGCCGTGCAGGCCATCAAGCAGTTGGTCCATGCGGCAGCCAACCTGCCCCCGGCCCAGGTGTGGGCGATGCAGGCGGACCTCCATCCAAAGGTCTTTGGGAGCGAAGATGCTCGGGAAGGTGCCACGGCGTTCATCGAACGTCGCCAGCCCGTCTGGAAGGGTCGTTGAGATGAGGCATCTGCTGACGACGAAGGGTCGTCGGTCCCGCAGCGCCAGCGGGAGGGGGACGGCCGGATGCTGACCCTGCGCTTCGACTTACGTAACCCAGCGTTCGCCAAGACTTCCTCGGCAGACCGCCTCCAGGCGGCGGTTGAAATGGCCGCCTGGGCTGACGCCAGGGATGGCATCAGCGTGGCGCTCTCTGAGCACCACGGATCGCCAGACGGCTACCTGCCGTCGCCACTGATCGTGGCTGCAGGGATCGCCGCACGGACGACCAGGATCCGGATCTCGATCGCTGCGTTGCTCGCACCGCTCTACGACCCGGTGCGCCTCGCGGAAGATGTCGCCGTCTTGGACGCGCTCTCGGGGGGCCGCATTGACCTCATCCTGGGCAACGGATACGTGGCGAGCGAGTTCGAGATGTACGGCGTCGCGATGTCGGAGCGTGCCCGTCGGACGACCGAGGTCATCGAGTTCCTGCGAAAGGCGTGGACGGGTGAGGCCTTCGAGTTCCACGGTCGAACGATCAGGGTGACCCCGCGACCGCACCAGCCAGCTGGCCCCCGGTTGATCCTCGGGGGATCTTCTGCCGCCGCCGCTCGACGTGCGGCCCGGATCGCCGACGGCTTTCTCCCAGTCAGTCCGCAGTGGTGGGACGTCTACCGGCAGGAGTGCCAGCAACTGGGGAAACCAGATCCTGGCCCATCTCCCATCGGCACCATGACCACGACCTTCCTCGCGGAGGATCCTGAGGCGGCTTGGCCTCGGCTCATGCCGTACTTCCTCCACGAGACCAATGCCTACGCGGAATGGCTCGAGGGCGCTGGCGGTCAGGGCCCGTACCACCGTGCCACTGCCGAAGAGCTCCGCCAAGGGGGCCAGTACCGGGTCATCACGCCGGAGGCCTATGCCGAAGAACTCCGAGCCCAAGGCGAACACGCCGTCGCAATGCTCCACCCCATGGTCGGCGGCGTGCCGCCGGATGTCGCCTGGGAGTGCCTCGAACTCTACGAATCCAAGGTCCTTCCGGCGCTGCAAGGACGCTGAGCGGCTCGACCCCCGCGCCCACGCTGTGTTGGTCCTGTGCGCCTACAGGCTGATGCCGTAGAGCTCCATCGCGCTCTTGCTGGTGATGGCGACCTTCTGGTCGTAGCTCAAACCTTCGAGCGCCTTGGCCAACTCCTGGGTAACCCCCGGGAACTTGGCGTCGGGGTGCGGGTAGTCAGACGCCCAGATGATGCGATCGGCCCCACACAATGGAGACTGCGCCGTGAACGCCAGCATCGTCTCGTCGGGGTCGAAGCTGATCCAGCACTGCCGCTTGAAGTACTCCGAGGGCAGCATCTTCAACCACGGTACGTCCCAGGGGAACTTCCGCATGTGGTGATCGAGCCGCTCAAGCCAGGGAACAAGCCATCCGCCATTGGCCTCCAAGAAGATGAACTTCGCACCAGGGAACCGCTCGGCAACACCGCCCGAGGTGATGAAGCACAGGGCGCTCATCACGTCCACCGGGTTCGCGATCGCCTGGGTGAAATAGATGTTGGGAAGCGCGACCTGGCTCTCCTGGCGAAGTCGCGCGTTCCGCATTTCCTCGTACTCCTCCAGGCTCACGTAGCTCCCATCGGGATTGCGCATGCGGGCAAGCTTCAAGCCGTCGCAGGCGCCAGGGAGGTCCGCGGCCAAGAACGGATGGAATCCGATGGGTAGGCCAGTGTCCTGCGCCGCAGCCCAGATCGGGTCGTACACGGGATCGTTGAAGGGCCGCCATTCAATGGCGGGGTTGGGGCGCATGAACACCGAGACCATGCCTGGGAGCGTGGCGACATAACGGATCTCGTCCGCCACCGCCTGCACGTCACTGGGGTGATGCATCGGTGGGAGGGCTCCGGAGCCAAACAGGCGACCCTGACCTTCACGAAGGTGCGCCGAGCACCACTCGTTGTAGGCGCGCGCCTGAACTCGGCCAAACTCGACATCGGTGAGGCTCTGGAGCCCCAACAGCATTGTGGGGTACAGGACAGAAAGCTCGATGCCGTCCATGTCCATGTCCTTGAGTCGCAACGAGGCCGTCCACCCCGATGGCCGCGTCTGGGTGTAGGTGAGCTGGCCGCTGCGCACACGCTCAACGTCCTCGTCGGCGAAGCCAGCCGTTCCCGCTAACCCGGTGCTGCGGTGGCGGTTTCCGTTGAAGACGACCCACTCTCCCTCGTCATCGGTCTCGATGTGCCAGATCCGATCCCGGTACTTGGCAGGGGCGAATTCCTGCATCCCGGTGGGGGGCTCGAGGATGTGCCCATCGGAGTCGATGTAACGCAGCGGAGCCTCAGTCGCCGTAGCCATGGATCCTCCCCTTCGACCGTACCTCCGTGGCGAGATTGCACACCGGGCCTTCCCAGCGGACGCTCCGAGGTGCGACCCCTCCACGGTGCCAACTCGCGGACTATTAGACCACTATTTTCCCGCGATCGTCAACGGCGTGCGCGCGAGACTGCATCCGCGCGACTTCATCTGCGCGATCAGCGAACTTGAGGAGCGAGAGGGCAGAGCGGTGACCCAGGCAGACCAGGTGAACGACGAAGGGGTACCCCGTACCCAGGATCTGGCCCGAAGCGGGAGTGACTCGGCGTCGGCAAGCACCGATCACCAACGAGGCGAACAGGGAGCCCTCGCAGGGAAGGTGGCGGCAGTGACCGGTGCCACGAGTGGATCGGGTCGAGCGATTGCCAAGCGGTTCATCGACGAAGGCGCGCACGTCTACCTACTGGCTCGAGGAATCGAACGGCTCCGGGACATGGAGGCGGATCTTGGGCCTCGAGCGGTCGGGCTTCCCACCGACGTCGGGGATCCTTCCAGTGTGCGTGCGGCCTTCGAGGTGATCGAACACCAGCAGCACAAGCTCGACATCCTGATCAACAATGCGGCCGTCTACCGGCCAGTGCCCTTCGACGCGCTCACCGACGACGAAATCATGATCCATTTCCGGACCAACCTCTTGGGACCCATCTACACCTGCCGCGCCGCGATCCCGCTCATGCGGGCAGCTGGGGGTGGGGACATCATCAATACCTCGAGCGAGGCCACCATTGAGGTCTTTGCCATGCTGTCCATGTACGCAGTTACCAAGGCGGGGCTGGAAGAGCTCGGGCGAGCGCTCAGCATCGAGTACGGCCGGGAGGAGATTCGCGTGACCACCGTGGTCCAAGGGGTCGCGATGGGGGAGGGTGGCGGATCCACCGGGTGGGCCTGGGATCCACAGTATGCCCAGGTCGCCTACGAACGTTGGAACGAGGACGGGGTCCTTCGACGGATCTCCGGAGTCCACGGGGGCCAGCACGCCGACCACGTCGCTGACGTCCACCTGTTCCTCGTCACCCGACCCCGGGGACAAAAGCTCGACGTCGTCCGCGTCCGAAGCTATTGAGGGGCCGGATCGACGGTCCGAGCCCAGCCCGACATGGACAGCCCCAGGAGGGATCCCGTAATACGCTGGACTGACCACTGATTCTCCATTGTTGGCATCGAGGTTCTAGGTGACGCAGGAGCTGCCGAGGTGCCTGGACCACGCTCGATGCCTTGACCAAACAGAAAGGCACAGAAAGGCACCGATGGACTACCAACGCTACGAGCACCTCGAGATCACCAGGGAAGGACGGATCGTTACGGTGACGATCAACCGGCCCGAGGTGAAGAACGCCCTCAACCACGAGCTCCACCAAGAATTCGGAACGATCTTCACCGATCTCGACCTCGACAACAGCTGCGACGTCGTCATCCTCACAGGGGCCGCAGGCGCCTTCTCCGCGGGTGGAGACATTCACTGGATCCGCGAGCAATGCGGCAACCTGCCCATGAACACTGCCGCAGGTCGGACGAATCGCCGGATCCAAGCGAGCATCCTCGACCTCGAAAAGCCGATCATCGCCAAGGTACGCGGCCCGGCAATCGGGCTTGGGTGCTCACTCGCCCTGTTCTGCGACTTCGTGTACGCCACCCCGGACGCCACCTTCGCGGATCCTCATGTGGCGGTGGGTCTGGTCGCCGGTGACGGCGGGCCTGCGATCTGGCCTCAGCTGATCGGTTACGCGCGAGCACGGCGTTACCTGCTCACCGGTGACCCGATCCGGGGGGCCGAGGCGGCCGAGATCGGTCTGATCACCGAAGCCGTCCCCGACGAACGCCTCGACGAGGTCGTCGATGCCATGGCGAAGCGTCTGGCCTCCGGAGCCACGTACGCCATCCGCTACACCAAGGCGGCGATCAATGCTGGCCTCAAGGTGACTGCGGCCGCCGTCATCGACCGCGCCGCCGCGTTCGAGAACCTCACCCAGTTCTCCAACGACAACCGGATCGCGGTCGAAGCCTTCCTCGCCAAGCAGAAGCCCGTCTTCACCGGCTCCTGATGGAACGAACGAGGAGGGAGCGACCATGAAGGCGGCCTTCGCGATCGCAGCCCGTTTTCGCAGTCAAATCGCCCGTGGCGAGCTGGAAGCGGGCATGCCGTTGCCGGTCGAGAACGAACTGGTTGCACAACTCGGCGTCTCGAAAGCGGTAGTGCGCGAAGCGCTTCGGATCCTCGAAATGGAGGGTCTCGTCGAGGTTCGGCGCGGCCTCGGAGGCGGCCCGCGAGTCCGACATCCTTCGATCTCCGATGCTGCTCATGCGATGGGCGTATACCTGCAGATCGGTGATGTTCCCGTCCTCGATGTTTGGGCGGCACGCGACCGAATCGTTGGCGGTGCCGTCCGTGCCCTCGCATCGGCTCCCGGCAACTACCGTCTCGACCCGTTCGAAGAGGCGGTGTGGGGCTTGGCTGCCGCGGTCGGCAACCTCGACGCCTACTACCCGCGCATCATCGAAGTCGGAGAGGTCGCGGTCGAGGTGGCTGGGAACCAGACTGAGCACGTTCTCGTACGGTCCCTTCGCCACATTTTGGGTGCCGAGCTTGAGGCGGCGACGAAGGCCGTCGAAGACATCGACCTTGCCATCGACGTCGAAGGACAGCTGAGCCGAGCATGGATCGACGTGCTCAAATACGTGCAGGCCGGTGACCCGATCGAGGCAGTGGACGCTTACGAACGCCAGGCAGCGATGCTGCGCAACGGGATGGCCCGACTCATCGGTGAGGAAACCGTGATCGACCTCTTCGGCGGCGAGGTTCCCTCACTCCCAACCGAGGAAACCGAGAACGATCAGGTAACGGCGCCGTCGATCTTGAGCTGAATGATCTCTTCCTCGGTCTTGCCCAGCTCGCGCAGGATCTCGTCGGTGTGCTCCGCGAACTGTGGAGCCCTCCTGATCACCGGTGGCGTCTCGTCGAACTGAACTGGATTCGCCACGAGGCGTCGCTCGTTCCCCTCTGCGTCCGTCACGGGGAGGATGTAGCCGTTCGCCTCCATCTGGGGATCAGCGGCGATCTCCAGCGGGCTCTGGACAGGAGCCCATTGCCCCTCCATGGTTTGGAGATGCTCGACCCAATAGGAGTAGGGCTTCGAGGCAATGGCCTCTGTGATGTACTGCCCGGCCTCCAGGGCGTTCGCCATCAACTTCTCCGCCGTGTTGAAACGCTCGTCGTCGATGAGGTGCTCCAGGCCCAGGTGCTTGCAGACGTCTGCGAAATACCGTCCCGGCTGGAGCATCGTGAAGTTGATCCAACGACCATCCGAGGTGCGGAACGTCCCGACCGTCGGATTGACGGCGATGTTCATGGGGGCGTCGAGCGGCGGCGGGGCCTGCTCCGTCCCGCTCAGCATCGCATTCCCGATGCTGAGCCCCATCGCCCATGCGCCGACGCTCATCAGCGAGATGTCGACCACCGAGGGCTCGCCAGTGCGCTCGCGCGCGTACAGGGCACCAGCGATCCCCCCTGCAATGGTCATCCCGCCCATCGAATCCCCATAAGCCCCCGCTGGCTGTTGGATGATTCGAGGGCTGTCGGGCGGCGTCGTGCCCCAGGCGCTCCCCATGCGGCACCAGAAGGTCGATCCGTCATAGCCGCCTTTGGCGGCATCGGCACCGCGCTGGCCGTGGCCGCTTCCCCGGGCATAGATGATGTTCGGGTTGACGGCACGAATGTCTTCGACTTCGATCCGCAAACGCTTGCGGGCGTCAGGGAGAAAGTTGGTCAAGAAGACGTCGGCGTTGCGGCACAACTCCATCAGGATCTCATGGCCTCCGGGGGTTTCGAGGGCCAGGCCGATGCTGCGCTTCCCGCGGTTGGGGTGCTCCATCAGCGGCTGGAACGAACCGGCTTTCACGCCGCCAGTGCCGATCTGGATACCCCGTTGTGCGTCGCCCATGACCGCATGCTCGACCTTGATCACGTCGGCTCCCCAATCGGCCAGGACAGCCCCCGCCGAAGGCGTGAAGGTGTACTGGGCGACCTCGACCATCTTCATGTCCTTCATGGGCTGGAAAACCACGAGTCGAGCTCCCTCTTGATCGTCGCTACTGCCGTCGGTTGATCGTCATTGTGGGGCACAGAACGGGCTCCCGTGCCCTCCCCGAGTGCTGTCTACCATGCCTCAGGCCATCGCCACCCCTCAAGGTCTCGCTGGATCGCCGCTCGGTGGCACCCTCTGAGGGCGGCGAACGGCTCGCCATGATGCGATCCGGTCGGTCCGTACCACCTTCCGCCCAGCTCGCCCTCGTCGGCGCCACACCATGGGCCAGAAGCGCCGCAGCTGCTCTTAACTCCGCCCCATCAGGAATTTGATCATCTGCTGGCCAGGCTCCCACGAACCGACCAACGACGACATCACGTGGCCGACGTCGACCAGCAAGTTGACGCCGCTGATCCCGCTGGCGGCGTCACTGTTCAAAAAGGCCATCACGTCGCCCATCTGATTAGCCGTAAGCGTCGGCGAGCCAGTGGCATCTCTGTAGTCCTGCCCGAAGGTCAACCATGTCTCGGCGTTGGCTCGAGCGAGCGGAGTGTCGGTGGGACCGGGGCAGATGGCGTTGATCCGCACGCCCTTTTTCAGGAAGGGAAACGCTTGATACGCCACGTAGCAGTTCATCACCTGTTTGGAGAACCCGTAGCTGTCGGTGCCCTCGTGCGCCTGGACCCACGCGTCGGCAGCCTCGTAATCAGGGGTCGCCAAAAACTCAAGCAGGGTGGGTAGCTGGGGCTCCCAGCCGATCCCGGCGACCGAGGAGATCATGCACACTGCTCCCCCTCGTGCCAAACGCCCCTCGTTGATCAGCCGTTCGATGATGTGACGGTGGGCAATGAAGTTGATCCTCATCAACCCTGGCGTGCCGTCAGCGACCCCGGCTGCCGAGAACACGGCATGGACGGGCCCCGACACTTGCTCGAGCGCTGCGTCGATCGCCCCGCGGTCTCGGAGATCCACCTTGATCGCTTCGGCCACGGGGAACTCCACTGGCGCGTAGTCCATGACGACGACCTCGCCGCCGAGGTTCCCCACGGTCTGGGCGGCCGCCGCACCCATCCCGGTGGCGCCGCCGACGACCAGAGCACGCTTGCCGTCGTACCGGAATGCCTCGATCCCACTCATTGCATCACTCCTTCCAGCAATCCGCGGTCGAAACCTAATCGGCCACTGTTTTGCTGTCCACATTGAGGCCCGACGGTCCCATCGACTCCGCCGATAAGAAAAATTTCCCCGCGGTGCTCGGTGTGCATCGACGCTCGAATACCTACCGTTGTTACCGGGAGCAACCCTCGCTCTTTCCTGACAGGGTCGGAGCTTGCCTGGCCTGAGGCCCTGAGCGGCATGGTCGAGAACGATGGGCTCAAAGCGCCGCGGCGAGCGTCTCGACGTCGCTCACGCACCGAAGAAGGTCGTTGAGATGGGTGCAGGTTGACGTTCCCTTGAACTCATCGCGCACGATCTCGCGCAGTTCCCCCACCTTGTGACCTTCCAGCCTCCGTGCGCTCGCCGCGGCCGCAGGGCACTCCGGCCAAGGCAACACTCGCGGCGTCGCTTCGCTATGGACCACGACAAGCGTGAGCGGGTCGACCTCGAGGTCGAGGGTGTACTCGTGAAGCACCGTCTCGGTCCGATTCACATCGGCATAGCTGTCCCGGAACATCGCTCGCACGATCAATGGGGTCCCTGCAGCCACATCGATCAGCCGGCGCCGGCGCATCGCACCAGGCGTGAGTGGCTCCATCTCATGCCAGCCCAGGGGGTCTTCTGGGTCTTCGAGGGGCGGAGCGACCGGTCCGAGGGTGACCGGCGCTCGCCCGTTCGTCCGCACGGCAGCCATCATGGTTCCGTCACTGCGCCAGCCGGAGCAGATGTCAATCCTCGAACGCAGGTCGCGCGCGAGCTCGCCGGTGACCGAGCGCGCGGGGCTCGCGGCGCGCTCGGCCTGGTCACCTCGATCCTCCGCGGAAAGCCGCGCGTAACCGGAGATCAACGCGGCAACGGGAAGATCGTCGAGCAGCAGATAGAGCGCGCTGCGGCAGTTGTGGTGGGCAGGGACGCTCCGTTGGACGGCGCTTCGGAAGCCGCTGGCCACACGGAGGCCCACCAGCTGCTGCACCCCGTCGTCGTGCGGCATCGTTTCGATGTATTCGAGCAGCCGATTTTCATCGAGGCGGGCTCGAACTGCCGCCTCGCTTAGCACCTCCGGGCGACCCGAGTCATTGGTTCGCAGGTCACGCGCCCGCCCCGCCAGCGCAAGCGCCTCCGCCCCATAAGTGACCATCATGATGTCGCTGGTACGGCGAACAGAGCCCGGACGACGTCCCACGGTCGTGGAAGTGGGTTCGCTCAACCCTGCCGCGACAACGCTCATTCTGAAACTCCTACCCAGCCGATCCACCACGGCGACGATGCCTGCCAACAAGAACCACGCTACCCACCCGATCCCCGGACCGGGGCTGTCTGGCACGACTCCGACCCGGAATTTCTGTGGGCCCGGATACAGGACACGGAAATGGCAGATCACCCAGCGATCGAACCGACGAGGAGGAGCAGCGAAACGGTCGCGGTAAGTTAAAAGGAGCGGATAGCGCTCGCTAGCCCGGGGAGGAAAATCGATGGACGTCAGTGACATGATCCTGGTGAGCGTGGACGACCATGTTGTCGAACCACCTTCCATGCACGACTTCTTCAAGGAGCATCTACCGGCGAAGTTCAAGGACCGTGCCCCACGGGTGATCCACCGAGAGGACGGCACTGATGCGTGGCTCATCGAAGGAGTTGAGATTGCGACGTTCGGCCTCAATGCCGTGGCGGGCCGGATCCCAGAGGAGTGGGGCTATGACCCGGCCAGCTTCGAGCAGGTTCGGCCGGGTACGTATGACGTCCACGAACGTATCCGGGACATGAACGTCAATGGCGTGCTCGCCAGCATGAACTTCCCGTCATGGCCTGGCAACGGCGGCCAGTTCTTCACCCAGAGCAACGACGACGAGTTCGTCGCCGCGATGATCCGCGCGTACAACGACTGGCACATCTACGAGTGGGCCGGCGCCTACCCTGGCCGGTTCATCCCGCTGGCCCTCTCAGGCTTCAAGCTTGGCGCCGAATGGATGGCCACTGAGATCAGGCGCGTGGCCGAGCTCGGCTGTCACGCGATCTCGTGGCACTCCGAGCCATACCGCTTCGGCATGCCTGACTACCACGGTGACGAATGGGACCCGGCTTTAGCCGCGTCTCAGGAATGCGAGAGCGTGGTGGTATTCCACTTCGGGAGCATGGTGCAGCGCATGCCTCGATCTCCCTTCGACGTCATTCCGCATGCCATGCCGTTCCAAACAGCGGTCTTCGCCTCCGAGCTCCTCTGGTCACCCATGATGCGCAAATTCCCACGTCTCAAGTTCGCGCTGGCCGAAGGTGGAATCGGCTGGTACCCGTACTGGCTGGAGAAGGCAGACTTTGTTTATGACCACCACCATCGCTGGACCGGCTCGGACTTCGGCGACGAACGCCCCAGCGACGTCTTCCGCAACCGGGTATTAACGTGCTTCATCGACGACGAGACCGGTCTTGAGCTTCGACACAAAATCGGTATCAACAACCTGGCGTGGGAGTGCGACTACCCCCACTCGGATACGACGTGGCCACAAGCGCCGGAAGTCCTGATGAAGTCCTTCATCGCCGCCGGAGTACCCGATGACGAGATCCACAAGATTTCATGGCAGAACGCATGCTCCTTCTACAAATTCAATCCGTTCGAACATATTCCAAAGGAGCAGTGCACCGTGGGGGCGCTGCGCGCGCAAGCACAAGACGTCGACACGACACCACGACGCTACGGGCCGCCCCCCGACGAGGCAGCGATCCAAGCCATGCGCGCTGCTCGACCCTCCGACATCCCGCACCGCGGATCCGTTCTTTCCGAACGGATCCGATAGCGGGCTCGAGCCTTCGGGCAGCGCCGTGTGAAGAAGGCGGCCGCTGGACGAACGCTGTAGCTCCGGTAGCGGGGAAAACTGTGCCGAAGTTCGAGATTGAATTCAGATCTCTCCCTCAGCGACCGGGGCGCCGGTCATCGTCGAGTTTCGGCGTGCTCGAGCAAGGAGCGGGCGCACGATGGCGTCAACTTCCTCAGGCTCTGCTGGTGCGTCGCCTGTTGGTCCGCGTACCCAACCCTCGGCGATCGCCAGGGCTCTGCCAGAGCTGACGAAGACTCTTCCACTCACTCCTCTTGACAGAGGCGAAGCGAGCCAGGCGACGACGGGTGACACCCACCGGGGATCAAGTAATCCTTTCTGGCTCGCTTCGGATCGCGCAATCTCAAGATCCTCAGTCATCCTCGTTACCGCTGTCGGACAGATCGCATTGACAGTGATGCCGTAGCGATGCAGTTCACGGGCAGCGATGATGGTGAACGCCGCGATTCCCGCCTTCGCAGCTCCGTAGTTGCTCTGCCCCACGTTCCCAAAGATGCCCGAGCTCGATGTGGTGTTGATGATCCGAGCGTCGACTTCCTGACCTTGCTTGGCGAGGCCTCGCCACACATTTGCTGCAAAGTGTGAGACGGCGAAAGTGCTCTTCAAATGCACACGGATGACGGCATCCCATTCGTCTTCCGTCATATTGACGAGCATCCGGTCACGGAGGATGCCAGCATTGTTCACGACAGCGTCGACCCTGCCCCAGGTGGTCAGGGCAAGGTCGACGAGGGACTTCGCACCTTCCATGGTCGCCACATCTCCGGTGTGCGCGATCGCTTCGCCACCGCGCTCACGAATCTCGTTGACCACTTGCTGCGCCGCGTTGGTCGATTCCGGGACGCCGTCCCGCCGGACGTCGAGGTCATTCACGACCACCTTTGCGCCCTTGCGAGCCATGAGGAGTGCGTGCTCACGCCCAAGACCCCTTCCGGCACCCGTCACCGCGACAACCCGCCCATCGAGCATGCCCGCCACCTGCACCTCTTGTCTTCCCTCCGGGATACCCCGGTTCATCAATAACATTGTGACGATACCGCTGAGCGGATTCAGGGGAGAAACCGGCCCGCTCCAATCACCAGATCATCGTGGACGCATCGTCACTGCGACGAGTGCCCGGCCGATGCTCGTGGTCAAGCTTCAAGAAAGAGCGAAAACAACTGCTGTTTTCCTTCACCACCGTCATCGAGCAACCAATCGACCTCGTCGCGCTCCACCCAGGCAACGGGTGTCGCCGCTCATCCTGAAGCACGCCTGACCTTGGGTGAGGACGATTCGCTGAGAAAGCGAATACGTCAAAAAAATGCCGATTACTGCCCCGAGGCAGCCGTCAACGCCCCACGCCCGGGCCTCCTGCTCGGACACGTAGGGTCACGGCTTGCTCGCCGTAACGCGACGAAAGCCTCCACGAGGTCCGTGAGCTGGTAGCGCGCTTGAAGCCCACTGGGGTTGGGAAGGAGCCACAACAATGAGCCCGCGAGGCGATCGGGCTGGCACCCCATCGTCGCTCGGGGTCGTCCAAAAGCTTTACGGTACGCATCCATACCGACAACTGCAACCACGCGCGGTTGGTAGCGGCAAACGGTCGCCTCGAGTGCCTGTGCACCTCGCCGCAGTTCCTCAAGCGAAAGCTCCTGTGCCTTCGCCGTTGCAACTGGAACCAGGTTGGTGATGCCGAGGCCGTACTCCAGCAGCTCAGCCTCCTCCTCGGGTGCCAGCTGCCACTCGGTGAACCCCGCAAGGTAGAGCACCTTCCAGAAGCGGTTCCCCGGGCGCGCGAAATGATGACCGACGGCGGCCGAGTACAAGCTGGGGTTGATCCCGCAGAACAGGATGTCGAGTCCGGGCGCGACGACGTCCGATATGCGTCGTCCACGAGCCGCTGCGAGCTGTGCCTGGCTCACGCGAGCCATCGATCTCCCGCCCAGCCCGGACTTCGATGCTGACATTGTGACGAGGTCGTCACTCGACGCCGCTTGCGGATCGCGACCCCGCCTTCAGCACCGCCTGCACGACCTCGTCCCACTCGTCGGGAATGACAAGCACATCGAGCCCGTCTCGTTCACGCAGCCACCGCCTGTTCATTCTGTGCACCTCGTCATCGTGGTCGAAGTGGTTGAGCAAGACCACGGTAGGTAAGGGATCGAGCGCCCGGGCTGCCAACCCCACATCGCTAATTGCTCCCAGGCCCGCGTCGGCAACCAAGATGACGAGGTCGGGACGAAGCAGACGGCAGAACGCCAAGCTGTCGCCGTCGTCCGCCATCGGCGACCGAACCCCTCCAACGGTCTCGACGACGCCGAGATCCGCGGGGATCAAACCGAAGCCTGGGGACGGCGCAGCGACCCCAGGCTCAGCCGGCGTTGCAGAGTACCAGCCAAGCTCACCCAGCAGCTCTTCGAGGACGATTCGTGGCCGGCCCAGCAACTCTGCAGCGATCGGCGGTGCCATCGCGAGACCGTACCGTCGATGGGGGGGGCAAACACCCTCTGGATCCTCGCCAGTTGCCTGTGCCAGGACGGATGCGTCGCTCTCGAGAGGATCCTCCGTGTCCTCCGCGGATTGCACCGGCTTTCGGGCCGACACGCGAAGTCCCCGTTGCCGCACCGAGCGGAGAAGCTTTGCAGCGACCCACGTCTTTCCGACGCCGGTCCGCGTGCCCACCACGGCAACGACCCTGGCCGGACGTTGCGCCATGGGCCCATCCAGCCGAGCAGGGTCCGAGGTCGTCGAAGCCCTCGGTTGAACGGTCGCCCCAACACCCAGCATCTGGACCTTGCTCGGGACGTTCCGAACATCGGTGTCCCCGGCGTCAACGGTTGACGGCGTCGCGATCGAGGCGCCGAGCGACGCCAGCGCCTCGATCAAGGTCTGGACCTGTGCCGTAGTGTGCGCTGCAGAAAGCGTCACGCGGAGGCGGCTCGACCCTGCTGGAACGGTCGGAGGCCGCACTGCCGGAACCCAGATGCCTCGCTTGAGCAACGCCGCGGAAGCCGCCAGCGCAGCCGACTCACTTCCGAGAACGATCGGCACGATCGGACTGGGGTGACCCGGTCGAAGGCGGTGCACGTGAGCCGCCAGGCGCCTTTTCAAGCGATCACCCTCGGCCGAACGGAGGACCTCCAGTGCCGCCAGTGCGGCGGCCGCGTCAGCCGGCGAGAGAGCGGTGGTGAAGATGTACGGTCGAGAGACGTTGATCACGAGGTCGATCAGCGCACGCCTGCCTGCGACGAACCCACCGAGGGACCCGAGGGTCTTGGAGAGCGTCCCGACACGAAGGACTTCCAGATCATCGGAGGCCGTCGAGACCAGCTCCGGCCCCAGGACGCCATGGGCTTCGTCGAGCACCAGGAGTGCACCGTGACGCTCACAGGCCTCGGCGAGTGCGCCGACCGGCGCCACATCGCCATCCATGGAGAACACGCTGTCGGTGACCACGATCGTCGGCTCGGTTGAGCTTCGAAGCAATGCCTCGACGTGGTCGACGTCGCAATGACGGTACACGGTGACTGCGGCACGCGAGAGCCGGCAGCCGTCGATAATCGACGCGTGGTTGAGCTCGTCGGAGAGCACTCTGGTGCCACGGCCCGCCAGCGCGCTCAGTGTGCCCAAGTTGGCAGCAAATCCCGTCGGAAAGCACGCCGCGGCCTCGGTCCCCTTGAAGTCCGCTAGTGCCGCTTCGAGGGCACGGTGCACCGGTCGGGTGCCGGTGAGGAGGCGGGAACCCCCAGAACCGGTGCCCCAGCGCTCCAGTGCGCCACGAGCGGCGGCGACGACCTGAGGGTGAGTACTGAGGCCGAGGTAATCGTTGGAGCCGAAGGAAACGACGTCGCATCCCTCGGAGACGAGCCGTCCGGCAGGTCCGCGCGCATCGAACTCCTGCGGTGCCCGCCATCTCCCAGCGTTGACAATCTCCTCCAGGCGCACCGCGATGCGTCGGCCCCAGGAGGCGCCAGCGAGCTCGCCATTGGACTCCGAGACCGTCACGTTCCCCTGACGTCCTCGCCCGGGCCTTGGCCGCCGGTTACGTCGTCGATTGCCGCACCGAGCACCTCCACAAGGTGCCCAAGCTCTGCGCGCTCGATCGTCAAGGGCGGCATCAGCACGACGGTGTCGCCCAACGGACGGAGGAGCACTCCCCGCTGGACGGCCCTTGCGCAAACTCGCCGTCCCCAACGCAGCTCGGGTGAGGGGGCGCCGAGCTCGACGCCCACCATCAGGCCACGCTGGCGTACGGCGCGGACCGCTGGCTTCGGAAGGATGGAACGACGGAGCAACGCTTCGAGTTCACCAGCGCGCTGCACGACGTTGGATAGGATCCCCCATTTCTCGATGAGCTCGAGGTGTCGAAGCGCGACCGCCGCCGCAAGCGCATTCCCACCATAGGAATGCCCGTGAAAGAACGTCTTCGGGCCGAGATCGCGATCCAAGAAAGCTTCGAACACCGGCTGTGCCACTACGGTGACCGACATCGGCAGATAACCGCCGGTGATGCCCTTGCCCAAGCAAAGCAGATCAGGGCGAAGGCCGCATTGCTCGGAAGCAAAAAGGGTGCCCGTGCGGCCGAAGCCGGTCGCGACCTCATCGCAGACGAGGAGTACTCCGAAGCGGCGGCAGCTCTGGCCCAAAGCAGCCACGTCACTGGCATCGGCGCACCACATACCGGCGGCTCCCTGTACGAGAGGCTCGATGACGACAGCGGCAAGCTCGTTGTGATGGGCCTCGACGGCCGCACACGCTTTCTCCGCCCACCCGGGATCCGCATAACCCGGGCTCCGGATCACCGGAAAGCACAGGGGGTCGAACACCTCGCCGAACACCCCGCGGTCACCAAGAGACAGGGCGCCGATCGTGTCGCCGTGGTAGGCGCCGCCTAACACCAGGAAACGACGGCGCTGCCTGTCCCCGGCGTTCACCCAATACTGAAAAGCGATCTTGAGAGCCTGCTCCACGGCGACGGCGCCGTCGGAGCCAAAGAGGAAGTGTGGGCGGTCCACTGGGACCACAGCAGCGAGCCGCTCTGCAAGCTCGACCACCACTCGGTTCCCATTCCCCAGCATGGTCGAGTGTGCGATGCGTCCGAGCTGCTCGACGAGGGCAGCGTCAAGCTCGGGGACCCTGTGGCCAAGGGTGTTCACCCACAGAGACGAGATGCCGTCGAGGAAGTGATTGCCCTCGGTGTCGACGAGTTCTCGCCCCGAGCCGGCTTCGACGATGATCGGCGACCCATCTGCGTAGGCTGCCATCTGGGTGAAGCCATGCCAGACAATGGCAGCATCGCGTTCGACCCACGAGGGCACGGTCACGAGTGCCATTCTCGCGGAGCCAGCATCCCGGGTCGAACGACGCGACCAGGGTTTCATCGCCCGCCCGAAGATGCCGGTCCGGGCCACGGTGCCCCCCGAAGATTCATCGCCCGATTACATCGATGTCGCTGACGTTTCGCGTTCCGTTCACCTCGGCCACGTACCGTCGCCACTTGATGGAGGCGACCGCAGATGGTCCCCAGCCGAACGCCCATCGTCAACGACCCCTCGTGCTGGTCGTTGACGACGAGGAGTCCTACCGCCAGGCCCTCCTCGCCGGCTTGGAGCAGGAGGGCTTCTCCGTCGAGGTCGCGGCGGACGCCCATGAGGCGCTCCGCACGTTCCAAAGGGTTCGCCCCGACCTTGTGCTCGTCGACATCATGCTCCCCGATCTCTCGGGGATCGAGCTGTGTCGACAGCTCCGCGCACTCGCGCCGGTGCCCGTCATCATGGTCACCGCGAAGGATTCGGAGATCGACGTCGTGTTGGGTCTCGAGCTCGGCGCTTCGGACTACGTCGCCAAGCCCTTCCGCCTCCGCGAGCTCATTGCCCGGATCCGTGCCGTATTGCGGCGGGGTCAACCACCCGCGGCCTCAGGCGAAGAGATCCTCAGTATCGGACCGGTGCGTCTCGACACAGCAAGGCGGGAGGTCACCGTTCGGGGCGAACCCGTCGAGCTCTCTCGCAAGGAATTCGACCTCCTTGCGCTCCTGATGAGTCAGGCCGGCAAGGTGGTCACCCGCGAGCGATGCATAGACCGCCTGTGGTGGGACCAGGACCTCGCAGACACCCGCACGCTCGATACCCACATGAAGCGCCTCCGGCGCAAGGTCGAGATCGACCCGGCAAACCCGCGCCACCTCGTCACCGTGCGCGGTGTGGGCTTCCGCTTCGAAGCCTGACGAGGAAGCGCCGCAACTCCCGCGAGCGCTCCACATCGAGCAACCCCCGCCGCCTATCGCCACTCCCAGGTCCAGCCGTGGTCCATGTCCAACAGGACAGCTGGTCAGCGCCGCAGCCCGGGGCGGCGAGGATTCCTGTATCAAAACCGGACCGAGATGCCTCAGACCTCGTGGATGCCGTCATCACCAGTGACCGACCGGGGGTCAGTCGAACACCCCCGACGAGGGGCCGACAGGAGGAGCTCCTCGAGTGATCCGTAGACCGCTCTCCCCAAAAAGGCTTACGACGCGAGCGATGCCGCCGTCCGTCGAGTCGTATCCGATGGTGGGCGAGCGGCGATCGGGCGAAGAGCGACGTCTGTCCGAGCGCGGACTGCTGCACGATATCAGCGACTCTGCCGCCGCTATCCGCGCACTGAGTAAGACCTTAATTCTCGAGAAGGAAATCTCTAAGGCGACCAGCCATCGCCTTGAAGCAATTCTCGTCGAAGCGGAGCGTCTTGCAGCCCTATGCAATCGGCGTTCGTGCGATAATCGCACTGCATATCTTAACGGTATCGTCTGCGACCTCGAGGAGATATGCAAGCACTTCATCCTTTCTCGTCGATCGTTCTATCAGACCAAGATCGAATACGAAGAGATCGAATGCAGCGAACAAGGGGTGTGGGTGCTCATGGAGAGCATCTCGGTGTGGAGGGTCCTCACAAATCTCGTGGGAAATGCAGCACGGGCTGCGGGAAGGTCTGGTGTTATACGCCTCAGCATTGACCGAATTCCGCAGATCGGAAGAGTGCTCCTTTACGTCGACGATACCGGACCAGGGCTTGGGGTCGGCCCACCAGGAAGAGAAGGGATCGGCCTTCGAGTCGTCAACAACCTCCTCAGGTCAAATGGTGGGAACCTGCGATTGCGATCTGGTCCTTTAGGCGGAGTTCGCGCGATCGCAGAGTTTGCCACACCTGACTAACGATACCAACTATTGCGTTCGAATAGGAAATTCGATGAGGAATGAGATGCGCGTCCTACTTTGTGATGATCATGCAATGTTCGCAGAAGCATTTGCATCGCTCCTGTGCCGTCACGGAGTCGACGTCATTACCTGCAATGACCCACTCCAAGCCGCCAACCTTGCATCCGATCGGGACATCGATCTGTGCCTCATGGACCTGAACTTCGGAGGCCATGCCAGCGGAATCGATGGCGTCCGCGCCATCAAGCGCAACAAGCCACAGACCCAGGTGGCCGTGCTCTCGGCTCGAGCGACCCATGAATCGATCGTTGCCGCTCGGGATGCCGGCGCGATCGGCATCCTGTCCAAGGCCGACGACGCAGATCACGTCATTCGGTCCATCGTTGGGCTTCTCGAGAACGGGAGGCTCGTTCCAGCGCGCCCGACCGAGCAACCCTCGACCGCGCGTCCGAAGCGTCACGCCAATCGTTCGCCCTTGGACTTCCTCACCCAACGTGAACGCGAGGTACTCGAGCTCATCGTCGACGGTCAATCGACGCCCCGGATTGCCGAGCACCTCGGGATCAGTTATGCGACTGCCCGCAGTCACGTCCAGCGGATCCTCAACAAGCTCGGGGTCCACAGCCGCCTCGAGGCCGTCGCACTAGCGACCTCCGAGGGCATCAACGGCTATCAGCGTCGGTCGAACAAAGGCCACACACGATGACCCAGCTGGTCCCTGTCACCATCGCGGCAATCATGACGGCGATCCTCGTCAATGCGGGTAGTGCACCAGCGACGTCCCGTGCCCGCTTCGCCGAAAGCGATCACTACCACACCATCGTCGCGAGCACACAGCGCGCGCTCATCGTCGGTCATGCCAATGGTAGGGGTGACGGAGCAACGCCAGGAGGGAAAGGGGGTAGCGAGAACGGCCGGGGGAACGGAATGGGAAACTCGATCGCTGCCGGCAGCTCGGCAAGCAGTCGATCGCCTCGCGACCATTCCCCCCGCCGCCCGGCGCCACGCCGGATCCGATGCCCCGGACAGGTCAGGGTGCCGAACCGGAACCATGCTTCGAAAGGCTGCCGCCAAGGCCCCCGGCGAGGGTGACTGCCTCGATGCTCGAGTGCACGCCCAGCTTTCGAAACAGGCTCTGCGTGTGGCTCCGGACAGTATTGACCGAGATGTACAGCTCCTTGGCAATTGCAGAGCGCCCCTGACCTGCAACCATGCAGGCGAGGATCTCTCGCTCTCGCGGGGTCAGTTCCTCGAGGAGGTCTCGTGCTGCTCGCTCGAGCCGCTCCTGCTCCCGCATCGCGGTCAGGACCGGACCGAGCATCGAAGCCGGGACCCTACCCTTTCCTGAGGCGACGTCACCGACCGCCGCCACCAACGCGCTGAGCGACTCGCACTTCTGCACCACTCCCAGCGCACCCGCCCGTAGCGCTGCCGTCGCGAGACCGACGTCCTCACCGTCGATCAACAACACGGCATGGTCGGCAAGACCATCGTCGAGGTACTCCGCGAGCAGCGCGATGCCGCGTTCACCGAGGCGCCCATCGACGAGAACCACATCAGCCTTCCCCGCGACGGAATTCGAGCGGCCATCCGCGGGACTCACGGCAACGTTGACCACGCTCGCCTCGAAGTGTTGCTCGAGCGCCGACGCGAGGGGGGTCAAGAATGTCCGTTGATCACCGATCAACAAGACCTGCATCGCCAACATGGTGACCGAACACACGCCAGAGCGCAACCGTCGGTTTGACGATTTTTGAAGACATTCCTCAACGATCCTGGCCATTCGAGAGTGTGAAGAACCGGGGTGAAAGAAATTGCGATTAGTGAACGATGAGTCGTTGCCCGCCATCGCTCCACCATTGACAAGCCGGGCATGGCGCGCGGCAACGCAGGTTCATCTACGCAAAAGGAGCAATCTCATGACAATCAACGAGCTTGAGCTCGAGAGCGGAACGGTCCTTCCCGCTCGGAGCACGATGGCGCTGGTCTTCTCGTTCGGCAGCTTCAACGGCAACGGGAACGGCAACCTCAACGCGATCGAGAGTAACAACCACGCAAACACCTACGCGAATGATGGAAGCGGGGCCGTCGGAGGGCAGGCTGGCAGCCTGATCAACGTAGGCAACGCGAACGGTAACCTCGACGGCAACATCTCAGTCGACTTCTAGCTAACCTCCGAGACTTTTCAAGCCTCGTGACCCGGCCCCGGAGCCAACCACTACGGCTGGCTCCGGGGATCCCACCGGTAGCGATAGGACAAATCGTGACATCTGAGATCACGTCAGGGGAATTCCAACGACCTTAAAAAAGGAGCAATCTCATGACAATCAACGAGCTTGAGCTCGAGAGCGGAACGGTCCTTCCCGCTCGGAGCACGATGGGCTTCTTCGTGCTGTTCGGCAGCTTCAACGGCAACCTCAATGGCAATGGAAACACCATCGTAAGCAATAACACTGCGAACACTTCTGCGAGTCATGGCAGCGGAGCAGCTGGAGGCTTCGCTGGAAGTGAGATCGTTGTCGGCAGCATGAACGGCAACGGGGACGGCAACGTCGTCTTCTGAGAAACGATTACCCGTTGAGGGTGAATCGCACTTCTCGATATACGACGAAAGCGAAGGGGAGCGACCATTCTGGCCGCTCCCCTTCGTCGTCATCCTTTGAATGCCTGAAGGCCACTCCATGTCTCCTACAACGGTGTGATCCAAAATGCGACGCTTACACGATTCAGCTCGACCGAGAGACGCTCATCCTAGATTCGAAGTTTCTTGACGACCAATCAATCGACGTCTGGGGTAAACCGGCGTTCGACGATTCCTGGGAGAACTGCGATGGCCTTTAGCTTCAGCGACCTCGAGCTCGAATCTGCAACGATCTTGCCTGCCCGGAGCACGATGGGCTTGGTCTTCTACGGCATGAGCTACGGATCCGGCGACGGAAACCACAACGGCGATTACAACAACGTCTTCGTCTGGAACAGCGCTTCGTCCTCCATTCATGGTGGCTCCAACAACGTTGCCGTCAGCACGGCCATCACCGGTGTCTTCATCGGCAACGGTAACGGTAACGGCAACTCCTGATCCCACGAATCCTGGCCATATCCTGCACGCTTGCCGACGCTGTATGGGCGGTGATCCGCCCCGCCTCACCTTCTAGCGCTGGCCGAATCGAGGAGCGGTATGACACTCATCCACGAGCGATCACGGTCATTGGCGGAAACCGCGGAGGCCGACGCGAAGGGATCGTCTCGATCTGCGGGTACAAGCGAGAAGAAGCCGACGGAGCCGGCGGTCGGTCCTGCAACGGATGACGCCGAAAGCACCTTCGAGGGTCAAACTCCAAAGAGTATTTCGGCGGGTGCGATTCGCCCCGGGGTAGAGCTCGTCGGACGCTATCGTGGTTCTGGGAGAACGACCGACCGATTCCTCGCTCGGCGACCCGACGGACAATGGGTAGAACTCACGCCCTTGCTATTCCTCGTCGCCGCTGCACTTGATGGCTCCGCCAGTCGGGAAGCCATTGCCCGAACGGTGAGCAAGCAAATCGACCGTGAGCTCAGCGCGGAGAACGTCGACTACTTGCTGACCGAGAAGCTCAGCCCGATCGGCCTCCTGGACAACGACGACCCGAGATATGTGCCAGGTGCACCGAAGCTCCTCCTAGCGCTCCGGGCAAAGCGGAAATTCCTCCCTGCGAGGATCGTGCGAGCGATTGCTCGCGTGCTCCGCCACCTCTTCCATGCTCCGCTGACGCTCATACTTGTCGGTGCATTCATCGCCATCGAGGTACACATCTTTGCATCCGGTCTCGTCGCTCACAGCGCAAACCAGATCCTGGCGCACCCACAATGGGGGCTGATCGTCCTTGGGATCATCTTGGCAAGCACGCTCTTCCACGAGTTCGGTCACGCTTCCGCATGCGCATACGGTGGCGCGATGCCCGGGGAGATCGGAGCGGGCTTCTACCTCGCATGGCCGTGCTTCTACACCGACGTTACCGATGGATATCGCCTGAACCGGAGTGGTCGGGTCCGGACCGACCTAGGGGGTGTGTACTTCAACGCCATCTTTGCCGTGGCCGTCTACGGGCTCTACGAGCTCGTAGGCTTCGTTCCGTTGCTCCTCGTCGTGGCGAGCACGATCATCCTGATCGCTGAACAGCTCATGCCGTTCGTTCGCTTCGACGGCTACTGGGTCATCAGTGATCTCGCGGGCGTCCCGGACCTTTTCCCGCGCTGGGTTTCCGCCCTCCGCCGCGTCGTGCACCCAAGAGCCCGGAACCCGCGAATGGAAGAGTTACGCCCATACGCGAGACGAGTCATCATGATCTGGGCAGTGATTGCCAGCATCGTGCTGCCGCTCGAATTCTTCCTGGGGATGCTCATGGACCCATCGATCGCGGCGTCTTCCTGGTTCTCCTTCCTGTCCCATCTCCAAAGGTTTCGGATCGACGTTCACCGTGGAGACATCGGGTCCGCCTCCCTGGAAGTTCTCCAGGTGCTCGTTCTCGCGATCGCGGTGATCGGCCTCGTGTATGCGGTCTGCTTCCTCTCCTATCGGGCTATTCGATTCGCGGTACGCCGCTGGGGTCACACCACGCTGCGCAAGCTCACGGTTGGGTTCCTGGCAGCGACAGCGTTGTCCTCCCCAATGCTGTATTCAGCGACCCAGATCCGACTCATACATTCCACATGACTCCTAATGGCAATTTCCACCATGGAGCAAGCAAACGATCAGAAAGGCGAAGGTCATGAAACGGATCAAGCTCTTGGCAATGGGAGCACTCGCATTCGCCATGATCGGAATCTTCGCACCCGATGCTGGAGCGAGTCCTGTTATCAATTTCAACGCGGCAACCGCATGGGCGTCCACCTACCATCCGTCAGCAGTTCAGGTCTCCTTCAGGGTAGCCACAGACACCGGAACCTGGGTGTCGGACACGAACACCGCTTCGGCGGTGAGCTCGTACTGTTACGGCTGTGACGCCGTCGGAGTAGCAGTGTTGATCGATCTCGTGGGTGGTCCGCTCAGCTCAGTCCGCGTGAGTAACCATGCGAATGCCTTCGATGGCCCTAACTGCGTGGGATGCAGCGCTCTGGCATCGGCTTATGCGTTCGTGGTCGCACCCGATGCACCCAGTCAAATCACACTGAGCCCCGCTGGAGCGGAAGCGATCGAGACCATCGAGCAACAGGTCAATGCCGACGCGTGGTCCGGCGCACCTGCCCTATGGATCTCCGATCAGATCAACAATGAGATGGCTGAGGTGGAGGCGATCCTTGCAAACCCGAACGATGTGGTCGTCACGTCTTCGCAGACCAACCTGCCTCAGGTCCAGATTAATGAGTTCTCCTCCGATCAGTGAGCAACAGCCCTTGATCGCCATCGACTACGCCTAGACGGCACGGAGGAAGGAGGGCATGCCGATCATCTATCCACCGAGCGATTCGGACTTCGGCGACAGAGTGCGTCGTCTTTCCCTCTTCGAAGGTGACTTCTTCGTCTACCGCCCGCGACCAGCCTCCCATGGTCTCTGCGAGCTCGCCAGAAGCTCCCTTGAGCAGATGCTCGGGAGTGAGCCTCCGTTTGCCCAGCAGCGGATGTCAGAGCCTGAGTTCGCAGTGCTGTTCAGGGGAGCAGCACGGAATTTCCACCTCCGTGGCGCTGCGACCCGTCTTGCAAGCGCTCTTGCCGTCGACCTGGGCTGCGACTCACATTCGACATTTCTCAGCGAGCCCTCACTTACGGCCATCACCGGAAGCGGATTCCTCGCCCATGGCACCGGAAGCCCACAACATCCCCATCGTGACACCTGGTACGCGGCATCGGTGAGTCAGGTCACATGGTGGCTCCCCCTCTATGACCTCGGTACATCGTCGATCGCTTTCCACCCTCAGTACTGGGACATACCTGTGGTCAACAGCTCCCGCGACTTCGATTACGACGAATGGTCTCGCCAGTGCAAAGATCTGGAGGCATCTCTGGCTGGACCACCGTTCTTCCATCTGTTGAAGGAACCCCGCCCTCTGGACACCCTTGTGTTGACCCCTGACATCAGGATCGCGTCCCCCACCGACGGAATAGCACTTTCTTCGTGTGCCCACCTGTACTCCGTCGTTCCCAACGACTCAGCCGAGACATACTTTGGAACGGTTTTCCACACCGTCAACGAGAACGACCTCCTCCTGGGTGCGGGAGCGATGAACCTCGACGCAGAGCCGCGCGGCACGATGCTGGCGACCTTCGTTCGCTGTGACGACTTCAGTCCCATCCCTCAAGAGCTCGTTGACCGGGAGTTACAGAGGAGGTCCGAGGCAGTCATACCACCACCCCGCGACCGACCTTCCAGCACGAGCCTGATCACTTCTTGACTTCCGGCGCCACGATCCTCACAAGACCGAAACGCCCCGGCCACCTATGCGCTCGCGCGTGCCCCTGGAAGCGGGGACGACCGGACGGAGGCATTCGCTGCTGTCCCGTCAGCGAAACTTGCACCGGGGTCAGCGTCGGGTATCCAGCCGGCATGGCGCGCCAACGCTACCGCTGCGAGTTGCGAATTCACCCCAAGCTTCTGGAGAATCGATCTGATCTGAGAGCGCACCGTCGAAACCGATACCCAGTTCTCCCTGGCGATCGTCTCGGCATTGTGGCCCTCCATGAGCTCGCCCAGGACGCTGCGCTCTCGTGGCGTAAGGACAGCAAATGCATCGAGCCGGTCACGTCGAAGCTCGGCTCCTTGAGAACCTGACCCTTGAATCAACTTCGGGTCTGCGGCCGCTTTCGGCCCCTCACTGACCTCCGTCACCGCAGTGAGCTCAGGGTAGTCCGGGCTCGGATCGCCGGAACACCGCCCTCGTTCTTCCCCCCAGCGAGACAGGATCGCGAAGAGGTCTCCGAGGCGGACGTTCTGTGGCACGACAGCGAACACACCAGAGCTGTCGAGATCGATAGAGAGTTCGTCGTCACGGTCGCCCATCACCACCAGCGGAATTCCCGCGCGTTGCAGAACACCCAGTGCCTCGTCCACGACGAGGTCGGCGTCGACCAGTGCAATATCAGGATTTGCGGAAACTGCCGCTTCAAGATATTCAGAATCCGGACCGCTGAAACTTGCAAGAAATCCTGCCCCCGCTAACACCTTTGCGAGGGCTTCGCCGACAATCACGTTGTCGCCGACTACTAACACCCGTGGCGCCCTCGTCATCGCAACCCCTGGAGCTTGATCGACATCTCGTGAACCCGAATCGTTTTCCGGGTCTGTCCCGGGAGGCCGGTTTCGCCCTCGCTCCATGCGGTCCCAGGCGACCAGTTCCAGACCGCACATCACAGCGCCACCCAAACCGACCATAACGAACGCCAGCCATGGTGTCAACGCCGCCGTGACGGCACCAACCATTGCTCCCTCTCGAACCTCCCAGCAAGCCACCTCCGTCGCCACAAACCTTCATGAGGTACCGAAACCACTGTACGCATGCGATCACCACAGAACGTGCCACCATAACGATCGATCGCAAACCGTCACGTTTGTGTTGCGTTTCCGCCTCTCAGGCGGTGAGCAATTCCTAAATATTGGGGATGCAAATCGCGCAAGTTCCGTTGAAGATTACAGAAGGGAAGGAGAGCTCCGTCTCGGAAGCGACCGATGGAGCAGCCAGTTTCCACCAGGGGCCTGCTCGTGGACTAAGCCCAGCGAGCAGAGTAAGGAAGCAACATCGTTATGGTTGCACCATCATCAATAAGACGATATTCACGCGCCAAAATCACTTCGATCGATACGGGGGCTCCGCTTGCGGATACGGTGTCGGCTGCGGCTGGCGGTGACCCTGCTGCGTGGGAAGAGTTAACCGACCGATTCGGCGACATGATCAGCGCGATCGCCCGCAGTTGTCGCCTGCGCGATGCCGATGTGGCCGAAGTCTCCCAGACCACCTGGCTGCGGCTGGTCGAGAACATCGACCGCATCCACCACTACGACCGTCTCGGGGCTTGGCTTGCAACGACAGCCCGACGTGAGTGCTATCGCCTCCTGCGCCGGGCGACTCCGTCCGGTCTCGAGGGCGAGCCAGTGGAGAACGTTCCCGACAGCGCAGCTCCTGCGCCTGAGGCAGGTCCAATCGCCAACGAGCGCACTACCGCCCTACGCTTGGCGATCGAAGAGCTTCCACCTCGCTGTCAGCGATTACTGGGCCTCATGATTGGAAGCGAAGACCGCTCTTATAAGCAGATCGCAGCAGATCTTTCTATCCCGATTGGGAGTATCGGTCCAACCAGGAGCCGCTGTCTCGCCCATCTGCGGCGCATTCTCTGTTCAAGCTCTTCTGGAAGGGAACTGGCCTCGGCATGAAGACCACGCGACCTCAGTTGCAAACAACTCGAACCCAACACCGAAGGACTATTCCCTGCCCTGCAGAGCCTCTACCTGAACACAACCGTCTTTCTTCCATTGAGCAGGACACGATGCTCGATATGCCATTGCACCGCACGCGCCAGGGTCGAGCATTCGAGATCTCGCGAAATCGACGCGATGCGGTCAGGGCCACACGTGTGATCGATGGGGCTGACCATTTGCTCGATGATTGGCCCCTCGTCCAGCTCTGCACAAACGTAATGAGCGGTCGCCCCAATGACTTTCACGCCTCCCTCGAATGCCTGACGATACGCACCTGCTCCCTTGAAGCTCGGGAGCAAACCATGGTGGATGTTGATCATTCGCCCACTGAAGCCATTCACGAACGCCGGCGACAGGATCTGCATATAGCGAGCCAGTACTACCAAGTCGATGTCAAGCTCTGAAATCAGTGAGGCGAAGTGATGTTCTTGCTCCTCTTTCGTCCCAGGAACGTAATGAAATGAGATTCCGTAGCTCCGAACTAGATCGCCGAGATCTGGATGGTTCGATGCAACTGCCGGAATGGCAACCTTCAATGAACCGCTCCGGTACCGGTACAGGAGATCGTTCAGGCAGTGTCCCAGCCTGCTGGCCAGGATCAGTACATTCGGGCGTTCAGCAAAGTCGTGAAGCTCCCAGGTCATCTCGAATTCCTTGGCGAGTTCCGCAAATTCGAGGCGGAGCCGATCGAGGTCAGTGCCCGCAAAGGTAGGTTGCGCATGCACGCGCATGAAGAATCGGGCGCTATCAGCATCACCGAATTGCTGGCTCTCGACGATGTTCAATCCGCGCTCAGCCAAAAAGCCCGCCACTGCCTGAACGATTCCAAGGCGGTCGGCACACGAAAGTGTGAGAACGACGGAGGTCACACCATCACGTTAGCCACGTACCCCGTCGTTCCCAAGTGCCGTTCGATTTTCCCTAATGCAGTGCAGAAATCCTGAATGGAGGGACCATATGGCGCGCAGTGCCGCTGACAAGGTCGATCGGAAGCGCCTCGCTCGAGGAATTGCGGTATTTGTGCTCGTCGCGAGCACGATTGGTGTCGCCGTCGGAATCCTTCCAGCGGGAGGCAGTCCGGCGTCCGTGTCATTCGTGCAAGCCCCGAGCGATGCGGTGGCCGGTGTGCCCTTCACGGTACAACCCGTCGTGGAGCTCACCAACGCCTCGAGCACGGCCAGCGTCACGTTCTCGATCACAACAGGAACTGGAGCTGCCGGAGCGGTGCTCACTTGCAATGGAAGCGGAACCGACGGTGACACATTCACAGTCAGTAGTGGAAAGGCAGTCGCTACTGGCTGCTCGATCAACCTCGACAGCCCCTCGGCCAGCCCATATTCGCTCACAGCGACCGACGTCACCGATGGTGGCTCTGCGACCAGTGCCACATTCGCAGTCAGTGGCGGGGCGAGCCATCTGCTATTCACCGCGTTTCCATCCAGCGCGGTCGCGGGAGAGCCGGAGACGATCACAGTCCAGATCGAGAACACTGACAACTCTGATGTCAATCCCAGCTCTACCTATGCCTCGGACCGCATCGCCTTGAACATTGCCAGTGGACCTGCTGGAGCAGCCCTTACCTGCGCGCCCGTAACGGCATCGAAAGGAGTGGCGACGTTCGACAGCTGTTCGGTCAACTTGGTTGGCTCCTATATCTTCCAGGCAACAGATCTCACGAACCCCTCAATCATTGCCTCTGCGTCAAGTAGCCCTTCTTTCGCACCCATGCAAGTCACACCGAACGTCGAGGCACAGCTCGTGTTCCTCACCGTTCCTTCGGAAAATTCGACCGTCCAAATCGCACCAGCAACGTTCCCAGTCGCTATCGGCGAGGAAGATGCTTTCGGGAACATCTTGACGACGGATTCCAGTGATCAGATAGAAGTGACGCTCGCGGTGGACCCGACAGGTGGGGCCACGCTTGTCTGCCCTGGCGTCGCGGTCGCCCCCAACCAGTACCTCTTGTCAGCGATCAACGGTATCGCGACCTTCTCACCTGGTTGCTCGATAAACGCAGTGGGGAACGGGTTCCAGCTCGGCGCCATTGACCTCAACGGGTTTACGGCGTTGAGTTCCCCCTTCAATGTGGCCTCGAACCCGGCTCCACCACCGCCGACGGTGACAACCAATGATGCCACTGCAATTACCACGACGAGTGCAACGCTGAACGGCGTCGTCGTGACGGGTGGCGTCCAGCAATCGTGCCTTTTCTACTACGGCACGAATCCCATGGTTGTCTCGAACCCGTCCACCGGACCGATTTCAGCCGGGTCGACGGGAACCCAGCCCGTCTCCGTTCCCGTTACTGGTCTCTCCCCCGACACCCTCTATTACGCCGCGTTGGACTGCAACGGGGTCCTTGGCAACATCGTGACGTTTTCGACCCTCGTAGTTCCCGTTCAGGTGACGACGTCTCCCGCGACAGCGATTACGGCGACGACCGCGCTGCTCAATGGCAGCGTCGCAACAGGCGGGACGGAGCAGACCTGCGAGTTCCTCTACGGGACCGCGGGCAACCTCGACCATGCTTCTGCTACGACACCCCAACAGAGCGGGACGCTTGCCACCGAGCCGCTCTCGGTTCCCGTAAGCGACCTCGCTCCCGATACCACCTACTACTTCGAGCTCGTCTGTGGTGGCATGGCGGGGTCCGTCCTCAGCTTCACGACTGCGCCGGCGAACACCCCACTGCCTGTCCAATACGGCGGCACGAACGGCATTGACACGGCGATCGTTATCTCCGAGCAGGAATTCCCGCAGGCAGGGTCTGCCGCTTGTGTCGTGCTCGCTCGTGATGACTTCTTTTCCGATGCGCTGGCCGGTGGGCCGCTTGCAGCTTCCTGCAATGGGCCAATGCTGTTGACCGAAGGTGCCGACGAAAGCAGCAGCCTCGATCCTGCGACCCAGGCAGAGATCCAGCGAGTCCTTCCCGTGGGCGGCACCATCTACGTCCTGGGTGGTGACCTTGCCATTGCCTCCGGCGTCGATTCGACATTGGCGACCCTTGGCTACAACGTCATTCGCGAGGCAGGAGCGAACGAGTTCGACACGGCAGTGAAGATCGCCGAGGCCCTGAACAATCCCACGACGATCTTCGAAGCCACGGGCCTGAACTTCTACGACGCACTGTCAGCGGTGCCCGCTGCGATCGCCCGTCACGGGGCCATCCTTCTCACCGACGGAGCGATACAGTCCCCCGAGCCCGCCTCGTACTTGGCGGCGCACCCCAGCGACGTCCGGTATGCGATCGGTGGGCCCCTCGCAGCCTACGGGGCCGATCCCTCAGCGACCCCGGTGTACGGCGCCGACCTTTACGGCACCTCGGCAGCGGTGGCGTCGACCTTTTTCCCGGGGGCCACCATCTTCGGTGCTGCGACGTCTGCCGATTTCCAAGACTCGGTCTCCGGTGGGGTCTTCATGGCGACCGGCGGGCGTTCCGGCCCGCTGCTGATCGTGGGAAGCCCACCGTTCGAAGCACCGATTGTCGCCTATCTGAACACGCTGGCGTCAGGGACCCAGGGTTACGTGTTCGGAGGGCCCGGTGCACTCGGCCCAGCCGTTCTGGCGGCCCTCCAGGCAGACGTCGGATAGCAGTTGCGCCCGAAATGCCCTCGCGATCCTGGGGGCCCATTTCCGATACGCTCCATCCTGTGCAAAAGGGGGATCGCGCGCCAGACTTCGAGCTCCCTGATCAGAACGGAGTACCACGACGCCTGAGCGACCTTTTGAAGGATGGGCCTTTGGTCCTGTTCTTCTATCCTGCAGCGCTAACCCGAGGGTGCACTAAGGAGAGTTGTCACTTCCGTGATCTGCGCTCCGAGTTCGACGCCCTTGGGGCTCAACCGGTCGGGGTCAGTGCCGATACGGTCAAAAAGCAAAAGCAGTTCGACGAGCGCTACAGGCTCGGCTTCCTCCTCTTATCCGATCCGGATTTCTCTGTGGCTCGTCTCTACGGCACCAAGCGAGCGGTCAGCTTCCTTCGTGATCGCCGAACGACCTTCGTCATCGGTACCGATCAACGAATTCTCGACATCTTTCATTCGGAGCTCGCCTTCGAGGCGCACGCGGAGCGTGCTCTACGCGTCCTCAAAGGTTCTTCGGATTCGCGCGCCGACTGATCGGCTGGCAAGCACAGCCAAACCCGGACCAACAGGTCAACACTCTCCCGAGCCACGGCTGCTGTTACCAACAACCTCTTGAAGGATGGCGCGCCGCCATATCCCGGTGCCTCACTTCGGTTGGAGGCGCACACCTCCATCTACTCGGACCACAGCCGCGTTCATGTAGCTGTTGCGGACGATTTCGAGAACGAGGCTCGCATACTCGTCTGGCCGCCCCAGTCGCAGAGGAAAGAGCAGGTCGTGGCTGAGCCGCTGCTTGAACTGTTCACCTGCCTCACCGGTGCCGTAAATCGGGGTGTCGAGAAGGCCAGGAACGATGGTGTTCACCCGGATCCCAACAACCGAGAGATCCCGAGCTATCGGTAGCGTCATACCAACGATTCCGCCCTTCGAAGCCGAGTAGGCTGCCTGCCCGATCTGACCCTCGAATGCGGCAACTGAGGCAGTATTCACGATTACCCCGCGCTCGCCGTCGGCGAGCGGCTCGCTCCTGCTCATCTCACTCGCCGCAAGCCGGATGCAGTTGAACGTACCAATCAAATTGACCGAGATGACCTTGGTGAATGCGCCGAGATCGTGCGCCGTGGCAAACGATCCGTCTCTCCCGATTGTCCGCTGTGCGTAGGCGATACCCGCGCAGTTCACCAGAATGCGGAGCGGGCCCTGGGCACGTGCCCCTTCGATAGCCGCGATGACGTCTTCGGCCTCCACTACGTCGGTGCGCACGAACGTCCCGCCGATCTCATTTGCGACGTCCTGGCCTGGCCCCTCTTGCAGGTCTGCAACGACGACCTTGACTCCGTAGTCGGCAAGGAGCCGGCAGGTCGCTGCACCAAGACCTGACGCACCTCCGGTAACGATGGCTGAAGCTCCCGAGATCTCCATGGCGTTGCATCATACGAACGCAAGCGCCCTATGGGCGAACCGAACGGTCGGTCTAGCCCAACCGCTCAATCACCATGGCATTGGCCAGCCCACCGCCCTCGCACATGGTCTGTAGCCCGAAGCGGCCGCCCGAACGCTCAAGCTCGTGGAGAAGGGTCGCTAGCAACTTCGTTCCCGTGGCTCCGAGGGGGTGCCCGAGGGCAATGGCCCCACCGTTCACGTTCACCCGATCGATATCGGGCTGGAGTTCCCGCTCCCATGCCAGAACGACGGAAGCAAAGGCCTCGTTGATCTCGACTCGGTCGATGTCGGAAAGCTCGAGCTTGGCCTTGGAGAGCACCTTGCGGGTGGCGGGTATTGGACCGGTCAGCATCATCACCGGATCCACACCTGCGAGGGCGAAGGCACAAAAACGTGCGCGGGGCACCAATCCGAGCTGCGCCGCCCGCTCTTCGCTCATGATCAGCGCAGCTGAAGCTCCATCGGTGATTTGAGAGCTATTCCCGGCCGTGACCTTTCCATCGGGCTTGAATGCCGGCTTGAGAGTCGCCAAGCCTTCCGCAGTCGAAGGTCGAATCCCTTCGTCCGCGACGACCAGTTCCTCCGTCTCGATCAACTGTCCGGAACCCGGATCCCGCCGAATCGAGCGAACGGGGACGACCTCACGGGCAAAGCGGCCTTCGGCAGTCGCTCGAGCTGCCCGCTCCTGGGATCGCAATGCGAAGGCGTCGAGGTCTTCACGCGTCAGTCCCCAGTGGTCGGCGATCAGCTCGGCACTGATCCCTTGGGGAACGAGGCCCCCGCGTGCTTCGTAGCGACGTTGCAACCGCTCACTGAAGGGACTTCCCACCTCCCTGGATCCGAAATTCGCCCCCATCGGTACCAGGCTCATGACCTCGACACCTGCCGCCACCACGATGTCGTAGACGCCTGCAGCAACGCCCTGTGCCGCGAAATGTACGGCCTGTTGCGACGAGCCACATTGGCGGTCGACCGTCGTCGCCGGAACGCTCTCGGGCCACCCCGCCGCGAGCAAAGCATTGCGCCCGACATTCACTCCTTGCGCGCCGATTTGGGTCACACAACCCATGATCACATCATCGATGAGCTCAGGATCGAGGTCATTGCGTTGCACGAGCGCGCAAAGCGCTTCGGCGGCGAGGTCGACCGGGTGCCATCCGGACAGGAGCCCATGACGCTTGCCTCCTGCAGTCCGCACCGCGTCGATGAGAACAGGATTTGGCATCAGACCTACCTTCTCACATTCCCGGCCACAGCTTCGTCACACTCTCGAAAGCTAGCAGGACTGGCTTCGTCCTCTGCCTCCGAGGCATCATATTCTTGACATATTCTCAAAGCGTGCGTACTGGCTGAGGAATGCCAAATGCACCGATCCGGTCGGCCCATTGCGATGCTTCGCGACGATGATTTCCGCATCACCCTGGCGTTCGATAGGAAGATCGGGATCGTACTGCTCCTCTCGGTAAATGAAGATCACCACGTCAGCATCCTGCTCTAGCGAGTTGTGAGCACAGATACCGTTTGCGACAAAATTGTGGGTATCCTCCACCGTTGCGTCAAAGGTCGGCTTCTCACCGATCGGCGTGATCTCGATGATCTCGTCCCAGTACACATCCGGAGTTCCAGTCACTTCCGATAACGCAGGGATCACTTCGAATGCAGAAGGCAGGATCCAACTACGCTGACCCTGACAACCGACGAGCTCAAAAAATCTCCGAAGGCTGAAGAGCCCTGTCACTTGGAGTTCCCAACGCTGTCGTCGTCCTGCCTTACCCGAAGGGCGAGATCTCGCCGTGATCCCCAACCGCAGCAATGTTCGGCGCACGCCCTCGAGGAGTGCCAAACTCTGGGAAGAATAGGACACTTGCACCATCGGACCTGCCGGATTGCGAGCGACCACAACCGAGCCACCGGCAGACCAGAGATGACGAAGGAAGAGCGCGATCTGCTCGTCGGACGCAGCAAACAACGACTCAGGGATGAACCGCTCATGCGATCGACGGTTCCACAATCCCAATGACTCGAGCCAGTTCCGCATCGGATGATGCCGCCCACGGGTAAGGCGGTATGGAGCCGGCAGCTCTACCTGCCAGGTGCGGCCGTTCGAGGAGATCCGCGCCTTGACATCAAACCGTCGCCGGGCGGCATTCTCGACTGCCTGGCAATTCGCGAGATCGCCGGTCGTGTACCGCACGCCCGGACCCATAGTGCCCCTTCCGAGGAGATGCGCAAGCAGGATCAGCTCGTCCTCGTCCCATTGCTGCGGTGACATGGGAGGATGCATCCGACAGGGAACTGCAATGGCATCGCCGACATGCAGCCGCCCCAACGGTTCCCACCCTCGAAGGGTTCTAAATGGATGGTTGCTCGTTGCTTCGACCTCCAGGCCTGACGCAAGTCGCAAACGAGAAACAAAGCGAACTCCTGAAGGAAAGACCTTCGTAACCCTACGGGGCACTAGTCGCCCATGATCGTCGATCGACCACACCAGTGGTCGCTCCTGCGTGAGGATCAACTCGCCCATTGTCACTGCTGCACCGGTATCCGCCCGCAGTAACGTCGTTGTAGCAGGCATGCAACCCGATTCTCGAAGGTCTGAAAGCATAGGACGCTTGTCCTGACGCGCTTCGAGGCTCCGCGACAACTGTGATAGCGCGACAACCGGGACTTCGAGCTCACGAGCAAGGATCTTGAGCCCGCGACTGATCTCGGATACCTCGACCTGACGGTTTTCGGCTTTGCCGCGTCCGGTCATCAGTTGGAGGTAATCGACCACGACGACCGCCAAATCACCTTCGGTCTTTCGAAGACGCCGAGCCCTTGCTCGGATATCCATGACGGTCAGATTCGGGTTGTCGTCGATGAAAATCGGAGCGGTGTCAAGGCGGCTGACGGCCACACCCACCTTCGCCCAGTCCGATTCGTGAAGACGCCCAGTTCGCAAGCGTTGACTGTCGACCCGCGCCTCAGAGGCAAGCAGTCGCTGGCACAGCTCCAAGTGGCCCATCTCAAGAGAGAACAACAGCGCGGGACGACGGAGCTCAATTCCTATATGCGCCAGCAGGCCAAGGGCGAAGCTGGTCTTTCCCATGGAGGGTCTGGCCCCCACAATGGTCAAGCTCGATGGTTGGAGCCCTGCCAGAATCGCATCGAGGTCGACGTACCCGGTCGGGAGGCCCGTGATCGCGTCGGGTCCATGCGAAAGCTCCTCGATCCGATCGAGGCTTGCTAAGAGGACATCGTGAAGTGGTCGTACCGTATCGGTCGTCCGACGAACGGCGATGTCGAACACGAGGGACTCGGCACGATCAAGCGCAGCATCGACATCCTCTGGAACGCTGAAACCGATTTCAGCGATCTCCCCCGCGACGCCCACCATACGGCGAAGCAACGCGTGCTCCTCAACGATCCGCGCATAATGCACCGCATTGGCGATCGACGGCGTGCTCGCTTGGAGCGAGATCAGCAATGACGGGTCGCCAATCGAATCGAGGACTCCCGAACGTCGAAGTTCGTCCGCAACCGTGACAGCGTCAATAGCCTCACCGCGCTCGAAGAGCGCGACAATTGCCCGAAAGATCTGTGCATGTGCCGGCTTATAGAAGTCCTCGGGCCCACAAATCTCAATCACCGCGGCAGCGGCGTCGTTCGAGAGCAACATGGCACCGAGCACCGATTCCTCGGCCTCAAGGTTGTGAGGCGGGACGCGTGCACCGCTGCTCGGCGAAGGCCTAAGGGGGCGGGGGCGACTGTCTTCGAAGGCGTGAACCATGATGCCCCTACCCTGACCGATGCGAGATGTGGGCGAAAAGATGCGGAACCTGGGGATTACCAGAGCGAAATCCGAGATCGAGGCTGTGGTCAGAGCTGTGGAAACTGGGTGGACCCGCCAGCGGTGCCTGGGGAGGACTCGCCATGTCCTCACAGTGCCAACCGGTTGTAACAGGCGGTTGGTTGGTGCCCGACTCGGGCCAGCCCCCCGCACTCAGGGGACGTCGAGCCAGCCCAGGTTCATGGCGTGCGCGACAACATCAGGTCGCTGCCACAACCTCCACCGTGATCGGGACCTCTAGCTCGTGAGACAGGTGCACAGCGACCTCATGGGGTCCCACGCTTTTGATTGGCTCCTCGAGGTGCACCGAATCGCGATCGAGCTCGATGGCGGATTGAGTGCGCACGTGCTCCACGATGTCAGCAGCGGTCACCGAACCAAAGAGCCGTCCTGTGGCGCCGGCGCGTGCGGGAATTGTGATCACCGCTCCTCGAAGGGCGTCTGCCTTCGCCTGGGCCGCTTCACGGTCACGGGCATCGCGCAGATCTCGAGCCCGGCGCATCGCTTCGGCCTGCGCCTGGATCCCCTTGGTCGCCGGGATCGCCTGACCGTTGGGGAGAAGGTGATTACGGGCGTACCCACCCGCAACGTCAACAATGTCCCCCCGGCGCCCTACACCAGCGAGATCGACTCGAAGCACCACTCGCATCAGGCGAGGTCCTCTCCGGCCGGTGGGCCACCGAACGCATCTACCTGCACAGGGACGTCATCAGTTGGCGAGTCATCGGTCTCCAGGAACTCTTCCGGCACAGCGTCACCGTCTCTGTCCGCGACGAGCTCCGTGACGTCGGCCGCAACCTGGATCGCGCTCTCGTCCCCTTCTTGGTCAACCCCCTGAGGAGGGCCAGCGTCAGGCACCCGAGCACGCCCTCCAGGGCGCTCGGTGACCATACGCTGGGTGTACGGAAGCAGTACCAGCTCCCTTGCCGTTTTGATCGCCTGTGCAACCCCTCGTTGGTGCTGCGCGCAGTTCCCGGTCACCCGGCGTGAACGGATCTTCCCGCGGTCGCTCATGAACTTCCTCAGGAGCGCGACATCTTTGTAGTCGATCCATTCGATGCGGTCCCTGCACAGGGTGCAGGGCTTCTTCTTCACCCGGCGATTGGCATCCTTGGCCGCTCGCCGATTGCCTCGAAACCCACGTGCCATCAGAACGGCTCCTCGTCGAATCCGTAACCCGAATCAGACGCAGCTGTTGGGGAGGGAGGGACCGCCCGCGGTGCTCCTCGTGCGGCGTCAACCGGTCCCCGACGGTCGTTCTTCGTCACTTGCGCGGTTGCCCATCGAAGGGACGGTCCGACCTCGTCGGCGATGATTTCGATACGAGAGCGACGGTCGCCTTCTGGCGTCTCCCAGCTGCGCTGCTCGAGGCGGCCGGTCACGACGACCCTGGTCCCTCGCACAAGACTCTCGCTGACGTTCTCCGCCATCTCTCGCCAGCACACGACATCAAAGAAGCTCGTAGCCTCTTCCCACTCCTGAGTCTGGCGATTCTGCCAGCGTCGGTTGACCGCAAGGCCAAAACTGGCCGTCGCCTGACCAGTAGGCGTGAACCTGAGTTCGGGGTCCCGGGTGATGTTCCCTACGAGCACGATACTGTTGTCCGGCACCCCCTACCTCCTTGTCACAAACGTCCTCATCCCGCGGTCACCGCCCCCGATTCCGTCAAGAACCGAGATTCCCTTGCCGGTCCCTCGGGACGATGCGATTCGGCAGTGGCCCCCGCGAGCGGCCGCCTGCCAGCCAGCTTCTCGGGCAGCCGGATGATCTTGTGCCGGAGGACCTCATCTGCGAAGGCCAAGAGCCGAGCCAAGGCGTCAGCAGCGGGAGGATCTGCAGTGAACTCGATCACCACGTAGTACCCCTCACGTCGATGCTTGAGCTCGTAGGCGAATGCCCTCCGACCCCACCGGTCGACCGTCCCCGGTACGCCTCCGTTCGACCGGATCACCTCCAGGCAGCGATCAACGACTGCTTGGATGGCGGACGGCTCCGCCCCAACATCGAAGATGACCATGGCCTCATATGGCCGCATGGACAATTCACCTCCCTCTGGACCGGGCGATGCCCGGGCTCCACTGTCGCAGAGCAGGGTTTGCGCTGCCCCTGAATGGGGACACCGGCGTTGGCGGGCGCGATGCTAGCAGCCCTCTCACGACCCCGAGTCCTCCCATAGCCTCAATTCGTTGCCGATTCGCCCCCGCCAAGCGCCATTGCGACCTCTGCAGAGGCGTGATACGTCTCCTCGTCCCCCGGAAACGCGCCGGACCGGACGTCGCGAGCGAACGCTGCCACCGCAGCAGTTGCTGCCGCGGCGAGCTGGGCATACTGCCGCACGAACTTTGGCGGCTTACGGGCGCCGAGTCCCACCAGATCGTGAAACACCAGGACCTGTCCATCGCAGGAGGGTCCGGCTCCAATCCCGATCGTTGGAATCTCCAGGCTCGCAGTAACGGCCTCGGCGACCACGTCAGGGATCCCCTCGAGCACGATCGAGAAGCAGCCAGCTCCCTGAAGGGCCTTGGCTGCCTCGATGAGCGCAGTCGCCGCGGCGGCGCTTCGTGCTTGCACCCGGTAACCACCCATCGTCAGTACCGATTGGGGGGTTAGCCCCAGATGCCCCATCACCGGAATCTCTGCACGGACGAGCGCCTCGACCACCGGAACCCTCGAAAGGCCGCCTTCCAGCTTCACTGCTTGTGCCCCTGCCCGTATGAGACGGGCGGCATTGCCGACGGCGTCGGGCACACTCAGGTGATAGCTCATCCAGGGCATGTCTCCGACGATCACGCAGGTGACCTTTGCACGGGCCACTGCAGCAACGTGGCGTTCCATATCGTCGATCGTGACCTGCAAGGTGTCCTCGTAGCCGAGCACGTTGTTCGCGACGGAATCGCCAACGAGCACTACGTCGACTCCGGCCTGGTCGACGATGCGAGCGCTTGGCTCGTCATAGGCGGTGACCATCACGATCGGCGGAGCACCGTGACGGCGTTTGCGAGTGGTGAGCGAAGGAATCGAGACCGGTTCGGTGGTCACGATCGTCCGAACGCGGCCGAGCGGCGGATCGTTCCGCCGCCTGGGTACTTCCGGATGAGATGGTGCCAGGCGCATTCGACACAGACCTCGACGTCGTAACAGAGCACTGGCTCCCCGCGCCGGCGTAACCGCTGCAACTCCGCCTTGGTCCCTGGGCAGAGCCCCCCGGGGGGCAGCCGTGAGCCAAAGACGTAGGTCACTTCAACCAGTCCAGTCGACTCGCAGATCGGACAGGCCTGGCGGCTGGCCTTACCGACATTGCGCGCCGCTCGCAGCAGTTCCGGATGGGCATCGCAGACGTCACGGCGATCGACGCGGCCACGCTCGACGTCACGGACCAAGGCGTTGCGAACGAGTCGGTAATCGACCCGAGCGTCTCCGCACCCCTCGACGAGGGGTTGCGGAGAACCCCGACCGGAGGTCACTGTCACGTGAGTCAGGGTAGTGGCTGCACACGGTCTTGGCCCTCCATTGCCCGCGAGTGCATGCCGACAGGACATCGAACGCCGCATCCGGGAGTGGAACGTCGCTATATCGACTCGATATACTTTCTGAATGCTCGACCTGGCCATCCTGGGCCTGCTCGAACAAGGCGATTTGCACGGGTACGAGCTGCGGAAGCGCTTGCGTCAGCAGGTTGGGCTCATCGCCAACGTGTCCTTCGGCTCGATTTACCCGGCCTTGGCTCGGCTTGAGGCTGCCGGGGCCGTGGAATCCGTTGAGTCTGGTCAAGCGGCAACTACGAACCTGCCACCTGTTCCCCCCACGGGGTCCCTCAGTGGGGAACGGGCGGTGTTGCGCTCACGTCGGTATGCACTTGGCAGCCGCGGGCGGCGGTCGCGCAAGGCCTACCGGATCACCTCGCTTGGACATCAGCTGTTCTTGGAGTTGCTGTCGGGGAACGGGCGAGACGATGCACGGAGCTTCGGCCTCCGCTGGGCGTTTGCCCGGCACTTGACACCCGCTGCCCGATTGGCGTTGCTCGAGCGCCGGCGGGCGCAGCTGTTACAGCGTCTCTCTGAGATGCCTTTACCGGGCGGCGACGAGCGAATGGACGGTTACGCACGCAGCGTCCTCGAACATGCCGCCGCCGGTGTGGAGTCCGACATCCGCTGGCTTGACCGTCTCATCGAAGCCGAACGCGGCACTCACCGAGCATCACCGCGACATCGGGTCACCCGACGTCAAGCACCAAGCACAGCAAGGAGCTCTTCATGAAAAGCATTCGAGTGGCGATCGCTGGCGTCGGAAACTGCGCCAGCTCACTCGTCCAAGGAATCAACTACTACCGGCACGCAGATCCAGACGATCTCGTTCCGGGTCTCATGCATGTCGTCCTGGGCGGCTACCACGTGGGAGACATCGAGCCCGTGGTCGCATTCGACGTCGACGCCTCCAAGGTAGGGGTCGACCTCTCGAAGGCCATCTTTTCCGGTCCTAACAACACGATCCGATTCGCTGAGGTCGGCGAGCTCGGGGTGACCGTCCTACGGGGACCGACGTTCGATGGCCTCGGGCACTATTACCGGCAGACCATAGAAGAGTCGCCCGAACCAGCGGTCGACATCGTCAAAGCCCTAAAGGACAGCCGAGCCGATGTCCTCGTCAGTTACCTTCCCGTCGGATCCGAGATGGCTCAGCGCGCATACGCGGCCGCTGCAATCGAAGCTGGTGTGGCCTTCGTAAACGCGATCCCCGTCTTCATTGCCTCCGATCCATCCTGGGCACGACGATTTCGCGATGCCAGGGTTCCGATCATCGGCGATGACATCAAAAGCCAGGTCGGATCGACGATTGTGCATCGCGTGCTCACCCGGCTCTTCGAGGACCGAGGGTTGGCACTGGATCGCACCTACCAGCTCAACGTGGGCGGAAACATGGACTTTCGCAACATGCTCGAACGCAACCGTCTCGAGTCGAAAAAGATTTCCAAGACCCAAGCCGTGACCAGTCAGATCGAGCATGCAACGCTCCCAGCTGACGCCGTGCACATCGGACCCTCCGACCACGTTCCATGGTTAGCAGATCGAAAATGGGCTTACATCCGAATGGAAGGTCGCAACTTCGGCGACGTTCCCCTAAACCTGGAGCTCAAACTCGAGGTTTGGGACTCACCGAACTCTGCAGGCGTCATCATCGATGCCATTCGCTGCGCGAAGCTTGGCCTCGACCGCCAACTCGGAGGGCCTCTCCTCGGACCATCCGCCTACTTCATGAAGTCGCCGCCGGTGCAATATCATGATGACCACGCTCGTCAAATGGTCGAGAACTTTGCAGCTGGGGCACTCGAGCCTTCATGGCCTGACGACGCTGTCGAGCGGCAATAGCCATATCATTCCAGACCCGCATTTCAGTTATCCTGCCCGCTCGGGCGGTTGAAATCGCCTTGAGCACGGATTCCACTGCCGCCCTAACTACCGAACCGACCCAGCAGAAGGTGGCGACCCTGCACCCATGGAACGATCTTTCCACCACGACAGCAGTCTCTGCCTTGCCCGTTCTTCACCGAGTGGACCCTCCTCGAGACGCAGCTCAAGGAGGTAATCGAGCGCTTCACCGACAGCACGACCCGGTGGAATGCCAAGGATCTCCATGACTTGGTTTCCGTCGAGGTCGGGACGAATCGCGTCGAGCGCTTCCTGCTCCCGGAGTTCCGCGATCCGTCGCTCAAGCTCGTCCATTCTTGTCGCCAGGGCTTTCGCGCGGGCCGGATTGCGCGTCGTGCAGTCACATCGGGTGAGTTCGTTGAGTTGGGCAAGCAACGGTCCCGCATCACGCACGTAACGCCGTACTGCCTTGTCCGTCCATCCAAGACGATACGTGTGAAAGCGGAGATGCAGCTCGACCAAGCGGGACACCACTTTTACGTCTTCACTTGAATAACGCAAGGCTTCCATTCGCTCACGAGTCATCCGCGCCCCAACCACCTCGTGGTGATGAAACGTCACCCCACCGGGGCCAAATGCACGGGTTCGAGGCTTGCCGATGTCATGAAACAGGGCTGCCAAGCGCACCAGACGATCAGGAGAAGTCTTGTCGACCACTGCAAAGGTGTGAGCCAGCACATCTTTGTGCCGGTGGATGGGATCCTGCTCGAGCGCCAGGGCCGGGAGCTCAGGCAGGAACTCTTCTGCCAGCCCGGTCTGGACGATGAACCACAAGCCCGGTGAGGGCCTTGGAACGGTCACCAAACGATCGAGCTCGTCCCGGATTCGCTCTGCCGAAACGATCGAAAGTCGGTGATGCCCCGTGCGGACTGCTTCCACAAGTGCCGGATCGGGCGTGCAGTCGTAGCCCGCGATGAAGCGGGCTGCTCGAAGCATCCGCAACGGGTCGTCGTCAAAGGAGATCTCAGGGGCAAGCGGTGTCCGCAAACGGCGGTTCACAAGATCGACGATCCCATCGAATGGGTCCACCAGCTGCATCTCGGGGAGACGTAGCGCCATGGCATTGATCGTGAAATCGCGACGCGCAAGATCAGTCTCAATATCGTGGCCGAACGTCACTTCAGGCTTACGGGAATCCCTCCGGTAGATATCCGCTCGGTGGGTCGTGATCTCGTAGGTGTGGCCCTGGGCCCGGCACCCGATGGTCCCGAATGCTTTCCCCTGATCCCAGACAGCCTCCGCCCAGCCTGCGACCACTGCTTCGATCTCCTCTGGGGTGGCATCCGTCGTCAGGTCGATGTCACGCTCCCCGACCCAGCCCTGTCCGACGCCACCGGAGTTGAGCAGAGCGTCGCGAACCGAGCCGCCAACGAGGTACAAAGAGTGACCCGCGTCGCGAAAACGTGCAGCGAGCTCAGAAGTCGCAGCTTCTAACTGTGCAAAGCGCGGCGGTATGTTCCTCACCACGGTCCACGGTAGTGGGAGCCAACGGACCGAGCCCATGCGGAGCTGGCGCGGCCGGTACCAACCTCGACAATCCGAGCGCCGGGGCCGATCCGGGCCCAGGACTGCCGCCGGCAGCCGGTACCCTTGGCCTGGTGTCGGTGCGCCCGTTCTGCTCCGCCGCGGGGCGCCCTCTCGTCGGCGTCGCGTGTGTTTGCACCCTGATCCTTGGGGCCGTCATTGTCATCGGAGCCGCGTTCGCGGCTTCCGCCTTACCGGCGCACGCTCACCCCGCCGCGGTTCGGGAAGCAAGCGGGACCCCGGGCCACCCTCGCGCCCACACCGCCCGGACCCAACCTCAGAAGGGGGCCCGTTCGCTCACGCTGCTCGGTCAATCGCCCGCTGTGGTCCTCGCCCAGCCCGGTGGAGCACCATTCGAGCTCGACCTTGGGATTGGCGCGAACGTCCCCAGCGATGCCCAGGTCGCCGTTACCGTCGACGATCGGCTTTCGAACCGATCCACCTTCCTCGAAGACCTGGTGAGAACACCTACGGACACCCTTGACGCCCTCCCTCGCATCGCCGTCGACAGCCTCTCTCCGACCTCTGACGGCGGACGAGCCTTCGTGGCCACCGTCGTGTCTTCTGGGACGGCCACTCGATCCGCCGGAGCCACGCCAACAATCGATCTTGGCTGCGTCAGCGGGAACACGTGTGCCGGGGTCTACCCGCTCGTCGTAGCGCTCGAAGGGCCCGGCGGCGGAATCATCGCCCATCTCACCACCTTCCTCACCTATGCCGAATCGACGAGTGAGCCCAAGCTGTTCTTCGCCCTCGTTCTGCCCTTTCAGGCCCCAATCGTGGTGGATGCACGGTCGCTCCTACCTGGCGCCGGCGTCCGCTTGTCGGCTTCGGAGATCACTACGCTCGCTGACGTCACAACCGTGCTGCGGACCAATCCCGCCGTCCCCCTGACGCTCGCAGCAAACCCAGCGACGGTCCAGGCGCTCGAGTCCGTGGCAAGAACAGTTGGTAGTGCACAGGCGCAAACAGCCCAGAGGATCCTCGTATCGCTGGCTGCGCTCTTCGCAGGACCCGCCACCCACGACCAGTTCCTCCCACAGCCCTACGTCCCGATCGACCTCAGCGCCCTCGCTGGGGCAGGCGTGACCACGGAGATCGCGGCTCAGATGAACGGAGCGGCCGCGGTCATGTCACCCATACATCCGAGTCCAACCACCCCCGTGCTAGAGACACCACCCCCTGCGCCCGGACAGCCCAATACCGGGACCTGGATCGCCACCGGTCCCGTCAGCTCGTCACTCGCCAGAGGACTCCCCCTCGTCCACGCCAGCCGAGTTGTCCTTCCAGACACCGACCTCGCATCGACGACCACGCAAGGAACTTGGAGCGAGACGTTCACCTTGAGCCTCGGCACCCAGCAGGTGTTCGCCGCTGCGTCCGACACCCATCTCGCTGCTCAGTTCCAAGACGACGGCGATCCTGTTCTCGCTGCAAACCAAGTTCTCGCTGACCTGGCCATGATCCAGTCCGAGTACCCGAGCGAAGCCGGACGCGGCCTCGTCGCTGTTGTCCCTTCGACGTGGCAGCCCAATCCAGCCTTCCTCCGGGCACTGCTCTCGGGCCTTACCAACAACCCGGTGGTCGAGCCGGTGACGATCAACAACTTCTTCGGCGATGTCGTGACAGGAAAATACGAAGCTCCCACACGGCGCCTCGCGACCACCGACGCTGCACCGGCAATCTCGCCGAGTGAGGCAAGTGCGATCGTCCGCGCCCGACAGCGACTTGACGCCTTCTATGCCGCAGTTGGATCTTCGCCTCCGGTTGTGACCGAACTCTATGACCGACTGCTTGCCGCGGAGTCGAGTGATCTCGGCCCGCGCCGTCAGCGGGTCGCGCTTTCGCTTTTTGAACGCGCCCTCAACAACCAGCTCCACCAAATCCGGCTCGCGACCACCAGCGTTACGCTTACAGCCCGTTCCGGCAGCATCCCCGTGACGATCACGAACAACTCCGGCTACACGGTGCACGCCTTCTTGACCGTCAGCGGCGACAAGTTCGAGTTCCCTGCCGGTTCCACACGTTCGATCGTGCTGGACCGCCCGACTTTCTCGACACGGATCTCGGTGCTGGCCCGAACGTCAGGCGAGCTGCCTCTTACGCTGACCCTGAGCTCCCCCACAACTCCCGCAGGACCCCCTCTCGTGATCGCTCGCGGTCAAATCAGCGTTCGGTGGACGGCCACCTCTCTTGTCGGCATCCTCCTTACCGCTGGGTCCGTCTTGGTACTGGCCGTGTGGTGGGCGCGGACGTGGCTCCGCGGCCGGGAGCGCCGAGCGCGCCACGAAGCATCGTGACGACCAGCAGGGCCAGCCCGGTCGACCACCGTGGAGTCTTGCCAGCTGCCAACCTGCCGCGGGCAACCCTCGGCATGGCTATAGGTACCGCGATTTCGCGGCTCACCGGCGTGGGACGTCTGCTGGCCTTGGCGTACGCACTCGGATTCCTACGCCTCACCGATGCCTACAACCTGGCGAATACCACCCCCAACATGCTTTACGACGTCGTCCTTGGTGGCGTCCTTTCGGCAACGTTCATCCCGGTTTTCGTCGACCGCCTTGCTACGCGCTCGCCGCGAGAAGCTTGGCGTGCCATTTCGGCAATCGTTACCCTGGCACTTGGCGTCCTTGTCGTGGCCTCGTGCCTCGCGTGGGTGCTTTCGCCATGGATCATTGATGCCTATACGGTGTTCCGACACGCGCCGCAAGGCGGAGCCCACCATGCGCTTGACCAGGAGCGAGCGGTCGCCACCACTTTGCTCCGTTGGTTCGTACCGCAGATCTTCTTCTATGGCCTCATCAGTCTCATGACGGCCCTGCTGAATACTCGGAGCCGCTTCGGCGCCCCAATGTGGGTCCCCATCGCGAACAACTTGGTCTCCATCGGTGTCCTGCTGGCGTTCCATGCTCTTGTGCCGAAGCCGTCGCTGGCCGGTGCCGAATTGCACCCTCACCAACTGGTCCTGCTCGGGCTAGGAACGACCCTCGGCGTCGTCGCCCAGGCCCTCCTTCTGCTCCCGAGTCTCGTGCGCGCGGGCTTGCCTCGCCTACGACTCCGCTGGGAACCACGGCACGAAGCAGTCCAAACGGTTCTTCGTCTCGGAGCATGGACCTTCGGCTTCGTGATCGCCAACCAAGTCGCGCTGTACGTAGTACTGGCGCTGGCTGTTACTGCGAAGGGCCCAGCTCCAGTTTCCTCCTACACCTATGCCTACACATTCATGCAAATGCCCTACGCCGTAGTCGCCGTATCGATCATGAGTGCCGTTACTCCAGACCTTTCCCGAAGCTGGGCCATCGGCGATCTCATTGGATTCCATCACCGCCTTGTAAGAGGACTCCGTGCCGTGCTGGCCGTGATCCTTCCGGCTGCCGTCGGAATGGTCCTGTTGGCCAAGCCGGCGGTAGCACTTCTTTTGGGCCACGGCGTGACGACCACGAGCGATACGACCGATACAGGTGCCTGCTTGGCCATCCTCGGCGTCGGCCTTCCAGGATTCTGCACCTTTCTCTACGTCGTTCGCGTACTGCAATCGATGCAACGACCCGAAGCGGCGTTCTGGTTGTATCTGATCGAGAACGGGATCAACGTGATCGCGGCATTCGGACTCGTTGGCATCCTCGGCGTTCGTGGCTTAGCCGCCTCGATCTCGATCGCCTATAGCGTGGCGGCGGTTGCCGGCATCTTCGTGCTTCGCCACTGGCTCGGTAGATTGGGATCGAGTGAGAGTTGGTATCCGCTACGTAGGGTGCTCGGAGCGACCGCGACCATGGGAGTAACTGTGCTCGTCGTGTCAAATCTGCTTGGAGCAACGCATGGCATCGCGCTGTTGCTGCGGGTCTTATCCTCTATGGCGGCTGGCATTCTCGTCTTCTTCGGCGCCGCTTCGGCGTTCGCTCTCCGTCATGAGCGCGAGCGTAGCCTTCAGGGCCGCCACAGGCACAGTTCTCCATGACCCGACGTGAAAGACTCTTGCGTGATGCCCGCTGTACGCATCGTCACAGATAGTGCATGCGACCTCACTGACCAATTGGCCCGGTCGCACAACATCATCGTGGTGCCGTTGACCATACGTTTCGGTGACGAGGAGTTGGTCGATCGACGCGATCTGGACCCTCAGGAATTCTGGCGCCGCTGCCGTCTCGAGCGCGCGTTGCCGGAGACCGCCGCGCCTTCACCAGGGGCCTTTCAGCAAGCCTTCGAGTCCGCTGCCAAGGACGGTTACGACTCCGTTCTCTGTTTGACGATCTCTGCCGGCGTTTCGGCTACCTATCAGGCTGCTCGCGCAGCGGCCGAGGAATGCCGTGCGCTTCCGGTGACCGTCATCGACACGCGCTCGCTCACCATGGGCCAAGGACTGCTTGCCATCAGTGCCGCCGAAGTGGCCACGTCGGGTGCCTCTCTAAGCGAGGTGGCGGACCACGTCGCCGAAGCCATGGACAGGACACGGGTCTTCGGCGCGATCGATACCCTCGACCATCTTCAACGGGGCGGCCGGATTGGCGCCGCACGGGCGCTACTCGGCTCAATCCTTTCAATCAAGCCAGTCGTCGAGGTTCGGGACGGGATCGTCGCAGAGGAGTCGCGGCAGCGAACACGTATGAAAAGCCTTCGTTACCTCGCCGACAAAGTCCGCTCGGACGCTCCTCTGTCTCGTCTGGCGATTTGCGACGGCGCTGCCCCTGACATCGAGACCTTTGTCGAGATGCTCCATGATGTCCCAGTTGCAGGCGAAACGATCCGAGTAGCGCTCGGCCCAGTCGTTGGAACCCATGCCGGTCCAGGTAGCATCGGCGTCTGCTACCAAATCGCTGCTCCGAGCAGCTCGGTTGCGCCACCGTCCGACCCTGGGGTCGCGGGCTCAGACGACTCGTCAGGGTAACCTCGTCAGCATGCCAGAGGACCGGCCGACCCATCTGGGTCCTGAAGATGACCGATTCTCGCACCTGCGTTCCGACCTCGCTGGACGAGCCGTCGACGTCGTAGAGCTCGTTGCGAGCTCGGTTCACGACTCCGTCATCCGTCCCACGCTGGTCGCCGTTAGAGCGGTGGTGTTCGGGCTGATTGCCGCTGTCGCGGCGACAGTGGTGATCACCGCGTTCGCCGTCGGCCTGGTTCGCCTCCTGGACGTCTACGCCTTCGGAGGCCGAGTCTGGGCCTCCGACGCCTTGCTCGCCTTCGTGCTCACCGTTGCGGGGGCCGGAGCCTGGTCACGACGAGACAGTCCGTCGGGGGGACAGTCCTGACGAAAATGCCAGCGACTTCCGGACGCCATTCCAAGGTTGTGATCCTCGGTTCGGGGCCGGCCGGGTTGACCGCGGCCTTGTACACCGCCCGAGCCCAGCTCGGGCCGGTCGTTCTCGAAGGTGAGCCCTCCTCGACCACCGATCAGCCGGGGGGCCAGCTGATGCTGACCACCGACGTGGAGAATTACCCTGGCTTTCCTGACGGCATATTAGGCCCGGAGCTCATGGGTGCAATGCGCAACCAGGCGTTGCGATTCGGTGCCGACTTGATCACCGCCAAAGCGACTCGCGTTGACCTTTCAGTCCACCCCTTCGAAATCTGGACTGGCGATCCCGGGCGCACGGGCCCCTCGCATCGCGCCGAAGCGTTGATCATCGCCACCGGCGCTCGCTCGCTCATGCTCGGGGTGCCCGGCGAGCAGCGGCTCCTGGCACACGGGGTTTCCACGTGCGCAACTTGCGACGGCTTCTTCTTCCGTGGACACGACATCGCCGTCGTCGGAGGCGGTGACTCGGCAATCGAAGAAGCGCTTTTTCTGACGCGCTTCGCCAAGACCGTCACCATCATCCACCGGCGTGACCAGCTCCGTGCCTCGAAGATCATGCAGCAACGTGCCTTCTCGAACCCGAGCATCCGCTTTCGCTGGAACTCGGTGGTCACCGAGGTCCTCGGCGACACGAGAGTCGAGTCGTTGCGCCTACGCGACACCCGAAGTGGTGTCGAGTCTGTCCTCGAGGTCACGGGCCTCTTTGTCGCCATCGGTCACGAGCCGAACACAGGGCTGTTCAAGGGTCAGCTGGAACTCGATGCCAACGGATACATCCGAACGGGATTCCGTTCAAAAACTCAGTCTCACAGTGACGTCGACAACGATCGGCAAGGATTCGGTGACTCGACCACCAGCGTTGAAGGCGTGTTTGCCTGCGGCGACGTCCAGGACCACGTCTATCGCCAGGCAGTGACTGCAGCGGGTTCTGGCTGCGTGGCGGCCATTGACGCCGAACGATGGCTCGAAGCCAAGGGTTCGTGATCGAGGCCGGTGACAAGAGGGATGCCGTCGTTCATTCTCCAGGGCTCCTGGTCAGCCGACATTCGATTCCTATGAGCGCCCTGTCGAGGAACAACACAGGCCGCCGTAGCGTTGTGTGCTCCGAAGGAGGAATCAGATGAGCGAGAAGATCGTCACTCTCGATGACGCTACGTTTGACGAACATGTCAAAGCCTCAGATCGCCCCGTTCTGGTCGACTTCTGGGCCGAGTGGTGCGGACCGTGCAAGATGATCGCACCGATCCTCGAGGAGATCGCCGAGGAGCAGGCCGGGAAGCTGGAAGTTGCCAAGGTGAACATCGACGACAACTTGGCGGTGACCCGCCGTTACGACGTGATGAGCATTCCGTCGCTTCTCTTGTTCAAAGACGGCGAGCTGAAGGCACGCCTGATCGGGGCGAAACCGAAGAATCAGCTTCTCCAGGAGATTTCGCCCTACCTGTAACGCCAGAGGCGATCACACCTTCCGCTTTCCCTCCCCTCCGGGAAGGGGCAACAGGTTCCGTGGTGAGGGAGCTTCGCCATCGGTTGGCGAAGCTCGGATACACGACCGAAGAAGACCCTCCTGGAACATTTGGTCCCGCGACACGAGCCGCAGTCGAAGCCTTCCAGCACCATCGCGGGCTTCGGATTGACGGCGTCTGTGGAGCGCAAACTTGGGCGACGCTGGTAGAGGCAGGATTCCGGCTGGGTGACCGGATCTTGAAGCGACAAGTGCCGATGATGAGAGGCGACGACGTCGCTGAACTGCAACAACGCCTGGGGGCCCTGGGGTTCGACACCGGTCGAGTGGACGGAATCTACGGCCCGCAGACTGCCGACGCGGTCGCCGAATTCCAGCAAAACGCCGGGATCGTTCCCGATGCCATCGTCGGACCGGTCACCCTCGTCGAGCTTCTCCGAGTCCAAGCGCGGCATCGCCAGGCCGAACCGGAGTTAGTCTCCACGGTCCGAGCCAAGGAAGCGCTCCGGCGGACTCCGCCGACCTTGCTCGGACGTCACATCGTGGTTGGGGAGACAGGAGGCTTCACCCTGTTGCTCACGTCGCTCCGTCGGCGTCTCCTCCCGTTGGGTGCTCGGATTACCCCCTTGCATCACCCAGACGAATCCGTGCGAGCTCGCCAAGCCAATGCAGCGGGAGCAGACGTCTACCTGGGGCTACATTTGATGGTCGACCGGCGAGGCTGCGCGACCGCCTACTACGCCGGCTACCGCAATGAGTCTCCTGGTGGACGTCGTCTCGCTGCCCTCGTTCAGCAGGCCATCCTCACAACCTTGGGCACGACTGACCGTGGGCTTCGTGGCATGTCAGTACCCATTCTCAGGGAGACAACGATGCCTGCGATCCTCATTGAACTCGGCCCTGCCGCGGAACTTGTCGAACACCACGACGAAGTCGCCGCCGCACTTGTCTCCGCGCTTCAGGCTTGGGTGCGTGGTGACGAGATAGCGATTGGCGACTGCTGACCCGCCTGCACCCCGGACATTGGTGCGGATCTTCCTGCAGCCCAAAACTCCGGCCCCGGTCCACAGCACTCGGTGTTGCCTCCAGTGGCCGAAGTCACGGGGTCCCATAACCGATCACAATCGGATCCCAGCCACGACGATGCTGCCGGTCCAATGGCGAACCTCGACTATACCGCGAGCCAGCAATCCACAATATCATGCACAGGTTGTGGATAAACCTGAAGACCCACTTGATATTGGTGATCAAGCTCTACTTGACATAATCTGCTCCTCGTGGCTTTCCCCTGTTCGCTGGGGGCTTGAAACCATCTTGCGGTAAATCCGCTCAAGATCTTCGAGGGTTGCAAATTCGATCACCACGCGACCACGGCGGTTCCGGAGCTCTACCTTCACCTTTGTATCGAGGAACGAGGCAAGCATTTCCTCAAGCTCCAATAAGCCGGGTTCTGGGAGCCGCCGTTGTGGGACGACCGTAGTAGTACCATTGGTACTACTACGGTCGTCGGTGGAAGCATCCTTCTTCATAGATGACGTTGAAGAGGCATTCGCTTCCCGAATCGCCTCTTCAACACTTCGAACTGGAAGTCCTTCAGCAATAATGCGTTCAACGAGCGCCTCTTGAAGTGCTCGATCCGGAGTGCCAAGAAGCGCTCTCGCATGTCCTGCAGAAATCGTCGAATCGGCGAGGGCCCGCTGAACACCAGCTGGCAGTTGAAGCAGCCGCAAGGTATTGGTAATGGTCACGCGGCTGCGTCCGACTCGGTTCGCAATTTGCTCGTGCGTGAAACCGAAGTCGTCGATCAGTTGCTGGTACGCGGCTGCCTCCTCCAGCACATTGAGATCTTCTCGATGCAGGTTCTCCACCAAGGCCTGCTCAAGGCTTTCAGCATCTCCCGTGCCCTCTTGCACCAGGACCGGAATCATTTGGAGTCCCGCTCTCCGAGCGGCTCGCCACCGCCGTTCTCCAGCAATTAGCTCGTAGGAATCAGGTTCACCATCGATTGTCCGAACCAGGATTGGCTGGAGAACACCGAGCTCTCGAATCGACGCCGTGAGGGCCGACATCGCCTCTTCGTCGAAGCGAGAGCGTGGTTGTAAGCGATTCGGGCGAATACTGGCAATTGGCACTTCTCGAAGCGGTGACCCACTTCCGGCGGCGATTTCAGCCGGCGGAATCAGCGCCCCCAGACCTCTACCCAGCCCGGCTCGACGCGCCATTGCTGACCTCCTTTGCAAGTTCTCGATAGGCTGTCGCACCGCGCGAACTCGGATCGAAGACAGTGATCGGTTGGCCGAAGGACGGCGCCTCCGATAGGCGCACCGTGCGTGGGATAATGCTCCGGCAGACCAGATTCCTAAAGTGCCGACGAACTTCGTCCGCGACCTCGAACGACAACCGAGTCCGAGCGTCATACATCGTCAACACGATCGTTGACACTTCAAGTCCCTCGTTGAGATTTGTCGCCACAAGCTGCACATTGCGCAACAGTTGACTCAACCCCTCAAGGGCGTAGTACTCACATTGGATCGGAACCAAGACCTCGTGCGCCGCTGCTAACCCATTGACCGTCAGTAGCCCTAGCGATGGTGGGCAATCGATAAGAACGAAGTCGAAATCATCCACCACTGGTTCGAGAGCCTTCTTCAGCTTCAACTCTCGACTGAATGCACTCACCAGCTCAATTTCAACACCTGCAAGATTGATGTTCGCGGGCGTCAGAAACAGATTCTGAACGCTCGTCGGTTCGATGCAATCCTCAAGAGGAGCCTCGCGCATGACAACGTCGTACATCGACGACTCATAATTCCTCGAATCAATGCCCAATCCGCTCGTTGCATTCCCCTGTGGGTCCAGATCGACGACCAGGACTCGGTAGCCCAGCTCCGCCAGAGCAGCTCCGAGGTTTACTGTTGTCGTCGTCTTCCCAACTCCCCCCTTTTGGTTCGCGATCGCGATCACCCTCGGAAGCGGGCGTGAACGTCGCTCTGAGGTGTTCGAGGGGAGATCGGGGAGTGACATTCGGCTGATGTTCTCCGAAAATTCCCGCTCAGCGAGGGATTCAATTCGATCGTCAGGGGGTTCAATCCCTACTTGCCCATCGCGCTCCTGAGGTGCTGCAGGAGGGCGAGGTTCGACAGGCGGTTTGGTGACTTGTTGCAGCTCGTTCGTTGGACCTTCTTGAGCACTCAGCTCTAGTCCTACATCTTGAGCAACATCAACGTGCTCGTGGCCTGTCCTATCCGCGTGATTGGAGCCAATGGCGTCACCAGGGTCGCGATCTTCACGGATGAGGTCCGGCTCACGCTGAAGCTCAATGCCTTCGCCCCCCACAAGATCCTCGTCGTTCGGCGATGTCTCCTGGGCGAGCTCTGCCCTCCGACGAGTCTCATGCTGGCCCCGTCTTCGGCCTCGGAAACGCATCAGGCGCACCCAGTGGGACCCATTTGTGTAATCCTCGCTCTTGGTCAACTCAAGGTCAAGCTTTCAGAAGCCCCTTGACAGCTCGGAGTCCTTTGATCCTCGGCAGCCCGATACATCAACGAGACGGCCTAAGTTGTCGCGCATAGGTTTCGCACATCTTGGTGAACCGATTCCAACTATATTCGTCCAGCTGAACCGAGAGGCGCTCGTCAAAGATCGGCAAGAGCTGGTCTCGCAGGAACGCACCTCGCGCCATCCATTGGAGATAGTGGCGCCCACCATGGTTGTATGGCCCGTAAACGCGTCCACCTGGAAATGTTCGATCAAGCCACTCCATCAGCGCAGTGTGCCGAACGTGCATCCGTAGCGTCACTTGCGGTTGCCGGCCATCACCTCCAAAGTGACCCTCACCAATCAGCAGGCCAATCAACACTCCAGCGTCGAAATCCTCGGCCATACTGGACGGTGACACCTCCCCAACGAACCCTGCTGTTTCACCGTAATGTACCACGTGAAACACACCCGTAAGGGAAGCCGAACCCATGATCGGGGAGCTTGCGCTCAAGGAACGAGGTCTGAATGAAAATGACCGAAACAAGGAGGCGCTCAATGCCGCCGACGCAAGTGAACGCCGAGATGCAGGTCCCGTTCACCGGCGGCGTGGAGGTGCTCTCGGTTACCACCGAGGCTAGACGACCGAGATCAGTGATGACCAGTTGCTCGAGCGGATCCGTCGGATGATCACCGACAGCCCCTTCGCGAACGACGGCCACTGCACGGTCCGGGCTCCCTCCGCCGCACACAGAGCATCTCGTAAGGAAGCCACCTTACGGCCTCGACGAAGACCGACGGCTAGGGGGTGGGTCCTCGTCCTTGTCGGTCGTCAACTACTTCCGGTAGGGTCACGCTCCGTCAGGACTTGATCCCGAGCCAGGTGAGCGATCCCAACGAAGTGGTGAGCCCGGTATTGGTTCCTTTGCCGACGACGCTGCCTACGTAGTGTATCGGGGTAGCCGACCGGTTCATCTGGACTCTGAAGGAACAGTACCTCTCGGCCGAGCTCTGCGAAGACGCCAACCACCTGCGCTAGGCCGTTGCCAGCTTGACCGAACGCTCCAAGAGGGAGTAGCTCAGCGAGCGGCTCGGACACTGGACGCCACGAGAGCCATGGGCGACCGCGACGCTCAAGAACGCGACGTGATCGTCATGGAATCTCCCCAACGAACCCTGCTGTTTCACCGTAATGTGCCACGTGAAACCATCGCCGCTCTGCGACACGAACCAACGTCAGTGCCTGATCAGAAGAGCGGGCGTTTGCCAGGAATTCCGACTCGTCGTGGATACCGCGACGGACAGCTTCGGCGCTGGATGAAGACCTGATATGCAAACTCGGTTCGTAGTCGTGCCCTTGGCTCCAGCCCCAGTTCGCTTAATGCATCTACAGACCAACGGTCACTTGCCTGAGTGCCAGGGGGCTCAGAAACGACTAGTACACCTCCCACCTCAAGGAATGCCGCCGCACATTCGGCAGTGACCGCAGGACCGGCAAACGCTCGGGCCACAACAACGTCATAGGTTCCGCGTTGGTCGCTACGCCGCCCAATGGTCTCAGCACGTTCACAAATGACAGAAACGTGACCATTGAGGTGATGACGGTCGATCGCTTGATGGAGGAATGTCGCACTCTTCCGTGAAGCATCCAGCCAAGTGTGCCGACTTTGCCTCCAGTAAACGGCGAGGACTAACCCTGGCAAGCCACCTCCGGAGCCCAAATCAAGAACGCGGCGCGGGACAACCCAACCGGTAGCGTGGTGAATTACGTGCGCATAGCCGAGCGAATGCCGAATATGCGGCTCAACGCCTCCTGAACCGATCAAGCCCAGTTTTTGCGCGAGCTCCAGCGTTGGTTGTAGCTCTTCAACGTATTTCCAGGCAACACTATCCATCGCCGCGCTCGCAACGGATCGGACGCATGACTCGTACTGCTCGATTCACTGCACATGCACCAGCTCCGCCGAGCACGACTCTCAATCGGCACGTGCAATAACGACATACCGCTCTGGGTCTTCCCCTTCTGAACGTGTTACCACACCCGCGATCTCGTTAATCGTGTCATGCACGACCTTGCGATCAGCGGGAGACATCGGTTCAAGCGCCCTCTCTAATCCGGTCCGCAATGTTTCTTCGGCAACTTGGCGCGTGAAGCGCTGGAGCGCTGCGATCCGCCTCTGTCGATAGCCAGCTACGTCTACGAGAATGCGTCCCGTACGACCACCGAACCGATGTTGGACTACCGTTCTCGTCACATCCTGAAGGGCCCCCAGCGTCGCTCCCCTCGGCCCGACTAGTCGTCCGAGGCCTTGTCCCTCGGCCGAGACTTCGATCGTCTCCTCGTCAACAATCTTCGCGTTTACAGTCGCCGAAATTCCGTACTCCCCGAGCAATCCCTGGAGAAAGTCCCGCGCGACTTCCGCCTGCTCTTCAAGTGCCGCCGCCCCCTCTGCCACGGTTGCCCCCTCGGTCATCGTCTGTTCTCCATTCACGCTTCGGGTTTCCATCGGCTCCATCACCGCTTCCCCTGGCGCCATCGTTATTTTTTCGCTACCTCGCCGACGCCGGCGTCGACGTCGACGTCGGACAGGCCTTCGCAACATTGCCTGACTCTCGTCTCCATCTGTCGGTCCCAACGAAGGAGTGGTGGCATGCGCCTCCTCCGGGCCAATGGGAGAGCCCTGTTCACCCGTCGCTGCCTTGACCTCCGGAGAAGTACCGCTCCGTTCTCCATCACGACGTCGCCGAGGCCGCTCTCGACGCTGACGTTTCGGACGGGGGCTCGTTGGCCGTACTCGTGCCCGCACCCGTGCCTCGCCGCGAATTCGCCCAAACAACCCTGCCCGCGGTTCCCCGATCACCACGATCTCTGCGTCACTCTCCGCGACACCAAGTTGCTCGAGCGCCATCTCTGTCGCTTCCTCAACTGTCCGCGCTGCGATCTCAACCCACTCCACGGTGTCAACGCGCCTTTCGGGCCCGCTTCGCCTTCGACCGAGGATGAACTTTCGATTTCGACTGACCGCTTGAATCGCTCCTACGGACCTGCCCCGTGACCTCGCTACGTCCCGGAACCGTTCCTCTCCCGTTTGCACGGACTCGCAACTTCTTCTCTCCTGTGACTACTTCAGGAGGCGCGAGTTGCTCCTCGCGACCACCACGCTCTTCCTTCGACTGACCACCAGATCCCACCACACTCGGCACGACAGCCTGCGATGAGGCGGCAACTGGCCGACTCTTTGCCTTGACCGCTCCGATCTGCCGTTCTGCTCCGACGGGTTGAACGATCCCGGTCCGAAAAAGCACCTCCTGGGTTAGGATCCGAATGATCGTGGAAACAATCATGTACAATACGACCCCTGCAGGGATCAGAAAATAAATATAAGCGAATAGGATCGGCATGATCCGTTGCATTGTCTGCATCTGCCGGTTCACTTGTCCAGACTGGCTTCTTTGATTCATCTGCCGCATCTGAATAAATTGAAGCCCAACAGCAACCGCAATAAAAGCAAAGAACGGTATTGCGGCAACGGTACTCGCGTGATGAGAGAAAGGCTTGAGGGCAAGGTCCATTCCGAAGGACTTCATCGTGCCATGCCCTGCAACGAGTGAGCGATACAGTCGAGAGCTTGTCGGTATATAACGGGGGCTCACCAGCACGGTTACGTGCCCATGGGTGTGTACAGTAACGGTATTCGTGAGGCCCCGAATAACGTCGTAGAGGATGATGAGAAACGGCATTTGTAGGAACATCGGGAGACAGCCCCCCGCGGGACTAATTCCCTGTTCCTTGTAGAGGCGCATGAGCTCCTCATTCAGTTTTTGCCGATTTTCAACGCCCTTATATTTCTGTTGAAGCTTCTTAATCTCGGGTTGAAGTCGCTGCATTGCGATCATGGACTTCGTGCTCTTGACTGTTAATGGAGTCAGGAGCAACATGATCACAAGGGTAAGCAATGTGATCGCTAACGCATAATTCGGAACAAGCCCATAGATGAACGCAAGAACCGCACCAACTGCGACGAAAATCGGATGAAAAATCTCGCCGATGGTGTGTACCAGGGAATTCTCTGCAGCTACTAACAAAGCGGATCCGCTCATCGCGCTACCGGCTCGCTCTGCGATAGGGATCCCGGCTCTTGACCCGGCACAAGGTCTACGCCACTACCGCCTCCTGGCCGACAGCGCAGCAACCGCTTGAATCCAAGCCAAGCTCCACGACACAGTCCGAGCTGTTCAATGGCTTCGATGGTGTATGCAGAACACGTGGGCCAGAAACGGCATGGTGATGGCGCCGAACGGCCTGCTTGATAAAGACGGATGAGGCCGAGGGCAACTTGGGCAGGCCCGCGAACAGATCTTTCCGCTGCTTTGATTTCTGCCGCCACTCGGCTACTTCCTATCCTGTCCTACTCTCTGCGACCTCGACGGAACCTCGACGCCAGCCGCCCGACGCATCGCTTGACCGACCGCCTCCACGAGAGCTCGATACGGGAGCACGGCAATTTCCCGCTCCGCGATGACCAGGAAATTTCCGGGGGGCAAGCCCTCAGCGACCTCCCGAACGGCAGCCCGTAGCCGGCGACGCTGCCGATTGCGTTCGACAGCACCTCCACATCGGCGACCAACTGCAAAACCTACCATCGGAAGTCGGCATCCCTGACCGGGCATAACCGGAACGAACGACACCCGTATCGGGCCCGACGCAGCTCGGCCAACAGGACGCCGGAGACGTGCCAGTGTCCGCCGATCGCGAATGCGTCCGACGGTCTGGTTGGGCATCGCTAAACCGTCAACCGCCGACGCCCCTTGAGCCGCCGCGCGCGGAGGATCGCCCGGCCACTCCGGGTGGCCATTCGCTGGCGAAAACCATGGGTCTTGGCACGCTTTCGCGTGTTTGGCTGATATGTTCGCTTCATCCCCTACGACCTCTTCGCTCATTCGTCATGCCGACACGCTCGTATCCCTTGCGAGCCCGCCCGCCGGCCTGCCGATACAGAGCCAGCACGATAGCCTCCCTACCCACGGGCCAACGCTCCATTCCTCCAGCCAGTCCTGCCCTAGATCGTAAGCCCGATCACCCCCACCCACTAGTCGGAGGACCGCTCGCGGTGTACCGTCAACTGTCCAGATACTGGCTCGCGTTCCACAGCTGTGGACCACGTTGTGGATGGCCAGCGGAGCACACGTGCGGAGGCGCAGGTGGAGGACGGTAACCAACTGTGGAAACGCTGTACCGCGTCGCTACGCGAACAGGTGTCGGAGGCAACATGGCAGATGTGGCTGTCGGGCATCGAGCTACTCTCTCCTCCCGACCCTTCTGAACCTGGGGTGATCGTCCTCGGTGTCCCCAACACGGCCATTCGCGAACGGGTTGCCTCCCGCTTCCTGCCCCTTATCGAGGACACCCTCCGCTCACTCTCCGGTCACCCCGTTCAGATCCGCCTACAAGTTCTCGACCAGGTCCCCCCACCCATCCCCCAGGGCGACACCCCACAACACCCAAACCGCATCCCCCACCCCTACAACCCCTCCGCCACCCCCGACACCCGACCATCCCCCAGCACCTCCAACCCCGGCCCAGACATCCCCTCCCGACCGACAAACTCCCCCGATACCCCCACCGTCATCCTCGATCCGCGTTTCACTTTTGACACATTTGTCGCGGCCTCTTCTAACCGCCTCGCCTATGCTGCCGCTCAGGCCGTCGCAGAAACGCCTGGCCGTTCCTACAATCCTTTATTTATCTATGGAGACTCCGGACTCGGAAAAACCCACCTCCTCCATGCCATCGGCAACTACGTACGGGAAAATTTCCCACACTGCAAAGTTCTCTACGTTACAACCGAAACCTTTCTCAACGAATTCATCGACTCAATACGTATGTCCACGCAAATGGCGTTCAAACGCCGTTATCGACAGTGTGATGTCTTACTGATTGACGATGTCCAATTCATGGAAAATAAGGAAGGATTACAAGACGAATTCTTCCATACCTTTAACGATATCCATGGTGCAGGAAAGCAAGTTGTCCTTACCTGTGATCGCCCTCCAAAATCCATCGAAACACTTGAAGATCGACTGCGAAGCCGCTTCCTTGCTGGGCTCATCACTGAAATCGACCCGCCCGATCTCGAAACTCGCCTTGCAATTCTCCGCTCCAAAGCCGAAGCCGATCGCGACGACATACCTGACGACGTCCTTGAACTTATTGCTACCCATGTGAAAAATAACATTCGCGAACTCGAAGGAGCCCTCATCCGGGTAACAGCGTTCGCGAGTTTGAACCACGAACCAATCTCGCTCTCCCTTGCCGAACGCGTTCTTTCAGATATCCTTTCCTCGGAAGAACCACGCCGCGTTACTCCACAAATGATCCTCGAAGCCACCGCAAACAGCTATGGCTTCACTGTCGAGGCACTCTGCGGACCGAGTAGAACACGCCCCCTCGTCACCGCCCGCCAAGTTGCAATGTATCTCGTGCGAAACCTCACAGATTACAGCTATCCCGCAATAGCGAGAATCTTCGGCGGCCGCGATCACACAACGGTCATTCATGCCGTCGAAAAGATCACCAACCAAATGAAAGAGCGCCGTCAGATTTATCAGCAGGTGACCGACCTACTCCTACAACTGAAATCTGGAACATGAACCTCCTCTCCAACTCGCGCCGACCTCCAAGCCACTACCTCACCGCGTCCTGGGGACAATCCCTCGGCATACCCTGTGGACGAAACCAGGCCACCTGCGGAGTAATTCCCCGCAATCCCCAAGACTCATCAACCACCACCCGAACCACCCGCCACCCCAACCTTTCTACCCAGTACCATCCACAACGCCCATCCCATGCAATTCCGGTCTAGACCAGCGCCGTATCACCTGTTGTCCACAATTCCCAGCCCCTACTACCACTACAACGCTTTTAAACAACCAGTGCCACAGAAGCAACCCATTGTTCAACAGCCATGAAATTCCGATCCGAACGCGACACTCTGTCCGACATGTTGGCAACGGCTGCACGCGCCGTCAGTGGCCGTGCCTCATCTCCGGTCCTCTCCGGCGTCATGATCACGTGCCAAGGCGACCGTCTTACCGCGACGGGGACAGACCTCGATTTGACCATCCGGGTCGAAAGTGACGTAGTGGGCCTGTCGGACGGTTGTGCTGTGATCCCAGCCCGGTTGGCGACGGACGTCGTGCGCTCACTGGAGCCCGGAAACGTTTCGTTCGAAGCAGGCGATGAGGTCGTCGAAGTTTCTGGCGGTCGATCGCGTTTCAGTTTGCGGACGTATCCGGTCGCGGAGTTCCCTGCGATCGGTATTCCGTTGGATTCAATGGCGTGGATGGGATCAAGCTTTCTCACGGGTTTGCGTCAAGTGGTGAGAGCAGCGTCAACTGATGATTCACGGCCGATTCTCACTGCTGTTCTGTTTACGAACGACCACGGAGTGGTGCGATTGGTCGCAACGGACTCGTATCGACTTGCTCTTCGGGATTTACGTGACGTTAAAGCAATGCCGGTTCGAGAAGATATTCTGGTTCCCGCACGTGCATTAATGGAGCTACAAAGGATAACCGCTAAAGACGCTGCTGAGGACTCGGGTGTCGGCGTTATCTCTACTCCACATGAGATTGCTTTTAAGAAGGGCCACGCCGTGATCACGACAAGAATTTTGGATGGAAAGTATCCCGATTATCAAAGATTAATTCCTGATTCTTATCCAAATTCCCTTACTGTTGGTAAGGAGAATCTTCTTGCCGCTTTGCGTCGTGTGCGCCTACTTGTCCGAGACAATACAACACCGGTCCGGTTGTCTATGAGAGCCGGAGGAGTCGATCTTTCGGTCATCTCGCATGAAATTGGTGACGCGAACGAGACAGTTGATGGTGATTTTTCGGGTACTGAGATAATGATTGCATTTAACCCCGCGTACCTAATTGATGGTGTTGATGCGGTTGACAGTGACGAAGTTGTGATCGAAACGAATGATCCGTCACGACCCGCCACTGTTCGATCATCGGATGCGGACGATTTTCGGTACCTACTAATGCCCGTACGGGTTTCTTGATTCTTGATGGACCGACAAACGACCAGTTCTCACACGTGTGTTGAGCGCCTTTTGCTGCGCAACTTTCGGAATTTCTTTTGCGGTTCGTTTGAACCGCCACTCCGAGGCATGACAGCGATTGTCGGACCGAATGGAGCCGGGAAGACGACCCTGTTAGAAGCTATTTACTACGCGATCAATCAGCGCTCCTTCCGCGTGGTTGATCGAGAGGCCCTGATACAAACTGGATCGAATACGGCTGTAGTTCGTGCACTGTTTCGATGTGATGACCGGGAATTACTTGTCGAGACGGAGTTGTGTAGAGACCAGCGTTCTCGATTGCAACTGAACCGACAGCCAGTCAGGACCCGAGAAATTCGAACATTGGTTCCGATGACGATCTTTTCTCCGGAAGATCTGATGATTGTCCAGGGCCCGCCAGCCGGTCGTCGCTTGTTGCTCGATAATGCCTTGGGATTGGTTGATGTAAACGGACCGGAAACAGTCGAAGTGGCTAACCGAATCATCAAACAGCGCAATGCGTTGTTGCGGCGGACGGGGGGCCATCGGTCGACGTCGCTGGTGCGTAGCCTGGAGGTTTGGGATGAGGAGTGGGCGAACGCTGGCACGAAGCTTGCTGAGTATCGAGAGCAGCTTGTGTCCATGCTTGAACCGGTTTTCTGTGAGTTGTATTCATTGTATTCCTCTGTCGTTCCGACGGGTAAGGGCGGAATGTCATCCTCTGAGGGGAGAGCAGGTGTATCGTATCGACGATCCTGGAAAGGTCGTCTAGTAGACGCGTTACGAGAAAGTCGAGACGAAGATATTCGTCGTGGTGTAACGACATGTGGACCGCACAGGGATGATTTGGTCCTGTATCTCGATAGCAGGGAGGCCCGTCTACAGGCATCGCAAGGAGAGCATCGGACGCTCGCGCTAGCATTACGTATGGCATTGCATCAGTTGGTGATCGATCGTGATCATCGTGTGCCGCTTTTGTTGCTTGATGATCTCTTCTCCGAGTTGGATGAGACGCGAGCGCGGGCGCTAAAGGAGGCGATGCCCGTTGGGCAGGCGTTCTTGACGACGGCGAATGGACTCCCAAAAGGAGTTGGTGTGGATCAAGTAGTGGATGTTCGGACGCTGCAATTGGCGGCTGCGGACCTCTGAGAGGGCGGTGCTGGTGGATGGGGAGTGTGCGCGAGGGCGAACCCAGGGAAGCGAAGCGAGGAGAGTCGGGCAGGGGGGGAGCGGCGAATCGACGCGGAGGAGCGGGCTGATCGGGGCGGCAGCAAGGGGAGAAGCGATGGACCCGCGTCGGGTCCAAGAAGGGATGGCGTCGCTGCTGGAACGGCTGGGCTGCGGAGATGCTCGGGTGTTTGCAGCAGTCTTCGGCAACTGGGAGAAGATCGCGGGGCCCGCTGTCGCAGCGCACGCGAAGCCGCTGCGTCTGAGCACCAACGTCCTGGTTGTTGGCGCGGATCATTCTGCATGGGCAACGCAGCTCCGGCTGATGAGCGGGAAAATTTTGAGCGAGATCACGGCAGTGGCTGGGCGAGCCCCTGAACGCCTTGAAGTGGTTGTCCGAGGTGCCGGGTTTTCGCGATTTACCAGGTAGACTGAACGTGTTGCCGGGACACGGTTAGCGGCAGGCCTCTAGCCCGCACGAGGCTCCGGTGCCCGGCTCGATGCCATGACAGCCGTGTGAGAAAGGTCGCGCCTGTGGCTTGCAGCATGGAGTTCCGGATTGGCTGACGGGAACACGACGTCCTACCAAGCCAGCGACATCACCGTGCTCGAAGGACTTGAGCCGGTTCGACGTCGACCCGGGATGTACATCGGCTCTACGGGACCTTCTGGGCTGCACCATCTCATCTGGGAGGTCGTCGACAACGCTGTCGATGAGGCCATGGCCGGCTACTGCACCCGGATCGACGTTGTACTCCTCAAGGACGGAGGATGCCGGGTGGTGGACAACGGCAGAGGAATTCCCGTAGAACCTCACCCGAACGACCCCGACGGCCGCTCAGCAGCGGAGATCGTGCTCACCACGTTGCATGCTGGCGGAAAGTTCGGCGGGTCCGGGTACAAGATGTCCGGCGGCTTGCATGGGGTCGGAATTTCGGTGGTTAATGCGCTCTCCGACCGTCTGGTTCTCGAGATCGACCGAGACGGCAACCACCATGTGCTGGAGTTCAAAAATGGCGGTGAGCCAGTAGGTTCGCTTCGGGTTACTGGTCCCGCACCAAGGGGAAGGACCGGGACCACCGTAACATTCTGGCCAGACCCTGCAATTTTTGAGGACGTCGATTTCCGAGCACAAACCGTGACTGAACGTCTTCAAGTCATGGCCTTTTTGAATAAAGGGCTCGAAATCCGTTTCTCCGATCAACGGCCTGGCCACGAGAGCTCCGCCGTTTTTCGCTATAACGGCGGAATCGTTGATTATGTTAAGCACTTGAATGCCGCACGCGAATCCCTATTTCGAAAGGTCGCTTTTTTCGATCAGAGAGAGGCGGATCAAGAGGTCGAGGTCGCTCTTCAATGGAACACAGGATTCCACGAGAGCATTCACTCCTTCGCTAACGGCATATCGACCACTGAAGGTGGCATGCATGAGGAGGGCTTTAAAAAGGCCCTGACAAATGTCATTAATCGGTACGCGCGAGCACGGAACCTTCTGAAAGAAAAAGATGAAAACCTCTTGGGAGAAGATATCCGCGAAGGGTTAACCGCCATTATATCGGTTCGCCTCAGGGATCCACAGTTTGAAGGGCAGACGAAGGCGAAGCTCGGCAACGTTCCTATTCGCTCGTTGGTCGAACGAACCACGAACGAGAAGTTGGCCGAATGGCTTGAAGAAAACCCAAGGGAAGCAAATCAAGCAGTTCAAAAGGCGATGCTGGCCGCCCGGGCCCGTGTTGCCGCTCGTCAGGCACGCGACCTTACGCGACGCAAATCAGCGCTCGACGGTGCTGGCTTGCCAGGGAAGCTGGTCGATTGTTCGTCACGCAACCCTCGGGAGTGTGAGCTGTTTATTGTTGAGGGCAATTCTGCCGGTGGGTCAGCTAAAGACGCTCGTGATCCTCGTACGCAAGCGGTCCTACCGATTCGGGGAAAAATTCTTAATGTTGAACGAGCGCGGATTGACAAGATGCTGAAAAATGCCGAGATCCAGGCGCTCGTCGCGGCCATCGGAGCAGGGATAGCCGAGGACTTCGACGTGACGAAAATCAGATACCACAAGGTAATTTTACTTGCCGATGCAGATGTAGATGGTTCCCATATCAGGACATTGTTGTTGACGTTTTTCTTCCGACAAATGAAGCCCCTAGTGGAGGGCGGATTTGTCTATGTCGCCCAGCCACCCTTGTATTCCACGCTCGTTGGAAAAGAGAAGATCTATTTGAAAGACGACGCGGCGAAAGATTCGTTTTTAGCCGAACATCCGGACCACAAGGCTGACTTCCAGCGGCTCAAGGGGCTCGGCGAGATGGACTTTCACGAGCTGCGCGATACAACGATCGATCCTGCAAAACGATCGTTACTTCAGATAACCGTAGAGCAGGCTGCACTCGCGGACGAAGTTTGTGCCGTGCTCATGGGGGAGGATGTCGACCTACGTCGGCAGTTCATTCAGGCGAATGCCAAGGATGTTCGATTTCTCGACATCTGAAAACACAGTAAGTAGCGGGAGCGTGATTTATGGCACGCAGACCAAGCTCTGCATCGAATAATGGTCGACGTGGCAGCGGAAATGGCCTGGGTGGCGGCGGGAGTGACAACGGGGGCGTAGCACTGGCGACCTCGATGGGCTTTGTCGAGCCCATCGAGATCCAGGAAGAAATGGAACGCTCCTTCATTGAGTACTCGATGTCGGTGATCGTCTCGCGTGCGCTCCCGGATGTTCGTGATGGGCTGAAACCGGTACATCGGAGAATCTTGTATTCGATGTACGACCAAGGGTTGCGGCCAGACCGCCCACATGTCAAATGTGCGGAAGTGGTCGGTCGAGTGATGGGTACGTATCATCCCCATGGCGACGCGGCAATTTATGACGCGCTGGTGCGGATGGTGCAGGACTTCAGCATGCGTCTTCCGCTCATCGACGGTCATGGGAATTTCGGGGGGACCGGTCCGGACGAGGGGCCAGCGGCAATGCGCTATACGGAATGTCGGCTTGATGCGTTAGCGCTGGAGCTCATGGCAGGAATCGACGAGGAGACGGTCGATTTCGTGCCGAATTACAGCAACAATGCGGAAGAACCAACGGTACTTCCCGCGCGATTCCCAAACCTGCTTGTCAACGGATCCCAGGGTATCGCCGTGGGAATGGCGACGAACATCCCACCACACAACCTTGGTGAGGTGATCGATGCAACGACATATTTGATTGATCATCCACAGGCCACGGTCGACGAGTTGATGGCGTTCATCAAGGGGCCGGACTTTCCAACAGGAGCACTGATCCTTGGTCGGCAAGGCATTTTGGACGCATATCGGACGGGGCGGGGGTCGGTTCGGCTGAGAGCCGTCGCCGAGATCGTCCAGGATCGGACTGGCCCAGCGATCATCGTGACCGAGTTGCCGTATCAAACCTCTGTCGAGGTCGTCGAGCAGAAGATCCACGAGCTTGTCCGCGCGGGGGAGCTTGATGGCATTGCAGACGTGCAAAACGACTCGGCAGCCCGCCGCCCGCGTCTGGTGATCCGCTTGAAGCGCGACGCGAATGCGAATGTCGTGCTGAACAAGCTGTACAAGCACACTCCGCTTCAGACGACGTTTGGAGTGAACGCGGTCGCACTGGTCGATGGTGTGCCACGGACGCTGAATTTGGCTCAGATCATCGGACATTATGTCGGACACCAGATCGACGTGGTCACGCGCCGGTCGGAGTTCCGACTCCGCAAGGCACGGGCCCGCGCACACATCGTCGAAGGTCTGCTTCGGGCAATCGACATGTTGGATGCTGTGATCGCCACGATTCGCGCTTCAGAAAACCGTGCGAGCGCGGCAGCCGCCCTCGTCGCAGCACCATTTGCTTTCAGCGAAGAACAGGCAAATCACATTTTGGATATGCAGCTTGGGCGCTTGACTAGGTTGGGCCGCGCACAGTTGGAAGAGGAAATGCAGCAACTGCGCGAGGAAATCGCGGAGCTCGAGGGAATACTCGCAGACGACCGGAAGCTTCGTCAGGTGATCATTCGGGAGCTCCGCGACATTCGGGAACGATTTGCTGATGAACGGCGGACCGCGATCACCCACGATCCGGGAGAGCTCGCCGTGGAGGACCTCATCCACGATCAGGAGCTCGTTGTGACGATGACCGCCGCGGGTTACATCAAGGCGGTTCCTGCGACGGCTTTTAAGACCCAGGCGCGCGGAGGACGGGGCGTACAGGGGACGCGCCTAAAGGAGGAAGACCTTGTTACCCAGGTGGTACACACGACGTCCCACGCGCATCTTCTGCTTTTTTCGGACCGAGGAAAGGTTTACCGGCTAAGGGGCCATGAAGTACCCAGCAAGGAACGAACAGCACGCGGGACAGCCTTGGTAAATCTGCTGCCGTTGGAGGCCGGAGAAACGATACGGGCAATTGTGCAAACGAAAGATTTTCCTGCCGATCACTACCTCGTGTTTGCCACACGACAGGGGCAAGTGAAGAAGACGGCTTTTTCGGAGTATGACAAATCCCGAAGGGAAGGGTTCATTGCGCTGAATCTTCGACCTGGTGACACGTTGGTTCGTGTGGTTGCGACGACGGGCTCAGATGACTTGTTTCTTGTGACGCGTCAAGGGATGGCGATCCGGTTCTCCGAAGAAGACGTGCGCGCAATGGGTAGAGATGCAGCGGGTGTGCGCGGCATCAAGCTCCGTTCCGGTGATGAGGTGGTGTCATGTGACGTTGCCCGGGATGACGCTGACCTGTTGTTGCTGACGGACGCGGGTTATGGAAAGCGAACAAAGCTCGATCGATTTGGGCGGCAAGGCCGAGGCGGTCAGGGTGTGAAGGCGATTCGACTGACTGCGCTCCGGGGCGCCGTTGTCGGAGCATTTATGGTGTCACTGGATGACGAGATCCTTCTGGTCTCCTCGGGCGGCATCGTGATTCGAATTCCCGTACGGGAGATCGCGTCGCAGGGCCGGGACGCGACGGGAGTGCGAGTAATGAACCTCGACAACGGTCAGACAGTCGCTGCTGTGGCCCCGGTTGCCTCCGACTGAGGTTGCAGGAGGTTCCTGAAACCAGGAGAGGGGGGAGAGGGCTCGACTCAGCCGGGCGATCGTCCGGGCCATTGCCAGTTTGCGATATCAGGCGGGTCTTCGCCGAATCGCCGTCCGAAGCGGCGCGCATCGAGGCGTCGGTCCTCCATGTGCTGGCGAAGCCATGCGGAGCGTTCCCGGATGCTCGGTACTCGCTCGCAAACATCGATGACGAGACGAAAGCGATCGATGTCATTAAGCATGGCCATATCGAAGGGGGTTGTCGTCGTGCCCTCCTCCTTGTAGCCGCGAACATGGAAGTTTCCATGGTTATGGCGTCGGTAGGTCAGCCGATGAATCAACCAGGGATAGCCGTGATAGGCGAAAACGACCGGTTTATCGGTCGTAAAAATCGTATCGAACTCAACGTCCGGGAGTCCGTGAGGATGTTCGGTTTCTGGCTGCAAGCGCATGAGGTCTACGACGTTGACGACGCGAACCCTAAGTTCAGGTGCATGCTGGCGGAGTAGGTCGACGGCGGCGAGTGTTTCGGGCGTCGGGACGTCACCACAGCAGGCCATTACAACGTCGGGTGACGCGCCTTCGTCGGAGGATGCGAAGTCCCAGATTCCAAGCCCGCGTGTGCAGTGGTCGATTGCCTCGTCGATGCTGAGCCAGTTCGGCTGAGGTTGCTTACCCGCAACAACGAGATTCACGTAGTGGCGGCTCCGAAGGCAGTGGTCCATAACGGAAAGCAACGTATTGGTATCGGGTGGGAGGTATACGCGAACGATTTCAGCCTTTTTATTTACGACCAGATCAATGAAACCTGGGTCTTGATGGGAAAATCCATTGTGGTCCTGGCGCCATACGTGACTTGAAAGGAGGTAGTTCAGCGATGCAATTGGACGTCTCCAGGGAATTGTCCGCGAGACCTTCAGCCATTTCGCGTGCTGGTTCATCATCGAATCCACGATGTGGATGAATGCTTCGTAGCAGTTGAAAACTCCGTGACGACCCGTCAGAAGATAACCTTCAAGCCAACCTTGGCACTGGTGTTCCGATAGGACCTCCATGACCCTTCCCTCAGGCGCAAGGTGATCATCTCCCGCCACGGTGACGGCTTCCCAGGTTCGGTCGGTCGTCTCGAAAACGGCGTCAAGCCTGTTCGAGGCGGTCTCGTCAGGGCCGAAGAGGCGAAAATTCGTAGGATTCGACGCGAGGATGTCGCGAAGAAAACGACCGAGAACGCGCGTTGGTTCGCTCGTGCTCTGACCGGGCGAAGCTACGTCGACGGCGTAACGGGTGAAGTCGGGTAGTCGAAGATCTTCGAGGAGGATCCCACCATTGGTGTTTGGGTTGGCGCTCATTCGAAGATCGCCGGAAGGGGGGACGGAACGGATGGCTGCGATCGGGCATCCGGTCGCATCGAAGAGTTCGTCTGGTCGGTAGGAACGGAGCCATTGCTCGAGGAGGGCAAGGTGCTCGGGATTGTTCCGGACATCGGGAATGGGAACTTGATGAGATCGGAAAGTGCCCTCGACGTCGAATCCGTCAACGCTTTTTGGGCCAGTCCAGCCTTTTGGAGTACGAAGGATGAGCATCGGCCATCGTACGAGGGTGTCACGATGAGTTCGGGCGGCGTGTGAACGGATCTCGTCAATTTCGTCAAGCAGCGCGGCGAGCGCGCCAGCAAGGCGCGGATGTACGGCGAGGGACGGCTCACCATCGAAGCCACCCTCGATGATCACCGGCCGGTAGCCGTACCCGGTGAAGAGGTCAATGAGATCTGAGTCCGGGATACGGGCGAGTACGGTCGGCGCGGCAATTTTGTAGCCGTTGAGGTGGAGGATGGGAAGGACGACGCCGTCCCGAACTGGGTGGAGGAACTTGTTGGAGTGCCATCCGGTCGCAGCAGGGCCAGTTTCTGCCTCACCGTCCCCCACGACGCATGCGACGACGAGACCGGGATTGTCGAATGCGGCGCCGAACGCGTGAGCAAGAGAATAGCCAAGCTCTCCACCTTCGTGAATCGATCCTGGTGTTTCGGGCGCGGCGTGGCTGGGGATCCCACCGGGAAACGAGAACTGCCGAAAGAGCCTGGTGAGACCGTCTTCGTCCATCCCGACCTCGGGGTAGCGCTCAGAATAGGTTCCCTCGAGCCAGGCATTCGCCACCATGGCAGGGCCCCCATGACCCGGCCCACACACAAAGATGATCTGGCGCTGTCGGCGGCGGATCTGGTAGCTCAAATGGGCATAGAGCAAGTTCAGGCCTGGCGTCGTACCAAAGTGCCCGAGGAGCCGGGGCTTGATGTGTTCCGGCTGAAGCGCTTCTTTGAGAAGAGGGTTCGCGAGCAGGTAGATCTGGCCGACAGAGAGATACGTTGCTGCCCGGAAGTACGCGTCAAGGGCACGGGCCTCGTCATCGGTGATCGGAGCGGAGTTCACAGGAACTGACATGGTCTGATCATCTCGAATCGCAGGGGCTTGGGAAAGACCCTCAGAGAAGATACTGGCAAACAGACCAGGTGACAGGTTTTCGGCAGGGGGCACCTAAGGTTTCCGAGGCAAGTGTGATCAGAGGGGCGCAGCCGTGAAGGTGTTCGTCGTCAATACTGGCTCCAGCACGATAAAGCTGAGTTTGATCGAAAACCTCGTGACGCATGCGGCCAGCACCGCGGCATTCGGTCCTACTAATGATGTGACGAGCCTTATTCGGCGTTTCTCCGAAGAAGCTGGTCCATTCGATGCCGTTGGCCATCGGATCGTTCACGGCGGGATGCTCTTCACCGAGCCGACGGTTCTCACGCCCGGGGACGAGGAACGTCTCTCGGCGATTGCCGAGCTTGCTCCGTTGCACAATCCACAGGCGCTCTCGGCAGTGCGCGCGGTCCATGAACTGATCCCAGGGATCCCACAAGTTGGCTGCTTCGATACGAGCTTTCATTCGACACTATCGCCGGCTGCCTCGACCTATGCCATCCCACGCTCGTGGTCGGAGCGTTGGGGGATCCGACGGTTCGGCTTCCATGGGCTAAGCCATGCATGGGCTTCGAAGCGCGCGGCGACTCTCATGGGTCGTCCATTAAAGGAGCTTCGAATCGTCGTGGCTCATCTGGGCTCGGGAGCGTCGCTTGCAGCGGTAGCAGGTGGGCGCTCGGTGGATACCACGATGGGCTACACGCCAATGGATGGACTCGTCATGGCGAAAAGACCCGGAAGTCTCGATCCCGGGCTCGTCCTTTGGCTGGCACGGCGAGCGGAAGTCGGGAGCTTGGCCGAACTGGAGCAGGCGTTCGAACAAGAGTCGGGCCTGGAGGGTCTGGCCGGTACGTCGGACATGCGCCAGGTGATGCAAGGGGCAGAAGAGGGCAGCCCGGATGCCCTCCTGGCGTATGGCGTGTACCTCCATCGCTTGGTTTCACATTTGGGTTCGATGGTGGCTGTGATGGGGGGCGTCGATGTGCTTGTCTTTACCGGAGGGGTGGGGGAGCACAGCGCGCGCCTCCGAGCCGATGTGGCTTCACGGCTACAGTTCCTCGGCATTTCTCTGGATCCCGTGCTGAACGAGGACGGCAGAGGCGACCGGTTGATCTCGAGCCCAAGCGCCACTGTGGCAACGGCTGTCGTCGAGGCTCGGGAGGACCTGGAGATTGCGGGAGCCGTGACTCGGTTGCTCAGCGGTCTGTTGTGAAGATGACGGTATAGGGAGCAGCCCGAGGAGCATACGACCCGACGATCTTTGACGCGACGGAGACGGTGAGGCGAGCAGGGATCGATCCAATATGAAAGCGCAAGGTTCGGGTACTCGAAAAGGTTCGCGAAGCCCAGGGGTTCAGGGTTCCTCGGAACTTGACAATGCCCCGACCGTCGACAACGCTGACCGATGCCGCTGCTTCCCGAACTGCTAGCGTGACTTCGTAGCGGCTGGCGTGGATGACGAAGCCAGCAGTGGTGGCGTTCGAGCCGAATTCCTCCAAGATGGCCTTGCGCCATGGGACCAGGGCATCGGTGGCTGGGGAGGCTGGTCCAGGGGGTGACAAGGTGTACGGAAGGTGCACGTCCTGCAGCCATGCGGGTTCCCACCGGTTGACAATGAGCCAGGCGAAGCCGATCGTGACGAGCACGGCGACGAACGCGACCACCAGTTGCAAAAGGCCACGAGGCCCTCGGCGTTTGACCCTCGGGTGAGCCAGGGCCGTGTCCCGTGCCACGACGGGCACACGTCCTGTGGCCGGCTCTGCCTCCGGTGCCCCATTCGAAGCCTCAGAACCTGGCCCACCGCGGCTGCCGGCGACGAGGTCGACGATCGCGAGGACGTAACGGTCACCAGGAAGGCCGAGCACTTCTGCACAACGGCGGAGGTCATGAAGAAGACCAATGGCCTCGTGGTACCGCGGGTTGAGGCCGGCCTCGAAGGCTTCCACCACGCGTCGCTCTACGCCTGCTCGTTGGCTCAGGTCCTCAAGGGACCAGCCGACGTGGAGGCGCCGCTGCTGGAGGGACGCGGCAAGGGCTTCGATCGAGACTAGTTCAACCCTCCCTCTGGCGAACGCCGTGGTCCGAGCGTCAAGGCCTGGAGTGATTGCACTCGCTCGGGGACTCTGGCCGTCCAGTTCCGGTGGGGAACCCGCTGGAAAAACCTCGGCGACGACGCGAAGCTCGTCAGACGAGAGGGGATCAGGTTGCACCACCGATCACACCTCTCATGCCTGGTCTTCACCACCCTCAGCCGGTCCAGCGCTGAGCGTACCTGGAAGTCGCACTGGACAGGGGACTTGACAGCGCTATGGCACGTACCCTGTGAAGGTCAGCACCACGGACACCGGGCGGAACGGGATCATGACCGGAGGGGTCGGTTTGGCAAGAGGGGAGGCCATGACGGCTGAGATTCTGCTAGCGCTGGGAGCGAGTCTGTTCACAGCGAGCGCCTCGGTCGCTCAGCGCGTCGCCGCGGCGCCTGCGCCCGGCGAGCTCAGCTTCAGCTGGCGGCTGATCCCGTTCCTGCTCCGTCGTCCCGCGTGGTTCTTGGGTGTCGTGTGCATGATCGGTGCCTTTTTGCTCCAACTCGCAGCACTTCATATCGGCAGCCTGATGCTGGTGCAGCCGATGATCGCTGCGGAGATCCTCTTCGTCTACGGGTACCTCGCGTTCCGCAATTACCGGAGCGTTCGCCTCAGGGATTGGCTGAGCGCATTGGGAATGGCCGGCGGGCTCGCGGCGTTTCTCACGCTGGCCTCGCCCACTGGCGGGAAGGCTCATGGGACAGGATCTGTGTGGCTATTGACAGCCGGTGTGATACTCGTCGCTGCATTGCTCGTCGCTCTTGCTGCGGTCGTGCCGATTAGAGGTCACCCTCCTACGCCATCACGAAAGGCTGCCGGTCTTGCCACCGCTGCTGCCATCATGTGGGGGTTTATCGCTGCGGTGATCAAGGAGCTCAGTACCCACTTGAGTGGGGGGTTCGTGGGAGTCTTCTCGACATGGAGCCCGTACGTGATCGTAGGTGCGGGCATCCTCGCGATGTATCTCGTCTCGAATGCCTTTCACGCGGGCCCTCTTGCAGCGTCGCAGCCGGCATTGACGATCGTGGATCCTCTTGTTGCAAGTCTGCTCGGGGTCACGATCTTCGGTGAACGGGTCCGGCACCAGCCTCCCGAACTTGCGGGAGAGCTGCTCGCGTTGGCCGTTCTCGTGGGCAGTGTCGTGATGATGAGTCGAAGCCCGTTGATCCGGGCCCTTGAGGATCCAGGTGTGGTCAGCTCTGCGAACTACCCCAGCGAAGCGGCATCTGGTGTTTTTGGACGGGAAGGTGCGGTGAGTCGTCCTCAAGAAGGAATCGAGGGCGAAAAGGCTGGTACCTCGCACCGTCATGAGCCCCACGACGGGCCGCCAGCCCAGGCTGGCGCAGCAGGGGATCAGCGTCGCGGAACCCGAGCATTGGCCCGCGAGGACTGACCGAGGGTCTGGTTCAAGAGACGGGACTCCGGCGACAGGCCTCGGTACGAGGAAGCGGCGTTGCTTTCAGTTGTCCATCAGGTCTGGATCGGCGTGGCTCCCGAGCCCGACAGGATCGCTCCCCGTAGGAACGCGGCCTGACCAGCATGTTGGAGGTCATCGGCGATGATGCTCACCAGTCGGACGCCAAGCGTGACCGGTGGATTCCATGACCTGTCGACGACACGGTCGAGATCCGGATTGGCGAGGCCGCCGATGTAGCGGCAGGTCTGGGCGTGGACGGCGTCGAAGTACCCGGTCAGAAGGTCGACTGTTCCCACTCGCACCGCCTGGACCTGCTCGATGCGCTGGCCATAACCGGTGGCGGAGACCTCAAATGGAAGGCCAAACCGTTCGTACCAGCCTTGCGCTGTCCAGATCTGCTCGGTCCCCGCCGCATCGGCGATGTGGTGGTCCTGCACTCTCGTCAAGTGCCAGAGCAGCCAAGCAATCGAGTTCGTTTCCGGGGCGATCTGGATGACCAGCATCTCTGGGGTCAGATCCTCGACCACTTGGTGGAAGACTTCGCGGATCCGCTCGAACGCATCGAGGAGCAGGTCGGCACTGGTCATCTTGGGCTCCTATGGTCGGCGACAGGCCCTCATCCGGGCCGAAAGGCACGGAAAGACCCGTGGGCGAGGGGGGACTTGAACCCCCACGTCCTTGCGGACACAGGAACCTGAATCCTGCGCGTCTGCCTATTCCGCCACTCGCCCGGGCTGACGGTTGGACTGCAGGTCGAGCGTACAGCGGCCTGGGCCCGACCCTTCGTGCCCCGAGCACGAGGGCTCGACCGTCCGCAAGTAGGCTAATACGGGCCATGAGACTCCAGCAGCTAGAGGAGCGGCTCGAGCGTCTCATGGAGGAGACGTTGGCCAAACCTTTCCGCGGCAGCCTGCAGCCGGTCGAAATCGGGCGGCGCTTGACCCGAGAGATGGACCTCCACCGGAGGGTCGGCGTGCGCGGCCTGATCGCGCCGAACGCGTTCGTGGTCACCCTTTCAACCGCTGACCTCGAACGTTTCGCGAACTTCATCGATGCACTGGTCAGGGAACTCGCTCAGGCGGCTCGTGAGCACGCACGCAACGAGGGTTACTCCTTTGTCGGACCCATCGACGTTCAGGTGCTCGAGGGTCCGAGGCTGCGTCCAGGCCGGTTTGCCGTGACGGCGGACGTGATCGCCGGCCCTGACGGCCTCCATCCAGCGTTCCTCGTTCTCCCCGACGGTCGTCGGGTGCCGATCGAGCGCGAGCCCTTGGTGATCGGGCGACTCCGGGACTGCAGCGTGGTGCTAGCGGATCCAAATGTGAGTCGCAGGCACGCCGAGGTGCGGCGTGTCGACGATGACGTCGTGATCACCGATCTCGGCTCGACCAACGGCACACGGGTCAACGGCGTGCCGATCCGGGAACAGTACCTGCAAAGCGGAGACGACATCACGGTGGGCTCAACCACCCTGGTGTTCGAGGTGCAGTGACGCGCCTGGTTTTGCCCTTGGAGGCGACCACTGATTACTCGGCGGTCATTCGCCCCCTCCAATGGCTCGTAGTCGTGATTATTTTCTTGTTCTTCCTGCGAATCGTCCGTGCGGTTCTGGTCGAGTCCCGTCCTGCAGGTGTGCGACCCTCCCGCGCAGAACGTCGAGCAGCTCGGCATGCCGAGCCTCGCCGTACGTCCGAACAGCCCGCGAGGAGGCGACGGAAATCACTCAGTCTGGAGATCGTCGAACCGCGTGAATACGAAGGTAAGGTTTTTGAGCTGAACGGTGAAGTCACGATCGGCAGATCACCCGGTTGCGGGATCGCCACCTCCTATGACCCTTACAGCTCGAGCGTCCACGCGCGGGTCTTCAGTGAGGGTGGGCGTCTGTGGGTGGAGGATCTGGGCTCGACGAATGGGACATTCGTGAACTCGGAACGCATATCACAAGTTACGAAGCTGTCGAAGGGTGACCTGCTGCAGGTCGGGGCGACGGTGTTCGAGGTCAGACGATGACAGTCCTGCGGTCGGGCTCGGCGACTGACGTAGGCCGCGTACGAAGCTCAAACGAGGACCGAATGCTCGCTAAAGACAACGTCTTCGCCGTGGCTGACGGCATGGGTGGCCACGCCGGGGGCGAGGTAGCAGCGCGAGTAGCTGTCGAGACGATCGAATCGGTCTTTGCACGTAACCCCACAGCCGGGGGCTTGAAGGAGGCGATCGAGACCGCGAACCAAACCATCTGGCGGCAGAGCCGCGAGCGCAACGAGCTTCGGGGCATGGGCACGACGCTGACGGCCGCTGCGCTCGCCAGGGGTCCAGATCAGCGCGAGCTCATGGTGCTCGCGAACGTCGGTGATTCTCGGGCATATCTCCTCAGTGGCGGCCAGCTCCGGCAGCTCACCGCCGACCACAGCCTGGCTGAAGAACGGGTCCGGCACGGAGAAATCACAGAAGCCGAGGCCGCGGTACACCCGCACCGGCACATCCTCACCCGTGCCTTAGGCGTGACGCCAGAGGTTGACGTCGATCTGTGGGAGCTCCATGTGCATTCGGGGGACCGGTTGCTCTTGTGTAGTGACGGCCTGACCAACGAAGTCGACGCAGAAAAGATCACAGCTGTGCTGGCCTCGGTCCAGAGCCCCCAGGAAGCTGCTGCGAAGCTGGTCGATGAAGCGAATGCGCATGGCGGGAATGACAACATCACAGTGGTCGTGGTCGACGTTCTCAGTGGGGAGGAGGACGAATCCGCTTCACGTGCGGTGCCCATCGCTTGGGAGTTCGAGGACCGCGCTTCAGGCGAGCGCCCCGGTTCCAACGTTCAGGGATTCGCCGGCAAGGGCCCTCCGGCGGGCCGGCGGGCTGTTGATGCCACGGAGATGCTGGGTGCGGTGACGACGGCAGTCGCTCTGCCACCGGCCGGAAGTCAGGCCCCAGCAGTTGCTCGGCGTACCGGGCTCGAAGAGGACCAGGTACTCCGGGGCCGTGGCACGGCGGCGGTGATCGAGGCGGGTAACGGTCCGACCAAGGTCAGTGATGACGTGTTCGTCGCCGCTCCGCCCATCGGTACGGGACCAAAGAGAGCAGCGGCGGAACCACGCGCCGTTCGTGCGGAGCAGGGCAGGGTCCCAGCTTGGAAGGAGAGTCGACGCGAGCGTCTTCGCCGCCTCGGGGTTCCTCGGCGGATCACGATACGGGTGGTGGCTTTCCTCTTCGTTCTTGTCGCTGTGGTCGTGGGTGGTTATGTATTTGTTCGCTGGTACGCCAATGACAACTGGTTTGTCACGATCGATCATGGGCAGCTGGTCATCTATCGAGGCCATCCCGGAGGCCTGGCCTGGTTCCGACCCACCATCGTCGAGCGGACCGGGGTTTCCGCGTCACAAGTGCTTCCTAGTGAATGGCATACCTTGGTGAGGGACGTGAACGAGCCCTCACTCTCGGCTGCACGACGCTACGTCACTAATCTCCACCAAGAGTTCTGTGCAACGCAGTCGGCGAATGTGGGGTCGACGCAGTCCCCAGGGCAGGGTCATCCGAAGTCGGGAACGAACCGATCACGATCCCGGGGAGGGTGTGCCTCATGAGTCGACGGATTCGCTGGATCGGCGTGGTGCTGATCCTGTGCTTCGGTCTGGTGATCGTCCAGCTGGTCAACATCCAGTTCCGCAAGGCTAACGCCCTGGCGGACAACCCCAACAACCCACGAAACCTCACAGTGCGATATGACAACGATCGCGGGGAGATCTTGGCAGCGAACGGCGAACCGCTTGCGATCTCGACGCCGATCTCCAACCCGAAGCCGGGCTCCTATGAGTACACGCGCAGCTATCCCCAGGGCCCGCTCTTCGCGGGAATCACCGGGTACGCCTCGCTGATCTATGGCACGGCGGGCATCGAGTTCGAGTACAACAACGACCTGCGTGTGCACACCCAACCCGCCCAAACGTTCCTGCAAGCCATCGGGATCGACCCCCGGCCCAAGGGCACAGATAGCGTCATCTTGACGGTTGAGCCGGCGCTTCAGCAGGTGGCGGCAAATGCTCTGGCGGGTCGAGATGGTGCTGTCGTGGTGGAGAACGTCCACACGGGCGCGATCCTGGCGATGTACTCGAATCCCACGTATGACCCCAACCAGCTGGCATCGCCTGATGCGGTGACCGAAGCTGCTGCGTACAAGGCAATCAATACCCCTGACGCGAATCACTTTTCTCCAGCGGTTCCAGTGGCCACTGGCGAGCCGCTGGCCCCTGGGTCGACCTTCAAAGTCGTTACAACCGCTGCCGTATACAACCTGGATCCGAGCCTTGCGAACTATGTCTGGCCCAATCCGAGCCAACCCGGTGCCCCGCCTTGTCCACCCAACGCCACGGTCTGCGGATGTACGGCGTTGCCTGATACGAACAAAACCATCTGTAACGACGCTGACACCGCATCCCTCGCCAGCCCGTGTGGCGGGACGATCGCTGAGATGCTTCCGCCCTCCTGCGATCCAGGGTATGCCTCCTTGGGCTTGAAGCTTGGAGGGGCCACGCTGTACGAGCAAGCGAGCCTGCTTGGCTACAACCACGATCCGCCGATCGATTTGCCGAAAAACATGCTGAACCCTTCGGTTTTTCCCACGCCTGCGGAGTTCGCTCCTTCGGGAAGATGGGGCCTGCCCGGCCCTGCGTACGCGGCCTTCGGGCAGGAAAGCGTCACGACCACGGCACTTCAGAACGCCATGACAGCGGCGGCAATCGCTGATGGCGGCACGGTGATGACCCCCCACCTCATGTCAGAGATCCGCGATTCCCAGGGAAATGTTGTGGAGACCTACAAGCCGACCGTGTACAAGCAGGCCATGAGTCCGCAGGCGGCCGCCCAGATCGTGCCGCTCATGCAGGCCGTCGCGACCGCGTGCCCAGGCGCCACGGCATGCGGGGTCTTCCCTCCCGGTTGGGATGTGGCCGTGAAGACCGGAACCGCCCAAACGGGGCTCAACCCGCCGTCCAATCACGCATGGATGATCGGATTCGCTCCCGCCACCCATCCCCAGATTGCGGTGGCGGTCGTCGTTCCCTACGAGCCCGAGTCGGTATACGGCGCGACAGCTGCTGGCCCGATTGTCTGCGAGATGTTCCAAGCCGCGCTGGGCTTCCCGGGGACGTGTCCGGGGACATGATGCCCTTCGTGAGCCCGTACCAGACCGGGCCTAGGCTCTGACCGCCATGCAGCCTGTCGAATCGCCTCGTGTCCTCTCTCGGCGTTACGAGTTGACGCACCTGATCGCCCGCGGGGGAATGGCCGAGGTCTACCGGGCATTCGACCACCTCCTTGACCGTCCGGTCGCGCTCAAGATCCTGTTTCCCGAGCTCTCGGTCGATCGAGCCTTCGTCGAACGGTTCCGTCGAGAGGCTCAAGCAGCTGCAAACCTTTCTCACCCCAACATCGTGCCGGTCTTCGACTGGGGCGAAGACGACTCGACGTACTTCATCGTGATGGAGTACGTCGAGGGGAAACCACTGTCAGCGTTGCTCCGCTCCCAGGGTCCGCTTCCGCCTCGTCAGGTCGCAGAGATCGGCGGGCACGTGGCAGCGGCCCTCGCCTACGCGCACCGGCACGGGGTCATCCACCGCGACGTCAAGCCGGGAAACGTGCTCATTACTGACGATGGGCTGGTGAAGGTGACCGACTTCGGCATTGCCCGAGCCGTCAATACCGAAGAGAGCCTCACTCAGACCGGAGCGGTGATGGGGACGGCCACGTACTTTTCGCCTGAGCAAGCCGAAGGCCTGGGAGTCGATCGGCGCAGCGATGTCTATTCGCTCGGGGTGGTGCTCTTCGAGCTCTTGACTGGTCGCCCACCGTTTCTCGGCGACACCCCGGTCGCAGTGGCCTCCAAGCATGTCCGTGACATTCCGCCGACACCGCGGTCGATCAATCCGGAGATCCCCGTCGCCCTCGAGGCGGTGGTGATGAAAGCGATGACCAAGGCGCCCGAAGGTCGTTACACCAGTGCAGACGAGCTTCGGGCGGATCTCCAGCGGTATCTGAGTGGCGAGCAGGTGATGGCCGCTCCGCTCGTCGGTGCTCCCCAGGATGCACAGGCGACGACTCGGACCGAGATGATGGGGACCCTGGCGACGCCGGTTTCCAGTGCCCCGACGGGAGTTGTGCCTGGCGTGGCTGCGCTCGACCACACGCAAGCCTTACCAGTGCCCGAAGCGGAGGCAACAGCAGAGCATCTCCTCGGTGCTTCGAAACGACACCGTCGTGGATCACGCGCTCTGTTGTTGCTCCTGATCGTCCTGCTCGCGGCGTTGGGGGTCATCGCCTACCTGTTGGTCGATACCTTCGTTGGTGGGGTTTCGGTACCCAACGTCATCGGGGAAAACTACCTCGTTGCTGCGAGCACCCTGAAGAAGGATGGACTCGCGATTGGAGCGGTGACCCAAAGAGTCAACTCTAAGACTGCAGGGACCGTGCTGTCGACGAACCCGCCTCCGGGAACAAGGATCGCCAAGGGCGCCAAGGTCGCGCTCATCGTATCCAGGGGGCCGGTGATGGTCACGGTGCCCGACGTGAAGAACATGGGTCTGAGCGCAGCCGAGAGCACGATCAGAAATGATCATCTCCGTTACGCACTCTCCTTCGTTCAGAGCACGGCTGCCCAGAACATCGTGATCGCCCAGAGCCCAGCCCCGGGGACCAGGGTGAGACGCAACAGTGTCGTGACGTTGACGTTGCCGACGCCGACGAATCAGGTGGCGGTACCAGACCTGGAGGGTGACACCCCTCAGGTCGCTGCCGTTGCTCTCCAGAACGCGGGGTTGGCGCTGGGATCGCAGAGCTCCCAATGTTCGAACACTGCGCAGAACGGGCAGGTGGCCAGTAGCTCGCCGCCGGCAGGGACCGAAGTTGCCCGCGGCACGACCATCAGCATCGTCGTCTCCACTGGACCATGCCAGGTGGTGGTCAGGGACGTCCGGGGGGAACCTCAGGGGCGAGCGACCAGTGATCTCCAGGGTCAGGGGTTAACCGTTACGGCGGTTCCGACGACAGCGTGCAATCCGAGCCAAGCAGGCGACGTCGTCGACCAGAGCCCCGGTCCGGGCACCCAGGTGACACTGCCGACCACCGTCACGATCGACGTCTGCAGCGTGAGTACCACGACAACCACGTCACCGACCACCACCACGACCACCACCACCACGACGCCCGGTCCTTAGGGCGACGCTGTCAGGTCAGGTGGCCGTGAGCGTGGCTAAGAAATTCTCGAGCAGGGTTGGGCCCGTCGGGGTGAGGACTGATTCTGGATGAAACTGGACCCCTTCAACTGGCAGTTCGCGATGCCGGATCCCCATGACGACGCCGTCGCGAGTCGTGGCAGTCACCTCCAGCACCTCCGGGACTGACTCAGGGTCGACGACCAGGGAGTGGTAGCGAGTGGCGACGAACGGCTGCGGAAGGCCGCTGAAGATCCCGGTGCCGCAATGGAGGATCTCCGAGGTTTTGCCGTGCATCAGCTCGGGAGCGAGCACGATCGAACCACCGAAAGCCTGGCCGATGCATTGGTGGCCAAGGCAAACCCCCAGGATCGGGATGGTGCCGGCAAAGGCGTCCACGACGTCAAGGCTGATACCGGCGCCCTCGGGACGGCCGGGTCCTGGCGAGATGACGATGGCATCCGGCTTCAAATTTCGGATGCCGGCGAGGTCGATTGCATCGTTACGGCGGACCACCGGCTCAGCCCCGAGCTCGCCGAGCTCCTGAACGATGTTGTAGACGAACGAGTCGTAGTTGTCGATGAGGAGCACCCGGGGAGGCATCGCGCGCGCCCATGGTAGCGATGGCGACCTGGGTAGTGTTCTTGGGCATGTCGCCAACACCTCGCCGGGGGCCGGGCCGGGCACAACGCAAGGGTCGTTCGGAGGGCAGGATCGCCCCACGGGGGGCAACCGCGACAGCGTCGAGGGTCGGGCGGTACACCCCGCCCGAGGAGAGCGGCCGCTACACGCGCCCCATCCCTAGGGATGTCCGCAGGAGCGGGCGATGGTATGGGCCGTTCGTCCTGTTCCTCATGATCGCCGGGATCCTCATGATCCTGCTCAACTACCTGACGGTTCTTCCCGGTTCGGTCTCGGTGTGGTACCTGATCGCAGGGCTCGTGGTTATCTTCCTGGGCTTCATGCTTGCCACTAGGTATCGCTGAAGGCAGCGCTGCTCATTGGCCGATGTGCTGCGGGGGGATGGTGCCCAGACGACCGGCCTGGTAGTCCTCGAATGCCTGGACCAGCTCCTGGCGAGTATTCATCACAAAGGGGCCGTACGCGACGACTGGCTCCCGGATCGGTGCGCCGCCGAGGAGCAGGGCATCGAGGTTGACGTGGGCCGGGTCCGGTCGCCTCGCTGCTTCGAGGAGCAGTGCCTTGCCCGGACCGTGAAGGGCGAGCTGACCTTCGTGGATCATGTGCCGGGCTGCTCCGACGGTGCCGCGACCCGAGAGGACGTAGACGATGGCATTGAAATTCTCGGGCCAGGGAACGAGGAGCTGTGCGCCCGGGGCAATGGTGACGTGGACGAGGGCGATCGGGGTGTAGGTCTGGCCGGGACCGCGGAAGCCGCCAACGTCGCCGGCGATGATCCGAGCGAGTGCTCCACCATCAGAAGAGGCAACCAACGTGGAGGCTTCTGGGGCGATGTCCTGGTAGCGAGGTGGTACCCACTTCTGGGCTGCAGGCAGGTTAACCCAGAGCTGAATTCCGTGGAAGAGGCCGCCGCTGGCGACAAGTTCGTCAGGCGGACGTTCGATGTGCAGGATGCCAGCCCCGGCAGTCATCCATTGCGTGCCGCCGTTGGTGATCAGGCCGCCACCGCCGATGGAATCCTGGTGCTGGAAGGTGCCGTCGATCATGTATGTGACCGTCTCGAACCCCCGATGCGGGTGCCATGGGGTGCCCTTCGGTTCGCCCGGGGCGTAGTCCACCTCACCCATCTGGTCCATGTGCACGAACGGATCGAGATCAGCGAGGTCGACGCCAGCGAAGGCACGGCGTACGGGGAAGCCTTCGCCCTCGAGCCCGCGAGGAGCGGTCGTGATGCTCCGAACCGGACGAATGGCCTCGCGCGTCGCCTCCGGCGCGACGATGCGGGGCAAGCTCAGGATGTTCTCGACGGTCACGGCAGGCACGACGAGATAAATCAACGCAAAGACCGGGCCGGGCATTCCGACGTGGTGGTGGCCGATCGCCTCGGGCGGGAGCCGTTGAGGTGATTCGCTGCACTACCGTGGAGGGCGTGGAAGCGCTTCACTGGCACAATCGGCCGAAGCTCGAGAACCCACTGATGTTGGCGGCATTCGAAGGCTGGACCGATGCAGGGCGCGCAGCATCCGGCGCTGCGAACTACCTGATCACGCGCTGGAATGCCGAACTGTTTGCTGAGATTGATGCAGAGGAGTTCTACGACTTCACCGCCCTGCGACCACAGGTCCGGCTCAGAGGGGACCGGACTCGAGAGATCGTCTGGCCTGAGAATCGGTTTTTCGCAGCCTCCTTGTCGGATACCCGGGACGTCGTCGTGTTAGTCGGCGTCGAGCCGCACCTTCGCTGGCGTGCCTTTTGCGATTGTGTCACGACCGTCGCACGGGAGCTCGCGGTCACCACGGTATTCACCCTCGGCGCGATGCTGGCGGACGTTCCTCACACCCGACCCGTCCCGGTTCGTGCCTCGACCGCGGATTCGCAGTTAGCCCAGCGCCTTGGACTCGAGCTGCCCCGCTACCAGGGCCCGACGGGGATTGTTGGCGTGCTTCAGGAAGCGTTCAGCAAGGTCAATATCTCGGTTGCTTCACTCATGGCACAGGTTCCCCACTATGTGGCAGCAACACCTTCTCCGAAGGCAACATTGGCAGTGGTCGAACGCGTGACAAAGTTGCTGGCCACATCCGTGCCGACTGAAGAGCTCGAACGGGCTGCGATCGCTTACGAGCGACAGGTGGACGAGGTGGTCTCTACCGATGAAGACATGGTCCGTTACGTGCACGAGCTGGAGAGCCGCACCGATGCGGGGGAGCGGCTCGACCTTCTTTCAGAAATCCCTTCAGGAGAGGCACTCGCCGCGGAGCTCGAGAAGTTTCTTCGGGAACAGGACGGATTGAACTGAGCCATCCTGGTGTACTTCAGCCGGACTGAAGGGTCAGCGACTGTCCTCGATTTGCTCAACCATGTTTGGAAACCGGGGTCGCGTCAGAGGTCGTTCCATCCGAGACGCTCGTTGACGTGGTAGAGGTAGCTGAGGAGACCGATGGGAATCCGGCTTCCGCCGTGAACCTGGATGACCTCGCCGGTTACCCATGATGCCTCGTCTGACGCGAGGTACACACAGAGTGCACCAATATCGTCAACCGTTCCTAATCGGCGCAATGGAATGGTTTCTAACTGTCGCCGTCGCCGGCTCGGCCGGTCCAGCACGACCGAGTTCTCTGTCACGACGACTCCTGGTGCCACCGCGTTCACCCGGATGCCCATGTGTCCCCACTCGACCGCCATCGTCGCGGTGAGGTTTTCCACCCCGGCCTTTGCGGCACCGTAGTGGCCTGTCATCGGATTGGGCTGGGAGCCGCTGCGCGAGGAGATGTTGATGATGGAGCCACCGCGAGTCATGGCACGAGCAGCGGCTTGCGCCGCGAAGAATGTCCATTTGAGGTTGAGGTCGACGACGACATCCCATTGTTTCTCGGTGAGATCGATCAGTGGACCGATGTCATCCGTCGTTGCACTCCCGGCGTTGTTGACCCAGCAGTCGATTCCGCCGAACACCTCGAGGGTGCGGGCGACGAGGGCGCCGATCTCGCTCGGTCGGGTGATGTCGGTGGGGACATGGAGGGCTTCGACGCCGAGGCCGCGAGCTTCGGCAACCGCATCGAGCAAGGGTTGTACCTCGCGTGCGGCAACGACCACATTCGCTCCTGCCTTGGCCATGGCGCGTGTGATTCCACGACCAATGCCACGCCCCCCACCGGTGATCACGACCACTTTTCCGCTGAGGTCGAACACGAGGCCATGATCGCGCATGTTCGATTGGCAACCCACCGTCGAGTCGGAGTTGGTACGGTCGCGGACACAGTGAGCTGGGCATACCAGCCGGCCTCGTCGAACCCATGGGGCCGTCGGGGGACAAGGGGGTTCGTGCGGTGGGGTGGTCACTTCAGCAAAGGGCTTCTCTGCAGTGAGGTTCGGCATCCTGACGCCGGTTCTCTCGCTTGTTCCGGGAGCTCATGCGCCCTGGGAGGTACAAGGGACGATCCTCGACGTGCGTCGGATCGCAGAAGCGGCAGATCGGCTCGGTTACGAGTACCTAACCTGTAGCGAGCACATTGCGATTCCACTCGACGGGATGGACCTACCTGGTCCACGGTATTGGGATCCTCTTTCGACGTTCGGCTATCTCGCAGGCCACACCGCACGGATCCACCTTGCAACGTCCGTCTTGGTGCTCGGTTACCACCATCCGCTGGAGATAGCGAAGCGCTTTGGCACGCTCGATCGGATCTCCGGTGGTCGGCTCATTCTTGGCCTCGGGGCTGGGTATCTTCAGAAAGAGTTCGAGCTCCTAGGGGTGCCGTTCGACGGTCGAGGTCCGCGTGTCGACGACGCGATCCGCGCACTTCGCGCTTCGTTCGGTCGGCGAACTCCCAGCTATGACGGCTTATTCTTTCATTTCGACGGGATGGTCGTAGACCCGTGGGGCGTCCAGGAACACGTGCCGCTGTGGATCGGTGGTCGCACGCGGCGGTCCCTGCGTCGTGCCGTTGAACTCGGTGATGGCTGGTGCCCCTTTGCTGTCTCGGCTCGCCGTGTGGCCTCATGGCTCGAGGCTGCCGCAGCGACAGAAGCGTGGCAGGCGCGGACCAGTCCATTGGAGGTGATCCTGGTCAGCAGGGAACCGATCGATCCATCGGGGTCGCCTGAAGGCACCGCTGCGACGGTCGCCGAGCTCCGGGCCGCGGGGGGCACGATGATGTCGCTCTGGTTCGTCCACCATTCAGTGGACCACTACATCGAGCAGCTTGAGGCAATGTCCGAACTCCTTCCGTCACTTTGACCTCGGTGTCGAGCGATCGCGTTCAGGAGGAGTAATGAACCTGCGCCAGCTCTCAGATCTCTACGAGATCCAAAAGCTCAAGGCTCGGTATTTCCGACTCATGGATACGAAGCAATGGGATGAGTTTCGAGATCTGTTCACTGATGACATGAAGATCTACATCGAAAGATCGTCGACCCCAAGGTCGGAAGTGGCAACCTTCGAGAGCCCCGATGCCCTCGTGGCGTATCTCAGAGCAGCAGATCCGGACAAGGTCACCGTCCATCATGGTCACATGCCCGAGATCGAGTTCACCGGCGGGGATACGGCGACAGGGATCTGGGCGATGTTCGATTGGGTCGACGATCCTGGTCGTGGTGGTGCCTGGCAGGGCTTTGGGCACTACCACGAGCGCTACGTTCGCTGCCCTGACGGTCGGTGGCGTATCTCAGAAGCGCGGCTTACTCGCCTCAGGGTTGATTCCGTGGAGCACAGAGACCCCGGGGAGGTCGTCGGGATCGACCGGACCAGTCTCGGATGAGGTGTTCTGCCAGGGACGTCCCGAAGGCCCCCTTGGCAACCGGGAGGGATGCTGAAGCTCGGCATCGAGCGAAGGGGGTTGTGGTGGCCGGGTTGGCCCTCGGAGCCGGTCGAGATCCTGAGGTCCGCGAGGGGGGCTACCCGGCCACGAGATCGCCGAGGAGATGAGCACGTTGCGGCGGTCCCGGAGGGAGTGTGTCCCCCTTCGCGACACAGGAAGCGGTGGTAAGCGGACCCTGGCCTCGTGCGCAAGGACCTCAACAGCCCTGCGGGATCCGACCTGCTTGGGGAGATGGTGAAGATGGCAGCCGAGCTGCTGATGGACGCCGAGGTCGACGTGGTCAGCAACGCTGGCGATGGGGAGCGGACCGAGGCTCAGGTGAACTCCTGGAACGGCCACCGGGACCGGCGCAGAGACACCCGTGCCGGCACGATCACGCTTGCGATCCCAAAGCTCAAGAAGGGCTCTTACTGACGAGTCTCTCGAGTCCCGGAGGCGTGCCGGGCAGGCGCTCGTCTCAATCGTCTGCCAGGCCTCCTCGAGGGGGTCTCCACCCGGGGGTCGACGACCTAGTTCGCTCCATGGGCATCGAGAGCAGGTCCAAGTTCCAGGTCTTCGAGCTGGCGAAGAACCTCGACGCCAAAGTGGCCGGGCTCCGCAACCGCCCCCTCGACATAGGCGCCTACACCGAGGGGTGGAGGGACGCCCTGTTCCACAAGTGTCCGAGAGGGCGGCAAGGTGGTGTCGGTGGCGACCGTGGTCGCCACCGACGTGAACGCCGACGGGCACCGTGCGGTGCTCGGGCTCGAGGTGTTCATGGCCGAGGACGGACGGGCTGGATGGCCTTCTTGCGGGGATTGGTCGCTCCGGGGGGCCGTCCTCGTTGTCTTCGACGCCCATGCGGGCCTGAAGAACGCCGTCGCGGCGGTTCTGCCCGGTGCTGGCTGGCAACGGTCATCAGTGCACTATCCACCAGACGGGGTGGTGGTCTCACCAGCATCGTTGCGACGGGACGGTCCCGTCGGTGGGGGGCTTGTCATTGGCCATTGGGAGACTGTCATGTTCGCCGGTATCGACTGGGGCGGCCATCGCCACCAGCTCGCCGTCGTCGACGACTTGGGGGAGGTGGTGACCAACCGTCCGTTCCCTCACGACCGGGCCGATCTCGACGAGCTGGTCAGCGAACTGGACCGCTACGGCGGAGCGGACGTCCCGGTGGCCATCGAGCGCAGCGACGGCATGCTCGCGAACGGCTGCTCACCGCCGGCTACTTGGTGTTCTTGGTCGGACCGAAAGTCTCAGCTTGAGCCCGGGAGCGCTACCAGGCAGTGGTCCGCAAAGACGACCGCTTCGACGCGTTCGTCCTGACCGACACGCTCCGCCAAGAGATCGCTCGCTGGCGTCCGCTGCGGGCGATGTCGGCTCCGTTGGTTGGGCGAGCTGAGGGTGCTGCTTTGTGACCGTCGACGGATGCTCGAGACACAGCAGCCTGTCGAGGCCCAGCTGCGAGCGACGCTCGACGGCTATCACCCCGGCCCAGCCCGCATGTGCTCCGCTGTTGAGCGGGCCATCACCCTCGCTTGCATCCGGGACGACCCCACCCCCGAGGCTGCAAGCCGAGTCGGGGAAGCCCGCAGGCAACGGTTCATCGAGCGTCACGGCTACAACAGAGGGATGCCGGCGACGGTGTGGCCGACCGTCTCCGCTCCGGGGCAGATGTCGGCCAGCGTGGCAACGACAGCTGGCGACGCCTGGACGGCGCTGCGAATGGTCGATCATCTCGAGTTGCTCAACGACAACTCAAAGCGTTCGACCAGCGGATCGCTGCCGTGTTCGACCGCCACCGCGGTGCTGGCCGAGATCAGTGAAGACCGCGCCCGGTTCCTAACCGTCGAGGCCCTCCTCGCCGAGGCCGGCCTGGCACCGGTCACGCTGGTATCGGGGAGAACAACCCGAGTCCGATTCCGGCGAGCGTGCAACTCCCGCCGGCGGGACACCTTCAACTGGTGGTCCTCTACCCTCAAACGGCTCGACCCTCCCAGCCGAGCCCGCTACCTCGCCGCCCTCGACCGGGGTCAGCACACCCATCGCGACGCTTTGTTGCATGGGAGCCTCCTGGGCGCGGGTCCTGTGGCGCTGCTGGCAAGACGGCACGCCCTCCAGCACGGCCATACACCGGTCCGCATGACCGGCCCGTCCGGGCATCGACAGCCGCTCTCTGCCAGTGGCCCCTCTCGTCGCGGCGATCGGCCGCCCCGTCCCACCGTCAGAAAACTGGGGGTTGACATTGGGAGTCCGACGCCATGGAAAACCTGCTGTGCCCAAGGCCGCCCAGGCCATGGTGGCGACCCCCGTGCGGACGCTCTTCGCCCACTCCGACGCCGATCTTTCGGGCCCAGTTCACCCGGGTCGTCGACCAGCTCGAGGCCCAGTTCCCCGCGGCAGCCGAGTTTTGCCGCGACGCCGGGGCGGACCGGTTGGCCTTCGGCACCTTCTCCGTCGAGCACTGGCGCTCGATCTGGAGCAACAACACCCAGGAGCGGCTCAACACGGAGCTCCGTCGCCGGACCGGGGTGGTTGGGATCTTCCCGAACCGACCCGCTCTCGTCTTACACCACGTGCGTGGACTTGACCCCGATTCCGCTCCCGTTCGTGGGGGCGAAAGCGGATCGGCCCCAGCTCCACATCGGCCAACTACGCCCTTGACGAGGACTTTTGCGGTGGGGCTAGCTGGAATCGAACCAGCGACCTCAGCATTATCAGTGCTGCGCTCTAACCGGCTGAGCTATAGCCCCGTCGAGCTGGCCAGGCTACCTCAGCACGGTGCTGCCCATTTTCCGTGGGTGCTCCCGGGGTGCTGCAATTGGCCAATGGCACAAAATGTTCTTGGTGGCGATCTCGAACCGTGTGGAACCGAACCGCTGACTGGTTTCTACCGCGATGGGTGTTGCAACACTGGTGCCGACGATTTGGGCTTGCATGTGGTGTGTGCCTCGATGACCTCGGAGTTCCTTGCCTTCTCGCGGGCACAGGGGAATGATCTTGTGACCGCACGGCCAGAGTTGGGCTTTCCGGGGCTGCACCCCGGTGATCGCTGGTGCATTTGTGTCTCGCGATGGAAGGAAGCCCTCGAGGCGGGCGTGGCACCGCCGGTGGTACTCGAGGCGACCCATGTGGCCGCCCTCGAGTGGGTCGGGATCGACGAGTTGCGTCGGCACGCGGTAGGCGGCTAACGCCTGCTGCCCGAACGCGCTCAGGTCAGGCCACGATGGCATGAGCCACGAACGGTTCTCTGCGGCCGCATGCCTATCGGTTCGAGGAACAGCTGCCTTCGAGTGGTCTAGGCTGATTCGAGAACGTGGGACCCACGTTGGGCCATCCGCAAAACGTCGCGGCCCGCAGAGACATTTGCCTGTGCCGCGAGGCTCGTCGTAAGGCCGACATCTTTTGTTGCCCACTCGTGCGTGCGCCCTCCTGGCGCTGAGTCGCCCCCGATGATCCGGGGCGCAAGGAGTGAGCTCCACGTTCCCCGGGCCGACGCCGAGGAAAGGACGGCGAGCAGGGCAGCCGGATCCAGACCGAGCCGGGCTCCAAGGTCGATCGCATCATCGGCGATGCCAATAGTTGCTGCCAAAAGGGTGTTGTTGATGAGCTTGGCGATCTGGCCACTGCCAACTGGCCCCAGGTGGACGACAGGGTCGCCGAAGGACTCCAGCACAAGGCGGGAGCGCTCGACGGTCTCGGTTTCTCCTCCAACCATCACAAGCAGTTTTGGGACGTTGGCACCCACGCTCACCGGCGCGTCGATGAGGTGAGCTCCGGTGCGCGCGGCTTCGTCGTAGAGGCTGCGGCAGGCAGCTGGGGAGATGGTGCTGTGGACGACCACGACTCCTCCGGCTGGCAATCCAACCAAAACTCCGTGGTCGCCCAGCATGACTTCGGCAACATCGTTCTCGTCCCACACACAGATGCCGACGAGCTCGGAGGCTTCACCGACCTCAGCTGGCGAATTGACGGCTGTGCAGCGATCGGCGAAGGGTTCCAGCGAAGCAGGTCTCCGTGCCCACAACGTCAGCTCGTGACCGGCGTCTAGCAGCAGCGTCACGATGCGCGTGCCCATGTTGCCTAAGCCGATGAACCCGATCTTCATGTATCGTTCCACCTTTTTCGTCGAACTGGGAGCGCTATACAGAACCAGGAGCGTTGTAAAGGGGTATTCACGATCGGCGCTCAACCCCAGGCGGCAGCTGCCAAAGGGTCGCTGACGGAGGACGCGTCTTCCGGCAGGACGACACCGCTTGCGACTAGGTCGACAACGGCATCCATGAAGCGTGCTTCGTACTGTTCGCGGGTCGGGTAGAGACGCCGCACCTTCTCGGGTTCGAAAGCTGTGGTGGTCCCCATGAGATCAGGTCGACCTTGTGAGGGTGCCTCAGCACGGTGCGTACCGAGCGGAACAACAACGTGAGGCCAACGGATGCCTCCGAGGGCGTTGCCGTGCTCATCGCGGGCAAGTTGTCTCCCATCAGCGGTCCGTTCGAGGCGCGGCTGAGAAGGCGGGTGAACGCCCTCCTCGAGCCATCGCCGCAGATGGTGCCAGACCGCGCGCTGTGCAGGGGCAAACGAGGCCCGGCAGCGGGTATTGGGTAATCCGAAGCGGCCTTCTCCGGTCGTGGAGCTGACATGAGAAGAGCCGGCGTTCTCCCAGAGGACGAGATGCTCGGAGTCGGGTAACTGACTGACCGTGGTGACGTATGCCTCGGATTCGGAGTTCAGGATAAAGACGGGCACCCCGAGATCGTCACGAAGACCGTGGATCCCGTAGGGGAGCATTCGCATTGGCCAATTTGGGGAGCCACCAGGGACTGCTCTTTCCCCGTCTGTCGAGTCAACTACGGTGCCATTCCCGAAGAACAGTGGGAGGTGATAGGCATCGATCAGTTGCGCGGGATGCAAGGCGTTGTAGAGGGTTGCAAGCCGACTTGCCGATTGAGAAGCACCGCTCGCGACGACGTGGCGAATTGCAAGTCCGTTGAGGACACCTCCCTCGGCATTGTCAGGCTTGACCGCGAAGCGGACGGCCTGCGTAAAGATGTCATAGGAGAAATTGTCGCCCGGATGGCTCAAGACGCCATAGCGCTCTGAATCGCTTACAACAAGTCCGCGTTCGCCATGGACTCCGACGTATTGCGCGCTGACTCCGATGAGGGCGTAGCCGTCCTCAAGCATGGTTGCGACCGGGACACCGGCGAACGTGCCATCGAACCCTGCCGATACGTTGTTCCATATGCACACGACGATCCCGTTGAAGCGATCAGGGGATGGGTGCTCGACAAGGATCCGCGTACGGTAAGGGACCTTCTCGGCCGGCTCGACATTCCAGCGACCGTTGAAGCTGTAGTTGCCGACGAGACGGTAGCGTGTCGCTTCACCTTCGAGAAACCATTCCTGTTCGCGGGCGCCGCTCGGGATGGTGTCGATGGCTGAGCCCCATGGGCCAAGCCCTAACAGAGGATCGATCGGCTTTAGCATCGGAATATTAGGAAACAATGCTAATTGCAGCGGATCTGCGATTCAGTTGTCGAGGGCTTTCGCTGTGGAGATCCGACCAATAGGCTCGGGATTGAGGGGCGAGTGGAGGCCCTTGGTCGGCGCGGGGAAGGGATAGCAGGAATCATTCTGGTAAACTTCCTGGTAAGCACCTATTTTGGGGACGTAGCTCAGTTGGCTAGAGCACCTGCTTTGCAAGCAGGGGGTCGAGGGTTCGAGTCCCTTCGTCTCCACCACGAATCACCCGAGAAGGCCAGGACCAACCGCCACGGCGACCAACGCGGAGGGCGCGGAGAACGCGAGACGAGCAAGCGCGAGCGCACAGGGAGCGGGCGGGCCACCGGGCGTTCCCGCGCTCGCGGCCCCGGCGCCCCAAGCAGATGCCGACGAGGACGAAGGGCGACCCACACCGAGCCGGGTGGTGGAGCCCGCGCGTCACCCGGCCGAGCCAGCGCTAGCTAGCGGCACAGGGCGAGGTCATCGAGGCGCGGGTCGTCGAGCACAAGGTCCTCGTGGACGAAGAGCTCGATGCCTACAATCGCTATCTCGCCGAGCTGTCCTGGCGCAATCCTCCGAAGCGCTGGCGTACCTCGCGGGCAAGGACCGGTCCTTCTCGCCCTCTCTCGCGGCATGACGGACCGGGGCTACCGAGCGGCTAACCGATGATCGTCGGCACCATGTAGAGCCCGAAGCCGATCACGACGAGGCACAGGATCGTAACGACGACGCGGTAGACGCCGTGCATCCGGTACTCCTCAGGGAGTGCCTTGGCCTCGAGCGCGAGGAGGAACCCGAGCACGATTGGCAAGAGCAGCGCGTTCATCACCTCGACGTCGATCACCAGGCTCACGAGGTCGAGACTCATCAGCACCACGATCGCTCCGATCACGTGAGCAAGGCTGTAGGTGACGTAGAACTTCGCGGTGCGCCTGTCCGGGCGCCCGTTCAGGGTGTGGGTCCATCCGAAGACTTCCGAGATGCCCCAGGCACCCGCCAGGGAGGCCACGAGCGCAGCCACGAGCGCGGCGCCGAGCACCGCGACGCCGAGAAGCACCTTCGCTCCCACCGAGCCGATGAACGGCCGTAGCGCGGAGGAAAGCTCTCCGACCGTATCGAGCACCGCGTGGTGGTGGGAGAGGCCGACGGTGGCCGCGAATGCGAGCACCATGACCACCATGATCGCTTGGGTGAGCACGGCGCCGACAGCGGTGTCCCACCGCTCTGCGCGGATGTGCCGGCGGCTCAGTGCCTTGTCGATCATGGCGCCCTGTTGGTAGAAGATCATCCACGGCATGATCACCGCTCCCACGTTCGCGGCGAGCAGCAGGACGTACGAGCTGTCGTGCAGCGGAAGATGGACGAGCCCCGATCCGATCGCGTGGATGCTCGGGTGCGCGAGGAGCATGGCGGGGACGAAGACGAGCTCCGCGAGGCCGAGGGCGATGCCGATGCGCTCGGCTCGGCGCCACTTTCGCCCTCGACGACGGGGAAGGCCTCGTCGTCGAGGGCGGGGAGGAGCTGGTAGCGCTCCGGGGTCGGCATCGGAGGTCCCCAGAGACTCTTCGGTGCGGATGTGGCGTCCCAGGGGCGCCACGACGGGCCCGGGCCAGGGCCTCGAGGTGTTCCGAGCCGTTGGACCGCGCCGGTTCGTGGGCGAACAAGGGTGTGGGAGCTGGCGCCTCGACGACCTGCCAGGAGCACCTCAAGCACGCTGCGCCGGATCGCCGGACATGCCGTCGAGGGCGCAGTTGGAGATCAAGGACTGGGTCACCGACGGGCTCACGGTGCTCAAGATCGGCATCCTGCTCACCCGCAAGGGCATCGTGGTCCCGCACCGGACCCTTGCCCAGTTCGGCGTCGAGCGCTGCGGGGCCGGGCGCCGGGCACGCAGCACGGTCCGGGTGGACGACCCGCCCGCGGGGACCGAATGCCAGGTGGACTTCGGTCGCCTCGGCTTGGTCCCCGACGTCGAGCGGCCGGCGCCGGGTGTGCCAGGCACTCATCTTCACCGCCTGCTGGAGCCGCCACATGTTCGCCTCGCGCCGCGACACGACTGGTTGTGCCTCACCGGCGGTGCGATTGGCCAAGGGTTGCCGCTGGCGACGGGTGCGGCTGTTGCCTGTCCGGATCGCCGGGTTCTCAGTCGAGGCAGACGGCAGTGCGATGTACACCCTCCAGTCGCTGTGGACGCAGGCCCGCGAGGGTCTCGACGTCACAACCGTGATCTTCGACAATCGTTCGTATGCGATCCTGAATTTCGAACTGAAGCGTTTGGGGACACAGGTTCGCGCGTCAAGCAAATGCTCGAGCTCGAACGCGCCCACCATTGGACTTCGCATCGATGGCGGAGGGGGTGGGTATGCCGGCGGTACGTAGCAGAGGATGCCGAGTCCTCGAGCATCCTGCTCGAACGCGCCCTTTCAGAGCCCGGCGCGATGCTGATACAGGCGGTGCTCACCAGCTAACGCTAACGGAGCTCGGCCGGGCCGTGCTTATTTGACACTGTCCATCGGTCCGGGCGGTGCCTCGTCTCATGAAGAGGATGGACCGGTGGACCCAGTCTCACAGACTTGCGGCTGCTATGGCTCGGTCTCAATACGCGGGCCTGTTGCGAAGCCCTTACTTTCGCGCCATACTAATGGCACGAATAGTACGGGTTCTCTCGAAGGGTTGCGGCCGTGAGTGATCTTTCCTACGACCCCTATACGGCCATCAACATGGCCGATCCCTATCCGCTCTATCGGCGCCTTCGCGAGGAAGCGCCGCTCTATTACAACGCCGAGTACGACTTCTATGCAGTGAGCCGCTATGCCGACTGTGAGCGCGGCCTCGTGGATGCCAAACGCTTCATCTCTGGAAAGGGAGGCATTCTCGAGTTGATCAAGGCGGACGTCGATCTTCCTCCAGGCACTCTGATCTTCGAGGATCCGCCGGTGCACGATATACATCGCTCCCTGCTCTCGCGCGTGTTCACGCCGCGGCGCGTCGCTGCGCTGGAGCCCAAGATCCGTGAGTTTTGCGCGGCGGCGCTCGACCCGCTGGTGGGGGTAGGAGAGTTTGACCTCATCGCGGATTTTGGCGCCCAGGTGCCCATGCGGGTCATAGGCATGCTCTTTGGCATTCCCGAAGCCGACCAGCCGGCGGTGAGGGAGATGGCGGATCGCAATCTCCGTACGAAAGCAGGCGAGGCGATGCCGGTCGCCGAGAAGCCGACCTTTGGTGCCGAGCAGTTCGAGGAATACATCGACTGGCGTATCGATCACCCTTCGGACGATCTCATGACCGAGCTGCTGCATACCGAGTTCGAGGACGAAAATGGTGTCCGGCGGACCCTTACTCGCGATGAAGCGCTGTTGTATACGACCGTGGTCTCTGGAGCAGGCAACGAGACCACGACTCGGCTGATTGGGTGGGCGGGAAAGGTTCTCGCGGATCACCCAGACCAACGACGGGAACTAGTCTCCGACCGATCGCTGCTCAAAAATGCCATCGAAGAATTGCTGCGCTACGAGTCACCCGGTCCCCAGATCGGCCGGTATGTGCCAGAGGAGGTGGAGCTGTACGGGGAGAAGGTGCCGGCTGGGGCCACGATGTTGTTCATCGTTTCTGCTGCCAACCGTGATGACCGCCGCTGGCCTGACGCGGAGCGCTTCGACATCCGTCGCACGGTCGGTCAACACCTCGCGTTCGGCTACGGTATTCACTACTGCCTCGGTGCAGCACTTGCCAGGCTGGAAGGGAGCGTTGCCCTCGACGAGCTGCTCAATCGGTTTCCGGAGTGGGATGTTGACCTAAGCCGGGCTCGGATCGCGCCAACCTCAACGGTTCGGGGCTTTGAGACCCTTCCATTGATTGTCTCGTGACAGGGCAGCCCAAGCGCCGCTATGACAACACCCGCCGGCGAGCTTTGGCTGCTCGAACGCGCGAGCGAATCGTTATGGCGGGTGTTGAACTTGTTCGAGAGTCATCCGTCCGTGACTGGCGAGGAATCACGGTGCGGGCCGTCTCTGCCCGAGCAGGCGTCAACGAGCGAACCGTCTATCGGCACTTCGCGAACGAAGAGGCTCTGCGTGACGCGATCATGCATCGGCTCGAGCAGCAGGTTGGGATTGACCTTGGATCCTTGAGGATCGAGGAATTTGCCGATGCGACCGCTCGTATCTTCCGGCATGTCTCGACGTACTCTCTTGGGGCTCCCCCGCCATTGGATTCCACCCTTGCCGAGACGAACCGCCGCCGCCATGATGCGCTCCTCGCGGCAGTGAAAATGCACGCCGAGACATGGTCATCTGCTGACCGCACGCTCGTTGCCGCCATTTTTGACCTCATGTGGTCGTTGGCTGCCTATGAACGTTTCGTGCGCGACTGGAACCTAGATCCTGAAGAAGCGATTCGGGGAATGACCTGGGTCGTTGGCGTGCTCGAGAAAGCCATTCGGCACGATATTCGCCCACCTCGTCGGAGCGCTGAGTCCCTCGGCGAAAGCGACAGCTGAGCATTTCGGAGCAGAAGTGGGTTCATGTCGAGAGATCCTTCATTCGTACCCACCCGGCACCATCGCCGGAACGATGGACCGCTTCGATGATGGCCTGGACGTGATACGCACGCCGGAAGTCTGGTCGTGCGTCGCCTTCTCCACGAATTGCTCTGGTCATCAGCCAGAAAGAGCGGGCCATTGCACCGCGCGGATCTCCGGGCCACGCACTGGGCATATCAACGCCCTCCCTGACGCTCAGACGTTCCGGAACCGTGATCTCCTCGAGGGTCCCACCTGAAGGACCGAAGAGAATCCTGCTTTCGGCCGAAGGCATCATCGGTGCCTGAAACACGAGCCGACCTCGGTTGCCTGCAATTTCGAGGTAAAAACCTTGTGCTGCTGCTCCCGCCCAGGCAGTGGTGAGAATGCCGATCGCTCCCGAATCGAACCGGACTGCAGCAACTGCGGTATCGGCCACGCCGACGTCAAGTCCTCCCGGAGCGTCTACGAAGTCCCAACGCCGCAGGAACTGAGCTGGCGTCCCGGCCACCTCGGCGACGGGGCCCACGAGGTGAACCATCAGGTGCAGGAGATGTGATCCGAGGTTCCTGAGAGCGCTTGCGCCAAACGTTGCGTTATGGAACCAGTTGTAAGGGAAGGACGATGTAGGCCGATCGAAGAGGGAGAGCTCAAGGCGACCGACAACAGACTGGATCTCGCCAAGCTTTCCTTCTCCCAGCAATTCTTCTGCAAGACGAAAACAAGCGAAGTGCTCGGAATAGGCATCGACGACGGCGATGGTCCCTGCAGCATCGGCAGCGTCATGCAATGCACGCGCTGCCTGGAGATCGGCGGCGAAAGGAATTCCGCTATAGACATGTTTGCCAGCCGCCAAGGCCGTGGCGCACATGTCGAGCCGGTAACTGGGACGGGTACCGACGTCGACGATGTCGATCTCGGGGTGCTGCGCCATCGCCTGGGCGTTCCAGAACGGCAGTGGAATCTCGTGCTGAGCGGCCGCAGCTTCAGCTGTGTGCCGATGAGCTGTGCAGATCCCGACGACCTCGATGTCGGGAACTGCTCGCCATGCCGGTAGATGCGCCTGGGTTCCCCAAGCAGCACTGACTATGCCTACTCGTAGAGTCATGGTGTCCTCCTCGCTTCACAGCGCTCTGTCGGCGGTGGCGCCATCGCACGAGCGATGGTGGCATCCGCTTGCTGGATCCATCAACCGGTAACCCATGTCTCGACACAAGCCGGGCGACGCGCCGACGTCCGAGTCGACACTCGAGAGTATGGACACGAGTCGTGAGCCGCAGAACGTCATATAATCCTCCCCTGCTCCGTGCGTTTCTCTACGGTGCGGGGGGATCGGCAAACCATTGCGTACAAGAGGCGTGGCGGATTGAGCAGGTGGCTGAAACCGAATGAGCGACGGGCGGGATGCTGGTCGTCGGTCTAACCGGAGGAATCGGCGCAGGAAAGACAACGGTGGCCCGGCTCCTCGCTGAACACGGTGCAGTGGTGATCGACGTGGATGCGATCGGGCACGACGTCCTTGCTCCGGGAGGCCGAGCAGTCACTCGGGTAGTGGAAGAGTTCGGACCCGGAATTCTCGCGCCGAGTGGAGAGATCGACCGTTCCAAACTCGCAGCAGTGGCGTTCTCTGATTCCAAGGCGCTTGCCCGCCTGACTGCGATCAGTCACCCAGCAATCAACGAAGAGCTCCTTGAGCGTTTGAAGCATGTGCCAGCGGATTCGATCGTGGTCCTGGATCTCGCGGTCCTCGTGGAGAGCTCCTTGGGTCGCCTTCCGGCTCCGTATGGCTACAGCGTTGTCGTCACAGTCGAAGCTGGTCGAAGCACGCGCGAGAACCGGGCCGTTTCCCGCGGGTCAGAGCGAGAGGATGTCCGACGTCGGATGGCGCAACAGGCAAGCGATTTGCAGCGTCGCGAGATCGCTGACTTCGTGATCAATAACGACGGTGATTTAGAGCAGCTTGCTCGCCAAGTTGACGATCTGTGGAGGCGTCTCCGTTCACTTTCTCGCTCTCAGTTCGAGGACGCCTGACTCGATCTGATGTCCGATCGCGAGTAGCTGTTCTTCGGTGTTCCATGCACCGACGAGCTGGAGGCTTGGCGGGACTGGCTCTTGGCGACCGGAGCAACGGTTGAGGGAGATGGGGATGGCGAGGGCGGGCACGCCGGCAAAGTTTGCCGCCCGAGTCCGCAGAATCAGGGATGCTCGTCCGGCATTGAGAAGACTTGGCGGTGGTTCTACCATCGTGGGGAGCACTAGAGCGTCGAAGCGAGCGAAGAGCTGCTCGAGTTGTGCACGCCACAAAGCTCGGGCCTGCTCGGCTCGTTTTCGGTCATCCTTGGTGATCGTGGCGGCATTGTGGAATCGCCGCAATGTGTCCGGGGCGATTCCCCAGGGTCGTTCTCGGGCGAGCCAACCGAGTGTTTCATGCACCTCTGCCAGGAGTTGAAGGCGGGCGAAGGCATCAGCGACCTCCCAAATGCTGGGTTCGAGGGAAACCACCTTCAGATCTGCGCTGCTGAGGGCGCGATCGACGGCTTCGTTAATCGAGGAATCTGCATCGAGACGAAATCGGCCGACCGTGAACGAGCGTCCTCGTGCGATCTGGAATCCCGGCTCGATCAAGGACATTGCGGTGCACAATGTGGCGACGTCCCGCGCGAGTGTCCCGACCGAGTCCATGCTCGGTGCAAGTGGAGCGACGCCTTGAAGTGGAATGCGGCCCCACGTGGACTTTAGACCGAAGATTCCGCAGCATCCGGCTGGGAAGCGGACCGAGCCGCCAGTATCGGTCCCAATTCCCACGTCGACCAGCCCTCGAGCAACCGCAACGGCCGCTCCGCTCGAGGAGCCGCCTGGGATGAGCTCGGGTGCCAGGGGGTTCGTCGGCGTGCCGAACCACGGGTTGATTCCTGTCACTCCGAAGCCGAGCTCGTGCATGTTGGCCTTGCCAACGATTCGGGCACGATGTCGAACATGGGAGAGGCAGGCAGCGTCACGTGTCGCTTCCATGGCATAGTCGGCGATGGCCTTGCACCCGTTCGTCGTGACGACGCCAGCCACGTCAATGGCGTCCTTGACAGCTACTCGCAGGGTGCCTGCTTCATCATTGGTGCTGTCGAATCGCCGGATGAAGACAGCGCCATCGGTCGGGTCGCTCACACGCCTATTCTGGCTTCCATATATCGGTCATTCGTCCCTGGCGCCTCCGAGCAGCAGGAAGGCGTCGGCCACCACCGATCGCCCCGGCGAGCGACTCGCTGACTCGAACCTCCCGTGGGCCACCGCTGGCACGGAAGGGAATAGCTTGGCTAGCGGTGGAGCCTGCACAAGCGAGCCGGCAGATCGCCAAACCGCCTGGTATCTCCGGGCACGAGCCTTCCGGAGACGGCGTGCATCATTCGAGGGCGTTGAGCACCGGTCGGGCGCTGGTAGCCAGCAGTTCGCTCCGAATGCCGGAGGTGAACCGTGTCACCGCTCGGGCATTGGCCGAGGTGCTCAACGGGAAGGTCTTCGGAACACTGGAAGGGGACTGATGCGCTATTTCATCTACGGAGCGGGTGCGGTCGGCGGCACCATTGGCGCAGGGCTTGCCATGGCGGGTCGGGAGGTGGTGTTGATCGCCCGCGGCAGCCACCTGGAAGCGCTTCGGCGGGACGGCCTTCTGCTCCGTACCCCCGATGGCGATCATCGCATTGCCATCAAGGCCGTTGGTTCGCCGGCTGAGGAGGCGCCCGTCGCTGGAGATGTTGTCATCCTCGCGATGAAGAGCCAGGACACGGAATCGGCACTTCGGGAGCTCGCTCGCTTCGCAGATCAGAACGTCACACTCGTTTGTGCACAGAATGGTGTTGCGAACGAGGCGCTGGCGCTTCGTCATTTTCCACGTGTATGCGCTGGCTGTGTCGTGATGCCGGCAACCCATCTAAAACCAGGTGTCACGATTGCCCATTCCTGGCCGGTCGCTGGATTGTTCGAACTAGGACTGTACCCCCGAGGTGTTGACCAAGGGATCGAATTCTTCGCGGCAGAATTAAACGAGTCAGGATTTGACGCGAAGGTACATGAGCATGTCATGGCATGGAAGTACACGAAGTTGTTGGCTAACTTGGGAAATGCAATTGATGCCGCTGTTGGTATGGAGGGGCGGAACAGCTCGCTTTTTGATCGGGCGCGCGCCGAAGCGATTGCCTGCTATGAGGCAGCCGGAATCAAATGGATTTCATCGGATGTAGAGGAGGAGCGAAGGAGAGCATTGTCACCACCCCGCCCGGTCGACGGTACCGGGTACCGGGGGAGTTCTTCATGGCAGAGCCTTGCTCGTGGGACCGGCAACATTGAGGCGGATTGGCTCAATGGAGAGATCACGTTCCTCGGCAGGCTCTATGGCGTCGCGACACCCGTCAACGAGGTCCTACAGCGCGTCGCGAATTGGATGGCATGGAGGCACGTTCCAGCAGGGTCGATGAGTCTTGAGGATATCGAAAAGCTCGTTCCGGAGGGAGATTGAACTGAGGGGAATCCGCGAGTCCACGCCGCGTCGCCTTCTCGAAGGGGCTGGCCTCTCAATCGCCATTATCGTCGCGCTCAGTGGCGTCATGGTACCGATTCGCGGTTCCCTGGCGATGGTAACGCCCGCTTTGTTGCTCACGATTCCCGTCGTCATTGGAGCAATGATCGGTGGTTTAGGTGCGGGAATCACTGCTGCCATTACAGGAGTACTTGCCTACGATGTGCTGTTCCTTCCCCCGTATGACACGCTTTCGGTTCAGGGCACCCGGAACGTCATTGCACTCGCTGTCTATGGCGTTGTGATGGTTGTGATGGCACGAGTGGTGTCCCAGATGAGCATTGCTCGTCGAGAGGCCCAGCTCCACGCCTCGAAACTCCGTCGTCTCTTCGACTTGTCGGAGCTGCTTGTTCGTGGAGCTTCACAAGTCGACCTCCTGGAAGCGATCGTGACTGCTGTGCGGCAGGCGTTCGAGCTCGAGGGGGCAGCCCTGTTACTCCCCGCGGGGGATGGGCTCAAGCTGGTGGCGTCGTCAGGAACGCCATTATCGGATTTCGAGCTGCAGCAGCTCTCCGCCGAGGTGGGGATTCCGGTCAGTCTGGGCATTGGAACAGCAGAACGCCATGGTGTACAAGTCGTCGTGCTGACGGTGTCCGGTAGGGCAATTGGGCTCCTTGCCCTACGAGGTCTCCCGCCAGACGAGAAGGGAGACGATCTTCTCCGGGCGTTCGTCAACCACCTCGGGCTTGCGCTGGAGCGCGCACAGCTTAACGATCAAGCGGTTCGCGTCCAGCTTTTGGAGGCAGTCGATCGTCTCCGACAATCGCTCGTTGGCGCAGTCTCACATGACCTGAGAACACCGCTTGCAACGATCAAGGTATCGGCTTCGACGCTCTTGGACCGGGAGTCGGAGCTGGCCATGGAGGATCGCGTCGAGCTGCTCGGATTGATCGATGCACAGGCAGACAGGCTGGATCGTCTCGTTTCGAACCTGCTCGATATGACGAGGATCCAATCAGGGAAACTCGAGGTCCGCTGTCGCTTGGCGCAGGTCGGTGACCTTGTAGAAGAAGCTCTTTCGATCCTTGGCCGTTCTGCCGAGGTCGACCGTGTCTGCTGGCACGCGCCGAGCGATTTGCCACTAGTGAACGTCGATCACGTGCTTGTTCGTCAAGTGATAGCGAACCTGGTTGACAATGCACTCCGATATGCTCCGCGTGGCACCGATGTCACGATTTCCGCGGCACGGCACTCGGAAGAAAGGGTCCTGGTCTCTGTCACCGATCACGGGCCAGGGATCCCGCAAGACGTTCGTCCTGAGATCTTTGACATGGGCAATCGTCGGGAAGCTGGTGGCGGTGGGGGTCTCGGACTGGCGATCGCGCGCTCGTTTCTCGAAGCGCACGGCCAACGGATATGGGTCGACGACAGTCGAAGCGGGACGCGCATCTGTTTCACACTCCCCGCCGCTCAGGACGAAGGGCCAATCCAGACGGATCCTTCCGCTGCAGGACGAGCCGAGATGGAACGCGTGGGAGTCCATTAACGATGGCACGGGTGCTCGTGGTTGATGACGATCGCGCACTGCTGAGGGCGCTCCGAGTGGGATTGGTTGCTCGGGGACATGAGGTACTTCTAGCGATCTCCGGAGAAGAAGGCCTCTCGATGGCCGCTCTCGAATCGCCGGACCTCGTCGTCCTGGACCTAGGTCTACCTGACCTTGACGGGATGGAGGTGTGTCATCGAATTCGTCACTGGAGCGAAATGCCCATCATTGTTCTCTCAGCCACTGGCCTCGAAGCCGCAAAGGTCGCCGCTCTCGATGGTGGGGCCGATGACTATGTCACCAAGCCGTTCGGCATGGCGGAGCTGGACGCGCGCATCCGAACCGCGCTGCGCAAACGCCGCGTCGACGTTCCTCCGGAGGAGGTTCGTCGATGCGTTGACGGGCTTGAGCTCGACCTTCGTCACCACCACGCGACCATGAACGGGAAGACGCTTGAGCTCACGGCCAAGGAATTCGACCTTCTCGCGTTCCTTGCACGCCATTCCGGCAAGGTTTGCACGCATCGGATGATCCTCGAGGAGGTCTGGGGAACCGATTACGGATCGGAGGCCGAGTACCTCCGCGTCTACATCTATCGGTTGCGTCGCAAGCTCGGCGACACGGAGGCGCGGCTGTTGCGGACCGCACCAGGGATCGGCTACTGGCTGGCCACGCTCGACGAGTCCCCGAACAACGGATCAGAGGCCTAATGGGGATCGACCACCTCACCCAGTGACTGGATGAGGCTGGTTCCGAGCCGCCGGCCGGTGACCACCGCTGTGGCGAGGAACGTCGATTCCTAGGGTGAGATCGTGGCCCGGTCGGTCGATGAGGGCTGCCCACAGCGCTGATGGGGTGTCGTACCTCGAGCACTGACCCATGAGGTCGTCGCCGGGTGTCCTCGGGCTCGTGGCAATGACTGATGAGAGGAGGGCACGGATGATCTTCGTGGGCGATGACTGGGCAACCGTCAGATCTCAGAGCTCGAGTCTGCCCTCGCCGACCATGTTGAGCAGCACCCGGACGCCGACACCCACCGTCGCTTCGGGCAAGAAGCGGGCCTCTTCACCCGACATGTTCGCAACCGGCGCCCCTACGACGCCGTTGACCAGTGAGCCTTCTGCTCGTTGTCGACCAGCCCGGGCCGTCCGGCCTACTACGACCAGCGCCGGTCGGCCGGCGACCTCCATCACCAGGCGCTGCGGACACTGGGCAACCGCCTCGTCGGCATCCTTTACGGTTGCCTGGAGGTGGCACTCGCTACGACGAAAAGACCGCCTGGGCGCACCGGTTTCCGGTCAAAGACCAGATTGCTGCTTGACCTGATGCGCCCCTGGGGTGTCTAACCCAGCGCCGGGGAACCTTCGAGCGACAAATTCATGATTTTTTTATGCAGGGGATGAACCCGTTCACATCTCGTTCATAACCGCGCCGGCATGTTAGGCGCATGGGTGATTTCTTGGCAGTTGTGGGCCTGATTGCCTTCGTGGGTGCCATGCTTGGCTTGATTCGGGCGCTTGAGCGGGTATGACCGATGTCCAAGGGTTCTTGCTCGCGATCTCGGTCGTCGTATTCATCTACCTCGGGGTTGCGCTCTTCAAGGCGGAGTGGTTCTGAGTTCGATCAGGCCTGCGTGGATGTGCTGGTGACATGAGCCTTTTCTGGACTATCGCTGTTCTCGTTGTCCTTCTCGGACTGACGTGGCGCTTCCTCGGTTCATACATTGCAGCCATTTACCAGGGTCGGGTTCATTACCTCGAGTGGATCGAGCGTCCTCTATACCGAGCCTTGGCCGTCGACCCGGAGGCCGAGCAGACGTGGCAACGGTACGCGGGAGCTCTCATCGTCTTCTCGGGTGTGGCAATTCTTTTGACTTATCTGATCCAGCGCATCCAAGGAAGCCTTCCTTGGAACCCTCTGCATCTCGGAGCGGTCGGTCCGGCTCTCTCGTGGAATACCGCGGTTTCCTTCGTGACCAATACGAACTGGCAGAACTATGCGGGTGAGTCGACAATGTCGTATCTGACACAGATGGTCGCGCTCACGGTTCAGCAGTTTGTCAGTGCAGCTGTCGGCATTGCCGTTGCGATCGCATTGATCCGTGGCTTCTCCCGTAAAGGGTCTCCGACGATTGGGAACTTCTGGGTCGACCTAGTCCGCGGTGTGCTGTACCTGCTCCTTCCGATTGCCTTCTTCGCGGGGCTGATCTACGTGGGTCAGGGCGCGGTACAGACATTGGCGGGACCGGTCACCATTCATGACGCGCTCACTGGATATACGCAGGTGATCCTTCGGGGGCCGGTTGGGTTCATGGAGGCGATCAAAGAGCTTGGTACTAATGGTGGTGGATTCTTCAATGCCAATGGCTCACACCCATTCGAGGATCCCACAGCCCTCACGAACTTCTTGTCGATCTTTTTGATGCTGAGCATCCCGGTTGCCCTGACGTACACCTTCGGGAAGATGGTTGGGGGCATTCGCCAGGGCGTGGCGGTACTGATGGCGATGGCGATCATCTTCGCGGGCTGGACCGCTTTTACCGTCTATGCCGAGTCACGACCGAATCCTGCAGTGGCTGCCGCCCATGTGGTGCCTCAACCACAAGGGAACACCGAGGGGAAAGAAGTGCGCTTCGGTGTTCCGTTGACGACGCTCTACAACGTCGTCTCGACGCAGACCTCTACCGGATCCGTGTCAGGGGCTAATGACTCCTTCACGCCCATGGGAGGGTTTGGATTGATGTCGGGCATGATGCTCGGCGAGGTGACTCCGGGTGGTGACGGGAGCGGGCTCTATACGATATTGCTCTTCGCAATCATTACCGTTTTCATCGGCGGGCTGATGATCGGCCGAACACCCGAGTACCTCGGGAAGAAGATCCAATCCCGTGAGGTGAAACTTGCTGCGTTAGGGGTCCTTGTCATGCCGATCGTTGTACTTGTCATGACAGGCATCGCCGTCTCCGTTCATGCTGGCAGAGTTGCCCCCACGAACTCAGGCCCTCACGCATTCTCCGAGATTCTCTATGCGTTCACCTCTCAGACGAACAACAATGGATCGGCTTTCGCCGGGCTTTCGGGAAATACCCCGTTCTATAACGTGATGGGTTCGATCGCGATGCTATTGGGGCGCTTTGCGATCATTGTCCCGGTTCTTGCACTTGCAGGTGCTCTTGCTGCCAAGAGCGTTGTGCCGGCCGGGCTCGGCACCTTCAGGACCGATACCCCTCTGTTCACCGGGCTGCTGATCGGAGTGATCCTCATCGTAGGCGGATTGACATTCTTCCCTGCAGTTTCGCTAGGGCCCATCGTCGAGCAACTCAGTCACGGACGGTTGTTCTGATGGGGAAGAAGGTCTGATGGGGGCGAAGGTGGAAGCAATGCAGGCACGGCCAGCCGCGGCACCGCGGGGCGTTGCCCAGGCGCGGAGTCTCTTTGATCCGGAGATCCTCCGGCAGGCCCTTGTTGGCGCGTTCGGGAAGCTCGATCCGCGCGTCCAGATTCGCAACCCGGTGATGTTCGTGGTGTTGATCGGATCGATCATCACGCTTGTCGAGGCTGCAGCACATAGCAGCGTTTTCTCCTGGAGCATTACTGCGTGGCTCTTCCTAACGGTGATCTTCGCCAACTTTGCCGAAGCAATGGCTGAGGGTCGAGGGAAGGCACAGGCCCAGACATTGCGGCGCATGCGCGCCGACACCGAAGCTCGCCGTCTCGACCGTGACGGTACCGAGGTACGCGTTCCAGCCTCGACGTTGGTGAGGGGTGACATCGTCGTTTGTGAAGCTGGTGACCTTATTCCGTCAGACGGTGAGATTGTCGAGGGCATCGCTTCGGTCGACGAGTCGGCAATCACTGGCGAGTCCGCGCCGGTGATCCGTGAATCGGGTGGTGATCGGTCTGCGGTCACGGGAGGAACGAAGGTTCTCTCAGATCGGATCGTGGTCCGGATCACCGCTGATCGTGGCAACACGTTCCTTGACCGGATGATCGCTCTCGTCGAAGGAGCGAATCGTCAAAAGACGCCGAACGAGATCGCGCTGACAATTTTGCTTGCCACCCTGACGATCATCTTCCTGCCGGTCGTCGTCGTGCTGCAGCCATTCGGGCACTATGCAGGAGCGTCGGTCAGCGTGGTGATCCTTGTTGCGTTGTTGGTATGTCTGATCCCCACCACGATCGGCGCGTTGCTCTCTGCGATTGGAATCGCTGGCATGGACCGTCTCGTCCAGCGCAACGTCCTGGCGATGAGCGGTCGAGCGGTTGAAGCTGCAGGAGATGTACAGACGCTGTTGCTGGACAAGACGGGCACGATCACCCTTGGAAACCGTATGGCCACCGCATTCGTGCCGGTGTCCGGGGTTGGAGAGCAGGACTTGGCCGATGCAGCACAGCTGGCTTCCTTGGCAGACGAGACCCCGGAGGGACGTTCGATCGTCGTGCTGGCCAAGGAACGCTTTGGCATCCGGGAGCGTGATCTCGGTGCTGGCCACGAGTTCATCCCCTTTTCGGCAACGACGCGGATGTCAGGCCTCGACATCGATGGACGTCGGATTCGCAAGGGTGCGGCGGAGGCGGTCTGCCGGTGGGTCGCCGAACAAGGAGGATCCATACCCGAAGCGCTGAGCGAAATTGTCGAAGAGATCTCCAGATCGGGTTCGACCCCGCTCGTGGTTGCTGACGGCGCTCGAGTCCTCGGTGTCATCGAGCTCAAAGACGTTGTGAAAGAAGGGATCCGGGAGCGCTTCGACGCCCTCCGATCTGTCGGAATCCGTACCGTAATGATCACTGGCGATAATCCGTTGACTGCCGCGGCCATCGCGCAGGAAGCCGGTGTCGACGATTATCTGGCCGAGGCGACCCCTGAGAGAAAGTTGGACCTCATTCGGGCAGAACAGGAGGGAGGAAAGCTTGTCGCCATGACGGGAGATGGAACGAACGATGCTCCCGCACTGGCCCAAGCTGACGTAGGGGTTGCGATGAATACGGGTACCACAGCTGCCAAGGAAGCTGGGAACATGGTCGATCTGGACTCCAATCCGACCAAGTTGATCGATATCGTCGAAGTTGGGAAGCAATTGCTCATTACGAGAGGATCGCTGACGACGTTCTCGATTGCAAACGACGTCGCGAAGTACTTCGCTATCATCCCTGCGCTGTTTGTGACGACCTACCCTCAGCTGAGCGCACTCAACATCATGAAGTTGCACAATCCGAAGACCGCCGTGCTATCCGCAGTGATCTTCAATGCGTTGGTGATCATCGCTCTCATACCCCTGGCACTGCGCGGCGTTCGTTGGCGTCCGAGCAGCCCGGGCGCCATCCTCCGACGAAATGTCTTCATCTACGGGCTTGGAGGGATCGTGATCCCGTTCGCCTTCATCAAAGTCATCGATCTGTTCCTTACCGCGATCCACTGGTATTGATCCGATGCTGCTTCACATACGTCGTTCGGTGGTCCTCTCGTTGATCTTTCTCGTCGTTCTCGGATTGGTCTATCCGCTGGCCGGGACAGGAATCTCGCAGCTCCTTTTTACGCATCAGGCGGAAGGGTCGCTCACCCCTGATGGCTCGACGTTGATCGGGCAAGCATGGACGGGACCGAAGTGGTTCCAGGGTCGCCCGGATGGGAACGTCGTGACGGATGGACCGCACCATGTGGTGGTGTCGGGAACCGAGCAGCTAGGACCGCGTTCGAAGACACTGGAAGAAGCCGTCGCCAAGGAAGCGAAGCGTCTGAAGGAAGAGGGGATCGTCCCGACGCAGGACCTCGTGACATATTCGGGAAGTCTTGTCGACCCGGACATCACCCCCGCGGATGCATATGCCCAGGTCAAAAGCATTGCCCGCGCGCGTGGCCTCCCGGTGAACGAGGTCAGGCATCTGGTGGCCACTCATATCCACACCCGGCAGCTTGGCTTTCTCGGGCAGGACTACGTGATCGTGCTCGAGCTCAACGAGGCACTCGCCCGGTTGCACTGATCGCTGGCACGAAGCGTGAGGCATGCCAGGGTCCGGCCTGCCCGAACAGCCGGGTCACGGTCGAGAAGGGGAGCAACAACTCGCCCGAGCCCCTCGGGCGACCCGGACGCTATGCTGCGATTTCGACGGGTGCATCTCGCAGGTCGCTTGCTTCGTCCTTGCTATGTCCCATGAAAGCTGTTGGGGAACGAGCCTCCAGATGACCGAACAACCAGGGGGGGTCACCTCACAAGCTCCCGGCACAGGGGACCTCTCGTCACCAACCGCGGCGCGCATCGACACGGGTGTCAGCGCTGCACTTGCGATGGACCGGGACGCCTCCGAAGTGGTCGAGGCCGCTGGTCATTTCCGGATTTATCTCGGCGCCGCAGCAGGTGTCGGCAAGACCTACGCCATGCTGAGCGAGGGCCTTCGGCGCAAGGGGCGAGGGACGGATGTGGTGATCGGTTTCGTCGAATGCCACGGTCGTCGGCGGACCGAAGAGCTGATCGACGGTTTGGAGGTGGTTCCCAGGCGAGTGATCGAGTACCGGGGAACAGTCTTCGAGGAGATGGATCTGGACGCGGTATTGCGCCGGCACGCAAAGGTCACACTTATCGACGAGCTTGCCCATACGAACGTCCCAGGTTCGGGACGGCACGAGAAGCGTTGGCAGGACGTCCTGGAGATCCTCGATGCTGGAATCGACGTTATCACCACCGTAAACATCCAGCACCTCGAGAGCATCGCTGATGCGGTTGAGCAAATGACCGGTACACCGGTTCGGGAGCGAGTTCCGGATTGGGTCGTACGAAAAGCCGACCAGATCGAGCTTGTCGACTCCTCTCCCGAACAGCTGCGCCGTCGGATGCTACACGGGAACATCTACCCTCCGGAAAAAGTTCCCCAAGCTCTCACACATTTCTTCCGGACCGACAATCTGATCGCGCTTCGAGAACTCGCGCTCCGCTTTCTCGCTGACGAAACAGAGGAGGAACTGCTCGCACATCTCCGTCGACATCAGGCCGACATCGTGTGGGAGACGACTGAGCGCATTATGGTCGCAGTTACGCCAGCGCCAGGAACGGATGTGCTCATGCGCCGTGCTGCACGAATCGCGTCGCGGGTGAAGGGACAGCTCGACGTCGTGTACGTCGCAACGGGCGATGGTGGTCTCCCGGGAGATCGGGAATCTTTGCGTGCGCTCAGATCGCTGGCAGAAGACCTGGGCGCGCGTTGGCATGAGTTGCAGAACCATGATCCTGCTCGAGCACTCATTGCCTTTGCCCGTGAGCACCAGATCACTCAGATTGTCATCGGGTCGAGCCAGCGAAGTCGTTGGCAGGAGTTGACCGGAGGGGGATCGACGGTGCGGAAGGTCATTCGGGAGGCGGGTGCCGTTGGGATTGACGTTCACGTCATCGCTCGTAGGGAGCTGTCACCATTGCCGCCAACGAGCCAAGGGTTCGAGGAATAGCTTGCAGTTGCTGAGTCGGTGGAAGATGGAATGCTGCAGGGCATTGGTTCGCCCATCGCGCATGCAGTGCGGTCCGAGATTGGAGAGGACGTGAATGCTCGAGCAGTGATCTTGTCCGGGTCGATCGGGCACGGCCATGACGTGATCGCGCAGGTAGTTGCCCGCAGCCTCCATCGCCTGTCGTGGGATGTCCGGATCCTCGATTGCATGGCGCTCCTGGGCTCAGTCGGGGCCAAGCTTGGCGATCAGGTCTTCCGCCGACTGACCGCGAGGCCGGCGCTGTATGACGCGGTGCACTTCGCGCACCTCCGCCAGGGGGGTGCGGTCACGGAGTTCATGGATCGAGCAGCCACGAAACGACTAGTCCGGGCCCTTCGGGCAGAGCTTCGACGAGAACCCGCGGAACTCGTTGTGAGCGCTTTCGCCACGGGTGCATCGGCTGCAGCCAAGATCGAAGCAGAGGCAATGGCGCCGTCGCCTAAGACGATCGTGCTGTGTACCGACGCGTTGCTCCATCGCCTATGGGTACATGATGGGATCGATATGTACCTCGTTACTTCTGCGGCTGCAGCAGCGAGTACCCGTCGCTACCTTCCGCACGCGAACGTCTCGATCATTCCGCCACCGGTTCGAGACGGGTTCTACACGGTCTCGTCGCAGGAGGCGGCGCGTGCGGCTCTAGGGATCCCAGCGAAGGCCCCATGCGTCCTGCTCATGGGCGGAGGGTGGGGCCTCGGGCCGATCGTCGAGGTCGCTTCGGCGTTGACTCAGGCTGGGGTCCATGTGTTGGCCCTCGCGGGACGCAACGAGGCCCTTGAGCGCCAGCTTTGCCGCCGTGCCAACGCTGACACCCTGTTGCACGCCTTCGGTTACACCGAGAGGGTGCCCGAACTCATGGCCGCATCGGACCTCGTGGTGACGACACCAGGCGCAACGACCTGTAGCGAAGCGCGGGTTGTCGGTCGTCGTTTGGTTCTCCTCGACGCAGTCCCAGGGCATGGTCGGGAGAATCTCCAACACGAGCTCGAGGTCGGTGACGCGGAGGCTTCATCTGCCGAACCCGAGGAAGTGGTGGCGGTCGTCACCGCCGCGCTCGACCGGCTCGAGAGACCGATTTCGACAGGGGCGCGCCCGGCAGGCGAATGGGACGAGGCATTTGGGGTCATCCTCGCCACGATGGGGTTCAGCGCCTCGGTACGCTCCGCTCATCGGACGCTACTCGCGTCAGGAAGTGCTCCGGGCATCTCGCGAGGAAAGGAGATCTGAACTGTGCGCACGCTCTTCTTGCACCCACCTTCCTACGAGGGTTTCGATGGTGGTGCGGGTTCCCGATACCAGGCAAAACGCGAGATCCGCTCGTTCTGGTACCCGACCTGGCTCGCGCAACCAGCGGCGATCGTCCAAGACAGCAAGCTCGTCGACGCACCAGCGGCGGGATTGGCCCTCAAAGACGTATTACCGATGGCAGGCGATTTCGACCTGGCGGTTCTCCACACCAGCACGCCTTCGTTCACCGGGGATGTGGCCGTGGCCGAAGCCATGAAACGGGAGAACCCCGACCTGATGATCGGTTTTGTCGGCGCGAAAGTCGCCGTCGAACCGGAAGCATCGTTGCTCGCATCACCGGCGATCGACTTCGTCGCTCGTGAGGAGTTCGACTTCACTATCGCCGAGATTGCCCAGGGTCGGCCGTTGGCAGAAGTAGACGGCGTTACGTTCCGGAGCGGCAGCGGTGCTGTCGTTCACAACCCAGATCGTGCTGTCCTTGAGGATATGGACCGCCTTCCCTACGTTGTGGACGTATACAAGCGCGATCTTCGGGTAGAGGACTACTTCATCGGCTATCTCAAACATCCGTATATCTCGCTGTACACGGGAAGAGGGTGCCGTTCACAGTGCACCTTCTGTCTGTGGCCACAGACTGTCGGTGGTCATCGTTACCGAACAAGAAGTGTCAGCCACGTTCTGGGGGAGATGGAGAGGATTCCTGATTACTTTCCTCAGGTTAAAGAGGTCTTCTTCGACGACGACACCTTCACCGATGATCGACCTCGGGCAGAGGAGATCGCCAAAGGAATGCGGCGCTTGGGCCTCACGTGGTCATGCAACGCGAAGGCGAACGTGCCATATGAGACCCTCAAGGTGATGAGGGAGAACGGATTACGCTTACTGTTGGTTGGTTTTGAATCAGGCAATGACCAGATCTTGAAGAACATCAAGAAAGGTGTTCGCGTCGAGCGCGCGAAGCAATTTGCAAAGGATTGCCGGTCCTTGGGCATTACCATTCACGGAACGTTCATCGTGGGCTTGCCTGGTGAAACGAGAGAGACTATCGAGGAGACGATCGAGTTCGCCAAGGAGATCAATCCTCACTCGCTACAGGTGTCAATTGCCGCGCCGTACCCCGGTACCGCCCTGTACCAGCAGGCTCAGGAGAACGGATGGCTCTCAGACGAGGGTGCAGCGTTGATCGATGATCGTGGTGTACAAGTCGCCGCGCTCGAATACCCTCATCTCAACCGGACGGAAATCTACGAATCGGTCGAAACCTTCTACAAGAAGTTCTATTTTCGAGCCGGGAAGATTGCAGAGATGACCGCAGAGATGTTCCGGGATCGTGATTTGATGAAGCGTCGTCTTCGCGAAGGTGCCGAGTTTGTGAGCTTCTTGCGGCGACGCAGATCCGTTCAGGTCTGACGCGACCGTTGGCCCAGCGTCAGGGACCAGCGAAGGCATAGACGCGATCAGCCGACGGCGCCAAGAGGAGGCCATCACCCGAGGACGGGGTCGGGAAATGGTTGTCTTCGGCCCCGAGCGGGAACCGCTGCTCCACAGCGCCGGAAGATGGATCGAGTCCGAAGAGGACACCGGATTGGTTGATCGTCCAGACCTCACCGCCAGCGAGGATCGGCGGTCCACCCGACCCTGATGGGGTCTGCCACTCGACCCGCAGGGCCGGTAGCGAGGCACTCGTGGCAACGGCTTCGACACCAGCTCGGCATGGCAAGAAGGCGACCGCTCCGGAGATGGCGCTGCCACCGTCGACGTCGTCGGCACAGAATGGGCTGATCTCGGCAAGCTGACCGCCGACACCACCGAGACGTTTGGCCGAGAGAAGGTACAAGGTCTGGGACTTGCCGGCCTGGAGCACGAATCCATTGCCTAAAAGGACTGGAGCAGCGGACCCGAGGTCCCGGTCTGTCGCGTTGTCGCCGGCCCAATCGGCGGGTGCGAAGTACTGCAACCGCCGGAGCGAGGTTGAGAGCTCGAGCACCGCCTCGCTTCCATCGTATGGGCCGGCTTCTGAGGTCACCGATCCGTTCCCTACCGCGACCCAGATGTGCCCTTTGGCGTCGATAATCGGCGCGGCTCCCCCCATCCAGATCGCTCCCTTTGACTCGCCAGGTGCCGAATCGACCTCATAGGTGGTCATCGGCCCCCCGGTCTCTGGCACGGAGACGACCCAGCCGTGGTAGTTGGAACAGTCGCCGTAGTTGCCCCCGTAGCCGAAGACCACATGGCCTCGGTCGAGTGCCAGCGCCGTTCGCTGGAGCAGGGCACCGGCGTCCGCGTTCGGGGGGTCGACATCTTGGCGAAGCAGGATGGCTCCAGTTCTCAGACTCAGGCCGACCAATTGGTGCACAGGACCCGAAGACCGGTCTTCGTCAGCGACGGCGAACACCTCCTGCCGGGCGGGATCGATCACGGGTGTCGCGGTGATCCCCACCCATGGCCTGATGTCACCGCATGGCAGCGCCGCGGCGGGGACGGGCATTCCAATCTGCGTGGCCCAGCGGAGGTGACCGGTTGCGGCGTCCAATGCATAGATCGTGTCGTTCTCGGTGGCGACCACGATCGTCCCTCCGCTGACGAGCGGCTCGCCGTAGAGCTGGCCGTCGAGAGCGGGAGAGATCCACGCTAGATGTGCTGGAGACAGGTCGATCGCCGACGCATCGCCGGTCCCTCTCGGATCATGGTGGTAGACGGTCCAGTCGTCGCCAGTTGACGAAAGGCGTGTCGACAGCCGACCCTTGGAGCGGAACAGGGATCGGTGGTGAGCCGGGTGTGCGCCAAGTGCTGACGACCCTGTCGAGCATCCGGCACAAACGGAGCTGATGGCCACGGCGGTCAGGACGCACTGAAGGGTGGGAGACGAGCGAAGGCTTCGCCACACGGATCCTTTCTCCCTTCTCCACCGAGCTCTCTCCGCCACTTTGTCCCCACCAACGGCCCCCACAGTGGTCGCGCGGGGCCGCCGGGGACCCCCGAGGGCCCCTCGAGCGACGGAGGACGGCCTCGCTATCATCGCTGGTCGATTCGTGAGGTGAAGGATCTCTCTTCGCAGTGGGAAGAGCACGAGGGACGCCGGGCAGCGCTGGTGGGGGTCCGGTCATCCTCGCCCGATCGACTCGCGTCCTTCGGCGCCCCGCTCTCGGGGTGGTGGCGCCGAGTCGGGTCCTACCTGCTCGACGCGGTGATCATCTGCGTACCATCCCTCATCTTCTCCGCAGGGGTGATCGCCACGTTCGGGCATCCGGTGACCGAGAGCGTTGGCGGCTCGCTCCAGCAGGTTCGTGTCTTGTCGGCTTGGGCTGAGGTGGCCCTGGTTGGAGTCCTAGTGCTCGGCCAGGCTCTGTACTTCTCCTTACTGAACGGCTCTGGCTCGGGGCAAACGGTGGGAAATCGAGCGGTCGGCATCGCGGTGCGAGACATGACCACCGGGGAGACGATCGGTCCGGGCCGAGGCCTGCTCCGTTGGTTCATCCGGCTGATCCTGTACGCCGTCTTCTTCGTGCCCGGAGTTGTCAACGACCTGCTTCCCTTGTGGGACGGGCATTCCCAGACGATCGCAGACAAAGTCGCCCACTCGGTCGTGGTCCGCGTCCAGGCGGTGAGGAGGGAGGCCCCAGGGGCATACAACGCCTAAACTGGTGGCCTTGGACTCCGACCGTTACGTGACGTCGCTCGACCGTGAGTCGGAAGCGCTTGCGAGCGCTGCCGCAGCGGCTGGACCGGATACCCAGGTGCCATCCTGTCCGGGTTGGTCTGTCTCAGACCTGCTCGTGCACTGCGGGTCGGGGAACCTGTGGGCCCGTACCATTGTTGAGCAGCGCAGCCTCCAGCGAGTCAGTTTCCAGACCCCCGAGGACCTTCCCAGCGGGAGTGCGCTGGTCCCGTGGTTTCTTGAGGGAGCCAAAGCGCTCGTAGCGGCCCTGGCGGCCATCGACCCTTCGACTCCCGTGTGGACGTTTTCGCCCGCCGACCGCACCGCGACGTTCTGGCGCCGGCGTCGAGCGCACGAGACCGCGGTGCATCGCTTCGATGCACAGCTTGCTGCCGGTACCCCTGGACCGATCGACCCGGAGCTCGCCTCTGATGGAGTCGACGAGTTCTTCGTGACGCTACTCCCTCGCCTCGGTGAAGCAGGACTCGAGCGTGGCGAGTCGATCCACCTCCACTGCACCGACGCCGCTGGTGAGTGGCTGCTGCAGTGTACGGAGGACGGTGTCAAGGTCACCCGTGAGCATGCGAAGGCAGGCGTTGCTGTTCGTGGCCCGGCATCGGACCTGATGCTTTTCGTGTGGGGACGCCTGGCTGCTTCGGGCCTCGAGGTCTTCGGGGACTCCACCGTATTGGATCGGTTCTCGGCGGCGATTCGCGTCTGAGGAATCGAGCTATTCTGCTCCTGCCTCCCCGGAGCCGTGTCACCGTTCGATTGGTCAAGCGTACGCACGGCACCATTTCCTACGACATGACCGTGATCTCCGACGACGGAGACCATGTCGTGGTTGAAGGGCCGTACGCGGGAGCCCCGGAGCGAGACCTCGGATTCGTGGTCTTCGAGGTCGGCGACTGGTTCGTCGAGCACTACTGGCGTCGGCGCTGGTACTCGATCAAGGAGGTCCAGGACCGAGAACGTCGACGCAAGGGCTGGTACTGCGACGTTACGCGTCCGGCGCAGGTCGCGGCGGCGGTCGTGACCTCGGTCGATCTGGACCTCGATCTGTGGGTGTCCGCTGACGGCTCGCAGATCGTCGTCCTCGACGAGGACGAGTTCGCAGCCAGCGGACTCGAGGACCGCGACCCCGATGCCGCCGCACGGGCCCGTGAAGCGTTGGTCACATTGTCGAAGCAGGCGCGTACGCGGTTCGAGCGCTTGCTCGGAATCGTGGCCGACAGCTGACCGACCGTTTGAGCGCCTGGGGGCTCCTGCTCCGGAGCGATGTATCCGGTGGCTCCGCTCAGGTCCTCTCGCGGTCGGTGGACGTGGCTGGCAGCGGTCGGCCTACTCGGCTGCCTTGTCGAAGGTGCAGCGCCGTTCTTGGAACCTCCAGCCCTCAGCCGTCCGAACAAGGCGATCCTCGTACTGGCCCGTGATGGTGATCGTCGCAGGTGACGTCGATGTGCCGACCATCAGGAGATACGCACGTCCCGTGGCGAGATCTCCCTCGCCGTCGACAAGGATGTTCACGGCCACGTGCCGAGTCCTGCGCCCTCCTTGGGGCTGCCCTTGGAAGAGCTCCGAGAGGGCCTTCGACCCCTCAAGGTGCGTCATCCCGTCGATGTCGAGGATCCCATCCGAGGTGAAGCACTCGGCGAAGGCTTTGCCGTCGCCGCTGTCCGCTGCGTAGTTGTATGCCGCGTAGAGCTGCTGGATTACAGCAATGTCACTGGGTGAAAGTGGCACGGAACCTCCTTGTCTCGTGTGGCGACTATGGAACTCGAGTTGAGCCGCCCCGCTCGCTCGCCGGGCTTGACACCGAGAGCTCACCCAGCATCTTGCCTCGTTTGTCGGAGCCCTGCATCTTTGGATTGGTACCGAGGCGACCCGTCGACGCTCACAGCGCTCAGTCGGCTTCGAGCAGCGGACCATGACTCAGTGAGGACAGCACCTCGTGGCCGTCGGGGGTGATGAGCACGGTTTCGAGCCCGAAATACCCCCCAGCGGATCCCGCGACGTATGCCTGCACCCCCAACACCATGCCCGGCTCGAGACGCCATCGACGGTCGAAAATCGGGCCAAGGCTGCTCCCGGCGATCGGTGCCTCGTAGCCGATCCCGACGCTGTAGGCGATCGGAAACGGCGGAAGCGTTTCACCGCTTGCCTCGTAGGCCGCCCTGAGGTCGTCCCCGGTCGCTCCAGGACGACAACGGTCGGCGACCCGGTTCCAGACCGCTGTCCAACGCCGACGGAGGTCCCGGTGTTCAGCGCGAACGGCGGCCATTCCCGTACCGGGACCAATGCAGGGCCAGGTGCGACCGACCGCCCCTTCGTAGCCTGCGTAAAGCACGCCTCCGGAGAGCGCCACCAGCGCCCCCGCATCGATGTGACGATCGCTGGTCAATCGGCGCACTCGAGCCCGCGATCCGACTGGTCCGGGTTCGATCGCGCAGAATGTCCCTTCCATGGACGGAGCCGTGATCCCGTAGGCAGTCATGCGACGGTTGAAGGCGCCGAGGAGGGTCCGTTCCCGAATCCCCGGACGGAGCGCATCGATTGCTGCTGCCAGCGAAGCCTCGGCAATGGCCACGGCCGTTCGGATGCAGCGAAGTTCCTCGGCGCTCTTGCGCATGCGCAGCTCGAGCAGCATCGCTTGGGCGTCGCGCAGCTCCGCTGCTGGGGCCACCAGGCCCAGGAGCTGGCGCCACAACGGTGTCATCGCGTCTACCCCGATGCGTCTGGCGCTTGTGAGCCCGGGGATTCCCTTCAGCCGTTCCACGTAGGTCACCGGGTTCCACGACAGACCGAAGAGGTGATCGCGGGGGATCTCCGTCGGGATCCCTTCATCCCAGTTGTTCAACAGATGGACGCTACCGTTGGCGTGGACGAGCACACAACCCGGCGCAAATGGACGCGTTCCGGACATCCACAGTCTTCTGGCCCCCGTTGCGTACCGGGCGTTGGCCTCGCGACCGAGGATAAGGACGTCGAAGTCGCGTTCGGCCATAGCATCCAGTACACGCTGACGTCGCTGACGCCGAAGGCGAGCAAAGTCGACACGACCGTCGTCTTCGAGCGCCATTACTCCCAGGTTGGGGACCGTGTTCACCATCGCCAACGACCATCGGTGTCGAAGGGCGCGTAGGGAAACTGTGAAAGCCACCGGTAACCCGTGTCGGTCACCGCGACCAGTTCCTCCGAACGGTAGCCGCCGTGCCCGTCGTCCCAGATCACCGGCTCGAGCACCAGCACCATCCCGGGGGACAGCACCACGCTCTCGTCGTAGTCCTCACCGAGGTCTGTTCCGATGAAGGGAGGTTCTGCGCTCTCGGTACCCAGCCCATGGATCAGGTAGAAATGGTCGAGCCAGGGACGTCGGTCGTTCTCTCCCTTGCAGGCAGCACGGTTCAGTTCGAGACCGGTGGTACCCGGCCGGACGATCTCGAGCACGCGGCTCATCACGTCGCACCAGCGTTTGAAGTGATCACGCTGGCGGGCTGAGGCAACATCCTCGCCCACCAACCAGGTGCGACCGAAGTCCGAGCAGTAGCCCTCGTACTTGATGCCGCTGTCGACGATGACGAGCTCACCTTGGCGCAGGATACGGTCAGTGGAGGGGATCGGGAAGGGGAGATCTCCGTTGACACTGAACGGACCGTCGGCAATCGCAAGCGGGGTGGCCTGCCAGATCGGGTCGATGCCGTTCCCTGTCGCACCGAGCTCGAAGATCCGGTCGAGGAAAATTCCTGTGAGGTCGCACTGGCGCACGCCGGGTCGCAGGGCGGAGTGAACGTCGTACATCGCCAGCTCGTTGATGCGTTGTGCGCGCCGGATGCATTCGAGTTCGTCCGCGGTCTTGCAGAGCTTCGCCGGGGCGAGGACCTCGCCGGCATTAACGATGGTCATCTTGGGCAGCAGTCGAGGAAGGTGCTCGTGAGCGGCAGCGCTAAGCTCATCGAACCCTACGCGGAGGGAGGTGTTTCCCAAAAGGTCCGTGAGCACCGCGGCGAGTTCCGCCACCCCCTCTGGGAATTCTGGAGCGAGCGGGCCGTGCCGCCGACCTGGCTCGAGGTCGGCAGGTATACCCTCGGGGTAAGGCGTAAAGAGGTGCGGCTGGCCGTGGGGGGTCACGATCGCGATGGCCGGTTCACAGATCGCCCGTCCGGCGTCAGAGGTCAGCCATGTCGCGCCTGTTGCGTAGTGGACATTTCCTGTTCCAGCCAGCACGAGCGCATCGATGCCTTGACGCTGCATTTCTGATGCAAGCTTTTGTTGACGTTCGCGCCGCATGCGACCGAGATCGAGGGGAGAGTTTCCAGATTCGCTGGACAAGGCACGCTCCTTTCCACGACGCTGGCGTCGATGGCAGCGGTACGGAAGAGGGTTAGGCGGTGACGGCGATCGGCAATCCGTAGGCCTCGATTGCGTTCTCACTGATCACGCGGCGCCGCCCGTCGATGTCGAGTGGAGACAGGCTCTGGGTCAGCTCGTCGACGATCGAGTCACGGTATTCGGGGTGCGGGTAGTCCGATGCCCAGAGGATCCGATCGACACCGATCCATTGTGCAGATGCAGCGAGGTTCCATTCCGCGGCATCGAAGCTCACGTAGCACTGCCGGCGGAAGTAGTCACTGGGCTTCATCGACAACCAGTACCCGTCCAGGGGGAACTCCTCGACCTGTTCGTCCATGCGCTCAAGCTGGGTCGCACACCAGCCCCCTCCGGACTCGAGGAAGATGAATCGCAATCTCGGGAACCGTTCGCAGACGCCACCCATGATGATGCGACCCATCGTCACGATCATGTCGACTGGATTACCGATTGCCTGACCCAGGCCTGAGCCACCGAAATCCGTGGTCACGACGAAGTTGGAAAGGTCGAAATCGGGGTAGACCAATCCGAATTTGACGCAGGCGCCAGGGGTGTCGATGCCCACCCCTGGGTGGAATGACACCGACAGGTCCAGGTCCTGGCAGGCCTCCCAGAATGGGTCGTACGCCGGATTGCTGAGGGGCAACTCGTCGATGTAGGCACAAGGGCGAAGGAAGACCCCTCGGAGACCGATGTCTTTGACTCTCTCCGCTTCTTTGATGGCCAAGTCGATGAACTGCAGCGGAACTGCGCCGATCCCAAAAAGCCGGTCTTCATCGGCGCTGCAGTAGTCGACGAGCCAGTCGTTGTAGGCCTGTTGGCAGGCGAGAACGAACTCAGGGTCCCCCATCTCCTTGGCCGGATGCATCGGACCGTAGAAAAGGGCTGTGCTCGGGTAGACAACCGACACATCGATTCCTGCTCGATCCATATCTTCGAGCCTCGCCTGGCCGTCATAGCCCCCAGGTCTTCCCATCTTTTCGGCATTGCGATGGAAGGCCGCGGCGACGGTGTCAGGTGGGATTCCTGAGATTTCCGCGATGCGAGCGAGCAACGAGCTCGTTCGGTCCCCCTCGAAGCGGAGCCCAGGAACAGGGATGGCATCGCCCCATTTGCGCTGATCCATCCGTGCGGTCCAGAGATCCTTGGGTTCCATCACGTGCCCGTCTCCGTCAACGACCTTGCATCCTCCGATTGGCATGGCCCACACCTCCCCGGCGACGTCGCTTCGTGGCATGCTCGAGCCCAAGATTACGGAGGATTCCTACGTCGTGCCCAGCGACTCGGCGCGGGTCACGAAGGAAAGGTCATGGATTGGTGTAGGAGCGGCGCGGGTGGATCAGCACCGCTGCTCGTTGTTCGGCAGCCATGACGTGGTCAAAGACGCTCCAGTCGTCATGGGTGCCACCAGCAGCGCGATAAATATCCTGCAACAGGACCCTCAGAGCTTCGCCATCGATATCGGGGTGTGGATCGTTGGGACCGAGGATCTCGGCATCTCCCTCCACGGTGGCCCACTGCCAGCCTGCTCGGACGACGATGGCGCTCCGGGGATTGACGCGCAGGTTCTGCAGCTTGCGAGCGTTGCCGCGGGCGACCAGTCCGACGATCTGCACATGGGTCACTGGATGCCTCAGGACACCTGCATTGACCACCGACGCCTGGATGCTGGCATCGGTTCGTAGCGTGCTGAGTACGCAAAGCCCATGGTCAAGAGCGAGAAGCTCAGCGAAATAGGAAAGATCGACCAAGGTCAGGAATCCTCTCGTGTCGAGTCGCCGGCGGGCGCTTGCCGCCCAGGGGCATTGTCCTGGGGGGAGCTTATTGACCGATGTCTTCGATCACGGAGGTGCAGGGACCTCCCTTCCGCCGCTGGCTTACGCGGAACCCTGGCATCAGATTTTCGTGGGCCGGTCCGTTTCTTTTCAGAACAGCGGACACACGCACCCCCAACGGGATTTGAACCCGTGTTACCGCCTTGAAAGGGCGGCGTCCTAGGCCGCTAGACGATGGGGGCCAGTTACCGAGGGAAGCGCGATTCAGCGCTGCCGAGGGCTCGGGTCGAGAAGAAAGCTACCAGCCGCCCACGGCGATCTCTCGCTGGTCGTTGCCGATCAGGGCCTCCTCCGGAGAGCCTCCACGAGCGTGCTCTGCAGCAAGCGCTAGAGGGGAGCTTTCGGCCGGATGGTGGGTGAGCGTGAGGACGAACTGCAACGTGCCGATCACGAGCGAAGTCGCCCCCAGGATGTGGATCTCAACCAACCATGCAGGGAGGTGGCTGAAGTACTGGGCATAACCGACTACCGCCTGGGCGGCGAGCACGGCGCAAAGGATTCGCCCTGCTCGTTTGGTTCGCTCGGGCACAGCCAGCGCATGTAGTGCCAGCACGAGGCCGAGGACGAGCCCAATCAGAAGGATCGCCAGGGTCGCGTGGAGTTCTGCAAGATCCCGGAGCGGAACGGGGATGCGTTTCGCGACCTGTTGGCCGGTGGCATTGCCCGCATGAGGCCCAGCACCAGTCGTCGCGGTGCCAGCAGCGAGCACCAGTGCCAGGAGGCCCACGGCTGCACGGCTGCCGATCAATATGGACCTCGGCACGAGCGGGAGGCCCGCCACGTCATAGCGATGTCGGCTCCGGTGCAGCAGGATGACCGCCAGACCGACCATCACCATGGACAGAAGGAAATGCAACATCACCAGGTAGGGATTGAGCTTCGTGTACACCACGATGCCGCCGAGAACAGCTTGGGCCACCACTCCGGCGACCAATGACGCGGACAACCAGCACAGATCGCGGCGGAAGGGTCGCCGGCGCCATGCTGCCAGGAGTACGGCGGCCACGACGATCGTCAGGGCCACGGTGACCATGCGGTTCCCGAATTCGATTGCCGGGTGGATCGATGCTTGTGGCGTGATTTTCCGGTGGTAGCAGGTTGGCCAGTCGGGGCAGCCGAGGCCTGATCCCGTCAGCCGCACCGCGGCACCGGTGAGGACGATGAAGCTCACCGCCACGAGCTCTGCGATGGCGAAGCGACGAAAGCTCTCCGGGGAGATCCACGGAAGACGTGCCCATTCCCGAGTTGACTGGACTGGGGCTTGGTCGATCCGATCGGGCGAGGCGCCAGGATGCGCGTTCACTCCTGCTCATGGTACTGGGCCGAAGTTGGGGCTCGGGAGCGGCGGGAACTACTGTCGAGATGTCCGACTGTCCGCCTCAAGACCCCGGAGCCGAACATGCCGACTGCTTTCGTTACTGGTGCGAGTCGCGGGATCGGTAAGGCGATCGCCGTTCACCTTGCACGAGCTGGCTACGACGTCGCGATTACAGCTCGGACGGTGAATGAAGGTGAGGGCCGAGAGCACTCGTCGACGCTGCGCCGTTCGGACACCAGCCCATTGCCGGGCTCCCTGTCGACAACGGCGCGCTTGATCGAAGAGGAGGGTGCCCGTGCACTCGCTGTTCCTGCCGATCTCACAGACCGCGCCTCTGTGGTCGCCGCGGCCAGAAGGGTCCTTGCGACATGGGGGTCGGTTGACGTCTTGGTCAACAACGGGCGCTACATCGGGCCGGGGCACATGGACCGATTCGAGGACACGCCGCTCGAACTGTTGGACCGACACCTCGAAGCAAATGTGATGTCGCCTCTGGCACTTACGAAGGAGCTTTTGCCCGGCATGCTGGAACGGGGCTCCGGTGTGATCGTGAACATCACCTCAGGTGCCGGGTACCACGATCCCACGGCGCCCGCTGGCGAAGGAGGGTGGGGCCTGGGTTACGCGATCAGCAAGGGGGCGCTACACCGAGTTGCTGGCATCTTGGCCCTGGAACTGGCCACCCGCGGCGTCCGCGCATACAACATCCAGCCGGGTTTCATCGCCACCGAGCGGATGGCACAGGATATGGGTGCCTTCGGCTTCGAGGCCTCGGCCGGGGCGCCGCCAGACGTCGTCGGTGCGGTCGTCGCCTGGGTTGTCACCAAAGCTGATGCCGCAGAGGCTTACGTCGCACAGGTCGATGCCCGCAACATCGAGGCGCAAGACGCTTGCAAGGAGCTCGGGCTGCTTCCGGGCTGGTCCAGATGAGCGCTGAGTCTTTCGATCCCCACGGCGGGTTCACGGACCCTGTCCAGAGGCTGGTCGGCGCCCGAGGTCGAGGTCAGCCCCCACCGGTGAACCGACGCCAATCCCCCGGATCAGGTGTCGATGCCTTCGACGAGCCGGATCCGAAGGCGTTCAAGGTCCTCTTGGCGCATGCCCGCAGGACCGGTGAGGTAGGCGTCGATGCCGCCGTAGCAGCGATCGAGGTGCTCGAGCGCCTGCTGCATCGCCCATCGAGGCGTTCCCAAGACCGCGCCAGCAGCCTCGGGTGACATTCCCAGATCGATGAGGCGTTGATAACTGGGCTGGGCATGATGCCGTCGGCGGTATCGAGCGGTCAGCTCGTAGTCGTCGAGCACCGTCGAGCGTTCGACACCGAGTGCTTCGAGCAGCAGGGCGGCAACGACTCCCGTTCGATCCTTCCCCGCATGGCAGTGGAACACCCCGGGGAGGGCATCGGCGCGAGCGAATGCCGTGAACAGTTCACCGATCTGTACGCAAGCGTGCTGTACCAACCCAACGTAGAGCTCGCATAGGAAGCGTTCTCCGTCGGCGGTGGTCGTGCCTTCGAGCTGACGTTCTCCGGGGTCGGCGGTGGGGCGACCGATGATCGTAAGGAGCTGGGAGGGGACGGGGTTTGGCAGCCGCTCGTGCTCATCGCTCCCGCGCAGGTCGTAGACCGAGCGCAGCCCCAGCAGGTCGTAGAGGGTACGGTCACCTTCGGTGAGGTGGTGCAGTGCATCGGCGCGGAACACCATGCCCCAGCGGATCGGCCCCCCGAAACGACTCCGATAGCCCCCAAGGTCACGGAAGTTGGTCACTCCCTCGAAGGGGACATGACGGTCCGCAGCCACCACCGCTGGCCCACCGTGGTGAGGAGCCACTGAGACGAACGGACGTTTGTATGCGGGCCTTGGTAATCGAAGCTGGGTCTCGCTCGCTGCGACGCTCGTCTCATGCCGATGAGCCCTGTGGTCCGGGCTGGGGCCAGTTGCGACGTCGAGGAACGACGGCTCGCCGTCGAAGTCCCAGCGTACGAGGAGCGATCCGTCTGCTTGAGTCTCGACTTCAACGTTCGTGACGGTCATCTGCACGTCGTGGAGGCTACTGAGCACCATGAAATTCACGGAATCGCCGGAGGCAAGGGGTTGCCTGGGAGGGGAGGAGGCGACCGAGACCTGACTGTGCTTGAGAGGTTCCCCCGTGTTCCAGGAGGTCAGGGGTATCACGGACCGTGCGCTCAGGACTCGACAATGAGGGTCACTGGACCGTCGTTGACGATCCTGACCTGCATGGATGCTCCGAAGCGCCCGGTTTCGACGCGGGCTCCGGCCGCCTCGAGCTGGCGGACGAGGCGGTCGACGAGCGGTGCCGCCTTTTGAGGCGGAGCAGCGGCCGTGAACGAGGGCCGGCGGCCGCGCCTGGTGTCCGCGTAAAGGGTGAACTGGCTGACGACGAGTACGGGTAGGCCGAGCTCGGCGGCCGATCGGTTCATGTTTCCGAGCTCGTCGGGGAAGATCCGCAGTCGCCAGATCTTGTCAGCGAGCCGGTCAGCTGCACGTTCGTCATCATGATTGGCAACACCAACGAACGCGCACAGCCCCTGTTCGATTCGCCCGACTACCTCACCGTCGACGCTGACGGATCCCTCGGCGACCCGCTGGAGCAATCCACGCACGCTCCGACGTTAGAGCTGGCATGCCGGCGCTCATCCCGCGGGATCTCCTTGGCGTCATTGCCTGCAGGAGAGCGGCCATCGGCGTGTCCGATTCGAGCCAGAGCTCTTATGTGCGGCGTTGCGCAGTGGTTCCGCCGGCGACCTCGAAGGACCACAGTTCGGACCCCACAGCCACCGGACCCCCGTGCGGCGAGGGGGCATCGGCACCAGCATGGCCATGGGCGAATGCTGGCGAGCGGACCCAGGCCTCAAAGGCTTCTTCGTCCCGCCATCTGGTCACGACCAGCCATCGGTCTCGGCCATCACTTGGCCGGAGCAGCTCGAACCCCTCGAAACCGTCCTGGCGGTCAACCGCGCCCACACGATCGGCGAAACGCCTGGCAAGCTCGTCGCCAGAGCCCTCGGGGACCGTGATGGCGTTGATCTTGATGATGGTCATGATGGATGCCCTTTGTTGTGTTTTGCTCGATGTCTAGCTCTGTTCAGGGAAGCTGAGTCATTATCCCAGCGTTGCTCGGTCATTGGCGCCGCGGAAGCGAGCGAACATCCTTGCCCTCGGTCCGCCGGGTTGCGACGACAACCCTTCTCACCTGGATCTCAGTCACGGAAGGGCTCCGACCGGAGTATCAGGGACGACCGGCACTTGTCCACCAACCTCGGGGTTCTTCCGGCTCAACGGCTGTCGGTGTCCCTCGTCCAGGAAGTAGTGGTAAAGCGGAAGGGCGCACCGAAGGTGTCGGCAGGATCGGCGACCAAAATGCGCTCGTCCCGAGCGATCACGCCGATCCCCTTCGTCCGGAGATGGGCTTCTGCAGCGTCAAGGTCGCGAACCTCGAAGGCCACGGCATGGAGCATGCTGCCGTTCACTTCGAGGTCGGTCCGCGCGAGTGATGGAACGTCGTGGGGGCAGGAGATCTGGATGACGGTCTGCGTCCCTACCTTGACGAACACGTCGTCGGTGCCGGTGAGTGCGCACGACTCCTCGCCGAGGACCTGGCCACCGAGTACATCGACATAGACCGCTCGGGCCTGGCTCGGATCGGCTGTGACGATCGTGAGGTAGGCCAATCGCTCGATTCCAAGGGGATGGTATTCGGCCCACCAGCCACTCCACCATCCGGGTAAATGTCTCGGGTCGTCACCGCGGGTGGCGAACTCCTCCGCGCCCCGCAGGGGCTGACGACGCATGAACTGTAGCTGCGTCAGCGTTTCTTTCGGATCCGTGAAGATCGGGGTGGATCCGGTTGGCCTGGTGTCGTCTCCAGGACCGCCACCTGGGAAGATGGTTCGCAGTCCGTGGCTTCGGAGGTGTTCCCACACCTCACCGACATCCTCGACGTACCAGGCGATCGAGTGCCAATGGCGACCGAAGCGGGTGAAGAATCGTCCGATAGGCGTGAGTTCCCAACCCTGCGCGAAGCGGGCGGGGGCCAGAACCTCTACGACGGTGTCGGCGATTGTGACGAGCGAGGCGTCTCGTTGCTCCCCGTCGAAGTAGTTGGCGTCCATGAAACCTCGCCGGGGCAGAAACACCTCGTCGTACCAGGCGTCAAGTGGCGCTCGGTCTTCGGTCAGATGGATCACGTGGTAGAGATCCCCGATCTTCATGCGGCGGCCATCCTTCCGTTGCAAGGCAATGGTGATGACGAGAGCTCTGCAGTCACGACAGTAGGCCGGTGAGATGGGCCGGGCAGCCAGGTCGATGATTTCCCCGTTGCCCGTCCGACGGGGGCGGACGGCGGTTAGACACCCCAGGGGCGCATCAGGTCAAGCAGCAATCTGGTCTTTGACCGGAAACCGGTGCGCCCAGGCGGTCTTTTCGTCGTAGCGAGTGCCACCTCCAGGCAACCGTAAAGGATGCCGACGAGGCGGTTGCCCAGTGCCCGCAGCGCCTGGTGATGGAGGTCGCCGGCCGACCGGCGCTGGTCGTAGTAGGCCGGACGGCCCGGGCTGGTCGACAACGAGCAGAAGGCCCACTGGTCAACGGCGTCGTAGGGGCGCCGGTTGCGAACATGTCGGGTGAAGAGGCCCGCTTCTTGCCCGAAGCGACGGTGGGTGTCGGCGTCCGGGTGCTGCTCAACATGGTCGGTGAGGGCAGACTCGAGCTCTGAGATCTGACGGTTGAGCTCGCCAATGATCCCAACTGCCGCCGGTGCAGCCAGGTGCTCGGCCCAAGGGCGACCTGGATCTCTCGGCGGCCCGGCGGTCGAGATTGCGCTGGCAGCCGCCGCGCTGCAGCGCTGCACGGAGCTGGCTGAGCGACAGGGCAGCCCTCTGGGCGGGGCTGGGTGCCAGCTCGAGCACGGTCGGAGCATCGCGATCGGGCGGGTCGGAGAAGGCCCCTTGAGCCGCCGGGTAGTACTCGCGCAGCGCGTTGCGCAGCTGGTTGGTGTGCTGGTTACGGGCCCGCCGACGTTGTGGCGCTCCCGGTAACGGGCGACGGCCAGGGGATTGACGGCGTAGACCTCGTAGCCGGCCGCCGCCAGGGCGTGGATCCATAGGCCCCAATCGGTCTCGATGCCGAGCCCCTCGGGAAGCCGACGGCTGGCCAACCGCTCGCCGGCTCCGTCCATCACATGGAGTCGTGATGGGACTCCGCCCAGTCATCGCCCACGAAGATCATCCGTGCCCTCCTCTCATCAGTCATTGCCACGAGCCCGAGGACACCCGGCGACGACCTCATGGATCAGTGCTCGAGGTACGACACCCCATCAGCGCTGTGGGCAGCCCTCATCGACCGACCGGGCCACGATCTCACCCTAGGAATCGACGTTCCTCGCCACAGCGGTGGTCACCGGCCGGCGGCTCGGAACCAGCCTCATCCAGTCACTGGGTGAGGTGGTCGATCCCCCTAGGCCGCGAGGTGCTTTTCGAGGTTGGCAGCCGCACGTGTGAAGATGCGTCGCATCAGCGGCTGGTAGAGCCCCATGAGTGGGCGCAGAACGGGGTAAGGGTCGGTGGCAAACGTCCACTCGAGTACGCACTCGTCTGGGTGGCCGACGATACGGTAGTCCTCTGCTAGTGCTCTGGCGATCGGTATCGTCGCGCGGTCGACTCGGAAGGCGAAGCGGTTCGGGGGTTCCCAGGCGATGATCGTCTCTTCAAAAGTGATTCCCCCGACGCGAACGACTCGGCGGCTGCCAACACCGGGCGGCGAGTTCGTGATCCAGTGCCCGCTATGGTCGAAACCCGGGAACCAATCGCCCCATCGGACCGGGTCGGCAAGCGCGTCGAACACCATTTGCGGAGGTCGTTGGACCACTGCGCTCTGGACGAATCGACATGGAGCCGTCTCGAAGAAGTCGCTGGAGACGGAGCTGAAGTCCCTTCGCACCTTCTCATCATGGCGCAACGGTGCGCGGGGCTGCGCTGGAACCGATTTTCGGGAGGTGACGAGGGTCCAAGGACATGACGGGTCCGACGCCCCAACCCTCGTTGCTCGGGGATACTCAAGGAGTGGGTCAAGATCGAGCATGAGTACACCGAGGCGGTTATCTTGGACCTCCGAGGCGTCCCAGCGGCGGCGGGCTGGCGGGCGCAGGACTCGATGAGCTCCGTGCGGCACCCGGGGAGCTGGCACGGGCCAGCCATTTTCGTCGAAGACCTGCACAAGTCCTTCGGTGGGGTCGAAGCCCTCCGTGGGGTCGACCTGGCTGTCGAGAAGGGACACGTGCTCGGATTACTCGGGCCTAACGGTGCCGGGAAGACCACTGCGGTCAAGATCCTGACCACCCTGCTTCTGCCTGACAGGGGACGAGCTCTCGTAGAGGGCCGTGATGTCGTTCGATCGGCCGCAGCGGTTCGGGAGATCATCGGACTCGCGGGCCAGTCCACCGCCATCCAGGAGGAGCTGACGGGCCGCGAGAATCTCGAGATCATGGGCCGGCTCTACCATCTCGAGGCGGATATGCGAAAACGACGAACCGAGGAGCTGCTTGCGCGTTTCGACCTCCTCGACGCTGCTGACCGGCCCACGAAGGGCTACTCAGGGGGCATGCAGCGGAGGCTCGATCTTGCGCTCAGCCTGGTGTCCGAACCAGCGGTGCTGTTCCTCGACGAACCCACGACCGGCCTTGACCCGAGGAGTCGCCTGGGCATGTGGGAGGTCATCCGTGAGCTCGTATCGGCGGGGACGACTTTGCTCCTCACCACCCAGTACCTCGAGGAAGCCGACGCGCTCGCGGACGAGATTGTCGTCATCGATCACGGCAGAGTGATCGCTGCCGGGACGGCAGCGCAGCTCAAGAACCGGATCGGGGGTGAGGTGCTCGAGTTCGGCGTGGTGGAGCAGCACCGCCTGGAAGAGGCAGCTGACACAGTGAAGACACTCTCTGATGTCGAGCCGAGCGTTGACAAAGGTGCCGCCCGGATCAGCCTGCGGGTGGGCGAACACGCTTCCGATGCGTTGGTCGAAACCGTGCGGCGTCTCGATGCCTTGGGCATACATCCAGAGGGGATCGCTGTTCGCAAACCTTCCCTTGACGACGTTTTCCTCGCCCTCACTGGTCATTCTGCCCAAGAAGACCTGCCAGCTCGCACCGGCGGTCGCTCCAAGATCGTCCGGCCCTACTGATCGGAGACGCTCATGGCCACGACCATGGTCGAGCCGCTCGTTGCCCTCGACATCCCGAGGCCGTCGGTAGGTACTCGAGTGAAGTTTGGCCTCATCGACACCATCACGCTCACTCGACGAGAGCTTCTCATCTGGCTGCGGAACCCTGCATTCATGTTCTTCACCGTCATCCAGCCAGTGATGTTCGTGCTGTTGTTCCGCTATGTCTTCGGAGGAGCCATTTCCGTGACGGTTCCCGGTGGATATGTGAACTTCCTCATGCCCGGCATCATCGCTCAGTCTGCCGCCTTCGCTTCGTTCGGCACCGCCATCGCCCTGGCGCGACAACTGCAAAAGGGGGTGATCGATCGCTTCAGGGCGATGCCAATGGCACGGTCGGCCGTGCTCCTCGGCCGTCTCGTCGCCGACACGCTGCGCCTTGTGCTGACCGTCCTGGTGATCTTGGCCGTCGGGTACGCAGTGGGCTTTCGGTTTCACAACGGCTTCGTGCCGGCGTTGCTCATGGTGGTCCTCGCTGTCGTGTTCGGCGCGGTGATCTGCACCGTGAGCGGGTTCGTTGGGCTCGCCATCAAAGACGAGGAGTCAGTCGGGTCCTTCGGGCTCGTCTGGTTGTTCCCGCTCACCTTCGTCAGTGCTGCCTTTGTACCGGTCGGCTCCATGCCTGGCTGGCTGCAGGCATTTGCCAAAAACCAACCCGTCACGATCGTGATCGACGAGATGCGATCTCTCGCCATTGGGGGCCCCCTGGGTCTTCATGCCTGGCAGAGCGCCGCGTGGCTCGTCGGGATCGTGGCCGTCTTCGTACCCTTGGCCGTGCGAGCGTATCGGCGCGCGAGCTAAGGCCGACTCGGTCGTCCATCCCGAGCACCTGTGCGGGGTCTCCGTACGTCGCTACATGCGACTTCTGGTCGGGCTGCCCGGATTTGAACCGGGGACCTCTGCGTCCCGAACGCAGCGCGCTAACCAAACTGCGCCACAGCCCGCTCTGTCGGTGCCAGCCCCTTGAACGTCTCTTCTCCGCCGGGTCCGGGTCTGTCAACCGAGACTCCAAGCCTATCCGAGGGAGGCATGGCGTCTTCGGGCGAATCTGGCATCGTGTCGCAGACCTGAGCGATCCTGCAGGGCATAGGACGCTGTTCAGCGACGTGAGGCGGAGGCTGAGGCGGGTTCGGGCGACGACCCTGCGGGTGGTATCTCCTTCGTGCCATGGGCGCTTTCGGACGCCGCAGGCGGAGGCGCTTTCCGCTCGGTCTCCGATAGCCGTTTGGCGACCACCTTTGAGATCCGGCGCCTGTCCATCTCTACGACTCGAAGCGTCCAATCTTGCAGTGTGAGCTCTTCGCCTTCCTCGGGAATGTGACCGAAGACGGCAAAGAGGAAACCTCCGAGTGTGACGTACTCCCCTTCGGGAATGTCGATTCCGAGTCGCTCTGCCACATCGGCGACACTGGTTCTTCCATCGATGAGCCAGCGACGGCTGTCCACAGGGACGATCGAGGGTTCGTCGTCGGCGTCGAACTCATCTCGGATCTCACCGACGAGCGGCTCGAGGAGATCCTTGACGGTGAGAACGCCTGCGACGCCACCGAACTCATCGACCACAACGGCGAAAGTTCGCCGCTCCTTGCGCATCTGCGCGAGTGCGTCGAGTACTCGGCCAGACTCCGGGACGATACAAGGTTGTCGGAGGCGCCGTGAGATGTCGAGTGGACTGAGTTCCTTTCCGCCACCGAATGTCCATGGCCGACCGGCGCGAAAGAGATCGTTAACGAACAGGACGCCGACAAGGTTGTCGAGTTGGCCCTGGACCACAGGGAAACAGCTGTGCCCGGTTTGGCGGACCGCATCGGCGACGTCTTCTGCACGCACCGGGACAGAGAGCGCCACGACATCGACGCGCGGGGTCATGACCTCCCGAACGTCCATGCCTCGCAGATCGATGAGCTGCTCGACAATGAGGCGCTCTTGCTCATTCGCGGGAAAGAAGGCCTCGGCTGGAGCCTTGCTGTTGGCGAGCGCACGAGTGCCGAACGGAAACCACCGTCGCCAGCCACCTTTGGGCTGGTCGGTATGACCTGGTGGAGGCTTCTCCTCTCGCATCCTCAGCTCAATTTACCCGCCTGCCGACGCCGTTGGGTCAGGGCTCCGCTCCACTCCTGACCGGGGTGGGCAGGTAGGAATCATCGTGGTACTCGCCGCCCGCCAGGAGCGTACGAGTCGCTTGGCGAAGCCGGAGGGCGTCGATCGGTTTGACCAACCAGCCTTCGGCGCCAGAGCGACGAGCAAGAAAGACATCTGGTCGCCGGTCGACCAACATGAGCACTGGGACGTGGGGCAGCTTGCCATAAGACTCCTCGAGCCGGAGCTCGAGACAAACCGCCATGCCGCCCATATTGCCCATCTGCATGTCGACGATGACGAGGTCCGGCGGATCGGCAGCGACGGCTTTCAAGACCTCCGGCCCGGAGGAAGCTTGCCGAACGGCGATCTCATTGCTCTCGAGGTCCGACGCGAGCGTCCGGCGAACAGCGTATGTGTCGCTTGCGACGAGGACCGTTGGCACGAGCATCTCCTCTTCTGGGTTGGCGATCGACTCCTCCAGGCAGGCCGGTCAAGGCAATGGCCGGCGCCAGTTGCCGCCGAGGTTATCCGAGTGTGTGTGGGGCTGGTTGCCGCTGTCGCTTCGGAGCGACAGACCTGGGGATTGGGCCCCCGAACAGGTGATCAGCGAGCCTCCCGAGAGAATCGAGATCGTGAACGTCGAAATCGAGGAGAGGGACGGTGACGAGCGGCGCGTCGACCCGGCTGGCGAAGGCTGATACAGCATCCTGGTCGAGCCGAGCAGCAGTCCGCAGCTCATCGAGGTTCTTCCGAAGCACTGACAGTTGTTTTCGCAAGGCTTCATCCTCTATCACAGGACCTGGCACGTTGGAGTCGAACGAGGGCAGATCGCGGACGGTATCGAAATTCGGATGCATTCGATTGACGATGACGGCGGCGATCGAGATGTCGTTCAAAGCCAAGCGCGATGTGAAGTACTCGGCTTCTTCCAGAGTGTCAGGCTGCGGCGAGGTGACGATCACGTATGCCGTCGCCGGGTCTGCCAGCACCGCGCGAATCGAAGCTGCTCGAAGGCGGAAGCCCTCTTCGAGCCCATGGAAAGCTCGGAAGAAATCGACGGCGTCGTCCACGATCTCTCTACCGGCAACTCTTGAGATCGTTCGAAGGAGCGCATGAGTTGCGATACTCAGTGCCCGAAGGTAGGCGCGGGTCGGCATGAACAGCGCCCGAAAGATGCGGTTCTCGAGGAAGCGGATGAGACGTGTGGGCGCATCCAGAAGGTCGAGCGCATTGCGAGATGGTGGTGTGTCGATCACCAATGTGTCGAAATCAGGGCGTTCGTTCAGTTCGTATAGTTTCTCCATCGCCATGTACTCCTGAGTGCCCGAGAGCACGCTGGTTAGGCTCTGGTAGATCGGGTTGGCTTGAATCGCGCGTGCCTGCTCGGGGCTTCGGGCATGGCGAAGGATGAGGTCGTCGAAGGTCCCCTTCGTATCGAGCATCACGGCGTGGAAACCACCGGTCCAGTTGCCTGAGAGTCGGCTGGGGTTGTTGTCGAGTGATTCGACCCCCAGTGCGTCGGCAAGGCGCCGTGCCGGGTCGACCGTCACCACGCATGCCTCACGTCCTTGGCGTGCCGCCTGGAGCGCGAGTACTGCGGCCATGGTGGTCTTCCCGACGCCGCCTGGCCCACAGCAGATGATCACCCGGTGGTTGGCTACCAAGACGTCGAGGGCGCTAGGGGTTTGGTCTGGCTTCCCAGGTCGGTCGAGGCCTGCTTCAGGATCCTGCGGAGGCATCTCAGGATCCTGCGGAGGGGCCCGCAACGGACTCGGGCTGGACTTTGGTGAGCGAAAGCGAGAGTGAGCGCGCAAGGAGCTTGGTCTCTGCGGGGCCGATGGAGGGCGCCTGGATCGTCGGAACTCGCAGCTGCGGCAATGGCAGCTCGCGTGCGAGGCGGTCGATCTGCTCTTGTTGGACTTCGTGGCGTCGGAGACGAAAACGTTGGGCCTCTTCGAGCACGCGTATCTCGGTGTCGCCCAGCCCGGCGGTTGTGGCTGCCCGGTGATCGAGCGAGCGGCGCAGACCATCAGGCAGCGGGTCGAAACGGTTGACGACGAGAGGGCCAAGCTGAACACCGACCCTGTCTTCGAGTTGGTAGGCCGCTTCGATCGTTTCGCTCACGGGGAGTTCTTCGGGGAGCGTTATCAAAATGAGGCGACAACGCGATGGGTCTCGAAGCATTTCGAGCACCTCGGCGGCTTGAGTGCGGACAGGCCCTGCTCGTGCCGCATCGAGAAGGCCTCTCGCCGAGGAGAGGAACGTCACCGCATGCCCAGTGGCGGGTGCGTCGACGATGACCAAGTCGGCGGACTCGGCCCTCTCGAGTTGCTTGATCTTTCCGAGAACGAGTACGTCACGAAGTCCGGGAATGGCCGTCGAGACGACCTCGAGCAGCCCGGAAGCGACCAGGCGCTTGGAGAAACGTTGGAGGCCGTGATCGTTCAAATACTCGAGGAGTGAGTCATCCGGGGTGACACGTCGAGCCCGAACTGCACCGACCTGCACCTCGTCGTAGCGCAGCGGACCCGTCCCCCCGAGGGCAGCATGAAGTCCTGGTTTCCCCTCGAGCTCGACGACGAGCACCGACACCCCAGCTTCGGCCGCCATCACCGCAAGGGCTGCGGCGATCGTCGTCTTTCCGGTCCCACCTTTGCCGGCAACGATCAGCACCCTGGTTTCGCGGCAGAAGGTGACCACATCCATCCCTGGCGGAGCGTAATGGCCGCAGCCCGCTGACTGCCCAGCACAGAGTCCCAGCTCAGAGGCCTTGTATGTCCGACGCCGCAGCGGTACCTTCGCGACCCGTCGAAGTCGGGGGTGGGCATGTTGAAGGCAGTGGAAGCGTGGCAGACGAGAGCCGCGTGTCGGGGACCACAGTCAAGCGTTTTCTTTCCTCCGTCGAGGCCAGAGCGCAAGGAAGAGAAGCTGGCTCGGGAGGCACGCGCGAAGGCGATCTGCGCAGGCTGTCGGGTCTGTCGAGAATGCCTCGAGTATGCGATACGGATTCGTGAACCCCATGGAATCTGGGGCGGGTTGAACGAGGCAGAGCGAAAGCAGCTCCTCGACCGCCGCGCCGGCTGACTGTAGCGATCCCGTCGCGGCCAGGTCCCTGCGCCGGGTCCGAGCGGAGCGGAGCAGCGGCTACGCCGGCCGAACGCACTCAGGGCCGACGTGGGGTCGACGAGGTGTCGTTCGCGAACTCCTGCGGGTGGTTCCAGCCAAGCATTGCGGGCACCGTGGTGACCGTCAACAACAAGAGCAAGAACGTGACGAAGTGCACGCTGGTGCACCAGACACACACCGCATGGATGATCAGCAACTCGGCGGAGATGAGGTAGAGCACGAACGCCATCCCCGCGATCGAAAGAAACAAGCGTGCGAGATGCACCCGCCGATCCCGGGCGTACCAGGCGACCGGGAGATTGAACGCGGTCATGACGACGTAAAAGGCGAGTCCCAGCACAGCGACAGGGATGCCCAAAATGTGGGACTCCGGGCTCGTCGTGACGGCTTCGCAGTTGAAAGTGCTGGTCGCCGGGCAGGCAAGGGCGCTGGTCCCGATGAAGTGCGCCGCCGTCAAGTACGACGAGATCCCGACTCCGATCATTGCCAGAAGCAACGAGGCGATCACTCGCCACCGAGCCGGCTCGAAACTGTCTTGGGCATGACGATCCGAAGAGCTGCCGGGCGCTGAGGCCCGCATCGCCTTCGATTTGCTCGTGGCGGCGCGTCCTGTTTGCTTCGTTGAGGCGCGGGCGGGGGCCGTGGACGGCCGAACGCTCATTTGGATGCCCCAAGGACCTTTGCTGCGGCGAGCACGCCCTTGCTCGTGCAGACCGAGGAAGGTTGTTGCCCCGTCGCTGAGCAAATTGCCGCTGTGAGGTAGTTCGCGCTGGCCACGATGGCCTGCGTGACCGGGTTCTTTGGATCGTTCAGATGAGCGGCGATCTCGTCTCGGCTGAGGCCTGCCAGGATCGAAGGCGAGTAGTTCGTCTCGGAGAGGAACTTGTTCCCGATGTCGATGAACGGGAAGGCGTAGCCCCCGGAGCTCGATTGGTTCCCAGGAAAGTACTTGGACGTGTCATAGGTCGTGATGAGGCGTTGCTCCGCACGGGTGGGCGGCTGCTCGACGACATATCCGGCGCCAGATGACGCGACCTTGTTGCTGTAGTACTCGTCAGGCTTGAAGACGAGGTAGGGGCTCTTGAACTTGACATGGAAGAAGGTGAAGGTCTGGGTGTTCGGGAAGACGTCAGTCGAAGACGATTGCATGTTGTGCAGGCCGCTGAACGTGCCGAAGCGCGAAAGGGCCGCCAGCAGGACCCACCGTTCGGCAGCGCAGTACGGGCACCACTCGGCGCCGAAGTAGTAGACGCCGGGAAGTTTCTTGCCATTGGTGGCGGTGAACTCCAGCAATGGCTGGCCCGATACGGCGACCGGAGGGGTGACCTGGGTGAGTGTCGAATCGACACCGACTTGGTCGTACACGCTTGCCGGGATGTGGGTGACCTCTCGTGCGACGGTCGGAGAAGTCGGCGTTGGGGGAGGGCCACTCGAGTTCGACGAGGACGTGTTGATGTTCACGATGACGAGCACAAGCACCACGATCGCCACCACGGCGACCGTTCCCCACGTCAGAAGCGTCGAACGCGACCAACGCGAGAAAACACTGCCGCTGGTCGGGTGCCGTCGTGCCCGGGCAGTTGCCGGGCGCGGTGCCGGTCGGCCTCCCCGGCGAGTGCCGTCGGATCGGTTCGTTCGGGACGACTGACGACCGTTCCGGGTGTCACCGTTGGCTCGACCGGGCCGTCCGCCCTTCCTGGGCGGTTGCTGACCGGAGACCGGCCTACTCATCTGCCGACTCCGTTCCTTGTCGGCCTGTGTTCGACCTCCCGGGGATCCAGGCTTGTCAGGCATAAGAGATCCTCGCCGTTGTCAAGGGCCCCATCGCTGTGGGGGTCTGGGAGCAATGCTTCGCTCGGGAATCGCCTCAGCGTAGACGAGGCGCCGCCTGGACCGGGTTCGCCGGGATCCCCTGGCCGATAGGGTCGTCCCCGTGGCCGGCTCCCTGGTGAAGGAAGGAGCCCAACCGCAGCCACGTCCTGCCGCTACCCTCGTGCTGGTCCGAGGTCACGGAGGTCCTGAGGGTCCGCTCGAGGTCTTGCTGCTCCGGCGAACCACACGCGCCGTGTTCGCGCGAGGGGCTCACGTGTTTCCGGGTGGCGCGGTAGAGGATGCCGATCGCGATCCTCAGATCGCATCGCTTTGTGCTGACATGACCGATGAGCAAGCCAGTCGGTACCTCGGTATTGCCTCCGGAGGCCTCGCGTACTGGGTGGCCGCCATCCGCGAGTCATTTGAAGAGGCTGGGATCCTTATGGCATATCGCTCCGATGATGGGAATCGATCGCTTCTGTCCTTGGTCGATCCGGCCATATCGCGTCGCTTCGCCAGGTATCGCAAAGCCCTGCAAGCAGGGACGCTCAACCTCCTCGAACTATGCCGAGTCGAGCAGTTGATGCTGGCGACCGACCGGCTCCATTACCTGAGCCACCGGATCACACCGGTCGGGCCGCCTCGCCGTTTCGACACGCGCTTCTTCCTGGCCGTGGCGCCAGACTGCCAACCGGTGGCTCATGACGCAGCTGAGACGACAGGTTCTGAGTGGCTGACCCCTGGGACCGCGCTCGAGCGATCCCGTCGCGGCCAGATGGACATTCTTCCGCCGCAGGTGCAACACCTTGAGCTGTTGGAGCGCTTCTCTGATGTGGAAGCGCTCCTGGAGGCCCTGACCGGCGTGTCGTCGCCATGAGGGCGCCGCCCTGACCCGATTGGCCGTCGAGGACCCTCAGCTCGGCTGGCTGGTCTCCGCGCCGGCGCCGGCGGGAGAAGCGGCAGATGCTGGAAGGGCGCGCTCGAGCTGTTCGAGCATCCGCGCACTGCACGATGACGTCTCGATCAATGGGGCGATGTCTGCGAGGATACGGCCAGCTAGTGCCGAGAACTGTGCAGCGAGCTCGCCGTCACCCGCCGCGACCGGCATTCCGGCATCGCCTCCCGCCGCGAGCGCCGGGTGGAGCGGGATCCGGCCCACGAGTGGCACCCCGACGTCCGTTGCCAGACGTTCGCCTCCTCCCGATCCGAATAACGCGTACGTCGTGCCGTGTTCGCAGGTGAAATCCGACATGTTCTCGATGACTCCGGCGACCCGCAGGTAACCGCGACGCGCCATGTCGGCTGCGCGCGCAGCGACGCGCTGAGCCGTGAGCTGTGGCGTGGTGACGATGAGGAGCTCGGTGCGGGGCAGCATGCGGGCGAGCCCCATCTGCACGTCGCCGGTTCCAGGTGGGAGGTCGATGAGCAGGTAATCGAGATCCCCCCAATGGGCGTCCTCGAGAAACTGCTGGACCGCTCGGTTCAAGATGAGGCCCCGCCACATGATGGCACGTTCCTCGTCTGCGAGGAAGCCCATCGATAGCACGCGTAGGCGTCCGTCACCCATTCGGCGCTCAAGGGGAACCATCTTCCCCTTGCGCGCCTCGATCTCTCCTTGGAGCCCGAGGAGTCGGGGAACCGAGAACCCCCAGATGTCTGCGTCGAGGAGGCCGATCGTCAACCCTCGCCGTGCCAGAGCAACGGCAAGGTTGACCGCGATCGAGGATTTGCCAACCCCGCCCTTGCCGGAGCCAATCGCCAGGACTCTGGCCGAATCGGGCACCATGGTCGGAGGGGCGCTCTCTCGCGCCTTCCACCGTGCTCGAGCCATCAGTGCTTCCTTGCTGCGTCGATCCATCTCGGTGGTCCGGATCTCGACCGAGGTGACTCCGGGCTGGTTCTCGAGCCGTATCCGGACGTCGCGCTCGATTTGGGCGCGAAGGGGGCATCCCGCAACCGTGAGCGCCACCTCCACGACCACGTTCCCGGCTGGGTCCATCCGGAGCGATGGGACCATGCCAAGGTCGACGATGTTGTCCCCCAGCTCAGGATCGATCACTGCTCGGAGCGCCTCACGCAACGCGTGCTCGCCGGTCACGAGGGAATTCTACGGGCCGGTCCCCACTGCCGGGCAGGGCTGAGACGACCTGGAACGCCTCGCCATGGCAGCCAACTGTGCCCGATGTACCTTGGATCCGGATCGGCGGAGGCCGTCCGCCGGATTAGCATGGTCGTGAAGGCGTAGGACTGGGATGGCGAGGAGGCATTTCGAGATGACGATTGCGACGGCGGTCAACATCGGGAAGAAGCCCAACCCCGTGACCCTCACCGAGGCCGCCGCGGCAAAGGTTGCGCAGCTCCTTGCTCAAGAAGAGGGGGAGGGACTGGCTCTCCGAGTCGCAGTACGTCCAGGCGGTTGTTCGGGTTACAGCTACGAGATGTTCTTCGACACCGAGATCGCCGCTGACGACATCGTGAGGGAGTTCGGCGGCGTCCAGGTGGTGGTCGATCCGACGAGCGCCGAATTGCTGACCGGGGCGACCCTCGACTACCACGACGGGCTGCAGGATGCGGGGTTCCACATCGAGAACCCCAATGCCACGAGGACCTGCGGCTGCGGGTCGTCGTTCAGCTGATTCGCCGTGCCCCGAACTCTGAGGGCTCACGGCTTCGTCGCCGGTTGGCGTGTGCCGGCTGGTATTGGCCGATGTCGTGCAGCCGTCCGTTGACCGTCGCGTAGCAGTTACCACCTCAGACGAAGGAAGCGCACAAGCGGCTCCTGGACCGTTGCGGTTCTGTCTCAATGGTGAGTGGGTCGCGCTCCCGGACGAAGGAGCTTCGCTCCTGGAGGTCCTACGAGAGCATCTGGGGTGCCTTTCCGTAAAGGATGGCTGCAGCCCCCAGGGTCAGTGCGGGTGTTGCACGGTCTGGGTGGACGGATCGCCGAGGGTTTCTTGCGTCACGCCGGCACGTCGAGTTGCGGGCCGTACCGTGACCACGATCGAAGGTCTCGATCCCGAGCTCCGGGAGCGTTGGGCTCGGCAGTTCTCGGCAGTCGGAGCTAGCCAGTGCGGTTTCTGCACGCCGGGGATCATCATGCGCCTGGCAGCGCTTGCTGGTTCCGACGCTGCGTTGCGGAGTGCCTCGGGTGAGCGTGCCAGTGCGCTTCGCCGCGCCGGCCACGAGGGAGCGCTCGATGGCCGTATTCGCTCAGCCCTCCGGGCCCACCTCTGCCGTTGCACCGGTTGGCAGACGATCGTCGAGGCAGCCACCGACCTGCTCGGTGGAGCAACGGGTGAGGAGAAAGACCACAAAGGATCGGCTCGCCGAATCCGGAGCACCGACCCGCTGCTCTCCGCCTGGCGAGCCCAGCTCGAAGGTGGCCACATCCAGTCGAACGGCCCTTCCATTGCCCTGGGTGGGGGCGGGTTCGCCGACGACACGGCTCCCAGAGATGCGTTGGTGGCTTTGGTCGGTAGGGACGGCGGTGTCGTCGTTGGGGAGAACCTCGTCGAGGCTCGCCGCCTCTCGGGAAAGATCCAGGGCCGCAACAGCAGCCGTCCGCTGGCGTATCCACTGGAGGTCCCAACGGGTGAATGGGCACTGACGCTGCGGACCACCTGGGTGGAACCTGCGTATCTCGAGCTGGATGCCAGTTGGTGTCGACCCGGGCGAACTCCAGCGTCTCCGCTGGCCAATGGGGGTGCCTTCGGCGGGAAGCGCCGCTCCCCCGTGCCAGGCTTGGCGCGCCGACTCGCCGACGAGACCGGTCGAGCCGTACGGGTGCTCTGGTCCCGGGAGGACGTCGTTCGCAAGGGGCCGAAGCGTCCGCCGGTGGCCATCGGGGTGCGAGCGGATGGGACCGGCGTCATCCGGGTCGCGAGGACCCCAGGATCTCCCAGCCTTTCGTCCTTGCACGATTCGATTGTGTCGGTTGCCGGAGGGTTCGTGGTCGAGGAGGTCGATGTCGCCGGTCCCCCCGTCGACCCCGGGCTGCGGTGTGCGGGATGGGCGGAAGCGGCTGTCGTCGAGGCTTGCCTGCGCCTGCAGGAGAATCGGGAGGCCAGAGTGGGCGTCCCGGTTGAGATCACAGGGCTCGACGGGGGGCGTGCCCGAGTGGCTATCGTCGAGGACGGTTCGGTTGCCGTCGAGGTGTGGGCAGGCGAGCCCCTTGACGAGGTGGTGCTGCGGTCGTATTGCATTGGTGCCGTTCACCAGGCACTGGGGTGGGTGCGCAGTGAAGGAGTGGCCGTCGACGAGACAGGGCAGCCGTGTGACCTCACGATCCGGTCATTTGGAGTCCTGTCGGCTCTCGACACTCCCAGGGTCGAGGTGACCATTCATCCCTCGGATCATTGGCCCCTGAACGGCTCGGACGCCGTCTTCGTCGCTACGGCGGCCGCTGCATGGTGGGCCGATGGGCTGCCTCCGCAGTGGCCGACCCTGCGCGGGCGCACATGACCTCGGTGCAGTGCCCACCGTGCGCCGACGGCATGACTGCCGCCAGCGGTCATGAGTCGGTGGTGCAACGGTGACAGCTCCGCGCGTGATCGGTCCGTACTCGCCCGTCGTCCGTGCGGGTGAGTGGATCGTCACCTCGGGCCAGCTCGGCACCCGTCCTGGACCAGATGGGCAAACGGAGCTCGTTCCCGGGGGAACCGCTGCAGAGCTCTCCCAAGCCCTCTCCAACCTCGCCGACGTGCTCGCACAAGAAGGAGCGGCGCTGCACGACGTGGTCAAAGCCACGGTCTACCTCGTGGACATGGCTGAATTCTCCCTCGTGAACGAGGTGTGGACTGCGGCGTTCGGCGATCACCGCCCTGCCCGCTCGGCAATCGGCGTTGCGGCGCTCCCGCTTGGGGCAATGGTCGAGGTCGAAGCCTGGGCACGGGTCTCGTCGATGCGAGTCGCCGACCACGCCCCCTGACCGAACCGGTATCCCACCGATCGCACGGTCTGGATCAGATGGGCGTGCTCTTCCCCGAGCTTGGCGCGTAGCCGGCGAATGTGGACGTCGACAGTCCGTGCCCCGCCGTAGTACTCGTAGCCCCACACTCGATTGAGCAAGGTCTCGCGGGTGAAGACCTTGCCCGGGTTCGTGGCGAGGAACCGCAGGAGCTGGTATTCCATGTAGGTGAGGTCGAGTGCCCGACCGGCGATGGCAGCCTGATACGTCTCGAGGTTCAAGACGAGCGGACCATGCTCGACGATCTGTTGATCGACGGCTCGGCCGATCAGCCAGAACATGCGCTCGATTCGCGCCGCGAGTTCTCCCGGGGGTGGGGGAGCCACGCAGAAGTCGTCGAAGAGCTCGTTGCGCAGTCTGAGTTCAGGAAGTTGGTGGCGCGCGACGACGAGCAGGAGCGGATTCAGTGGATCTTCGCGCCGCCGGAGGTGACGACAGAGCGCCAATGCACCGCTTAGGTCATCGACGGCTGAAACGACGGCGCCTGCCCAACCCTCCGTCGTGACCGACCGTTCAGCGGCGTCGGCGAGCTCCCAGTTGCTCACGCAGTAGAGGCTGTAGCCGGCTTGCCGGATCTGGGCTGCAAGCTCGGTTGGCAGCGGATCAGGGAAACACAGCAGAGGGTCCATCAGGACCGAGCCCCCGTCATTGTGGTCCGCCACGGGAAGGTCGCCGGTCGCTCCGGGGCCCAGGGACAGCCTGTGTTGCCGGGACAGCCTGCATTACAGCACCGCGAGATAACGATCGAGCTCGAACTGGGTGACCTCGGAACGATAGGCCGACCATTCCGCTCGCTTGTTCCGGAGGAACCATTCGAAGAGATGTTCGCCGAGCGTCTCTGCCAGGAGCTTCGACCGCTCCATTTCGTCTACCGCGTCATTGAGGCTAACCGGCAGGCTCCCGATGCCCTTTGCCGAGAGCACGGCAGCGGAAGAGTTCTGCAGATCGACGTCAGCTTCTGGTGGCAGCTCGTAGTCTTCTTCGATCCCCCGCAGGCCGGCAGCCAAGATGACCGCAAAGGCCAGGTACGGATTGCAGGCGCTGTCAGGTGCGCGGTACTCGATACGGGTCGACTCGAGTTTCTTGTGCTTCACGACGGGCACCCGGACGAGAGCAGAACGGTTGTGCCGAGCCCAAGCGATGTACACGGGCGCTTCGTAGCCGCTCACGAGACGCTTGTAGGAGTTGACCCATTGGTTGGTGACCGCGGTGATCTCGCGCGCGTGACGCAGCAGACCAGCGATGAACTTGAGCGCGATCGATGAGAGACCATAACGGTGGTCAGGATCGACGAATGCGTTGCGCTCGTCCTGCCACAGCGATAGGTGTGTGTGCATGCCCGATCCCTGGACTCCAGCGAGCGGCTTCGGCATGAAGCTGGCGTGAAGGCCTCGCTTCCGTGCGAGTTCCTTGACGACGAGGCGCACCGTCATCACCGTGTCGGCCATGGTCAAGGCGTCGGTGTAACGCAGGTCGATCTCGTGCTGACTGGGGGCATCCTCGTGCTGGGCGTGCTCGACAGGAATTCCCATCTCCTCGAGGATGAGGACAGTTTGCCGCCGCAGATCGCTGGAAGGGTCGGCGACGGTGAGGTCGAAGTATGAGCCCGCATCCAACGGTATTGGTCGATGAGAAGGATCGGCGTCACCAAAGTAGAAGTACTCGATCTCGGGAGCGGCAAAGAACCGGTACCCAGCAGCGTGGACCCGGTCCAGCATCCGCCGGAGAGCGTTGCGCGGGCAGCCCTCGAAGGGGGTGCCGTCGAGGTTGAAGATGTCGCAGAAGACCCGGGCCACCGGTTCGTCATGCCCGTACCAGGGAAGGACTTGGAAGGTGTCCGCATCGGGTCGGGCGAGGACATCGGCCTCCTGGAGACGGCTGAAACCGTCGATCGAGGAGCCATCGAAGGTCATGCCCTCGTCGAGGGCGTTCTCGAGCTCGGCGGGGGTGATGTTGAATGCTTTCGGCATGCCCAGGACGTCGGTGAACCAGAGTTGGACGAAGCGGATTCCACGCTCTTCGACGGTACGGAGGATGTAGTCCCGATGCGCTTGCATGTGATCATCTTCGCAGCTCGGAAGGGATCTTTCTCGCGCCAAACGTTGCCACGGGTGTGCCGAGCCACGAGTTCACGCGCTGTTCACATCCAAGCAACGCCACGGAAACGCCTGGCGGTCAGACTCGGGGCACGTCGAGCGCCGAGGAGCGCACCTGCGCTGGGCTGGTCTAGGGTCCTCCCTTCGAGGACCGGTCCTGAGCTGCCGGCCGCCGATGCGAGGGTCTCCTGAGATCGGGCGCGACGGCAGCGAACGGAGCGAGACGAACCCAAATGACAGATCGAGTAATTGGAGGCACGGTGACAAAGCGCAGCCCGGCGGAGGTGGTCCGCCTGATCCATGATGAGGGCATTGAGCTCGTCGACGTCCGATTCTGCGACCTCCCGGGCATGATGCAACATTTCTCGGCTCCGGCTCACGAGCTGACCGAAGAGGTCTTCACGGAGGGATTCGGCTTCGATGGCTCGTCCATCCGTGGCTTCCAGCAGATCCAAGAATCCGACATGATTTTGCTGCCGGACCCCGACACAGCTGTGATCGACCCCTTTCGGCGTCACCGGACACTCAACATCAACTGCTTTGTCCACGACCCCGTGACCCGAGAACCCTACTCACGCGATCCGCGCCACGTTGCCCGTAAGGCTGAGCAGTACTTGCTCTCGACTGGCATCGCGGACGTGGCCTACTTCGGTCCCGAGGCAGAGTTCTTCATCTTCAACGAGGTGCAGTACGGCCAAGATGTCAATTACGCCTCTTACCGAGTTGATTCGATCGAAGGTCACTGGAATACGAATCGGCCCGAAGGCCCCAACCTCGGCTACAAGTTGCGGCCGAAAGAGGGGTACTTTCCTGTTCCCCCGTCGGACAAGTTCCAGGATCTGCGTTCCGAGATGATCCTAACGATGGAACGCATGGGCATCGAGGTAGAGATCCAGCACCATGAAGTTGCGACCGGCGGGCAAGCCGAGATCGACATGCGATTCGACTCTTTGCTGTCGATGGCTGACAAGTTGATGCTTTACAAATACATCGTGAAAAACGTCGCTCATGAGGCCGGATTCACTGCGACGTTTATGCCGAAACCCCTTTTCCAGGACAACGGTTCGGGAATGCACTGTCACCAATCCTTGTGGAAAGAAGGGGAACCCTTGTTCTTCGGAGACGGCTATGGGGGTCTGTCAGACATCGGCCGTTGGTATGTCGGTGGTCTTCTGCAGCACGCGCCCGCCCTCCTTGCTTTCGTCGCACCGACTACCAACTCGTACAAGCGGCTCGTTCCTGGCTACGAGGCACCGGTGAACCTCGTCTACTCGCAACGGAACCGGTCCGCGGCCGTACGAATCCCTTTGTATTCGCAAAGTCCCAAGGCCAAGCGCATCGAGTTCCGCTGCCCGGACCCGTCGTGCAACCCGTACCTCGCCTTTCCCGCCATGCTCTTGGCTGGACTTGACGGCGTTCAGAACAAGATTGAGCCGCCCGAGCCGGTAGACGAAGACCTCTTCGACCTCCCCGCTGAGGTTGCCGCCAAAATGGCTCAAACCCCAGGATCGCTTGAAGCGGTTCTCGATGCCCTTGAGGCGGACAACGGTTTTCTTAGGGTCGGTGGTGTCTTCACTGACGATCTTCTTGAAACTTGGATCGACTACAAGCGGACCCAGGAAGCAGAGCCGGTCCGGTTGCGCCCGCATCCCTGGGAATTCGCCCTGTACTACGACATCTAACCGCTGGGAGAAGTGTTGTAGTCGCTGGGTTCGTCCGGTACTGCACTGCTTGGAGGAACCATCCCGGAGAGCCTCTGGGAAACGCACGCCTTGCGCGCCGGATCGCCGCTGCCGCGCCGTCCCGGAATCCCTGGGCTCCAGCCGTGGGGACGTCCGTAGGCGGTGGGCCCGTGGTCAGCCACACCTCGGGGATGCTGCACTTCGGTGTGGCGACAGGTTGCCTACAGCGATGCGTTCTGTCGGTTCGAATCCGCTCTTTCTGGTTCGGCACTGGTCAGGCTTCAGTGTTCCCTGCTCTCCGCGACATCCGAAGCGTCCGATTACCTCATCATGGTGAGCCCGCGGTCTCGTAGACGCGGGCGGTCGGCTTTCCGTTGACGATCTCTGCATGCGCGGTGACCACCCGTCGACTCCTCCCTACGACCCGTGCTCGGGCATGGAGCGGCTCGTTGACTCGCGTCGGGCGCAGGTACATGGGTCACCGAGGCGAGATCACGGTAGATGACGTCCTCGCCTCGAGGAGGATCGCTGATCCGCTCCACCTCCTCGACTGTTCTTTGGGTGGGTACGCAGTTGTGTTGACCTCGGTCGAGCGCCCTCGGGATTGTCCGAAGAAGCCCGTGTAAATCCTCGGCGGGGCAGAGGCGGTCTACACGGACTTCTATGTCAGCTTCACAGATCCTTGGTTCTTCGATGAGGGGAGGTCCGTCCGCAAAGCGACCGATCGGGCGTTTGGCTTGGCCGGTGTTAGTCGTAATGATGTCGATGTCGTGGGGAGGACTGCGTCACTGTGGCTGGATTGCGCAATCTTGAGGAGATGGGTTTTTGTGGGCTCGGCGAGCTGCCTTTGTCAAGGAAGGCCATACCCGACTCGGAGGGTCCTTGCCGGTGAACCCTGACGGTGGCGTACTTTCGAACAGCCACTGCGGGGATCCTTCGGGTCTCATGGTGATTGGAGTGGTCAAGCAGCTGAGGGGCGAATGCGGCGCCCGTCAGGTTCCCGGTGCAAAGATCGGCGTGGCGCAGCAGCAAGGCTTCGCGGTGCACGGAATCGGCAGCACGCTGGTCATGGCCGTGGATTGAGGACGGACGCGTGATGACTGCGAGTGGAGCCCGGGGTGATGAAACCGCCATATCTCAAGCTGCTTCCGGAGATCTCAGAAGCGAATCGCCCGTTCTGGGGAGCACTGGAGCGCCACAAGTTCCTCTTCCCGCGGTGTTCTTCTTGTGGTGATTACAACTGGCCACCGTATCCTGCATGTCGCTCGTGCTTGTCCGAAGGGCTGGAACGGACAGAGGCCTCAGGAGATGCAGAAGTCTTCAGCTACACGATCGTGCATCGGGGCTACGGGCGATTCAATGACGAGGTTCCGTATGTGATCGATGGCCAAGCTCGTCGAGAAACCACGCCCGTGCATCGTCGTCGGGAACACCCGTGGAATTCCTAACGAAGACCTCACGGTGGGCTTGCCGGTCAAGATCGTCTACGAAGACATACCGGGTGAGCGGCTTGCATCGACGAATGGCCCTACAGCATTGAATCACACGTCTGCTTCCGGCCCGGGAACCTTGCTTGTGCCGCACTCGCAGCGCAGTTGCCGACGTAGTTTCCACCCAGAAGGTTGGCTCCATGGCGCCGGCCAACGTTGCACGCTTCGGCGTTGGCTGGAGTGAGCGACCAAGGCGCCGTGCCCTCTGCTGAGACAAACGGGCGGGCTTCTCGTTTCGCAGAAAACCCGAATGCTTCGAGCCGGGCGTCGCCGCCCACCATCGTCAGGGAGCGGCGTCGGTGGGAGCGGCGTGGGGAAGACATTCGTCGGGCTGCGCGGGACTCCCGGGAGGCTGAGCGTCGCGCTCGCTGACAATCTGCCTCTCACCGGTCTCGACGCTCCTGGCGAAGGCAGAACATAATGCAGGCCCGCGCCTGGACGCTGGTCGCCATCGCGGGGGTCGACGCAGGCCGGAGCACGAACGTTGCCGCGATCGGTCGAGGCATCGGTCGGGGAGGAGCCGAGGGAGGACTTCGATGGACAGCACGCTGGTGCCCCTAGGTGAGCGATCGGAGCCGTTTACGCACTATTGCGATCCTGACGAGATCTATGCCTTCGCCTTGGCGATCAACGATGACAACCCGTTGTATCGGGATGGACTGGCCACGCCGCCCACCTACGTCGTGGTGCCAGTGCTTCAGGCCTTCCTCACTGGGTTGGCGCCACTGCCTCCCGAGGCAACAGCCGGGGCACGTGGTGGCGCTCATGGGGAGCACGATCTCTACATCCGGAAGCCGCTGATGCCGGGCATGACCCTGCACACGACGGCGGAACGCTGCGCGGTGGTGACGAGCAAGGCGGGCATGAATGTCTTCACTCGCCTTGTGAGCGTCGACGACGCTGGGGAGACGGTGGTGGAGCAGTTCTGGTCGACCATCATGATGGGAGCGGCGACTGGCGGGAGTCGGGGAGCAGAGGTACCGGATCACGGCTTTCCTGAAGAGGCACGGTCCAACCCGGTTGGCACTATGTGGCTGCCGACGACAAGGGATCAGACTTACCGGTATGCAGGAGCGTCGGGAGATCGGGCGACCATCCATGTGAGCGACGTGGCCGCCCGCAGCATCGGGTTCCCCGGAAAGTTCAACCAGGGCATGTGCACTCTTGGCGTGGTCAGCAGGGCACTGATCGCCCTGGCGGCTGGTGGCGATCCGCGGCGCGTCCGACGCATCGCGGTTCGCTTCGCGTCTCCGTCCTTTCCGGGCCAAGACATCGCGGTTTCGGTGTTCGACAACGGAACGACCTCAGAGGGGTCGCGGAGCTTCGCCTTCGAGGCAACGTCCCAGGAATCGCTGATTCTGCGGCACGGGCGGGTGGAGGTCGAGGCTCCCTAGGCTGATTCGTGGCTATGCCTGGGTAGTCCTCGTGAGGCAGGACCGCTTGCCCTGAGCACCGTGGACATTCCTCCGCCACGTCTGCCCGGAAGGCGTGGACCGGAACCTCATCCGGAAGTGACGACTGGCGCCGTTAGGATGGCGCCGTGGCCCACCTTCGGATCGCGGCCGCACAACTCGACACGGTGGTGGGCGACCTCAAGGGCAATATCGACCGGGTCCGCCGCGCCCTAGAGCGGGCCGAAGCCGCAAACGCCGACCTGTTGGTCGTACCGGAGCTCGCCATCACCGGTTACCCCCCCGAAGACCTCCTGTTGAAACCCGGGTTTCTCTTCGATACGGCCTCCGCCCTAGGCGAGCTCGCACGGGCAACGGCGGACTGTGCCGTCGTCGTCGGCTTCGTCGAGCCCCTCGAGGACGGGAGCCGGTCTGGTGCCGATGACAGGGCGGGAGCGCTTCCTCCGGTACCGATCGCCAATGCCGCAGCCGTCTGTGCGGGCGGCACTGTGTTCGGGACGTACCACAAGCGCCTGCTTCCCAACTATGGAGTCTTCGACGAACAACGATGGTTCGTCCCGGGGCGCCAGATGCAGGCGCTCTACCGAATTGGTGGGGTGGTTGTAGGGATCTCGATCTGCGAAGACATCTGGGCCACCGCAGGTCCAGCGTTAGAGCTTGCCCAAAGCGGTGCAGAGTTGATCGTCAACCTCAACGCCTCTCCTTACTCACGTGGAAGACGAGAGGAGCGCCTGGCGATGCTCCGTCGACGTACGGCAGAGACCGGCTGCCCTATCGTCTATGTCAACCAGGTCGGTGGTCAAGACGAGCTGGTCTTCGACGGAGCGAGTCTTGTCTTGTCAGCAGACGGCGAGTTGCTCGCGGCGGGGAAGCAGTTCGAGGAGGACCTCGTCATCGTCGACGTTTCCGTAGGGCGCGGCCACAAGAATTCCTCAGTCCCGAGCGCTGAGCTAGGGAGACGGCCGGTTCCCCAGGTGGTCCCGGTCACTGCGGCACCACGCGACGCCGGGCGTTGGCGACCGTCTCCTCTCCCCCCTGTCCTGTCACTGGAGGCCGAGGTGTATGCGGCGCTGGTGCTCGGAACCCGGGATTATCTGGAGAAGAATGGCTTCAGCGAGGTTCTCGTGGGGATCTCGGGCGGCGTCGATTCGTCCCTCGTGGCGACGATCGCAACCGATGCCGTTGGAGCCTCGAGGGTCCATGCCGTCTCGATGCCTTCCCGATATTCCAGTCCCGGATCGCGTTCGGATGCCAAGGAGCTTGCGGCTCGATTAGGGATCGACCTGTGGGAAGTGCCCATCGAGGCGGCTCACGTCGCACTGGCTTCGATGTTGCGTCCGGTCCTCGGGAGCGAGCCCACCGGGCTTACAGACGAGAACCTACAGTCGAGAATCCGCGGGGTCGTGCTCATGGCTCTTTCGAATGCCACAGGCTGGATCGTGCTGACGACTGGGAACAAGAGTGAGATGGCTACGGGGTACTCCACTTTGTACGGAGATTCCGCAGGGGGCTTTGCCGTGATCAAAGACGTGCCCAAGACCCTCGTGTACGAGCTCTGCCGATACCGCAATGCGATAGAGCGGGAACCACTGATGCCGATCCCTGAATCGGTGCTCAAGAAGCCACCTTCAGCCGAGCTCCGGCCGGACCAGCGCGACGATCAGACCTTACCGCCCTACGAGGTGCTCGATCCTGTGCTTGCTGCCTACGTCGAACAGGACCTCACTCCTCCAGAGATGGTGGCAGCCGGCTTCGATCCCGACGTGGTCGCTTCGGTCGTCGCGCTCGTCGATGCCGCCGAGTACAAGCGCCGCCAGATGCCTCCGGGCGTACGGGTCACGACGAAGGCATTCGGCAAGGATCGTCGAATGCCGATCACCAACCGGTATCACTGAAATGGATCGTTCTGTGCGCTTGTCCCGTAGTCCCGAGGCCGGTGTCGTCCCCTTGGGGTCATCCTCGCCGCTCACGCTCGAAGAGTCGGCTGAGTTGGTTGGACGCTATTGCTTCTTCGAGCGACGACTCTTCGAGATTCTCGGATCCTGGTCGACGGGGCTGGCCGAGCCTGCGGTGCAGGTGCATCTCGACCGGATTAGCCGCCACCACGCGTGGCATGCCGAGCTCTTTGGAGAGCGATTGCCCGTCATCGGCGAAGTCGCGGCCGAGACATGGGTGCGTCCCGATGAGACGACGATTCAGGCGCTCTCCTCGTCGCTGGCCTCGCTCGAGATCGACTCGAGCCGTCATGCTGCCCTGCGCTGCGTGGGAGCGCTCTACCGAGTAGTGGTGCCCCGGATCGTCGCCACCTACGACCGTCATTTCAGCGCGACGGCCTCGGTGTGTGACGGACCACTTCAGCGTGCCTTCGATCTGGTCTTGCGGGACGAGGTGAGGGACTGGCGTGCCGGCGAGGCCCTCCTGCAAGACCTCATCACTGGTCCCGACGATGTCGCGGTCGTCGCCCAGGTAGCGCATCGCCTGGAATCCCAGATCGTGGCGGCCCATCGGGGTGGGGGATTGCTGCAGGGACCATTTCGGACCGGCCGGACGGGTTGACGAAGCCGGCCCGGTTAGACGGGTTGACGAAGTCAGTAAAATGCCGGTACACCGACTCGTCCCCAGGACCCTCGAACCCGAAGGCTCGGGGGCGGGGCCGTTTGCGGTCGGCGAGGCGGTCGTCCGGGGAACGGGGCGTGATCCGGGAGTTTCGCCCTCGAGACGAAGGGTGCCGTAGACGTTGGCGAAGGAACGCATCGAGCGGGATGACGAGGACCTGGTCCGGCTCTACCTCACGGACATCGGGCAGTATCCCCTCCTGACCAAGGACGACGAAGTTCGGTTGGCCCAGGCGATCGAGGCTGGTCGTGAGGCAGAGGTGGCTCTCCGGGAGGCGAAGGGCCTCACTGCGGCCCGGCGACGGGAGCTGCGTCGTGCGGTCATCCGAGGCGAGCGTGCACAACAGACCTTTGTCCAGTCGAACCTCCGGCTGGTGGTCTCGATCGCAAAGAAGTACCAAGCCTCGGGTTTGCCCCTCCTCGATCTCATCCAGGAGGGCAACCTCGGCTTGATGCATGCGGTCGAGAAATTCGATTGGCGCAAAGGCTTCAAGTTCTCCACCTACGCGACCTGGTGGATTCGCCAAGCGATCACCAGGGGGATTGCGAATACGGGCCGAACGATCCGCCTCCCCGTGCACGCCGGGGACACCTTGGCGCGTGTCCAAAAGGCCCAGGCGCGCTTGGAGCTCAAGCTCGGTCGTCCTGCGACGCTGGCAGAACTCGGCGTCGAGGTCGAGATGCCAGAGGACAAGCTGATCGAGGCCCTTCGGTTTCGTGCAGAGCCGCTCTCACTGTCTGAGCCGCTGCGAGAAGACGGGGATGCCGAGCTCGGTGATGTGGTTGAGGACCGCTCCGCGGAGTCACCTTTCGAGGTCGCAGCGGTGTCGCTCCTCCCCGAGGAGATCGGGCGGTTGCTTTCGCCTCTCGATGAGCGTGAGCGGGAGATCCTCCGTCTCCGCTTCGGTCTCGATCGTGGCGAACCTCGGACCCTCGAGGAGGTTGGCGAGTACTTCAACCTGACCCGTGAGCGGATTCGCCAGATCGAAGCCCGGGCCATGTCCAAGCTGCGTCACCCCTCGTCAGACACCGGGGCGAGGGACCTCCTCACTGTCTGAGCGCCCCACATCCTAGCTCCTTGACCTGGTGTTTCGCCGGGGTCGTCGACTCGAGCGATGGGCGCGCCGAGATCAATCAAGATCTACCCCTCGACGGCCGAGGGTCCGAATACGATCGGGGGGATGAAGAAGCTGATGTTTGTGGCATTGCTTGTTGCCCTCGGTGTCATCGCGGCTCGCCGCCTGCGTACGGCCTGAGGGCAGGGAGGGGCAAGTCCCGGATCCGGTAGTGGCGGAGAGGGGAGGGGCCCGGTCAGAGACCGACGGGCGCCGGGCTAGTCGTCAGTCGGTGCCGTCGCCTGGAATGCGCTCGGAGCACTAACGCGGTCAGCGCGAGGGCCAGCCCGGTGGACAAGACGGACGTTCGTCCACTCAAGCGGTCTCGGATCCTGACCGGGCGGGTGAAGTTGCGGATCTCCCAGCCCCGTTCACGGGCGATCCCCGCGAGGACCCGATCGGGATTGACGGCGACGGGATGGCCGACGATCTCGAGCATCGGAAGATCGGTTGCCGAGTCGGAGTAGGCCGTCGACGCCGTGAGGTCGAGCTCATGGGTCTTTGCCAACTCGACCATTGCTCGTGCCTTGTGGGGGCCGTCGGCATACAGCGAGACCCGGCCCGTGTAGCGGCCATCTTCGTCGACTTCGGCCTTCGAGGCGATACAACCGTCAACACCGAGCAGCTCGGCCAGAGGGCGAACGATCTCTTCAGGAGCGCCGGAGACGAGATAGACCCGATGACCTGCGGCGCGATGCTCGGCCATGAGCTCAAGGGCCTCAGAGTAGATGAGGGGTTCTATTGTCGGCAGCAGGGCGTCTCGCACGGCTCTCATGACCCGCTCACGCTCCCAGCCCCTGGTCACCGCCAGCATCGATTCGCGGATCCGTGCCAACCGACGTTCGTCAGCGCCTAGCTGCAGGTAGAGAGCTTGGAAGATGAGCGTTCGAAGCATGGTTCGCCGGTTGATGAATCCCTGCCTGCGCAGCGGTCGTCCGAAGGCCGCGATGGAGGGCTTGGCAATAACGGTCTTGTCGAGATCGAAGAATGCCGCCTCCATGGTCATCATGCTAGGAGGGGTGTCGTCGCTCTGGGCGTATGCTCTGGTCGGCGGGTCCCAGGGGTGATCGGACTCGGGAGCCGGCCGGTGTATCCTCGGCCGGCTTGGCGGACCCTTCGGGGCCGCGAGAACGTGACCTGGTGGCCGCCGCGCGCAACAGGCACGGGAAAGCAGGAATAGGAACTCGTCAGAACAGGGAATGAAAGCTTGGTAGCAACGATCGGACGAAAGGAACGTCGAACATGCTGAGCATGACTCGGCTGGCGGCCGAGGGCGGGTACCAGGCGTTCCACATCGGAAGCACCGACAGAGCGTGGCTGGTGGTGTCGCTCGTGGCTGGTCTCGTCGGCATCGGAGCCGGATTGGTGCTGATGCGCGGCGTGCTGCGATCGGACCAGGGCACCGCCAAGATGCGGGAGATCGCCAGGGCGATTCAGGAAGGCGCGGAGGCCTTCCTGAAGCGGCAATTCCGCGCGATCGCCATCATTGTCGTACCCCTTGCAGTCCTCATCTTCTTCACGGCGACCAAGGTCGTTCGACCGGATGGATCGATCGCCCTGTCCTTTGGGGAAGCTGGTCTGTATCGCGTGATCTGTTTCCTCTTTGGTGCGGCGTTCTCGGGTCTTACTGGGTTCATCGGGATGAGCCTCGCTGTCCGTGGCAACGTTCGAACCGCTGCTGCAGCGTCGCGCGGTGGAGGACTTGCCGGCGCCCTGAGGGTGGCCTTTCGGACTGGAGCGATCACTGGGATGCTTTGCGTCGGGCTCGGGCTGCTCGGGGCCACGACCATCGTGTTCATCTTCCAAAACGATGCGACGGCGGTTCTTGTGGGGTTCGCCTTCGGAGCTTCATTGCTGGCGCTGTTCATGCGTGTCGGCGGTGGGATCTTCACGAAGGCAGCGGACGTCGGTGCCGACCTTGTCGGCAAGGTTGAGGCTGGGATCCCCGAGGATGATCCGCGCAATGCGGCAACCATTGCAGACAACGTCGGTGACAACGTCGGTGACTGTGCCGGCATGGCCGCCGACCTCTTCGAGTCCTATGAGATCACGATCATCTCATCGTTGATCCTCGGCTTCGCCGGGTTCCGGACGATTCATCAGAACCCGACACCGGCTGTCCTCTTTCCGCTCATTGTTCCGGCGATCGGTATCTTTGCTTCGGTCATTGGCGTGTACGTAGTACGCGCCCGGCCCAAAGATCGTCATGCACTGTCTCCGATCAACCGTGGTTTCTGGACTGCTGCCGTACTGACGGTCCTTGGTGCTTTCTTTGTGGCCCAGTACTACGTCCACAATCTCAAGGTCTTCTATGCCGTTTTGACCGGCGTTCTCCTTTCTCTCGTGGCGACCCAGATCACCGAGCAGTTCACCTCTACTGAACGGCAGCCAGTTCGCGAAATTGCCGAGTCCGCACGTACGGGCCCGGCGACGACGGTCCTGGCGGGATTCTCGATCGGGCTTGAGTCGTCGGTCTGGGCCATCATCGCGATTGCGATTGCCATCGGCGTTGCCGTGGGTCTGGGTCACGGCAACATAGAGCTATCGCTCTATCTAGTTGCCCTGATCGGCATCGGGTTACTGGCGACGACCGGGATGATCGTCTCGGAGGACAGTTTCGGGCCAGTCTCGGACAATGCCGCCGGCGTGGCCGAGATGTCGGGGGAGTTCACCGGAGAAGGTGAACGGATCATGGTGAGCCTTGACGCCGTGGGGAATACCACCAAGGCGATCACCAAGGGCGTGGCCATCGGCTCGGCAGTAATTGCCGCGGTCGCCTTGTTCGCCTCCTTCGTTGAGACCATTGGATCGCAGCTCGGCCTGCGTGCGACCGGCACGAAGCTTTTCCAAGACGTCGCCACTCAGATCAACGTAGCGAACCCGACGACGTTCATCGGGTTGCTGGTGGGGGGCTCGATTGCCTTCTTGTTTTCCTCATTGGCAATCCGAGCGGTGGGCCGTTCCGCAGGCACCGTCGTCCAGGAGGTGCGCCGGCAGTTCCGAGAGCACCCTGGGATCATGGACTACACGGAGAAGCCTGAGTACGGGCGGGTGATCTCCATCTGCACTGCAGCGGCGCAGCGAGAGCTGGCAACCCCGGCATTGTTGGCCATACTCTCGCCGGTGATCATCGGATTCGGCATCAACTACCTGGCTCTTGGTGCATTTTTGGCGGCCGCTATCCTGACTGGCCAGCTGATGGCCAACACGCTGTCCAACTCCGGCGGGGCGTGGGACAACGCGAAGAAATACATCGAGGACGGCAACATCGGCGGAAAGGGATCAGAGTCCCATCGGGCTGCGGTGATCGGTGACACCGTCGGGGATCCCTTCAAGGACACCGCAGGTCCGGCGCTGAATCCGCTGATCAAGGTGATGAACCTCGTGTCATTGCTCATCCTCCCCGCGGTCATCACCCTCCGGCACCATGATGCCGCCCGCTATGCGTTGGCAGCTGCAGCTCTCGTCGTCTTGCTGGGCGCGGTTGCTTTCTCGAAACGCAAGACGGAGGCGATGATCGGAGCGCAGGCTCCGATCGCCGCGCCGGTCACCCAGCAAATTGCCCAGCTCGAGAGTTCCTTCGAATAGGTTCACACTCGGGTTCTGGTCGTGAGACGAACTGCGGTTCGCTCAGGCTCGAAACCTTCGGAGGCATGACACGTGGCTAGAGCACTCGTGATCGTGGAGTCGCCGGCGAAAGCCCGAACCATCGCATCCATGCTCGGACCCGAGTTCACCGTAGAGTCGTCGATCGGTCACATTCGCGACCTTCCCCGGAGTGCGCGGGAGATTCCGTCTGCGTACAAGGGGGAGGAATGGGCTCGGCTTGGCGTCGACGTGGACAACGGCTTCAAACCGCTCTATGTCGTTTCGCCGGAGAAGCAGACCGTTGTCGCCAATCTGCGTCGGCGCTTGAAGGAGGCTGACGAGCTCTACCTGGCCACCGACGAAGATCGTGAGGGAGAGTCGATTGCCTGGCATCTGACCGAGGTCCTTGCACCCCGCATCCCAGTCAAGCGAATGATCTTCCACGAGATCACGCCCACCGCCATTCGACGGGCAGTCGAAGAATGGCGTGAACTTGACCGACGACTTGTCGACGCGCAAGAGGCGCGCCGGATCTTGGATCGCCTTTACGGCTATGAGCTTTCGCCAGTCCTGTGGCGCAAAGTCATGCCAAAACTATCCGCCGGTCGCGTGCAAAGCGTTGCCACGCGCATGGTGGTTGAGCGAGAGCGTGCTCGCATGCATTTCCGGTCGGCGACATGGTGGGGAGTCGACGGCACCTTTGCAGCTGAGGGGACTCCGGTGCAAGAGCCTCGCAACGGCAGGTCCTCAGCGGTGGCCCGGGAGGGGTCATCGAGCGACCAACCCACTTTCCGCGCATCGCTCGTCTCGCTCGATCATCGGCCGATTGCTACCGGCAGAGATTTCACGGCAACCGGTGAGCTGGCTCAGCCCGGGAGTACGGTGCTGCTCGAAGAGCAGACGGCTCGCTCCCTCGTAGAGGGCCTCGAAGGCGTGCTGTTCACGGTGCGTTCGGTTACGGAGCGACCGTTTCGTCGGTCCCCGTCACCACCCTTCATCACCTCCACGCTCCAGCAGGAAGCCGGGCGCAAGTTGCGTTTCAGTGCTCAGCGAACGATGCAGGTTGCCCAGCGCCTGTACGAGCAGGGCTGGATCACCTACATGCGAACCGACTCGACGACGTTGTCAGAAGAAGCGCTCTCGGCGGCACGCAAGCAGGCCGCTGCACTTTACGGTCGTGAATACGTTCCTGCAAAGCCGAGGCGCTACGAGCGCAAGGTAAAGAACGCGCAGGAAGCACACGAGGCAATCCGACCGGCTGGCGAGACGTTCCGAACCCCGGAGGAGGCTGCAGCTGTCCTTTCCGGAGACGAGCTTCGCCTCTACGAGCTGATCTGGAAGCGCACCGTCGCTTCTCAGATGGCAGACGCAACGGGGACGAGTGCACAGGTGCGTCTGACCGGAATCGTGTCGAGCACGGCGCGTGCCTTCGCGGGCTCGGAGGCAGAATTCTCCGCCAATGGACGCGTGATCGCGTTTCCAGGGTTTTTGCGTGCGTATGTCGAAGGGGAAGACGACCCGGAAGCGGAGCTGGCGGACCGCGAGGTCATTCTTCCCCCATTGCGCGAAGGGCAAGGGGTGTCTGTCATCGAGCTCGACGCGACTTCCCATGTCACCCAGCCTCCGGCCCGGTACACCGAAGCATCGTTGGTGAAGGCGATGGAGGATCTCGGTGTCGGGCGGCCGTCGACCTACGCCTCAGTGATCTCGACCATCCTCGACCGCGGCTACATCTGGAAGAAGGGTTCGGCACTGGTTCCCACGTTCACCGCGTTTGCGGTTGTCGGGCTCTTGGAGCGCTATTTCGGCGACTTGGTCGACTATGGGTTCACCGCCGTGATGGAGGACGAGCTTGATGACATCGCAAATGGGCGTGAGGAGGCTCTTCCCTGGCTGACTCGCTTTTATTTCGGCAGCGAAGGCAACGCGCAATCCGATAATGCCGACAGTGAACATCGCGAAACTCTTCGCCTCGGCCTCAAGTCGGCGGTCGCACGGCATCTGGGTGAGATCGATGCCCGAGAGATCAACTCGATTCCGATCGGCACGGACGCGCAGGGCCGTGAGATCGTGGTGCGGGTCGGGCGCTACGGACCCTATCTCCAGCGTGGCGATGAGCGAGCCTCGATCCCCGATGACCTCGCTCCCGACGAGCTCACGGTCGAGCGCGCCGAGGAGCTGCTCGCTGCACCCGCAGATGAGCGAATTCTTGGGACAGATCCCAAGTCCGGGCTGCCCGTCATGGTCAAGGCTGGGCGCTTTGGACCCTATGTCCAGCTCGGCGAGCTGGTCGAAGGTGAGGAGAAGCCGCGAACCGCTTCTCTGTTCGCGGCGATGTCTCCCGCCACGATCACCCTGGAGCAGGCATTGGCCTTACTCGAGATCCCTCGTGTCGTGGGTGTCGACCCGGATACCAACGAGGAAATCGTCGCTCACAATGGTCGTTTTGGCCCCTACCTCAAGCGCGGATCCGAGACGCGGAGCCTTGCAAGCGAGGACCAGATCCTTGAGATCACCCTCGACGAGGCGCGGGTGCTTTTCGCCCAACCCAAGACACGGCGTGGCCGTCAAGCTTCTGCACCGATTCAAGAGCTTGGCCTGGATCCCGAGACCGGGCAACCAATAGTCGTTCGCAGCGGTCGCTATGGGCCATACGTAACTGACGGAACGATCAATGCTTCGCTTCGGCGTGGCGACGATCCCCAGACGATCACGCTGGAGCGTGCGGCGGAATTGCTCGCCGAGCGCCGAGCTGCGAGCCCAGCGCCGCGCCGACGCGCCGCGAAGGCGGCGACGAAGGGGACAGGAACGACCGCCAAGAAGACGGCCACGGCGAAGAAGGGAGCTCCCGACGGGAGCCCAAGGGCCGGCGCGAGACAGATCGCGGGTAGGCGAACCTCGGGAGCCAACGCTATGGCGGGTCCGGAGGAGAGCACGACAGCCACGAGGAAGCCGGAGACCTCCGAGAGGAAGGCCGGCCAGGCCTTGTGATCGCGTGACAGAAGGCCTGTGATGCCCGGACCACCAAGGGGGCGCTTCATCGTTCTCGAAGGAATCGACGGTTCGGGCAAGACGACGCAAGCGGAGCGCCTTGCGTCTGACCTTGGGGCTCTGCTGACGCATGAACCCGGCGGCACAGTGCTGGGGCAGGCACTCCGACGACTTCTTCTTTACGATGAGCACTCGATTCCAAGTCCGCGTGCCGAAGCGCTGCTGATGGCCGCGGATCGTGCGCAACATGTCGAAGAAGTGCTCCTGCCGGCGCTTCGGTCAGGGCGCTGGGTCGTCAGCGAGCGCTATTCGCCTTCGACGCTGACGTATCAGGGCTGGGGACGGGGCTTGCAGACCGATGAGCTGCGAGTGGTCTGTGATTGGGCAGCTGCAGGCCTCGAGCCCGACCTGTGCATCCTCGTGGACGTGGAGGTCGACGTGGCAAAGAGCCGACTTGTAGCCGAGCGCGGAGATCGATTCGAGCGCCTCGGTCTCGGCTTTCACCGGCGGGTCCGCGAAGGCTATCTCGCGCTTGCTGCGGCCGATCCGGGACGCTGGTTGATTGTGGACGGCTCTCAACCCCCGGACTCGCTCGCTGCCCAGGTCGTCGCGGCCGTCCGGATGCGGCTGGGCTGGCCGGAGGGCCATCTGTGACCGCTCGGGCCGAAAGTCCGCATCTCGGCGCTATCGGTGAGCAGCGCCCCGATGTGGCGTTGTTCGACGAGGTCATTGGCCAGCCGGCCGCGGTCGCGCTGCTCATGGCGGCGGCTCGCCATCCGGTTCATGCCTACCTGTTTCGAGGTGCTGCCGGCTTTGGGACGAAAGCCGCTGCCCGAGCGTTTGCAGGCGCCCTGCTGTGCCCGCATGGTGGCTGTGCTCGGTGTGCGGATTGTCGTCGGGCGTTGGCAGGAACGCACCCGGACTTCGCCATGATCGAGCGCACCGGCGCATCGCTGGGAATCGACGAAGCACGCCGGTTGATCGCTCTCGCCCAGCGCAGACCAGTTGTGGCAGCTCGTCAGGTGCTCGTCGTCGAAGACCTGCACCTTGCCATCCGTTCTGCTCCGACATTGTTGAAGACGATCGAGGAGCCACCTCCGTCGACGGTATTCATCTTGATGGCGGACGACGTCCCCCCCGAGTTGGCAACGATCGCCAGCAGGTGCGTCGAAGTGTTGTTCCCGCCGATCCCAGTTCTCGTCCTGGAGGATTGGCTGAGGGGTCAGGGAGTCGAGTCGGACCGGGCGGCAGCCATTGCAGAAGGTGCGGACGGCGATCTCGAACGTGCGCGTCTGCTGGCGCATGACCCCAGCTATCTCAAGCGGCTCGCGCTCTGGCGGTCGGTGCCATCGAGGTTGAGTGGCCACGGTGCGGAGGTTGTCGAGCTGGTCAGCGAGCTTGTTGCAGCAGTCGATGCGGCGCTCGGGCCTCTACGGGACCAGCACGCCGAGGAACTGCGAAAAATGACGGAGACTGAGGTGAGAGCGTCCGGCGCTTCTCGGCGTGCATTGCAGGAGCGCCAGCACCGCGAGGAGCGACGCTGGCGAATCGCAGAACTTCGCGTCGGTCTCGGCGTGCTCGCTCGTTGCTATCGAGACAGCCTGTTCCGAGGGATCGGGGTGCCTGTCTCTCCCATGCCGGGGACGGCTTCGAGTGGCCAGGAGAGCGCTGAGACCCCTGGGACGCAGGTGACCCGGAGGGGTCTGGAGTCCGCGTTGGGGAGTGCCCAGCGAGCGATCAGCCTCATTACTGAGGCGGCCGCCGGGCTCATCCGGAATCCGAACGAAACGCTCTTCCTCGAATCCCTCCTCGTTGAGCTCGGGCGTTGTACGCGCTGAAGGTTGCCAGATCTTCAGGTGGCCGCGTAGGGTCGTCGACGCTGCAAGTGCCTGGGTAGCTCAGCCGGTAGAGCAGCGCACTCGTAATGCGCAGGTCCGGGGTTCGAGTCCCCGCCCAGGCTCCAGGTCTCCCTCCACCATGCCTGGCAACTGAGGGATTCCACAGGCCGACCTTCTCCCAGCGGTTCACGGATTCAAGCCTTCCACGAAGCGGTCCATGTCCATACCGTCTCGCATCGGGGTATCGGTGTAGACGCGTGCCCGACGGATCTGTCCGCCCTCGACCTCGAGGATGTTCATACTGGGGACCATGGTTCCGTCGCCGTGCTCCACCAATGCCTCGAGATAGATGCGGTCCCCGACAACGGCGCTTGATACCACTTCGAAGCGGCTTCGAGGGTTCTGCTCCCAGATACGCGACCAGGCGCGTCTGTAGGTGTCGACACCATGCCAGCTTCGGTCGGGGCGAAGTGGATGCACGGCCTCAATATCGGGATGCCAGCACGACACCAGGGCGTCGATGTCCTTGTCTTGCTGAGCCTGCAGGTAGCGCCTCAGTACTGCTGCGGCATCATTCATCCCTGTACCCTCCTTACTCGCAGGACGAAGTACCGCACGGGTTCGCTCCTCACGAAGTCCTGGGCTCCGGCGCCGGCGTCGCCGGATCACTAGCGAGCAAGGCCCTTAATCGAGGGAGCATCTTCCCTGTCTTGCCCACCATGCATACCATCCCTAACACGCCGTGCATACAGAGTGCGGCGCTTGGTTCGATTCATGGCAAGCTTGTGGTACGGGTGGCTGCTTTGTCTACCCCTTCCAATAGGTGGTGTCGGGGGTGTCGACGTTGACAGAGAGGCCGAGGGCACTGGTGCTGGCTCCACTTCGGGGTCCCGAGTTCCAAGCGCTTCAGGAGATTGCAGATGTGATCTATGACCCCTTCATAGATCACATTCCTATCAGATTGCACTCCGAGGAAGAGTTGGCGAACCGCATAGCTGAGCTGTCGGCAACCATTTTGGTCGTCGAGGCCGATCCGGTGCGAGGCCCTGTCCTCGAGCAGCCCCTTCGGCTGATTGCGTCCACGAGGGGAGACCCCGTGAACGTCGACATCGCCAGGGCAACGGCGAGGGGCATTCCGGTGATTCGGGCGCCTGGTCGGAATGCCAATGCGGTCGCAGAGCTGACGATCGCCCTGCTGTTTGCAGCTGCTCGGGGGGTGGTTGCCGCTGACCGCGACGTTCGATCTGGACGGATCTTCGTGAATGGGACGATCCCTTATCAACGTTACCGAGCCTGGGAGCTCACCGGGAGATCTGCTGGGATCGTCGGTTATGGTGCCGTCGGAAGAGCACTGAGCTGGCGCTTGTCGGGACTGGGGATGAAGGTGCTCACCTATGACCCCTATGTTCCCGATGCGACCCACGGCGATCTTAATGCGATGCTTTCGGAAGTCGACGTGGTCAGCGTTCACGCCGTCGTGACCCCCGAGACGGTTGGAATGATCGGCGTTGACCAGTTCTCGGCCATGAAGATGGGAGCCATCTACCTCAACACGGCCCGTGCTGCACTCCACGACGTAGACGCCTTGGTTGCATCCCTGTCCTCTGGGAAGTTGTCAGCGGCTGGATTGGACCACTTCGAAGGAGAACGCCTTGACCCCGATTCAGCGCTGGCGAAACTTGACAATGTGGTGCTCACTCCCCACATTGGCGGGGCCACCTACGACACAGAAGCAAATCAAACCAGGATGGTCGTCGGAGATCTCCTGGCAATTCTTCATGGGAAAATTCCTCAGCACTGCGTGAATCCGGAGGTACTGGGGCAGTGACCGTTCACGACGAAGTTCTCGCAGCTGCAAAGGACATGTTTCGACTGGGGTTGACTGCGGGCACGAGCGGGAACGTCTCAGGCCGGCTTGGGGACGGGCTGTTCGTGATCACACCCTCATCGCTTCCCTACGAAGACATGACTGTCGACGACCTTGTCGTGATTGACGCCGATGGCCAGGTTGTCGAGGGGACGACGCAGCCCTCGAGCGAGAAGGCGCTGCACCTCGCTTGCTACGAGAGGTATGAAGAGGTGGGAGCAGTGATTCACGCTCACCCCCTGTACGCGTCGATGTTCGCCTGCGTGCACCTGCCGATACCTGCCGTGATCGACGAGTTCGCGGTCTACGTGGGGGGTGCAGTCCCGTGTACCGAGTACGCGATAAGTGGATCGAAGGCTCTTGCGGAGCGGGCTGCTGCCGGTGTCAAAGATGTCGGCACTGCGCTGCTGGCAAACCATGGGACGGTGACTGTCAGCAGTTCCCCAGCAACGGCACTCCACCAGCTCGGCGTGGTTGAGCGAGCTGCCCAGGTCATCTGGGGGGCCCGGAGCCTCGGGCGGCTCCATGAGCTGCCCAAGGAAGCCAACGAGCTGCTGAGCTCCTACTATGCGAGCACGCGTCGTCGGCGAGGAAGTTGACTGTGACCTTCGGCGCTCGGGATCTGACCATCGGCGTCGATGTCGGAACGACTTCGGTCAAAGGTGTCCTCGTTGACAACGCTGGAAACGTTCGAGCGAGCGTGCGGATCCCTCACCGAGTGGCCTTTCCCGCCCCGGACCGGATCGAGCACGACGCCCGAAAAGCATGGCGGCAGGCCCCCCGCCGGGTCCTCGCAAGGTTGGGGACTTCGGAGGTACGAGGAATTGGGGTCACCGGCATGGGGCCGTCACTGACTGCGGTCAACCGAAACGGAGTTCCCCAGGGTCCGGGTTTGCTCTATGGCGACGCGCGTGGACGGGAGATGCAGGACGGATCCGGAGAGTCCTTTGGCTTCTTGCGAGCGCTCGCGACCGAGCGACCTTGGGCGGCCGGGTTCTGGCCTGCTCAGACGACTGCGATCGTCAGTCTCGGAGGTCCCCCGGTGATCGGGGAGACCATTGCGATGATGATGCAGCCGTTGTGGAACGGCACGGGTTGGGACGAGGATCGTCTCGCTGCGTGTGGCGTTCGAGTCGGTCAGATGCCGGCAGTGTGCCCCGACGGCTCCCCCGCGACGATCGGCACCAGTCCGGTGATCGAAGCAGGGTCCCTCGATGCTGCGTGTGAAGCTCTTGCTGCCGGGACGGTTGGCGCGGACGAGATGCTCGTGCTCCTTGGGAGCACCTTGGTCATGTTGATGCCGGTTCCCAATGGGACCGTCGTGCCAGGGATCTGGAGCTATCCCACAGACATGGGGTGGATGGCGACGGGCGCGAGTAATGCCGGTGGCCTCTTCCTTGACTGGGTGGATCAGGTCGTTGCTCGAAGCGACGGCCACGTCGACCCTGAGCGTGTGCCGATCTGGACTCCATACATTCGGGGCGAACGGACGCCCTGGCATGACCCGATGCGCCGAGCCAGCCTCATCGACCTGAACGTGACCCACGATGCCTCGTCCATACGGCGGGCCGCATTCGAAGCGTCCGGGTTCGTGGTCCGTCATCACATGGAATTGTGTGGCTGTAGGCCGCGCTCGATCGTTGCGGCTGGAGGAGGATCTGCCGTCGCACAATGGATCCAAGCGCTTGCCGATTGCACTGGGATTCCAGTCACGACGACGGGCACCGTCGCCGGCGCCGCGATCGGTGCGGCATTCATGGCTCGTGTCGCGGCCGGGCTCGAGGAAAGTCCTGCCGATGCCGTTCGTTGGGCTCGCCGGGGCGCGACGATCGTCCCGGACCCGACATGGCAGGAGGCGGTGTATGGTCGCTACCAACGCTTCCTCGAGCTCGTGTCGGACGTCACGTCTTCGAATTCGAAGCGATCCTCCCCCTGAAGACGTGATGTGGTCTTTCTCATCGCCGCTTGCGTTGGATGTTTCCTCCGTCGGTTGACCAACGGAGGATCGGTCAATCTTCGTTGAAGAACTCAAGCAGCGCCGGGGCTCCTTGCACCCAGTAGTCGAAAACGCTTCCTTTCCCCGCGTACATTGCATCGACGGCCCGTTCCCAGGCATCCTCGGGCCACGGTGGTTCGATCATCCGAGATCCTTTGATCAGGCAATGCACTTCATAAGAAGTACGTTTCGGGTGGTCGTAGTCCTTCTCACCACCTCGAATGATCAAGGTCGGACAAGTGATCTTCTCGAACTCCCAATCAGGAACTCCTGGGATGGGTTCGTTCGGCTTGGGGATGAACGCGTCCAACCAGCGATTCATCACCCGTTCGAACTCTTCGCTTCCGATGGCAAGGAGTCGATCCCTGTTGCGCGGGTTCGCGGCAATGAGGTCGGCCCAACCTGGCATTTCCATGACGCCTTCGATGCCTTTCCGGCGAACAGTCGCAAGTTCGTTCATGACGTAGACGTGCGCCAGCACCATCGTCGAGTAGGTCCCTCCAACGATTGACCACACCGCGAGCTTGCGCACAAGATCTGGCCACATCATCGTAAAAATGATCGAGTCCCGAGCGCCACCAGATCCACCTGCTGCGATGACTTGGCCGATTCCAAGCTTCTGGCACAACACTCCAAGGGTCTCGGCCCGCATGTGGGACTCCGATCGACCGTAGAGCTGAATGTCGGATTTGCCGCAGTTCGGTCGGTCCCATAGCAGGACCCGTTTCCCGCCTTCGGCCAGGGCATAGGCTAGCTCGTGCACGCCGCCGTAATCCTTGGAGAAGCGTCCCCCCGGCGTCAGTGTGACAACCTCACCGTCCTCGGGACCGATGAGCTCGTAGACCACGATGCCGCCGTTGACTTCGATCTCCTTGTCAGGCATGTCTCTCCTTTGTGGGTGTTGATCACGTGTTGGAAGTGCCGTTCGGTCGTCCGGTTGCTCGTTTCTTGGTACGGTCATTATTCCCTGTGATGAGCAGCTCGTCACAGGGAGTCAGCATTCATCGTGCTGGCCACGCGCGAAACTGTACCTCGTGTGTCTCTTCGCTCTCCGGAGAATCGGAGAGGTCAATGAGCCCGTGGGGGTGAAGAAGAACCTGGCAGCCCGGTCGGTTGGTTTCTGCTGTCCTTGGCAGGTGGCGGTGAGGAGCATCGTGGGGTAAGAATGAGCTGGGATCTTCGCTGCCAAGGTGGTCGTGCCCCCAGGTCTCAAACTTTCCCTTCCCCGACTCGTCCTGTCTCCCAAGAGGGATTGAATGGTCATCGTCTGGCCAAACGACGCGTGACGATCTTCGCGACCTGCCGACCTTTGATGGTCCTGGTGAAGGATGATCGAATGATGATGCCCAAGAATGGCGATCGGAGACGCATACGGGAAGGAGGAGAAACTGATGGATCCACAGGCCAAGAAGGTGGCGCTTCGAGCCATCACCTATGGGTTGTACGTTCTTACTGCGATGGATGGTGATCATGTCGGGGCTGCCGGAATCAATTGGCTGACGCAAGCATCCTTTGAGCCCCCGCTGATTGCTGTGGCGATCAAGAAAGATAACGACAGCCATGCCATTGTCGAGAAGACCGGAGCGTTCGCGGTCAACGTCTTGGCAGAGGGTCAGCTTGAGATCGGCAAGGCCTTTTTCCGCTCTGCGAAGGTCGAGGGGAACACCATTAACGGGTATCAATTCGAGCCTGGACCCGAGACCGGAGCACCACTTCTCGTCGATCTTCCGTACTGGTTTGAAGCCAGGACGACGGACTCTGTCATGCGTGGTGACCATACGGTCTTCGTGGCTGAGGTCGTGAATGCAGGGGTGCGGGACGAGTCCGCAGTCCCGCTGTTGCTGCGTTCGACGGGAATGAATTACGGCGGCTGACGGGAGGGCTTCAAGCGGTTGTCGAGCACGAAGCCGATCCGACGGTTACGGTGATGAGCTCGCCAGGCGAGGTGTAGTAGAGGACGATGTCGGCCGACCCGGAGCTGTCGGTGTACGCGCTCCAGGTGTCACTTGCATCCGAAGCGGTCGCAAGCTGGTTCGGCTGGTTGGATTCGATGTGCACGTCGTAGTCCCCTTGGTATCCGTCATTGGCGGGGGAAGCGGTGGCGGTACACCACGGCCCGCTTGTCGGTGGTGGCGGCGATGAGGCAGGGGGGGAGGTGCCCATGTAGGTCTGGTATGCCGTGACCCAGTTGGAGGCAATGGCCTCTTGTGCTGCTGCGAGAGTTAGTTGCCCAGAGCAGACCAGCGCGTTGAGCCGGTTCTCGAGATCGTCCTTTGAGTTGTGCGTCGACGTGGCGCCGGGGATGTCGTTGGGCTCGACCCAGAGGTTCGCCGGATCGTTGGGGTCTCCACCGAGCTCCAGGGGCACCAAATGGTCGTACTCGGCGGTCGAAAACGGCCCCGTGTAGCCGTACGCGAGTGCGGACGCCTGCTTCTCGGGTTCGGTAATGCTCACCGGAGGTCGGATCGACGCCGTGTAGCCCTCCCGGCAGATAGTGGAGCCGATCGTGCTCTGGGTCACCTGAGGATTGAGCGCTCCCGGAGTGCAGTTCGGATCGGGCAATGGGTCACTCCCGATGTAGGTGTAGCGGCAGGAGCCGGGGGGCGGTTGCGGCTGGACGGTGTACGTCGTCATCGGGCCAGGTCCGTAGCGAAGCCCCGAAGATGCGCCTTGACCCGAGGACGAGCCTTCGAGTTCGGCTTGCACGTCGTCACCTACGGCAAGCGGGCCACCGAAGAGGAATCCCTGACTCAGGCTGGGCGCGTCTTGTGCCAGATAGCTTGCGATCGCAGGTGGCAGGGGTCCTGAGGGCTGAACCAGGAGGAGGGGACCATCGACGGCAGGCCTTCCCATGAAGGCCCCTCCTGAGAGTGCGTCAGGAAAGCTTATCCCTGTGGCTGCACCAAAGCGCTGGGCATGTGGAAAGAAGTTCGTGGCCACGGCAGCCGAAGTTCCGTAGAGGTCCTGCCCATAGATCGCGGTCGCCGTAGGATCAGCGCCCGCCGCAGCGAGTGGTCCGCCGATTGCAAATCGGGTGTCTCCGGGGTGAGCCGCCAAGTATGCCGCAGTCTCCGGCGCCTGAACCGTGCCATCGGTCAGCAGGATTGCGCCGTGTGCTGCAGCGGCCGCGGGAACAGCCGAGAGGGCGTCGGAGAAGTTCAGCCCGGTGGCCTCGAAAATCGTCGAGGGGTTGCCGAGCTGCTCGGCGATAGCGACGGCGGTGGCGTATTCGTTCGCGCCAGCAAGCCGTTTCGTCATATAACCCAGGCTCTGGAGGGTGAGGTCGACGGTGGGGGCAATCGCCAAGGGCCCGCCCAGAACGTAGACGGTCCCCCCGACAGGAAGAACCCGCTGGATTTCGGCTTGCACGCGTGGGTCGATCGTCGGGGAGAGCGGTGCTCCAGGCGTGATGAGCAGCGGCCCATCGACCGCCGTCGCCAAGGGCCCCCCGGCGAGCGCGTCGGAGAAGAAGTCCGAACGCGCCAGGACCACCGCCTGCGCTGACCCAGGTGTTGGGAACTCCGCTTGCGAGACGGCGATCGAGGTTCCAATCGCGTCCGTGCCGTAGATGCGTTGTAGCGGGACCGGACTGGCGGCGACAACGTGCACGTTGTCTACACCGACTGTTGCCAGGGTTGTGACGAGCACGGCCAGGAGAAGCATCGCCCGGAACCGCCTCGTGGGTGCCACGAGCCAAAGTGTACGAAGCGGTACCACCGGTTGCCAGGGCCGCAAGGGTCATCCCACGGCCCCACATGCACGCTGTCCCTCGCTCGCCGTCTCGGGGAAGGACGGTCCTAGCGCCCCATTCCCTGGGAAATTCAGGCCAGTACTCGGCGGCGGAAGTTGCGCAGCCCGAGGAACAAGAAGCCTGCGGCGAAGCCGATCACGACCGGATAGATAACGTATAGGTGCATGTGCGGATACGCGGTGAAGGCAGCACGCATCCCTTCGTTCACATAGATGAGCGGATTTGCGAGTGCAAGCGTCTGCAGCCAATGGAACGCGCCGATCTTCACCGGTGCGAGGCGTGTCCACCCGTAGTAGGTGCCGCCGAGGAATGTGATCGGCAGGATGATGAAGCCGAACATGAGCCCGATGTTGCGCGGTTCGAAGCTCGTTCCGAGCACCAAGCCGAGTCCCGCCATGGCCACGCAAGACAGGGGGACCAAGGTAAGGATCACCCACCAATGAAGGTCCAAATGAGCATGGACACCGGCAGCGTGCACGACCGAGGCGATGGGCAGGACGATGGCGGCCGAGAGCGCTCCTTGCGCAGCGCCGGAAAGCACCTTGGCCAGTGCCACGAGCCAGATCGGGCAGGGTGCCTGGACTCGGTCCTCGATCTCCCGGGTAAAGCCGAATTCCTGGGCCATGTTGAGAGCGATCGCCTGCACGCCCTGGAACATGATCGAAATGCCCACTACCCCAGGCACGAGCACCGTAGCAAATGCTGATTCGGCAAGCGTCCCCTTGCCGCCGATACCCTGGCCGATTTTCGGGAAAACGTAGAGGAACACGAAGCACAACAAGAACGGCTGGATGATCGTGCGCAGAACGAACACCCAGAAGTCCTTGGCAAGTACAACCAGATCGCGTAGCAAGAGTGCGCCGAGAGCCGAATAACTGGCCGAGTAGACGGATCGTAGGCGCACCTCAATCGCACGCCGTTCAGGCGCCGGGGCGGCGGCGAGATCCGAGAGGGCCATCAGTCGCGCAGCTCCCGCCCGGTGAGCGTGATGAACACCGTCTCGAGGCTTGGTTCGGTAACCGACAGGTCCACGATGTCAAAGCCATGTCGCTCGGCGGAAGAAACGATCTGAGGGACGGGACGGTGACCACCACGAACATCCAATTGGAGCGCGCCGTCAGTCTCGCGAACGCCGGTGATCGCTTTGACCTCTCGGGCCAGGATTTCCCCCAAACCCTCTATGCCATGGGCAGCTCGCACGGTGACGATTGTGTCGGCGCTGATTCGTCGCTTGAGCGCGGCAGGGGAGTCGAGGGCCAGGATCCGGCCGTGATCCATGATCGCCACCCGGTCGCAGAGCTTGTCGGCCTCCTCCATGTAATGGGTGGTGAGGAGGATCGTCTGCCCCTGGGCATTGAGCTCCTTGAGGATTTCCCACAGCGCGAGGCGACTCTGCGGGTCGAGGCCGGCGGTGGGTTCGTCAAGGAACAGCACGGCTGGGCGATGGAAGATGGCCCTGGCCACCATGAGGCGCTGAGCCATGCCTCCCGATAGCGAGTAGACGGATGCCTTTGCCCATTTCTCGAGCTGGAACTGCTCGAGCAATTGATCGGCCAAGCGCCGGGAAGTGGCTGCCCCCATCCCGAACAGCCGGCCGTGGAAGTACAGGTTCTCCCAGACCGTCAGCTGCCGGTCGAGGGTGTTCTGTTGGGAGACGATCCCACTCAGCTGCTTGGCTAACGCAGGGTGCGCAGCAACGTCCACTCCGCCGATGAAGGCTCGCCCCGAAGTAGGAACCACTCGGGTGGTGAGGATCCCGGCCGTAGTGGTCTTTCCGGCGCCGTTGGGACCGAGCAGTCCGAAGATCTCCCCGGCCTCGACGTCGAGGTTAAGGTGGTCGACGGCAGCAAAATCGGTGCCCGGGTAGATCTTGGTCAGCTCCTCTGTGTGAATGATTGCTGAGGGTAGAGGGGCCCTCCCTGGTTGCAATACCTGTTCGGCGATCGCCATGGCTTCATGGTATTGGTCTGCTCTTCCTTTCCACCTACAGGGGAGCTGCTGCTCGCTCACCTCTCGGATCGAAACCGCATACCGCTGTACGCGGTGGCGCGATAGGGCACACTCGTGTGGTCTTCATTCGTCTCGGAGGCCAATGGAGGAGCAATGGCGCATGACGCAGGTCGAGGTGTTGTCCGCCTTGGGGTGCTCGGAGCCGGCAACATCGCCGATCTCAACGTCGCCGGGTATCTTGAGCACCCGCGTTGCCAGGTCATGGCGGTCTGTGACGTAAACGCCGACCGTGCACAGGCAGCCGCAATCCGCTGGGGTGTCCAAAGAGTCTACAGCGACGTCGCTGAGTTCCTTAGTGACGAGGACATCACTGCGGTCGAGGTACTGACACCGACGTATCTACACCACGGCCATGTCCTCGCGGCACTTGCGGCAGGAAAGCACGTCTCAGTGCAGAAGCCTATCGCCAACACCATCGACGAAGCACTTGAGATTGGTGCAGCGGCGGATCGGGCTGATCGAACGGTCCGCGTCAGTGACTGCTTCATTCACTATCCTCCCCTTGAACTAGCCAAGCGACTGGTTGCTGATGGCGCTATCGGCCGTCCCATCGGGTTGCGGATCCGGACAGTGGTCGGACGGACACAGTCGGTCTTTGAAAAGAACCTTTGCCCTGACGGGTACTCGTGGCGGCTTGACGCTCGAAGTCCCGGTGGTCACCTCTTTGACGATATGGTCCACAAGTACGCCATGGCCTACTGGCTCCTGGACAGGGATGTGATCGGCGTACAGGCCGTGGTTCGCAGGAGGGATCATTTCTTCGAACCGTGCGTCGCTTTGTTCGAATACGACGATCCCGATCTGCTCGGCACGATGGAGGTGCATTACGCGCCGGGGATGTGGATTCGTTCGAGCTATTACGGAGCTGATGAACTCTTCGAGATTCAGGGGGAGGAGGGCTTCGTATGGGTCACACGAGCGACAGGTGAACTGCTTCCGCACGCTCCAGTGGTGCTCTATCGCGGTAAGGCTGGCGAGCAAACCTTCACTGAGATCACCGATGTCGAGAGCGATTGGGGAAGCGGGTTTCGGCGCTCTTCGCAGCACTTCGTCGACTCCCTGCTCACCGGCGATCCTCCATCGATGTCAGTTGCCGAGGCAGTGAAGGTATTGCAGCTATGCTTCGCTGTCTACCAGGCTGGTAACACCCAGAGGCGGGTGGACCCAAGGACCATCGACGGTGCAGTCAGTCCGCGCGGTTGGATCGAGCGTTGAGATCGACGAACATCCGACTAGGACTAGGCAGGCGAACCGCCCTCAGGATCGCACCTCGTGGAGCCGACCGGTCTTCACGTCGTAAACGAAGCCTCGCACCGCATCCTTCTTGGGGATGAAAGGACTTGTCATGATCCGTGAAATGCACTGACGTACATCAGCATCGAGATCCGTGAATGCCTCAGGTGACCACGGTGGTCGAATCCCGGTTTCTTCCTCGATCTGATGGGCAAATGCATCGTTGGTGATGGAAAGCATGCCACATTCCGTGTGGTGCAGGAGAATTATCTCTTCCGTGCCGAGGAGTCGTTGTGAGATTGCCAGGGATCGGATGGCATCATCGGTTACGGCACCGCCAGCATTTCGGATGATGTGTGCCTCACCTTCGGATAGTCCAAAGATTCTGTAAGGATTAACTCGTGCATCCATGCAAGCCAAGATGGCCACGCGTTTTCCTGGGATAGCTGGAAGATTTCCTTTGGTGAACGCTGCAGCGTACTCCTCAGCCCTGTGCAGGAGTTCGTCAGTGACGCTCATGGTTGGTTCACTCCCTGTCCCGCTAACCTGCTGCAGGCCTTGGTGCGCTCACCGTCTCCGCTGCTTCGATTGCTGCTTGGAGATCGTTGAGAAGCGCCTTACTCGACGCCAGATCGAGTTCGATCGCGAGGCGGGCGTCAACGCCACGGTCATAGTTGGCAAAGTCCAATAACAGCGCGTGATCGGCATTGCCGTGCGTGCTGTGGTCGTAGGCTACCGTCGCTCGTGTAATGGGGAACCAGCCTTCTGCTCCCTTGCCGACCCCATTGACAACTGTACTCGTTGCGATCATCGTGCACATTTGCTTCTCCTTTCGAGAGCGGTTGTTCATTGACCCCTCATTGGTCCGCCGTGGGGCTCAGGCCTTCAAGTACTTGTCAAAGAATGCGAAGACCTTGGCCCACCCATCCATTGCCTGCTCATGGCGGTACGCGGCAGCGTGATAGTAGAAGAAGCCATGTCCAGCGCCGTCGTAACGGTGGAACTCATAATTCTTTCCAAATTTTTTGAGCTCTGCCTCGTGGATGTCGACGTGTTCTGGTGAGGGCGCATGATCATCATTGCCGAACAGCCCGAGTAATGGGGCCTCGAGCTGGCTCGTGAAGTCGATAGGGGCAACTGGGCGCGCTGGGCTCAGCTGATCCGGCGACATGATGATTCCTCCGCCCCAGAGATCGGCGACGGCATCGAAGTCCCGGACTCGGGACGCCGCGAGCAGGGCATGACGCCCTCCTGAGCACGTGCCGATGATCCCGACCTTTCCGTTGCTCGTCGACAGCGACCTGAGCCATCGGCTCGCTGCCTGGCAGTCAGCGATCACGCGATCATCGTGAACGCCTCCTTGGCTTCGGACCTTGGCCGCGACGTCATCAGGTGTGCCGTGACCAAAACGGCAATAGAGATCGGGGCAGATGACGGTGAAGCCATGACGGCTCAAGCGCTCGGAGAACTCCTGGTAGAACTCGTCCCACCCAGGGGCGTGGTGGACCGCGACGATCCCCGGGACCTGGCCACCCGCAATTGGCTGGGCCACATAGGCGTGAATTGCATCATCGTTGCCTCCTGGGAAGGTGATGGTTTCGGCGGAGACCCCGAGGCGTTCGTCAGTCCGAAAGTTGTTCCACATTGCTCCTCCTCTCTCGGATCCTCGCCGAGCGCCGGAATCAGGGGGCACCCCCGTGTCCAGCGGACCCCGATGACCCTCCAAGTCGCACTGGGGCTGGCGTGCTAGGGGTCTCGCACGTAACGCCGTGCAGGAGTTCCTGGGGGGTAAAAGACTCCTGGAACGGCGTCTGGGTTTTCGACGCAGACCTCACATTCGAGCCCCTCAGGGTCTCGGAAAAACAGGCTCAGGAAAGGGCCGAAGTCGGTCACGAACCCATCGTTCGCTCCTCGGTCCATCAATCGACTTCGAATCATTTCGAACGCCTCTAGCGACTCCGCCTGGAAGGCGACATGGTCCAGTCGGCCACGACCGAACATCGGGGTTTGACGGGTCGCCTCAGTGTTGCCGGGGATCTCGAACACGTTGAGCTCGGACCACGGCCCGACCTGGACGATCGAGAACCGTATGCCCGGACCCTCGCTTGCCGGACCATCGCGGATCACCTTGGCGTCGAACACCTCCTGATAGAAGGAGTGCAGTCGGTTGCTGTCATTGGTCAAGAGCCCGACGTGGTTGAAGCCCTTGAGTAGCATCAAGCAGTCCCTCGTGGTTCGCCGTCTCGCCCCCCAAATGCTACGGCACGGACGATCACCCCACCGACTCGACCCTTCGGAGCGCCACGCAGACCAGAGGCGAAGCTTTTCCTCGTCTAAAAGCTGAGCTCATCCCTTTGCAAGGGTCGTCCAGTCGGGCCGGTCGTCGTTGGGTACTTCCCACGTTGTGAAGCCCATGATGACGCCGTAGGTGGTCGATGGGTTGGTGAGCAGGGTGGTGCCATCGTTGATCTGGGCTTGGATCCCCTTGGCGGCGAGATAGCGCTCCGCCGCGGCGAGGTCCTTCACCTTGAACGTGACGGCGAAGATTCCCCCATGGTGGCGCTCCAGATCAGCTGCGACGAGCGACGACGGATCAGCCGGCATTGCAAGCTCGACGACCAGGTCTTCCCCAACCGCGATGAAGGCACTGTTCGAACGGGTCGGTTGCACGACCCCCTCGTAGAGGAGGCGGCCGCCGAGGAGTTTCAAGTAGATGTCCCGGTAGCTGTTCAGGTCGCGGACCGCCAAGGTGACACGGGAGACCTTGAGGATCCCGAGGGGGTGTTGCGTGCTCCACCATGCGGGACTGAACCCGGGTTGGAAGCGAGGATCGGCCAGATGGCGGATGGTCACGTACTCCTCGGCAGACACGCGTTCTGTTGTGCGTCGCGGGGTTGGAAAAAACTCGAGCTGTGTGACGGTATCGAGCGGATGGGTGAACAGGGGACCGATCGGCTGGTCACCCGCCTGGCGGAGACCGCCGGTTCCGTAGAGCCGGACGCCGGCATCCTTCAAACCCTGGTACAGCTCGGTGATCCCCTCATCTACATACCAAGCGATCGAGTGCCAACGCGTGCCGAGGCGGTTGTAAAACCGTCCGAGAGGCTTGGTGTCCCAGCCCTCGACACGGAAGGCAGGCGCCAAGGGCTCGATGCAAAAGTCGCCAACAAGGACGAGCGAAGCGTCACGAATCTCTTCCTCCATGTAGCTGGGCTGCATGAACCGATGAACCGAGAACACCTCGTCGTAAAAGGCATCGAGGGCCTGAAGGTCGTTGGTCATGTGGATGACATGGAAATTTTTTCCGATTTTGAACACAGCGTTTCCCCTGGGGTCTCATCTCAAGGTTCCAACGGCGGACTTGGGGGAGGATACCGGGTTGAGCTTGAAGCTCCGGCCAATCAAGATGGGCGAGCCGCGTCTATGCCCCGGGAGTACGTTGCCCCGGGAGTACGTTCTCGGTCATGGAAGCGCTCGAAGCCATCCATACCGCCGGCTCCATGCGCTGGCTCAGACCCGATCCGGTGTCCGACGAACTCATCGACGAGGTCATACGCGCAGCCACCTGCGCTGCCAGTCCCGGCAACGTGCAGCCCTGGGAGTTCGTTGTCGTCAAGGACGAGGCGACCCGTCGAGAGGTCGCGAGGATCATTACCTCGTCGGTCGCAGGGCGTCGTCGGCGCACCGCAGACGACAGGCCGGACGACCCGACACAGCGCCGGATCCTCGAAGGGGTCGAGTACCTGTTGGAGCACTTTGCCGAAACCCCGGCCCTCGTCTTCATCTGCGGACGCAACGTCTATCCGGCCTCAGCACCCCGGATCGAGATGATGTACTCAGCGGTGTTCGGTGCAGCACAGAACCTATTGGTCGCGGCCCGTGCGGTCGGGCTGGGCGCTGCGTATACCACGTTCCACGGGACCTGCGAGCCAGAACTCAAGCACCGCCTCGGCATTCCCGAAGACGTACATATCTGCGTGACCGTCCCTCTTGGATGGCCGGCGCGACGGTATGGGCACCTCACCCGGAAACCGCTGGCTCTCGTGGTTCATCGAGAGCGTTGGTAGCAGGAAGCCCTGGCGGTTCGTGCTGTCCCGTAGCGGTTTCCGCCCGTGGCCGGGTCACTGTCGACTGGTGTCTACCGACCGGCTGCGGGCCGTGTGGTTGCTCTTCGCCGCGCCTCGAACCGGCTCGGCCTCGTCGCTTGTGAGGATCGATTCGCTTCTTGCGCCCGAAAAATGCGCCTGATGCTTCCTCTGATCGATTGATTCGTGCACAATAGGGGCCGTGAACAAACGTGATCTTGCCAAGGCTGTAGCCGTCCAATCCGACGTCGACCTCGCCACGGTGTCCAAGGTCCTCGACGGGTTCACCGATGTGGTCACGGCTGTGGTGTCGAAGGGGGAGCCGGTGCTCATGACCGGGTTCGCGAAATTCGCCAAAGTCGAACGGGCCGCCCGCATGGGGAGGAATCCCGCGACCGGGGAGCAGATCCGGATCAAGGCTTCCAAACGAGCGCGGATCACTCCAGCCAAGGGATTCAAAGATGCCGTGCTTTCTTCGAAGCTCGCGCCAAAGCTGGCCCGGGGAGTGTGGCCGCTGGATCCCGATGCGGTCAAGCGCGCTGGCAAGGCCCCGCGGCCTACCGCTGCGAGGGCACAATCAGCGACAAAGACTCGCGCGACGAAGGTGGCGACCCGGGGACGAGCGACCGCGGCCAAGAAGCGAACGGCTAAGCGGTAGCTGGTCATCGGCGGCCGACACTTGGCAGGGCACGGCTGTCCGCAGCTCCTCGAGCTCTTGCCTCATGGCACAGAAACCCGTCTGTCCGACCGGAACGAGGTGCCGCGCCCAATTTGCTAGCTGGGCATCGATTCTCGAAAATGTCGACTGGCTGGCGCGGTCAGGACTTCTCTGTGAAGCAACGGCTGCGGAAGACCGTACGGGTGTCGTGCAGCCCGAATGTGTGCATCAGAGCCTCCGCACCAGAGTGTCCGAAGTTCGGCACAGCGGAGCGGTGCGGTTGGGGCTGGGCGAGGAGGGAACGGATGGGCAAGGTCGCCAGAATCGGAGTGCTAACCACGGTCGCGTCGGTCATCGTCACGCTGATGGGGGTACCCTCATGGGCGGAGCCGTCGAGGGTGGCGAGAAGCCCGATCAGCGTAGGGCTGATTACCAGCTTGTCGGGCCCTGCCGAACCACAATTCGTCGGAAATCTCCAAGGTGCCCAAGCGCGCATCGACCTGCAGAACGCCGAAGGTGGTGTCAACGGCCACAAGATCAATCTCATCTCGGCCGACGATCAGACGAGTTTTCAGGGAGCGTCAACGGCGATGTCAGAGCTCGTCAACCTTAGGCGAGTGTTCGCGGTCATCGACCTCTCGGACTTCACAGCGTCCGCCTACAAAATTGCGCAACAGGCTGGCGTTCCGGTCGTGGGCTTTCCCTCGGACGGCCCGGAATGGGGTCAACGGCCGAACACAAACATGATCTCGACGTCGGGCAACGTCCCACCGACCGGCATCGGGGGCATCGTCAACACGTTGTACCCGAATGTGGCGAAGTTGCTGGGTGCGAAGAACATGGCCGTTCTGGCCCTGGCCGGCGAGGCAGCGTCGATCGAGGGTGCCCAGTCCTTCATCAAGGCAGCCAAGGTTGACGGTCTGAAGGTTGGCTACACGAACTTCACCATCCCCATCGGGACGGTCGACGTCACTTCGCTGGTGCTTTCGATGAAGCAGGCGGGGGTAGACGGATTCGATTCGGGCCTGCTCGTGAACACGAATTTCGCCATTCTCACCGCGGCACACCAGGCAGGACTCAAGCTCGTTGCACCCGTGATGCCGACCGGCTACGGCCAGCAGCTGCTCGACCAACCCTCTGCTATCCAGGCTGCACAAGGGGCCGTCTTCACTGTGCTCCAGCGACCGGTCAACGAGCCAAACGCAGCAACGAGGCAGGAGCAGGCTGCCTTCGCCAAGTACGAGCACTTCACAGGGGTACCCGAGATCGGCTGGACTGAGGGCTGGATCAGTGCGGATTTGCTTATCCAGGCCCTCAAGCATGCGGGACCCGACCCTACTCAGGCCTCGTTCCTTCGCGCCGCCCACAACCTGAAAGGTTATGACGCAGAGGGTTTGCTGCCTTATCCGATCGACCTCAGCCTGAAGGATTTTGGCAAACCACCCGCCAAGGAGTGCTCTTACTTCGAGCGGCTAGAAGGGGCCAAGTTCGTTCCACTGAATGGTGGAAGGCCTGTTTGTGGTCAAACTGTCAAGTAGGAGCCTGCAGAGGCGAGCAAAAGAAAATACAAGTGCGACCTGTGGCTCGATGACGAGCTCCCAGATCGGCAAAGCCACCGAAGTGCCCGACCATCCTATCTCTCACGAGGGGAATCATTTCGTCTTGTGCAGCGCGAAAGTTTTCGGTCGCGGTTGTGGCCACCTTGTAGGCCTTCATAAGGACCGTGTACGACCGTGGACCATGCTCAGGAACGTCAATCCATCCTCGCTGCCTCAGGCAAACCGTCGCTCGGTAGGCGGGTCATGACCGGTCCCATCAGCGCGGAATAGCACCCACGTGATCCACCGGCTCGTCGGCATCTGTGAAGATCACGGACGCCGACGAGCCTACGCTCCTTCGAACTCCCGGAGGATCCGAAGCAGAAACCTCACTCCTGCGCTGCTTGGCCGATCTCTGCGTGTTGGGCCCCTCGGATGGGGATGCGTCGGCGTGTAGCCAGAGCTGTCTTTGGGAGGCGGAGCTTGATGACTCCATGCTCGAGGTCTGCTTCGGCGCCCTCGGTGTTGACCTCGCTTGGCAGGCTGAGTCTGTAATCGAACTGCCCCGCCCGCCTGGCGCGCCTCCGCCTGGCCTCCTCTTCGATCCTGCCGGTGATGCGGAGTTCGTTGCCTTGGACCTCGATATTGACATCTTCTGGCCGGACCCCAGGCATGTCGGCTTCGATCAGGTAAGCGTCATCGGTCTCTTCAACGTCGACCGGGGGGGACCAGGCGTCGATGCTGATCCGACCGACATCGGGAAAGACATTGGTGAGCAGGCGGCTCATCTCGTCGTGGAGATCTTCTAACGCGGCGAACGGATCCCACCGGCTTGGGCTCATGCCGGCTCGGCGAACAGGCAATGCCATATTCACTCCTCCTTTTCCCCTGGCGCGCTTCGACGCGGTCTTCTTTTGTTTTCGCTTCTTCACCATGTCGTTCGGTGTCTTCCTCCAGTATGAGGTCAGCAGGTGACCGCCGCCAAGCGATTCGAGGCAAAATTTCCTATTGTTTCGCGATCGTCATTTTTGCTACCCGGGTAGGCCGAAGCCTGCCGTGACGGTAGTGAAGCTCTTGGATTGCTTCTCGGCAGCGACGTGGTGAGTCGCCACAGCCAGGACCTGCCCCGTATCTCTGGGTGCGGGGGGCCTTCCTGTTCCCGGTGCATGGTGACATTCGGGGTCCTCATGGAACGACCGATTAGGGGAGCCTTGACGCTCTAAGATGCCTTCGTCTCCGTGTGGGGGTCGCTCAGGTGCTTCGAGAGTGCTGAGGGGGTCATGATGCGCAAGTTCGGGGCAAGACCGGGGTTGGCTGTAGCCGTTGCGCTCGGAATGGGCCTTCTGGCGGCGCCGTTTGGCCCTCTCGCTGCCGGTGCTGCACCGGCAGCGTCTTCTCGCACCCCGCATGGGCCGACGCGCCTCATCGATACGAACATCGTGGTTGGGTTTCCGCAGCACCTCCCGCCCTCCTCAGTCCCCATCCGAGGGGTGAGCGCTGCCGGCTTCGGAGGGTTTGGGGCGCCCACGATCACCCAACAGCCGACGAACCAGACGGTGGCCGCCGGTGCGACCGCAACGTTCACTGCAGCCGCCTCTGGCCATCCCACCCCGACCGTCCAGTGGTACACGAACAGTGGCGGGAACACCTTTAGCGCCATCAGCGGCGCAACCTCACCAACCTATTCGTTCACCGCCTCTTCCTCCCAGAATGGTTGGGAGTACGAAGCGGTCTTTCGAAACTTCTTCGGTTCTGCAACGACACAACCAGCGACGTTGACCGTGACAACATCGACACCAACGGCGCCCACGATCACCCAACAGCCGACGAACCAGACGGTGGCCGCCGGTGCGACCGCAACGTTCACTGCAGCCGCCTCAGGTAATCCCACCCCGACCGTCCAGTGGTACACGAACAGTGGCGGGAACACCTTTAGCGCCATCAGCGGCGCAACCTCACCAACCTATTCGTTCACCGCCTCTTCCTCCCAGAATGGTTGGGAGTACGAAGCGGTGTTCAGCAATTCCGCGGGGAGCGCCACGACGAACACGGTCACGCTCACGGTGACGTCTGCTCCGACGCAAACCGTGCAATCGTCGAACTGGTCGGGTTATGCGGACACAAACGCCACGTTCACCGCCGTTAAAGCCAGCTGGTCCGTTCCGACCGTGACCTGCCCGAGCGGGTCGAACTCGTACTCCGCAGAATGGGTTGGCATCGATGGGTACTCAAGCTCGACTGCTGAACAGGACGGTATCTCGGCCAACTGCGTCAACGGATCACCCTCGTATTACGCCTGGTACGAGATGTACGGGGACACCGCAGTCAACAATGGATACGAGGTCGAGCTTTCGCCCTCCTCGAACCCGGTAGAACCTGGTGATTCGATCAGCGCTTCGGTAAGCGTGACGAACAACAGCTGGACGTTGTCGATTACCGACTCATCGTCGCACGGGTGGACGTACTCGGCGACATTCAGCTTCTCTGCAGCTCAGTCCTCTGCCGAGTGGATCGTCGAACGGCCAGAGATCTGCAGATTCATTTTCTGTTCACTCGCCTCCCTAACTGACTTCGGAACGGTGACGTTTTCGAGTGCCTCGACGACGACGACGACGGCGAGTGGAACGATCAGTTCAAACCCCGATGCGCTGATCGAAATGGTGAACGGGCAGACGGTCCTTGCCCAGCCCGGTCCCCTTGACGCAGCGGGGGACAGTTTCACGGACACGTGGAAGGCATCGTCGTGATGTCATCGGCCTGTCGGGAGACGGAGCCAGCGATAGCCGACCCGTCAGCTCAGCTGCTGCGCCTTTGCGACGCCAGTTCGGACGGCGGGGAGGACGACATCGACAAGCAGTTGCCGAGACTCAGCGACGAGCTCTGGGGGTCCATCGGGGGCGGGTCCAACCATTGCGAGCCGATCGAGGCCAAGAGCGAAGAGCCCGACAAGTTTCTCGATACAGTGTTCCGGTGGCCCTGCCACCCCGAATCGATCGATGAAATCGTCATTGAGGTATTGAACGTGGGGGGCGTCACTGCGGGCGTGGCGGGAGCCGTCGTAGTGTTGCCCTAGAGCAGTAATCACCGAGGCATCGGCGGGGTCCAGGAGTTCGACTGGATGTCCCGGCATGCCCGAGAACCGGGCGTAGGTCGCGAGCACCCCCTTGATGAGGTCGCGAGCGACGCTCCGGTCAGGGTGTGGAACGACATTGATGTAAGCACCAAGCGACAGTTCCGCTTGTGGCGCCTGGACCTCGGCTCGGGCCTGTCGAGCAAGCGCGATCGCCTTATCCAGGCGGTCTTTGTTCGCTCCTACGTTGAATGTCACTCGCTCAGCGCGCTTGGCGCCGATGGCGATTACCGCTGGCCCGGTGGCAGCCACATCGACAGGAACCTTTGGCCACGACTGTCCTGTCAACCATTCCAATGCGCTCCGATGACCATCGACGGTAGCCTCTTGACCTGCGAGGTATCGCTGGAGTTGCTCAAGGTAGGCATCGAGTACTGCGACCGGCGCGGCGCGCATCCCGAGTTTGGCGACGGCGGAGTCTCCACGCCCGATCCCGAGTACAGCCCGACCTCCAGACTCGGCTTGAAGCGTTGCGACGGCACACGCGACGACCGCAGGGTGGCGCGTGAGGGGATTGGTGACACCCACACCCAACTTGAGTTGACGTGTGGCACCTGCGGCTACCGCGAGTCCGACGAACGGATCCGCACTGAGGCATTGGGTGTCGCCGAAGCTCAGGCCATCGAAGCCCTCTGCTTCCGCTCGACGGGCAAGAGCCGCGGCCTGGCCGGCGACGTTCCCGCTCGCGTTCCAGATCTCGATGTTCATCGCGCAACCCCCTGACGTGGACCGTGAAGGTCAATGCGGAGACAATACGACGATCTTGAGGCCACATAAGCGTCCGCTCGCAACCCGCCTTCGGCAGTTCCTCGTTACGCAAGCCTCCGGGGTCACCAGACCAATGTCCGCCGACTCATAAGCCGGTTCGCTCGCCGAGCAAGGCCGCGACGTCAGTCGTCACCCAACCGACCTCGACCAGGGAGTCCTGCCGGGATCATCGGTGTTCCTTCGCCACCAAAGTGCCCTGTTGGCTCCACGGCTGGAAGGCCCGACACGACGCGATTGCGCTATTGCGTCTCGATGGGAGCTCGGGCTGCGTCGGCGATGCGGCCGACTGAAGGCCTGCAGCCGACGGGCTCAAGCCTTGGATACACTCATCGCGAATCGAATGCCCCGACGCCGACTTTCTTGCGAATCACGAGCGAGCTGAAGAGCTTTCCCTACCTTTCATCGGAGCCGCCGTCACGTCGCGCGTCAACTGGGCGCCTGCACCGTGGGCACCAAGCAACCGGGTTTTGGTCATCAGAAGGATGGACGAGCGCTCCGCACCTGGAACATCGCCAGATCACAGGTGATTGTTCCTTCGCGTTCACACGGATCACTTCTCCATCGATTGTGCGGATCTCCATGAAGCAGGTCTCCGTGAACAAGGTACCGCGTCCAGGTTACCTGATCACGCATGACTACAACATCGTGGACGCCTCAGCTGAGATGATGATTGATCATCGTCTCAAGGCTATTGCAGACCCGCGCGGGGTAGATGCGATGCGTGCTCACGAGCGTGGTCAGCGGAAGGCTGAGAGGTTCTGGGCATCGTCTGGAAAGGAGGAATGGCATGTCAGAGGTCGCGCCCGCCGAGCCGATCAGGGTCGGCCACGTCGAAGGACGTGAGCTTCTGGCGGATCTGTACCGACCACAGGAACCCAATGGCGCAGGCGTACTACTGATCCACGGCGGGAGTTTCGTCCATGGAGACCGCCGACAGTTGGCCGGTTATGGGATTGCCCTTGCACAAGAGGGGTTCACGTGCATGGCATGCGAATACCGGCTCGCAACTGAGGCCAAATGGCCAGCTCAGCTCGATGATGTCCAGACGGCACTCGGCTACTTCTGTGACCACGCGTCCTCATTTGACGTCGCGACTGAAAAAATCGCGGTTTCAGGGAATTCGGCTGGTGGGTGCCTAGCACTCTTGGCTGCGGGCCTCGGTGTGCACCCTGTTGCCGCCGCGGTTGCCCTCTACCCACCGGTTGATTTCACGGGGCCAGATGCGAAGGCACAGGGAATCCCCGAGGCAATGAAGTACCTCTTGGGCGAAGACGTTTCAGACTCTCGCCTTCGAGCGATGAGCCCAATGACCTATGTGAGTCCGCGTTTTCCTGCCACCCTCTTGATGACGGGTAACCACGATCACCGGATTCACTGGAGTCAAAGCCTCAAGATGTACCAAGCGTTGATCGAAGCAGGGGTTCAGGCCGAGGTTCACATTTTCGAAGGCTTGCCGCATGCATTCGATCTCATACCGGCGTTCGGCTTGCTGTCGGCGAGGCTCATCACCTTGTTCCTGGATCGCCACGTCGTCAATCCGTGGAGCTTCCCGCAACCAGAAGAAAATCTGGTACCTGGGGCCGCGAGTGCATGACCCAGCTACGTGTCGAGAAAGTTCTGGAGGCGAGGACCGAAGGCATGTCGGCACCGCTGGGGGGATGTCAGGGGACGGGTAGCGACTCTCGGCTTCCTGATGGTTTTCGCAGTACGAACACAGATACGAGCAGTGCCACGGCGGCAATCAGCGTGCCGACCTCGAATCCTCGTGTGTAGCCGTGGACTGTGGCGGCGTGCAAGAGTGCAGCTGTTGGTCGGTGGTGCGCGGAAAGTGCGGTGTTCATGTAGCGGTGCGCAGCCGATATCGCAATGGTTCCCAGTACTGCTAGCCCTAGAGCGCCACCGACTTGCTGACCAGTGTTGAGCAGAGCCGATGCCAGACCGGCTTCATTTGGCGCTACCCCGGACATGACTGTCACTGTCAGTGGAACGAAGCTCTGCCCCATTCCGAAAGCGATTAGGACGAGAGGGATGATGGCGGCAGCGTATCCTGAGGTCGGTGTCAAGCGGCTCAGACCCAGCTCGCCAGCGAGGGCAAGGATCGGTCCCACCAACAGTGGTACCCGGATGCTGATTTTGCCCAGCAACCGGGACGTGCCGACTGCAGCCACCATGATCGCTACCGACATCGGCAAGAAGGCCACACCGGTGCGCACCGCGCTGTAGTACTGGATGTCCTGGAGGTATTGGGTCATGAAAAAGAACACGGCGAAGACCGCCACGCCGAGGGCGAGCATGATCGCGTAGGCTCCGGAGCGATTTCGGGACTTGAAGATCGACAACGGCATGAGCGGAGCCGGTGTGCTCCGCTCGATGGCGACAAAGGCCATGAGAAGAATGCCAGCACCGACTAATGGGATTACCGTTCCCATCGAGCTCCAGGGGTGCAGGGAAGCATTGGTCAGGCTGTAGACCAAGCTGAGCATCCCGGCTGTGACTGTGAGAGCCCCTGGTACGTCCAGGCGCCCTGGGGTGGGGATCGACTCCTGGAGCACGCGCGGTGCCATCAGCAGGCCGGCTGCGCCGATGGGGACGTTCACGAAAAAGATCCAACGCCATGAAACGTAGCTGGTGAGGAGCCCACCGAGGAGCAGGCCGAGCGCGCCGCCCAATGCTGACATTGCGGAGTAGACACCCATGGCTCTGTTGCGTTCAGGCCCTTCGGAGAAGTTGATCGCCACCAAAGAAAGGGCGGTCGGGGACGCAATGGCGCCACCTACTCCCTGGAGCCCGCGGGTGATAATGAGCCACAGCTCGTTGGTTGCGAGGCCTCCAAACAGTGATGCGATGGCGAACAAACCCACGCCGACCATAAACATGCGGCGCTTGCCGTAGAGGTCGCCGGTACGGCCCCCAAAGAGGAGGAGCCCGCCGAACGTGACAGCGTAGGCGGTAATAACCCATTCGAGGCTGGCGGCCGAGAAATGAAGCTCTGCGCGGATCGTCGGTAATGCGACATTGACGATGGTGGCGTCGAGGATGACCATGAGCTGCGCACAAGCGATGACTACCAGCGCCAGCGTTGGATGGCGCTTCAGATGGGTCTGCACCCCCATGCTCGGTTCAGTCGTCGTGCTCATCGTCGTTCTCGGCAAGGTGGTGTTCGGACGTTACCGTGTAGCGTGGTTCACTCGGTGCTCAGGTCCTTGCGCTAACCTCGTGCACCGGTATTACCAGGCGCGCTCGAATGGATCAGTCCCTTCCAGAGAGCACCGAGGATAGTGCGCGAGGCACAGAGCAGTAACCCGGCTCGCCGATCGTATTGAGACGGCGAGACCCAGTGAGCTCTTGAGCTTTGCGACAGACGAGGCGTGCGAGAGCGGTCCGTACGCCGAGGGTTGAGCAATCACTTCGAACATCGAAGCCCTTTCGGCCGGAGTCGCTCGGAGCGATCCGCAGCTTGCAATCGTTCACACCCCGTGCCGCGCCCAGAACAAGGCTCCAGTGGCCACGAGCTGGATGGCGATCGCTGCCAAGAGCAATCCGACGATCCTGGAGAGTAGTTCGATTCCATTGTCGGTCAACGCTCGGGCCAAGCGGTCGGCGAAGCGCAAGACGAGGAACAGCAAGATGAGGACTCCGGCTACGGCTGCCAGCACGATCAGGACCTGGGAAAGACCGCTCGTGCGCCGGATGTAGACCATTACAGCAGCGATCGCCCCCGGCCCAGCCAGCAAAGGGGTTCCCAAAGGTACGAACGCGACGTTGACGGCGCGGGCATCTTGCTCGGTCTCGCCTACTCTCGGATAGAGCAAGGAGAGAGCGGCCAGGACCAGCACCATCCCTCCAGCGACTTCGAGCGAGGCAAGGGAGATACCGAGCAGATGAAGGATCTCCTGCCCGAAGAGCGCGAACAAAAAGACGACGCCAGCGGCAACGATGCATGCCTCCCCTGCGGCACGCCGACGCTGGGCCGTGGTGCGATCCCTCGTTAGGGCGAGGAATACTGGAACGTTCCCCACAGGGTCCATCACCACCAAGACGGTGACGAAGGACTCGGCGAAGAGCGAGGTGTCAGAAATCGCCACGGCTTTCGGGGAAGGTCTGGCCGACGAGGATCCGGCTTGAGCTATTGGCCGATCTTGAGCCCGCCGTCGACCCTGACGAGGGCCCCGGTTGTGAAGCTCGAGGCAGGGCTGGCCAGGAAAAGGGCTGCGGTAACGATCTCTTCCGGCCGGCCCGGTCGCCCGAGCGCGTTGTCGGATCGCTCCCGAGCCTCTGGCGCCCAAGCCTTGGCGATGTCGGTAAGGAATGGTCCTGGCGAGAGCGTGTTGACCCGGACAGAAGGGCCGTATTCGGCCGCGAGGGAGCGGGTCATCGCGTTGAGAGCTGCCTTCGCGCTCCCGTAGGGAACCACATTGGGCAACGGCATGAGGGCGCCTGAGGAGGAGACGTTGATGATCACCCCACCCTTGCCATCGCGCATTCGCCTCGCGATCTGACTCGCAAGGCGAAACGGTCCTTTGAAGTTCAAGCCCACGACGCTGTCAAAGAGAGCTTCGGTGACCTCGTGACTCGGCATCGGTGGACTCATTCCCGCATTGTTCACGAGGATGTCGACGCGCCCGAATTCGGCGTAGACAAGCTCGATCATTCGATCGATCGAGTCCCAATGAGCTGCGTGCACCTGAACGGCCATTGCTCGACGGCCCATGCCGCGCATTTCTTTGGCGACCCTTTCGCAATTGTCGAGCTTCCGGCTTGCGATCACTACATCTGCTCCGTGCTCGGCGAATGCTCGCACCATCTGATAGCCAAGGCCTCGGCTTCCGCCGGTGACCAGCGCTACCTTGTCGGACAAATCGAACAGATCAGCAACCATGCACCCTCCTGTCCAGGACCTATAGCGCCACGAGGTTCGAAAACCCCGTGGACCTCGATCATCGCGCCGTTCTCATATTTGGCCAGGTCTCCGGCAGCGTCCAGCGAGTCGAGCGACTCACGGAACGGGATAACCAGCCAGCTCTTGGCGCAGAATCGGGAACCTTAGAATTCCTCGAGCAGTTCGATCATGGTTCGCATGACCCGGAAGGCCGCTACCAACTCCTCCTTTGTGAAGTGCCCGAGCCGGTCTTGCCAGAGAGCCTGCCATTGCGCTCGTTTCTCTTCGACGACTTTTCGGCCCTTAGGTGTCAGGGAGACTAGGCACATTCGGCGATCGGTCACCGCTCTTCTCCGTTCCACGATGCCCCTTGCCTCCAGAAGGTCGAGCATCGCGGTCACGCTCGCGGGATTGAGATCTGCGCTCCGGGCGATCTCACCGGCAGTCACCTCGTTGTCCTTGTCGATGAGTGCGAGCGCGCGAAACTGAGAGCTCGTAAGGTCGCGTGCCTGGTGCTGCTCTCGACCTCGCAGGCGACGCTCCGCGCCAAAGAGCTCGCCCATGGCAATTCGTAGTTGTTCCAAGGCGAACTCGTGACTGGACTCGCTGAATACGGTCACGCAACGGCCTCCACGAGGAGATCTTCGCGAGCCGATGCCTCGTTGCCTCGATGTTGCCGCTCGATACGCCACAGCACGATCGCCGGTAACAGTGAGATGGCGGTGAGGATCAACACCCACCAGTACGTTCCTGCAAAGGCAGCAGCGGTTGAGGCTGCCGTCCGATGGGCCGACCCATCCGTGAGTTTTGCTTGGAGGACGACGGCAACTGCTGCCGTCCCGAGCGAGCCGCCAACGCGTTGGATGACGTTTAGTTGGGGACTGGCGTCATTCACCTGCTCGTGGTCAAGAACGGCGAACGCGGCGGTCATGGCCGGCATGAACGCGAGCCCGACACCGACGCCACGGAAAATCATCGAGAGCGCGATCCATTCGTACGGCGTCGTCGCAGTAAAGATGACGAAGGGCACTGTAGCCGAAAGCATGATGATGCTCCCGATCAATGATGTGAGCCCTGCACCAAGGCGGGTGGTCGCAGCGGCCGAGCGGTTCATGCCGATGGCAGCACCGATCCCTTGAGGAATGAGAAACAGCCCCGTATGAATCGCATCCTGCCCCCGGGCAACCTGGAAATAGAGCGGCAGGAGGATCATGGCGCCAAACATTGCCGCACCGAGGCAGAACATCACCACGGTTGCGGCGCTGTATGCGCGGATGCGATACAGCTTGAGGTCGAGCAATGGATTCGCAAGCCGTCGTGACCGAAGAACGTAGACAACGAGCAGTGCGAGGCTGATAACGACCGGCGCCAAGACCGACGCCGAGGTGATGCTGCCGGCCGTCTCGCTCTGGGAGAGCCCGAAGGTGATTCCCACCGTTGCGGCCGCGGCGAGGAGGAGGCCTGGCCAATCGAGCTGACCTGCCGCCGGGTCGGGTTCGCTCCGGGGCAAGAGCCGGATGGCAATGGCAGCGGTGACGATCCCAATGGGGACATTGACCAGGAAAATGGCGTGCCATGTCACGCTCTGCAAAAGGAATCCACCGAGCGTTGGGCCGAACACGGGGGCGATCACCTGAGGGACGCCGATGGTGGCCATTACCCTGGGAAGATTCCGGGGTCCGGCGGCGCGCACTAGCAGCGTCATTCCCGTGGGCACGAGCATCCCACCGCCAAGACCCTGGAGCGCTCGGAACGCAATGAGTTCAGCAGTGGAGGTCGCGAGGCCACAGAGCGCCGAGCCCATCGTGAAGAGGATGAGCGCTTGGAGGTAGATGCGAAATGCTCCGTATCGCCGCACCGCCCATCCGGTGAGCGGTATCACCGCAGCTAGGGCGAGGAGATACGCGGAGACGACCCATTGGACGGTGGTCAGCGAGCTGTGGAGCTGGCGGGACAGGCTGTCCAATGCGACGTTGACGATGGTGGTGTCCAGGATGGACATGATCGAGCCGAGCACGATCACAACGGCGACCTGCTTGACCCGGGGGTCCATGCGCTGAGGATTTTGACGGGACTGGAGGGCTCGCATCGTGGCCTGGCGGTGGGAGTGACGGTGTCTGTTGACGGAGTCAGCCAGGCACAGAAGAATATCTTGGAGCCAAACTAGATGTCAAACTTTTTGGTGCCCATGCACCTCTGATGATCGAGGTCCAGCTGGTTCGACGAGTCGGGCCACGACCGTGTGCTTGAGTGTCGCGTTCTCGAGGTCTTCTTCCACCTCAACGTCATAGAAGGCCAGGGGTTCGAGGCGGTCTTCGGGGAGAAAGGAGCGGTGGGGGTCTCCGACGAGAACCTCAGCTCCGGCGAGGCGGAGCGAGCCCAGGCCGGTGATCATCGCCGAAGCAATGTCGCGGTCGTAAAAGACGTCTCCGGCGGTGACGACCGCGCCGGGCTGGACATGGATCTCTCGCACGTCGGCCAGTCGTGGCTCGACTCGCACCCTGTTCAGTCGAGCGTTCAGCGCTACCGCCGTAATCGCGAACTCGTCGATGTCAGAGGCCACGACCTCCCGTGCGCCGGCACGCGCTGCGGCGACGGCGACAACCCCCGACCCCGTCGCGACGTCGACCACTTGGCGTCCCGCGACGAGCTCTGGATGAGCGAGGAGGTGACGAGCCAGGGCCATGCCGCCCGCCCAAGCGAAGGCCCAGAACGGTGGCGGGAGCTCTCCACGGTCGACCGCCCCTTCGATGGCCTCCCAGAGGCCTATCGCATCGGTGGCGACGCGGAGGCGAAGTTCGGGGAGGAAGGAGAGAACTCGCACGTCTGTATGGGAAAGGACGAGCTTGGGCAGCGACCGATGTCGCATCCATGCAGTGTATGCAGGGCCTCCATGGTACGGGCTTCGTCCCGCCCCTCCAAGGTTGGTTGTCATGCGATCACTCGAGCGCACCACAGCCACGGTGCCAGGCTCCTGGAGTGATCTCGGTATCACCCCCGCTGCTGAGCCGAGAACCTGGTGGCGTACACAAGACGGTCGGGCCGGCGTGGTTGGGACGCTGGTGAGTGCCGCCACGGGCGGTCGGGCGGATCCTCCCGAGAGGCGGCGTCCCGCCGGTGCAGCCCAGCGGACCGCATCCCGAGGGCGCCGGTGAGGATGGGTTCAGGCGGGAGCCAGCCTGGTCGGCGAGCAGCGTGCTACGGGCTCGACCTTGCCATGTGAAAATCTGCCTGGCTCGTGACCTCGAGCTGGAGCCACCTCCAGGCCGAGGGTCTCGGACAGTCCGTGGAGCTGTGACGGGGCGTGCTCCAGTTGCCACTACAGTTGCGACGAACAGAGATGCGTATCGGGATCATTGCTCCACCTTGGCTCCCAGTCCCACCGCTGGGGTACGGGGGGACGGAAGGGGTCCTGGACTGCCTGGTCCGCGGGCTGCAAGCGGAAGGTCACGAGGTGCTGCTCGCGACGACCGGTGAGAGCACCTGTCCTGTCCCCAAAGTCCACGTCCACGAGCGTGCCGTCGGCATCGGGACAGGGGACGCCACGGCCGAGCTCCTCCATGTACTGCACGCCTATCGACATCTGAAGGCATGCGACATCGTTCACGATCACACGCTCGTTGGGCCGCTCTACTCGAAGTGGTTCCCAGATCTTCAGGTGGTCACCACGAACCATGGGCCCTTCGATTCCACACTGACGCCCCTGTATCGGGCGATCGCTCCGGAGGTCCCTATCATTGCGATCTCGCACCACCAGGCCTCGTTGGCGAAGGGGATCCCAATTGCCGCAGTGATCCACCACGGCATCGATGTCGAGGAGTGGCCGATCGGCCCTGGTCAGGGCGGCTATGCACTCTTCCTGGGTCGACTCCACCCGAACAAAGGGGCGCACGTCGCTGCCCGGGTCGCTCGCCGCGCAGGGATTCCGCTGCTGATTGCAGCAAAGTGCTCGGAGCCAGCGGAGAAGGAGTACTTCGAAGCCGCCATTCGACCCCAGCTGGGAGGAGGCGTCGAGTACCTTGGGGAAGTCAATCGAGAGGCGAAGGCAGAGCTCCTCGGGGACGCCCTGTGTCTTCTTAACCCGATTGCATGGCCCGAACCATTCGGGATGGTCATGGTGGAGGCAATGGCATGTGGCACGCCAGTGATCGCGACGCGGTCTGGGGCGGCACCCGAGATTGTCGACGACGGCACGGTGGGCTACCTCTGCTCCAGTGAGGACGCGCTGGTCGAAGCCTTGGGTAAGGTGGCGTCGCTCGAGCGCGAACGGTGTCGTTCATACGTTGCCGAGCGTTTTTCCCTCAAGCGCATGGTACGACAGCATGTCCGCTTCTACGAAGAGCTCCTCGATGGGTCGAAACGTGCTTCGCTTTCGAGCACGCTCTGGACGGCCTCGATTGGGCCGGGTGCACCGGTACCGACATCGGCCGCGGAGCTGGCTCTTCGCCGTCCGACGGCCCCAGCGACCGCGGACCTCGCCGCTCGCGAGGCGAGCTGAGCTCGTCGCCGCTGCGCCAAGAGTTCCAGAACCAGTCATGACGGGCGTCAGGCGGCGGCAGCCTCGCGAGGTCCCCGCGGGAACGTTGCGGAACTGACCGATGACGGTCTCTGCCTGGACCTACATGGGTTCGCCCCCAGCAACGTCCGGCCCTGCATCAGCTGTGACCTTGGTGGAGGGGGCGTGCTTCGCCATTTCTTCCCCAAATGGGGACATGGAACCGGGGATGACCCAAGGGCTGTTCTTTAGGGACACCCGATTCCTCTCCGGTTGGCGGATGCAGATCAACGGTGCGGCGCTCGAGCCGCTGTCTGTCGAGACGCCAGAGCCGTTCGCAGGGACGTTCGTCACCCGAGCACACCCGCGGGGGGGACAAGCGGACAGCACATTGCTGGTGGTGCGCCATCGTTACGTCGGCAACGGGATGCGGGAAGATCTCGTACTTCGCAATCTCGCAGCCGAGCCCAGCGCTTGCACGGTTTCCATTGAAGTAGAAGCGGACTTTGCGCACCTGTTCGAGGTCAAGGAGGGGAGGCCGGCTCGACGCCCGCCTCCCTCGATCGAGGTGACCGAGTCAGGGCTGCGCTATTGGAGCGATTGGTCAGACCGGGAACGTGAGCTGCTTTTGGACGTCCTAGGTCCTGTCATCGCGAGCCCGGGCCGTTTGCTGATGCAGATCGTCGTTCCTGCACGAGGCGAGTGGCGGGGTTCGATGCACTTCTCGCTCTCCACTGATGGGGTGCGCGCAACGCCGGAGTTCGCAACCGGCATACCGGTGCAGTATTCAGCTCCTGCGGTACGGCTCCACTCCTGGCGAAGACGAACGGCGACTGTCCGCAGCGATGACGAGGTTCTAGAGGATGTCGTCGCCATCGCGGTCGAGGATCTTGGCGCCCTTCGGATCTTTGACCCCGCGCTTCCAAATCGAGCGATCGTTGCTGCTGGCTCTCCATGGTTCATGACGGTTTTCGGCCGCGACTCGCTCTTGACGTCGTGGATGACCCTACTCGTCGACCCTACGCTTGCCGAGGGAACCCTCCTCACCCTTGCCCAGCTTCAGGGGGAGAAGGAAGATCCCCTTACCGAGGAGCAGCCCGGCAGGATCCTCCATGAGATCCGATGGGGCGCTCCGCTCTTCGAAGGCGTCGGGGATGTCTACTACGGGACGGTCGACGCCACGCCGCTCTTTGTCATGTTGCTGGCCGAACTCAGGCGTTGGGGTCTCGGTCAGGAGGTGGTCAAGAGCCTGCTACCGAACGCAGATCGGGCCCTGCAATGGATCGACCATTACGGCGATCAGGACGGCGACGGGTTCGTCGAGTACAAGCGGATGACTGATAGGGGCCTGTTGCACCAGGGGTGGAAGGATTCCTTTGACGGCATCAGTTACGCCTCGGGTCGAGCCGCAGAGCCGCCCATTGCTCTGTGTGAGGTGCAGGGCTACACCTACGCGGCATACCTCGGAAGGGCTGAGCTCGCCGACGAAGCAGGAGACGAAAGCACCGCAGAGCATTATCGACGCAAGGCAGCTCGGTTGAAGGAGGCATTCAACGAGAGGTTCTGGCTCGAAGAGCACGGGTGGTTGGCCGTAGGACTCGGTCCCGACAAACGGCCGATTGACTCGCTCACGTCGAACATCGGGCACTGCCTCTGGACAGGAATTGTTGATCGTGAGAAGGCGGCTGAGATCGCACGACATCTCATTGACCCCAATATGTTCGCTGGGTGGGGAATCCGGACCCTGGCCTCTTCTATGGGGGCATATAACCCGATGAGTTACCAGAACGGCTCAGTTTGGCCGCACGACACCGCGATCAGCGCGGCAGGGCTAATGCGCTATGGCTTTGTCGAGGAAGCGCAAAAGATCATCAGTGGCTTACTCGATGCCGCCGACCATTTCGGCGGCCGCCTCCCAGAACTGTTCTGCGGCTTTGATCGAGGCGAGTTTGCGTTCCCTGTTGCATATCCGACGTCTTGCTCTCCGCAGGCGTGGGCAGCCGCATCGGTCTTCTGCATGGTGCGGACTCTGCTCGGTCTTGATCCATCGATTCCTCGCGGGGAGCTCGCGGTTGCCCCCAATCTTCCTCCCAGGATTGGCAATCTTCGCGTAGAGAACGTCCCACTTGCCGATCAGAGGGTGACGATCGAGGTCTCTGGCGACGAGGTGCTGGTCGAGGACCTGCCTAAAGGTGTCCGCGTCGTTCGCACCGGCCCGGAATGACCGGTGGTGCAAAGGGCGCAGCTTTTCGGAGTCCTCGGTGGGGTTTGCATCGTCGTTGCGGCGCTCGTTCGACCGAGTGAGGCACAGGCGGCAGCTGCACAGGATTGGCCCCCATTCGTCCTCGTTGCTGGATTGCTGCTCATCGGGGTCGTGGCTGACGGCGACGGTCTCTTTTCCGCGATCGGCCATCGCCTTGCTCGTCGAGCACGCGCCGAAAGCACGTTGTTCGTCGGCTCCGTAATCGCTGTCGCGCTCGTGACAGCTGTCTTGAACCTCGACACCTCGGTCGCCTTCCTGACACCAGTCATGGTGTACACGACGAGGAAGAGGGGCGACAGCGACGGCACCATGATCTATTCCTGCTTGCTGCTCTCGAACGCCGCGTCGTTGCTGCTTCCAGGTTCGAACCTGACCAACTTGATCGTTCTCGGGCACTTGCATCTCTCAGGCGGTGCCTTCTTCACCCGCACTGCCGGTGCATGGCTGGCCGCGATCGCTGTGACGGGCGTATCCGTTGCTGTCCTTGAGCACCGGCGCTCAGGGAGCTACGACCCACAAGAGCCATTGGGCCGGCCAGTGATCGGGGTTGGCGCTGCGGCGGTGGCGGCGGCGATCGTGTTGGTCGTTGCACTTCCTTCACCGGCGCTTCCGGTCGCCGGGGTCGGCATTGCGGCAGCGGCGGTCCGTGTGGGGCAGGGTCGTGAGCGCCTCGAGCGGGTGCGAACGACGCTCGGCCTGCCCGTGCTCGTAGGGCTCTTCGGGATCGCAGCCGCCCTCGGCGTCGTCGGTCGTAGCTGGTCTGGTCCCTCGGAGCTGCTTACGCACCTCGACCCGTGGGCGACCGGAGGCGTTGGCGCGCTGGCTTCGGTTGCCCTCAACAACCTCCCCGCGGCGTCGTTGCTGGCCTCGAGACCACCGCCGCACCCCTATGCCCTGCTCGCAGGGCTCAACCTTGGTCCAAACCTGTTCATCAGCGGCTCGCTGGCGTGGGTCCTCTGGCTTCGAGCAGCACGGTCGGTGGGCGCCTCTCCCTCGGTGGCGCGCGCGGTGCGGCTCGGCGCCGTGGTGACCCCGCTCTCCCTGGCCACCACCCTCGCTGTGCTCCAGGCGACCGGAGCACACTGAGCACAGGCTCTGCGCTCCTTCTAGCGCGCACCAGGGACGTGGCGAAGGCTCGTTGCCTTCGCGTCGGGTAGCGTGGAGGTGAAAACGTGACCATCGCTCGGGACGCCAGTCGAGGGCTCAGCGTCGAGATCCTGCACCTGTCAGATGTCGTGAAAGCCGCGCTCGTCGACAGCTCCGGGGATCGGTTAGGGCGGGTCGAGGATGTCGTGGTTCGTCCCGGCGCTGCTGCCCATCCGCCGCTGGTCGGCCTCGTCGTTCGCATCGGTCACCGGTCACTCTTCGTTCCGATGGCCCGGATTGCCAGTATCGAACCAGGGCGCGCGGTGCTCGTTGGTGACACACTCAACCTGCAGCGCTTCGAGCGTCGACCCGGGGAGCTGCTCCTGGCGCAGGATCTCTACGCGCGACACCTCATCAACCTCCAGGGTGCGAGACTGATCCGGGCCAACGAGATCGAGTTGGCTCACGTCGACGGTCGCTGGGAGGTCGTCGCTGTCGATCCCAGCCCTCGCGTGGCGTTCCGGCGCCTCTTCCGCCGCTTCCGTGGGCACGCTGCAGGGATCGGACCGGTGATCGACTGGGCGAACATCCAGCCGTTTGTCGCTCACGTTCCGAGCGCACGCCTCCGCATCCCGTATCGGAAGCTGGCACGGCTTCATCCGGCCCAGATCGCCGACCTGGTCGAAGCTGCCTCGCACGAAGAGGGCGAAGAGATCATTGAGGCCGTCGGTCAGGACCGGGAGCTCGAGGCCGATGTCTTCGAAGAGCTCGACGCCGACTTCCAGCTTGAGTTCCTCCAGTCACGCTCCAACGAGGAGGCTGCCCGGATCCTGGCCTCCATGGCGCCCGACGCGGCGGCAGACCTCATCAGCGAGCTCGATCAGGACCGACGACTCCCTGTTTTGCAGCTCCTTCCGGCAACCACGCAGCGAAAGATTCGGGAGCTGCTCAACTACAACCCCGAGACCGCCGGCGGCCTGATGAGCCCTGACTTTCTCTGCCTTCCTGAGGCGACCAAGGTCCACGAGGCGCTCGAGGCGGTGAGATCGAGCACGGCCCCCCCGGAAGCCCTTGGCGCAATCTTCACTCACGATGACGACGGCGTGCTGTCGGGGATGGTTTCGGTGGTCTCACTCGTCCAATCCTCTCCGGAGGCGAGCCTGGCGTCCGTCGTCGAGCGAGATCCGCCTCATGTCCATTCGGATTGGGACGTCCATTCGATCCTGCGGAAGATGTCTGATTACAACCTCACCGTTCTTCCGGTCATGGATGAAGGGCATCACATGATCGGCGTAGTGACGGTCGACGACCTGCTACGGTTGATGCTCCCAACGGGTTGGCGACGGGACTTCGGTATGACTGCAGCCGAGGAGTGAGCCGGCCCCCAATCGGGTTCGCTCGGCTGGGTCCCTTCGATCCGCGACAACGAGGCCCTCGGCCTGGTAGTGCGGCTTTTAGCGTTGTTCCCGACCCGCTATCATCATGGTGTAGGCAATGCCGCATCTTGCCTGATTCCTTGACGAGAGAGGCGTGGAGGTTCTCCACGCCGTCCGGCGCCCACCGGACAGCTCTCGTGGGCGCGGCATCGGAGGGCCAGACAGAGGAGCACCGCTGCACGCTGACCGGTCGTTACGACCAATGACGCGTGCGCGCACCAGGCAGGACCGACGGCCGTTGGGCTGATCCCGGGCTGTCTCTTCCTGCGCTCGGGCGTGCACGCTAAACGTCCATTCGCACACGCTCGAGCTACCGAGGTCAGAGCATGGCCGAGACAGTCTCCCAAGCCCAGCACGTCGACGCCGTGCTCGACGAGGCACACCACGGTGACATCCGTGGCGCCTTCGGGACGATTCGCCAGCACGACATTGCGCGCAGGCGGTCGTGGGCCGCGAGGATCCTCACGCTGTTGGCGATCATGGGTCCTGGCATCATCGTCATGGTCGGGGACAACGACGCCGGTGGCATAGCCACCTACGCCCAGGCCGGTCAGAACTTCGGGCTGACGCTCCTTTGGACCCTTCCGCTGCTCATCCCGGTGCTGATTGTCAATCAGGAGATGGTCGTTCGGCTCGGAGCGGTCACCGGCGTCGGCCATGCCCGCTTGATCAATGAGCGCTTCGGCAAGTTCTGGGGGGCCTTCTCGGTCGGAGACCTGTTCATCCTGAACTTCCTCACCATCGTCACCGAATTCATCGGAGTGAGTCTGTCACTCCGCTATTTCAACGTCAGTGCGGACGTGTCGGTTCCCATCGCGGCGATCCTCCTTGTCGTCATGACCGCAACGGGCAGCTTCCGGCGGTGGGAACGTTTCATGTTCGTCTTCATCTTCGCCAACTTCTTGGTGATCCCCCTCGCAGTCTTCAGCCACCCGCCGGTCAGCTCTTTTCTCCACGATCTCGTTGTCCCGGGGGTCAAAGGCGGCTTCAACTCGACCTCGGTCCTGCTCATTATCGCGATTGTCGGGACGACGGTCGCGCCGTGGCAGTTGTTCTTCCAGCAATCGAACATCATCGACAAGCGCATCACCCCACGCTGGATCAATTACGAGCGCGTGGACACCGTCATCGGTTCCTTCGTGACCGTGATCGGTGCCTCGCTCGTAGTCGCCGTGGTCGCTGCAGCTTTCGCCGGCTCTGGGTACGCAGGCCATTTCACCAATGCCCTTGGCGTCGCCATCGGCCTGGACCGTCGTGTCGGTCATGCCGCCGGGGCATTGTTCGCCGTGGTGTTGCTCAATGCGTCGTTGATCGGAGCAGCTTCGGTGACGCTTTCGACGTCGTATGCGTTCGGCGATGTCTTCGGAGCTCGCCATTCGCTCCATCGCAGCTGGCGTGAGGCCCGATTCTTCTACGGGATCTTCGCGGGCATGGTCGTTCTTGCCGCGGCCATTGTGTTGATCCCGGGGGCTCCGCTTGGCCTCATCACGACGGGCGTGCAGGCTCTTGCCGGGGTCCTGTTGCCGAGCGCAACCGTGTTCCTGCTCTTGCTCTGCAACGACAAGGAGGTTCTGGGTCCTTGGGTCAACCGGCCGTGGCTGAACGCGGTCGCAACGGTCATCGTCTCGATCCTGCTCATGATGTCCCTGGTGCTCATGGCGACGACGCTGTTCCCTCAGCTCAACGTCAAGATCCTGGCCTTGGTCCTGGGATGCGTGCTCCTTGTCGCCTACGCCATCGGCGGAGCGATCGCTCTTCGGTCACGTCCAAGGCGAATTGCCCTCGAGACAATCTCAGAGGAGCGGAAGGCGACCTGGAGAATGCCTCCCCTCAACCTGCTCCAGCGCCCGGTATGGTCCCGGCCACGGTTGGTCGCGATGTATGCGCTGCGCGGGTACCTGATCGTGGCGGTCACCATGCTCTTGGTCAAATCGATCCAGCTCGGCTTACACAAGTGAGCCATTCGGCCGCCGGTCGAGGCGCCGTTCGGCAGCGGCGTTCCCGGCAGGGCCTACAGCACAGGAGGCGCGCAGCGGCGTCCCGGCGCGAGTCTCGTCTTCAGAGAGTGTCAGCGTTCAGGCTGCTGCTCGTCGCTCGGCGAAGCCTGTGCCCTTGCCTGGAAGCCGAAGAGGATCTCGATCGCGCGCAGGTCGTCAGAGCGGATGGAGATGCGTTGCTGCCCGAATTCCTGACGCTGGCGCTGGATCGTGTCGAGAAAGCGTCGGAGCAAGGTCCGCTCCAGTTCGTCGAGGCCCTCAAGCCGGCCGAGGTCGATGATCACCCGGTTCCGGTCGGTCGTCAGCCATGGGGTTCGAGAAGCAGGTCCACCAGCCTCCCTGGGACGCTGCTCGGTGACCTCAGGCGGGCCATCGATGTCGGTGGGCGGGAGCAAGTAGTCCACCGGGACGCGGTAGAGCTTTGCGAGGCGCTGGAGCCGAGGAACCGAGATCGCCCGCTCCCCCCGTTCGTAGGCTCCGAGCACCGACGCCTTGAACTCCTGTGCCGAGCGGGCCTCGACAGCCTGGAGGGAGAGCCGAAGTTGCTGGCGGACGCCGCGCAAGCGGGCCCCGACCGCGCGTGCGTACTCCGCCGACGCGGGCGTGTCGGCACCTTTCTCGGATACACTCCGAGCTTCTGCAGGCGGATCAGTAGAGGCGGGTGGGTTCGCCATCTCGTCAGTCACCAGCCCCGGTGCCACCGACGGCGCTGCCTCAGACGACAGTGTCTCGGATGACAATGCCTCAGATGACAATAGAGCCCTCTCGTCACCTCTTCTATTCTGGCCCAATGGCGCCCGTTTGTCGCCCCTGTCGCTCCCGACGGCGCACCCTCGTCGAGCCGGTATGACGCCCACAATCGTGCAACGGAGAATTGCGTGATCGGAAAGTGGCAGCGGAGGGCCTTCCAGGTGGGAGGAGCTGGCCTGGCCGCGCACCTCCTGCCTTCCGTGCTCGTTCTCGGTTCGTGGTTGCCCCTGCGGTCGTTTCCGCTGGGGATCTGTCGGTGGCGCGGTCCTCGGGCGCTCGGAACCTTAGGACCCGGTCCTCTCCAGACCGGAGACATCGGGCAAGATCCCTCTGCCAGGCGGTGCACCGGAGGGGGAGGAGCGGTTGCACTCACCTTCGACGACGGGCCACATCCGGAGGGTACCCCTGCAGTTCTCGAAGCACTAGATCGGCTCGGGCTTCGGGCCACGTTCTTCTGCCTTGGTTCGCTCATCGGCGAACAGCCTGCCCTCGTCGGGGAGATCGCTCGCCGAGGGCATCAGATCGAGACTCACGGCTACCGACATGAGCATCATTTGTTGCGGTCACCGTCATGGGTGAGATCGGACGTGCGAGCAGCCGTGGAGACCATGGGGTTCCACGGGCTGGTACCCAAGTGGTATCGCCCCAGTTACGGACAGATCAGCGCGGCGACAGTCTTTGCTGCCAAAGAACAGCGTCTTGAGACGGTGCTGTGGTCGGCATGGGGGCGTGAGTGGCTCACGGACGACCCCGTCACGGTGGCCGCGAGCGTGATCGCTCGCCTGGAGGAAGGCGCCATTGTTCTGCTGCACGATAACGATGCCTTCGGCCGTGAGCGAATGTGGGAGACCGTGGTGGCCGCGTTGCCAACGATTGCTGCGGAGCTCAAACGTCTCGAGCTGCACGCCGTCACCCTTGATCAGCTGGTATCGGTCGAGCGCTCCTCCTCGGTGCGTCCACCCAGCTAAGGTCTGCGGCTCTCGGCGAAGCGCTGAGTCCGGTTCACGATGACGCGTGCGGTCACCAGCAGGACAAGGACGATAACGAGCAGGATCAGCGCGGCGTCGAATGCGAGATAGTGGGCCTCGTTCGATGGGTAGTCCCAAAACGTCCACACCGGATACGTGAGGTATCCGATGGGTTGATGGAGCAGGGAGGCTCTCGGCGTCCCTGTGAACCAGCCAGCCGTGTACAGGAGCGGAGCAGTCTCACCGCCGCTGATTGCGAGGGCGATGAGGAGGCTGGTCACGATTCCGGGGAACGCTGTCCTGAGGATGACTTTGCGTAGCGCGTATCCTGCCGGCATCCCGAGGGCCTGGGCGCCCTCGCGATAACTGGTCGGCACTTGGCGCAACGCGGTCTCGGTGCCGCGGGCGATGTAGGGGATGACCATCACCGACAGCACGATGAGGGCGGCGAGCAGCGAATATCCCCAATGGAAGCCGGTGACGAGCGCGAGGTATCCGACGAGGCCGAGGGCTATCGAGGGAACCCCTGAGAGGATCTCGGTGGCAGCGCGCAAGAGCCTGCCACGCGGCTTGCCGCTCCGGCCCAGACCGGCGAACTCCGCGAGGTAGACACCAGCCAGGATTCCCACTGTGCCCGCGAGGACGAGGACCCCTAGTAAGAGGACCAGCGTTCCAAGGATGGCATTCTCAAGTCCTCCACCCGTTCCGACTGTGCTGGTCACAAGCACCGACCATCGCCAGTGCGGAATTGCTCGGGCGACGACGTCGGCCATCACCCAGACCACTGGTGCCACGACGATGGCAAGCGCGGCGAGCGCTCCCACCCGGAATGCAACATCGGCCGCGCGGCGCCGTCGAGAGCGAGGAAAGGCTTCCGAAGCCACATAGCGCGTTCTTCGGATCATCAGTACCCTTGCCCCGCCGGTGCATCCAGGTGACCGGTGCGACGGATGATGAGCCTGCCGAGCATGTTGACGACGAGCAGCACACCGACGAGCACGACCGCGAGCTCGGCGAGCGTGCGGACTTCGAACCCAGTGCCATCAGTAAACGCCGAATCGAGCTGCGTGACGAGCGCGGCGGCGATGGTCCCCATCGTTCCGTAGATATTGGGGGCAATTGTATTCAGCAGCGATCCGGAGACCATGGCGACGGCGATGGTTTCGCCGAGCGCGCGGCCTAGGCCCAGCATGGTCGCTCCGATGATCCCTGAACGGACCCAAGGGATCGTGATCCTGCGCCCAACCTCCCAGTCGGTCATTCCCAATGCCTCGCCGCCCTCCTTGGGCAGTGGTGGAACCTGGGCGAACAGGTTGCGTGTCGTCGAGGCGATGATCGGCACGATCATGAGCGCCAAGACGATCCCGGAGGTGAGCAACCCCTCTCCGTGATAGGTGGGTCCGCGAAAATAGCTGAAGACTGGGATATCTGGCATGTGGTCGGCGATGACGGGGTATACGTCGTTCGCTAGCAGTGGACCGAGGGTGAGTGCTCCCCAGAGTCCGATCAGGACGCTGGGGACTCCAGCCAAGATCTCGATCGCTGAGCGGAGGATCTCTGCCAGCCATCGGGGGATCCGTTCAGTGAGCGCGAACGCCGTGCCGACCGAGACCGGTACAGCGATCACAATCGCGATGACCGAGGATTGCAAGGTTCCAGCGATCAACGGCCACGCGCCGTAGGAGGAGCCTAAGGGGTGCGCAACGCCATCTGTGTGAACCGTCGCTCCGTAAGTGTTACCGGGCTTCCAATCCGAACCAACGAGAAAGTGAGCCCCGTTTACCTTGATTGCAGGCCAGGCCTTCAGGGTCAGGACGAGAACGGTGAGCGTCAGCGCCACCAGTGGGACAAGGGCGGCCGTTCGGCCACCCCATGTCCATAGGTGCGGCTCGTTCCGTCGGAGGAATGCCGCACAGCGGCGAAGGGCGGTGGCCAACGACGCCGGTTCGTGTCGTGCCGCCACGGGTTTTCCCGTGGCGGCACGATCAATGGTCGCCATCTAGCTGATTTTGAGGATTTGCTTGATGGATGCCTTGTATAGCTTCACCGGGAGCGGTTGGAAGTTGACCTGGCTGAGGAACTCGGGGTTGTTGCCAAATTTCGGATTGATTGCCCATTCGAGCAGTGAGCGAATCCGCTTTGCCGTTGAGGCGCTTGGCTGCCTCGTGTTCACGATGGCGTACTCATAGTTGATGATCGGGTATCCATTCTTCACCGGACCGTCGATGAGGGAAACAGTTCCGCTCGGCGGGGTCTTCTTGACGAAGTACGCTGCTTCGGCAGCCACGGTCGCGGTGGTTGGTAGGACGTATTGTCCCCTGCCGTTGAGCAATGCCGCGTAAGTCATTCCGTCGCCGAGGATCTGTGAGAGGTAGCTGATCCCGATATATGCGATGCAGCCGGGCGTGGCCTTGCAGCCGGAGACCATGCCACCGTTCCCTTGTTCGGCGAGCGCACCAGGTGTGCTTGGCCATGAGACGCTGGTTCCATAGGACACCTTCGTTCCCCAGCCGGAAGGGTCCGACTTGGAAAGGTATTGGGTGAAGAGGAAGGTGTCACCGCTGCCGTCGGAGCGGTGGAGAGCCACGATGGGAATGGAAGGAAGGTTCACTCCGGGATTCGCCGAAGTGATAGCGGGATCGTTCCATTTTGTGATCTTCCCTTGGTAGATGTCGGAAAGGACCTTGCCGCTCAGGTGAAGATGTGCCGTGATCCCAGGGAGATTGTACGCGATCACCTGCACTGAGATTGCAAGCGGGATGTTTTCGAGGGTCGGATACTGCTGTTGCTGACTGGGTGAGAGGTAGGCGTCTGAGGACCCGATATCAACGGTGCCTGTTGCCGCGCTTGAGATTCCGGTTCCAGATCCCGTCCCTGCAGTCGTTACGGAGACCCCGTGAAACCTTTGGGTGTAGGCGGGTACCCAGATGTTCCACAACGGGTAGAGCAGCGTGCTGCCGGTCTCGCTGATCGGACCATCAGGGGGATTCTCCACCCCGCTTCTTGGCAGCTTTGGCATGGCGCCTACCGTGGTCCCGACAGCGAGCGAGCTGCAGGCGCCGACAACCAGGGCAATCGTGGTAGCGGCAAGCAGGCGTGTAGCGCGGGCGAATCGATGCAATGGTCCTCCTTTTGGATTGGTGGTTACTGGATCGCCGTGTGAGTTGTGTTTCTCGCCGAAGGTGTTCGAGTTAGACACGATGGGTCAGAGCTCGACCGAGATCGATAGCCTTCCGTTGGGTCATCCCATTCGTCCGGTGACGTAGACCTGAGTCCGTTCCTCTCGGGAGCGTTCGAAGACGTCCTCAGTCGGTCCGTGTTCGACTAACTCGCCTTCGTAGAGGAACATGGTGTTGTGGGAGATTCGACGCGCCTGTCCCAAGTTGTGCGTGACGATGATGAGGGTGAGCGCGGGCGTCAACTGGCGAAGCAATTGCTCGATGTATTCCGTGGATATCGGGTCCAAGGCCGAGGTTGGCTCGTCCAACAGAAGGACTTCTGGTCCAACCGCAAGCGCACGAGCCAGGCAGAGCAGCTGCTGTTGCCCCCCCGACAAGCGGAAGGGTGAATCGTTCAGTCGATCCTTGACAGCCTCCCAGAGGCCTACTTGACGAAGACGCTCTTCAGCGAGAACGTCGAGCTGTTTCCCCTTTGCGATCCGGTGTGCCTTTACTCCTGCAACGACGTTGTCACGGATTGACATCGGAAAGGGATTCGGACGCTGGAACAGCATTCCCACCCTGCGTCGGAGATCGAGGAGATCCTGGCTTGGTCCCCAGATGCTTTCGCCCTCGAGGGTGACGTCTCCGCTGTAGCGGAAGCCGGGAATTTTGTCGTTCATACGATTCAGTGTTCGCAGGAAGGTTGTCTTCCCGCATCCAGTCGGGCCGATCAGCGCCGTGATGCTGCCCCGGCGGAACTCGATCGTGATGCTGTCGAGGATGCGCTTCTGTCCGAAGGACAGTGTCAGGGACTGAGAACAGATGACGTGTTCCGGGCGCTCACGGTCGGGGTCCAGCGCAGCGAGGATCGGATCAATCCGTTCCTCGCTGCGCGAATCAGTGGTGCCGATGATGGGACGACTCGTTGCTTGGTGTTCACCGTCGTTCGCCACGCTTGTCGAAGGTATCGATGCCAGGTGAACGTTCGGCGAAAGCTGCGAAACAGGAAGCCAAAATGTCGGGAAACGGTTGGTGATCCGAAATCAGTCGGTAACAACCGGACAGAAGTGGCCAGCAGGCCGACGGCAGAGGGATCGTAGAAATTGTCTTGCCGATCAGCTGCCGATGCCTGCTGGTTGCACGGAAGCGCTTGGGACCCTCACGGTGGCAACTTCGCTCCCGCCGACAGCAACACAGGCAGCTTGAGAACCGCAGTCGATCGAGACGAGCCCGTTGGCGACGTAACGGGTCCTTGCCAACTGCCAGCTCCCTGCACGATTAATCGTGGTGATCGCGAAGCCGGTGGGGATTGCCGGCCTTCCTGTGAGCCAACTGGTACCGACCACGACGCATGTGGCAGGCGCGACGCAGTTGATTCCGAAAGCATCGCTCAGCCCTGCGGGCCAGGGGCTGGTTGCCCAGGTCCGACCGGCGTCATCGCTGCGCAGCAGCATCCCTTTGGCCGGGATAACCGCCGTATCCGTTGTTGAAGCGGTACCCACTGCGATGCACAGGTTCGCCAGGCAGGCAACGCCGTGGAGGAGCCCGACCCCCTGGGGCAGCGCGTCGAGTGCCCAGGTGCTGCCGCCATCCGCAGTGCTGGCAATCGCTCCGGTGCCCCGCGCCGGAGCGATTGGTGTGTAGCCAGCGACCAGGCACCGCTCGGTGGACGAACAGAACAGCGGCCCAGGTCCAGAGAATCCTGGTGGAAGATCTCCATCCCGTTGCCAACTCAGGCCACCGTTACCGGTGCGGACACTCCATGACGCTGCACCGCTTGCCACGATGGCGATGCAGGTGAACACGGTCCGGCAATCGACGCTCGTTGCCTCGGAAGCACCAGCCAGCGGGCCACCGATTGTCCAGGTACTTCCGCCATCACGGGTTAGGACGGTGATGGCCTGCCCCTCCGTGCTGGTGCCGACGGCGACGCACCCGCTATCGCTGGTGCAGCTGATCGAAGACAGCGTAGAGACCGATGCAGGGGCGCGTTGCGGCCTCCAGGCGAAGCCGCCGTCGTGGGTCATCTCGATCCACGCCTTCCGGATCCCACCGAGATCCTCGGAGCCGACCACCCAGCAGCGCTGGGGCGTGGGGCAGGAGACCGAGGACGCTCGTGCCGCGATGGAAGGTGATGGTTGGCCGACAACCAGCGCGGCCGGACTCTGCTTTCGACGGTGGCCCGGTGTGGCGCTGGACGGCGTCGCCACGGTGACCGTCGACAGGATTGTTGTCAGCAAAGCTGCCAGGACGACGAGCACCACCACGACGCGCGATCTCGGTATACACCGGGTTGCAGGTTCGGCGGGACCGTCCCCCATGTTCAGCTCCCCTCCTGGCCGTGGCCGATCCTACGGTCGATGCGCAGCTCGGTGGATGCAGTCCTGCCGATGTTGCGACCGCAGCTTCGTCTACCCTCAGCTCGCAGTGAACTGGGTCGACGCGCTCGTACTGGTGGCCGTGGTCGGCGGGGCGATCAATGGTCTGCGGGTGGGAGCGGCTGTCCAGCTCCTGACCTTTGCCGGATTCTGGCTCGGCCTGACGTTGGGCGCTCTCTTATCGATTGCACTTGTCTCCTCGGTTCATGCAGGCGCGGTCAAGGCGACGGTAACCCTCGTGATCGTGCTCGTCGCGGCAGCGCTTGGCGCTGGGGGTGGGCGAGTCGTCGGTGGTTGGGGCAGCATCGCCCTTCGCCGCCATCACCTGGCATCGCTCGATGCCGCACTCGGTGTGGCCGTTGCAGCCGTGGCCGTCTTGCTCTCCGCCTGGCTCGTTGCCAGTGTGCTCTCACAGACTTCCTACAGCTGGCTGGGGTCGGCAATCGACCAGTCTGACGTTCTGCATGCCGTCGATGAGGTGCTTCCTCCCGTTCCCTCCGTCTTTGCCGATGTGCAGCAGTTCCTCAACTCCGAAGGCTTTCCATCCGTATTCGCCCAGCTGACGCCGCAGTTGTTCGGGCCCGTCAACGTTCCATCACGGGCTCAGGCCCTAGCAATCGCAAGCCAGGGTTCGGCATCGACGGTCAAAGTGCTCGGGCAGGCGTGTGGGGCCACTCAGGAGGGAACCGGGTTTGTCGTCGCCGCCGGGACACTGGTGACGAACGCACATGTGGTAGCCGGCGAGCGCGCGACCAGCGTGGTCGTCGAGGGCTCCAGCTATCCAGCCACGGTCGTCCTTTTCGATCCGGAACTCGACGTCGCCGTCCTTCGAACCGATGCGCCGCTTGGCAGGCCGCTGCCACTCGATGCTGGCTACGTCCCTCGCGGGCAGCAAGGCGCGGTGATCGGCTATCCGGAGAACGGGCCATTGGCCGTCTCACCAGCGGGTGTTGCCGCGCTGATCGACGCCCAGGGACGGGACATCTACGGTCGGGGTTTGGTGACGCGACATGTCTACCAGATCGACGCAACGATCGAGCCTGGGAACTCGGGGAGTCCGCTCCTGACTGCTAGCGGATCGGTGGTGGGAGTCGTCTTCTCCCGTTCGGTCGCTGATCCCGCGGTTGCCTATGCCCTGGCTTCGCCCGCCGTCCTCGCGGAGGTCACCGAGGCGCTCGGGAAGACCCAAGCAGTCAGTACGCAGGGATGCGCCGCAGGCTAAAAGGGGGTATGGCACACCGGGCGATCGAGGTCACGGCCGCCGTTGGTGGCGATCCCTGTGTTCGCGATCAGTGCCCATCCTGCTCGTGCCCGGGTACCGGACGAGCCGGCGCACCGAGTAGCAAGCCAAGCGCTAAGAATTGCTGCCAGTGAGCTCGCCGATCGAAGACTACGGGGTGATCGGCGATCTGCACACGGCCGCCCTGGTTGGCAGAGACGGCTCTATCGACTGGCTGTGTCTCCCGCGCTTTGACTCGGCGGCCTGCTTTGCCCGCTTGCTCGGCACCGAGGACCACGGCTACTGGCGAATCGCTCCTGCCGGAGGCCCCGGTTCCGTCGTGGCGACGCGTCGCCGCTACCGGCCGGGGACGCTTGTGCTTGAGACCGAGTTCGATACTCCCGGCGGGACCTTGCGGGTTACTGACTGCATGCCGATTCGGGAGGCCAGTCCCCAGGTCATCCGGGTGGTCGAAGCAGTTCGAGGAGAGATCCCGGTTCGGATGGAGCTGTGCGTCCGGTTCGGATACGGAGAGATGATTCCCTGGGTCACCCGGCACGACGGGTTGCTCACGGCAACCACGGGTCCAGACTCACTGGCCATGTGGAGCCGCGTCAGGACCCACGGCGAGGGCATGAAGACAGTCGCCGAATTCACCATGCGTGAAGGTCAGCAGGTGCCCTTCACATTGACCTGGTACCCCTCGCACGAGTCGCCGCCCAGACCGATCGACCCGTGGTATGCGGTCGAGACGACTGAAGCTTGGTGGTGCGCCTGGTCCGATGCCTGCACCTACGAGGGTGAATACCGTGACGCGGTGCTGCGGTCGCTCATCACCCTCAAGGCGCTGACCTACGAGCCCACGGGGGGCATCGTTGCCGCAGCGACTACCTCGCTCCCCGAGAGCCTGGGGGGGAACCGGAACTGGGACTACCGGTACTGCTGGCTTCGCGATGCGACCTTGACCCTTGAGGCGCTGACGAACGGCGGCTACCACGAGGAGGCCATTGCATGGAGAGATTGGCTGCTTCGTGCCGCTTCGGGCGATGTCACCAAACTCCAGATCATGTATGGGCCCTCGGGGGAGCGCCGGCTCGAGGAGTGGGAGATCGACTGGCTCCCTGGATATGAGGGGTCTACCCCTGTTCGTGTCGGGAACGCCGCTTCGAACCAGTACCAGCTGGATGTCTACGGAGAGGTGATGTCCGCGCTCTATGCCGGGAGCTCGTTCGACGGCGTTCACAGCCGCGCGGTGTGGGGCCTTCAGCGTGCCCTTATCGAATTTCTCGAGGATGGATGGCGACATCCGGACGACGGGATCTGGGAGGTCCGCGGCCCGCGTCGGCATTTCACCCATTCCAAGGTCATGGCCTGGGTTGCCCTCGATCGTGCGGTCCGCACCTTGGAGGAGTGGCCCGACCTCGACGGACCGTTGGAGCGTTGGCGAGCGTTGCGCGACGAGATCCGAGCCGAGGTCCTCGAGAAGGGCTACAACCCCTCGAAGCAGGCATTCACCCAGTACTACGGCTCCGACGAGCTCGATGCCAGCATCTTGATGATCCCCATGGTGGGCTTTCTCCCACCGAGCGATCCCCGCGTGATCTCGACCGTCGAGGCGATCGAACGCGAACTGGTCGTCGACGGGTTCGTGCTCCGTTACCGAACGAGCGACGAGGGGACAGTCGACGGCTTGACCGGCCGCGAGGGTGCGTTCCTCGCGTGTTCCTTTTGGTTGGCCGATAGCTTGCACATGATCGGCCGTCACGAGGATGCACGAAAGATGTTCGAACGCCTGCTCACCGTTCGCAATGACTTGGGTCTTCTCTCCGAGGAGTACGACCCGGTCCATGCCCGACTCGTCGGGAACTTTCCTCAAGCCTTTTCTCACGTGTCGCTGGTCAATACCGCCTGTCGGTTGGTCGGGCATCGGATGCCGCCACTCGCAGAGCTCTCGGAGGAGGACGGCAAGGCGCGCCGGTTGGTGAGGGCGCACCTCGGGGGTCAGTTTGCCTCGCTAGGGAGAGTGAGCGCTCTTCCGTGGCGAGTGCTGACGGGCGAGGCGAGGGACGATCGACACCAACGACGAGTGACCGTGCCGCACCTTGCCTCCAAAGTGCGATCGTTGATCGGGTCCTCGCCGGAGGCGAAAAGTGGCTCGAACGGCACTGACGCAGGCGGGACCGTCGCACATGGTGCCGGCAACGGACCCGATGGCGATCCCCGTTCGAACGTCGACCCGGGACACCGAGATCATGTCCAGGATCGCCCGGCAGGCGATGCGAACGACTCCGGCGAACGCCCGCGAAAGGTTGACCGATGAAAGCGCTGACCGTTGTGCCAATGCAGGCGGGGACTGCCGAGCTGTCCGACGTGGAGGAGCCGCCTGACTCCGACGGACCGGTGCTCGTCGAAACGATCGCGATCGGGATTTGCGGCACCGACGCTGAGATCGTTTCAGGCCGCTACGGGTGGGCGCCTCCTGGGAAGGACCGGCTCGTCCTGGGTCACGAATCCCTCGGTCGAGTGCTCGAAGCTCCCATTGGCGGAGCAGTAGCCAAGGACGACCTGGTGGTCGGCATCGTCCGCCGCCCGGATCCGGTCCCCTGCTCGAACTGCGCCGTCGGGGAGTGGGACTTCTGTCGGAACGGACAGTACACCGAGCGCGGCATCAAGCAGCACGACGGCTACCTTTCCGAGCGCTATCGGATCACGCCGGACTTTGTGGTGAAGGTCGACCCTACCCTCGGGTTGCTTGGGGTCCTCCTCGAGCCCACCAGTGTGGTCGCCAAGGCCTGGGAACAGGTGGAACGAATCGGGAACCGGGCTCACTGGTCACCGTCGAGCGTGGTGGTGACCGGGGCCGGACCCGTTGGGCTGCTGGCAGCGTTACTCGGAGTCCAAAGGGGGCTGGAGGTCCATGTGATCGACCAGATGGTCCAGGGGGTGAAGCCCGAGCTGGTTCGGGCGCTCGGTGCCGAGTACCACACCGGCGCGATCAGCGAAGCTCGGAAGAACCCCGACGTGATCATCGAGTGCACGGGGGTGGGATCCCTTGTGTTCGACGCGATGGAGCACATCGGACCTGGTGGGGTCGTTTGCCTGACTGGCGTGTCGTCGGGAGGCCGTACCCTCGGGATCGATGCCGGGGACCTGAATCGTTCGATGGTGCTCGAGAACGAGGTGGTCGTGGGCTCGGTCAACGCGAACCGGCGTCATTACGAGGCAGCGGCGGATGCCCTTGCGAAAGCTGATCGCTCGTGGCTTGAGCGGCTCATCTCGCGCAGAGTCCCGCTCCAGCGGTGGGCTGACGCGCTAGACCGTTCGCCAGACGATGTGAAGGTAGTCGTCGAGGTCGCCGAACATTGAGCGGCCCAGTGTTTGCCCGGGGAAGTCGGCGCCTCGATGCGTTCGAAGGGCAACCCCGATAGGACGAGGGGAGAAGGAGACCCGGCGAAGTGCCCGAAGACAAAGGAGCACAATCGGTACCGACGCGCATCGCCGACGGGGTTCTCGAGGTCGACACCCTCCTCGGGGGGTGGCGATCAGTGACTGCCGGGTATCTCCTTGAAGGTCCGGCACCGGTGCTGGTGGAAACCGGCAGTCAGAGCTCGGTCCCTGTGCTGCTCGACGCGCTCGGCCGTGTTGGGATCGGCGCGTCGGATCTCGCCAGCGTCGTCGTCACGCATATCCACCTGGATCATGCGGGAGGGGTCGGCGACGTGGCACGGGCGTTCCCGTCGGCCACGGTGTACGTGCACCCGAAAGGAGCACGGCATCTGGCAGACCCACAGCGGCTGGTGAGCTCGGCCGGTCGCGTATACGGTCCGCTGCTCGACTCCCTCTATGGGCGGCTGGAGCCCACGGCGCCCGAGCGAATTCACGTTCTGGAAGACGGAGAGCAGATCCGCGTGGGGCCTGGGCGGACATTGACCGCTATCGATTCTCCGGGCCACGCCAAGCATCATCTGGGATTGCACGATTCAGTGACCGGGATCCTCTTTGCTGGCGATGCCGTGGGCGTACGATTGCCTGACGTCGGGGTCCTCCGGCCAGCGACACCTCCGCCCGACTTCGATCTCGATCAAGCTTTGCACTCGCTGGCGCGCTTTGCGCAACGCCGGCCGACGGCGATCGCCCTTGCTCACTACGGTCTCTTACCAGACCCGACGACGCTGCTTGTCGAGGCAGAAGCGGTGCTCAGGCAGTGGGCGGAGACGGCAGAGGTCGCTTATCGCGAAGGCAAGGACATTGCCGTCGCACTCGACGAGCGTTTCGGCGTCTCGGTCCAATCCGTCCCCGCCGAGCACCGTGAGAAGTTCGAGGTCATGAGCGGCGTACACTCCAATGCCGCAGGGCTGCGGCGTTGGCTTGAGACCCGCGACCGACCGAACGATCCTTCGTGACGAGACCCGCGAGCTCGTTCTCGAGGCGCCCGGGTCTCGAGGGCGCTCGAAGCCGTGGTGGCGGCGCGCACCGCATCAGGGCACTCGCACCCCCACCAGCTTGCTTGCAGACCGGAGGGATGGGAGATGGCGGAGGGAGTGGGATTCGAACCCACGGTACCCATGACAGGCACAACGGTTTTCGAGACCGCCCGATTCGGCCACTCTCGCATCCCTCCAGCAGCCATTTGTACTCTACGGTTCGACGCCGTCATCGTGGACGGTCACTTGGCCGAAGCGGGGTTGACGTGCATGGTTCCCCGCTCCGTGTTCGCCTCCCGTAGGGGCGTTGACGTGTCGGCGAATGCTCACTTGGGCACATCTGGCGCATAGCCGATTGCCCACGAGCAAGGCCTGGTCCATCTTGCAGAAGCCTGTCGTGGATAACAAGAGGTTGGCGTTGGGGCAACGGAGCGGTGGGGTCCGACCGGGCGCTTGCCGTGATGACCTCCTACACGACCCCGTCACAGGCGCTGGTGTCTTCGGGCCTCACCGCGTGCCCATGTCATTCAGTGCCCTGAAGTCGAACAACGGCGTCGGCGGCCGCTGGGTTGCGGACTTGGCGCTGGCCTCGTCGAGCTCAGCGGAACGAGTCCAGCTTCGGTCCCAACGGGTGATCGTTGGAGGCAGCCGGGCACAGCTACCACTTGGAGGTGCCCGACGGCCCCCACCTTTCCGCAGGGGTTAACGGACACGCCGCCGTGCGAAGAACGAGGTCAGCAGCTGGCTGCACTCCTCTTCGAGGATACCTCCGCGCACTGAGACCTCGTGGTTGAGGCGGGGATCAGTGCAGAGGTTGTAGAGCGATCCGCAGGCGCCCGCGCGAGGGTCGGATGCCCCGAAGACCAAGCGGGAGACACGTGCCCCGACAAGCGCACCGGCGCACATCGGGCACGGCTCCAAGGTCACGACGACCTGCGCGGCGCCAAGCCGCCAGTTGCCAGCTGCATGGGCTGCATCGCGCAGGGCCAGCAGTTCTGCATGCGCGGTTGGATCCCCCGTCAGCTCGCGTTCGTTGTGACGAGCAGCAATGACTCGGCCCTCGACGAGGACCACGGCTCCGACCGGGACGTCGTCGTGCTCGAGAGCCGCTCGAGCTTCGAGCAGGGCGAGTCGCATGGCTGCGCGCTCTGAAGACGGTTCTGCTCCGATGATGGCGGTAGCGTCTGGCGCCCCCCCCGGCATGGGTCCAGGCGGTGCGCTGGGCGGCAATCTGGGACTCATACCAGGGCGCGGATCGATGGCCATGGGCGGAGGAGGTGGGATTTGAACCCACGGTGGGTTGCCCCACACACGATCTCCAGTCGTGCCGATTCGGCCGCTCTCGCACTCCTCCCTGGAGTGCAACAGGCTATAGCGGTGCCACGCAACCCTGGCTCGTTCGCCGCCTGTAGGCAGCTCGGTATGCTGGGTTCGTCCGCCGCTGGATACGGCGGCCGGGTCCTACGCAACGGTCGCCCGTGAACCGAGTCAGGGTCGGAAGGCAGCAGCTCTCAGCGGGAACGGTCGTGTGCCGTAGCCAACCTGACCGCCGCATCGAGCGGCGCGGCGTTCCGTTCGCGGCATCGGTGGATCGCTGTTCCGCAGATAGGCTCGCCTGAGTGCTTGACGAGCCGTACCTGTCGCTCTACCGGCGGTTTCGTCCCGGCCGTTTCGAAGAGCTTCGAGGCCAGCCTCATGTCGTGCAGGGCCTCCGCAGTGCGGTGCGTGACGGCCGCGTCGCCCACGCGTATTTGTTCAGCGGTCCTCGCGGAACCGGCAAAACCTCGGCCGCGCGAATCCTGGCGCGCGCCCTCAACTGTGCGAGCCCCCAGGAAGGTGAGCCCTGTGGCGTTTGCCAGTCCTGCGTCGACATCGCCCACGGGGTTTCCCTAGACGTCCACGAGCTCGACGCCGCCTCGAACAACGGCGTCGACGCGATGCGTGAGCTGATTGCCCACGCGGCTCTTGCCACGCCGGGCCGCTGGAAGGTCTACATCGTCGACGAGGTGCACATGCTCTCGAACGCGGCATCGAACGCCCTGCTCAAAACGCTCGAAGAGCCACCGGCGCATGTCGTCTTCGTGCTGGCGACCACCGATCCGCAGAAGGCACTCCCGACCCTTCGTAGCAGGACGCAGCATTACGAGTTCCGCTTGCTTCCTGCACAGACCTTGCTCGAGCTGCTGCAGTCCGTGAGCGCCCAGGCGTCGCTCGATCTGAGCGACGAGACCCTGTCCTTGGCGGTGAGACGTGGGCGAGGGTCTGCAAGAGACGCCCTGTCCGCACTCGACCAACTTGTCGCCTCGGGCGCAATCGAGGATGCCCGCCCGGAGCTGGGTACGCTCATCGACGCCCTTGGCCACAACGACGTCGAGGGGGTGCTCGTCGCGGCCGCCAAGCTCCACTCCTCCGGTTGGGGTCCCCAACAGCTCGCGAGTGAAGTGATCGACGATCTCCGACAGTCGTTCTTGCTCGCGCTGGCTCCGCAGCTCGCCGAAGTCAGTGGTGACGAGCGAGATCGCTTGACGGCGCAGGCGGGGATGCTCGGCCTGGCGCGGCTGGTTCGGGTGATGGAGGTCCTCGGCCAGGCCCAGGTAGAGATGCGGGATGCTCCTGACCCCCGTGTCGTTCTTGAAGTGGCGCTGGTGCGCCTTTGCCGCAACGAGCTCGACACCTCGCCGGCTGCACTGGCGGAGCGCCTCAGTCGCGTCGAGCAGGCCCTCACTGCGGGAATGGCTCAGCGGGCCCCGTCGGGTCCGAAATCGGCAGGGTCGTCCTCACCGCATCCACGTCGTACCGCTGCGATCCCGGCGTCTTCGCCTGACGCTGCCCTCGAGCCAGACCAACCAGCTCCGACCACGGTCGCTTCGGGGGAGACCTCTGCGCCCGACCCATCTGTGCGAGGCCACGGGGATCCGCTCGCACGCCCGACGCTGGGTGCCTTGCGGCGCAATCGACTGGGGCAGCAGGCGCAAGAGCCTCAGACGATCCGTACGGGGGCACGCCCGGGGCCAAGCTCCTCCATGGAGCCTATGGCCGAGAGCCCGAAGGATGCCAGCGAAGAAATGGCGGTCCTGGACCCAGCCGGCCAATCGAGCGGCGACCGTGATGACTCAGACGGACAAGGTGCTCCGGCAAGCGCCTTGGGATGTCCTGATCGTGACAGCCTCGTCCAGGCTTGGGGAGATCATGTCCTGCGTACCCTGCCGGCAAGGGCCAAGGCGCTGTTCAGCGCGGGTCGTTTTGTTGGTGTCGAAGACGCCCACGCCCTGTTTGCACTGCCGACTCCTAGGCACCGTGAACGCTGTATCGATCTGCAGTCCCAGGTCGAAGCGGCCCTCTCGGAACACTTCGGCACGGCTGTTCGGCTGAAGCTGGTGGTCGACGATTTCTCGGAACGTGCGGGACCAGCGCCGTCGGGGCGCCGGCGCCCTGCGGATCGAGGATCAGCGAGGGGCGGTCCAGGACTTGGTGCTGGATCCCGAGCAGATCCTTCCATCTCACCACCACTGGATGACGACGATGATTTCGACCCACGCGACCCCGGGGAGCCCTTCGAGCTCGACGCCTATGTTCAAACGCGACTGCTCCAGGCGTTTCCCGGGGCAGAGGAAGTTCCTGGATAGTCGAAGATGTATACCGCATCCTTGCGAGCGCTCGTCGACGAGCTCGGCAAATTGCCAGGGGTTGGCCCCAAGTCTGCTCAGCGCATCGCCTTCTACTTGCTCCGGATCCCCTCCGAGGACGCCTTGCGCTTGGCCGAGGCCATCATCGCCGTAAAGGAACGGACTGCCTTTTGCCCGCGGTGCTTCAACGTGGCCGAGGTCGATGAGCTCTGCGAGATCTGTTCGGACCCTTCACGTGACGCTGGGACCATTTGCGTCGTCGAGGACCCTCGCGACATCGCAGCGGTGGAGCGGACTCGCCGGTTCGGGGGGACATACCACGTCCTGCACGGGGCATTGAATCCACTTGAGGGGGTCGGCCCGGAGCAGTTGCGCATTCAAGAACTCGTTTCCCGGGTGAAGGAGGATTCCGTTCGCGAGGTCATCTTGTGCACGAACCCCAATCTTGAGGGAGAAGCAACGGCGATGTATCTCGCTCGACTGCTCGGTCCTCTCGATGTGCGGGTGAGCCGCATCGCCAGTGGCCTTCCTGTCGGGGGTGATCTTGAGTATGCCGACGAGCTGACGTTGGGGCGAGCCTTGGAGGGACGCCACGATGTTTGATCAGCAGCGCCGGCTTCTTTGGATCCTTCGGCACGCAAAAGCCAAGGATGATCCGCCCTCTGGTGGGGCGGATCACGACCGAGCTCTTGCCCCGAGGGGTCGCCACGATGCCCGAGCGCTCGCCCGACGCATCGGACAACCTGGCGATCGGTTCGGCCTGCAGTCAAATCAGCTGCCACAGGTGGTCCTGTGTTCGACCTCGGAGCGAACGCGTGAGACGGCAAGCCTGGCTCTGGCGAGATGTCACCCGGAGCCCGAGATCCGGTACCTGCGAGCGCTCTACGGGGCCTCGGTCGAACAGGTGGTCGAAGAAGTCGCCAAGGTCGATCCTGGAGTTTCGTCAATCATGGTGGTTGGGCACAACCCTGGGTTCGAGGACCTCGTCGGACGACTTTCTGCGAAAGCATTGGACCCCGTTGACGCGGATGCCATGAAAGGCCCGGTGGGACTCCAACGGCGTTCGATCACCCCGTTTCCGCCGTGCGCGCTTGCCGTTTTCGCGTTTCCAGGCCTTCGGTCGTGGGCGGAAGCGCTCACGTCACCGACGCTCCTGGGGGTGTTCCAGCCACCATACTGAGGCACTCGTTCCGGGAGACCGGCACGAGTGCACTGGACAGACCGCAGCGAGCGAGCAACGTGTAGCGACCGGCGGAGCCTCGAATGGGAGGCTGCGAACGACCGAATGCTCAGCGAACCGAGCGCAGGACGATGGCGTCACCCTGGCCGCCCGCACCACAGAGCCCGGCGACGGCGATGGAGCCCTTTCGACGGCGCAGCTCATAAAGGGCGGTGAGGGCGATCCTCGTGCCAGACATGCCGATCGGGTGCCCCAAGGCGATCGCCCCTCCGTTGACGTTGACGAGGTCCTCAGGCACATCGAGGTCATCGACCGAGGCGAGGACCACTGCGGCGAACGCTTCGTTGATCTCGAAGAGGTCGACGTCGCCGGTCGAAATGCCGGCTTTGTCGAGGGCTCGGCGGATTGCGCGCGACGGTTGGTAGTGCAGGGAGGGGTCAGGACCGGCGACCTGTCCGTAGCCGACGATCTCACCGAGAGGGGTGACGCCGAGCTGTTCCGCCCGACGGGGGGAGACGACCACGACTGCGGCCGCGCCGTCGGAAAGCTGCGAGGCATTGCCTGCAGTAATCGTGCCCTCAGGGTCAAAGGCGGGTCGGAGAACCGAGAGGGATTCTGGGGTCGTTTCGGGTCGGATTCCTTCGTCGGAATCGATCTCAATCGGATCCCCGCGCCGTGAAGGGGCGGTGATGGGCACAATTTCTTCACGGAGGCGGCCGGCCTTGGCGGCCGCGGCGGCTTTTTCGTGGGAACCAGCAGCGAAGACGTCCTGGCGCTCTCTCGAGATTCCCACGCGACGGTTGTAGCGGTCAGTTGCCGCACCCATGCTCAGGTGATCGAAGGCGCATGTGAGGCCGTCGGAGGTCATCGAATCGAGCAGCGAAGCGTCGCCCATGCGGAATCCAGCGCGCGCACCAGGCACCAAGTAGGGTGCTTGCGTCATCGACTCCATCCCTCCGGCGACGACGACCTCCGCTTCGCCTGCAGCCACCATCTGGTCTGCCAGGTGGATCGCGTTCAGCCCGGACAGACAGGCCTTGTTGATGGTCATGCCGGGAACCGAGAGCGGTATGCCTGCCGCCGCGGCAGCCTGGCGGGCGGTCACCTGTCCGTGGCCTGCCTGTAGCACCTGACCCACGAGTACATGTTCGACCTGGTCGGGCTTGAGGCCTGCGCGGCGCAGCGCTTCCCCAATCGCTGCGCCGGCGAGCTCCATAGGCGTGAAGCCGGCGAGCGAGCCCATGAGCTTGCCGATGGGTGTGCGTGCTGCTGCCGCTATCAACGATCCGGGCATCGCTACCTCCTCGAGCAGTCGAAGAACCCGATGTTACTGAAGCGGTTGAGGCCTTCGGGCTGGTCGTGTGGGTCCTGAGCTCGGCCTTGTCGGCGGCACGTTGGGACGCCGTGGCTTCCTCCGGTAGCGTGCAGTCGATGAACCAGACGCAAGGCCAGCCAGCTGACGTAGTGGCCCCATCGGGTCCGCTCGCTCCATCGCCGAAGGACCGCGTTGGCCCTGGGCCCGAGCGACTGCCTGCTCTTCTTACCGAGATCGACCACGTTGCCATCGCCGTCGAGGATCTCGACGCGGCGATCGACTGGTACCGGCAGGTCTTCGGCGCCGAGGTGGTCGCTCGAGAACGGGTCGATCGTGACGGCGTGGAAGAAGCGTTGCTCGGCGTGGCGGACTCGTTCATTCAATTGCTGACCCCCATTCGGGAGGACTCGCCGGTCGCCAAGTTCCTCCAGACGCGTGGCCAGGGCATCCATCACGTGGGGTACCGGGTTGCCGATTGCGCGACCGCGCTCGAGGCGGTCAAGCGAGCCGGTGTCCCCACCATCGATGCCCAGCCGAGACCAGGATCGCGAGGTACGACGGTTGCCTTCGTGCACCCCAAGGGTGCGCTGGGTACCCTGATCGAGCTCGTAGAGGCTTGAGGTCCGTCCCTGCGCCTGTAGCTTGTCTGGTTCGTGGAGCACTCGATGAAGCAGCGGCTCGAGGACCTGGCCGCCCGGAAGCAAGAGGCTCTTCACGCCGGATCCCAGGCGGCGGTCGAGCGTCACCACTCGCGTGGCAAGATGACGGCCAGGGAAAGGGTCGAGTACCTCCTGGATGAGGGGTCCTTTCAAGAGCTCGACATGCTTGCCCGCCACCGGGCGCACGGGATGGGGCTCGAGAGGAATCGTCCGTACACCGATGGGGTGATCACGGGGTTCGGAACGATCGATGGCCGCAGAGTCTGTGTCTTCAGCCAGGACGCGACGGTCTCCGGGGGTTCGCTCGGAGAGGTTCACGGTGAGAAGATTCACAAGCTTATGGACCTCGCGGTCTCAATCGGGGTTCCGGTCGTGGGGCTCAATGACGGGGGGGGCGCCCGGGTCCAAGAAGGCGTCGTCGCGCTCAATGCCTATGGCGGGATCTTCTATCGCAACGTCCAGGCCTCTGGGGTGGTTCCGCAAATCAGCGTCGTGCTCGGGTCGTGTGCCGGCGGAGCCGTCTACTCCCCGGCAATCACCGACTTCATCTTCATGGTGCAAGGCTCCTCCCACATGTTCATCACGGGACCCGACGTGGTGAAGACGGTGACCGGCGAAGAGGTGAGCCTGGAGGAGCTGGGCGGAGCGATGAGCCATGCGACAAAATCGGGCGTCGCGACCTTCGTTGCTCCCGACGAGAAGGCATGCCTGGACGATGTCCGCTATCTCCTCTCGTTCTTGCCGTCGAACAATCTGGAGCAGCCACCCGCCATTGACAGCGACGACGACCCGGAGCGCACCACCCCGGAGCTCATCGACCTCATACCCGCCTCACCGAATCAGCCCTATGACATGACGAAGGTCATCTCTGCGGTTGTTGACGACGGCGAATATCTCGAGGTGCATGCGCATTGGGCGATGTCGATCACCTGCGGATTCGCTCGGCTGGATGGCCAGGTGATCGGCGTGGTGGGGAACCAGCCGGCTGTCTTGGCTGGCGTCCTCGACATCGATTCCTCCGAGAAGGCGGCTCGGTTCGTAAGAACCTGCGATGCCTTCAACATCCCGCTCGTCACCTTCGTCGATGTTCCCGGCTTCATGCCGGGAACGGATCAGGAGTACGGGGGGATCATCCGTCACGGGGCGAAGCTCCTCTATGCATACTGCGAAGCGACGGTTCCGAGGATTCAGGTCATCACCCGCAAGGCTTACGGTGGCGCGTACGTCGTGATGAACTCCAAGTCGATCGGCGCCGACCTCGCGTTCGCGTGGCCCTCGGCGGAGCTGGCGGTGATGGGGCCGCAGGGTGCAGTCGAGATCGTCTATCGCAGGGAGCTCGCATCGGCTGCCGACCCGATCGCGCGGCGGAGCGAGCTCGTAGAGGAGTACACGGAGCGCTATGCGAACCCCTACATCGCGGCTGAGCGTGGCTACGTCGATGATGTGATTTCCCCTGCCGACACCCGTGCCGTCCTTATCAAAAGCCTTCGTATGCTCTGTTCCAAACGCGAAGAGCTTCCTCGCCGTAAGCATGGCAACATCCCGCTGTGACCGTCGTGGGACCCAATAGGTCAACGGCCGAACCACCAGGGCCGGAGCGACCGGGGCGGCCAGCTGCTGGGGGGCCCAGCGTTCCAATACTGGACCTTCCACCACGGTCTCAGCCTGACGAAGCGGTCATCGCGGCGATCGCGATCGCCACCCGCAAGATCCTTGCTACCCGAGCCGCACGGGCACCTCGGGAGCGCAGCGCCCCGGTTCCTGCCTGGCGATTCAGCGGTCGTTGGTGGCATCGGCCGATCCCGGCGCGCCGTGACCGTCCGTGGACAGGGCGGTAGCGATTGTCTGATGCGGGGGTCGGCACCCCATGCTCGGGGAGAGTCGATGACGGTACCTGGATGCCTTGGTGACCATGAGTGGTGATCGGGGCCCGCTCGCGCTCATCGGCGGGGCGGAGTGGACGCCGGGTTGTACCTTCGACGCCGAACTCCTGGCTGAGGCCGGTGGGGCAGAAATCCTGGTGCTCCCGACCGCAGCGGCATACCAGCACCCCGAACGGTCGGTAGTTGCCGCCTCGGAGTGGTTCGAGTCCCTCGGTGGCAGGGTGCACGGGCTTATGGTCCTCACACGAGCCGATGCGGAAGATCTTGGTGCGGCTGACATCGTGCGGAGGGCTCGCTTCATCTACCTGGGTCCGGGTTCACCCCTTCACTTGCGATCGGTACTGAAGGGCTCGCGAGTGTTCGAGGCCATGCGCCAAGCCTGGGCCGAGGGCGCTGTCTTGGCCGGTTCCTCAGCTGGCGCGATGGTCTTGACCGACCCGATGGTGGATCCACGTGGCGGCGCGCTCACCGTCGGGCTCGGGCTCATCGAGCATCTCGCCGTGGTGCCGCATTTTGGTGATGTTGACGAGGATGCCCATGGCGAAAAGCTCCACCGCTCGGTCGCACTGGCGCCCCCCCACCTACCGGTCGTGGGCATTCCCGAACGCACTGCCCTGATCCGCGGCCCAGCAGGGACATGGCGGAGTGCTGGGCAAGGTGAGGTGACCGTCTTTGTGGACGGGACCGTGGTCGAGGACGGCGTCGAGCGGCTCGCGGCCCTGGTCGACCGATAGGACGGCTCAGCGCTTATGAGGACGTGATCTTGATCGACAGGATGCGCTGGACGACCTTCGGTGCCCCCGAGCTCGTGCCCTCCCGGTTGATCTTCTCAACGACTCGCATTCCGGAGACAACCTTGCCGAAGAGTGAATAGCGGTTCGGTAGGGACTCACCTTTCGGGCCGGCGACGATGAACCACTGGCTACCCCCTGAGTGTGGCTGCCCGGTGTTCGCCATCGCGACCGACCCGAGGGGGTACTGGTCAGCGGCGTTAGCGGCGGCGGGTGGGAATTCGTCAGGAATCGTGTATCCGGGTCCTCCCTGGCCCGTGCCGGTTGGATCGCCCGTCTGGTCGACGAAGCCGGGAATGACCCTGTGGAAGATCACGCACCGGTAGAAGCCCTTGCGGGCCAGGAACACGAAGTTGTTGACCGTCACCGGTGCGATCTTGGGGTCGAGCGCGATCCGAAAGTCGCCTGCTGTGGTCTTGACAATGGCGCTGTAGGTGCCCGAGGTGTTGATCGTCATCGGCGGGGCCGACTTGAAGGAGAGCGTGTTGACCCTGGTGTGCGGGTTCGAGGGGCATCCAGCAGCGACGGCGGCCGCGGTGGCGGTGGCTTGAGGGCTCTTGGGTGCGCTTGAGTGGTGGGTGGCCAGCGCGACCGAACCGACGATGACCGCCCCGACGACGACGACAAGGATGCTGCTTCGCAGCAGGCGCCGGCGACGTTGGTGCCGGGCCAGAGCCGCGCGTCGAGCCTCTCGTCCGGCACGCTGGCGAGCGCGTTTCTCGCTGGGCACGGGTCGACACCCTACCGGGCCTGTGGGTGACGCTGGCGGCGCCAGGCAGCCGCGCGAGCCCCAGGAATGAGTGTTGTAGCGTCCAGCCGAATGGTTTTACGGGTGCAGAAATTCGGTGGGACGTCGCTCGCCGACGCCGAGCGTGTGCGCGCTGTGGCCGACCATGTCGCCCGGGTGCACCGCAGCGGCGACGATGTCGTCGTCGTCGTCAGCGCCATGGGCAAGACCACCGACGAGCTCCTTCGCCTCGCTTACGAGGTGAGCTCGGCGCCCCCGCCCCGAGAGCTGGACATGCTGGTCAGCGGGGGAGAGCGGACTTCGATGGCCCTGTTGTGCATGGCCCTTGCCGACCGGGGAGTTGACGCCGTGTCCCTTACGGGTTCCCAGGCAGGGATCATCACCGACACGGTGCACACTAGGGCGAGGATCATCGAGGTCAGAGGGGACCGCCTCCGAAGTGCGCTTGAGCAGCGACGGGTGCCCGTCGTTGCCGGATTTCAGGGAGTCTCTGTCGATCGGGACGTCACCACGCTCGGCCGGGGCGGGTCGGATGCAACAGCGGTCGCGTTGGCGGCCGTGCTGCATGCTGATGTCTGTGAGATCTTCACCGACGTCTCCGGGGTCTTCAGCGCCGATCCCGATGTCGTGCCCGAAGCGCGCCGCATCGATCGGCTGAGCTACGAGGAGATGCTGGAGATCGCGGCGACTGGCGGCAGGGTCCTCATGCTCCGCTCAGTCGAGTTCGCGCGCAACTACCGAGTGCCGCTCGAAGTCCGTTCCAGCTTCACCTGGGAGCCTGGCACGATCGTCACAGAGGAGGATCCATCGATGGAGCAGGCTGTCGTCACGGCGGTGACCCACGACACCTCGGAGGCGAAGGTGACGGTCTCGGGCGTTCCTGATAAGCCCGGGATCGCGGCGCGGCTCTTCCGGGCACTTGCTGATGAGGCGGTCAATGTCGACATGATTGTCCAGAACACGTCGATTCACGGCACCACGGACATTTCGTTTACGGTGCCGAAGGCGGATCTCTCGACTGCCGTGTCGGTTTGTGAGCGCCTGCGAGGAGAGCTCGGCGCATCGGAGGTGCATTCCGACGACACCGTGGCTCGGGTGTCGGTTGTCGGGGCGGGCATGAAGTCCCATCCAGGGGTCACTGCCACCATGTTCGAGACCCTGGCGTCGGAGGGCATCAACATCGACATGATCTCCACGTCGACGATTCGCATCTCCTGCATCGTGCGTGAGCACGAGGTGGAGCGAGCCGTTCGCCTGCTACATCGCGCATTCCAGCTGGAGGTCCCGGGTGAGCACCGCCATCCCGGTCGGACCGGGTCCCTAGGCAGCTCTCCTACAATTCCGCGGTGATCGTCGGCGTCTTCGGAGCGACCGGTCAGGTCGGACAGGTGATGCGGGCCGTGCTCGAGGAGCGCCGGTTCCCCCTCACCGGTGTCCGGTTTTTCGGATCGCAGCGCTCAGCAGGGAGCCGCCTCACCTGGCGTGGTCGGCCCATCGAGGTCGAAGATGCCGCATCCGCGGATCTTCGCGGGATCGACATCGCGCTCTGCTCGGTCGGTGCGCTCGCCTCGCGGACGCTTGCCCCACGCTTGGCACGTGCGGGGGCGCTCGTCGTCGACAACTCGTCTGCTTGGCGCATGGACCCCGAGGTCCCCCTCGTCGTGCCGGAGGTCAACGCTTCAGCACTTGCTTGTATCCCGAAGGGCATCGTGGCCAACCCGAACTGCACGACGATGATCGCAATGCCGGTACTCAAACCATTGCATGACGAAGCCGGTCTCCGACGAATCGTGGTCGCCACCTACCAGGCGGTCTCCGGTGCGGGGCGAGCCGGGGTGAGCGAGCTGAGTCAGCAGGTTGAGAAGAGCGTCGGGAATGCAGCCGATCTCACCTTCGATGGCACGGCGGTGGAGTTTGCGCAGCCTTCGACGTTCGCGGCGCCGATCGCCTACAACGTCGTTCCCCTTGCGGGCTCGCTCGTTGGGGACGGTTCAGGCGAAACCGACGAGGAACAAAAGTACCGTAACGAGAGCCGGAAGATCCTTGGAATCCCAGATCTCGCGGTGACCTGTACCTGCGTTCGGGTTCCCGTCTACACCGGCCACGGGGCTGCGATCGTGGCGGAGTTCTCTTCTCCGCTCTCGGCGGAGCGGGCCGCGAAGGTGCTCACCAAGGCTCCCGGCGTGGTCCTCACCGACCTGCCGACCCCGCAACTGGCGGCTGGTCGGGATGAAGCCTTGGTTGGCCGCATCCGTCAGGGCGGAGCCCCGAACTGCCTGTCCCTCTTCGTGGTCGGCGACAACCTGCGCAAGGGTGCTGCTGTCAATGCTGTTCAGATCGCCGAGGCGTTGCTGGATCGCTTTTGACGGTCCGGATCGGCATACCAGAGCCCCAGCCGATTGGCGTCGATGAGGCGGGAGGGAGCAAGCGATCCTGCGCTCATTCTTGTGTTTCGCCCTTGACTGAGCCGGCATTGCCATCTGCGAGGGCCGCGATGCGGCGCGCCAGGTTGACCGCGTGGTCTCCGAAACGCTCGTAGAAACGCGCCACCATCGCCAGTTCGATGGCGACCGCGAGCGGCATCGTCCCTGAGACGATTTCCGCAGTGAGGCTGACATGGAGGTCGTCCATCTCGTCGTCAAGGTCGTCGACGATGCTTGCACCAGCCGCCGATCGCTCAGCGAAGGTGTCCGTCGTGGCGCGCCATATCGTGACAGCGACCTCACCCATCCGCTCTACTAGACCTCTGCTCCGAGCGGACATCTCGGTTCCGAGACCGCGAGCCGCACGGCGGGCGACGTGTTCGGCCAGATCGCCGCTTCGCTCGAGGTCCGGGAGCATCCGCAGGATTGCGACGAGCTCTTGGCGCTCCTCAGCGTCGCCATGGCCTGAGACGAGTCGTTGCTGGGCCGCCCGTGAGATTCGGTCAATGAGCGCGTCGATCGCCTCGTCGGCCTCAACGAGTTGTTTCGCAGCCTGTCGATTGCCTGCCAGGAGGGCATGTGTCGCTCCCGCGATCGCTTCGCCGACGAGCGCGAATGCTTGGACGAGCAGGCGCTCGAGCCCTGGATCCGCTGCCGGTGAGGTCTCGCCCAAACCTGGGGCTCCCAGGGCGATGGCCCTCTGGACCGTGAGACTGGTCTTGGGGGCTTCGTCTCCGGCTGCGGCTGGCATGTGAGGGGTCGGGGTGAGCGGCTGCACCCGGCGCCCAGCACCGATCCTCCGTCCCATGAAGGTCAACGGTACCGGTCGCCGAGCTCTCCACGGTCGCGGTCGCGCCCGACGCGAGGCACGCTTGACATCGCGTCGCCAGCGCCTCTTGGTCGGGTCTCGGACCGGCTGCTGTTCAAGCACAGGCGTCATCCACGACGGTGACACAGCCTCTCGTTACGCTGGCTCGAATGGTCCCAGGATTGATCATCGGACTGCTCGTTGGCGTAGGGGTTGGCATCGCGGTCGCCCTCGGCGTGCGTGCTCGTTCGCAGGTCCGCTTGGCGGCGGAGGCCCGGACCGCCGAGGCGCGCCTGCAGGACGCGAACGAATCGGTGAGGAAGCTCTCGGCGCAGCTCGAGGAGGTTGGCGCTGCACTCGCGACCGCCCGCTCCGAACAGGCACGCCTCTCTGCTCAACTCGATCTCGAACGAAGGCACGCTGAGGAGCGATCGGCATCCTGGGAGCAGGATCGCCAACGCCTGGAGGGCGCCTTTGCCCAGCTCTCCACAGAAGCACTCCAAAAGAACGCGGAACAGTTCCTCGTTCTCGCCGACACGAGGTGGAAGCAAGCAGAAGAAGCAGCCAAAGGCGAGCTCGGTAAGCGCGAGGAAGCGATTGCGAGGCTCCTCCAACCACTCCAGGAGACCTTGGAGCGCTACGAGAAAGGACTGCGACAGCTCGAGCTCGACCGACATGGTGCCTATCGGGGCCTGACCGAGCAAGTGCAGCAGCTCGCCGCGTCCCAAGAGCAGCTCCAGCGTGAGACACGGAACCTGGTCACTGCACTTCGAGCTCCACAGACCAGAGGCCGGTGGGGTGAGATGCAGCTCCGGCGAGTGGTCGAGATTGCGGGGATGCTCGCCCACTGCGATTTCGAGGAGCAGGTGACCACCTATAGCGATGACGGGCGACTCCGTCCCGATCTCGTCGTCCATCTTCCCGGAGGCGGCCAGGTCGTCGTGGACGCCAAGGTACCGCTTGAGGCCTTCCTCCAGGCTTCCGACGCTGATGACGACGAATCCAGAAGAGCTCACCTGGTGGCACACTCTCGGCAGCTACGGGCGCATGTGGACCGCCTGGCAAGACGCGAGTATTGGCAGCAATTCGAGCGTTCGCCTGAGTTCGTCGTCGCCTTCGTTCCCGGGGATCCGCTCTTGGCCGCCGCGTTCGAGAACGATCCCGGCCTGATCGAGCACGCAATGGCTTCTCGGGTCTTGGTTACCACGCCGACGACGTTGATCGCATTGCTTCGAACGATCGCCCATGGCTGGAGAGAGGAAGCGATGACCGAGAACGCGCGGGAGGTTCAGCGGCTCGGTGCTGAGCTCTACGAACGGCTCGGAGTGTTCGCTCGGCACCTTTCCCGGCTGCATTCGAGCTTGAGTGGGACGGTCAAGGCGTTCAACGACGCCGTCGGATCCCTTGAGTCGAGAGTCTTGGTGACGGCTCGTCGCTTCCCTGATCTTGGCGTCGGTCAAGGTGGGAAACCCCTTCCCGAGCTCCAGCCCGTGACGGCGGCACCGCGTGCTCCCCAGGCCCCGGAGGGGGTGACGCGACGCCTCACCCTCGCCAGAACCCACGAGGCGTCGTCGTTCGGCCTCCTGCCGGAGCCTGAAGGCCCCGAGGAGGGCAACGAGGAGTCCCGCAGCGGGGACCTTGGTGGATCTGGTCGGGTTGCCGAGCTCGAGACCAGGGGCTGATCCGTCTCGACCGGCCCTGTTTATCGAATATTTACGATCTACTGGTCGCCGACAAGCGGGTTTCTCAGCTTCTTCCAAGGTTTCTCTGGCATCCTGAGGATTGCGAACGTGTTGCGGTGTGGGCACGATCACCAGCGCGGCTTGCAGCAGGGTGCTGGTGGTTCACACCGCCGGGAGAGGGAGGCTGGTATCTGTGAGGATCCTTGTGCTCGGGGGAGACGGGTACTTGGGGTGGCCAACGGCGTTGCATCTGTCCCGGCGAGGCAATGCCGTGGCCATTGCTGACAATTTCGTCCGCCGCCAGTATGACGCCGAGCTCGGCGTCGACAGCCTGGTTCCGATCAGCCATATGCGTCGGCGGATCGATCTATGGGAAGAAGTTTCCGGGATGCGGATCGACCTGTTCGTCGGCGACCTCACCGACGCAGAGTTCGTCGAGCGCTGTCTGCGGGAGTTTCGCCCTGAGGCGATCGTGCATTTCGCTGAGCAGCGATCCGCCCCCTATTCCATGATCGATCGTCGTCACGCGGTCTACACGCAGGTCAACAATGTCGTTGGCACGCTGAATCTGCTCTATGCGATTGCAGCGATCGATCCTGCGATTCACCTCGTCAAGCTGGGCACCATGGGTGAGTACGGGACGCCGAACATCGACATCGAAGAGGGGTTCATAGAGATCACCCACCGCGGAAGAACCGATGTTCTGCCCTATCCCAAGCAACCCGGCTCCTTTTACCACCTATCCAAGGTGCACGACAGCCACAACATCATGTTCGCTTGCAAGATTTGGGGCCTTCGTTCCACCGACCTCAACCAGGGAATCGTGTACGGACAAGAGACTGACGAAACGGTTCTTCATCCAGGGCTGGCGACCCGATTCGACTACGACGGTGTCTTCGGGACCGTTCTCAACCGCTTCTGCGTCCAAGCGGTTGCAGGACTCCCGCTCACCGTCTATGGCAAGGGTGGGCAGACACGGGGAATGCTCGACATTCGTGACACCCTTGCCTGCATCGAGCTCGCAGTGCAGAACCCGCCAGCTGAAGGGGAGTATCGAGTGTTCAATCAATTCACCGAGTCCTACTCGGTGCGTCAGCTCGCTGAGCTGGTTTCCGATACGTATCCCGGACGAGTCGAGATCGCCGATTCATTCGAGAATCCCAGAGTGGAACAAGAGGACCATTACTACCGGGCGGCTCACACCAAGCTGCTCGATCTTGGCCTGGTACCCCATCTCCTGAGCAGTGCGACCATCTCATCGATCCTGGCGCTCGCCGAACGGCACCGAGACCGCATCGACCCCAACGTGATCGGTACTGGGGTGGACTGGAGGCGACCCAAGACGGTCGAGTCTCCCGTGAACGCCGTCGGGAGACCTCCTTCAGGATCCTCCGAATCCCGAGGGCGAGGGGCCGAGATCGACTCGGTGAATCGATGAGCGGCCGGCCCTTCGCGGAGCTTGGACGCCCCTTGTGGACCGAGTTCTCGCACGTGAGTCCTCGACGTCGGTCGCTGTAGCGCAGGAGGGAAAACCCACGTTGTAGCGTCATGCGCTGATGTTGCAGCGCGTCCGTCGCCGCCGTCGTCGGCGCGGCCTGCTCCCCCTGGCGTTTTCCCTGGTCGTCGTAGCGCTGGTGCTCTTCGTGGTCGTTGGGGGGATCGCCAGGATCGGCCGGGGGTCTGGCTCGTATTGGACAAGCGTCGATCGTTCCTTCGGCGTCCAGGCATCGGTGGTTGCCAAGGAGTCGAATGCGACCGCCGCTGATCTCAAGGCCCTGCTCCATTCGATTGGCACTTTTGGGCGCCCAGAGCTCTATGGCGTGTTGGACACCCTGGTGGCAGCCACTCAGACGACGGAGCACGAAGCTGGCGCCATCTCGAACCCCGCGCCGCAGGGGACGGTGAGTACACCGTTCATTCGGGCGATGGCCGATCGCGAGCTGGCCGTGGAGCGGTTTCGTTCCGTGGTTGAAGGGCTGCTCGGCGTAGCGAGCGTACCCGCGAGTGGTTCGTCGAACCCCGGCGTCTCGGTGCAGGGTTCAGGCACCCGTGCCCAGGGTTTTGCCAACACGGGAGCGACTCTCGATCCGTCTTCGGCGGTCAACGACCTGGCCGAGGTGAGCGCATTGCTGGAGAAGGCCGATGAGCTATATGCGCTGGCCAGAGCGCGCCTGCGAGCTGACCCTGGCGGCGCCCTGCTCCCCCGTTCGGCCTGGATGGGATCCGGGATGCTCGCACCGGCCTCTGTGGCGTCGGTTGTGAGCACGATCCAGGCATCGTCCAGCCTTGCTGCAGACGTGCACGTGGAGCTCAGCACTGTTCGACTGGTACCCCCAGTAGGACCCATTCCTGCACCATCGGGCGTTCCCGAAGTTCCTCCGACCCATCAGCTCACCGTCACGGCTGTTGTCGACAATGTCGGCAACGTCGACGTCGGGGCACTGACGGTCACGGCGACCGTCCAGGTGCCAGGAGGCGTGGCTTCCACCGTTCGCCGGGAGGTCAACGTGCGGGCAGGCACGGCCATGGCAGTCGCCATGCCGGCGCTCGAGGTGAGTCCGGGGGTTACTTATCAGCTGACGGTCGCCATCCAGCCGCCTCCAGGGCAGACTGTCGGTCTCGGCACGCTTTCGGTCACCTCGACCATCGCGGTGGGTAATCTCCCGCCGTCGGCCAGTGGCTGAGACGAGCCAACCGGGTGCGCAGCGCCCGGCGGTGTGATCTCGGCGCGCCGTCGCCATAGGATCAGAGCGGTGATAGATGTGAGGGTCGTCCGATAGAAAGGGAAAGGATCGCCGGCTGTGACCGAGAGCATCACGATCACTGATAACAGGACCGGCGAATCGATCGAGATCCCGATCATCAACGGCGGGGTTGCAGCCTCAGAGTGGGCGAAGCTCTTGCCTGGGATCTGGTTCCTCGATCCGGGGTTCCTTTCCACAGCGGCTTGCGAGAGCGCCATCACGTACCTCGACGGCGAAGCGGGAATCCTCCGGTACCGGGGATATCCGATCGAACAGCTTGCCGAGAAGTCGACGTACTTGGAAGTGGCGTACCTGCTTCTCCACGGCGAGCTCCCGACCCCATCGCAGTTCGAAGCGTGGCGCCATGAGATCACGTACCACACGTTCATCCATGAGAACGTGAGGAAGCGTTTCTTGGAAGGGTTCCACTACGACGCCCACCCGATGGGGATGCTCGTCTCCGCGGTAGCCGCGCTTTCCACCTTCTACCTCGACGCGAAGGGAATTTTCGATCCCGAGGCGCGTCGGAGGCAGATCATCCGTCTCATTGCCAAGATGCCGACGCTGGCTGCCGCCGCTCACCGCTTCAGCGTCGGGATGCCCTTCGTCTACCCCGACAACTCCCTCGACTTCACGTCGAACTTCCTCTCGATGCTCTGGAAGGTGGCAGAGCCCCGCTTCGAGGCCAATCCGGTGCTCGCCCGAGCGCTCGACGTGCTGTTCATCCTTCATGCGGACCACGAGCAGAACTGTTCGACGACTGCCATGCGCGTGGTCGGTTCGTCGCACGCCGACCCCTACTCAGCCACGGCCGCTGCATGCGCAGCTCTTTACGGCCCGCGCCACGGTGGGGCGAACGAGGCGGTGATTCGGATGCTGATGGAGATCAAAAGCATCGAGAACGTGCCCGCGTACATCGCTGAAGTCAAGTCCGGAGCCGTGAGATTGCAGGGGTTCGGCCACCGTGTCTATAAGAGCTATGACCCGAGGGCAAAGATCATCAAGCGCACAGCGGACGACGTCTTCGCCGTCACGGGGAAGAACCCGCTCCTGGACATCGCGCTCAAGCTTGAGGAGATCGCGCTCTCGGACGAGTTCTTCATCTCGCGCAAGCTCTATCCCAACGTCGATTTCTACTCTGGCCTCATCTACCAGGCGATGGGCTTCCCACTCCAGATGTTCCCCGTGCTCTTCGCCATCCCGAGGACGGCGGGTTGGCTGGCGCACTGGCAGGAGATGCTCGATCAGGACTCGAAGATCGCTCGGCCCCGACAGGTCTACATCGGCCCTGACAAGCGGGACTACGTGCCCCTCGAAGCTCGCTGAGCCGATGCTCAGCGGTCGAGGGCTCTGATCAGTCCTTCTTGGATCATCGAAGCTACGAGCCGGCCGGAACGATCGAAGAAGAATCCCCTAGCCAGTCCACGTGCTCCTGCTGCTACCGGCGAATCCATGTCGTAGAGGAGCCATTCGTCACTGCGGAAAGGGCGGTGAAACCACATGCAGTGGTCGAGACTGGCTGCCATGAAGTGTGGGGCATCCCAGTGCAGCGCGTGGGGTCGAACGATGGTGTCGAAGAGCGACAGGTCGGAGGCATAGGTCGCCACGCACGCGTGGAGCAGGGGGTCGTCAGGGAGGTGTCCGTCCGCGCGGATCCATAGGCGCTGGAAGGGCTCGAGCGGTTCGCTCTCGTTCTGCCAGGGGAGATTGCCGATGAAGCGTTGGTCCACAGCAGGTGGATGTTGGCGGCTACCCGCGAGGTCGCTCCGCCATGCTGACAATCGCTCTGCGAGGGTAGGGAGCTCTTCAGGAGGAGGGACGTCGGGCATCGGGAACTGGTGCTCGAGCCCGGGCTCTTCGTCGTGGAACGAAGCTGCCAGGTTGAAGATCGCCTCTCCCTGTTGGACGGCCACGACCCGACGAGTGGTGAACGAACGCCCGTCTCGTATCCGGTCGACGGTATAAAGAATGGGCAGAGCCGGGTTCCCCGGACGGAGGAAGTACGAGTGCAAGGAGTGCACCGTCCCGTGCGCAACGGTGCGTCCGGCTGCCATGAGCGCCTGGGCGGCGACTTGCCCCCCGAAGACGCGCTGCAGCTCGCCCTCGGGCTGGGACCCCCGGTAGATGTTGTGCTCTATGGGTTCAAGGTCGAGCAGTTTCACGAGGGCGTCGAGTGCCGCAGTCACGGGCTCATGTTTGCAGCCCTCGAAGGAGGTTGGCGAGAGGCGAGGGACGCGAGGCGGTGAGGGGTCGGAGTCCGAACGAACCGTTAGGATCACAAGATGCCCGTGAAACTCGCTCGTCTCTGGGCGTGGCTCCAGACGCCCGAGGGTACGAAAGTCGCACGGTATTCGATGGTCTCGGTGATCTCGACGGCGGTGTCCTTCGTCGTCTTGTTCCTGGTCTACGGCGTTGGCCGGTTGTGGAGTGAGGTCCCGAGCACCGTCTTTGCCAACGGAGTCGCCACGGTCCCGTCGTACTGGCTCAACCGAAACTGGGCCTGGGGGAAGACCGGGCGCTCCCATCTCCTCAAGGAGGTCCTGCCATTCTGGGTGATCGCTGCCGCGGGCATTGCGTTCTCGATTTTCTGGGCCGATCTGGCAGGGCACATCGGAAAGCACTATGCCTTCTCCCACGAGGTGCGAACGGTGTTGGTCTTGGCGGCCAACGTCACCTCCTTCGGTGTCTTTTGGGTGCTCAAGCTGCTCATCTTCGACCGGCTCTTCCAGGTGTCGCCGCTGATCGAAGAGGTCGGAGGCGGTCTGCAGCCCGAAGGCCGCCATCGCGAGGAGGTGGTCCAGGTGATGGCCCGAGCTGGCGAAGCGACAGACGCAGCGCAGCGATCTGTCCGAAAGCGGGAGCGTCCGCAGGGTGCCGTCATTCGATGAGGCCCTCGCTCGAGTGGCCGCTCCCGACGCCACGGCCGCTGAGCGCGCGGGTGCTTATCAGGAACGTCTGACCAAACCCTCGGGGTCGTTGGGTCTCCTCGAAAAGGTGGGGATCCAGCTTTCGGCGATCGCCGGTTCTTGTCCTCCGCCGGTGCCCGCACCGGCGACGGTCGCGGTGTTCGTCGGCGACCACGGGGTCCTGGAGGAGGGCGTGTCGCCTTGGCCACAGGAGGTCACTGCCCAGATGGTGGCGAACTTCTGCGGCGGTGGTGCTGCCGTGAACGTATTGGCACGCCACGTCGGTGCCGACGTCGTCGTGGTCGACGTGGCGACGGCCGCAGACCTGCCGCCAGCCCCGACGCTCCGACGGGCCAAGATCCGGAGGGGATCTGGGAACATCGCTGCCGGGCCAGCAATGAGTGATGCGGAGGTGCGGCAGGCACTCGATCTCGGCGCGGGCATTGCGATGGAGCTGGCCGACGCAGGCGCACGCTGTTTGCTCACTGGGGATATGGGGATCGGGAATACGACCCCGGCAGCGGCGCTGGTTGCAGCCTTCACGGGGAGTCCAGCCGCCGAGGTCACCGGACGAGGAACCGGAGTCGACGATACACAGCTCAAGCACAAGGTCGATGTTGTCGAGCGAGCACTGAGCCGGGTCGACCCTCGGACGATGACCGACCCGGTCGACGTCTTGGCGTCGCTCGGTGGTTTGGAGATCGCGGCCCTCACCGGCTTCCTCGTCGGTGGGGCTGCAGCTCGACTCCCGGTCTTGCTTGACGGACTCATCGCCGACGCCGCTGCGCTCGTCGCAGTCGCGATCGCCCCAGAGGCCGTCGGATACTTCTTCGCAGGTCATCGTTCGGTCGAGCCTGGAGCCACCGTCGCGTTGGCGCACCTTGGACTCGACCCGCTAGTGGACCTGGAGCTGCGACTTGGCGAGGGAACAGGTGCCTGCCTCGCGCTCCCGATCCTCCAAGCCGCGGCCAAGATTCTCGGCGAGATGGCAACGTTCGAATCGGCCCAGGTCAGCGAAAGGGGAGCCGCGGCTCGGTTGCCTAAGGGCAGCTGATCCGATACGGGGCGCAACGTGTACTGCTCGCTCGAGGCCTGGGTAGGCCAGTGTCGGCACACCCCAGCCCTGGAAAGCTGCTCAGGGGCAGGTGGGCACTAGTCCCGAAAGTTCTCGAACTGTAGCGGAATCCCGAAGTCCTCTTGCTTGCAGGAGGCAATCACCGCTTGGAGGTCATCCCGCTTCTTGCCGGTTACACGGATCTGGGCACCCTGGGTCTGTGAACTCACACCCTTGAGACCGAGGCCCTTGATGAACTTGTTGATCTGTCGCGCGTGATCGGCGGATAGGCCAGCACGGATTCGAACCCGTTGCCGAGCCGACCCTTTCGAGGCCTCTTCGATCCGTTCGTCCTCAAGGGCTTTGAGTGAGACGCCGCGGCGTACCAATTTCTCCTCGAGCACCTGGTGGAGGGCTCGGAGCCGGTCAGGCGTCGATGACCGTAGGATGAGTGCGCCGTCACCGAGCTCGATGGTCGAGTCCGTGTTCTTGAAGTCGAACCGAGTTGCCGCCTCTCGGTTCGCCTGGTCCACAGCATTGCGCACCTCTTGCATGTCGACTTCGGAGACGATGTCGAAGCTCGGCATGCGCCAAAGCCTACTGGGTGTGCTTCGCTGGCCCAGGTGGCGCCGGGGAGCGAGGAGGGACCGGGGGTTCGTCAGGGATGCGCCCATGGCGAGACGGAGTTGCGCGCATGGCCGTTGGCCCGGCGGGGATATCCTCATCCGCGGGTCGGTGTCCGAGTGGCCAAAGGAAGCAGACTGTAAATCTGCCGGCGCAGCCTACGGGGGTTCGAATCCCTCCCGGCCCACTTTCGAGGCTGCCCAGACGAGGACCGGAACAGGGCAGCCTCGGCAGATCGGCTGTGGTGATCTCTGTGCGCACGAACAGGGAGAGCGCCACGTTCGTGGCCCCGGTGTCGCGAATCACCGGCATCGTGTGGGCATCGGCGTCCATGGTGTACCCGATCGAGGCCGCGTCCGCGGCAGACGGTAAGTGACGGTTCCGTCAACGGCAAACCGCGGCCTGCTCGTCCCGCTCAAGTCTCGTTGACCGCCGGCGCGGTCCCAGCCGCTGCATCTCGATGCAGGAGGAACGAGCATGCAACGAGGCAGGGCTCGCCCCTGACCACTGTCGGACTCGGCGATGACCGACCGTGGGTTACGGCGCTCCTCAAGGGGTCATTCGCACGCCCAGGACGGTGGGGAGCGTCGATTTGGAACACCAGGTACTGGAACCTTCTGAACACCAGGTACTGGAACCTTCTGTACGAGTGCCCGATGGCCGTCGGTGGTCAGCCGACGAGGAAGGCTTTGGAGGTGCCCGTTGTGCCGTCACCTTCGGTCCTGGGCAAAGGGTCCGGAGAAGGGCGACCTTGCACACTGGGGGTTGGGCGTTACAATGCCATTACGGGCCGCCTTCCCGGTCGCAAGGTGACACCGGGGCCGAAATGCTTTTGCGCCGGCTGTTCCGGACCGGAGGGAGTGACCGGCCAGAAGCGTGCTGAACCCAGAGGATCTGCTCTGGCGACACCGGTGGGGATGACGTCCCCGGACGCAAGGTGGGTTGGAGCCCGAACCCAGCACACGAGGTCGACACCACGGTGCCAGACAATCCGAACAGCTCGACTGGTCGAAGCGAGGCCATGCCCGATGTCTCGCGGGTTGACGAGGACGCGGCCCTGATCCAAGGTGACGAGGGGTTGCGTTCGGCCGGGGCTCCGGGGGTGACCGACGAGCCAACCGACTGGCGTCTCCTCTTCCGCCCCGCGGCCCTGGGCCTGATCGCGCTGGTCTCGATCGCGGTTGGGGTGTCGCTCCCGAATTCGCCCTTCAAGCTGGACATGCCGGGGACATGGTTCTTCGGGGTCCCGTCAGTGACCCCTCCAGCGAACGCCCCGCCGGCCGATCCGTTCCTCGGGCTTGTCACGGTCTACGGCGGGCTGGTGCTCCTCGGTCGGGTGTGGTACCGGCTGACGGTGACCTTGCGCACCCGTCCGGGGGTGCCAGTCCGGTACCTCTGGGTCGTCTTCGCCCTGTGGGTGCTGCCGATGCTCGTGGTCGCGCCCATCTTCAGTCGCGACGTCTACTCCTACGCCGCCCAGGGCGAGATGATGAGCCGGCACATCAACCCCTACCACTACGGGCCGTTCACCCTCGGTGCGGGCCCGTATGTCAACCCTGTCGACCCTCTCTGGCTGAATGCTCCGGCGCCGTATGGTCCGCTGTTCCTCATGCTCGATGGATTCTTCGCTTCAGCGAGCTTCCATCACGTACTCGGGACGGTCGTCCTGTTGCGGCTGGCAGCCTTGGGGGGCGTCGTCTTGATGGGTCTCTGTGTCCCGCGGCTCGCTCACGCGTATGGGAAGGATCCGGCGGCGCTGTTCGCGCTGGTGGTCTGCAACCCGTTGACCCTCCTTTCGCTGGTCGGCTCGGCTCACAACGACGCGCTGATGCTCGGGTTGCTGTTTGCCGGGATCACCGTGGCCAAACGGGGACACCCGGTCTGGGGCATCGTGCTGTGCGCGCTCGCCACGAGCGTGAAGGTGCCTGCTGCATTAGGTGTCGTTTACATCGGGTGGGAATGGCTGGGACCGAACATCCCCTGGCGGCAACGGATTCGGCCGTTGGTCACCGCTGGGCTGTTGGCGACCGCGGTCATCGGTGTCGTGACCGTCATCAGTGGCCTGGGATGGGGATGGATCGCGAATCTTGGAACCCCGGGTACGGTCCGTAGCTGGATCGCCCCGACGACAGGCGTGGCCATGGGGATCACCGGATTGCTCCACCTGGTGGGCTTGCAGCTCGGCTTGCACGGGATCCTGTCGGTCACCCGAGCGATCGGGTTCGTGGTTGCGGCAGGGGTTGGTCTCTACCTGCTGATCAACAGCGATCGCTTCGGCGGCCTGTGGGCGATGGGGCTGAGCTTGCTTGCCGTCGTGGTGCTTGGCCCGGTCGTGCAACCCTGGTACCTGACGTGGGGGGTTGTACTCCTGGCACCAGTGGCTGGCCGGGCCATGAGAAAGGTGCTCGTTGGGATCTCGGTTGCCTCCCCGTTCATCGGCCTTCCCGGGGGTCGGCAGCTGCTCGTTGACCTGGCACATGCCAATCCGCTCGCAGAGGCGGCGGCGCTCCTCGCTCTCCTGGCGGTCTGGCTCGTTCCGGTAGACCGCTGGTCGGCGTGGGGAAGGGCACTGACGTCCCATTCCTACGACGGTGTCTCCGAGGAGTTCTCGGCGCACCTGGTCGACGGCTGACCATTTCTGCGGCGACCGTCTTTTTGGGGTGGCTCCTATGTTCATGCCGATGGGGCAGAACTCCAAGGGTCACATGAACCGCTCAGAGCATCCGCTGGAGCTCGACCACATCGAGCCATACGCCGTGCTTGCGGCCGACTTCCCGTTCGACCCCGACCCATTCGAAGCCACAGGCGCGATGGAGGGCGATCGAAGCCTCGTTCCGGCCACCGATGCGAGCGATGATTGTGTGGAACCCGTGAGCTGACGCCAGTCGAATGAGCTCTTCGAGGATGGCGCGGCCGATCCCTGCTTTCCGATGACGGGCATCGACATAGACCGAATCCTCGACGGTCGTGGCGTACCCCGGACGCTCTCGATAGGGCGAGAGGGCACCGAAGCCCAGGACGGCTTCACCGTGCGCCCCCAACAGGTCGTGCTCCGATCGCGGTTCTGCCACGGCGACGACGGCCGGATGGGCGCCCTGGTGGCGTTCGAGCCAGCTACGTTCGTCGCTCGTGGTCCACGGAACGATGTCGAACGTCGCGATGGAGGTCACTACCTCGTGGTTGTAGATCGAACCAATGGCTCGGGCGTCGCCAAGTTCGGCTCGTCGAATGCGCATTGCCGGCGATGGTAGCGACCGGCACACGATGGGCCGGGGCCGGCTCGCCACCGGGCGATCTGGCGGGAAGACAGCCGCAGCGCTGGAGGAGGGGGGTGCCCAGCCGTTGACTATCATGCCTGTTGGCGGTCGCCCGGCCCGCGCCCCCTTAGCTCAGTCGGCAGAGCACAGCCATGGTAAGGCTGGTGTCGTCGGTTCGATTCCGACAGGGGGCTCCCCGGCGGCGTAGCTCAGTTGGTCAGAGCACACGGCTCATAATCGTGGGGTCGCGGGTTCGAGTCCCGCCGCCGCTACCAAGCACGGCGAACGTCCGAGGGAACCAGCGGAATCGAGGAGCACGAGGGCGATGGCGAAGAACGAGCGACGAGTTCAGGTGACCCTGGCCTGCGAGGTGTGCAAGCGGCGCAACTACATCACGACCAAGAACAAACAGAACGACCGCGAGCGGATCGAGATGCGAAAGTACTGCCGGTGGGATCGCCGGCACACCCTTCACAAAGAGACCCGCTGAGGACGCCGTTCTCCTAGATGGTAGGGTTGGCAGTTGCTCCCAGGTCAGGTGGAGCTCAGACCACTGGCCGCCGGATGACCGAGGGCGGTGGATGACCGATGGCGGTCCACCGAGGGCAGTAGCTCAACTGGAAGAGCACCGGTCTCCAAAACCGGCGGTTGGGGGTTCGAGTCCCTCCTGCCCTGCTGGGCTCCCTTCGGGGACCATGAAGAGCGTGATGAGGCGTCGACCGAGGTGTTCGGAGCAGGACCATGAGCATGAACCGCGAGATGAAGCGCATGCTGCAGCGGCAGGGCCAGCTGGGCGCAGATGGCGCGCCCGTGGTCGCTCGTCGTCAGGCTCCGGCGCCTGCTCAGCGGCGAGCCGCACCTCGGCAACGGACCTCGCCGGCACAGTTCCTTCGCGAGGTTCGTGAAGAGCTTCGCCAGGTCGCCTGGCCCAGCCGCGAGGAGATGATCAACTACACCAGCATCGTGCTGACGACGCTCGTCATCATGATCAGCCTGATCTTCGTGCTGAACCTGGCCTTCGGCAAAGCCGTCCTCTTCATGTTCCAGAAATGAGCGTTGACGCTCGACGAGTGAGGTTGACGATTTCGTGAGTGCCGAAGACCGGATCGAGGCGCCTGAGACTGACGAGGCCGAGCGCTCGATTGGTGTATCCACAAGTGGGCCGGGCGATGCGAGCGAGACCGCGCCCGACGACGTCGAGTTGTCCTCCTTGGAGCCGGCGGAAGCGCTCGACGAAGAAGGCGAAGAAGAGGAGGAGGAGCGACCTCCGAGTCCGTACGACCGACCTGGACGCTGGTACGTCATCCACACCTATTCGGGCTACGAGAACAAGGTTCGTTCCAACCTGTTCAATGTGATCGCGTCCCGGGGGATGGAGGACAAGGTCTATGAGATCGTCATCCCGATGGAGGACGTGGTCGAATTCAAGGGAGGCAAGAAGGTCACGGTCCAGAAGAAGATCTTTCCTGGTTACCTACTCGTACGTTGCGAGCTCGATGACGACACCTGGGGCGCGATTCGTAACACGCCTGGCGTCACGGGGTTTGTCGGGCCCGGTACGAAGCCGACCGCATTGCCGCGTCGGGAGGTCGAAAGCATCCTTCAGGTTCGGCCCGAGGGTGCGGAGGCACCGGCGAAGCGCACCCGTCCTCGACTTGAGTTCGAGATCGACGAGACCGTCCGCGTCAAGGAAGGACCGTTTGCCGATTTCTCCGGACAGATCGCCGAGATCAACGAAGACCAGCTCAAGCTGAAGGTGCTGGTGAACATCTTTGGCCGGGAGACGCCGGTCGAACTGGAGTTCAGCCAGGTCGCCAAGCTGTGATGTGCAGGCCGGAGCTCGGGATCCTTCGAGCCTTCGGACCCCAATGAAAAGGTGACGAGAATGCCCCCGAGAAAGCGAGTGCTCGCTCGAGTCAAGATCCAGCTCGAGGCTGGCGCCGCCACGCCAGCGCCTCCGGTTGGGACGGCCCTGGGCCCCCATGGGGTCCAGACCATGGAGTTCTGCAAGCAATACAACGCGGCGACCGAGTCCCAACGGGGCACGGTCGTCCCGGTCGACATCACGATCTACGAGGATCGCAGTTTCAGCTTCGTGCTCAAGACTCCGCCGACCCCCGTATTGCTGCGGCAGGCGGCCGGAATCGAAAAGGGGGCTGCGTCAGCGGGCAGGGATCATGCCGGAACGGTGACCGACGCCCAGGTGACCGAGATCGCCAGGGTCAAGCTTCAAGACCTCAATACCGACGACCTCGAGGCTGCCAAGCGCCAAGTTCTCGGGACTGCGCGCTCGATGGGGATCACGGTTGCGGGCTGAGAAGGGATCTGCTCGGATCTGTACAGCATCTGGCATTGACCGCAGTGGCCGAGAGGCGTGCCACCGGTAACGAAAGCGGACGAGCGAGGCAAGCGGAGCGATTCGAACGATGGCAAGACACGGGAAGAAGTATCGAGCGGCGGCTGAGCAAGTAGATCGAACGGCGTTGGTCGCTCCGGGTCAGGCGGTCGACCTCGTCAAGAGCCTGGCCAGTGCCCGTTTCGACGAGACCGTCGAGCTTGCTGTCCGTCTCGGTGTCGATCCTCGCAAGGCCGACCAGATCGTCAGGGGAACGCTTACGCTCCCGGAAGGAACGGGTCGCCAGGTGCGAGTTGCCGTGTTCGCCGCGGGAGAGAAGGCGGTCGAGGCTCGCAATGCCGGAGCTGACGTGGTTGGTGCCGACGACCTTGTTGCCAGGATTCGAGATGAGGGGTTGCTCGACTTCGATGTGGCCATTGCGACGCCCGATCTCATGGGCCAGGTCGGGACGCTCGGCCGGGTGCTAGGGCCGCGAGGCCTGATGCCGAACCCGAGAACCGGGACGGTGACCCAGGACATCGGGCGCACCGTCGCTGAGTTCAAGGCGGGACGGGTCGAGTACCGCACCGATCGTGTGGGCAACGTTCACTTGCCGATCGGCAAGGTTTCCTTCACCCGCGAGCAGCTTCTCGCAAACATGCACGCCGTCATCGACGAGCTGCAGCGGGCAAAGCCTGCCGCAGCGAAGGGTCGCTATATCCGAGCGGTCACCCTCTCTTCCACGATGGGTCCGGGGATCCGGGTCGATCCTGCACGGCTCCGGGAGATCGAGCAGCCGCTTGCGGCAACTGCCTGACGGTACAGGGCGAGCCCGAAGCAGCGCCTAGCGTAAAGGAGGGGCGGCGACCTGGCGTGCCCCTCAAATGGGATCAATCAGCGTCAGCGAGTGTCGCCCTTTCGCGGCCGCGAGCCTCGGGGATCAGTCACGTCCTTGTCCGAACCGGCGTTCTCTTCGCGCGTCCTTGTGTTTTGCACGCAACGGTATGCCCCTGACGATGCATCTACGATATATCGATGATATAGTCGTAAAGACTCCCCACAGAAGCGACTTGCCGCCAGTCCGGTCGAAGACGCGGCCACGCAGCGACGGCAAGTCCAGTGCGACGGAGAGAGGAGGATGGAATGGATACGGCGTTCACCAGGATGGGAGGGCCAGGCCGAACACGTGCCGAGGCATTCGGCCATCCGGGCCTGCATGAGCATGCCGCGGCCCGCTATCGCCGCAGAGGGCCGTGGTGGGAGGACTGGGGTCCGGAGTGGTTGGGCCACTCGGGCGGCGGGCCGTTTCGTGGCGGGCGGCGAATGCGACGCGGGGACATTCGAGCAGCGCTGCTTGAGGCGCTGTTGCAGGGGCCTGCTCACGGGTACGAGTTGATCAATCGACTCGAGGACCGGACCGGCGGGATGTGGCGACCGAGTCCGGGTTCTGTGTACCCGACCCTTCAACTGCTCGAGGACGAGGGATTGGTCCGTTCGGTCGAGCGCGAGGGGAAGCGGGTCTACGAGCTGTCCGATGCGGGTCGGTCGGAGGCTTCGGCGCGTGCCGAGGCAAGCGGCACTTGGGAGGAATGGGCTCGTGGTGGCTTCCAGGACGGAATTCGCGGCTTGCGGAGATCGGCCGAGAAGCTCGGACCACTGGTCCGGCCCTTCGTCGTCGCGATGCGCCAGGTCGCGATGAACGGGGAATCCACGAAGCTCGATCGCGCCGGTGAGGTCCTAAAGAGGGCGACGAAAGAGCTCTACCAGATCCTCTCGGAGGACTGACGTGGTCGGTTGAATCGCCACCAGCCAGAACGGGTCGGTGCCGGGGAGGCCGGCGGCACCATGGCAATCCGGAGGCCGGCACCGCAGGTTGACCGAGGCCTTCCATGCTGTTGGCGTCAGCGGCGCGACCCAGCATGCAGACCACCGGACGATCGCGTCGGCAACGACCCTGCGGGCGCGAGTAGAGTGCATCCTGGCCCGGGGTCGGTGATGGAGCTCGGGTCGGCAGTGACGCCAGAGACATCCGGTTGCACCACGAGGTGCCGAAGGGGCCCGGTTGGGCCCGCCTGACGAGGCGGTCCTGGTTGTGCCAGCGCGACCGTTGCGCTGACCGCAGGCTCTTCGGTGTGGCGGCTCCGGAACTGTCAGATGCCCTTCGGCACCCACCGGGAGTGCCGGGAGCCAACAGGAGCCAGGAGCGAGCCAGGACACGATGCAGACCCGATCTCGGAAGAAAGAGCCGCGGGCTGAGAAGGTCGCGGTCGTCGAAGAGGTCCGGAACCGCTTGGCCGGCACCTCGGCCGCCGTGGTGACGGAGTATCGCGGGCTCACCGTTGCGCAGCTGGCGGAACTTCGGCACGCGCTCGCCGCTGTTGGCGGCGACTACCGGATTTATAAGAACACGTTGGTTCGGCGTGCCATTGCGGGAACCGATCACGAGAAGCTCGCGGATCTCCTCACCGGCCCGACGGCCCTCACCTTCGTGAGCGGGGAGCTCAACACTGTGGCCAAGGCCCTACGGGACTTTGCCCGGCTGAATCCTGCACTGGTGGTAAGGGGTGGACAGCTGGGAACCGAGCTTGTATCGGCGGCAACGTTGTCCTCCCTCGCCGACCTGCCGAGCCGGGACGTGCTGTTGGGCCAACTGGGTGGGGCATTTGCGGCGCCACTTCGCCAGCTCGCCGGACTCATGGAGGCTCTCCCGCGAAAATTCGCCTATGCGCTGTCGGCGCTCATCGATCAGCGCCGCGGAGCAGAAGCGCCATGAGCTCGAAGGAGGCGCGAATCGGACTGGGCCTCGGGGCGCCATGTCGGTGGCAACGTTGCAGGTCCGGAGCCCATGGAACTCGCATTGAGGCTGTCTGAAGAGCAAGACGAAGATTTGAAGAAGTGATCAGCTCGAAGCACAAGACCCAGCGACAAGGACCACAAGGAGCAGACAGGAAATGGCAGGAACGCTGAGCAAAGAGCAGATTCTCGACGGCATCGCCGAGCTGTCGGTGGTCGAACTGAGCGAGCTACTCAAGGCCTTCGAAGAGCGGTTCGGGGTGACCGCAGCGGCGCCCGTTGCGGTCGCGGCTACACCGGCTGCGAGCACCGGGGAAGCCGCTGCCCCCGAAGAGGAGCAGACCGAATTCGACGTGGTACTGACTGCGGCCGGCGACAAGAAGATCCAGGTGATCAAAGAGGTGCGCGCGTTGACCAGCCTGGGTCTCAAGGAAGCCAAGGATCTCGTCGACGCAGCGCCGAAACCCGTCCTCGAGCGGGTCTCGAAGGAAGAAGCGGAGAAGGCGAAGGCTGCTCTCGAAGGCGCCGGCGCAACGGTCGAGGTGAAGTAGATGTTCCGTGGCCGAGGGTTGCTGCAACAGGGTCGCCGTCGCCGAGCGACCACCGCCGGCAACGCTTGACTCCGGCAGCGCTTTTCTTTACCCTGTCGGTCGGCTGTCGGGTACGACCCGTCTTGTTCGGCGCGGGCGACTGTTGCATGGTCTCGCGTCTCCGGGTAGCCTATGAGGTTGCCGTGCACCGCCCTGTCGCTCCTGTTGGAAGCAACGCGTGAACCGCGCGCGCCAGGGTGGGGTCCAGACCGGCCCGTTTGGGACCGGCTGGTGGTCCAAGCGTCGTAATTCCCCGTCCGTCCGTCATCCCTACTGGGAGGTGTAGACCGTTGCCCGTACGGTCCCGCAGCCCCGAACGCGTTTCGTTCGCCAACATCAAAGAAGCCTTGCCCCTGCCGGACCTGATCGCGATCCAGAGGGACTCGTTTCAGTGGTTCCTCGACAAGGGCCTGGCGGAGGCGTTCAGCGACATCAGTCCCATCGAAGACTTCACCGGTCAGCTCAGCTTGGAGCTGGAGTTCGACCCGACCGACCCAGACCTGCGGCCTCCGCCCAAGTTCTCGGTCGAGGAGTGCAAAGAGAAGGACATGACCTACGCCGCGCCGGTTTTCGTCCGAGCGCGGTTCTTGAACGCCACGACCGGCGAGATCAAGGAGCAGACCGTCTTCATGGGGGACTTCCCCATGATGACGGATCGGGGGACCTTCATCATCAACGGCACCGAGCGCGTCGTCGTGAGCCAGCTCGTGCGGTCCCCAGGCGTGATCTTCCAGCCGGGGCGTGATGCCAAGACAATCTTCACCGGAACGATCCATCCGTACCGAGGCGAGTGGATCGAGCTCGACATCGAGGCAAAGCCGTCGCGTGACGTCACCGCTGGGGCGCGTGTGGCTCGCAAGCGCCGCCTGTCGCTCTTCGTGCTCTTGCGGGCTCTGGGTTACGGTGACGAGTCCTTTCTCGAGCGTTTCGTTCGCCATTTCGACTTCCTCGAAGGCCAATGGGAAAAGGAGCGCGGTCTTGCTCCCACACGCGAGGAGGCCCTGCTCGAGATCTACAAGCGGGCACGTCCTGGAGAGCCGCTGGCCATCGAAGCGGCCAGGCAGTACTTCGAGAATGCGTTCTTCAACCCCAAGCGCTACGACCTGACCCGGGTCGGACGGTACAAGCTCAACAGGAAGCTCGGGCCCGAGATCGAGCGGATCTCGGAGCTCTTCGATCTCGACCTGGAGCGGCCAGCGCCTGACCAGAGCGTGCTCAGCCCTTCGGAGATCCTCGCAGCAGCGACCTACATGCTCCATCTGGCGCTGCACATGGCTGATGGCGACTCGACCTACCGCATCGACGATCAGGACCATTTCGCCAACCGTCGTGTCCGCTCGGTCGGCGAGCTGATCCAGAACCAGGTTCGGGTCGGCCTCTCCCGGATGGAGCGCGTGGTTCGGGAGCGTATGACCACCCAGGACGTCGAGGCAATCACCCCCCAGACCCTCATCAACATCCGTCCAGTGGTTGCCGCGGTGAAGGAGTTCTTCGGGACGAGCCAGCTGAGCCAGTTCATGGACCAGAACAACCCCCTCTCGGGCCTGGCTCACAAGCGACGGCTCTCTGCGCTCGGTCCCGGAGGGCTCTCCCGGGAGCGCGCAGGTTTCGAGGTTCGGGACGTGCACAGCTCTCACTACGGGCGTATGTGCCCGATCGAGACCCCTGAAGGGCCCAACATCGGGCTCATTGGCGCGCTTGCGACGTACGCCCGGGTCAACGAGTACGGCTTCATCGAGACGCCGTACCGCCGGGTGGTCGACGGGCGAGTCACCGATGAGGTGGTCTACCTTGCTGCAGACGAGGAGGAAGAGCACGTCATCGCTCAGGCGAACGCGGCGGTCGACGAAACCGGGCGCTTTACCGAGGAGCGGGTGCTCGTTCGGCGCGGTCCGCAGGGAACAGGTGTCCGCTTCGGTGCAGCGAGCACCACGTACGGGACGACCAGCGAGATCGACTTCGTCCCTCCCTCAGAGGTCGACCTGATGGACGTGTCCCCGAAGCAGATCGTCTCCGTGTCGACCGCGCTCATCCCCTTCGTGGAGCACGACGACGCGAACCGCGCCCTCATGGGAGCGAACATGCAGAAGCAAGCGGTGCCGCTCGTGGTGACCGAGGCGCCCTACATCGGCACCGGGGTCGAAGGGCGCGCCGCACGCGACGCCGGTGACGTCATCGTGGCTGAAGGTAGCGGAATGGTCACGGAGGTGACCGGCGATCATGTCGTCGTCGAGTATGCCGCCGGCCAGAAGGACCGCTTGGGCCAACCGCTCGGCCGCAAGGTCTACCGGTTGGCCAAGTTTCGGCGATCCAACCAGAACACCTGTATCAACCAGAAGCCGTTGGTCGATGAGGGCCAGCAGGTCTCTGCGGGCGACCTCTTGGCAGACGGTCCGTCAACGCACAACGGTGAGCTGGCGCTCGGAAAGAACCTGCTCGTCGCCTTCATGCCCTGGGAGGGCTACAACTACGAGGACGCGATCATCCTTTCGGAGCGCCTTGTTCGCGATGACGTGTTGACCTCGATCCACATCGAAGAGCACGAGGTCGACGCGCGCGACACCAAGCTTGGGGCCGAAGAGATCACCCGGGACATCCCCAACCTCTCCGAGGAGATCCTCGCCGACCTCGACGAGCGAGGGATCATCCGGATCGGTGCCGAGGTCGGTCCCGGCGACGTCCTCGTCGGGAAGGTCACGCCGAAGGGGGAGACGGAGCAGACACCGGAGGAGCGCCTCCTGCGGGCCATCTTCGGCGAGAAGGCGCGCGAGGTTCGCGACACCAGTCTTAAGGTTCCACACGGCGAGGAGGGCAAGGTGATCGATGTCCGGGTCTTCTCCCGGGACAGCGCGCACGAGCTCCCGCCGGGAGTCAACGAGCTGGTACGGGTCTACGTGGCCCAGAAACGCAAGATCTCCGAGGGCGACAAGCTGGCCGGACGTCACGGGAACAAGGGGGTGATCTCGAAGATCCTCCCGATCGAGGACATGCCATTCCTCGCGGATGGAACCCCGGTGGACATCATCTTGAATCCTCTGGGCGTTCCCAGCCGGATGAACGTTGGTCAGGTACTCGAGTCGCATCTGGGGTACGCGGCCCGCTTCGGGTGGGAAGGCGCACCCATCCAGGAGGGAGCGGGGACGAGCGGTCGCAACGATGGTGTTCCGCGCAAGACCCGTCCACGGACCGAGCCAGCGACATGGATCTCGACCCCAGTTTTCGACGGGGCACATTGGGACGCCGAGACCGAGGACACCGGCGCACACCCCTCGATCAAACAGCTCTTCGAACGCCTCAACAGCGACTCGGCGAACGGTGGGGTCCAGATCCGACCCGATGGGAAGGCGATTCTCTACAACGGTCGGACCGGTGAGCCCTACGACAACCCGATCTCGGTGGGCTACGTCTACATCATGAAGCTCGCCCACCTCGTGGACGACAAGATTCATGCTCGGTCGACCGGGCCGTACTCGATGATCACCCAGCAGCCTCTTGGGGGGAAGGCTCAATTCGGAGGTCAACGGTTCGGAGAGATGGAGGTCTGGGCCCTTGAGGCCTTCGGCGCTGCCTACGCCCTTCAGGAGCTGCTCACCATCAAATCCGACGACGTGCTCGGAAGGGTTAAGGTCTACGAGGCCATCGTCAAGGGCGAGAACATTCCAGAGCCCGGGATTCCAGAGAGCTTCAAGGTGCTCATCAAAGAGATGCAGTCGTTGTGCCTCGACGTTGATGTGCTCTCGGTCACGGGCGAGGAGATCGAGATGCACGAGCTCGACGAGGATGTGTTCCGCACGGCCGAGGAACTCGGCATCGACATCAGCAGACCGGAACGTGGTTCAGACGAAGAAGACGAGCGGCGTGCCGCCGAGAGGAGCTTCTCGTGACGACTTTGGATGTCAACACCTTCGACCAGTTGAAGATCGGCCTCGCCACGGCTTCGGCAATCCGGGCATGGTCGAATGGGGAGGTCAAGAAGCCCGAGACGATCAATTACCGCACGCTGCGCCCGGAAAAGGACGGGCTCTTCTGCGAGAAGATCTTCGGTCCCACAAAGGACTGGGAGTGTTACTGCGGGAAGTACAAGCGTGTCCGCTTCCGCGGCATCATCTGCGAGCGTTGCGGGGTTGAAGTCACCCGATCGAAGGTGCGGCGGGAGCGCATGGGCCATATCGAGCTTGCGGCGCCCGTCGTCCACATCTGGTACCTGCGTGGTACTCGCAGTTGGCTCGCTTACCTCCTCATGGGCACCGAGCCGCGCGAGGAACTGAAGGCCAAGCAGCTCGAGAAGGTGATCTACTTCGCGGCCAACCTCGTCACCTGGGTGGACGAAGAGAAGCGTCATCAGGATCTTCCGGCCCTGGAGACCGAGCTTGCCGAGGAGGTTGCCGAGATCGAGCGGCGACGAGACCTCGAGGTCGATCGTCGTTTCAAAGCTCTCGAAGAGGAATTGACTCAGCTGGAGTCTGAAGGCGCACGCGATGCCGAGATCAAGGCCCGTCAGCGTGCTGCAGAGCGCGAGATCGCTGCGCTGCGGGAACGTGCGCAGGAAGAAATTGAGCTTGCCCAGCGCGCCCTGGACGAGTTCCGCAACCTCTACGCGCGCAAGATCATCGAAGACGAGTTGCTCTGGCGAGAGCTCCGACTTCGGTTCGAGGACTACTTCGAGGGCGGAATGGGTGCCGAGGCAATCTCGCGCCTCATCGACCGGATCGATCTCGACGCCGAAGAGGCGAAGCTCCGTTCCATGATCGACAGCGGAGACGGTAAGCGACCGCTTTCGGCCCAGCGTCGCCAGAAGGTGATCAAGCGACTGCGGATCGTTTCCGCCTTCAACCGACGTGACGAGCATGGACGGCGGATCAACGACCCTCGCGCCATGATCCTTGAGGCGGTGCCCGTGATCCCGCCGGACCTACGCCCGATGGTGCAGCTCGATGGTGGCCGGTTCGCGACCTCGGATCTCAACGATCTCTATCGGCGAGTGATCAACCGGAACAACCGGCTGAAGCGACTTCTCGACCTTGGGGCCCCCGAGATCATCATCAACAACGAGAAGCGCATGCTCCAAGAGGCGGTTGACGCGCTGTTTGACAACGGTCGCCGTGGTCGTCCAGTCACCGGTCCGGGAAACCGCCCCCTCAAGAGCTTGTCGGACATGTTGAAGGGCAAGCAGGGCCGGTTCCGCCAGAACCTCCTCGGCAAGCGCGTTGACTATTCCGGCCGCTCGGTGATCGTCATCGGCCCGACCCTCCAGCTCCACCAGTGCGGATTGCCGAAGCTGATGGCCCTCGAGCTCTTCAAGCCCTTCGTGATGAAGCGGCTCGTGGATACCGAGCTCGCGCAGAACATCAAGTCAGCCAAGCGGATGGTCGAGCGTCGGCGGCCCCAGGTGTGGGACGTGCTCGAAGAAGTGATCCGCGAGCACCCTGTGCTCCTCAACCGTGCACCGACCTTGCACCGCCTCGGGATCCAAGCGTTCGAGCCGGTCCTGGTCGAGGGGAAAGCCATCCAGATCCATCCGTTGGTGTGCACTGCTTTCAACGCGGACTTCGACGGTGACCAGATGGCTGTCCATCTTCCGCTCTCGGCTGAGGCTCAAGCCGAGGCCCGCGTCCTGATGCTGTCTGCCAACAACATCCTTTCTCCCGCCACCGGCCGTCCGATCACCGTGCCCACCCAGGACATGGTGTTCGGTGCCTTCTTCCTTACCCTCATGGTGGAGGGGGTCAAGGGTGAAGGTCGCATCTTTCGCCATCCTCACGAAGTCCTTGCTGCGTTCGACGCCGGCGACGTGCACCTTCACGCGAAGATCACCCTGCGCCCTGCCGCGGGCTCGCCACTCGCTGCGCGCCTGCGCGCTGCGGGGATCAGCGTGGATGGCGACGGCCCTCTCGCCGTGGAGACGACGCCGGGGCGCTTGCTGTTCAACGAGGCGCTGCCTGAGGGTTTCCGGTATGTCAACGACGTGATCGGGAAACGCAACACGCCGATCGGCGTGATTGTGGAGGAGCTGTCCGCGGCCCATCCCAAGCACGTCGTGGCCGCCAGCTTGGACCGGATCAAAGCCCTCGGATTCCGCTATGCGACCCAGTCGGGGTTGACGATCTCCATCGACGACGTCCGTACGCCCCCGGAGAAGCGGGCCATCCTCGATCGTTACGAGAAAGAAGCCGAGAAGGCCGAGATGCAGTTCAAGCGCGGCATCATCACCGACGACGAACGCCGCCAGAAGGAGATCGAGATCTGGACTTCGGCGAACTCCGAGGTTGGACGTGCCATGGAGCGGACGCTCTCGACAATGGCATTCAATCCGCTCGACATGATGGTCGACTCGGGTGCTCGAGGGAACGCTCAGCAGATCCGCCAAATCGCTGGTATGAAGGGTCTGGTCTCCAATCCGCGAGGCGAGATGATCCCTCGACCGATCAAGTCCTCGTTCCGGGAGGGCCTCTCGGTCCTGGAGTACTTCATCTCCACCCACGGCGCTCGAAAGGGGCTCGCGGACACTGCACTGCGGACAGCCGACTCTGGTTACCTGACTCGTCGACTCGTCGACGTCGCTCAGGAGTTGATCGTCCGCGAAGAGGACTGTGGCACCGCGCGCGGTATCTGGATCGACAACATCAGGCCCGATACCGCCGGGCATCGCAGTCACCTCGAGACCCGTGTCTACGGCCGGGTACTCGCTGAAACGGTTCACCTTGCCGACGGATCGCTCATCGAGGCAGGAACCCTTCTCGGTGACGAGCACGTGACGCGGATGCGTGATGACGAGACCGTCGAACGGATCCGCGTTCGCTCTGTGCTCACGTGCGAGACGGCCCACGGTGTGTGCAGCGCCTGTTACGGGCAGTCCCTGGCGACGGGTCGGATGATCGAGCTCGGCGAGGCCGTCGGGGTGATCGCCGCCCAATCGATCGGTGAGCCCGGTACCCAGCTCACCATGCGAACCTTCCACACCGGTGGGGTGGTCGGGGAGGACATTACGCACGGGCTGCCGCGAGTGGTGGAGCTCTTCGAAGCTCGGACCCCCAAGGGAGCGGCGGTCCTGGCGCGCCACAGCGGTGTCGTCCGCATTGAGGAGGACGAGACCGGGCGGCGCATCACCGTTGTCGCCGATGACGGGACCGAGGAGACCGCGACGGTTGGCTTGAGGGCTCATCTCGAGGTGACCGACGGGCAGGAGGTGTCGGCCGGCGATGCGCTCGTAGAGGGGCCCAAGGATCCCAAGGAACTCCTCGAAGTCAAGGGGATCCGGGAGACTCAGCAGTATCTCGTGGAGGAGGTCCAGAAGGTCTACCGGGATCAGGGTGTGTCGATCCACGACAAGCACGTGGAGCTGATCGTGCGCCAGATGCTCCGACGCGTGCTCGTCGCCGAACCTGGCGACGCACCGTTCCTCCCCGGTGAGCGTGTCGACAGCCAGGTCTACGCCGAGGTGAACCGCCAGCTGGTCGAAGAGGGTCGTCGCCCAGCGGAGGGGCGCCCTGAGCTCATGGGCATCACGAAGGCCTCGCTCGCAACCGACAGCTGGCTCTCCGCGGCCTCCTTCCAGGAGACGACACGGGTGCTGACCGAGGCGGCAATCGAGGGTCGCTCCGATCGCCTGTTCGGCTTGAAGGAGAACATCATCATCGGCAAGCTGATCCCTGCCGGGACCGGCATGGCTCGCTACCGCAACCTCGTCCTGGACATGCCCGAGGCCGAAGCGCTGCCATTCTGGGCGACAGGTGCAGGGGGCTCCGACACCGCGACGGAGGACCTCGCTGCATGGTTGCGCGACGTGGGCTCCGAGGGCGTCAGCGACGAGCCGTTCGATACCTCGATCGACGCAAGTTGGCTGGGATCGGCTCCCGAGGAGGCTCCCGGTCCGAACGGATCAGCCGGTCGGATTGAACCGCGAGCCGACCAGGCAGAGGCAGGAGGCGTCTGAGGTAGACTGAAGGTGCTCTGACGCACGTGCGGCTCGCGGCGGCGAGGAGCACAGGCTGATTCCACCGAAGCTCCACTCTTTGTGGCTCGACTCAATGGGGTAGAACGCGTGCCTACGATTGCCCAGCTGGTCCGCAAGGGTCGGCAGAGCAAGGTCACCAAGACAAAGACCCCGGCGCTGAAGGGAGCACCTCAGCGTCGGGGCGTGTGCACACGCGTCTATACGACGACGCCTAAGAAGCCCAACTCTGCCCTGCGGAAGGTGGCACGGGTCCGACTCAGCAGCGGGGTCGAAGTCACGGCGTACATCCCGGGCGTCGGTCACAATCTGCAGGAGCATTCCATCGTGCTTGTGCGAGGCGGCCGGGTGAAGGACCTCCCCGGTGTGCGTTACAAGGTCATCAGGGGGGCACTCGACACCTCGGGCGTCCGCGAACGGAGCCAGGCTCGTAGCCGCTACGGGGCGAAGAAGGAGTCCTAGTGCCTCGCCACGGTGCCGTTCCTCGGCGCGAGCTCGTGCCGGATCCTGTGTACCGGTCGGTCCTCGTGACCCAGGTCGTCAACAAGGTGCTCAGCCGCGGGAAGCGGACGCTCGCCGAGCGCCTCGTCTACGGCGCGCTGGACCAAGTCGCGCAGCGCACTGGCGGGGATGCCCTCGGGACGCTCAAGCGTGCAATCGAGAACACTCGTCCCGAGCTTGAGGTGAAGAGCCGGCGCGTCGGAGGTGCCACCTACCAGGTCCCCGTCGAGGTTCGTCCTCGGCGGGCGACGACATTGGCGATCCGTTGGCTGGTCGGATATGCACGCCAGCGGCACGGGAAGACCATGGCGGACCGGCTTGCTGCGGAGATCCTCGATGCTGCCAACGGGGTTGGCAATGCCGTCAAACGGCGCGACGACATGCACAAGATGGCCGAGTCGAACAAGGCCTTCGCACACTACCGCTGGTGAACAGCGGTGGCATGCCGGTGATCGACATGGGCCGATAACGACCGAGAACAACGACGAGAAGCCGCCACCGAAGCGGCGCGTGAGGCGATGATGGCTGAACCCTTGCCAATCCGCGAATTCCCGCTTGCCAGGACCCGCAACATCGGGATCATGGCCCACATCGACGCGGGGAAGACGACCACGACCGAGCGGATCCTCTATTACACCGGACGCAATTACAAGATGGGCGAGGTCCATGAGGGCGCCGCAACCATGGACTGGATGATCCAGGAGCAAGAACGCGGCATCACGATCACCTCTGCCGCCACCACCTGCCGGTGGCGTGACACCTGGATCAACATCATCGACACGCCTGGTCACGTGGACTTCACGGTCGAGGTTGAGCGGTCGCTTCGCGTGCTCGACGGCGCGGTCGCCGTCTTCGATGCGGTTGCTGGCGTCGAGCCCCAGACAGAGACCGTGTGGCGTCAGGCCAACAAGTACGGGGTCCCACGGATTTGCTTCGTCAACAAGATGGATCGGATCGGTGCCGACTTCCATCGGACCGTAGCAATGATCAAGGATCGCCTGGATGCCGTCCCCGCGGTGGTCCAGCTGCCGATGGGTGTGGAGGCGGACTTCTGCGGCGTCGTCGACGTTCTCGAGCGAAAGGCGCTCGTGTGGACCGACGGGATGGGGGAGACCTGGGAGCAGCGTGACGTTCCCGCCGAGCTCCAGGACGCGGTCGACGATGCCCGACACCAGCTGATCGACCTGCTGTCGACCGACGACGATGTGATCATGGAGAAATTCCTCGCCGACGAGGAGATCACTGCCTCTGACCTCCGTCGCTCGCTTCGGGCAGCGACGCTGTCCAGCAAGGCGGTGCCGGTGCTCTGTGGTTCGGCCTTCAAGAACAAAGGGGTCCAACCGCTGCTCGACGCCGTCGTCGATTACCTCCCGAGCCCCCTGGACCTGCCGCCGACCATCGGGACGCGGCCCGGGAGCGACGTCCCCGTGGAGCGACGGCCCGATGACGACGCCCCCTTCTCGGCACTGGCGTTCAAGATCATGACCGACCCCTACGTCGGGAAGCTCACCTACCTGCGCGTGTACTCGGGCACCTTGCGCAAGGGCGAGACGGTGCTCAACACGAGCAAGGGCAAGCGCGAACGCGTCGGGCGCCTGCTGCAGATGCACGCGAACCATCGCGAAGACAAAGACGCCATCTTCTCGGGCGACATCGTCGCCGCAGTGGGACTTCGCTCCACCACCACTGGCGACACATTGAGCGCTCCTGACGACCCTGTGGTCCTCGAAGCGCTTGAGTTCCCCGAGCCTGTCATCCACGTGGCGGTCGAGCCCAAGACCAAGGCCGACCAGGACAAGCTCTCGAAGGCCCTGTTCGCCCTCTCCGAGGAGGACCCGACCTTCCGTGTTCGCTCTGACGAGGAGACCGGTCAGACGGTGATCTCGGGGATGGGAGAGCTACACCTCGAGGTCCTGGTGGATCGCATGCTGCGCGAATTCAGCGTCGATGCCAACGTGGGCAAGCCGCAGGTGGCGTACCGGGAGACCATCCGCAAGTCCGTCGACAAAGTCGAAGGTCGCTATGTCCGCCAGACGGGCGGGCGCGGGCAGTACGGGCACGTCGTGATCAGCGTCGAACCGACCGGGCCGGGGGGTGGCTACGAGTTCGTCGACAAGATCACCGGCGGCGTGATCCCCAAGGAGTACATCCCGGCGGTCGATGCGGGCATCCAGGAGGCCCTGACCTCTGGGGTCCTGGCAGGCTACCCGACGGTGGACATCCGTGTGGTGCTCACCTTCGGCTCCTACCATGAGGTCGACTCCTCGGAGATGGCCTTCAAGATCGCTGGCTCCATGGCGGTCAAAGAAGCGATCCGCCAGGCGAGCCCGGTCCTCCTCGAGCCGATCATGGCGGTCGAGGTCGTCACTCCTGAGGAGTACATGGGCGACGTGATCGGAGACCTTTCTTCGAGGCGAGGGCGAGTCGAAGGGATGGACCAACGAGGCGCGACCCATGTGGTCCGGGCCCATGTGCCACTGGCTGAGATGTTCGGCTACGCTACCGACCTGCGTTCTCGGACGCAGGGTCGTGCGACGTACACGATGCAGTTCCACTCCTACAGTGAGGTTCCGGAGTCGATCTCCAAGGAGATCATCGCCAGGGCTCGGGGGGAGTAGGACTGGCGAGGCGTCGGCTGCACGAGGTCAAGGTCAGGGCGCTGGTGCCCCGGATGGGTATCACCTGGCCTTGGCGATAGCGATCACCACGATGGAGCAGTTCGGAGACGAAGAGGCGGGGAGCCGCGGCGGTGGTCCCGAAGGGGGACCGCCCGAGATCAGGGAGTAGTTCCGAGGATATGGCCAAGAAGAAGTTCGAGCGTGTGAAGCCCCACGTGAACGTGGGAACCATGGGGCACATCGACCATGGCAAGACCACGCTGACCGCTGCCATTACCAAGGTGCTTGCGGAGGACAATCCGAACACCTCGTACGTGCCCTTCGAACAGATCGACAAAGCCCCCGAAGAGAAGCAACGGGGCATCACGATCACCATTGCGCACGTCGAGTATGAGACCCCCAACCGCCATTACGCCCACGTCGACATGCCGGGGCACGCGGACTACATCAAAAACATGATCACCGGTGCTGCCCAGGTCGACGGTGCGATCCTGGTGGTGTCGGCCGCCGATGGCCCCATGCCTCAGACGAGGGAGCACGTGCTGCTCGCTCGTCAGGTCGGCGTCCCCTACATCGTCGTCGCCCTGAACAAGGCGGACCTCGTCGACGACCCCGAACTCCTCGACCTCGTCGAGCTCGAGGTCAGGGAGCTGCTCAACGAGTACGAGTTCCCCGGCGACGATGCGCCGATCGTCCGGGTCAGCGCCCTGAAGGCCCTCGAGGGCGATCCGGAGTGGGTCCAGAAGATCCGCGAGCTGATGGAGGCGGTTGACAGCTACATTCCTGAGCCCCAGCGCGATGTGGACAAGCCGTTCCTGATGCCGGTGGAAGACGTCATGTCCATCACCGGTCGGGGCACGGTCGTCACTGGAAAGGTCGAGCAGGGGGTAGTGCGGGTCGGTGACGAGGTCGAGATCGTCGGGCTGCGGGACACGCAAAAGACGACGGTGACCGGGGTGGAGATGTTCCGCAAGCTCCTCGACGAGGGTCGAGCGGGCGACAACATCGGCGCTCTCCTCCGCGGCATCAGGAAGGACGAGGTCGAGCGTGGCCAGGTGCTCTGCAAGCCGGGCTCGATCACCCCCCACACGAACTTCGAGGCCAACGTGTACGTGCTGACCAAGGAGGAAGGTGGGCGGCACAAGCCGTTCTTCACCAACTATCGGCCACAGTTCTATTTCCGCACCACGGACGTGACCGGCACCATCACCCTTCCCGAAGGGACCGAGATGGTGATGCCGGGCGACAACACCGAGATGACGGTCGAGCTCGGCAAGCCGATCGCCATGGACGAGGGCCTTCGCTTCGCCATTCGTGAGGGTGGTCGCACCGTCGGTGCCGGTCGGGTGACGAAGGTCATCAAGTAGGGCGACGCGGGAGAGCGGGATGGCCGACGGCCCACGCCAGAAGATCAGGATCAGGCTCAAGGCCTACGACCATGAGATTCTGGACCAGTCAACGGAGAAGATCGTCCAGACCGTGCTGCGGACCCAGGCAAAGGTTCGTGGTCCCGTTCCGCTGCCGACCGACAAGCACCGCTATACGGTGATCAGGTCGCCGCACAAGTACAAGGACAGCCGCGAGCATTTCGAGATGCGCGTTCACAAGCGGCTCGTGGACATCGTCGAGCACACCCCGAAGACGGTTGACTCGCTGCAACGTCTCGACCTTCCCGCGGGTGTCGACATCGAGATCAAGATCCAGACCGCGTAGCAGCCAGTCGGGGTCCGGATTCCCCTGTTGCCGGGGGCCGGTTGCGACCGTGGGCCTGCGGGGGCGCGTGGGGCTCGTTGTCGGGAGACGGCCCGGCCCGGTGCCCAACGGGGCGCTTTCGCCGATGGCACCCCTGGTCGAGTTCGGTGTATTCTTTGTAGTCGGGCCCAATTTCCCGGTCCGTTCGGTGACCAGCGACGGCACCGATCCAGCAGATGTGCTCGAGCGCCCGGCGCGCCCCGGGGACCTCGAGCCGGCACAGGGAGCCGCTCCGCTCGGAGCTTCCGGGCGGAGCGTTGGCATGCACAGGGAGCGTCGGCAACGGCGCCCGATGAGAAAGAAGAGACGCAGCAACCGTGGCAACCAAGGCCATCGTCGGCGAGAAGGTCGGCATGACCCAGATCTGGGACGATCAGAACCGGGCGATCCCGGTGACGGTGCTGCGCGTCACGCCAGTGCGAGTCGTGCAGGTCAAGACGCCCGAGCGTGAGGGCTACTCGGCCCTGCAGGTCACCTGGGGCTACCGCCGCCGGAGCAGCCTCAACAAGCCGCTCTTGGGCCATTACGAGGCTGCCGGTGTCGATCCCGGCCGACGACTCGTCGAACTACGCCTCGACGACATCAGCGAGTACCAGGTCGGCCAGCAGCTGGGTGCCGACATCTGGAGCCCCGGCGAGCGCGTCGATGCGATCGCCGTCAGCCGGGGCAAGGGTTTCGCCGGCGGAATGAAGCGCCACAATTTCAAAGGCCAGGGCGCATCTCACGGCAATCACAAGCATCACCGTGCTCCTGGGTCCGTCGGTGCGTGCGCCACGCCCGCGCGTGTGTTCAAGGGCACGCGGATGGCCGGTCGTATGGGGGGGCGACGCGTGACGGCCTTGAACCTGCAGGTCGTTTCCGCCGATCCGGACCGCGAGCTGATCCTTCTCAAAGGAGCTGTTCCTGGTCCGCGGGGCGGCATGGTCGTCATCCGTGACTCGGTGAAGGTTCCGGTGAAGACGAACGGAGCACGCCCGTGATGGCTGCCACGCTGGCTGCGCACACCGGTAGTCGTCGAACAGCAGTGAGGAAGCCGCGACCGGATCCCGTCGTGCGCACGGTCACCCGCCGAGACGTCCAAGGCAACGACCTCGGTGAGGTCGTCCTTCCTCCTGAGGTGTTCGGCATCGTTCCGAATGTCGCGGTCATGCACCAGGTCGTCACGGCGGAGCTCGCGGCCGCACGGTCTGGCACCCACTCGACGCGTACACGAGCGGAGGTGCGCGGTGGTGGTGCGAAGCCGTATCGCCAGAAGGGGACTGGCCGCGCCCGACAGGGATCGCTCCGCGCGCCCCACTATGCCGGTGGCGGCATCGCACTCGGCCCGAAACCGCGCAACTACCAGCAGCGCACCCCGAAGAAGATGGTCCGGCTCGCGTTGTACTCCGCGCTGTCCGATCGGGCTGCCAACGGCCGCGTTGTGCTCGTTGATCGCTGGCCGTGGGAATCGCCGCGGACGAAGTCCGCCGTTGCCGCACTCGAGGCCCTCGGCCTTCAAGGAAGGGTTCTGGTCGTCACCACGAGAGACGACCTGGTCGCACAACGCTCTTTCGCAAACCTTCCGAGCGTCCAGGTCCTCGGGGACGGTTCGCTTTCGGCTTGCGACGTGCTCCGCAACGACTGGGTGGTGTTTACCGACGCGTCGCTCCCTGGCCGGGGGCATGGCGAGGGGGAGTCCGAGGAGAACCGTGCCGGGAGCAATCGCGAATCGGTTACTTCGGGTGAGCTGGACGACGAGGCGCACGTGGCCGAAGAAGGTGCGGAGGCGGCTGATGCGTGACCCCACGAGCATCCTCATCCGCCCCGTGATCTCCGAGAAGAGCTATGCCCTCATGGAGTCCAATGTCTATGTCTTCCTCGTGGACCCGCGAGCGACGAAGATCGAGATCCGCAAGGCGGTCGAGGAGGCCTTCAGCGTACGGGTCGACAAGGTGAACACGATGAACCGACGCGGAAAGCTCACGCGCAACCGCCGGACCAACACCGTGGGACGCAAGCCTGACACCAAGCGCGCAGTGGTCACCTTGCATCCCGGTGACAAGATCGACCTGTTCGAGAGCTGAGGACGAGGCGCCATGGCATTGCGATCACGCAAGCCCACCAGCCCTGGTAGGCGATTTCAGACGGTTTCGGACTTCGCTGACATCACGCGCGCCCGGCCTGAGCGATCGCTCGTCGTCGGAAGGCCCGCGTCGGGTGGGCGCAACAACTACGGTCGGAAGACGGCGCGGCACCGTGGCGGTGGGCACAAGCGCCAGTATCGGCTGATCGACTTCCGCCGCGAGAAGGATGGGGTTCCCGCAAAGGTCGCTGCGATCGAGTACGACCCGAACCGCAACGCGCGGATTGCGTTGTTGCACTATCTCGATGGGGAGAAGCGCTACATCTTGGCACCGTCGCACGTCAAGGTCGGCGACGTGCTCCAGAGCGGCCATGGTGCAGAGATTCGGGCGGGGAACGCTTTGCCCCTCCGATCGATCCCGGTGGGGTCCACGGTGCACAACGTGGAACTGCGGCCGGGGGGCGGTGGCAAGCTTGCTCGGGGGGCCGGCACGAGCGTCCAACTCGTGGCGAAGGAGGGCACCTTCGCCACCCTTCGACTTCCGTCGACGGAGATGCGTCGGGTGCCGATCGATTGCCGTGCAACGATCGGGGTGGTCGGGAACCCCGAAGCCGAGCTCGTAAAGGCGGGGAAGGCTGGTCGTAACCGGTGGAAGGGGATCAGACCGCAGACGCGGGGCGTTGCGATGAACCCCGTGGATCATCCGCTCGGGGGCGGGGAAGGGAAGTCTTCCGGTGGCCGTCACCCCACGTCGCCGTGGGGCAAGCCCGAGGGGCGTACCCGCGCCCGGCACAAAGAGTCCGACAAAATGATCGTTCGTAGGCGCCGTACTCGCGGGGCGAGGCGCTAAGAGGTCCGTCGATGCCACGAAGCTTGAAGAAGGGTCCGTTCGTGGATGACCACCTTCTGAAGAAGGTGGACGCGATGAACGCCAGCGGGGCCAAGCGCGTGATCAAGACCTGGTCCCGACGCTCGACCATCATCCCAGACATGGTCGGCCACACCATCGCCGTCCACGATGGTCGTCGTCACGTGCCGGTGTACATCACCGAGTCCATGGTGGGCCACAAGCTCGGGGAGTTCGCGCCCACGCGAACCTTCCGGTTCCATGCCGGCCAGGAACGGGCAGGGAGACGTTGACCATGGCGGTCACGGCGGAGCGCAAGACCAACGAGCGCCCCGGGACGAAAGCCGTCCTGCGGCACTATCGGATGTCGGCCACCAAGGCTCGTCAAGTCCTCGAGCTCATTCGGGGCCAGGATGTGGACCGGGCAGGCGAGATCCTCGCTGCGACACCACGTCACGCCGCCGAGGTCGTGGGCAAGGTACTCGCCTCGGCAGTTGCGAATGCCGTCCATAACGACCACCTCGATCCCGACGACCTCTATGTCTCGGCTTGCTTCGCAGACGAGGGGCCGACGCTCAAGCGCTGGCGGCCGCGTGCCCGTGGTCGGGCAACGCGGATCCGGAAACGCTCGTGTCACATCACCATCGTCGTGAGCCGGCTGCCCGACGATCGGCTCGCCCGGCGCCGCGCCACGCGCGATGCCGCCGCCGGTCAGCGTGCCCGCAGGGTCGCCGCATCCCGTCGGCGAGCAGACCTCTCCGGCCGCCTCTCGAGGCGGCGTGCGCAAAGAGCGGAGGCACTCGCTGCTGCAGAAGCAGAGGCGGAGCAAAGCCAGGGTGCCGGTTCTCGAGGTGAAGGACCCGATGCGTCGGAAGCCCCCGATGCTGACGGGGGCGATACTCACGGTGCAGGCCCCGAGGCCGAGGCGTTCGATGGCGGGGTGCACGCTGGCGGAGAGCACCGTGACCGGGAGTCCGAGGGCGGCGAGGTCAGCGAACGAGTCGACGAGGAAGCCACCTCGAACGACGAGGATCTCGGGGAGCCGGAGAGTCGAGGGGATTAGATGGGTCAGAAAGTCAATCCGTATGGGTTCCGTCTCGGTGTGACCACCGATTGGAAGTCGCGATGGTTCGACGATCGGAGATATCGCGACTTCGTCGTCGAGGATTGGAAGATTCGCGATTACCTCATGTCAGAGCTCGAGGCGGCTGCAGTCAGCCGGATCGAGGTCGAGCGGACGCGAGACCGAGTACGAGTCGACATTCACACAGCGCGGCCAGGCATCGTGATCGGCCGCCGGGGGTCGGAGGCCGATCGGCTGAAAAAGAAGCTTGAAGAGATCACCGGCCTCCCGAACCGGATCCAGCTCAACATTCAAGAGATCAAGCGGCCCGAACTCGACGCGGCATTGATCGCCCAGGGGATCTGCGATCAGCTCTCTCGCCGGGTCGCGTTCCGGCGCGCCATGAAACGCGCGTTGCAAACCGTCCAAAAGGCTGGGGCGCAAGGCGTCCGCGTGCAGTGCTCAGGCCGACTCGGAGGCTCTGAGATGGCGCGCAAGGAGTCCTACCGAGAAGGCCGGGTCCCGCTGCACACCTTGCGGGCGGACATCGACTACGGCTTCCGCGAGGCACGCACCACCTCGGGTCGGGTTGGTGTGAAGGTGTGGATCTACAAGGGCGACATCCTGCCCTACAAAGTGTCGATCGAGGACAAGATCACCCGTGAGGCTGCGATGGCGGTCGGCGAGACCTCCGGGCAGGCACGCCCGCGCCGGCTCATCACGGCCGGGGGTGGCCGGCGCCGTGTGGACCAGGGCGAGCCCGGGAGCGCCACGGACGTGGTCGAGCCACCGGTGGCGGACCTCCTGGCGCCTCCGCCAGAGCCCGACGAGCTCGAGCGCCAGCTTGCCGAGGACGAGCAGATCGAGCGTCGGACTCGCCAGCACCACGAGGCACCGCACTTCCGTCGAGAGGTCGATTAGCCATGTTGATGCCCAGGAAAGTCAGGCATCGGAAGCAACAGCGCGGACGGCTGAGCGGCGTGTCCAAGGGCGGAACGACGGTCAACTTCGGCGACTACGGCATTCAGGCGACCGAGCCCGGGTGGCTGACTGCACGCCAGATCGAGGCCGCTCGTATCGCGATGACCCGTCATGTTCGCCGTGGGGGAAAGGTCTGGATTCGCGTCTTCCCGGACAAGCCGGTGACCCAGAAGCCGGCAGAGACCCGGATGGGCTCGGGGAAGGGCAATCCTGAGCATTGGGTAGCGGTGGTACGCCCGGGCCGGGTGCTTTTCGAGTTGGCCGGCGTCGATCGGACGCTGGCAGAGGCTGCCATGCGCAGGGCGATCCAGAAACTGCCGATGAAAGCCCGTTTCGTCGTCCGGCCGGGAACGCACGGGGCACCGGAGCTGGAGGTCTGATGTCCAAGGCATCAGAGTTTCTCGACGTGAGCACCCCAGAGCTCGAGGGCCGCTTGCACGAGTCTCGGCGTGAGTTGCTCAACCTGCGGTTCCAACTGGCAACCGGCCAACTCGACAACACCGCCCGGATCCAGCAGGTGCGGCGGGAGGTCGCCCGCCTGATGACGGTGATCCGCGAACGCGAGCTCGGTGTCGTACGCAACAAGGGTCGCGCTAGCCGGGAGGTTGCACGGCACCGGGCAAGGGAAGCCGACAGAACCGAGGAGGCCGAGGAATCGTGATGCCTGTGCACCCCGATGAGGCTCGCGCCGGGAGTGCCCCGGAAGGAGCCGTGGCCCCGGCGGACGGACCAGCGAGGGAGCGTTCCGAGCCCTCGGCGCAAGGGTCGCTCCCTGCCGAGGGCACCGGGCGCCCCAACCGCCGCAAAGTCCGCGAGGGAGTCGTCGTTTCCGACAAGATGCGTTCCACTGTCGTGGTGAGCGTCGTGGAGCGGGTTCGCCACCCTCGCTACGGCAAGACGGTGAAGCGCACCAAGCGCCTCTATGCCCATGACGCAGCAGGTACCGCCAGGGTCGGGGACCGCGTTCGCGTCGCAGAGACCCGGCCACTCTCGAAGTTGAAGCGCTGGCGGGTTACCCAGGTGATGGAGCGTGCCCGATGATCCAACAGGAATCCCGGCTGCGGGTGGCCGACAACTCCGGAGCGCGCGAAGTCTTGTGCATTCGCGTCCTCGGTGGTTCGCGCCGCCGCTACGCGGGTATCGGGGACCAGTTCGTCGCTACCGTGAAGGACGCCTTGCCGGGGGCTGCAGTCAAGAAGGGCGACGTCGTTCGCTGCGTCGTCGTGCGAACGAAGAAAGAGGCGCGCCGTCCCGACGGCAGCTACATCCGTTTCGACGAGAACGCTGCAGTCCTGATCAACGACCAGCAGCAGCCCCGGGGCACCCGCATCTTCGGACCGGTTGGACGTGAGCTGCGTGACAAGCGCTTCATGCGGATCGTGTCCTTGGCGCCGGAGGTCCTTTGATGAAAATCCGCAAGGGAGATCGCGTGGTCGTGCGCTCTGGGAAGTATCGAGGGCGACGGGCCGAGGTCGTCCGTGTGCTCCCTGCCGAGGACCGGGTGGTCCTTGAAGGTGTGAACGTGGCGAAGCGGCATACCAAGCCGCGTCGGGCCACGATGCAGGGCGGGATCATCGACAAGTTCCTTCCCATTCACGTGGCCGCGGTGTCGCTGTGGTGCGGCTCTCACAACGGGCCGGCTCGCGTAGGAATGGACGTGACCGAAGCGGGCGAGAAGGTGCGGGTGTGCCGGAAATGCGGAGCGCGGCTGTGACCACGGTCACCAAGCCCATGCGTCCGCGTCTCAAACAACGCTATGTCGACGAGCTGCGTTCGAGGCTCCAGCGCGAGCTCGGGCTGCGCAACGTCATGGAGGTCCCCACGCTCGAGAAGATCGTCGTGAACATGGGCGTTGGGAAGGCGACCCAGCAGCCGTCCCTCATCGAAGGCGCGCAGCGAGACCTGGAGGTCATCACCGGACAGAAACCGGTCGTGACCAGGGCGCGCCGCTCGATCGCGGGTTTCAAGCTCCGCCAGGGAATGGCGATCGGTGTGAAGGCAACGCTTCGTGGGGATCGTGCCTGGGAGTTCTTCGACCGTCTGCTCAGTCTGGCCATCCCCCGGATCCGCGACTTTCGGGGACTGTCCCCGCGTTCTTTCGACGGTCATGGGAACTACACCTTCGGGGTGAACGAGCAGCTCATTTTCCCCGAAGTCGATTACGACCGCATCGACACGGTTCGAGGAATGGACATCACGATCGTGACGACGGCACGGACGGATGACGAAGGCCGCGCGTTCCTGCGGGCATTCGGTTTTCCGTTCCGACAGGAAAGCTGAGAAGTACAGGAAGGCTGGGAGTATGGCCAAGAAGGCGCTGATCGAGAAGCAACGACGGATTCCCAAGTACAAGGTTCGCGCCTATACCCGCTGCCAGCGCTGCGGGCGGCCGAAGGCCGTCTTTCGTAAGTTCGGCCTCTGTCGTATCTGCCTCCGAACCATGGTTCATGCTGGGGAGATTCCTGGTGTCACCAAGGCGAGCTGGTAGGAGGGTCGAGCGATGACGATGACCGACCCGATCGCGGACATGCTCACTCGGATTCGCAATGCCAACTCCGCCCAGTCCGAAACGGTAAGGATGCCGAGCTCCAAGCTCAAGGAGCAGCTGGCGGCGATCCTGCAACGGGAGGGGTACATCGCTGGGTACTCGGTGAATCAGACGAAAGGGAAACCGGGGTCTACCCTGGAGATCACGATGAAGTACGCGAGCGATCGAACGCGAACGATCGCCGGCATTCGCCGGGTCTCCAAGCCCGGGCTCCGGATCTACGCTCGGGCAGATCGTTTACCGCGCGTGCTCGGGGGGGTAGGCGTCGCGGTGATGTCGACGAGTCAGGGGCTGATGACCGACCGTGAGGCTCGTAAACGGCACGTGGGTGGCGAGGTGCTCTGCTATGTCTGGTGAGCCGCGAACCCGCCGTGGCTGGCCGGCATCCTTGAAGACCCGCTCGGCCCCCGTGCCCGGCGCATTCGGAGGGTACTGATGTCACGTATCGGGCGAGCTCCGATCCCCTTGCCTGCAGGCGTCTCGGTGGACGTCGATGACCGGTCGTTGACCGTCTCTGGTCCCCAGGGAAGCCTGGCTCGGTCCTTGCCGCCCCCCATCACCGTGGTTCACGACGGCGATCGGCTGCTCGTTCAACGCCCTGACGACCAGCGATCGAACCGGGCGCTCCACGGGCTCACCCGATCACTGATCGCGAATATGGTGGCCGGGGTGACCCAGGGGTTCAGCAAGGAACTCGAGATCGTGGGGGTCGGCTACCGTGCCACCGCCCGGGGTCCCTCATCCTTGGAGCTCGCGCTGGGCTTCTCCCACCCCGTCGTGGTGGATGCGCCCGATGGCATCACCTTCGAGGTCCCGGCCCCAACCCGGGTGGTCGTTCGGGGTATCGACAAGGAGAAGGTCGGTCAGGTCGCCGCCAACATCCGCAAGATTCGTCCGCCTGAGCCCTACAAAGGCAAAGGGGTGCGATATGCGGGCGAGCGAGTGATCCGCAAAGCCGGGAAGGCCGCGAAGTGAAGACTTTCGATCATCATCGCAAGGTTCGCGCCCAGCGGCTCCGGAGGCATGCCCGGATTCGAGCGAAGGTCTCCGGCACGCCGGAGCGACCGCGCCTGGCGGTCAGCCGATCGAACCGCCACATCTCGGCACAACTGATCGACGACGTCGCCGGGAGAACACTTGCGTGCGCGTCGACCGTGGAGCCCGAGCTGCGCCGCCGCCTCGGCTCCGCCGGGGGCGGCAACATGGCTGGTGCAGTCGCTGTCGGTGAGCTCCTCGCCAGGCGGGCAGTCCAGATCGGGATCGTTCGCGCGGTGTTCGACCGCGGTGGGTTCGCCTATCACGGGCGGGTGGCTGCCTTGGCGGATGCGGTGCGACGGAACGGGCTGGAGGTCTAAGGGCGTGGCGGATACGCAGTTCGAAGAGCGAACGATCATGGTCAACCGTGTCGCCAAGGTCGTCAAGGGTGGGCGACGGTTCTCCTTCGCCGCGCTCATGGTGGTTGGTGACGGAAATGGTCGTGTCGGGCTTGGGTACGGCAAGGCGAAGGAGGCTGGCCTGGCTGTGCAGAAAGGGATCGAAGAGGCACGCAAGAACCTCTTCGAGGTCCCTCTGGCCGGTTCGACCATCGTGCACCCGGTCATCGGGGAGAGCGGGGCGGGCAGGGTCTTGCTCAAGCCGGCGGCTCCCGGAACCGGGGTCATTGCCGGCGGAGCCGCCCGGGCCATCCTCGAGATGGCAGGCATCCGCGACATCCTGGCAAAGTCACTCGGGTCGTCGAACGGCATCAATGTCGCCCACGCCACCATCGCAGGCCTCAAGCTCCTGCGCCGACCCGATGAGATCGCGTCGTTGCGGGGGAAGTACCCCGATGAGGTGATTCCTGCTGGCGTGCTCCGAGCCTTTCGGGAGCGCAAGCGGGAGACGGAGCTCTATGCCGCAGGTGCCTGATCGATGATCGAAGCGACCACGAACCGGCCACCGGCACCCCGTCGGGAGCAGCCGACCACCCGGGGAGCGCGCGCTGGCGGCGGTCCCTCGGAGTCCAACGAGGGTGCGCCGATGCTGCGCGTGACCCAGGTCCGATCGGCGATCGGCTCCAAGCCCAAGCACCGCGGCACGCTGCGAGCGCTCGGCCTGCGCGGGATCGGTGAAGTCCACGACCTGCCTGACCGCCCCGAGATTCGAGGGATGCTGGCGCGGGTGCAGCATCTCGTTGCCGTCGAAGCCGTCGAGGAGGTGACCCGGTGAAGCTCCACGAGCTCTCCCCACCCCCCGGAGCGCGGCGCCCCAGGCGCCGGCTCGGACGCGGCATCGGCGGGCATGGGGGGAAGACCGCCGGACGTGGAACGAAAGGTCAGCGCGCGCGGGACCAGGTGCCCGTCGGGTTCGAAGGCGGTCAGCTCCCGCTGATGCAGAGAATCCCCAAGCTTCGTGGGTTCAAGAACCCTTTCCGTGTTGCCTACACCCCTGTCAACCTGGACGCGCTCGACGCGTTGGGCACCGACACGATCACGATCGAGTCGATGGTGGCAGCGGGCCTCCTCCGCAAGGGTGCGCTGGTCAAGGTACTCGGCCAAGGAGAGATCCATCGGGCGCTTCACGTGTCGGCTCATGCCTTCTCTGCGTCCGCCGAGGCAAGGATCACCGCAGCCGGCGGTACCGTGGAGCGAGTCCCGCTGCCCTTCGGTCATGGCCGCCCCCCGGCGCGGGGCAATGCCCTCATGAACCGCTAGGGCGACGGTCCGAGGTCCAGGGAGGCGAGGAACGGAATGCTGTCCCGACTGGCGAACATCTTCCGAGTCGCGGACCTAAGGAACAAGGTCCTCTTCACGGTCACGATCATTGCGCTGTACCAGCTCGGCGCCAATGTCCCGGTGCCGGGGGTCAGTTGGGCAAAGGTCCAGACGCTCGAGCATCAGGCAAGCACGTCCGGCGTGCTCGGCTTCCTCAACCTCTTCTCCGGCGGCGCGCTGATCCGGCTGGCGATTTTCGGCCTCGGCGTGATGCCCTACATCACGAGCTCCATCATCATTCAGCTCCTCACGACCGTCATCCCGAAGCTCGAGGAATGGCGTGACCAGGGGGCCGTCGGTCAGCGCAAGATCACCCAGGCAACGCGCTACCTGACCGTCGCGCTCGCCCTGATGCAGTCGACCGGGCTGGTCTATGCCTTCCACGGGCACGACTCGGCGCTCCTCGGGGTGAACATCGACCTCATCCCGAAGTTCAGCGTCGCCTTGGCGGCGTTCATGGTCCTGTGCCTGACGGCAGGGACGGCGTTCGTCATGTGGTTGGCCGAGCTCATCACCCAGCGAGGGGTGGGCCAGGGGATGTCCATCTTGATCTTCGCCAACGTCGTCGCATCCATCCCCTCAGGAGGCCGGACCATCCTCTCTGAAGGCGGAGCAACCAAGTTTGGGACGATCGTGGTGATCTCGCTGGTGCTGCTGGGGATCATCGTCTTCATGGAGCAAGGTCAGCGCCGAATACCGGTGACCTTCGCCAAACGCGTGGTCGGTCGTCGGATGTACGGGGGATCGAGCACCTATATCCCTTTGAAGGTGAACCAGTCGGGGGTGATCCCGATCATCTTCGCGAGCTCTGTCCTGTACATCCCCGTACTGTTCTCCAACGTCATCCCTTGGCACTCGTTCCAGAGCTTCGTCCGTACGAACATTCAGCCGACGAGCTTGGTCTACATCAGCATCTACTTCGTCTTGATCCTGGCGTTCACGTTCTTCTACGTCTACGTCGCCTTCGATCCGCATCAGCAAGCAGACATCATCCGCAAGCAGGGTGGGTTCATCCCAGGGATCCGCCCCGGCCTCCCGACCGAGCGCTATCTGGGGAGGATCCTGAGCCGGATCACCGTGGTCGGTGCCATCTTCCTCGCAGTGGTGGCTGTCGTTCCCTCGGTGCTCATGTCCCTGTGGCACCTCACTGGCTTCCCCTTCTACGGCACGACCCTTCTGATCGCGGTAGGCGTTGCCCTGGAGACGATGCGCCAGATCGACAGCCAGCTCATGATGCGGAACTACGAGGGATTTCTCAAGTAGGAGGCTGTGGTACCCGGTGTCAGGCTCGTGGTCCTCGGGAAGCAGGGGGCGGGCAAGGGGACGCAAGCAGTGCGTCTCTCCCACCATTACGTGGTCCCGCACGTCTCCACCGGCGACATGCTGCGGGCGGCGGTCAAGGCGCAGACGCCGCTGGGCCGCCGAGCGAAGGCCCTCATGGACCGCGGCGAGCTGCTTCCTGACGAGCTGATCATGGAGATGGTCGGAGAACGGATGGCCGAACGAGACGTCCAGACCCGTGGGCTGGTCCTCGACGGGGTTCCCCGCACCGTCAATCAGGCAAAGATGCTCGACGAGCTGCTCTCGCCGGCGAGACTCGATCTCGTCATCGACTTGGAGGTTCCGACATCGCAAGTCCTGCGGCGGCTCGCCGCACGGCGGGTCTGCGTGGACTGCGGCACGAACTACTCGGTCTTCGCGCCTCCGCTGGTCAACTGGACCTGCGACATCTGTGGGGGCGAAGTGGTCCAGCGCGAGGATGACACCGAGGCTGCGATCAGCCGTCGCCTCGAGCTCTACGAGCGTCAGACCGCCCCGTTGCTCGACTGGTATCGCGAGGCCGGCATCCTGGTGCCGATCAACGGGACCGGTTCCCCAGATGTCGTGACCCAGCGGATCATCCGAGCCGTCGACCATCGCAAGCGTCGCCAGGAAGGTTCGTGACCATGCGAGGACTCGACAACGGGCGTAGAGGATGCTCCTCGTGAGGAGGGGACTGTGAGACGCCGGCCTGACGAGATCGCCAAAATGCGCCGCGCTGGCATCGTGGTGGCAGAGATGCACGAGGCAACGCGGGCGGCAGCTCGTCCCGGGGTCACGACTGCCCAACTCGATGCCACCGCCCGGGAGGTGCTCCGACGCAGAGGCGCCAGGTCCAACTTCCTCGGTTACCACGGGTTCCCCGCGGTCATCTGCACCTCGCCCAACGAGGTCATCGTCCACGGGATCCCGGGCGAGTACCGGCTCGAGGAGGGGGACATCCTCTCCATCGATTGTGGAGCGATCGTCGAGGGATACCACGCCGACGCCGCATTCACGATGCCGATCGGAGAGGTGTCCGACGAGGCGCTGCGGCTCATCGAGGTGACGGAGCGGAGCCTGTGGGCCGGGATCGCCCAGATGCGGGACGGCAACCGGCTCCATGAAATCGGGCGAGCGGTCCAGCAGGTGGCCGAAGCGGCGGGGTTCTCCGTGGTGCGGGAGTACGTGGGACACGCCATCGGCACGGCGATGCACGAGCAACCCCAGGTACCGAATTACTGGCCGGGAAATCCCGGGCCGACCCTGCGGTCTGGAATGGTGTTCGCAGTCGAACCGATGGTCAATGCGGGCGGTCCTGAGACCAAGGTCCTCGAGGACAACTGGAGCGTGGTGACCGCTGATGGCCGACTCTCCGCCCACTTCGAGCACACCATCGCCGTGACCGATGACGGTCCGGAGGTGCTCACCGTCCCATGAAGCCGGTCCCTCGGATCCCGGCGTCGAGGGTCCGGGGATGGAGGGCATCAGGGGTCGCGGACTGCGATAAAATGACTGAGCTCGTGCCCTGCATCTCGGCAGGCGCCGGTTGCGACCGGTGAAAGGCTGTCGAGCGCCTCGGGCGTACTCGGCAGCGCGGACCTCTTGGGGTCTTCGGGGTGCGGTTGTCGGGCACCGAGTAGCGGAAGAGGATCGAGGAGGCTACCTGCCCAAGCCCAAGGAAGATGCCATCGTGCTCGAGGGGACGGTGGTGGAGCCGTTGCCGAATGCCATGTTCCGAGTCGAGCTCGAGAACGGACACAAGGTGCTGGCCCACAGCTCGGGGAAGATGCGAATGCACCGGATTCGCATCCTGCCCGGTGATCGGGTGCAGGTGGAGATCACGCCCTACGACCTGACTCGCGGGCGGATCACGTACCGGTACAAGTGACTCCGTGGTCAGCGGACCGGTACAGGAGGTGTTTTGAGGAGATGAAGGTTCGGCCCAGCGTGAAGCCGATCTGCGAGAAGTGCAAGGTCATTCGGCGTCACGGCCGCGTTGTCGTGATCTGCGCGAACCCGCGGCACAAGCAGCGGCAGGGCTGAGCCCGGTCGACGGAGGCCCCAGATTGGCTCGCATTGCCGGAGTGGACATCCCACGTGAGAAGCGGCTCGAGGTGTCGCTGACCTACATCTACGGCATCGGACCCACTATCGCCAAGCAGGTCTGCGCCAATACCGGGGTCGATCCGAACACCCGGGTCCGAGACCTCACCGATGAGGAGGTCGTGCGACTCCGCAGCTACATCGACGCCAATCTCCGTGTCGAAGGTGATCTTCGTCGGGATGTCTCCCAGAACATCAACCGCAAGATCGACATCAACTGTTACCAAGGGATTCGCCATCGTCGTGGCCTGCCGGTCCACGGGCAGCGGACGCACACCAATGCCAGGACTCGCAAGGGACCGAAGAAGACGGTTGCAGGGAAGAAGAAGGTTCGCAGGTAAATGCCACCGAGGACGACCAAGCAGCAAGCGCGCCGGCCGCGGCGGCGCGACCGCAAGAACATCCCCTATGCCGTGGCCCACATCAAGAGCTCGTTCAACAACACCGTGGTGACGATCGCCGACCCCCAGGGCAACGTCATCTCCTGGGCGTCGGCGGGCAACGTCGGCTTCAAGGGATCGCGCAAGTCGACGCCGTTCGCGGCGCAGCTCGCCGCGGAGGCGTGCGCCCGGCGGGCGATGGAACACGGGGTCCGCAAGGTCGACGTCCTGGTGCGGGGCCCCGGTTCGGGTCGCGAGACCGCAATCCGCTCCTTGGCGGCCACCGGCCTCGAGGTTGCCGGCATCAAAGACGTCACACCCATCCCGCACAATGGCTGCCGCCCCAAGAAGCGGCGCCGGGTCTGAGGGTCGGGATGGCTCGGTACCTTGGACCAGTGTGCCGGCAGTGTCGGCGGGAGCGCACGAAGCTCTTCTTGAAGGGCGAGCGCTGCTATTCCCTCAAGTGTCCCGTCTCAGAGGCGGTGACCGATCGGCACAGCCGCGCGTACCCGCCCGGGGAGCACGGCCGTGACCGGTTGCGCCAGGGTTCGGAGTACTTGGCCCAGCTGCGCGAGAAGCAGAAGGCGCGCCGCATCTACGGCGTTCTCGAACAGCAGTTCCGGAACCTGTACCTCGAGGCCAACCGCCAGCCGGGGATCACCGGCGAGAACCTCCTGCGCATGCTCGAAATGCGCCTTGACAACGTCGTCTTCCGCGCGGGCTGGGGTGCGAGCCGGCGCCAGGCTCGTCAGTTCGTTCGCCATGGCCACGTCTTGGTGAACGGCAAGCGCGTGACGATCCCGAGCTTCCGGGTCCGCAAGGGCGACGCGGTCAGCCTGAAGTCCACCTCACGCACGATGTTCGCCGTCCGGCGCAACATGGATACCCTTGACCGCCAACGTCCGGCGTGGCTCGAGGCGTCGGAGAACGGCTTTGTCGTGACCGTGCTCGATCCGCCGTTGCGGGAGCACATCGACGAGCCCATCCAAGAGCAGCTCATCGTGGAGCTGTATTCGAAGTAGCCATCGTGCCCGCCTCCTGGGATGGTGGGCACCCGTGAAGGAGCCAGCCACGAAATGCTGATCATCCAACGACCCACTGTGGAAGCAATCGACGAAGAGCAGGGGAACCGCCAGCGGTTCGCCATCGGCCCGCTCGACCCGGGCTTCGGCCACACGCTGGGCAACTCGCTTCGCCGGACCCTTCTGTCCTCGATCCCCGGTGCTGCGGTGACCCAGCTCCGGTTCGACGAGGCGCTGCACGAGTTCACGACCCTTCCTGGCGTGAAGGAAGACGTCACCGATATCGTCCTCAACTTCAAAGACCTTCTGATCAGGATGGAGTCGGACGAGCCGGTGACGCTTCGCTTCGACAAGCGAGGACCCGGCGAAGCGGTTGCCGGAGATCTCCATACGACCGCTGACGTGGAGATCCTCAATCCAGATCTGCACATCGCGACGCTCAATGCCAAGGGGCGGCTTGCGGTCGATGTGACGGTCGAGCGCGGGCGGGGGTACGTGTCGGCTGACCGGAACAAGCGATCGTCGACGATCGGCGTAATCCCGGTCGATTCCATCTTCTCCCCGGTTCGTCGAGTGACCTATTCGGTCGAGCCGGTTCGCGTCGAGCAGTCCACGGACTTCGACCGGCTGGTCCTTGACATCGAGACCGATGGCACGGTTAGCCCGAGAGAGGCCCTGGCGTCAGCAGGCGATACGCTCCGGACGCTCGTCGGGTTGGTGGCTGACCTCGAAGAATCGCCACAGGGTCTTGAGCTCGGTGAGACCGGATCGGTGAGCGGGGGTTCTCCCGACCTCGATCTCCCCATCGAAGAGCTCGAGCTGTCGGAGCGACCGCGCAACTGCTTGAAACGGGCGCAGATCAACACCATCGGTGAGCTGGTGAGCCGGTCGCTCGACGATCTGCTCGGGATCACCAACTTCGGCCAGAAGTCACTCGACGAGGTCATCCAGCGCCTGGACGAGCGTGGCCTGTCGCTGCGGACAAGGGACTGATCCCGGCGCAGGAAAGCAAGGATCAAGGAGACGCAGGCATCATGCAGGGAACCCCGAAACGTGGACGTCGCCTGGGGGGGAGTGCCGCGCACCAGAAGGCGATGCTTGGCAACCTCGTCGCCTCGCTCATCGCCGCGGAGTCGCTGGTGACGACCGAAGCCAAGGCAAAGGCAATGCGGCCGGTGGCCGAGAAGTGCATCACGGCCGCTCGGCGTGGAGGGGTGCACCGCCATCGTCAGGTCGTTGCGTTGATCCGCGACAAGGACATGGCGCACAAGCTCTTCGAGGAGCTCGGACCGCGCTACGCCGACCGTCCAGGTGGTTACGTGCGGATCCTCAAGCTGGGTCCTCGTCCTGGCGACAACGCGCCGATGGCTCGGATCGAGTTGGTGTAAGAGGTCTGAACCCGCCGACCTGCCCTCGCGCGATGGTCCGGCCGGCGACTTCGGATCAGCCCACCCGTCGTTGGCGGCTCGTGATCGCCTACGACGGCAGCGACTTCCATGGCTTCGCCGCACAACCCGGCGTTCGGACGGTTGCGGGTACCCTGGGCGAGGCACTGGCCCGCACTGCTCGCCTCCAGGGGCCACCCCCGCTCACCTGTGCCGGAAGAACCGACACCGGAGTGCACGCCGAGGGGCAGGTTGTCCATGTCGACTTGCCTGCGGCGTTGCGCCTCTCGCGCCGTGGTGGCCTCGAGCGGCCCATGGAGGGACCGGACTTGCAAGTCGCGTTGAACCGCCAGTTGGCGCCTGAGATCGTGGTCCGCGCCGCAGAAGCCGTCGCACCCGGGTTCGACGCCCGCCGTTCCGCCATCTCGCGCACCTACCGCTACCTGGTCTGGAACGCTCCGCTGCCCAATCCGCTGCTCACCGCGGTGTCCTGGCACGTACCGGACCCGCTCGATCTCCGAGCGATGCGCTCGGCGAGCGACGCGATCATCGGGATCCACGATTTCCGAGCCTTCTGCCGCCGGCCTCCCGGGGCCACGCCCGACCAGCCGCTGGTTCGTCGCGTGCACCGGGCACAATGGGAGCGCTGCTGGGATGCCCGCGCCGGGACCGAGACCCTCGGTGAGCTGCTGGCCTTCGAGATCGAGGCAGATTCGTTCTGCCACCAGATGGTTCGGTCGCTGGTCGCGGCCGTCGTCGAGGCCGGCCGGGGGCGGGCGAACGCCGCGGTGGTCCTGTCGTGGTTGCGCTCCGGTACGCGCCAGGGGTTGCCGAAGCCCGCTCCTGCGTGTGGACTGTGCCTGGTCTCGGTCTCCTATGGTGACCTGCTGGGCCCCTTGGCCCGCGTTCGGTATTAGAGTGTCGGCGCCGTGCAGACCTACGCTCCGAAAGCCGAGAAGATCGATCGAGCCTGGTACGTCGTCGACGCCGAGGGGATGGTGCTCGGCCGCCTCGCCACCGAGATCGCTCGGCTCCTGCGAGGCAAGCACCGGCCGTTCTTCGCTCCGCATCTCGACGCAGGTGACTACGTGATCGTGGTGAATGCCGCCAAGGTCGTGATGACCGGCGGGAAGGCGTCGTCCAAGCTCGCATACCGTCACAGCGGCTATCCTGGTGGACTGAAGTCTCGGTCCTATGCCGAACTGCTCGAGGCACGTCCCGAGGAGGTGATCCGGCGAGCCGTGCGAGGCATGTTGCCGAAGACCAGGCTCGGCCGTCGCCAGTTGCGCAAGCTGAAGGTGTATGCAGGGCCCCTTCATCCGCATGCTGCGCAACGACCGCTGCCGATGAGCGTACCGGGCGCTGCAGCCCGATCCTGAGCTGTCTCGAGGTGGAATGATGCCTGCTCCTCTTTGCCAATCGACCGGGCGGCGCAAGGAAGCCGTTGCAAGGGTTCGGATTCGCCCGGGCGGAGGCGTGATCCGGGTGAACCAGCGGGCGTTCGAGGAGTACTTCACCTCTGCGTCGTACCGGATGGCTGCGACCGATCCGCTGCGGGTCACCAACACCGCCGAACGCTACGACATCGATGCCACGATCACCGGCGGCGGGATCTCCGGGCAGGCGCGGGCGCTCCGGCTCGGGATTGCACGAGGGTTGGTCGAAATCGATCCTGAGCTGCGGCCGATCCTGAAGCGGTCCGGCCTGCTCACTCGGAATGCCCGCGAGAAGGAGAGCAAGAAGTACGGCCTGAAGAAGGCGCGCAAGGCACCCCAGTACTCCAAGCGTTGAGAGGCCGGACGGCCATCTCGTGCACGTCGGACCCGGCATCATCTAAGGCATCGGATCTTTTGGGGCGGCCACGTGGGACAGCCACGTTTCGGCACTGACGGCATCCGTGGGATCGCCAACGCGGAGTTGACGCCCGAACTGGCCCTGGCGGTCGGTAGGGCCGCGGCGCGTGTGCTCGACGGCCACACCTTCATCGTTGGTCGTGACACCCGCCGCTCGGGTCCGTTGCTGCAGGCCGCGTTCTGCGCAGGGATCGCGTCCGAGGGTGTCGACGTCGTCGATGTCGGTGTGCTGACGACGCCTGGCGTTGCGTTCGTGTCAGAGGTTCGCGGCGTACCTGCGGGGGTCCTGTCGGCCTCGCACAACCCCTTCGAGGACAACGGAATCAAGCTGTTCGCTGCTGGCGGGGCCAAGCTCGCGACCGAGGTCGAAGCCGCTGTGGAGCGCGAGCTCGAGGCCATCATCTGCGACCCGCAGCGCGCTCCCGTCCGGCCCACCGGGGCGCGCGTGGGGATGATCTCGCCTGACCCCTCGGCCGTGACGCACTACAGAGAGCACCTCCGTCGCTCCCTCGAGGGGCGTCGCCTTGAGGGCCTCAAGGTGGTGATCGACTGTGCCAATGGGGCGGCGAGCGAGATCGCGCCCGACACCTTCGAGTCGTTGGGAGCTGAGGTGACCGCGCTGTCCTGCCGTCCCGACGGCTGCAACGTCAACGATCGGTGCGGATCGAGCCACCCAGGACAGCTCACGAGGGTGGTGCGGGAGCTCGGTGCCGATCTGGGGCTCGCCTTCGACGGAGATGCCGATCGGCTCGTCGCCGTCGACCACACCGGAGCGGTCGCGGACGGGGACGTGCTGTTGGCGCTCTTCGCTGGCGACCTCGCCGCCCAGGGGCGGCTTGCCGGCAACGCGGTCGTCGTCACGGTCATGAGCAATCTCGGATTCCGCACGGCAATGACGAAACGTGGGATCACCGTTCGCGAGGTACCGGTCGGTGACCGAGCCGTGCTCGAGACCCTCGAGAGCGAGGGTCTCGTCCTCGGGGGCGAGCAATCCGGCCACATCGTCTTCCGTGATCTGGCGACGACGGGGGACGGCATCTTGACCGGCCTGGCCGTGGCCGACCTCGTCGTGCGCGCCGGGCAGCCTCTTGCCGAGCTCTGCGACGGCCTGATCGAACGCGTGCCGCAGGTGCTCGTCAACGTCGCCGTCGGCGATCCTGGCCGGCTCGACGAGGCACAGGAGGTCTGGGACACGGTTGCAGAGATCGAGGCGCAGTTGGGCGGGACCGGCCGGGTGGTGCTGCGGCCCAGCGGAACCGAGCCCGTGATCCGGGTCATGGTCGAGGCCACCGACGAAGCTGTTGCCCGTCGCGCGGCTGGACGGCTCTGCTCGGTCGTGGAGGAGACCTTGGGCAAAGCGGCGGGTTCGCTCAGGTAGCCTCGTCCCCCATGTGCGGCATCATCGGGGGCACCGGCCTCGACGAGGTGCTGCCCGTCCTAGTCGAAGGGCTCCGCCGCCTTGAGTACCGCGGTTACGACTCCGCTGGTGTCGCGCTCGCCGACGGGGGGTCCATCTGGCGGGTCCGCGTGGCGAACGGCACCAACTCGGTTGCCGAGCTTGCCGGCGTTGCGAGGCCACCCTCGAAGGGATCCCGAGCGGGGATCGCCCATACCAGATGGGCGACGCACGGCCGGCCCTCTGTGGAGAACGCCCACCCTCACCTCGACTGCACGGGTCGGATCGCGCTCGTTCACAACGGGATCGTCGAGAACCACCTCTCCTTGGCGGAAGCGTTGACCGACAGAGGTCATGTGCTGCAATCGGCCACCGACACCGAGGTCCTCGTGCACCTCATCGAAGAAGAAGTGGCACGAGGATTGGCATTGGTCGAGGCAGTTCGCTCGGTGCTCGCGACCGTCCGGGGCTCACTGGCGATCGCGGTCATCTCGGCGGACGACCCCGAGACCATCGTCGCGGCTCGGCGCGCCACCCCGTTGATCGTCGGTCTCCGGGATCACGCAGCGTTCCTCGCTTCCGACATCCCCGCGCTCCTCGGGCAGACCCGCCAGCTGTACGTCCTCGACGACGACGAGGTGGCCGAGCTCCGGCCCGGTGCGCTCCGAGTGCTCACGCTTGCCGGAGCGGAAGTCGAGCCACGAGCCCTGGAGGTCGCCTGGAGCCTGGAGTCCGCGCAGAAGGGCGGGTTCGACGACTTCATGAGCAAGGAGATCAGGGAGCAGCCCGACGCCGTTGCCAACACGTTGCTCGATCGCCTCGGTCCGGACGGTTCGCTTGCCTTCGACGACGCAGAGCTGTCTGCAGAGGAGCTCCGCAGCGTGGACAAGGTCTGCATCATCGCCTGTGGCAGCAGCCACCACGCAGCGATGGTGGCCAAGTACGCGGTGGAGCACTGGGCGCGCCTTCCGGTGGAAGTGGACATCGCCAGCGAGTTCCGCTACCGCGATCCCGTGCTCGACGCCCGCACGCTCGCTGTTGGCGTCAGTCAGTCCGGTGAGACCCTCGACACGCTTGTCGCGATGCGGGAGGCCCGCAACAGCGGTGCGCGTCTGATCGCAGTCTCCAACGTCGTCGACTCGTCAATGGCGAGGGAGGCGCAGGCTGCCCTGTACACCCATGCAGGCCCCGAGGTGGGCGTGGCGGCGACGAAGACCTTTCTCGCCCAACTGGTCGCCCTCGAATTGCTCGCCCTCATGCTGGCGGAGGTTCGCGGTACGCTCTCGCACGCCGAGGTTTCGGGGTGGCTCTCCAAGCTCCACGAAGTGCCCGGACTGGTCCGCGAAGCGATCAGGCGCTCCGAGGACGTCGACGCGGTGGCCAAGGCGCTCGCGGATGCCCGTGACTTCTTCTATCTCGGCCGCCACGTCGGCTTCCCCGTGGCGCTGGAGGGTGCCCTCAAGCTCAAGGAGCTCGCCTACCTGCGCGCGGAGGGGTACCCCGCCGGCGAGCTCAAGCACGGGCCGATCGCGTTGATCGAGCCGGGTGCGGTCGTCGTGGCGGTTGCCACCAGGAACCGTTTGTGGGAGAAGCTCTGTTCCAATGTGCAAGAGGTCGCGAGCCGTGGAGCGACGGTGGTGGTGATCGCCGACGACGGGGACCACGAGACTGCGGCGCTCGCCGACCACGTCCTCTGGGTGCCGCATGCAGATCCGCTCATCTCGCCGCTCGTCGACGTGGTTCCCCTGCAGCTCCTCGCCTACCGTCTCGCTCGCCTCCACGGACACGACCCCGACAGGCCTCGCAACCTTGCCAAGGTGGTGACGGTCGAGTGATTGCCAGCGGCGAGCCTGGGCGTCCTGCTGGTTCGGGGGCTCGGGGTGGACCCGGCGGAAACGTGCCACCGAGGCCCGCCACGGTCGTCGGCGTGGGCATCGACGCGGTCGACGTCGCTCGGTTCCGACAGCTGCTGGCACGTCGGCCGGCGATCGTGCATCGCGTGTTCACCGATGCCGAGCGCGCCGATGCCGAGCGCAGCGCCGACCCCGCCGAACGGCTCGCCGCACGCTTTGCCGCCAAGGAGGCGACCATGAAGGCCCTGGGGACCGGGATCGGTGCGTTCGCATTCCGAGATGTCGAGGTCGTCTCGGCTGCCGGCAGGGGTGCCGAGGCCAGAGCCCCCAAGCTCGTGCTGTCCGCCGGCGCAGCCGAACTGGCCGGCCGGCGCGCCGTCGGGCGATGGCACCTGTCGCTCACCCATTCGGGAGGTCTGGCCATGGCCCTCGTGGTCGCCGAAGCCACCGGGTGAAGCCGCGATGAAGCCGGTCGTCACGGTCGAGGAGATGCGCGCGGCAGATGCGGCAGCGCTGCGCGCTGTCGAGGAGTCCGTGCTCGTCCGTCGTGCCGGTGCTGCGGTGGCACGTGCTGGCGTCGCGATGCTGGGATCCGCTTACGGCCGCAAGGTGGTGGTCGTGGCCGGGAAGGGCAACAATGGCAACGACGGGCGCGTCGCTGCGTCGCTGCTTCGTCGTCGTGGGGCGCGCGTGGAGGTCGTCGAGGTCGCCGAGCAGAGGGCGGCGCTGCCCCCCGTCGACCTGGTCATCGACGCGGCGTTTGGCACGGGGTTCCGTGGCTCCTACGAGGCCCCGGCCGTGGCGCCCGGGAGTGCGGTCCTCGCGGTCGACATCCCTTCGGGAGTCGATGGCGACACCGGAGCAGCAGCCGGTCGGCCGATGGTGGCACAGCGGACGGTGACCATGGCCGCCTACAAAGCCGGGCTGCTCCAGGGCGCAGGCCCGCTGTTCGCCGGCACCGTCGAGGTCGCCGACATCGGGGTGCCGATCGAGCGTGCGCAGGCGGCGTTGGTCGAGGATGCCGATGTCGATTCGATCGTCCCTGATCGACCGTATGCCACGCACAAGTGGGCGACCTCGGTCGCCGTCGTCGCAGGCTCGCCCGGCATGGAGGGCGCTGCGGCGCTCAGCGCCCAGGGTGCCTCGCGTGGGGGTGCGGGGATGGTCCGCCTGGTGGTGCCGGGAACTGCCGAGACCTCCGGTGCCGGTGTCCAGTGGCCACTGGAGTGCGTGCGAGTGCCCGCGGCTGCACGGGGCTGGGCCGACCGCGTCCTTGGCGAGCTCGAGCGCTGCCGAGCACTCGTGATCGGCCCGGGGCTCGGCCGCGACGATCGAACCCAGGACGAGATCCGTCGGGTTCTCCGACATGCGCCGGTGCCGGTCGTCGCCGACGCCGACGCCCTCGTCGCGCTCGGTTCCGCAGAACGCGCCCGGGAACTCCTCATCGCCGGCCGTCCCGACCGCCCGCCGGTCATCCTCACCCCCCACGACGGCGAGTACCGCGGTCTTGCCGGAGCGAGCCCCGGTGGCGATCGGATCGGGGCGTCGCGGCGTCTCGCCCAGCGCACCGGCGCGATCGTGCTGCTCAAGGGTCCGGTCACCGCGGTGGCACGGCCGGTGTCGGGCGGCGAGGAGCCGAGCGTGTTGCTCTCGGCGACCGGGACATCGGCGCTCGCGACCGCGGGCACAGGCGACGTCCTCTCGGGCCTCATCGGCGCGTTCGTGGCTCGCGGGGTCGAGGCGGCGGCCGCGGCAGCACTGGCGGCACACGTCCACGGCGCTGCCGCGGCGCTGGGCCATGCCGAGGGACTGGTCGCGCCCGATCTTCCCGGACTGATCGCCACCTGGCGCTCCCGACGATCCCTGCAGCGCCGCCGTGGCTGAGGTCGCGGAGGGCTTTACCCGCCCTGCTTGGGCAGAGATCGATCTGGAGGCACTGGGTCACAACGTGTCGCTCCTTCGGCGTCTCGTTGCACCGGCGACACCGTGGGTGGTCGTCAAGGCCGATGCGTACGGTCACGGCGCGGTCCCGATCGCCCGAGCGGCCCTCTCGGCCGGTGCGGGCGGGCTCGCGGTGGCGATCGTCGAGGAGGGCCTGCAACTCCGACGAGCGGGGATTAGCGCGCCCATCCTGGTGTTGTCGGAGCCCCCGCCCGAGGCGGCACGGGCAGCGGTGCTCGGCGACCTGATCTCGACGGTCTACACCGACGAGGGCCGGGCAGCGCTCTCCCGGGCGGCGACGGCCTGCGGGCGGTCACACGGCGTTCACGTCAAGGTGGACACCGGCATGCACCGGGTCGGGGCGGAGCCAGCGCGCGTCCCATCCCTCGTGGCTGCCGTCGCGTCCTCCGAGGGCCTGCGTTTCGAGGGCCTCTGGACTCATCTGTCGGTTGCCGAAGGCTGCTCGCCGGATGAACGCGCGTTCACCGCGTCCCAGCTCGAGCTCTTCGATGGGTTGAGCGCACAACTCGAGGAGATGGGCTTGGCCCCGCGTCTGCGGCACGCGGCGAACTCAGCAGCCGCGATCAGCTGGCCACGAGCACGCTATGACCTCGTGCGCTGCGGCCTCGCCGCTTACGGGGAGCTTCCCAGTCGGAGCGTCGAAGCTGATCTCGCACGAGCCCTCGGCCCCGCGCGTTTGCGTCCGGTGCTCACGCTGCGTGCTCGGGTGACGCTCGTTCGCGTCCTCGAAGCCGGAGCGCGGCCCTCGTATGGACGGCGCAGGCCCCTTCCCCAACGGTCGTTCGTCGCCACGGTCCCGATCGGGTATGCAGACGGTGTGCCGTGGAGGCTCTTCGACGCCGGTGGGGAGGTGCTCATCCGTGGCCGCCGCCGCCCGCTCGCTGGATCGGTCACGATGGACCAACTGATCGTTGACTGCGGCCCGGAGGGCGATGTCGCCCCAGGCGACGAGGTGGTCTTGCTTGGCCGCCAGGGAAGCGAGGAGGTGACTGCCGCGGAGTGGGCGAGCAAGCTCGGAACCATCAGCTACGAGGTCCTCTGCGGCATCGGCCCGCGCGTCCCACGGTTTGTTCGAGCTTCGAGTGCGGCTCGGTGAACGGACGGCCACGGCGCGCATGAAGGGCACAGGCGCTGGCGTTCGGCCCCGTCGGCACACCACCCAGCGTTCAGCGACCAGCCTCAGCGATACGATCGCCGTCGTGCCCACCCTGGCCGAGGTCGAGGCGCAAGCGGCGGCATGCACCCGGTGCCGTCTTGCTGCTGGGCGGACCCATGTGGTCTTCGGGATGGGGGATCCGGGGGCCGAGTTGATGTTCGTCGGTGAAGGGCCGGGGGCAGAGGAGGACCGCCAGGGGCTTCCCTTCGTCGGCCGTTCTGGCCAGCTGCTCGACCGGCTCATCTTCGAGGAGATGGGGATCGGTCGTGATCGCTGCTACATCGCCAACGTGACGAAGTGCCGGCCACCGGGCAACCGGGATCCGTTGCCCGACGAGATCGAAGCCTGCCGGCCGTACCTGGAAGCGCAACTCGAGATCATCGATCCCTCCGTGGTGGTCACCCTCGGGAACTTCGCGACCCGCCTGTTGCTCGGCACGAGTGAGGGGATCCAGCGTCTGCGCGGGAAGAGTTATCCCTTCCGTCGAGGCTCCCTCGTCCCCACCTACCATCCGGCCGCTGCTCTGCGCGGCGGTGCGCAGGTGGTCGCGGAAATGCGGGCTGATCTGGTCCGGGCCAAGCGCCTCCTGGCGTCGGTGCCGTGAACCTGCCGGCGCCGTCCCGACCACGCCGATCGCCCTCGGAGGGGCCGATGCGGACGCCCGCGGCGTCGGAGCCGGCCGGGGCAACGATGCCTCCGGGCTGGTCGGTCGCGCTGAGGACCAAGAGCGCTGCAGAGACCCGGGCGTTGGCGGCTGCGATCGCCGAGCACGCATGCCCTGGTGACCTGTACCTCCTCGTCGGTGGGCTCGGAGCCGGGAAGACGGTTTTTGCCCAAGGTTTTGCCAAGGGCCTCGGCGTGGAGCAACCGATCACCTCGCCGGCGTTTGTGCTCGCCAGGGAGTACCGCTGTACTCGGAGCGCCTACGGTGTGGCGACGCTCGTGCATGCCGACGTCTACCGCCTCGACCGTACGCTGGAGATCGCCGAGCTCGGACTCGCAGAGCTCCTCGACGACGGGGCAGTGGCCCTGGTCGAGTGGGGCGATGTCGCGATGCCGGTCTTGGGCGGGGAGGCGCTGTCGGTGCAGATCTCAGCTCCTGGGACCGGCGAGGAGCCCGAGACAAGCGACGAGGAGCAGCGCCGCGACATCGTCGTCGCCGGCCTCGGTCGTTCATGGGAGGATCGAGCGGACGAGCTGCAGCGGGCACTCGATCCGTTTCGGCGGTCGGCGTGAGCACCGCGGCCACGACCGTTTTGGGGATCGAGACCGCCACCGAGCTCGTCGGCACGGCACTCGGGGACGGGACGCGCGTGCTCGCAGGCCTGTGGGTCACGGGGCACCGGCGTCACGCGGAGACGCTCGGTCCTGCTGTCCAAGGCGTCCTCGAACGGGCGGGACGGTCGCTCGCAGACGTGGACGTCGTTGCCGTCGACGTGGGGCCGGGCCTCTTCACTGGCCTTCGCGTCGGCGTCGCGATGGCCGCTGGATTGGCTCAGGGGTTGGGTGCGGGCGTGCTCGGCCTCGGGAGCCTCGAGATCCTGGCGGCGGAGGCGCTGGGCGCAGGCTGGAACGGGGAGGTGCTGGCCGTCGTCGATGCTCGCCGGGGCGAGGTGTTCGCTGGGCGCTACCGGCGGGGAGCTCGGGGTGATCCCGTCAGCGTGGCGGCGCCCAGGCTCTGCCGGCCCGAGGAGCTGATGGAGCTCGTGGGGAACGCCTCCGGGCCTCCGGTTCTGGCGATCGGTGATGGAGCACTTCGCTACCGATGGATCCTCGATTCGGCGCCTTCGACCACCGTGGCGGAATCCGCCGTGTGCGGCCCTCGTCCGGAGGTCCTCGTGGCACTGGCCCAGCGCAGGCTGGCCGAGGGCGTGGTACCGGAACGCCCTGTTCACCTGCGGCCGACCTATCTCCGGGATGCCGATGTGCGCATCGGCTGGGTCACACGCGACCCGATGCCGGCTGCTGCGTCGCCGGTGGGCACCCAGACGTGATGCCTGTCGACCTCCGATTGGCCGACATGCGCCGTCGAGACCTCAAGGCGGTCCTGGGGATCGAGCGGAGGGTCTTTCCCGAGCCGTGGAGCTTGACCATCTTCACCTCGGAGCTCGCTCTGCGGAAGGGACGTTCCTATCGCGTGGCCAAGATCGGGCGGCGGGTGGTGGGTTACCGGGGTGTGATGTTCGTGGGTGACGAAGCCCACGTGACGACCATCGCGGTGGATCCCCAGTTCCATCGGCAAGGGATTGCCAGCCGCTTGCTGCTCGACGCCGTCGAGGTCGCCCTTCAAGAAGGCGCCAAGGATCTGTCGTTGGAAGTCGCAACCGGTAACCTGGCCGCCCAGGCCCTCTACCGCAAGTTCGGCTTCGTGCCCGTCGGCGTCCGAAAGGGGTACTACCCTGCGACCGGGGAGGACGCGTACGTCATGTGGGCCTATGACATCGGATCACCTGCATACGCCGAGCGGATGGCTTCGATTGCCGCAGCACTGCGCCGGCGCGAACAGGACCGTGAGGTGAGCTGTTGATCGTCCTGGGGATCGAGACCTCCTGCGACGAGACGGCAGCAGCGGTGGTGGAGGACGGGCGAACGGTTCGCTCGTCGGTGATCTCGAGCCAGCTCGCCTTGCATGCACCCTTCGGGGGGGTCGTGCCCGAGCTCGCCGGGCGCGCCCACGTCGAGGTGTTGACTGCCGTGGTGTTGCAGGCGCTGGAGGAGGCCGCGATGCCGGTGGAGCGACCGCCCCTGGATGCCGTTGCGGTGACGGAGGGGCCCGGCCTCGTGGGGTCGTTGCTCGTCGGGTTGAGCGAGGCCAAGGGGCTCGCGATGGGTTGGAACGTCCCCTTCGTCGGCGTGAACCACCTTGAGGCGCATCTGTTCGCGGTCACCCTCGAGCATCCGGAGGTGCCGTTCCCGGCGGTGGTGCTGCTCGTCTCGGGGGGCCACACCATGCTCGTGGAGATGCGAGCGCCGGGTCGCTACCGGCTCCTGGGTGAGACCATCGACGATGCCGCGGGTGAGGCCTACGACAAGGTGGCCCGATTCCTGGGCCTCGGGTACCCGGGTGGCCCGGTCATCGATCGCCTTGCGGCCTGCGGTGATCCAGGGGCGTTCGCGTTCCCGCGTGCGCTGCTCGGTCGTGGGTTCGATTTCTCGTTTTCGGGGCTCAAGACCGCGGTGGTGCGCGCGGTCACCCGCGATCCGCGTGCGCGGACCGAGGACGTGGCGGCCTCATTCCAGCAGGCGGTCGTCGATGTCCTGGTCGCCAAGGCTCGTGCGGCACTCCATGCGACTTCGGCCCGTTCGCTGTGCCTCGCCGGTGGTGTGGCAGCCAACTCGGCACTGCGCGCCTCGTTCGCCAGCCTCGCCGACGAAGAGGGGGTGGCACTGTCGGTTCCGAGCCTTGCGTTCTGCACGGACAATGCGGCGATGGTCGCTGCCGCAGGGTGCTTCCGCCTTCGACACGACGGCCCGAGCCCCCTCTCGCTCGGAGCCGATCCGAATCTCCGCCTGGCCTTCACGGAGTGACCCTCATGGCCTTGGCGACCTGAGGTTCGTGGGTCGCTCAGGTGATGGGTCACGGGCGAAGCGCCGTGCGCGGTGGGAGGCCTTGGCCGGTGGGACCTCCGTGCGCGCTCGCCGCTGTCTACAGTTGGTCACGTGAGTGATCCGGGGCAACCACCGTGCGATCCGCCGGCAGGCACGCCACGGCCTCCGGCGTTTCCGCCACCGCCACCGCCGCCCCCTCCGCCCCCACCTCCGCCTGAGTCGTCGGGCCGGGATGCTGCGGCGCCGCCGTGGCCGGGGGATGCCTGGGGCGGGGGGAGCGAGCGCCAGTTCGGCTCCGGGCTCGACGGGGCGGGGTTCCATCCCCCGACCGGGCGCCCTCTTGCCAGTTACGGAGCGCGTCTTGGAGGATGGCTCCTCGACTGGGTCCTGCTCGCCGCCGCGGGGTTCGTGGTCTCGCTGCCCTTCCGGACCCAGGTGGCCGGGAAGGGCCTCCGACTCGACAGCCCCGCCGGCTTCTTCGTCGAGGTGGCGATCGCCCTCTTCTACGGGGTGCTGTGCGGTTCATCGAGAGGCCAGACCCTCGGGATGATGGCCGTCGGCGTCCGAGCGGTCGACGCACGCGCCGGAGGCCCGATCGGCATCAGTCGAGGGATCGGGCGGGCCGTGATCGAGTACGTCCTCGCTGCGGTGCTCTTCGTGCCGTGGGTCATCGACATGCTGTTCCCGCTCTGGGACCCGAACAACCAGACGCTGCACGACAAGGCGACCGCCACCGTCGTGATCAAGCTCTGATGCCTGTTGCCACCACCCTTGCGGACCGCTATCGTTAGCACTCGTAAGGTTCGAGTGCTAACACGGCGTATGGCGACTGACGCCATCGCAGAGCAAGGAGGCCTGTTCGCATGAAGCTGCAGCCGCTCGACGACCGGATCGTGGTCCGGCCGGGTGAGTCAGAGGAGACGACGGCATCCGGTCTGGTCATTCCCGACACGGCGAAAGAGAAGCCCCAGCAGGGTGAGGTGTTGGCAGTCGGTCCGGGCCGTCGTGCCGAGAACACCGGTGAGCTGATCCCCCTCGACGTCGCCGTGGGCGACACCGTCGTCTACTCGAAGTACGGCGGCACCGAGATCACCGTCGATGGTGAGGATCTCCTGATCCTCTCGGGCCGGGACGTCCTCGCCAAACTGAGCAAGTAGCAGCGATGCCCAAGATCTTGAAGTTCGACGAGGCCGCGCGTCGCGGCCTCGAGGCTGGTGTCGACAAGCTCGCCGACACGGTCAAGGTCACCTTGGGGCCCCGTGGTCGCAACGTCGTGATCGAGAAGAAGTTCGGCGCGCCCACCATCACCAATGACGGTGTGTCGATCGCCCGTGAGGTCGAGCTCGACGACCCCTTCGAGAACATGGGCGCCCAGCTCGTGAAGGAGGTCGCGACCAAGACCAATGACGTCGCTGGTGACGGCACCACGACGGCGACCGTGCTCGCGCAGGCCCTGATCGATGAGGGCCTGCGCAATGTCGCCGCGGGTGCCGCGCCCGCGGCCCTCAAGCGCGGCATGGAGAAGGCAGTCGCAGCCGCGGTGGACGCCATTCGGGAGCAGGCCAAAGAGGTGGACTCGCGCGCGGAGATCGCGCAGGTCGCGGCGATCTCGGCTGCCGACGCGGCCATCGGCGACGTGCTGGCCGAGGCCATCGACAAGGTGGGCAAGGACGGGACGGTCACCGTCGAGGAGTCCAACACCTTCGGGATGGAGCTGGAGCTGACCGAGGGCATGCAGTTCGACAAGGGGTTCCTGTCGCCGTACTTCGTCACCGATCCCGAACGTCAGGAGGCGGTGCTCGAGGACCCCTACATCCTCTTCTACAACCAGAAGATCAGCGCGGTCCATGACCTCCTCCCCGTGCTGGAGAAGGTCATGCAGCAGGGCAAGCCACTGTTGGTCGTGGCCGAGGACGTCGAGGGTGAGGCGCTGGCGACCCTGGTCGTCAACAAGATCCGCGGGACCTTCACCTCCGTTGCCGTCAAGGCGCCCGGTTTCGGCGATCGTCGGAAGGCCATGCTCCAGGACATGGCGATCCTGACCGGCGGGCAGGTCATCAGCGAGGAGATCGGGCTCAAGCTCGAGAGCGTGACCCCGGACCTGCTCGGCCGGGCGCGTCGCGTGGTCGTGACGAAGGACAACACGACCATCGTCGACGGCGCCGGCTCGGAGGAGGACGTGAAGGGACGCGTCGCGCAGATCAAGCGGGAGATCGAGGAGACGGACTCGGACTGGGACCGGGAGAAGCTGCAGGAGCGCCTGGCAAAGCTTGCCGGCGGCGTCGCGGTCGTCAAGGTCGGCGCGGCCACTGAAGTCGAGCTCAAGGAGAAGAAGCACCGGATCGAAGATGCGCTGTCCGCAACCCGTGCCGCGGTCGAGGAGGGCATCGTGGCCGGTGGAGGGACCGCGCTGATCCGGAGTCGGTCCGCCGTCCGACAGGTTGCTGCGTCATTGAGCGGAGACGAGGCCACGGGAGCGTCCATCGTCGCCAGGGCACTGGAGGAGCCGCTCCGCTGGATCGCCGCGAATGCCGGTCTCGAAGGTGCGGTCATGGTCCAAAAAGTCGAGGAAGCCCAGGGCCCAGTGGGCTTGAACGCCATGACCGGAGAGCTCGAGGATCTCTTGCAAGCAGGGATCGTCGACCCGGCCAAGGTCACCCGTTCGGCACTGCAGAACGCGGCGTCGATCGCCGGCCTCCTGCTCACGACCGAGGCGTTGGTCGCCGACAAGCCAGAGAAGAAGCCCGAGCCCGCCGGGGCCGGTGCCGCCGCCGGGATGGGCGGCATGGGGGGGATGATGTAACACGGCCGTCGTGGTCGCTCCCCCGTGGGCCAGCCTTTCGACGGCGGACCGAAGAGGCCTGTCCCTCGATCGGGTCTTGGCCGCACTCTTTGATGCCGGTCGCCGCGGCGCTGATCCGCCACTGGAGGCCGAGTGGAGCTGGCCAGGTGCTCGCCACCCCCGAGACGGTGGGCGCCTGGACCAGAACCGTTCAGCGGTCCTCGTCGCGCTGTTCGAGGAGGCGGGGGAGACCAGGGTCATCCTGACCCGGCGGTCGTCACAGCTGCGCACCCATACAGGCCAAGTCAGCTTCCCGGGTGGGAGGATCGAGCCGGGTGAGCGTGCCGTCGACGCGGCGCTGCGGGAGGCCTCAGAGGAGGTGGCGCTCGATCCACGTGAGGTCCGGCCTTCGAGTTGGCTCCGCCCCGTGCGGACCCTCACCAATCGATCGCTCATCCTGCCGGTGGTCGGTGCGCTCGCTCGGCGGCCCAGCCTCGAAGCCAATCCCTCCGAGGTGGCGCGGGTCTTCGACGTCTCCTTGGCCGAGCTCGTCGCCGACGGTGCCTTCCGGCAGGGGCAGTGGTCGGCGCGGCGTGCCGACGCGCCGTCGGAAGCGGCGCCGCCCGGAGCCGGGGTCCCGGTGTGGCTCTTTGCGGTCGCAGGCGAAGTGGTGTGGGGCGCGACCGCACGGATCCTGACCGAGCTGGCGATCCTGAGCCTGCGACTCCCGCTGCCGAACTGAGCGGCCCCTACCCGCGGTGACGGCACGCCCCTGTGCGGAGGTGGGCGGAACCGAGACGATAGGGTGGGGCCTGTTCAGGCTGGGCGGATGGCTAGGGACGGTTGCCTTCGACCTCGCAGACGGGCAGCGTTCGAGCGCCGGAGGGTACAGGAGTGGCTGAGATCGAGATCGGTATTTTCAAATCAGGTCGTCGCGCGTACGGCTTCGACGACATCGCAATCGTGCCAAGTCGACGGACCAGGGACCCCGAGGACGTCGACATCTCGTGGGACATCGACGCCTTCCATTTCGAGCTGCCGTTGCTGGGAGCGGCGATGGACGGTGTGACGAGCCCGGCGACTGCGATCGAGCTTGGTCGCCTCGGTGGGGTGGGCGTCCTCAACCTCGAAGGCCTCTGGACGCGCTACGAAGACCCGACGCCACTGTTCGAGGAGATCGCAGAGCTCGACGACGACAAAGCAACGCTACGGATGCAGCAGATGTATGCAGAGCCCATCGTCGAAGAGCTCGTCACCGAGCGCATCCGTCAGATCAAAAGCGCCGGCGTCGTGGCCGCAGCCTCGGTCACCCCGCAGCGCACCCTGGCGCTGGCCCCCGCCATCCTCGCTGCCGAGCTCGACCTCTTGGTGATCCAGGGAACGGTCGTCTCGGCGGAGCACGTGTCGAAGACCACCGAACCGCTCAATCTCAAGCGGTTCGTTCGGGAGTTCGATATCCCGGTGATCGTGGGCGGCTGCGCCTCGTACCAGCAAGGCCTGCACTTGATGCGGACCGGCGCGGTGGGCGTGCTCGTCGGCGTGGGTCCCGGGAATGCCTGCACGACCCGGGGGGTCCTCGGGATCGGGGTGCCCCAGGCAACGGCGATCGCGGATGTCGCGGGGGCCAGGATGCGCCACCTCGACGAGACCGGGGTCTATGTGCACGTCATCGCGGATGGGGGCATGAGCAAGGGGGGTGACATCGCCAAGGCGATCGCCTGCGGAGCTGACGCGGTGATGCTGGGCTCGCCGCTGTCTTCGGCGGTCGAAGCCCCGGCCAAGGGCTTCCACTGGGGAATGGCGACCTTTCATCCGACCTTGCCGAGGGGCGCTCGGGTGCGCACGGGGGTGAGAGGGACGTTGAAGGAGATCCTTTTGGGGCCGGCTCACGAGAACGACGGCAGGCTCAACCTGTTCGGGGCCCTTCGAACCGCGATGGCGACGTGCGGCTACGAGACGTTGAAGGAATTCCAGAAGGCGGAGGTGATGGTTGCACCCGCGCTGCAGACCGAGGGCAAGGCGCTCCAGCGGTCGCAGGGCGTGGGCATGGGTCATTGATCCAGCCCGACGCGCACCTTCCTCACCAACAACCTGCTCATCGCACACCGTCGGCAGCCGCGCTCATAGAAGATCTCAATGCCGCACAGCGTGCTGCGGTCGAGCACCGCGGTGGGCCCTTGGTGGTCGTCGCTGGTGCCGGGTCAGGAAAGACCCGGGTGCTGACCCGGCGGATCGCGCACCTGCTGGCGACGAACGAGGTTGCCCCGTGGGAGGTGCTGGCGATCACGTTCACCAACAAGGCTGCCGACGAGATGCGTCGGCGCGTGGTCGACCTGGTCGGTCAGCGCGCGCAACGAATGTGGATCTCGACCTTCCATTCGGCATGCCTTCGGATCCTTCGTTCGCATGCCGCCAAGCTCGGGTACCAGTCGTCGTTCACTGTCTACGACGAGCTCGACTCGCGCCGGCTGATCGAGATGATCATGGACGAACGGGGGATCGACACAAGGCGCGTGCCCGTGCGTGCGGTCGCCGCGATGATCTCCCAGGCCAAGGCTGAGCTCGCCCCAGTCGTCGCTGTTGCTTCCGGTGCGAGGAGCGCAGGCCCAGACCCCGAGCTCCTCGACGCGGTCAGTGCCGAGTACCAGCGTCGGCTCCTCGCGTCGAACGCGATGGACTTCGATGACCTGTTGGTTCGGACGGTCGAGCTCCTCCGCGCGCACGATGACGTCCGGTCAAGCTATCAGGAGCAATTCCGCCACATCCTGGTGGACGAGTACCAGGACACGAATCGGGCACAAGCCCAGCTCGTTGTGATCCTGGGGCGAGCGCACGGGAACGTCTGCGTGGTCGGCGATGCCGACCAGTCGGTCTATCGCTGGCGTGGAGCCGACATTCGCAACATCACCGAGTTCGAGGACGCCTTCACGAACGCGACCACGATCGTCCTCGAGCAGAACTATCGGTCGACCCAGACGATCCTCGACGCAGCGAACGCCCTCATCGGCTATAACTCGTCGCGGCGTCCCAAGAACCTGTTCACCGACGGGCCGGTCGGGGACCCCATCGTTTGTTACGCAGCGGAGGACGAGCGCGACGAAGCCGGTTGGGTGGTCGGCGAGATTCGCCGCCTGCGCCGCTCAGAGCGCTTGCGATTCGGGGATGTCGCCGTCTTCTACCGCACCAACGCCCAGAGCCGGGTGCTCGAAGAGGCGTTCGTGCGCCACGACATCCCGTACCGGGTCATCGGCGGCACACGCTTCTACGATCGGCGCGAGGTCAAGGACCTGCTCGCGTACCTCCGCTTGCTCGAGAACCCCGACGACGAGGTCTCGGCTCGCCGCATCGCCAACGTGCCCAAACGCGGGCTGGGCGAGGTGTCCATGGCTCGGCTCGGGACCTGGGCACGTGACAGGGGTACCAGCCTGGGGCGCGCCTTGTGCTTCGCCGAGGAGGCAGGGCTGTCCGGGAAGGCGCTCCGCGGCGCCCATGAGCTTGCCTCCTTGCTGGAGGAGCTCCGGGCACTGCGCGCGACCCTGGGTCCAGGTCCACTGGTGGAGGCCGTCGCGCAGCGCAGCGGGTACCTGGACGAGCTGGCGGCCCAGCGCACCCACGAGGCCGACGGGAGGATCGAGAACATCGGCGAGCTCGTCGACATGGCCGCCGAGTACGCCGACCTCGGGGAGTTCCTCGAGAGCGTGGCGCTCGTGTCGGACACCGACGAGCTTGACGAAGACGAGAGCCGGGTGGCGCTCATGACGTTGCACAGCGCGAAGGGCCTCGAGTTCCCGGTGGTCTTCGTGGTCGGGCTCGAAGACGGGGTCTTCCCTCATGCCCGTGCCCTCGACGAACCGGTCGAGCTCGAGGAGGAGCGCCGGCTCTGCTACGTCGGGATCACGAGGGCGCAGCGCCGCCTCTACCTCTCGCATGCCTGGCAGCGCACGCTGTGGGGGCGCACGGTACCGAGCATTCCCAGCCGCTTCCTGGCGGAGATCCCCGGCACGCTGTTGCGGGAGGTCGGTGTCATCGGGGTAGGCGACGACAGCGCCGAGCACGTTGGTCGGCGCTGGGGGAGCTTCGCAGGGCGTGGGACGATCGGTCGCGGTTCCGCCGGGTCAGGCGCGCTCGGGGACGCTTCGTCGTTGGCTGTCGCTCGGCGCAGGCCCGCGACGACGGGGGCCGAGCTGCTCGGCTTGCGCGAGGGGGACCGAGTCGTCCACGAACGATGGGGCGAGGGGATGGTCTTGGCAGCTCAGGGCGAGGGAGACCGCGCGCAGGCAACGGTTCGCTTCCACTCTGTCGGCTCCAAGACGCTGCTGCTGTCGGCAGCGCCGCTGAGGCGGGCATGACCGCTTCTCGCGAGGCTTTATCATCTGCGGGCGATGCATCGGCCCTATCGGGTGGTGGTGGCAAAGCCCGGGCTCGACGGACACGACCGTGGCGCCAAGGTCCTCGCACGCGCGCTCCGGGACGCCGGCTTCGAGGTGATCTACACCGGGCTGCATCAGACACCCGAGCAGATCGCTCAGACAGTGGTGCAGGAGGACGCCGACGCGGTGGGCCTCTCCATGCTGTCGGGCGCGCACATGACGCTGGTGCCTCGGGTCATCGAAGAGCTTGCCGCCCACGGGCGCTCCGATGTGCTGGTCGTGGTCGGCGGGATCGTCCCCGAAGCTGATGTTCCGGTCCTAAAGGACCTCGGCGTCTCCGAGGTCTTCCCGCCTGGTTCCTCTCTGGCGGCGATCGGCAAGTGGTTTGCCGAGGCACTGGACCGGCGGGAGGAGTCGCTCGGCGTGTAGGCGTCGCGGCGCTGGTTCGACAAGAGGCCTCCCCACAAGGGACGATCGAGGGGAGCCAAGAGAGGGAAGCGAGTGGACCTTTTCGAGTATCAGGGCAAGCAGTACTTCGCGCGTTTTGGGATCCCGACATCACCCGGCGGAATCGCCGACAACGCGGACGAGGCGGTCGATCGAGCCGACCAGGTGGGCTATCCGGTCGTGGTGAAGGCCCAGGTGCAGGTTGGTGGGCGTGGGAAGGCGGGCGGGATCAAGATCGCCGCCGATGCCGAGGAGGTTCGTCGCCACGCGTCGGCGATCCTGGGGATGGACATCCGGGGCCACCTCGTCCGGCGATTGTGGATCGAGCACGCCTCGGATATCGCCGCCGAGTACTACGCAAGCTTCACGCTGGACCGCGCGGCCAAGATGCACCTGGGGATGGTCTCGGCCAGAGGGGGAGTGGACATCGAGCAGGTGGCCGAGGAGGACCCCGGCGCGATCGCTCGCCTCCACATCGACCCCATCGACGGGTTCGACGAAGCCGCTGCTGCCAGGCTGGTCACCGAGGCAGGCCTCGACCCCCAAGCCCGGGAGGGGGCGACGGAGGTCTTGGTCAAGCTCTATCGGTGCTTCGTGGAAGGAGACGCCGATCTCGTCGAGATCAATCCCCTCATCCTCACCCCTGATGGACGGGTGCACGCGCTCGACGCCAAGGTCGTCCTCGACGACAGCGCCGCGTTCCGCCATCCGGAGTGGGAGGAGTTCCGGGGCCTCGAGGAGCTGGATGCACGGGAGCGGTTGGCACGGGAGAAGGGTCTGCAGTACGTCGGCCTGGATGGCACCGTCGGCATCATCGCCAACGGTGCCGGGCTGGCGATGAGCACCTGCGACGTGGTCCAGCAGGTCGGCGGGTCTCCCGCCAACTTCCTCGACATCGGTGGCGGTGCCAACGCGGACCAGATGGCCAATGCCTTGGAGGTCATCAATACCGACGAGAAGGTCAAGGCGATCTTCATCAACATCTTCGGAGGGATCACTCGGGGCGAAGAAGTGGCCAACGGCATCGTTCAAGCGCTGAGCCGGGTGGACCTCAAGGCACCGATCGTGATCCGCCTCGACGGGACCAACGCCGAGGAAGGCCGGCGAATCCTGGCAGCGCACGAGTCGGATCGCCTCGTGTCGGTGCCGACCATGCTCGAGGCGGCTCGGAAGGCGACCGCAATGGCAGGAGGAACCCCGAGATGAGCATCTTCGTCGACGAGCACACCAAAGTGGTGATCCAGGGGCTGAGCCCCACCGGTCAGGGGCTGTATCACGGCTTGCGCAATCGCGCCTATGGGACCCAGGTCGTCGCAGGGACCAACCCGCGCCGCGGTGGCGAGATCATCGAAGGCATCCCGGTGTTCGCCACGGTCGCCGAGGCGGTGCAGGCCACCGGGGCCAACGCGTCGTTCATCGCCGTCCCGCCGGCGGGCGCCCCGAATGCCATCCTGGAGGCTGCGGAAGCCGGTGTGCCCTTCATCGTGTGCATCACCGAGTTCATCCCCGCCCAGGACGAGGCCCGCGTCTACAGCATCCTGCGGCGGAACTTCCCCTCGGTTCGGCTCCTCGGACCCAACTGCCCCGGGATCATCAGTCCGGGAAAGTGCAACATCGGCATCACCTCCGGCGACATCGCCCTCCCCGGTGGCCCGGTCGGGCTCGTGAGCCGATCGGGGACCGTCTTCTACCAGGCGCTCTACGAGCTCACCCAACAAGGGGTCGGGCAGACGACGGGCGTGGGGATCGGCGGCGACCCCGTACCGGGCACGAGCTTCATCGACTGCCTTCAAGCCTTCGAAGCCGATCCGGAGACCAAGGCGGTGCTTTTGATCGGGGAGATCGGCGGATCCGAGGAAGAGCGCGCAGCCGAGTTCATCGGTGCCCAGCTGAGCAAGCCCGTGGTGGCCTACATCGCAGGGGTCACCGCGCCGCCAGGGCGGCGCATGGGCCACGCGGGGGCGATCATCTCGGGGTCCCATGGAACGGCGCAGGCCAAGATGGCCGCGCTCGAGGCTGCCGGTGCGACCGTGGCGATGAACCCGACCGAAGCGGGCGAAAAGATGGTGCAGATCGTTCGCGGTCTTCGCTGAGCTGATCGAGAACCGATTGGTAGCGTGGGTTCGGTGCGGGTGGCGGTGCTGGTCTCTGGCAGTGGGACGATCCTCGAGGCCATGCTCGCAGCGGAGCTCCCGGTTCGTCTGGTCCTCGCCGATCGGCCCTGCCGGGCGATCGACGTCGCTTCGGCAGCAGCGGTGCCCACCGAGCTCGTCGACCGCCGCGACTGGGGCGGGTTCGGGGATCGCTTCGACCGCGAGGCCTATACGGCCGCGGTGACATCGGTGCTGCAGCGACACCGCATCGATCTGGTCGCGCTGGCGGGGTTCGGGACCGTGCTCGGCCGGGCGATCCAAGAGGCGTTCGCGGGCCGAGTGCTCAACACCCACCCGTCGCTGCTTCCTGCGTTTCCGGGGTGGCATGCGGTGAGGGACGCATTGGCGGCAGGGGTGCGCGAGACGGGCTGCACCGTCCATGTCGCCACGCTCGAGCTCGACGCCGGTCCCATCCTGGCACAGGAGCGCGTCCCTGTCCTCCCCGATGACACCGTCGAATCGCTGCACGAGCGCATCAAGGAGGTCGAGCGGCGGCTCTTCCCTGCGACGATTCGTCGCTTCATCGCGCACTGCACCTCGACGTCGGGCGCCGAGGCGCCCGGAGAACCCTCGGTCGCCGCGGCGTCCGTGACGCCGGCTCATCGATGAGGGCGCTGCTCTCGGTCTCGGACAAGCGAGGCCTGGAACCGTTCGCACGCGGCCTCCACGAGCTTGGTTGGGAGCTCGTGGCGAGCGGCAACACCGCTGCCGCCCTGGAAGCCGCTCATATCCCGCATCGTCGCGTCGCAGAGGTGACCGGTTCACCCGAGATCCTCGGAGGTCGAGTCAAGACGCTGCATCCGCGGATCCACGGGGCGATCCTGGCCGACCGTTCGAACCCTGATCACCTGGCCGATCTCCGGGAGCACGGCATCGAGCCGATCGACCTCGTCGCGGTCAACCTCTACCCGTTCGGCTCCGATCCGTCGATCGAGCTGATCGACATCGGTGGGCCCGCCATGGTGCGCGCAGCCGCAAAGAACTTCGCACATGTCGCAGTGGTGGTCTCCCCCGACGATTACGGGCGGGTGCTCGAGGAGCTCCGCTCCACCGGAGCACTGTCCGGGGCGACGCGCCAGGCCCTGGCGGCAGCAGCCTTCGCCCATACGGCTGCCTACGATGCGGCGATCGCCGCGTGGTTCGATCAGCTCGGCGAGAGCGATGCCACCGTGCTCCCCCCAACGCTGCACCTCTGTCTCCAGCGGTCCCAGCAGCTGCATTACGGCGAGAACCCCCACCAAGCGGGCGCGCGTTATCGGCTGCTCGACGGCTCCTCGTGGTGGGACGGTGTCGTCCAGCACGGTGGCAGGGACCTGTCGTACCTCAACCTCTTCGACGCCGACGCTGCCTGGCGCCTCGCTTTCGAGCTGTCGCTCACCCCTGCCGGCCGAGGGGGTGCCGCGGGGTCCGAGCCGGCCGCGGTGATCGTCAAGCACGCCAACCCCTGCGGGGCGGCGGTCGCCGCCGACCTCGCGAGCGCGTACCGCCGCGCGCTGGAATGCGACCCGGTCTCTGCGTTCGGCGGGGTGGTCGCGCTCAGCGCTCCGGTGACCGCGGCGGTCGCCGAGGCGGTTGCCGACGGCCCCCAGATGGACGTGATCGTGGCTCCTTCCTACGCCCCTGAGGCCCTCGAGCGGCTCGCTCGGCGTCGCAAGTCCACGCGGCTACTGTCTGCTCCGGCTCCCGAGCCCCTCGGAAGAGTCGTGCGGAGCCTGGGTGATTCGTTCCTCGTCCAGGAGCCGGACCGCTTCATCGCGAAGCCCGAGGACTGGCGGGTGGTGACCCGGGCGGCCCCGACTGATGAGCAGTGGGCGGACCTGCTGGTCGCTTGGAAGGTCTGTGCGTGGACGAGCTCGAACGCCGTCGTGGTGGTTGCTCGCCGGCAGGCCGTCGGCGTCGGTGCCGGGCAGCAGTCGCGGGTGGGAGCGGCGGAGATCGCGGTGGCGAAGGCGAAGGAACGTGCCGTGGGAGGTGCCGCCGCAAGCGACGCCTTCTTCCCGTTCCCCGACGGGGTCGAGGTGCTCGCTCGGGCCGGGGTCGCCGCCGTCGTCCAGCCCGGTGGGTCGGTTGGCGACGATGCGGTCGTGGCCGCGGCGGACGAGGCCGGGATCGCCATGGTCTTCACCGGCGAACGACACTTCCGCCATTGAGCGCGGTCCTGCTTGACGGCGAGGCGGTCGCCGCCCGGGTGCGGGCCGAGGTGGCGGAGCGCACGGCACGGCTCCGTCGCATGGGCGTGACCGCCGGTCTCGGGACGATCCTCGTCGGCGACCACGCGCCCAGCGCTCGGTACGTCGCGATGAAGCATGCGGATTGTGCGGCGGTGGGGATCGCGTCCATCCACGAGCACCTTCCGGCGACGGCGACCCAGGAGGAGATCGAGGCCGTCGTCGCGAGATTCAACGCCGACGACCGCGTCCACGCGTACCTTGTCCAGCTCCCGCTTCCCGAGGGGATCGACACCGAACGGGTGCTGCTGGCGGTGGACCCGGCGAAGGACGTTGACGGGCTGCACCCGGTGAATCTCGGGCGGTTGGTGATGGGGGCCCCAGGGCCGATCGCATGTACGCCTGCGGGCATCGTCGAGCTGCTGGCGGCCTTCGACGTGCCCGTCGAAGGGCGTCACGTGGTGGTCATCGGGCGGGGACTCACGATCGGCCGGCCCCTCGCGCTGCTGCTCGCCATGAAGCGGCCAGGTTGCAACGCGGCGGTCACCGTCGTACACACCGGTGTGAAGGAGCTCGGCCCCCTCGTACGGGAGGGGGACGTGGTGGTTGCCGCCGCGGGCCAGCCCGGGATCGTGACGGCCGACATGGTCAAGCCTGGCGCGGCGGTTGTCGGTGCGGGCACGAGTTGGCAGGGCCGGCGCCTGCTCTCCGACGTCGATGATGCCGTCGCGGAGGTCGCGGGGTTCATCACCCCTCGGATCGGCGGTGTCGGGCCGATGACGCGCGCCATGCTCTTGCGCAACGCAGTCGCCGCAGCGGAAGCTGCCGCCGGGGTCCGCGGGTCTGCGCACGCTGCGCAGCCTGGCAGTTGGGGTCGGCGGATCACCCCCCAGTAGGCTCGATTGTCATGGCAGACAAGATCACGATGGGACCTGACGGGATCCTTCGAGTGCCCGATGAGCCCGTGATCCCCTTCATCGAAGGGGACGGGACCGGCGTGGACATCTGGCCCGCAGCAAAGCGGGTGCTCGATGCTGCAGCCGCCAAGCACGGTCGCCGGGTGGCGTGGAAGGAGGTGCTCGCAGGGGAAAAGGCCTTCCGGGAGCTTGGCACCTGGTTGCCCGAGGAGACCATCGAAGCCTTTCGGGAACACCTCATCGGGATCAAAGGACCGCTCACCACGCCTGTGGGAGGAGGGATCCGCTCGCTGAACGTCGCGTTGCGCCAAGTGCTCGATCTCTACGTCTGCCTGCGCCCCGTCCGCTGGTTCAAGGGAGTTCCATCGCCCGTGCTCCACCCCGAGCTCGTCGACATGGTGATCTTCCGCGAGAACACCGAGGACGTCTATGCAGGCTACGAGGTGCAGGCAGGGACTCCCGAGGCGGACAAGTTGAGCGAGTTCCTGCGCAACGAAATGGGGTGGCCCATTCGCGAGCACTCAGGCATTGGGATCAAGCCGATCTCAGAAGAAGGCTCCAAGCGGTTGATCCGCGCCGCGATCCGCTACGCGCTCGATCACGGTCGCCGTTCGGTGACGCTGGTGCACAAGGGCAACATCCAGAAGTACACCGAGGGCGCCTTCCGCTCATGGGGGTATGAGCTCGTTCGTGAGGAGTTCGCCGATGTCGCGGTGGCCTGGGACGACTGCGGAGGTGAGCCCGGCGACCGGATCCTCGTGAAGGACACCATCGCGGACATCACGCTGCAGCAGGTCCTCACACGCCCGGCGGAGTTCGACGTGATCGCCACGACGAACCTCAACGGCGACTACCTTTCGGACGCGCTGGCAGCGCAGGTCGGCGGGATCGGCATCGCTCCTGGTGGGAACATCAACTACCTCACCGGGCACGGCATCTTCGAGGCCACGCACGGTACCGCTCCCAAGTACGCCGGACAGGACAAGGTGAACCCAGGCTCCGTACTGCTCTCGGGGGTGATGATGTTCGAGCACATCGGCTGGCGCGATGCCGCCGCCGACATCGTCAAGGCGCTTGAGGCGACGATCGCGTCGAAGATCGTCACCTACGACTTTGCCCGCTTGATGGATGGGGCGACCGAGGTGAAGTGCTCGGAGTTCGCTGCGGCAATCGTGGATCGGCTCTGAGATGACGATGAGCGCTTCCCGAGCCCCCGTCCACGTGACCGTGACCGGTGCAGCGGGCCAGATCGGCTATGCATTGGTCTTCCGCATCGCATCTGGGCAGCTTCTCGGCCCCGACCAACCCGTGGTCCTGCGGCTCCTCGAGATCGAGCCGGCGCTCCCCGCGCTCGAGGGGGTGGTGATGGAGCTGGAAGATTGTGCGTTTCCGCTGTTGGCAGACGTCGTTGCCACCGCGGATCTCGGCGTCGCCTTCGACGGCGCGTCCTGGGCCCTCCTCGTCGGTTCGGTGCCACGCAAGGCCGGCATGGAGCGCCGGGACCTCCTCGGCGTGAACGGCGGGATCTTCAAGCCACAGGGGCGGGCGATCGCAGATCACGCGGCCAGCGACGTTCGGGTGCTCGTCGTCGGAAACCCCTGCAACACCAACTGTCTCATCGCACGTTCGAACGCCCCCGAGGTTCCAGCGGAGCGATGGTTCGCGATGACGCGCCTCGACGAGAACCGTGCCAAGAGCCAGCTCGCACGTCGGGCTGGCGTTTCGGTGTCCTCCGTGACGAACATGGCCATCTGGGGCAACCACTCGGCGACGCAGTTCCCCGACTTCGCTCATGCGCGCATCGACGGACGTCTGGTGCCCGAGGTCATCGCCGACCCCGAGTGGCTTCGCGGGGAGTTCCTGAGCACGGTGCAGCGCCGTGGCGCAGCGGTGATCGAAGCCCGGGGTGCCTCATCGGCGGCGTCTGCGGCCAACGCGGTCATCGACACCGTCAACAGCCTGCGCAACGCGACCCCTGCTGGCGATTGGTTCTCTGTGGCCGTGGCGAGTTCGGGGGAGTACGGCACTCCTGCGGGTCTGCAGTTCAGCTATCCCGTTCGAGCCGATGGCGCGGGCGGATGGTCTGTCGTCGAGGGCCTCGAGCACGATGCGTTCGCCGAGGAGCGCATCAAGCGCACGACCGAGGAGCTCGAGTCCGAGCGTGCCGAGGTCAAAGCGCTCGGGCTCTTGGGCTAGGGCTCCGATGACGCCGGATCTGGCTCAGCCAACGGCGCATCGGGGTGATCCCTTCAACGGGGTGAGACCGGTTGGGGAAGGTCGATCCCAGCCTGTTGCAAGAACGTCAGCTTGCGGGCGAGCGTCTCCTGCCAGACGGCCATCTTCTCGTCGAAGTGGGAGCGATCCCCCTCTTCACATGCGTGCTCGAGCTCGTCGAATGCCTCGTCCTCGGCATCGAGCAGCTGGCGGTACTTCAACAGGAATTGGTCGTTCATGGGTTGGATCACCACAGCTCCCCTTTCTCGCCTCGATCACCCAAACTTAGCCCCGGCCTCCAAGGAGAACCCCGAGGACCGGGAGAACCCCGGGGATCTGCTCGGTCGGTGGTGTTCAGTAGGTGGTGGCCTGCTGGAGAGCCCCCAGACGCTCGCTCATCGCCGTGAGGAGACCCTGCCCGGTGATGAGCAGCGATAGGTCTCCGCGGACGCGGACGCGGCCCGTGGCGAGCGCCTGGGGCGGGGTGAGCTCGCCCTTCGACATCGCGACCGCATCGGCGTAGTCGAGCGAGATGACGACCGATGCCTCGGAGGCCTCCACCTCGTCGGATGGCTCCCCCAGCGTGAGTCGGACCGAGTCCCCTTCGACGATCAGGATCGTCCGCACCACCGAGTCACCGGGCGGGACGCCGTGAATGAGCTGCTCGACCCGGTAGCGGCTGTTCGCCGTGGCGAGTGCATCAGGGGGAAGGAAGGCGGAGACCTCGACGTCTGCGATGGCGGCGTTGAAGGCCTCGACCCATTCCTCTGACAAGAAGTGAGGCATCCGTGGTCTGCGTACTACCGCCCGACGGCTTGGGCTTCCGCGGGAGAGCGTTTGTGGCGCCGAAGGATCTTGCGCCCGAGCCAGGCGATCGGGTCGTAGGCGGCGTCGACGGCGCGCTCTTTGAGCGGGATGATCGCATTGTCGGTGATCTTGATCTGCTCTGGGCAGACCTCCGTGCAGCATTTGGTGATGTTGCACATGCCCAGACCCATTTTCTGGCGAACCAGCTCGCGTCGATCGTTGGTGTCCAGCGGATGCATCTCGAGCTCCGCGTAGCGGATGAACAGGCGCGGGCCGGCGTAGTACTGCTTGTTCTCTTCGTGGTCGCGGATGACGTGACACACGTCCTGGCACATGAAGCACTCGATGCACTTGCGGAACTCCTGTCCGCGCTGGATGTCGATCTGCTGCATTCGGTAACCGCCAGGTCCGGGTGGTGGGGGGGCGAACGGCGGAACCAGCTTCGCCATCTCGAAGTTGAAGCTCACGTCGGTGACGAGGTCCCGAATGATGGGAAAGGTCCGCATGGGGGCCACGGTGACCGGACCCTCCGGAAGGTGGTCCATCCGCGTCATGCACATCAGGCGAGGCTTGCCGTTGATCTCCGCGGAGCACGATCCGCACTTCCCGGCCTTGCAGTTCCAGCGGCAGGCCAAATCGGGCGCCTGGGTGGCCTGCAGCCTGTGGATGACGTCGAGCACCACCTCTCCCTCGTGAGCGGGCAAGGTGTAGTCCCGGAACTCCCCACCGGTCTCGTCGCCCCGCCAGACTCGCATCGTGACGTCCATCAGTGGCTCTCCTCTAGCAGGGCCCGCAGGTCCGCGGGCATCTCGGGGATCGGTTCGGGTGCGACCTTGATCTCAGCGGACCAGCCGTCGCCCCCGGGTTGGCTGAGCACGAAGTTGACCTTGCCGAGCTGGGGGTCCGCGGTCGGGTAGTCGTCTCGCGTGTGGCCGCCGCGGCTCTCCTTGCGCTCACGAGCCGCCAAGGCAACGCAGCGCGAGACCGTCAGCATGGCGGGAAGGTCGGTGGCGAGGTTCCAGGCGGGGTTGTAGCGCCGGGGCCCGTCGACCGCGACCCTCGAGGCCCGATCCCGCAGGACGTCGAGCTGTTCGATCGCAGTGTCGAGCTCGCTACCGGTCCGGATGATGCCGACGAGGGATTGCATCGTCTCCTGGAGGTCGCTGTGGAGCGCGTAGGGGTTCTCACCGGAGCTCCGAGCGAAAGGCGCCATCGCCTCTTCGACGATGGCGTCGACCTCCGCACGGTCGACGGTGCCAACCTGGCTGCGCCCCTCCGCATAGTCGGAGGCGCCGGCACCGGCTCGGCGGCCGAAGACCAGTAGGTCCGACAGCGAGTTCCCGCCCAATCGGTTCGACCCATGCATTCCGCCGGCAACCTCACCGGCGGCGAAGAGCCCTGGGACCGCTGTCGCCGCGGTGTCGGGGTCCACCCGAACGCCGCCCATGAAGTAATGGCACGTCGGGCCAACCTCCATCGGTTCCTTGGTGATGTCGACCCCGGCGAGCTCCATGAACTGGTGGTACATCGAGGGCAGGCGCCGCCGGATGTACTCCGGGCTCCGACGGCTGGCGATGTCGAGGAACACCCCGCCGTGGGGGCTTCCCCTTCCGGCCTTGACCTCGGCATTGATGGCACGGGCCACCTCGTCTCGAGGGAGGAGGTCGGGCGGCCGACGAGCGCCGGCATGATCGGTGTACCAGCGGTCCGCTTCTTCCTCGGAGTCCGCGGTCTCCGCGCGGAACATCTCGGCGACGTAGTCGAACATGAAGCGCTTCCCCTCGGCGTTGCGCAGGACGCCACCGTCGCCGCGGACCCCCTCGGTGACCAGCAACCCGCGTACGGACAGCGGCCAGACCATGCCGGTCGGGTGGAACTGCACGAACTCCATGTCGATCAAGTTGGCACCGGCCCAAAGGGCCATGGCGTGCCCGTCTCCCGTGCACTCCCAACTGTTGGAGGTGTACTTCCAGGACTTCCCGGCACCGCCGGTGGCGAGGACGATCGCCTTGGCGACGAAGAGCACGGGTTCGCCGGTGGGACGCCAATACCCCACGGCCCCCGCAATCTGGCCATCGCCGTCGGTGAGGAGGCGAAGGATCTTGCACTCCATGAAGACGTCGATGTCGCTGGCGACAGCCTTCTGCTGCAGCGTGCGGATCATCTCGAGGCCCGTGCGGTCCCCGACGTGGGCCAGCCGGGCATAGCGGTGGCCACCGAAGTCCCGCTGGAGGATCCGGCCATCGGCGGTGCGATCGAAGAGGGCGCCCCACGCTTCGAGCTCGTAGACCCGGTCCGGCGCTTCCTGTGCATGCAGCTGGGCCATGCGCCAGTTGTTCAGCATCTTGCCGCCGCGCATGGTGTCACGGAAGTGGACCTGCCAGCTGTCCTCCTCGTAGACGTGGCGCATGGCTGCGGCGATCCCGCCCTCCGCCATGACCGTGTGCGCCTTGCCGAGAAGGGACTTGCAGACCAGGGCCGTCTTGAGGCCGCGGCTCCGGGCCTCGATCGCTGCCCGCAGGCCTGCGCCCCCCGCACCGATGACCACGACGTCGTAGCGCTGCGTCTCGATCTCCACGTTCACTCCCTGCACTCTGGTCGTACCGCGACAGACGCCTGCTCAAAACAGCTTCGGGTCGTGGAAGGCTCCGGAAGCCACCAGCCGGACGTAGAGGTCGGCGAGTGCGACAACGATGAGGCTGAACCATGCGATCTGCATGTGCCGGGCGTTGAGAGGGCTGAGCAGGCGCCAGAGTCGATAGCGTACTCGGCTCTTGGAGAAGGATCGGAGCTGGCCCCCGCAGAGGTGGCGGGCAGCATGGCACGAGAGACTGTAGAGCCACAGCGACGCCGCGTTGACCACCAACACGATGGTGCCGACGCTGACCCCGATGCCGCCCTGACCGGGGAGGCGGAAGGCGACGACGGCGTCGATGGTGAGGATGACGTTGAAGATGGCGGCCAGGTAGAAGAAGTACCGGTGCGCGTTCTGCAAGATGAGGGGGAACCGGGTCTCGCCGCTGTAGCGACGGTGCGCGTCGGCGACGGCGCATGCCGGTGGCGAGAGCCAGAAGCTCCGGTAGTAGGCGCGGCGGTAGTAGTAGCAGGTGAGCCGGAACGGCAGCGGGCCAGCGAGCACGATGAGCGCTGGGGTGATGTGCCACCAATTGATGACGAAGAAGGTGCCTTTGGCACCAGCGACACAGCTGGCCATGATGCACGGCGAGTAGAAGGGGGAAATGAGGTCGCGGTGCGCGGCCGCGCCGACGTAATAGTCGCGGTTGACGAAGATCGCCCACGTCGTGTAGGCGACGAAGGCGACGAGGACCGTGACCGTGATGGCGGGACCCACCCACCAGCGATCCGTCCGCAGCGTGGGTGCATCAGGGCCACCGCGCACCCCTCCGATCCGGACCGGCGTCGCAACCGCGTTCTCCACCGTCGTCACCCGAACTCCCTCTCGATCTGCACCGCACGCGACTACGATTCGACGGCGATCTGACTACCAGGTCACGGGCATGACGCGCCAGCCCGGAGCGCTCCGCTGACCGACCCCTCGGTTCCGCTGCGCTGGACCGGGCGAGGTGCTCGCACCCGGTGCCCGGCGCCGCCCCAGGTCAGGGCCACGGACGCGCCCTGCGAACCCCCGGGCCGCGAGGCACTGCCGCAGCTCGTAGGCTCGGCTCCATGGCCGTGCAGCATGCCTTTGCTCCCCGCCCCCCTCAGAACCTCCCCAAGACGCTCGGAGACCTGCGCGCCTCAGGGTGGCAATCGATCCCGGTCGCAGAGGAGCTACGGCGCAACGCTGCCGCCCGGATCGCGGCCGGCCAACCGTTGGTCGACGGGGTGCTCGGCTTCGAGGCCACGGTGATCCCCCAACTCGAGAACGCCATCCTGGCCGGCCACGACATCATCTTGCTCGGCGAGCGCGGCCAGGCGAAGACGCGCCTGATCCGTTCGCTCGTCGAGCTGCTGGACGAGTGGCTTCCGATCGTGGCGGGCTCAGAGATCAACGACGACCCCTATGCGCCAGTCTCCCGTTACGGACGCGAGCGCGTCGCTGAAGAAGGCGACGAGACGCCGATCGCCTGGGTCCATCGAAGTGACCGCTACGGCGAGAAGCTCGCGACGCCGGACACCTCGATTGCCGACCTGATCGGCGAGGTCGACCCGATCAAGGTTGCCGAGGGGCGCTACCTCTCCGACGAGCTGACCCTGCACTATGGCCTGGTTCCCCGGGTGAACCGTGGCATCTTCGCCATCAACGAACTTCCCGACCTCGCCGAACGGATCCAGGTCGGCCTGCTCAACATCCTCGAAGAGCGTGACGTCCAGATTCGCGGTCACCGGATCCGGCTACCCCTCGATGTCGTGTTGCTCGCAACGGCGAACCCCGAGGACTACACAAATCGTGGGAGGATCATCACGCCGCTCAAGGATCGCTTCGGGGCGCAGATCCGGACCCACTATCCCATCGACACCTCGACCGAGGTGGCCATCATGCGCGCGGAGGCTGAGCTCCCACAGCACGGGCTCCCGGTCAACGTTCCCGAGTACCTGGCAGAGATCCTTGGGGAGCTCAGTCAACTTGCGAGGCGGAGCTCCCAGCTCAATCAGCGCAGCGGGGTGTCGGTCCGTCTTACGATCGCCAACTACGAGACGATCGTCGCCAACGCGACCCGTCGGGCCTTGCGCACCGGGGAGCCGGTCGTCGTTCCGCGCATCAGCGACCTCGCGGCCATCGTGCCTTCCACGCAGGGCAAGGTGGAGGTCGAAGCGATGGAGGAAGGACGCGAGACCGAGGTGATCGCTCAGCTCGCCTCGGCGGCCGTGCTGAGCGTCTTCCGGCGCCGCGTCACGATCGACGACCCGGCTGCCGTTCTCGCCAGCTTCGACGGCGAGGTGGTTGTGCACACTGGTGACGACCTGCCTTCGGCGGACTACATGGCGGTGCTCGCGGATCTCCCTGCCCTGGAGCCTGCCGCACGAGCGGCGGCAGGGCCCGAGGGGGCCCGCTCGGGACCCGAGCTCGCTGCAGCCCTCGAGTTCCTCCTCGAGGGATTGCACCTGACGAAACGACTGAACAAAGACGCCTCTGGCGCTCGTGCGTTGTACCGACGACGCCGATGAGGACGGGAGGAGGACCGACCGGTGACCGCGCGTTATGACTACCGTCGCTGGGACGGAACCCAGGAGTTCGACGACCTAGACCCCGATGACCTGCTTGCCGAGTTGACCGACGACCTGTTGGCTGGTGGCGACCTCGACGACGCCCTTCGGCGGCTCCTCAACGCTGGCATGCGCACTTCCCAAGGCGAGCGGGTGATGGGTCTTCGGGAATTGATCGAGCGCATGCGCAAGCGCCGTTCGGAGCTCCTCGAGCACGGTGATCCCGGTGGTGAGCTCTCGCGCATCTCCCGTGCGCTGGACGAGGTCGTCGCCGAGGAGCGCGCGGCGATCGACCAACTCGAGGCGGATGCAGTTGCGTCGGGCGACGATCGTCGCCAGCAGGTCACCGCGGACGTGGCGACCGAACGCCGGATGGCGCTCGACCTGCTGCCCGAAAACCTTGCGGGAAAGATCCAGGGTCTCCAGCACTATGAGTTCGTTTCGTCCGAGGCACGCCAGCATTTCGAGGACCTGCTCGACGAGCTGCGTCGGGAGGTGACCAACACCTACTTCGAGGGGATGTCCCAAGCGCTTCGCTCGCCGGATCCCCAACAGCTGCAACGGATGCGAGAGGCGCTGGACGCCCTCAATCGCATGCTCGAGCAGCGGGAGCGCGGCGAAGCGCTGGATCCCAGCTTCGAGGAGTTCATGGCGCGCTTTGGAGACCTGTTCCCTGGTGATCCCCGGTCCCTCGACGAGCTCCTCGAGCAGCTCGCCCAGCGGATGGCTGCGGCAGAAGCCATGTGGAGGTCGATGTCCCCCGAACAGCGCCGCGAGCTCGAGGCGCTCGCCGAGTCCCTCCTCGAGGACCTCGACCTGCGCTGGCAGCTGCAGCGACTCAGCCACAACCTCCACCAGGCCATGTCCGCGTCGGGCACAGGGCGTCGTATCCGTTTCACCGGATCAGATCCGTTGAGCCTCTCCGAGGCAACCGATGTTGCGTCCCAAGTCGCGGAGCTCGATCGGATGGAGGAACTCGTGCAATCGGCCTCGTCTCCGGCTGTGCTCTCCGAGGTGAACTTGGACGAGGTGCGTCGCCATCTCGGTGAGGATGCCGCTCGTTCCCTCGACCGTTTGTCCAAGCTGGCCCGCAAGCTCCAGGAAGAGGGGCTCATCGATCAGCGTGGGAGTGCCACGGTCCTGACACCCAAAGGCGTGCGCCGGCTCGGCCAGCGCGCGCTGGGCGACCTGTTCTCCCAGATCCAGCGGGAGCGGATGGGGACGCATCAAGCGATCAAGTCCGGCATCGGTCACGATCGAGAGGAGTCCACCAAGCCCTACGAATTCGGGGACCCGTTGAACCTGCACCTCACCGGCACCGTGACCAACGCGCTCCGCCGCGGGGGCGCTGGCGTGCCGGTGAGGCTCGACCCCTCGGACTTCGAGGTCGTAGAGACCGAAGCGCTGACCCGCTCCGCGACGGTTCTGGCCGTGGACCTATCGATGTCGATGCCCATGCGCGACAACTTCGTGCCTGCCAAGAAGATGGCTATGGCGCTGCAGACCCTGATCTCGACGCGCTTCCCGCGCGACTACCTCGGGATCGTCGGCTTCTCCGAAGTCGCCAGGGAGATCAAGCCGGAGGATCTTCCCACGGCGATGTGGGACTACGTCTATGGCACGAACCTTCAGCACGCCCTCGCCCTGGCGCGGCGGATGCTCGCCCATCAGTACGGCACGAAGCAGATCATCGTCGTCACCGATGGCGAACCGACGGCACACCTCGACGACAACGGCGAGCCGTGGTTCAACTATCCGCCAACCGCAGAGACGTTGCGACGCACCATGGCCGAGGTCATCCGGACGACCCGGGCAGGGATCACGATCAACGTGTTCGCGCTCGACCTCGAACGAACCCACTACCCCTTCGTCGAGCAAATTGCTCGAGTCAACGGGGGTCGCACCTTCTACACGACGCCCGACGCCCTCGGTGGCTACGTCCTGGTCGATTACCTGAGGCGGCGTCGCGTGATGCGGCCTGCCGTCTGAGGTTCCCTGGAGGGATCCGACTCGTCGACTGCCGTTGTTGACCACTTTCCGTGGTCATTTCGCGGGGTATCCACGGATTTTCCACGGCGTAGCGCCACAATTTGTGACAAAAAGAGATCGGCCTCTTGCATGTTGCACGGATCTGGGAGAAGATGACATCACTGTAACTACATCGGTGCCACTTGTTCCGAGGGGAGGGCGAACCGATGGAACTCGCGCAACTGATCTACGGACGTCTCGATCGCAGCTGGCAGGCTCAGGCCAACTGCATGGGCGTCGATCCGGACCTGTTCTTCCCCGAGCGCGGTGCATCCACCCGCGAGGCGAAAGAGGTCTGCCGAGGGTGCGTGGTTCGTGAAGACTGCCTCGAGTACGCGCTGGCCAACGGAGAGAAGTTCGGTATCTGGGGCGGGATGAGCGAACGTGAACGTCGTCGTCTGCGACGCGCGCGCGCGATGCAGCGCAGAGCTATGGGCGGAGACGCTGCGTCCTGACAGAAGCGTTTCGAGCGAGTCTCGCCTCGATGGAGGCATTGGGATCGAGGCCGAGCTCGCTCCAGCGTTGGGGCGGGATCGCCGAGATCACACGTGCAGGAACGAGTCCGACGAGCTCGGCCCGAGCAATCGAGCGATGTTCGACGCGAAGCCGGCGAGCGACTTCGTCGAAGATCTCTGCTGGACCGACGGTGAACGGATCGATCAAGTTGCATGACACCTGCCCGACTCCGTCGATGTCGAACCCCAGTGCGCGTACTGATGGCCCTCTGATTGCAGCGGCAATGTGCCGTGCAATCTCGGGGTCACCATCGTCGAGCCAGAGGTTGTAGGCGATGAGGGGACCTCTCGCCCCTACCGCGCAGGCACCGGCGGTGGGATGGGGGGCCTGCGGTCCGAAATCAGGCTGAAGGGCCGTAAAAGCTGACCTGCGGACTTCGGGAAGGGTTCGCTCGTGGCCTTCGCGAAGCGGTCCGTAAAGGAACGTGGGGACGCCGTGTTCGGCGGCGAGCCAGCGAGCGAAGCGATCACGTGCGGCGACTACCGCCGTGAGATCGAGCTCGCCATCGGCGACGGGGACGAAGGGGACCACATCGACGACACCGAAACGCGGATGGACGCCTCGGTGGGCAGTGAGGTCCAGCAGCTCGACCGCCGCGGTGCTGAGCGCGCGCGCCGAGTCTTGAACCTCCTCGAGCGTGCCGGCGAGGGTGAAGACCGACCGATGGTGGTGCCGGTCGCTGTGGCGGTCGATCAGCGTCCCCGCGCAAGCCGCTTCCAAGCGGCCGATGATCCCGAGGTCCCTACCCTCGCTGATGTTCGCGACGCACTCGAAGATGGACTCTTCGGGCCGCGCGCCGACGATCATCGATGCGCACCGCTCCGCTGGGTGTCCCCGCTCCGACGCGTGCGACTATGGCGTGACAGCGAGGCGAGCTGCCCGACGACGGCGCAGGATGCGGCGCCGCTCACGCTCGGAGCGCCCACCCCAGACCCCGTGATCGATGCGGTTCACCAACGCGTACTCGAGGCACTCTTCCGATACTGGGCACTCAGCACAGATGCGTTGTGCTTCCTGCACGCCGAGCCCATCGCTGGGGAAGAAGATCGCGGGCGGCATGTCACGGCATTTGCCAAACGCCATCCACTCGGTGTCCATGGCATCTCCCTTTTGTTGCGAACAGCTTACCGTTCTGCTCTGTCGAGCGATCCCGCCAGCTACGCTGGCTCTGTAGTTACCCAGTTCCGACGGGAGGTCGTCGTGTCAGCGGACACTGCCACCGATCCTGCCCCGGCGCACGACAGACCGCCGGTCGGCCACGTCAGGATCGTCTACCTGGGGCCGGTCGCGCCCCATTGGGAGGTTCAGTCCGACTATGGCGATCCCCAGGTCATCGACGCCTTCCGCGAACGGGTGCTCGCGCGGCTGGTCCTGCTCCCCCCCCATGATCCCCAGTTCCGGCGGAACCGCGAACGGGTGATCCGTGACGCAGAGCGCGAGAACCTCGCGCTCGAGTGGGATCTGGGCTTTCCCGAAGAGTCCGAGTGAGTGGGTTGCCGGGGGCGTCCCTACTCACCCCGAGGGGGGAGTTCCCGACGGCTCCTCGGGCAGGTTGATCCGTTCGAGCCACAGCCCCGGGGCGTCGACCTCGGCCGGCGTCGGCAGCGTCCAGGGCGAATCCAACAGGCGACGCAGGCCGTCCTCGCCGGCGCGTTCGAGGACGCCTCGTACGAACGCGACGCCCCGATCGAGCTCCGATCTGCCGAGGTCGAGGCCGAAGATGGCTCCGACTGACTGGTGACCGCTGGAGTCCTCCGAGCGGTAGCGGTACCAAGCCTCCCTGAGCTGCGTCGAGGACCCGGTCGTCGAGGTGGTGATGGCGCTCGTGAAGTGATCGACGTAGCCCTCGAGCGCCGTCGCAAGGGCCGTGAGCCTCGCCGAGGCAGTCCGTTGACCAGGGGAGAGGAGGTCGGCGAGCACCGCTTCGGGGTCGCTCAGCAGCTGCTGGAGCTCCTCGGGGCGGGAGAGCTCCCGTGTGAGCCGCTCCGTGAGGTCCCGCTGGACACCGACGGCCTCCGATGCCGCTTCGTTGAGCAGTTCGTCCATCCGAGCGACGACGTGGCTCCGTGAGAAGACCGCATGGAACATCACCTGCCGAACGCACGCCCACAGCCGGCTGGCATCTTCGGGAAGGCTCCAGTCAGCGGCGAATCGGGCAACGTTCTCAGGAACGACGAGGAGCTCACGTGCGGGAGGCCACGGAACGGCGATGGCGTACTGGCCGAGAGCTCGTTGCGCAAGATGACCGATGGATGCGCCGAATTGCATGCCCAGCATGATCGGGCCCATGGTCGACGAGAGGCGTCCGAGCATCTGCGCGAGATCGGGTCCTGCCCCGAGACCTTCGTCGGCCATGGCGTCGGAGGCCGACGGGAACGATCCGTGTTGGGCGTCGACCATCCGCTCGAGCAGTGGGCGCCACGCCTCGAGTGCCCGAGAGGCGAAGGCACCTCTGCTGACGGGCGTGAGCACGAAAGGCACCGAGGAGATCGGAAGACCGGTGGCGTCAGCCACGTGCAGCTCGGCGATGCGAGCCAGCTCCTCGAATGCGATCCGCTCGAGCGGGTCGACATTGCGGTCTTCGCCCCCATCCGTCGCGACCCCGACCGCGAGCGCTCGGGCCGTTTCGAGCCACGCCTGTCGACCACCCGAGCTGCCGATGACCTTCAGGAGGTCGTTCAGCAGTCCTTGAAAGGGTCCCCCTGGCAGCCAAGGGTCATCGCTCATCTCCACTCCTGCATGCTACGAGGTCGACGACGGATCCAGGCGGGGTCCGCCAGGGGGCGCGGGGAACTCCGTCAGGGGGCTGCGGCGAGTTCGACGTCGACGGTGATCTGGACGCCCCGACGGGAAACGGACAACCGGACCACGGTGTCGGGGGGCAGGGTGTAGAGCCGAGACCGGAGCTCGGCCATCGAGTGGACGCGCATCCCGTCGACCGCCTCGATCACGTCGCCGGGCGCAAGCAGGCTTGCGGCAGGGCCCGCCGGGTCGACGGCGACGACCTCTGCACCGATCTGTGCCCCCGTCGGAGCATCGGATCCGCTGACGTCCTGACCTTCGATGCCAAGCCAGCCGTGCACGACGGCTCCTTTGGTCGCCAGGTCGTTGGAGACCCCCAGAACGAGGTCAGCGGGCAAGAACACCCGTCCCCCCGCTGGGCTTGCACTCGCAGGGTCGAGGATCCCGATGACCGAACCGTCGGATCGGAGCAGAATTCCCCCGTGATCTGGGGAACCCGCAGGGAGTGGCGCGACGATGCTCGACATGCCTTCCGCGGGCCCGTCGGCGACCTCGGCATCTGCCGACTCGATCGTGGTTGCCGACCACACCGGTGTGGGGGTGGCGCCGTGACGGACTGGGGGAGCGAGCGTCACCGCGAACGCTCGGTTCCCGGTGTGCACCGAGGTGTCATCGGCGAAGCGCGCCACGGGAAGGTTCTCCTCGACCTGGAGCACGCCGACATCGGACGTCGGATCGACCCCCACCAGGCGGGCCGGGATCTCCTTGCCGTTCGTGAGCACTGCCCTGAAGGCGGTCGCGCCCTTGACCAGATCGGCAGTGGTGGCGACGAGACCGTGCTTGCCGATCGCCACGCCAGAGGCGAAGTTGGTGCCTTGGGACCCGGTTGCGAGGATGCCCACCACGGATCGGGTGACCTGCTGGTAGGGGGCGGTGGCGAGCGGGATCGACGTGGTACGGACCTTGTCGGCGGGGGGCGGACTCCCCGAAGGGAGCGCAGCGCTGAGCATGAGCGCGCCGATCGCCAGGGTTGCGACCGCACCGACCCCGATGGCTGCCGTCCCCCAGGCACTGCGAAGACGGGCGTGGGACCATGCAGGGGGTCGCTGAGAACGCTGGGTCTGTTCGAAGGAGCGTCCGACAGGCCAGAGGGCCCGTTCGCTCGCACCCGGCCAGCCGGTTGAAGCCAACTCCGAGGGATGCCGCCAGAGACGCTGTTCGAGGGGTAGCCAGCCCCTCATCGGCAGATCGTCGGAGGCGTCGAGGTCGTCGCGCCCCTCGTCTCCTCCGGGGTGCGGGTAGCCCGGAGCGCTGTCGCCGTCTTTGAACCGGTCTGCGTCCTGTGGTCCAGCCCCCTCCACGTCGGGACCAGATGGAGTCACCGATTCCCAGGCTATCGATGCGTTCGGGCCTCGTGCGGTCGCCCTCGTGCCCCCACCCCGGCACCGTGGGGTCTGGCACGGGCGCTGCCAGGCGGAGCCGGGGCCGATTCTGCTTCGCTTTCGCGTTCCTCGTACCATGTGCCGTGGCTCGTGGCGACCTCGCCATCGACCTCGGCACCGCGAACACCTTGGTGTACGCGAAGGGCCGTGGCATCGTGCTCAATGAGCCGACGGTCGTTGCCTACAACACGCGTACTCGTCAGGTGCTCGCCATGGGCCAGGAGGCGTGGCAGATGATCGGCCGGACGCCGGGGTACATCGTGGCGGTCCGGCCGATGCGCCAAGGGGCGATCACGGACTTCGACATCGCCGAGCGGATGCTGAGGAACATCCTCCAGCGTTGTGGGGTCACGAAGTTCAACCGTCCTCGGGTCTTGGTTTGCGTGCCGTCCGCGTTGACCGCGGTCGAGCGTCGTGCGGTGAAGGAGGCGGCTCGGAGGGCCGGCGCTGGTGCCGTCTACTTGATGGAGCAGCCCATGGCTGCAGCGATCGGCGCGGGGTTGGCGGTTCACGAGCCGCAGGGATCCATGGTCGTCGACATCGGCGGTGGAACAGCCGAGATGGCGGTGTTCTCGCTCGGCGGAGTGGTTGCGCTTCGAGCCATCCGGTGCGGGGGCTTCGACTTCGACGGGGCGATCCAGGCCTACGTCCGTAGCCGGTACGCGCTGGCCATCGGAGAGCGGACGGCGGAATGGGTGAAGCTCGCCATCGGTTCGGCTTATCCCTACACCGGCGAGCGAGAAGCGCCGGTCAGAGGTCGGGACGTCTCGACGGGACTGCCCAGGACCATCGTGCTCACACCCGAAGAAGTGCGAGCCGCCGTCGAAGATGCCGTTCAGCAGATCCTCTCGACCGCCGTCACCTGCCTCGCCGAGGCCCCCCCGGAACTCGCGCAGGACATCATGTTCGACGGCATCCATCTCGTCGGCGGTGGCTCGCTCCTGCGGGGGGTGACCCAGCGACTGGCCAATGCCACTGCGGTGCCGGTCCATCTCGTCGACCTACCCCTCGAGTGTGTCGTGATGGGTGCGGGGCGTTGTCTCGAGTCGCTCGACCAGCTCCGCCCTGTCTTCGCCCAGGCAGATCGCTGAGCGGCATGCAGGTGGCGACCTGGGTCAGGCATCCAAGATGCGGCGAGCCGCGTCGCGCACTTGCCAGTCGCGGTCCTCGAGGCAGCTGACGAGGGCTGCTTCGGCGAGCTCCCCCTCGAAGCCAGCGAGGGCGACGACCGCTCGTCGTCGCACCGGGGGCTTGTCGCCAAGGGCCTGGAGAACCGCATCGAAGCCCTTGGGGTCACCGAGCGATCCGAGCGCGGCGACCGCAGCCTCCCGGCATCGGGTGTCGGAGTGGGCGAGGGCAACGGCCCCCAAGGAACGAATCATCTCGTCGCTCACTGCCGTGCCGAGCTCCCCGAGCGCGAAGCACGCGGCCTCCACGACGAGCGAGTCGTGATCTTCCAGCGCGCCGTGGAGGCGAGCCACGGTCGCGAGGTTCACCAGGTCTTCCCCCCCGCCGTCGTGGTGCGAAGCGATCGTTCCCGCCTGGCCCTCAATCGCCTGGCGCTCCGCCAGCTCGGCAACGAGCTCGCATGCCCGGCGACGGACCTCGGGAGCCCTGTCGGCGAATGCCCCCAGGAGATCGTCAAGGCGGAGGCGACCTTGGCGTGCCAGGGCGCCGAGCGCGCGAAGACGGGTGCGCGCATCAGCTGCATCGAGGCCCTCCCGCATGGTTGCCTCGTCGCCTCGGTGACCAGCGATGGTGACCGCGCGGCGAACTCGCATGGGATCATCGGTCATCTCCATGAGTCTGCCCAGATCTTCTCCTGACGGCCGCGCACGCCGGCGCCGATCGTGGCTACTGCTCGCCATCGTGGTCGTGGTCGTGGTCGTCTTCGTGGCCAGCCGGATCGAGCTGAATGACTACGTGCTCACCCCCGGGGTGGCGCAGCCCGTGAACGTGCTCATCCACGTGCCGCACCAAGACGCCCACCGCGTCGAAGCGGGCGTCTATTTGACCGACGTCTCGCTCGCCCGTGTCAGCCTGCTCGACTACCTCCCCGACCTGCTGGCGCCGAACTCCCAGCTCGTGCCCTCGGATGAACTGCTCGGGCCCGGCACGTCTCCCGACGAGCTGGTCGCGCAGGGGTACCTCGAGATGGCGCAGGCCCAGGCAGCAGCGAAGGCTGCGGCGTTGCGGACGTTGGGATATGTGGTTCCCGAGCACGATGGTGGCGCGGTCGTGTTCTCGGTCGCCCCGGGCTCGCCTGCCGCCGGAGCTCTCCGGGTGGGTCAGATCGTGACTGCCGTCGACGGGAGGGCAGTGACGACGAGCTGCGGGTTGATTCGTGCCCTCCACGACGATGTCCCAGGGCAACGAGTGCGGCTCACGGTCGAGCGCACGACACTCAGCCCGACCGGCGCGCTCCGACCGGGCCAACTCGCCTCGCTGGTGATCACCCTGGCGCGCCGTCCATCGGCGATCAGCGGGCAGAGCCAGTGTCCAGGGGTGCGGGGGCCGTCGAAGGCATACCTCGGCGTCGCGGTCGAGACCCAGCAGGACTTCCGGTTCCCCCTTCCGATCTCGATCGACACCTCAGGGATCGGCGGTCCTTCGGCGGGTTTGGCGCTGACGCTCGGCATCCTCGATGTCCTCGGCGGCGGTGACCTGACCGGCGGTCACCGCGTGGCAGCGACTGGGACCATCGATCCCTCTGGTGCGGTCGGAGATGTCGGGGGCGTGCCGCAGAAGACCGTGGCCGTGGAGGAAGCTGGCGCAACGGACTTCTTGGTTCCGCCCCAGGAGTACCGGGCGGCCATGACGAAGGCGACCCCGTCGCTCCATGTCTACGCGGTCTCGAGCCTCGGCCAAGCGCTGCAGGTATTGCGTCGGCTGGGCGGGAAGCTCGAGAAGCCCTCTTCGGGAAGATGAGTGTTCAGGCGGATGAGGCGGTCCCATGTGCCTCGGCGGCTCGCGTCGTAGGCTCGCGTGCGTGGGTTCGCCGAGGTTGCTCAGCGGGTTGAGCGAGGTCTGATGATGTCCGAGTCCCGCCCGCGGGTGTCCTCGAACCGGTTGAGCGTTCACGACATCACTCGACGAACCTTCCGGACTACGAGGCGCGGCTACGACCCTCACGAAGTCCGCTCGTTCCTCGAGCTCGTCGCGCAGGAGATCGAATCTTGGGAGCAGTGGGCGGCCGAGCTGCAGAGGGAGGTGGCGGAAGCTGAGGCCAGAGCGCAGAAGGCGATCGCCGACGCCGAGGACCGCCTGAAGAACCCTGTGATCGACGAGGCGCGCCTGTCGGCGGCCCTCGGTCGACAGAGCGCGCAGGTGTTGCGCAATGCGCACGAGGAGGCGGCGCGCCTGGTCGCAGCGGCAGAGGAACGAGCCACTGCGGTGGTGCGCGATGCCCAGCAGCAAGCCGCGGAGGCCCAGGTGGCGGCAGAAGGCGCAGCCGCGGAGCGAATCGCCGAGGCAGAGCTCACCGCGGGGGTCCTCCGCCAGAACGCCGAGGAAGAGGCGGCATCCCTCCTCGAAGCCGCTCGGCAAGAAGGCGAGGCGATCATGGAGCGTGCCCGCGACCGTGGACGCCAGATGATCGAGCAGGCCCAGGAGGCCCGGAAACAACTGCTGACCGAGATGGCGCAGCGCCGGCGCCTGCTGCTCGTACAGGTGGAACAGGTTCGGGCGGCTCGTGACGAGCTCATCCGTTCGGTGCTGAGCGTCCGTGGTTCAGTCGACGCGATCGTTGAGGGTCTCGCGCGCGCCGATGACGATGCTCGAGCGGCAGCTGCGCAAGTTGGCGCCCGTCAGCCGGCGGCCCTCGGGTCCGCCCTTGGCGAGGCCGTGGTCGCAGAGGGCGATGAGGTGCCTGGCGTCGCGGAGGCGTCGCTCGGCGATGCGCTGGAGACGGAGCTCCGCAGGGCTGCCGGACCGCTGCCGGAGTCCGACGCCGCAACGGTCGCTGAGGCTGGCATCGATGGGCTCGTCGATCCCGTCGCCAACGTCGCTGGGGGCGACCCCGGCGCCGTGCCCGGAGAGCAGGCGACCGCTGGTCCGACCCGAGCCGTTTCGCCCGGCGGTCCAGCTCGAGCACCGGAACAGTCCGACCTGGCGGAAGCGCCCGTGCAACCCGTGGACACGACAGCGCCAACCGGTCCGCCAGCCGAGGCACAAGCGCGGGTCGAAGAGCTGTTCGCCCGGCTGCGTGCCGGCGCAGCGCCCCCGACGACCATCACCGCAACGGCCCCCAGCGTCGAGGGCGTCCCGGAACGCCAGGGTGCTCCACCGGGGTGGGAACGTTCCTCGGCCACCGACGCACCCGACTTCGCGATGGTGGCGCGCACCGACGAAGAGCTGGGGAATGAAGCGTCGGAGCAACCGAGGAGCGAGGACGCAGCGCTCCTCGCGTCGAGGGACGAGCTGCTGGCTCCGATCGTGTCACGGCTTGCGCGGCAGCTGAAGCGAGCGTTGCAAGACGACCAGAACGCGTTGCTGCACCGTTTGCGAGATGGGACTGCGCGCGACCCGAGCACGCTGGTGGTCGAGGAGGAACAGCGCGATCGGCTGAGGGAAGCTGCCCGTGCCTCCCTCCTCGAAGCTCGACGGGCCGGTGCGCAGTTCCTGAGTGCGCACCTCGCAGGCAAAGATGGCGACGGAGGGCCGGCGAGCGATCCGCACCACGGCGTCACCCGACGGCGTCGCGCACGAACGAGCGACCCTGACAGGGAGGTAGAGGGGGCGCTGCATGCCCTTGCCGGTACCGTCGTCACGCTCTTGCGCCGCCGGCTCTTCGGCGAGGACGGCGCGGACTTGGAGAGTGGTCCGCAGGCCGACGAGCGCGTGAGCGCCGCATACCGGGAGTGGCGGGGAGAACGGATCGAGCGCCTCGCGGGTGACTACGCCCTCGGCAGCTTCTCGAGTGGCCTCATCGACTCGCTCGAGGAGGATGCGACCATTCGCTGGGTCGTCGGAGGGCCAGGGACCTCGTGCGCGGACTGCGGCGACAACGCCCTCGCTGAGGAGGTGCACAAGGGGGAGCGTTTCCCGACAGGCCATCTTCACCCCCCTGCTCACCCCGGTTGTCGGTGCATGGTCGTCCCAGTGTGAGCAGCGGGTCGGGGGGCTGGCGCGCACCCCGGCGAGAGGCACCGTGGCGTGTGGCCGTGCGATGGCTTGGACCGGGTGTCGGTCGTGCCCCGCTCATTTCGCGGACCGCTCGCCACCTAGGCTCGAGCTGATGCGAACCCCCGAGAACGTGGCGGCTCGTATTCCACGCTCCCGCCACCGCCGCCGTTGGTGGATCCTCGGTGGCGTTGCGGTCCTGATCGTCGCACTGGTGTCACTGCGGTCGATTGCCACGCTGTACACCGACGATCTTTGGTTCTCCTCGGTGCATCTGCGCTCGGTTTGGTCGACCCTCCTCGCCGTCAAGGTTGGTCTGTTCGCTTCCTTTGGGGCCGTCTTCTTCGTGCTCGTCTGGGTCAACCTGATGGTCGGGGATCGGATCACCGGCCAGACGGATCTCTCCGCGATCGATGACGACCTCGTTCGTCGTTACCAGCGCGTGGTGCGCCCGTACGCGGGAAGGATCTACGCGGCGCTCGGGGTCGTGATGGCACTGATCGCTGCCGCCCCGACGGTTGGGCAGTGGAACAACTGGATCCTGTTCACCAACGGGGTGTCATTCCACGTGAAGGACCCGCTCTTCCACAAGGACGTGAGCTTCTACGTCTTCCGGCTGCCATTCCTGGAGTTCCTCGTCAACTGGTTCCTGGTCTCCCTGGTGGTCGTGCTCATCGTGACCGCAGCCTTCCATTACTTCAACGGTGGGATCAGCGCGCGGATGACGCCACGAGTTCGCCCGCTCGTGAAGGCGCACCTCTCTGTGCTGCTTGCAGCGATCGCGCTCGTGAAGGCGGCGGGTTACGTCCTGCAGCGTTACCAACTCGTCACTTCGACGAATGGGTACGTCCAAGGCGCGGGATACACCGACGTCCATGCGCGTCTTCCCGCCCTCGAACTGCTCGTTTGGATCTCCCTCGCCGCAGCGGTGGTCCTGCTCATCAACATTCGTCGGCGCGGCTGGACCTTGCCCGTCCTGGGCGTTGGCCTTTGGGCCTTCGTCGCCCTGGTGATCGGGGTCATCTATCCCGCTGTTCTGCAAGTGCTGGTCGTGAACCCCGCTCAGAGCACGGAGGAGCGACCCTACATCTACGACAACATCCAAGCGACGCGGGCTGCCTACGGCCTCAACCACGTCTCGACGACTGCCTTTGCGGGAAGCACCGACCCCAACCCCACGCTGACTCCGGCTGAGTACTCCACGCTTGCAAACATCAGGCTCTGGGATCCGGACCCACAGATCTCACTGCCCACCGTCCAGAAGCTGCAGTATCACGCCGCCTACTACGCGTTCCAAGCTGTTGCGGTTGACCGTTACCGGATCAATGGGGTGCTGACCCCGGTGATCGTGGGTGTTCGACAGATCAATCCAAGTGGCATCCCATCGCCCACCTGGGTGAACGTGCACCTCCAGTACACCCATGGAGAGGGCATGGTGCTCGCACCAGCGAACCAAGCGACGCCCAGCGGGGACCCGGTCTTCGCGATCGGCGGGGTGCCGCCAACCTCGGCGCCGCAATGGCCGGTGATCACGCAGCCGGCCGTTTACTTCGGGCTCGACCAATCCGGCTACGTCGTCGTCGACACGAAGCAACCCGAGTTCAACGGGCTCACCACCGGCCAAACAGCGAAGGCCTCGCATTACGAGAGCACTGGTGGCGTGCGCTTGAGTTCCACTCTTGCCCGTCTGGCGTTCGCGATCAGAGAGGGAGATCTCAACCTGCTGATCTCGAATCAGATCACCTCTCGATCTCGCATCATGTTCGTGAGGGACGTTCAACAGATGGCCGAAAAGGCTGCGCCGTTCCTGTCCTTCGACTCCGATCCCTACCCGGTGCTGGTGGACGGCCACATCGATTGGGTCATCGACGCCTACACCACGACGAGCGAGTACCCGTACTCAGAGAACGCCAACACGGTTGTCGTACCGCCGGGCAGTGGGTTGCCCTCGAGCTATAACTACGTCAGGAATTCGGTGAAGGTCGTCATCAACGCGTACACGGGGAAGATGACCTTCTACGTCGTGGATCCCAACGACCCCATCATTCGGACCTATGAAGCGGCATTTCCGCACATGTTCACTCCGGCGACCATGATGCCCGCCGCTCTCGTGCAGCACCTGCGGTATCCAGAGGACCTGTTCTCGATCCAAGCTGCCATGTTCGGGCGCTATCACATCACGAACCCCGAGCATTTCTTCACCAACAGCGGGGCCTGGGCATTGTCTCCGACCGCCGGTGCGGGGCCGCCTTCGCAGGCGCTGGCGGTCACCATCACGACCAACTCCGCTGGCCAGGTGACGGGCGGGACGCTCCAGGCCCAGGCACCCGCGTATCAGGTGATGGCACTCCCCGGGCAGAGTACCCAACGCTTCACCATCTCCGACGAGTACGTCCCGTTCTTCCAGAACACAGGCAATTCGATCCAGAACCTGTCTGCCTTCATCATCGGCACCTACCGGTTGGATCGAGGCCGCGCGGACACGCAACTGCACGTCTACCAGACGCCAGCGGGTGGGGCTGGGGTCGTCGGGCCCGTTCTGGCAGATTCGGAGATCCAGGCGAACCCGGCGATTTCCCAGCAGATCAGCCTCTTGGACCAACACGGCTCCGATGTGCTCCTTGGCAATATCTTGCTGGTGCCGCTCGGGCAGTCGAACCTCTACGTACGGCCGCTCTACGTAGAGCAAACAGGCAATCCGCAACCTGAGCTCAAGTACGTGATCGTTGTCTACGGTCAGCAGGCGTACATGGCTCCGACGCTCAGCGGTGCTCTGGCCGACGCGCTCGGCGGGTCTTCGAAGGGGGCCCCGAGCTCGAGCGGCAGTAGCTCGGGAGCGCTCGGTGGCAACGTCGCGAGCGAGATCCAGAGCGACTTGAATGCAGCGAGCGCCGACTACCAGCAGGCACTGAGCGATCTGAAGTCGGGGAATCTCGGCCAATTCCAGAACGACATCACCGCCATGAACCAGGCAGTGCAGGCGGCCGAGGCCCTGCTCGGGTCCTCTGGCGGCGGGGGCTCGACCAGCCAGAGTGCTCCGGCGCCGAGCGCGCCAGCGTCCTCTGGCGCCTCCAAGAGCGCCTCGAAAGGTGCCTCCACGCCGCCGGTCAGCACGTCGACGACGACCGTGCCGAGCGCGCCCGGAGCGGGGGGCAGTTCCGGCGGGAAGCCTTCGACAACGAGCACCACCGCAGCGCCTCATGCCGCGGGCGAGGTATGAACGAGCAAGAGCCCACGATCTGGGAGCCGATGCGTCCCAGCCCCCGGTGCAGCCGTGGATTTCAGGGCGTGACGGTCCCCCCGAGCGTGCCCTGCCGCTGCTGAGCGCATCGGTACGAGCACCGTGCGATGATCGGTGGAAAAGGAGGTGACCAGATGGGCATTCTCGACAAAGTCAAGGAACAGGCAGCTCGCGGTACCGCCGTGGCGAAAGAGGCCGCCCAGAAGGGTCAGGCCATGCTGGATGAGCTTCAAGCGAAGCGAGCTGCAGATGCGATGCTTCGGAACCTCGGAGCGGCCACCTATGCCCAGCGCACTGGTCGAGCATCGTCGACGACGGATGCCGACATCGAACGGCTCGTCAGCGCGCTCCGGAGTCACGAAGAAGCGCACGGACCCATTGACCTGAGCCAGACGCAGGCGAGCTAGCAGGAGCGCTTTGAAGCTGGGATCGAACGCTCAGTCCACTCGGATGATGTGCCGCAGGAGACGGTGTAAGTGAGGGCCGACCGAGCGAAGACCGCTCCCGATGAGTCCCGTTCCGAACTCACCGCCTCCTTGTGAGACCTGCCACCGGGGTGCCAGAAGCGTTCATCCTGTGCTTGGTCTCGGTGGGGGCTGGGACGTTCTGCCGTCGGTGACGCAATGCGGCGCGCCAGGCTCGTCTCGAGACGTGGTCTGATGGCAGACCTGGGTGGTAAAGTGCGCTATGCGTCGCGGGGTGGAGCAGTCTGGTAGCTCGTCGGGCTCATAACCCGAAGGTCGCGGGTTCAAATCCCGCCCCCGCCACTAGTAAACTCCCAGCTCAGAGGCGGTTTTCGGGGCTGGCGGGCATGGCCGGCAAAGCCCCCCGAAGACCCTCGCGCGACAAGTTTCCACAGACCGGGCCCGAACCGGCACCCAGCCGCGCCCATAAGGCGGCAGGCGGCGCAACCGCCCGCAACGGCCTGCAACCTGACCCACCCGCCCAGGTTCTCGCCATGGGAACCGCACAGCCGAGAGCCACACAGCCGAGAAGCGGGCAGCCGACAAGTAGGTGCATGCAAGCCAGCCGCGAAGTGCCACGCCGATACGTGCGCATCGAGGAGGCGGCCGCCTACACGAGCCTTTCGGTCCGCCACCTCCACGACCTGACCCGCTTAGGCGAGATCCCCCACATCCGGGTGGGGAGGGTGGTCCTCTACGACCTGGTCGCCATCGACGAGTGGCTGGCGGGCATGAAAGCCGGTGCTGGCGAGGCGGGGGCCGACCGGCCACTTGGCCTGCGCCAGGGAAGGCGGGGGCGGCCCAGATGACGGGGCGTCCGAAGGCAGACGGGTCTGCCTCGCGGAGCAGGGGAGGAACGCGTGCCTACGCAGGGTCGTCTCGTCGCAGGCGGCGTTTTGGGCACATCCGCAAACTGCCCTCGGGTCGCTTCCAGGCCATCTACACCGACAACTGCGGGGTGCGCCAGAGGGCCGACCATACGTTTTTGACCAAGGGAGAGGCCGAGCAGTTCCTGGCGGTCGCCGAGGCCGACCTGCTGCGGGGCGACTGGATCGACCCCTCCCGCCGACGCAGGAGCTTCTCTCAGTGGGCAGCCGATTGGCTTTCGACCACCGCGCACCTGGCGCCCAAGACGATCGAGTCCTACGAGTCGGCGCTGCGCAACCACCTCATTCCCGCCTTCGGCCAGATGGCCGTCGGGGCCATCGACGCGATGGCGGTGCGCAGGTTCATCTCCAGCCTCCAGCTCAAGCGACTCAGCCCCAAGACCATCGCAAATATCAAGAACCTGCTCTCGGCGGTCCTGACGGTGGCGGTCGACTGCGGGGCGATGAGGTCCAATCCCTGCCGCACGGTCAAGGTCCCAAGGGGGGAGCCGACCAAGACGGTGTTCCTTGAAATTGTCAACCTCCGTTGGCCCCACCGTGCTCACGAGTCCTGGCCCCACCCGACGCTGACTCGAGCTAGTTCCTCGGGGCTCGCGTCTTGGTCGTGTGCAGCCGGTAGGACTCCCTGCCGGTCTCGATGATGTGGGCGTTGAAGGTGACGCGGTCGACGATGGCGGCGACGAGACGGGGATCGCGGACGACGCTTCCCCACTCCGAGAACGGCAAATTGGATGC